>OLIJ01000001.1_pt1 | contig 627528 bp, 521 predicted proteins | sample 1609731 | NCBI WGS metagenome assembly OLIJ01 (sample SAMEA4350159, study PRJEB24818) | metagenome | biome: human; feature: gut; material: faeces | place: Denmark | collected 2013-09
ATTTGCCTGGCGGCCATAGCGCGGTGGTCCCACCTGATCCCATGCCGAACTCAGAAGTGAAACGCCGTAGCGCCGATGGTAGTGTGGGGTCTCCCCATGCGAGAGTAGGACACTGCCAGGCATCAAATTTAGCGTGCTGATATGGCTCAGTTGGTAGAGCGCACCCTTGGTAAGGGTGAGGTCCCCAGTTCGACTCTGGGTATCAGCACCAGTTACATGGGTTAAAGTTCGGTAGTTGTAGAAAAGAATTTACCTGGCGGCAATAGCGCGGTGGTCCCACCTGACCCCATGCCGAACTCAGAAGTGAAACGCCGTAGCGCCGATGGTAGTGTGGGGTCTCCCCATGCGAGAGTAGGACACTGCCAGGTATCAAATCAAGTAAAGACCCCATGCCAAAAGCGTGGGGTTTTTGCTATGTAGAAAATAAAAGAACCAAAGAAAGAGCCTTCTGCTGAGCAGAGGGCTTTTTTTATATCTGAAATTTGGATACGACTTAACAGTATATGAATCACATATATACAGGTATGCGGTCATTGCATATATCTAAGCTGACAAAAATACTTGAATGCCAAGACAATATTCCTGCTGTATTAATCTTTCTGCCATTTTTATAACCACGACCACAGAAATAAAGCCTCATTCCCTTAGAATCATTGATTCTAAAATTGAAACGATGTTTTGATTATTGAGGTTTAAATGAATGCTGGTCTCTTTGTATATACCGCAATATTGGCGACGACTCTTACCTGTACAGCGGTTCAGGCAAGCCCAGTGACATACCAAAAAGCAGCGATTACTGAAAGCAACCTACCGGTATTTTATCCACAGCTAAAAAAGCAAATGACTTATCAAAGCTCATGGTTAGCAGGCAAATATACTGATTTTGCTTTGTGGAAGAGTGATACCAGGAAAATTCTTCGACAGGCACTACTCACTCCTGACTCAACAATTGCTTTCTCCGCAGAAAAGATCGATCAACAAGAACGTGGTAGCTATATTGCTGAAAAGATAGTGTTTAATATCACAGATGAAAGCAGAGTGCAGGGTTTACTATTGACGCCAAAGAGCAAAGGGCCTCATCCGGCGATTGTTTTATTGCATGACCATGGCTCCAAGTTTGATATCGGCAAAGAGAAAATGATTCGTCCTTGGGGGGATAGCGCGCAGCTTGCCTCAGCACAAGCATGGTCAGATAAATTCTTCAGCGGTAAGTTCATTGGCGATGAATTGGCAAAACGAGGATATGTGGTGCTATCCATCGATGCTATTGGTTGGGGTGATAGAGGCCCTATCAGCTATGAGCAGCAACAAGCTGTAGCCAGTAACTTCTTTAATCTTGGGCGATCATTAGCGGGAACAATGGCTTATGAGGATATGCGAACTGTTGATTTTCTGGCGACATTGCCATCAGTTGATCCGCAGCGTATTGGCGTTGTAGGTTTTTCTATGGGTGCTTATCGCGCCTGGCAACTAGCTGCATTGTCCGATAAAGTGGCTGCAACTGCGGCTATATCTTGGTTTGGCAACTACCAAGGCCTGATGACACCAGGGAATAACGTACTTCGCGGACAATCTGCGTTCTATATGCTGCATCCTGGCATTGCCAATAAATTAGATTTTCCAGATATTGCCAGTTTAGCCGCACCAAAGCCGATGCTACTTTTTAACGGCGGAAAAGATAAGTTATTCCCATCGGATGCTGTGCAAGAGGCATATAACAAAGTACATGCCATTTGGCGTTCACAGAATGCGGAGTCACGGTTGGTCACTCGCAATTGGCCAGCATTGGGGCATGTATTTTATCAAGAACAGCAAGATGTGGTGTTCCCGTGGTTAGATCGCTGGCTCAAACCATAAAAAAAGGCCCCGTAGGGCCTTGTGTGAAATCAACCGAATTAGTGAGAGCTGCTCTGAGAGGCACCCAAGCCAGTTTGTGAACGTACAAACTGGGCTTTAAAGCGCAGCCGTTCTTGCTGGCCCTCTTCTGAGTTATCGGTAATGGAGAAGAACCAGATCCCGACGAATGCTACTATCATTGAGAATAGTGCAGGGTATTCATAGGGATAAATTGGTTTTGCATGTCCCAGGATAGTTACCCAGATTGTTGGGCCTAAAATCATCAGGATGACCGCAGTTAGTAATCCTAACCAGCCTCCAATCATTGCTCCGCGAGTCGTCAGCTTTTCCCAATACATAGAAATGAAAATAATAGGGAAGTTACAACTGGCGGCAATGGAGAATGCCAGGCCAACCATGAAGGCAATGTTTTGTTTTTCAAACAAAATACCCAAGCCGATTGCGACAAACCCTAAAACCACGACGGTGATTTTCGATACTTTCAATTCATCACGCTCATTTGCTTTGCCCTTCTTGATGACACTGGCGTAAAGGTCATGAGAAACCGCAGATGCACCCGCTAATGTCAGGCCCGCGACCACCGCAAGAATAGTTGCAAAGGCAACAGCTGAGATAAAGCCTAAGAAGAAACTTCCGCCTACAGCATCAGCCAGATGAACTGCCGCCATATTATTGCCGCCCAGCAATGCGCCGGCCGCATCTTTAAAGGCTGGATTTGGGCCGACTAACAGGATTGCGCCAAAGCCAATAATAAAGGTCAATATGTAGAAGTAACCGATAAAGCCTGTTGCATAAAACACGCTTTTACGTGCTTCTTTGGCATCACTTACAGTAAAGAAGCGCATCAGAATATGTGGCAAGCCAGCGGTACCAAACATCAATGCCAGGCCAAGCGACAAGGCGGATATAGGGTCGGATACCAACCCCCCTGGGCTCATGATTGACAGCCCTTTAGGATGAACTTTAACCGCTTCGCTGAACAGTGTATTGAAGTTGAAGTTAACCGACTTCATCACCATGAGCGCCATAAAGGATGCGCCAGCCAGCAGTAATACGGCTTTGATTATCTGTACCCATGTTGTGGCCAACATGCCACCAAACAGGACGTACATCACCATCAAGATACCGACCAATACTACGGCAACGTGGTAGTTTAAACCGAACAGCAGCTCAATTAATTTACCGGCCCCGACCATTTGTGCAATCAGGTATAAAGCCACTACAACTAGCGAACCACAGGCCGATAAGGTACGGATAGGTCTTTGTTTCAGCCGGTAAGATGCCACATCGGCAAAAGTATAACGGCCCAGGTTGCGCAGACGTTCAGCGATTAAAAATAGAATGATTGGCCAGCCGATTAAAAAGCCGATGGAATAAATCAGACCATCGTAACCGGAGGTATAAACCAATGCAGAAATACCGAGGAATGAGGCCGCAGACATAAAGTCACCGGCAATCGCCAAACCATTCTGGAAACCGGTTATACGCCCACCCGCAGTGTAATAATCGCCACGTGAACGGGTTCGTTTAGATGCCCAGTAGGTGATATATAGTGTTGCGCCGACAAACAGCACAAACATCACAATTGCTTCAATATTAAGTGGTTGACGATGGACTTCACCGGTAATTGCTTCTGCTTGTGACAGAGCAGGCAGAGCCAATAAGGAAAGTACGGACCAATGGCGAGTCTTCATTGCTTCACCTCACGAAGAATTTCTGCCGTCAGACGGTCAAACTCGCCATTAGCACGAATAACGTAAATACCTGTCAGAACAAAAGAAATAACAATCAAACCCACACCAACGGGAATGCCGCGAGTAATGGTCGCGCCTGCGTATAGCGGGGTGCCGAGCCATTGTGGTTCGAAAGCAATAAGGAAAATGAAACCGACATACAGCGCCAAGGTAATCAGCGACAGTAGCCAGGCAAAGTGACTGCGCTTTTGCACCAACTCTTTGAAACGCGGGTTATTTTCAATCTCTTGATAAATGTTGTCATTCATCAGAGTCTCTCCTTTGAGGCATTAAATAAGGTGCCACCCGAAGGCGGCATAATTTACGATGGTGCTTGCATTGATTGTTTTTCTTCCAGCAATTTGTCGACGACACCCGGATCGGCGAGCGTTGAGGTATCCCCTAAGTTACTGGTATCACCTGCGGCGATTTTGCGTAGGATCCGGCGCATGATTTTGCCCGAACGCGTTTTTGGTAATGAATCGGTCCAATGCAAGATATCGGGTGTGGCGATTGGGCCAATCTCTTTACGTACCCAATTGCGCACCTCGGTATACAGCTCAGGAGTTGGCTCTTCACCATGATTCAGGGTGATGTAGGCATAGATAGCCTGGCCTTTGATGTTATGCGGAACCCCAACGACAGCGGCTTCGGCAATTTTTGGGTGTGAAACTAGCGCTGACTCAATTTCAGCGGTACCCAAACGATGACCTGATACGTTCAGCACATCATCGACCCGGCCAGTTATCCAGTAGTAGCCATCTTCGTCACGGCGTGCGCCATCACCACTGAAATACATACCTTTAAAGGTAGAGAAATAAGTTTGTTCAAAACGGTCATGATCGCCAAACAGGGTACGGGCCTGACCTGGCCACGAATCGGTGATGACCAAATTACCTTCGGCGGCACCTTTTTGTGGGTTGCCCAAGTTGTCAACTAGCGCCGGCTGAACGCCAAAGAATGGGCGAGTTGCAGAACCTGCTTTCAATTCGGTGGCCCCTGGGAGGGGAGTTATCATGAAACCACCGGTTTCAGTCTGCCACCAGGTATCAACTATCGGGCATTTACTATTACCGATTTTGTTGTAATACCATTCCCATGCCTCTGGGTTAATCGGCTCCCCAACCGACCCCATGATACGCAACGAAGTTCGTTTAGTGCCTTCGATGGCTTTGTCACCTTCGGCCATTAAGGCACGAATGGCAGTGGGTGCGGTATACAGAATATTGACCTGATGTTTATCAATCACCTGACCCAAGCGGTTGACGCCTGGATAGTTTGGAACACCTTCAAACATTAAGGTAATGGCACCGCAAGCCAGTGGGCCATACAGTAAATAGCTGTGGCCAGTCACCCAACCCACATCAGCAGTACACCAGTAGATATCGCCAGGGTGGTAATCAAAAACGTATTTAAAAGTCAGTGCGGCATAAACCAAATAACCGCCAGTGGTATGTAATACCCCTTTCGGTTTACCGGTAGAACCGGAGGTATAAAGGATAAACAGTGGATCTTCCGCATTCATTTCTTCCGCTGGGCAGTCGTCCGAGGCATCTTTAATCAGGTCATGCCACCATACGTCTCGCCCATCTTTCCAATAACTGGCATTGCCGGTTCGTTGAAATACAACCACATTTTTGATACTGGTAATGGCAGGGTTTTTCAGCGCTTCATCGACATTTTTTTTCAGTGGAATTGCGCGGCCAGCACGGATGCCTTCATCGGCAGTAATCACCAGTTTTGAGTTAGAGTCGATAATTCGGCCAGCGACGGCATCAGGTGAGAATCCACCAAAAATCACCGAGTGAACCGCACCAATACGGGCGCAGGCTAGCATCGCAACGGCAGCTTCTGGCACCATTGGCATATAGATAGCAACAACATCACCTTTCTTAATGCCCAGCTTTTTCAGCACATTGGCAAATTGGCATACATCATGATGAAGCTGTTTGTATGTAACGGTTTTGGACTGATTAGGATCATCGCCCTCCCAGATAATCGCAGTTTGATCACCGCGTTCTGCCAGATGGCGGTCCAGACAGTTTGCTGCAAGGTTCAATGTACCATCTTCAAACCAGCGGATACTGACATGGCCGGGATCGAAAGAGGTATTCTTCACCGTTTTATAGGGTTTAATCCAATCAATAATCTTGCCATGCTCACCCCAGAATTCATCTGGGTTTTGCACCGACTGTTGATAGTATTGATGATATTGTTCTGGGTTTATCAGGGCATGCTCTGCAATTGCAGTTGGAATAGGGTGCTTATGTATTTGGCTCATCATCATTCTCCTTGAGGTTGTTAATAATATGTCAATCAAAAGTTAATTATAGTGTGAGGGGATGTTTTGTTTCTTTTTTGGGCGACAGATCACGCATAAAAGATGTTGATTTAGAGACTTACTTAATGCGCTGAGTGGTGAATCGATATCTTAATGATAGAAGAGCGGTCATCTGACCATGCTATAAAGGAAAGGAAATGTGGGCATCAGCTCATTTTCCGTGCGAAAAGAGGATATTTATAGACCGACAAAAACGAAGAGTATTAACGCTACGTGATTAACACTCTTTGGTATTAATGGTTAACCTAAAAAAGGAATATTCATTTACTACTGAAGAGGAATTATTATTTTAATGTCTTACTGTAATTAAAAATCTGTATATATTCTAAGATGAAATATGCATTGGAAAATAAAAAACGAACGGCATAAATATGCATTTTATTGTTTTTATTTTTTTAACTTTTAATTGAGAATTTTCTCAAAAAAAATCGACTTTGGTTGCGGAATATCCAAAATAAGCGGAGAATCACCATAAATGTATTTAACAAAATACAAACAAAACAATTCACAAAAGAAAACATAATTATGGATTATGCAATAATTTAATTTCGCTCATTTTTTCTACTGACGGGTTGGGTTACTATTTGTCATTGATGTGTTTTACTTTTTTAATAACAAATATTTACTGATAATTAGTGATTGTTCTGGCCGATTTCAAGCACCGGCGTGATGTAGGCTTAGTGTAAACAAGGCTTGCAGAGGAGTGCCTAGAAATGATACTGATTTATAACGTGGACGGCTGGCGGGAGGCTGGACCATAAGTTTTATCAACTATAGCCCCGTACTTAATGATTAAGTATTCTATTTAAGATGCTTGGTAACTTGCATTTTATGGGATGCTTTGAGGAATTTTTAGGGTATGAAAAGTGTAAAAATAAGTCTGGCCTGGCAAATACTCATTGCACTGGTATTAGGTATTTTGGTTGGTGCGGTTTTGCATAACCAAATTGAATCAAGAGAATGGCTAGTTAATAATATTTTAAGCCCGGCGGGTGATATCTTTATCCGCTTAATTAAAATGATTGTGGTGCCGATCGTTATTTCAACCTTGATCGTAGGTATTGCCGGGGTTGGTGATGCGAAGAAGCTTGGGCGAATTGGTCTTAAAACCATCATTTATTTCGAAGTTATCACGACTGTTGCCATTATTGTCGGGATCACTTTGGCGAATGTGTTCCAGCCAGGGCACGGCATTGATATGTCAGCGTTGACCGTGGTTGATATCTCTCAGTACGAAAAAACCACCGAACAAGTACAAAGTGGTAGCCACAGCCTGGTAAGCACTATCTTGTCGCTGATCCCTGCCAACGTCTTTGCCTCTATGGCAAAAGGCGATATGTTGCCAATTATTTTCTTCTCAGTGTTGTTTGGTTTAGGGCTGTCTTCATTGCCAAAAGAAACCAAAGAACCACTGTTGAATGTGTTTAAAGCAGTATCTGAAAGCATGTTCAAAGTTACACACATGATTATGCGTTATGCGCCGATCGGGGTGTTTGGCCTGATCTCGGTAACGGTCGCCAATTTTGGTTTTGCATCACTAATCCCACTCGCCAAATTGGTTGTGCTGGTTTACGCCGCTATTATCTTCTTTGCTTTAGTCATACTGGGTACTGTAGCGAGATTATGTAAGTTGCGTATTTGGACATTGATTCGAATTCTAAAAGATGAGCTGATTCTGGCGTATTCTACGGCCAGTTCTGAGACTGTATTACCGCGAATTATCGAAAAAATGGAAGCTTATGGTGCGCCAAAAGCGATTACCAGTTTTGTCGTACCAACCGGTTATTCATTTAATCTGGATGGCTCCACGTTATACCAAAGTATTGCAGCGATATTTATTGCCCAACTTTATGGCATTGAGCTATCAATCGGGCAAGAGATTATTCTGGTGCTGACTTTGATGGTGACTTCGAAAGGTATTGCCGGTGTTCCGGGTGTCTCTTTTGTTGTCTTGCTGGCAACATTAGGCAGTGTCGGTATTCCACTGGAAGGCTTGGCCTTTATTGCCGGCGTTGACCGTATTCTGGATATGGTGCGTACTGCACTGAATGTGGTAGGGAATGCATTAGCCGTGTTGGTTATTGCCAAGTGGGAACATCAGTTTGATCATAAGAAAGCCAAGGCTTATGAGAAAACATTGTTTGCACCGAAGCAAACACCAGTTCAAAGCTAATACCTGTTCAAAACAATCCATCACATTTTCTATTATCAGTTAAAGCCCCCTGTTGGAGACCGACCGACAGGGGGCTTTATTATTACTTAATGACCAAACATAACCATGGCGATAATTTACTGGCATTATTCATTTAAGCCTAAGCGGTATGACCAATGAATCAGTTCTGCAACTTTATGCACATCCAGTTTTTTCATCATATTAAGGCGATGAGTTTCAACGGTTTTCTGACTGATAGAAAGCTGAGTCGCAATAATACGATTACAAGAACCTTCGGTGATCAGCTTTAATATTTGCCGCTCGCGTGGCGTTAAAATGGTTTGATTTGTCTCGCAATCTTGGGTCAATTTGCTCAATAAAGCGCTATTGAGCGCGGGATCAATATAGCGCTTACCCGCCGCCACAGTTTGAATAGCCGCCATCAAAATTTGTTGTGGGCTTTTCTTCAGAACATACCCTAGCGCACCATTATTTAGTGTTCGACTGGCGTAGTGCTCTTCATGACGAGCAGTCAATGCTAAAATCTTCATGCCTGGCCAGCGGCGCCGAAGTTGAATAATGACATCAAGACCATCCATACCGGGTAACCCTAAATCGATTATGACAATATCTGGCTCGGTTTGGCGGCATAGGTTATACACATCCAACCCATTCTCCGCTTCACCGACAATCTGATAGCGCGGATAAGCTGCAAGCATATTTTTGATGCCATTAATAATCAGCTCATGATCGTCCACAATTAATAATTTTGTATTCATAAAGTTATTCCTTTACCTGATGATTTAAATGGCCTCATGGGAGCCCCTTGGTCGAAATTGCCAATGGATTATTTCGTCGAGGCGAGTGATATCTAGTTGAGTAATCCTTTCCTTTGCTTCAATGGCTATTTCCAACTGAATAACTGCTTCTTGTAATTCAATTAATCCTGCTTGTCCGGCACACCCTTTCAGAGTGTGAAGATGGCTCGATAGGGTTGGGATATGAGTAAGAGAGTCTCTTGCCAGTTGCAGTAACTCTTGCAGTGATTTTGATAATTTAAGACGGAGTGAGTCGTCTGCCAGGTTCAATAATGGTTTGGCGGTGGTTATTTGCGGAGTGAGATTAATCCCACGTTCTAGCTGAAATTGTGCCGTCAGATCCAGAACTTCTGCCAGTTGAATGAACGTCACTGGCTTAGAGATATAATGATTCATCCCTGCCTGATAGGCCTTTATTTTTTCATCCGGGTTAGTATTCGCACTAAGTGCCGTTATCATGCAGCGGTTATCTAAATTAATTGTATCGTTGCGCCAATGTTGGGTTGCTGTCAGGCCATCCATTCCCGGCATACGAATATCCATTAGCACCAGATCAAAATATTGGCCTTGCCCGATATGCAGTGCAATTTCGCCACTTTCGGCTAACGTAACCTGATGCCCCAGTTGTCGCAGCATCATGCCAGTAATATCACGATTGGTTTCAGCATCGTCGACCAGCAATATACTCATATGCCAAGGTTGCAGCGGAAGATTATGTTGTATCTCTTGCAGGCAAGGAGGTGAGCATCCTTTATTGTCCAAATAGTGTTTTACCTTGGTATATAAACGGCCGGGTAGATAACACAATTCTTTATCAGAGAACAGCTCGAGCGGCAGGCTAATCGATTTATGACTCATCGGTTGGCAGGTGATGCCCCAGGCAGATAATTGTGCCTGTAACGATGAGGGGACCGCATAGCACACATTCTTAAAAGGCATTGCTGGAGTTGTCCCTCTAAACGGTAGAGTTAATGAGAAACGACTGCCACAATTAGGCTTACTATACAGCGTAATATTTCCCCCCATCATTTTTGCCAGATTATCTGCAATAGTCAGTCCCAGGCCGGTTCCTTGCCCATGATCATAGGTTTGAATAAAGGGGCGGAATATCTTCTCCTGATGCTGTGAATCAATACCGCAGCCGGTATCTTCAACGGTAAAACAGAGTTGCTGACCTTTGCGTTCAACAGTGAGACTAATATGACCTTGCCGCGTAAATTTAACGGCATTGCCCAATAGGTTTACCAGAATTTGCTTTATGCGCTGACTATCCAGCTCAATTTCTAGTGGCACGTCTGAACTGATATAAGTAGAGAGCGCGATAGGTTTATTTAAGACCTGGCTGTGTATGGTTAACATTGCCTGATCCAGTAAAGGTAATAGCGCTGTTTTCTCCTGCGACAAGGTTAATTGACCGGATTCAATACGCGAGAAGTCCAGGAGGTTATTGATTATTGCCAACAGTGAATGTGAACACTGACGTGCGGTCTCTGCTAACCGATATTGCTCTGGTGCCAAGGGGGTATTTTGTAATAACTCGACGGCACCTAAAGCCCCATTCAAGGGGGTTCGGATCTCATGACTGATGGTGGTCAAATGTATACTTTTTCGATGGTTTGCTTGTTCCGCAGCTAATTTTGATTTCGCCAACGCCAATGTCCGTTCTTTTACTTTCATTTCTAATGTGTCGTATTGCTCATTCAAATTATCTAATAAGCCGTTGTAGGCACGAGCAATGTGGCCTAATTCATCCATACGTTTAACAGGTAATCGTGGCTCCATAGCTTGTGGCCCAGTGGAGCCGATAATATTGACAAAGTTCCATAATGGAATGGCCAGGTAATATCGCAGTAATAAAGAAAGCGCTAAGGTAAGGAGCAGTAAAATAGCCAGAGCAAAGGGGAGTTGATGTAATGCGGGCTTTGCGGCCTCCCAAGCGAATCCTATCCGTGGATAAATCACTAATTGCTGCCAGCCGGGGCCTTTTAGTTGAGTTCTTAGTACCAAATAATCGGGTGTTTGTTGCCAGCCATCGTGTAAGTGAATATTTTTCAGTTGGCGGAGGATTTCGTATAACTGATTTGACGGTATGTTTTGTTGAGAAAGAGGTAATAATTTTCCTTCTTTATCTAGTAGTAAATTGATATCTCGCTGATCAAATGATTGATCATTAGTCACTAATTCATTCAGTTTTAATGAAAATCCCGCTAATGATCCCATTTGATCACACGCAGCAACCGAAACATGCCAGCCATTTTGCTGGGTATAAGTGGGCATTCCCCAAAAAATATTATTGTGAGTAGGAAATATGGGAAGCAAAAGTAACTCTTTACGGCGTTGCTTTAAATATTCGTGGGAAACATTTTGCGGTTTAAAGATAGTAATTCCATCATTGTTCTTAATCGTAAAACTATCAAGATAATAGGTCTGGCCTGACGTGCCGTAAGCCTGTTTTATCTGAAAATCATGTTTAGATTGAGTGGGGGAACAAGTTATCGAATTAATAAGAATGTTGTTTTTTACGCTCTCATTTTTGATTGGTATAGGGAATCCCCAGCTCATTTGGTTATGATCCTGGCGGTTGATCAATGAAAGAGCATCCCTTTCTGCCCCTTCAAATTGGTAATTACTTAAATCTGCTCGTAATGATGCTATGTGTGTTAACTCACTTACCAAACGTTGACGCGTATCTTCATATGAGAAGAATGCTGTCATGGCAATTGAAATTAACCAAATAGCCATTAAGGTCATACCCAGTAATAGTGTCAATCGAGTGACGAGTGATGATGATTTTTCCATAAAGTCACCTGACTGTTTTTTTTAGTACGCCACAGCCAAAATTTGATATCAAGAATTACACTGATTTCATTACTACTCGTTATAGATTCATTTAATTATGAATAATGAGTAAAGCAGGCTTTTACCTTATATCAGACATTTAAGATTAGAGGATAATTAAAACGTGGTATTGTTGGAGAAATAATCGATGTTAGAAATATTAAAAATGCAGCCTTTAATTAGAAATGTTGATTTATCAGATGCCAATATTATGAGTTTCACGCTCAATGGCCTTCCTGCGAAGGCGATAAACTACGGCCATTCTATTTGTATTGGCTTTGTTTTTATTGAAAAGAAAATGATATCTGATTCGGTTATCCATTATATTTCTCTTATGCTGGTGGCACTTGAAGATACGCAGGATTTTGCATTACAGATTGAACGCGACTATTGGTGGCTTTGGTATCGACATACCCCCGATGAGAGAAATAGCATTGATAATGAACGCCAAAAATTATCCATAGAACTAGAGAGAATTAATTCTTTTATTCAAATACTTAATTCGTTTGAAGTTACAACAAACGCCCCTGAAGTGCGTATTTCAACTAAGCATAAAACAGATGCCCACAGGGTGGTTTCATGAAAGAGCTTGCTGGTGCGCTATTGTTACTATTTATGTCCCAGGCCTCAGGGAAAGCCATTCCCTGGCAGGGGGAGCCTTTTTTTATTTATAGCCGAGGCATGAAAGTCACTAACTTGTTGAATGATCTTGGGGTGAATTATGGTATCCCTGTGGTCGTTAGCCCAGAAATAAATGAAAAATTTAGCGGCAAAATAGTGAATAAAACGCCAGACCAAATACTGTCAGAATTGGCTGGGCTATATAATATTACTTGGTACTACGATGGGGATATTCTCTATTTCTACAAAACTCAATCTATCAAAAGAGAGTTTATATCTCCTGATGGGCTATCGACAGCGACCTTAATCAAATATTTAAAGCAAAGTGGTGTTCCCGCAGGTAAAAATTGCGCCGTACAGGCTATTTCTCGCCTTAACGCGATTGAGGTTACAGGGGTACCTATCTGTATTGAACGTGTGGCTTCTCTGACTAAAATGCTCTCTTCGCAAGTGCGTAAGCAAAATCAAAATAAAGAAACAGTAAAAGTCTTTCAGTTAAAATATGCTTCTGCGGCTGACTCCACATATCAATATCGAGATCAACAAGTTCAGTTACCGGGTTTGGTCAGTGTCTTGCGGGAAATGAGTGCAGGTAACCATTTACCTTTGGCAGGCGAAAAAGAATCAGAGGATGCGCCTGTCAGCGCGCCACTTTTTTCGGCTGACCCTCGGCAAAATGCAGTTATTATCCGTGATCGCCAGGCGAACATGCCGCTGTATAGTAGTTTGATTACACAGTTGGATCAGCGGCCTGTCCAAATAGAAATTTCTGTGACGATTATTGATGTTGATGCTGGGGATATCAGTCAGCTTGGTATCGATTGGTCAGCATCCACATCGATTGGTGGTGCTGGGGTTTCATTTAATAGTGGGGAGACGGCACCTAATTCAGATGGGTTCTCCACTGTGATAGGTAATACCGGAAACTTTATGGTGCGTTTGAACGCCTTGCAAAAGAACTCACGTGCCAGAGTTTTATCCCGCCCTTCAGTGGTTACCTTGAATAATATTCAAGCTGTGCTAGACAAAAACGTGACGTTTTATACCAAGCTGCAAGGCGACAAGGTTGCAAAACTTGAATCAATAACATCAGGTTCATTATTACGAGTCACACCACGAATGATTGATTCTGACGGTGTGAAAGAAGTTTTACTTAACCTCAATATTCAAGATGGCCAACAGCAGGCACCACTCAGTAGTAGCGAACCTTTACCTGAAATTCAAAATTCAGATATTTCGACGCAAGCGACATTACGGGTTGGACAAAGCTTACTCTTGGGTGGGTTTATTCAAGACAAACAAATTGAATCACAAAATAAAATTCCTTTATTAGGTGATATCCCCTTACTCGGTGGATTGTTTCGCAGCACTAATAAGCAATCTCACAGTGTTGTCAGGCTATTTTTAATCAAAGCCGTACCGGTTAATACAGGGGAATAATATGGCGGTACAATTCAAGCTTCGCCTATTGAGTGGTGAACTCATTGGGCGCGAACTGACTTTGCCTGAGGGGGCATTTACTTTGGGGGAACAGGGGTGCGATGTATTATTGTCATTACCTCTAGGGCAAATATTGACCTTGGTGATAAGCGAGAGTCAAGTCATGCTACAGTCGTCAGACGCTGTTTGGGTTAACGGCTTTCGGCATGATCCACAACAACCTATTCCTTTACGGCAAGTGATTGAAGCCGCTGGTTTAGCATTGGTTCTCGGCGAAGAAACGGATGTTTTAAGCGAAATAAAAGTGACTCGTCGCTCTGGGTCACGCTTATTATTATGGCTATCTTTGGTGACACTTATACTATTGGCACTGCTTTTTGTATTTATTTTTTGGTTTACACAGCAATCGAACCGATTGTTTGCATACCTTCCCCCTTCTATTCCAACACAATTATCGCGGCAATTAAAAAAACCGCTCTTGGAGGGAATAAACGCAGCCTGGTTGGCAGATGGCAGCGTTGCATTGAGTGGTCACTGTGTATCATCCTCAGCAGTTATTCAGTTGCAAAATTTTTTGCTTTCTAACCATGTCATATTTCGTAATCAACTCGTTTGTGATGATCGGCTGATTACGAGTGTTATTGAGGTTTTGCACCAATATGGTTATCAGGATATTGAGGTGTATACCGGTAAGGAAGTAGGGAATGTCATTCTCCATGGTGCTATTGAGATGGGGGCGAAATGGTTAAGTGTGCAAAAAGCATTAGCAACAATTGCGGGATTAAAAGGTTGGATGGTGATTAATTCCCAGGATAGCCAGATCCCTCGATTAGTCGAGAGCCTAAGGAAAATAGGATTACTAGGTTATCTGAGCATGACGCAAAGTAATAAAGAAATTGTTATTAGCGGAGTGCTATCGTCGGAGCAACAACAGCATCTGAAAGAGATGCTGGCGACACTCGCCCTGCAACCCGATGCATTTCCGGTGAGGTATCAGAGCATCCCAGCGTCAGATCAAACCACTCAACTCCTTCCCGCAGCGATTGTTAGTTATGGTGGAAATAATTATTCAAAATTTGTGCAACTGGCTAATGGAGTTCGTTTACAGCAAGGAGCCGTACTGGATAATGGTTATAAAGTTATCTTGATCGGAGAACGGGGGATCTCATTATTAAAATCTAATCATTTAGTACAAATACCGATGGATTTTTAAGAATAGGAAATGAATTAATGCAGCATATAACTGAACTGGAAGATGATATTAAGTCTGAGTCACTATCTATTCAGCACAGAAAGGTGTTGTTGATAAAAGAAAAATTATTAGTTATTCATCAACTGTCTCTCCAGCAAACACCAGATAATTATAAAAGTCTTAATGACATGATGCTAGCGCTGGATAGCGCCGAAAAAATCATTGAAACCCTTATTGTTCGTTATAAAAAATGACTTCAGTGATGCTACTTTTAAAAATTGGAGAATAAATGTGAAAGACAGAAGGGGGACAATAATACAAAATTAATTTAATAGCTCATGAATAGATAAGGAGTAACGATATGAACAATGATATCCCTATTCAATATATGTTAGGTGACTTGCAAAGTAGATATGGAAAGTTAAAGTCTGATTTGGATAAACTTAAGGAGTATCAACAGCACATAGCAATGTTACAGCAGCGAGCTGATAATGATAGTCAAGCCAGAGACGTATTATCACGCCTGGATGCTGCTTTTCCTCGCGGTTTTAAACAAGAAAAAGCTAAAATACTGGCTTGTATTTCGCAGATGAATATACAGTTTAAACAATTGGAAACACAACTTAAGAATCTTAATTCGACTAAACACGCGTAGTCATGCTCTCCATTATATATCACTCCTGCTGGAGTGTAGGAGTATCTATATGCCAACGAATACTTATGTCAGTATGCCAAAGTTCTTTGCAGCACATGCGGCCAAGTCATCTGGAAATGACATGATAAAACACAGCTCTCCTTATGCAGTCAATGATGCCGATGATATTTTCAGTATAGGATTAAAAGTCTTATATTCATTTCTTGATGTACTTTCTAATATTGCCAGCACTAATTTTAAAGGAATGCAGGCGCGTTCGAAATATGCCAGCGATGCGCAAGATATGTCGAATCGTGTCGATGAGGTTATCGCGAAAGCGGCGAAAGGGGATGACAAAACAAAAGAACCTTTGCCTGAAGCGGTAATTGATTTTATGCGGCGAAATGGTATTACCGTTGATGGTATGAGTATTGATGAATATCTAAAGTCTCACGGCCCAGAATTGGATAAAGGACAGCTTCAGGCGGTGAAAGGCGCGTTGGATAATGAGAAAAATCGTGCTACAGACACCATGAGTCAAGATCAATTACAGTTACAGAAAATAATGCAGAGTTATAACGTTTGCGCTAATAACATCAGCACATTGCAGTCAGGTTTAAAAGATTTGCTGATGACAATTGCCCGCAATTTCTGCTAATCAAATTGCGGTGCTAAGGATGGTGTGAAATGAATATTCAACCCAGCGATGTAGTCATTAATTTTATGCGGCGCGGCGGCTCTCTGCGTATGTTAGCCAAAATGAATCCACAAGATTTGGCATTGGTATATGAATACACGGTACAACTATGCGAGGGCGGAGAATACGACGGTGCCAAACGGTTATTAAATCTATTGGTACGACTGGATCATTGGAATTTCTCTTATTGGCTGACTTTGGGATTGTGCTATCAGCAAACGGCTGATTTTCATCAGGCGATTTACTGTTTTAGTCGCGCGGGACAAATTCAGGTTAATGACCCTCGTCCATCCTACCTGGCGGCTGAATGTTATACGGCCAGCGGTAACTTGGCTTATGCCGAAAAAGCCTTTCGTATGGCACTGAATTGGTGCTCTTCACTCGCGGAATGGGTTCAAGTGAAACAACAAGCCGAGCGCGGGTTGGCCGCCTTACTATTGGAGGTGCGACATGTCTGATGCCTTAGGTATTAAAGCCAGCGTTATGAATGATTGGCCAAGGGCTGGGGCGAATAAAAGCCCCGCTTTATCGCCGGTGAAACTGCCAGACTGGCGCAGCATTGCTGGGCTACCTCCCCCGGCAGATACCAATATAACTTCACCCCATGTGTCGCAGCAAAGCGCGCAGGGAGCGCTTGATCGCTTACTCATTTCTTTAACTCACAAAGGGTTAGCTGAAGGAGGCCATAACCGACTTTCACTTGATCGATTGGGCAGCACCGATATGCAACTTATCATGTCGATGGCGGGTAATTTGAGCATTGGGCTGTTCTCTGATTTGTGCAAATCAATTGGTAAGCAAATGGAGCGTGCCACGGACGTTCAGGCTTTTCTGCGTGATAAACGTATCTCTGAATATCAACAACAGATCGACAAAGCCGTTGAACAAGCTGATAAAGCCAAAAAAGCCGGAATTTTCAATGCGGTTTTTGATTGGGTTATTGGTGCCGCCGAGGTGGTCTATGGGGCGCTCAAGATTGCGGAGGGGGTATTAACCGGCGATCCGGTTGCTATGACGTCGGGTGCTGCTTATTTAGCTGCGGGCACTGCTGGATTGGTTAAGGCTGCGGCTGAAACGGCGATGTTACTCGGGGCATCAAAGGGAAAATGTCAGGAAGTTATTGATGTAGCAGGTAAAGTTCAACTGGGTTTTGAATGTTTTGCCATGGCTATCGACTTGTTTCAAGCTGGTCGTGCAATCAATGCTGCTCGTGCCGTCTCCAAAGGTGCGGGTGATGTGTTGAAAAAGGGCGGTGGCGAAGCATTGACGGATGCTATTAAGCGGGGAGCGACTGAAGAGATTGAGCAGTTGGCTGGGCAATTCGGTAAGGATGTCAGTCAACAAGTTAGTCGCGATATCTCTATGAAAGCGATGGAAATAGAGATGGTTAATGCCGCCGATATGGCCTCTGCGGCGGCTAAACAAGCGATAGAGGCGGAAATGACCCTGGTGCGTAATATCACTAAGTCCTTTACTCACGAGGGGATCGAAAAGCTGGTGGGAGGTGTCACGAAAAAATTGGCTGAGGACGCAATCAAAAAAGGGATAACTCTGACAACAGAAGAGTTGAGTCGACAATGTACCAAAGCCATTATAAAAAAATCAGTGACGACAATTTTAAAAGATATAGCTACCTCACCTTTATTAATTATTCAAAAATGCAGCAGCGCAGCAGTACAAGTTAATAATGGACAGTTATCTGTACAAAGAGCCGGGCTACAAAAAGAGATCCAAAAATTAATACTTGATCAAGATTTCACTCAATTTATGGATGAATGGGTGGAGCGAAATAAACAACAGCAACTTAAACAACTCAAAGAGACGTCCCAGGATGCGCAAGACTCGTTGACAAAACTCAGTGACAATATTCGTCAGAATGGTCTGTTACAGGTAAGTATTGCAGGCTCATTAATGTAGAGAGGTTATTATGAATATGATAGTCAACCATCAAATAACACTATCTGAGGAAAATAAGATTTATACTGGGAAGGGTAGTGAAAATACGGGTAATAATATTGACGATATCATCTCTGACCTGTCCGATATTATTTTTCAAATGAATATTTTATTTAAAAAAAATAGAGATGTGCTCAATGCCTATAATCAGAAGCAACAAATGCTAGGTTGGGATATTCAAATCAGCTCAATAAAAAACAAACGTGATGCGATTGATAAAACAGCAGCTGGTACTATTTCTAGTGGTATTTGCTCTATCCTTGCTGGTGTAACCAGCGGATTAGGTGCTGTGACAAGTTTAAAACTGGGTGATATAGCAATACATGGCAGTTCGGCGCTTGGGCAACTCGAGGTGGGTAGCGGTAAATTGGCTGAAGGGCAAATGACTCTTCAAGCGGACCTGAAGCGCATGACTGGTGATCTGCAAAACAGTGGAGCACAATCTTATAATAAAAACATAAGTGAGTTGTCAGATAAGATAAGTGAGTTACGGCAAAATATGAAAGATTTTGGTAATAATATAAACAATATGATGGGTCAGATTTCCATGGCTGTGAAGTTATGAGGTCTAACTCATTCAATATAGAACAATATTTAAATGATAAAAACTGCACGGTTAAAATAGCTTACTTGGAGAATAGCGCTATAAAGATTGGGCATGAGTTTTTTATTTATGGTTATCGTGTGATTTATCGGGTGGAGGATAGTGAATTTATTATTTGTTCTCTCGGGTCTATAGTTGACAATGACCTGCCCGGTAATTTTATTAAATTGTTCAATTTTTTACATCATTTAAGCATGAGTGTTGTTGGGCTATCGATAGTTAGAATGATGGTTATTGATAATATTGCCTGTCCCATATTGCAATCAATACGTCATCGACTGATTAAAATACTTATTGCCAAAGGCGCGTTCAGTAAAAATATTGATGGTGATGACTGGCTGTTATTTGATGTGAATGAATGAATGAATGAAGGAATGATATGAGTGATAGCCACCTAGAAGAGTTACAGACCATTTGTGCGAAAATAAGCAGCACCTTACAGGATAAAGGTATGGTTAATGCGCAAATAATGATGGAACGCCAGAGCGTTAACCCACAAGAGGCGCAGGTCCGCTATGCCAGGGGCTATCAGGCCTGGATGATGGATGACTACGTTGCTGCTATGGAGGATTTTTCCTGGCTGACATTATATTTCCCATTAGAATCGAAATTTCATTTGGCTCTGGCGGGAGCACTGCAAATGCAGCAAGAATTTACGTTGGCACTCAGTGCTTATGCTTGCGCATTACTTTTAGAGGCCAAAGATCCAGAGCCTGTCTATCAGATGGCTGTTTGTTTGCTGGCACTGGATAAAGGGGCTGATGCCAGGGAAGCATTACAAACCACGATTGAAATGAGCTACTTTAGCCCTGAATACGCTCCGACGGCAGAAAAAGCCAATCAATTATTAAATAGTATCTGAAGCAGACAATATGGTTTGTATAAGCCATGTTTAAGGTGGATAACTATGATACAAAAAAATAAACCTCTATCAGCCCAATATTTAAATGTCGTCTTCGTGTCTAATTCCACCAACATAAGTGAAAAACCGGGGTTGAGTAGTGAAAAACCTATTATTATTCCTTTATTTGAAGATAAAAAAAACACTATTGAGAAGGCAAGGAATGAAATAAATAAATTATGTGATAATCAAGAATTTGAGCTTGATGAATTAAAAAATGCCAGAGTTAAGTTGGCTAAGAAACAATTTTTCATCAATGTGATTGAATCGATTGTTTCTCTGTCTTCGTTTGTTGTCAGTGTTGGGCTAAGTATTTGTAGTGGTGGTGTAGCCACCCCTGTTGCTATTCTCACCGGTTTAAATCTTATGCTATCACTGTCTAATTTGGCCTGTGCCTATCATAACTGGAATTGTGCCAGTAAAAATAAAGAAGAACTGACCATGGGCTGTGACGCCATGCAGCAAGCTGTTTTTATATTAGCTAAATATTGTCAGGCTTCACCGATGAACGCCAAAAAAATTGCCCGCTTTACCTCGTATTTTATTAAGGCTGGAATTGTGGTTTCTCTCGGCGTGGTGGCTTTGTCTGTCAATCCGGTTATTAATAATAGTTTATGTCTTCTTGCCAAAAACTCTGCTCCAATATTGACCTCTATGATGAGTGCTGCCACGGCTGGGGCTTTAGGTGCCTGGATGAATCATGACAGTGATGTTAAAGAAGCCATTGTAGAAAAATTAGTCATAATTGAAAAAGAGATAATTAAACTGTTAGCCATTCTTGAAGGAAGGATGAAGGAATTGGAAGAATTAACTAAATTATGTAACAAGAATCAACGGCATATTGTTAATGAGACTTAAGGTCTACACCGGATATCGGTTTCACAGGTTATTTGTCAATCTAGCATAAGGACAATGACACTCGAAGGGATATTATGAAATCAATACAATTTATTCTATTTCGACAAGAGGGAATATTACGTTGTGACAGTATTTGCCATACTGTGCCAGCGGGGCAATTAGTCATTACTGATGAGCAAGCAACAGTATCCTCTTTTTCTCAAAGTAGTTTTATCTCAATATTGTGTCATTCCATCGACTTGTTACCGTTATATCAAGACCTTGCCAGCAAGATGGTTCAGCCGAATAAATTTCATCTGCCCCAAAACGTATATGAACGCTACAAGATCTTACCGATAAGTAGCGATATTATTTGTGCCACTCAGCAGCTAGTCGATTTTGAAAGAAATTCCTCGCTGCGCTTCCTATACCTATATTGTCTGGGGCTGGAACCGGTTTATTTCTCCCGATTATTAGAATCTATAGTGGGTACTAATAACGAATTGCTGGAGTTCTTTGATAAGAACCGCCTCAACCCATGGACGGTTTCGCGTTATGCCGATGAATTAGGTATTTCGACCCGTAAATTGAATTTCTTGTTTTACGAAAAATTCGGCATGTCTGCCAAGCAATGGTTATTGGATCAACGTTTGAAGAAAGGGTGTGAGCTGCTGCTATCCACCCGACTGCGTGTGGCAGATATTGCCATGGAGTGTGGTTTTAGTAATCACGCTCATTTCTCTGACAGTTTTCGTCGTCGTTTTCAACAGTGCCCGTCACATATGCGGTCACTTATGGAATAGGGGGGCTTATGGATATAAATGCTTTAGTTAATGGGTTGGCACAGAGCATCAATAAGATTGGTCAGGATTTTCAAAACCAGATGACCTCCGGCAACCCCTCAGATCCTGAGCATATGCTAAAGATGCAATTTGCTATGCAGCAATATTCATCTTACATCAATTTCAGCAGTGCTTTGATGAAGGGGATTAAGGATATGACCAGTGGGATTATTGCCAAAATATGATTCTACTTTCAGCCCCTTGCCGCCAATTAGTTGTGGAGGCGGCATTGGCGGGAGTCAACCACAGCTTACTGGCCGAGGCTCGCGACATTCTTAACGTATTGCCGCAGTTAATTCCGGAACCTCAAGTGCGTTTAGTCTGTGAGGCCATGCTGTTATTTGGGCTTAATCAGCAGAGTGAAGCCCTGGCGCTATTAGCTACCTCCAGCTCACAAGAAGCACAAGGTATGTTGGCTTTGCTGCAACAAGGGATTGCTGGTTCCGCCAAGATGTGAGCCTGCGCAATAAACACTTTTATTAAACCGAGGACATCCGATGGAAATTGATGCAATCAACGCCGCCTTCAAGTTGAATTCCCCCTCCCAGCCACCTGCCGACGGGCAGCGTATTGCCAAGTTTGCTCAATTAATGCAGCAGGTTGAGCCAGCCACGCCAATGATATCTCCAGACCAATTTTTGTCAGTGCAGTCAGAATGGATGCACGCCACGTTGGCGGTGGATTTAACGGCTAAAGTTGCCGGAGTGGTCGGGCAGAACATCAACAAACTGGTCAATATGCAATGAAACGGGTGCAGCGTTTGATAGCGCTATTGCTGGTGGTTATGTCCCTTTCTGGCTGTGGTATGGAGTTGTATAGCGGCCTTTCAGAAGGGGAAGCCAATCAGATGTTGGCGTTATTGATGTTGCACCAGATCAAGGCAGAAAAACAGTCTGAGAAGGGAGGTACAGTCGCGCTAAATGTCGATAAAAGTCAATTTATTAACGCCGTAGAATTGCTACGACAACATGGTTTCCCCCGTCAGCGATTTGCCTCGGTAGATGAGCTTTTCCCGTCGAATCAGTTGGTGACCTCTCCGGGGCAAGAGCAGGCCAAGATGGTCTATCTGAAAGAGCAGCAATTGGAAAGCATGTTGAGCCATATGGATGGGGTTATCCAAGCAGATGTGACTATTGCTATGCCCGCGCCGACTGATGGAAAAAGCAGTGTTCCCCACGCCGCGTCGGTGTTTATCAAATACTCACCTGAAGTGAATTTACTGAGTTATCAACCGCAAATAAAGAATCTGATCCGCGATGGTATTCCGGGTATCGATTTTTCGCAGATCAGTGTGGTGATGCAACCGACTAATTATCGGTTCAGCGCCCCAGCGACGCAGCAACAGAGTCACTCGGAAGCTGCTTTGCAATGGCTATTGCGGCATGCCGCGATATTACAAATAGTCTTGGGTTTGCTGCTGGTGTTATTAGTCGGCTTGTCGACGACCTGCCTGGTGCGCTATCTGCGCCGATAATTGCCTGGAGGAAATGATGATATTGCCATTAACCGCCGATATTCGGTATTTGCATCAATTAGCCTGGCGGCCTGCACAATTTGCTCATCCATTATGGTTGGCGGCTGCGGGGATGAATACCGCAAGCTATCATTATGGCCGCAATGTGGTGATGGATCGCGCGCTAAATACGCGACTGAATTGCCTGCGACATTTTCCTCAGCAACCACTGCCTGCCGTATTGAGTCAACAACAGCAATATCAAATTGTGAAACCGGAGCGCTTATCCGCGCGCTGTCTGGCGTTGGGATTGGTTTATTTACAGTGTGATGATTACCTGCGTTTGCGCCGTTACCGGCAGCAACTTTCGCCGCTATTAAGTGAGAGTGATATTCAGCAGCTCATGGGGATGGGATATCGCGGACATCTCCCTGCCAGATTAAGCCCCGCGCAATTGTTAACGACTGCATTGCGGTTGGGGCAAAGTCTTGCTCACCACGTCCGTTGTGACTGTGTGGTGTGGCGGGCACTGTGTATCTCGTTACCGCCTTTACCGCGCTCACTTTCTCTGTCCAGAGCGTTATCCCTGTCAGTTGATGATTGGTTAATCCGCTTAGAGCGTTTGCTATGAACCCGCTTCAGATTCGGGTGGAAGAATTCGACTTTGCCCTGCCCCTTGGCGCGGTTATCCCTGCGGCTGAATTACAGAAAATAGCGCAGAGTCGCGATATTTTGTCGGATGCCCAAGCGCAGGCGGCTGACATTGTGCAAGCGGCACAGGCCGAACGTACCGAGCTACTGGTTCAGGCGCAACAACAAGCGGATAGGCTTATCGAGCAAACCCGCAGCCAAATGGAAACTGACGTGTTAGCACAGCATGTCCATTGGTTAGTGGCTGTGGAGCAACTGGAGTCAGCGCTGATTACACAGGCCCGAGAGTCTATTTTTGCTGCTATTCGTTCGGTGATGACCGCCTGGGCGGGGGAACAAGCGGTGAGCCAAATTCTGATCCACCGCTTGGGGGCGCAAGTCGAAAAGTTGGCGCATGACAATGAGTTGATATTACGTGTTCACCCACAGCATCTTTCAGCAGTGGCTGCTGCTTTAGGCTCGCGAGTGCAATGTATTGCCGATGACAATATGGCCGAAGATCAGGCGCAATTAAGCTCACCGATGCTACAGCTTACACTTTCTCTTCAGCACCATTTGTCACAACTTCTTCTTTGGCTTCAGGAATCACCAGAGCCATCGCTTTATCAGGAACTTACAGATGATAAATGCCAATAATATCGCCGATGCACATGCTGTCCACGGCTCTTCACTCCATGAGGCTGGGCTACACGGTGAAATAACCCCCGCACGCTCGGTCACGGAGCTAGCCTGCATAGAATTGTCGGAGGTCAGACAAACTGCGTTGGAAGAAACCATGGAAGAGATCGGGTTGAGTTTGGGTTCCCGATTAAAAGATCAAAAATCCGTTGAAGCTGAGGAGCGAAATCAGCGCCGCCAGCAGTTACTGGTGAAATTAATCGCCCAGTTATCCGCGAGTGCGGACTCTTTACTGCCCAAGCATATTCCGCTTGATATGGATATTTCTTTGCTTGCCAGTCAGCTTCGCCAGGGGGGGTTATCAGCCGGGCAGCAAATCTTGTTGTTGGCCGCAATGATGGCGTACAGCAAAAATAACCTGTTACGTCGCCGCAGCCTATCGCAACTTCTTGAGCCGTTATTGGAAAGTGATGGCTGGGAAATCGAATTATTTGGTTTGCTGGAATTGGGCAGCAAGGAGAGCCGTGAACTGGGTGCCGTTAAGCAACTGTTTGCACAGAGTATTGAGCAAAGTGAGTTGTCAATTGCAGAGTGGTTTGCTCAGGTGAGCCGCTGGCCAAAGCGGCAGCAACAAGTCCGGGTATTGATGCGCGCGGTGGCGTTTGACCTGTCTTCTCAACCGCCGCCAAAGCGTGGTGAACGTCTGGCTGGCACACTGCGGCAACTCCGTCGTTTGTTGATGTTTCTGGGGTTGGAAGACCATTGCACCCGCATGGGGAGAGCCTGCGCGGTAGATGGGGATGTGATTTTGAGCGAAGTGCTGGCGGTGGTGGGGCAGCCCTGGCTATTTAGCCACTGGTTGCAACCACGTATTGCGGCGATTTCAGGTCAGGATATCAATGCACATAGTCGATTTATTCGCCGATTTTATGAGTTATTCAACCTTATGCCGATTGATTGCTTCAATGATCAAGAGCAGCAACAGCAAATTTTGGCGGTGTTATTGGAGATATAACCTGGCGAATCAGGCCATGACCGGATAGCCCACTATCGGTGGGCTACATATCCTTTCCGTTACTTATCAATATAGTAAAACAATAATCTATCTCGACGAGGCGTGGTTATGGAAATGGATTTAGTCGTTACCCGTAACCTCCAGCTGTTTACTCAGATGGCCGAGTTACCTTGCTCTAAATTATCCTCCCGCATGGAGTGGCAAATAGAGCAACGGCTGGTGTTCCTTGAGTGGCGCAATGGGCGATTGTTATTGACCAGTGGCGTGCAACATCGGCGTTATCACCTAGAGGACTTACTGCTGCTCCAGAGGAGTTGGCAGCTGGAACGCTTTAATGGTGTTCCCCAGCGTATCTATTTATTGAAAATGGGCATGATGGTCAGTTGCTCGCCACCAGTGTCATCAGGGGCCGAGTGTTGGTTTCAGCTATATCAGCAACAGTGTGCTTTACTCCGCCGTTTGCCGGGAGAATACCGATGAGAGAATCGGCATTGACCCGCGGTTTGATGATGATAGCTGCGCGGCAGGATGTTTTTTTGGCGGTCATGCTGCTGGTGGCGATCTTTATGATGATCCTGCCGCTACCCACCGTCATGGTGGATGTGCTGATTGCCGTCAACCTCGCGTTTTCCGTTATTCTGTTGATGATCTCGATTTACCTGCGTGACCCACTCGAATTCTCGGTTTTCCCATCGTTGTTATTGATCACCACACTTTATCGATTAGCGCTAACTATCAGTACCACGCGCTTGGTACTGCTACAGCATGATGCGGGAGAAATTGTCGAGGCGTTTGGCCAGTTTGTGGTCGGGGGTAATCTGGCGGTGGGGCTGATCATTTTCACCATCATCACCGTGGTGCAGTTTATCGTGATCACTAAAGGCTCGGAGCGCGTCGCTGAAGTTAGCGCCCGCTTTTCTCTCGATGGTATGCCGGGCAAACAAATGAGTATTGACGGCGATATGCGAGCTGGGGTGATCGACTCGGCTGAAGCGGGGCGACTGCGCGAGCGGGTCCAAAAAGAGAGCCGTCTGTTTGGTGCTATGGATGGGGCGATGAAGTTCGTTAAAGGGGATGCTATCGCCGGCATTATTGTCATTCTGGTGAATATTATCGGCGGCATCACTATTGGTGTGTTGCAACACAATATGTCTGCCGAAGAGGCGATGACCACGTATGCCGTGTTATCCGTCGGGGATGGGTTATGCGCTCAAATCCCGTCATTACTTATCTCGATCACGGCTGGGATAATTGTCACCCGGGTGCCTGGCCAGGATAAACAGAGTTTGGCCAAAGACTTGGCAATACAAGTAGGGCGTCAACCCGATGCTTTGTTGCTGGCGGCGGCTATCCTGACTGTTTTTGCCCTGTTGCCAGGTTTTCCTTTCCTGATTTTTATCCTGCTGGCAGCACTGGTCGCTACCCCCGCCTTCTTACTTTATCGGAAGAAGAAACCAAGCGTTGGGGCCAGTGAACGTGGCGATAAACTGCCTTCCCCGGCTAGCGCGATGACCCCTGGAGCCGTGCCATTGATGCTGTATTGCGCGCCCAATTTACGCTATCCCCATCTGGGGCGAGATCTTGATGGCTTGCGTTGGCGCTGGTTCGAACATCTTGGCGTGCCATTGCCCGAGGTAGTTGTCCGCAGTGATCCTAGCCTGGCTGAAAATGAATTATCGATCCGAGTCTATCAAGAGCAAGTGCTGAAACTGACATTACCTTTTGATGATGTATTACTGCTGCAACCCAGTACCTCGCTCGCCACACGCAGTCAGGTTCTTGGCATGAAAATGGGTAGCTTTGAGTGGTTGCCCGCCGAGCAGGCGCGTCATGCCAGCACGTTGGGCATTCCCTATGCGCAGGGGCATCAACGTATTATCCATTGCCTGACACGCGTGCTTGAGCGGCATACCGCTGAGTTTATTGGTGTGCAAGAAACCCGTTATCTGATGGACGCTATGGAGGCGCGTTACGGCGAGCTGGTCAAAGAGCTACAGCGCCAGATGCCGGTCGGCAAGGTGGCAGAAACATTGCAAAGATTGGTGGAAGAAGATATTTCGATCCGCGATTTACGCACTATTTTCGGGGCGCTGGTGGTGTGGGCACCGAAAGAGAAAGATATCGTCATGTTGACCGAATATGTCCGTATCGCCCTACGTCGTCATGTGTGCAGCCGATTTAGCAAAAACAAAGTCTGGTTGCCAGTATTGCGGTTGGGGGAAGGGGCGGAGAATCTGATCCGCGAGTCTGTCCGTCAGACCTCAGCAGGGACCTATTCTGCGCTGGAAGATAAACATTCGCGGCTGCTTCTCGACAAAATAACAGGCGCTTTTGCTGAAAATACCGATGCGGTGTTGTTGACGAGCATCGATGTACGGCGCTTTTTACGCAAAATTGTTGAGCGGGATATTTTTGCGCTACCGGTACTTTCCTGGCAGGAACTGGGCGATGAAATGAATATTAAGGTAGTAGGTACCATCGAGCTTATCGGAGATGAACTTGATGAAACTACCTGATATAGCGCGATTAAGTGTTCAGTTGCAGCAACAATTACGCCTATTGCCTTCCCCTCCGAGCGGCATCGAATCTTGCGGGCCGATATTAGATGTCGGCCCGACTCTGCTACGCGCCCATTTACCCGGTGTTGCGCTGGGGGAGTTATGCCGAATTACCTCACCGGACATGTTGGCCGAGGTGGTCGCTATTGAGCAACAAACAGCATTACTGTCGCCGTTTGCCTCCTCCGCAGGTTTACGATGTGGTCAATGGATTTCTCCGCTTGGGCATGAACATCGCGTCAGAGTTGGGGTGGATTTGCTTGGACGAGTATTGGATGGTTTGGGGGAGCCAATAGATGCTGGCCCTCCCCTTCGTGGGCATTGGCGTGAGCTGGATTGCCCGCCACCTGATCCATTAACTCGTCAGCCAGTTCAGCAAATATTGACCACCGGTATTCGTGCCATTGATGGTGTATTGAGTTGTGGCGAGGGGCAACGAATCGGTATTTTTGCTGCCGCCGGAGTAGGTAAAAGCAGCTTATTAAGCATGTTATGTCGCGGTTGTCGCGCGGATATCATCGTGTTGGCGCTGATTGGTGAAAGAGGCCGTGAAGTGCGGGAATTCCTTGAGCAAGTGCTAACGCCCGAAACCCGCGCCCGCACAGTAGTGGTGGTAGCAACCTCTGACCGCCCCGCGCTGGAGCGGTTAAAAGGTATTTATACCGCCACCACTGTGGCTGAATATTTCCGTGAGCGGGGGGGGGGAAAGTGCTGTTAATGGCCGATTCGCTCACTCGCTATGCCAGAGCCGCCCGTGAAATTGGTTTGGCTGCGGGGGAACACCCTGCGATGGGCAGCTTCCCCACCAGTGTCTTTGCCGCGCTTCCCCGGTTACTTGAGCGTGCGGGCAATAGTGAACGAGGGAGCATAACGGCTTTTTACACCGTGCTAGTTGAGGGGGATGACATGAATGAGCCGGTGGCCGATGAGGTGCGTTCGCTATTGGATGGGCACATCGTGTTATCGCGCCAATTGGCCGGTGCCGGGCACTATCCTGCTATCGATATTGCCGCCAGTGTGAGCCGTATCATGCCGCAAATTGTCAGTGCGGAGCATCGGGCATTGGCACAAAAACTGCGTCATATACAGGCCTGCTATCAGGAGATCGAGTTGCTGGTGCGAGTGGGTGAATATCAGGAAGGTCAGGATTTACAGGCTGACGAAGCACTACAGCGCTACCCAGGCATCTGCGCCTTTTTGCAACAGGAGAGCGCTTTATCATCATGCAAAACCGATACCGCCGGTCTCACTCATACCTTGGTTCAGCTCGCACAGGCATTGGGCTTATCAATCGAGCATTAACTATTTTCCTGCGGCTTTTGACTCTGCGCCAGCGCCAGGAGCGCCGTTTACGCCAGCAATTAACGTGCTTGCGACAAGAAGAGCAACAACAAGAGCGGCAGTTGGCGAGTTTCCATCAAGAACGCCAAGGGTTATGCCAGCAATTACATAGGATTGCCCAATGGCGCGGCAAACTAAATCCGAGGCAAGCAGAGGAGCAGAGAGCCTTGCAGCACAAGGTGTATCAGGCGGAACGGCAGTTGCACCAATCGCTCCGTGAGTTAGCCGCTAAAAGGCAGCAACAGCAAGACGCCATTGTGTCGCAGCAGGCGCTGTTAAGGACAAATCAGCGTGAACAAGAAAAATTACGGATGCTAATCAAAGATGAGTCGAATCGATATTGAAGGCGCATTACCACTGCTCAGTGATAGGGGCTTTAACGGGGAGCGGCCACAGAGCTTAGACCATGAAAGGCAAAAACAGCAATTTGCCCGCTATCTTCCTCCTCGTTCATCTGCAATGCAGGATATGGCCCATACCACGGCGGCTTTGGGTGAGGGCAAATTGATGCAAACTGACTACCGCATCCTCAGTGGACCTCTATCAGGTGTGCAGGTTCATGTCAGCCTGGCCGCTCATGGTTTGCATATTGTGCTCAGTCACAACAACCGTGACTGGGTCGAACGTTTACAGCGCTTACAAACTCGTTGGCAGCGGCAACTGCATCAATTGGGATTCCCTTGCTTGTTGGAGGTGACCCATGGTGGGGACACTATCAGCTGAATTACGCCAGCTCAGCGCCATCATTGGGCGTGGGCGTCATAGTGATGGCATTTATGCCACACTGGCGCAGGCCGAGGGGGAGGGTATTTACCTGCCACTCCATTATGACGGCAAGGTATGCGGTTTCTGGTTATCCCAACGCTGTTGGAATAACTGGCTGGCATCTTCGTTGGCAACAGATGAACCCCATTTGCTGGCGGCTGAATTGGTTAACGCTATGGCGACCTGGGCTATTAGTCCGCTGCTGGGTGCGCTATCAGAGTTAACTTTTGACGAAACTGCGCCAGTGGCGATGACACTTTTGCCCCAATGGGCGGTGGTGCTGGCTTTTGAACTGGAAGGCCAGCAACTCAGTGGCGTGTTGTTTGATTGGCCTTTGGCGAGGTTAGCTGAAACCTTATCTGATTGGCACCGCGAGCAGGCCGCCGAGCAAGATCTGTTGTGGCAGGCGGGATTAGTGGTGGGATGGAGTCGATTATCATTGTATCAATTGCAACAAATCAGGCCGGGGGATGGGGTACGAATTAACTGTGCTGCAAAATGGAAACACGGGAACTGTTGGCTATGGCAAATGGCATCACCGCAGATTTATATCAAACTGGAAGATGAAAACAGCATGACTATTCAAAAAGTTAATGACGATATTGATTCATTTCTGTCGCTGGATATAGCCGCCATACCTAACATGCCCCAGACGGTAGAACTCGAGCAATTACCGCAAACACTGGTGATGGAAATTGGCCGCTTAACTATACCGCTGGCAGATATTAAACAGCTAGCTGTCGGGCAAACATTGGCATGCCAGACTCAGTTCTACGGTGAAGTTAATATCCGATTGCATGGGCAGCCCGTCGGCAGGGGCAGTTTGTTGTGTTGTGATGAGCAGTTGGTCGTGCGCATCGATCAGTGGCTTCTCCGGCACACTTGACGCCGCAGCGGCGTTAGCGGTGTTTATTCAGGTCATGACCCGATACGAGAGAGTGCTGAGCCGATAAATACTCTGGTTATTGTTTTACCCGACAGGCCAGCTTTTGCGGAATAGACTATGGAGTTACTGAATTCGTCCTCTCAATTGATTGTCCTGCTTTTTCTTCTGTCATTACTCCCCTTGCTGATGGTGATGGGAACATCGTTTCTCAAACTATCGATTGTTTTCTCATTGCTGCGAAATGCATTAGGGGTGCAGCAAGTGCCACCCAATATTGCCATTTACGGTTTGGCGCTGGTGTTAACCATTTTTATCATGGCTCCGGTCGGATTGGATGTACATGCCCGCCTACAGGATGAACCGTTACCCAATGATCTCGGTGCTTTGCTACATCATATTGACGAGCATGCGCTGGAGCCATATCGCGATTTTTTACAACGAAATACCGATGCAGCACAGGTTCATTTTTTCAATGACATCGTCCAAACCAAGTGGCCGGTCCGCTATCGCGACACCATCAAACCCAACTCGCTGCTGATATTAATGCCCGCTTTTACCCTGAGCCAGCTAACTGAAGCCTTCAAAATTGGCTTACTGCTTTACTTGCCCTTTGTGGCGATTGATTTGATTGTCTCTAATATTTTGCTGGCAATGGGCATGATGATGGTATCCCCCATTACAATTTCATTACCATTCAAGTTATTAATTTTCATACTTATTGATGGCTGGGGATTGTTGCTGGGGCAGTTAGTGGGGTCTTACTTATGAATGGCCAACAGGAGAAGTGGCCATGAGCAACGCCATTGTGGTTCATCTGGCGACTCAGTTGCTATGGATAGTTTTACTGCTATCGATGCCGGTGGTAGTGGTGGCGTCAGTGGTAGGGATAGTTGTCAGCTTGTTACAGGCACTCACCCAAATACAGGACCAAACATTACAGTTTTTGATTAAATTACTCGCTGTATCCGCCACATTATTGATTACCTATCATTGGATGGGATCGACATTGCTGAATTACACCCAGCAGACCTTTTTGCAGATAACCAGTATGCGGTCTTGATATGCATGACTCTTTGCACTGGCTAGGGGCCTTAGGTCTGGCGATGATGCGCCCTTATGGCATGTTACTGATATTGCCTCTGTTTACGGCGCGCAGTTTGGGTAGTAGCTTGCTGCGTAATAGCCTGGTTTTTGCCATCGCCCTGCCAGTGACTCCGATGTTTTTCACCACATCCTTGCTGTATCACGATAGCCTCACAGGGTGGTTTTGGGTGCTTTGTATCGAGCTGATGGTCGGGGTGATGATTGGTTTTGTCGCCGCATTGCCTTTTTGGGCGATTGATATGGCGGGCTTTCTGATTGACACCTTACGTGGCGCCACTATGTCCACGTTGTTTAATCCCAGCATGGGGATGGAATCCTCCATTTTTGGTGTGCTGTTTACGCAAATATTAACGGTTTTGTTCCTGATTTCAGGCGGGTTCAATCTGGTACTCACAGCACTTTATAGCTCTTATGAAGTCTTACCTGCTGGTAATGGTATCCAGCCCACCTCGGCAATACTGCACTTTCTGCAAAGTGAATGGCAGCTGATGTATGAACTCTGTTTGAGTTTTGCTTTGCCAGCGATGCTGGTCATGGTGTTAGCGGATTTGTCTTTAGGTTTAATTAATCGCTCGTCTCAACAACTGAATGTGTTTTTTCTAGCAATGCCGATCAAAAGTGCATTGGCGTTATTGCTATTACTGATTAGCCTGCCTTACGCATTACATCATTATTTGGTCGGTATTAATCAGACCGAGCAGAAAATAAGCACATTTATCCCATTGATAAAAGGAGGGAATAATGAGCGGTGAAAGCAGTGAAAAGAATGAAAAGCCCACTGCTAAACGGCTGAGAGAAGCACGGGAGAAAGGGCAGGTCATCAAGAGTGTCGAGATAACCTCTGGGGGGCAATTGGTGGTGCTGGTGGCTTATTTTTTCCTGGTGGGTAACTCCATCATTGATCAGATTGGTGCTTTGATCCGCAGTACAATCAACCAATTACAGCAACCCTTCACCTTCGCACTGGCGCGTATTGGCTCAGAATGCACGGCGGTGCTCATCCATATTGTGGGAATCCTGGGCGGAGCGCTGATTTTGATGACAATTCTTGCCGGAATTGCGCAGGTCGGGCCGCTATTTGCAACTAAAGCTGTAGCGTTTAAAGGTGAACATATCAATCCAATCGATAATGCCAAGCAGCTCTTTTCATTGCGTAGCCTGTTTGAGTTAATTAAATCTTTACTAAAGGTAGGGGTGCTAACCCTGATTTTCGGCTATCTGTTGGCGCGATACGCCACTTCTTTTGGTTATCTGGCGTATTGCGGCAGTAGTTGCGCGATCCCGGTATTTGGCACATTAATGAGTTGGCTATTGGGTGCATTGATTGCCTGTTATGTGGTTTTCTCTCTACTGGATTATACTTTTCAGCGCTATAACACCATGAAACAGCTGAAAATGTCTCACGAAGAGGTTAAGCGGGAATACAAAGATAGCGATGGTGACCCACATATTAAGCAGAAGCGGCGGCAATTACAGCAGGAGGTACAAAGCGGCAGTTTCGCTAAAAATGTCCAGCGTTCCACGGCGATAGTGCGTAATCCCACCCATTTTGCTGTTTGTCTGTTTTATCACCCAGATGATGCGCCACTTCCAATGGTGATTGAAAAAGGCAAAGGTGAACGGGCTGCATTGATTATCAAATTGGCGGAACAGCAAGGTATTCCGATTGTAGAAAATATTGCACTGGCTCGCGCATTACATCGCGATGTGGTTTGTGGCGATACCATACCTGAAACCTTATTTGAACCGGTTGCCGCTATCTTGCGCCTGGCTTTAGCGCTGGATTATCAATCACCGGAGGAGGATGAACAACATTGATCCGCGACACATATCCATCCAGTCAATATCCCCTCTCATTAAATTAACTTTTAGCTAACATCTAATTTTCAATACATCATCCCTTCATTAAAGAAATAATTGGCTTATTATACGTAGGTCTATTTTCTCGCAACGGCATATGAGCCTACTCTTGTCGGCGACAACACGTATTTTGGAGGTGTCAGTGTGAGCTGGCAGATGTTTAAATCTCAATATTTGGTGCGCTTCTGGGCCCCTCTACCCGCGGTAATTGCCGCTGGTATCTTATCGACTTATTACTTTGGTTTAACCGGTACGTTCTGGGCGGTTACTGGTGAGTTCACTCGCTGGGGGGGCCATCTAATGCAGCTGTTTGGCGCGCACCCGCAAGAGTGGGGTTATTTTAAAGTTATCGGTTTAGAAGGGACGCCACTGGATCGTATCGATGGCATGATGATCATTGGAATGTTTGCTGGATGCGTTGCTGCTGCGTTGTGGGCTAACAATGTGAAACTGCGTAAACCCCAACATGGTATTCGTATTGCTCAGGCACTGGTCGGTGGCATTATTGCTGGTTTTGGTGCGCGGCTGGCAATGGGGTGTAATCTGGCGGCTTTCTTTACCGGTATTCCGCAGTTTTCACTGCATGCCTGGTTCTTCGCGCTCGCGACGGCAGCCGGTTCCTATTTCGGTGCTAAATTCACGCTATTACCGCTGTTTCGTATTCCGGTGAAATTGCAAAAAGTGACAGCAGCCGCGCCATTAACCCAGCACCCAGCCAGGGCTGCGCGACGTTTTCGTCTCGGCATGGTGGTGTTTTTTCTGGCGCTAGGTTGGTCATTGATTGAGTTGTTCCGCCACCCAAAATTGGGTATCGCCATGTTATGTGGGATTGGGTTTGGGCTGCTGATTGAGCGGGCGCAAATTTGCTTTACTTCTGCCTTCCGTGACCTGTGGATAACCGGGCGCACGCACATGGCGAAAGCGATTATTCTGGGAATGGCGGTCAGTGCTATTGGGATTTTCAGTTATGTACAACTGGGTGTCGCACCGAAGATTCTATGGGCCGGGCCGAATGCAGTGATTGGCGGTTTACTGTTTGGTTTTGGTATTGTGCTGGCCGGAGGTTGTGAAACGGGCTGGATGTATCGCGCGGTAGAGGGGCAGATTCACTATTGGTGGGTGGGGCTGGGTAATATTATTGGTGCCACTATTCTGGCGTATTATTGGGATGACTTTGCACCGGCATTGGCGACCAATTATGACAAAGTCAACCTATTGGAAACGTTCGGCCCAATCGGCGGGTTACTGGTGACTTACCTGATGCTAGCTATCGCTTTTGCTGCCATGTTGTGGTGGGAAAAGCGCTTCTTCCGCCAACAAAAAGCCACTGCATCCACTTTGCTTAAGGAGCCATCATGAGTCATTCTTCGTCTTTAGCCATTGATAGTTCAGTAGCAGCTACGGCTATCGTGCCGGATTACCGTTTGGATATGGTGGGCGAACCCTGCCCATACCCAGCGGTCGCCACACTCGAAGCGATGCCACAACTGAAACCGGGTGAAATCCTGGAAGTGATCAGTGACTGCCCGCAATCCATTAATAATATTCCGTTAGATGCCCGAAATTATGGCTATACGGTATTGGATATTCAGCAAGATGGCCCGACTATCCGCTATCTGATTCAGCGCTGAAGTAGGCAATCGATAAGATTGTTAAAGGCGGGTTTAACCCGTCACAGACTGCTGACAAACCCCTACGACTCGATCTTGCAAGGTGAAGACAGACAGAGGAGTAAAGCGTCCGCGCCAGGGACGGCGCGGCTCGAGCCCCCAGGGATGGGTTTACGGCGTCTTTACGATCTGTTTGTTTTCACCGCTACGGGCACTTTGTCATTAACCTCAGGCGGGTTTAACCTGCCAGTAAGGCTTTAATCGGTTTCAAATCTGTTTTAGTTACCATCATTAACATGAATATTGGCTTTAACCTTTCACGTTATAAGCAATCGGCGCTATCAACTCAATCACCCCGTTGCGCAGTAGTTCGGCGGGGGGAATGGGTAACGGTTGGGCACGAGAAATCAGAATCATTGCTTCACGATCCAGCATTTTAGCGCCAGAGCTAGCGAACAACTCTGCAGTTAATACTTTTCCTTTATGATCAACAATAAAGCGTACGTGGCTGATCCCTTCCAGGCGATAGCGCAAGGCTTCTCGTGGATAACGTTTATAGCGCGATAGATGGGCCAGAACATCACTCTGCCATGAGGCTTTCCCACTGATTGCGGCTGAAGCATCGCTGGAAAAAGTCGCAGTGTTTTTATGACTCTCACCCGGTAATGGTGCGCTGGTGGTTGGGGCCGCCTTCTCTGCGACGACTGGCAGCGGAGTGTCTGTCCGTGGTTTAGCCGGTTCTATTTTTTTCTTCTGTACCACTTTCTCCGGCCGAATAGCATGGGTGCCTTTAGCGGAATGGGTTAATTTTGGTAACTCTTCCAGCCGTTTTTCGGGGGGAGCATCATCCGGTGCTGCCATGCTTTGCTGTAGCCCTTGGGGGATTTCACGAGGGACTGATTTGGCTTGTTGATACAGAGTCAGTTCAATCATTATCGCCGGGGGTAACACGCCCTGGGGGGCCATTTTATTTATCCAGCCGAGCATAAACGCGGCGGCAAGCAAGTGTAACCCGACTCCCAATAGCAAGCTGATACTCCAGCGTGTCCTGGGCCGCCCGAGAGGTAAATCCATTCTAAAATCATGGTTATTTTTTATTATCGACATAACTGTGCTGCCTTCCTGCAACTCGAATTATTTATGATGTATTTATTTGATTAGTAATATTTTTATTATTTTTTTACTGCCAAATAACGCTTTTCTGCCAAAGGAAATAAGTGACAGATTATACAAAGCAATAAACATATTGATAGTTATTGTGATTATCATTTGCATTTGATCGGGTTTTTCGCTTATAACCGCCAGCCTTAGAAGAGTGAAACCCTATGGTATTCACCCTCGTTTAATTCGCTGTTTTATTGCTTATTTCACCAGCCTTTTCTACCAGCAAAGTGGGCCACTGGGTAAATGTACCTGATGCCGCAGGGTTGCCGCGTAACTGCCCGTTCGCCTGCCTGAGGCCGTACTGTCTAACGGATGCATTCATGGATAAACCGCCATCAAATAAAGTGAGTCTGGCCTACCAGAACACTTATGGTCAGTTGGTCAGCTTCTTTCGCAAAAGGCTGGATAATGCCAGCGACGCCACGGATCTGTCGCACGATGTCTTTACGCTGTGGCTAAAGAGGGCGAAACAGACACCTGTCGAGCATTCGCGGGCATTTCTTTTCAAGATTGCTCATCGGGTATTGATTGATCATTGGCGGGCTGCGGGCAAGCAGCGTATGGCGCTGGCACAAAGCCATGAAGATGACGACGCCGAACAAGAAATGGCACCGTCCGGGGCTGATCCGCAACATGTGCTGGAGCAGCAGCAGCGGTTGAGTCGATTGGAACAGGCGCTAAATAGCCTTAGCCCCCGCCGTCGTGAGGCTTTTCTGATGCATCGTTTCGACGGTTTATCCCAAATTGAAGTGGCGGAGAGAATGGGAATTTCTGTCAGTATGGTCGAAAAACATATCGCGGGCGCATTGCTACATTGTAAGCGCCACGTTGCGGAACAAGGGAGTGAGCAACATGATGAATGAGAGCCGTTCTCTGAGCGCTGAGATTGATGAGCAAGCGGCGTTATGGTTCAGCCGCAGCCAGGCTCGACGCTTAACCACCCAAGAACAACAGCAACTGGATAGATGGTTGCAATGCTCCCCCTCCCATGCGCAGGCCTATCGCCAGATGCAGCAGATTTGGGGTGATTGCGCATTAATTCCCCGACCGGCCAGTGCGCCACTGCCAGAAAAATCAACCCGCGGTTGGCGGCCCTTGCGTAGTTGCGCCGCTGGGATATTTTTCCTGTTTGCATTGCTACTGCCGATGAGCCAACTGCCCTCGTTGCTGACCAATGATATGAGTCTGCAAACCACGGATTACAGTCGTGAAATCGTGTTGTCAGATGGTACCCGGGTGCATGTTAATCGCCATTCACAGGTTCGTGTTCATTATGCAAAAGATAATCGTCAGCTCTGGTTGGATCAGGGGGAAATTTACCTGCAAGTGGCCGCCAATAAAGCCCGGCCATTTATTGTTTACGCCGGTGAGAGCCAGGTGAAAGTGGTCGGAACCGCATTCGATGTGCGCTACGACTTAGGCGAGGTCGCGGTGGCGGTCAAAGAGGGGATTGTCGCCATGACCGGCAGGCCGAATATGGCGGCGGTTATGCTGCATGCCGGCGACCGTGCGAAGTTATTACCCGCGAAGAAGCGCTTGCTGTTGAGCAAAAGTGCGGTGGCTGAAATTGGTCAATGGCGCAGCGGGCAATTGCTATTCCGCAATCGTCCTTTGGGGGAACTAGTCACTGAATTGCAGCGCTACCGGCCGGGTAAGATTGAATTGACCGATACCCGTTTGGCGCAATTACCAGTATCCGGTTCACTGGATTTAAATCATCCAGATGAGTTCCTCGACTCATTACCGTTGCTGCTGGCGGTGAATGTGGTGCATGACGAGCAAGGTAACGTAATGATTTTTAGAGATTTAAATAAAAAATAAAAAATAGTTAATTTTATAGGTGAGGATAATTCTCATTATCACGTCTTCCCTGATGCTGGTGCTTATTGGCATCGCATTGACATTTCTTAGGGAAGAAATAGCGTGATGATAAACAATAAAAAGAAAGTTTCTGGGGTGCCTGTTCTCACTGCCTTAGCGCTGGCAACGCTATTAACGACACAGGGCGTTATGGCAGCGGATGTTTCGTTCAATCTGACCGCACAACCGCTGGCGAATGCCATTACTCAGGTGGCTCAACAGGGGCAATTACACGTCATTTTCGATGAGTCCGATGTGCGTAATTTGCGCGCTCCGGCTCTCAGCGGTAACTACAGCGCGCAAGGTGCATTACAGCAATTGCTGGCAGGTAGCGGGTTGGAACTGGTTGCCAGTGGTAAGGGGTATGTCGTCCGCCCTATGCTGGTATCAGGGGCTGCGGCTGGTAGCATGGTGTTGCCAACTACCTCGGTGATGGGCGAGGCCGGAGGGCGTGCAGCTGTAGACAACGTGATGTCGGCTCCGCAAGTGGTGACCTCGGAAGAGATCCGCCAACGCCCTACCGGCAACGGCAATATCACCGAATTACTGCGCACCAATCCGGCAGTGCAATTCTCCAATAGCGACAATACCAGCCTGACGCAGGGCGAAATCAAACCCGGAGCCATTTCCATTCATGGTTCATCTAGCTATCAGAATGCCTACAATCTGGATGGTGTCAGCTTTAACAACGATATCGATCCGGCCAGCGATGGTAACGGAGAAACCATCACCCGCATTGATAGTAGTGATCAGGGCATGTATATCGATAGCCGTCTGATCGACAGTGTGACGGTATTCGACAATAACATTCCGGTGGAGTTTGGTGGCTTTACCGGCGGTACTTTGGATGTCTCTAGTCGCCGTTGGCGTGGCGAGAACAGCGCCCATGCTTTTTACCGGGAAACTCGTTCGTCGTGGAACAAGGTTTTCACTGATCCGAATATGGGGTTCGACAGTGCAAAAAACGACACTAGCCGCCCGGCGCGTTATCAACCGAAATACAATAAACAAAGCTTTGGTGGCTGGTTTGAAGCTGGCATTACCGACAATATGGGGATTGTATTTTCTGCCTCGCAGCGCCTCTCTGATATTCCGACCTACACGACCGGCGGCAGCGGCCTGCAATTAAGCCCGAATAACGAGTTGGAAGTCGTCTCGGTGACGCCGGGCTATCGCAGCCAAAAGCGGGTTTCTGATAACTATTTTGCCAAGCTTTCCTGGGATGCTAATGAGCGCACCAGTGCCCATCTATCGGCCAATTACTCCGCTTATACCAGCACACTTTTCTCCAGTAGTGTCATTAACTCCGGCTATGACAATGACCATAACGGGTTGAGCACCACGCTCCAGTTGGAGCACCGTTTTGATATTGCCAATCTCGATTTTACCGCCGGTTATCAGCAACTAAAAGATGAACGCACCAATGATGTAAAAGACTTTTTCACTTTAGAAGACTACATGACCGACTGGCGGAATCCGCAGTTTTATAACAATGGTGGGCAGGGTGATTTGACTACTCGCCAGAACAGCGCCAGCGCCAAAGGGGTACTACGTTTTAATGAATTTAATGCCTTAGGCCTGCAACACTCGCCTAATCTTGGCTTCGAACTGAACAAAACGACCGCCCGATATATACGTGATCGGGACTATTACCGCTACAAATTCAGTGCCGCGGCGGATGATATCGCCTCTCTAACTGAAGCCAGTTATATCACCCGCTTCCGCGCCGGTAACTATGAGGCTGGCTACACCAACTACGCACTGTTTTTGGATGACAGCATGCAGTATGGCCGCTTGACCGTGCGCCCTGGTGTACGTTTGGATCGCGATGATTTTGTTCAGAAAACCAATGTCGCTCCGCGCCTGAGCAGCAGTCTTGATCTATTTGGTACCGGCGACACCGTATTGATTGCCGGGGCCAACCGCTACTATGGCCGCTCGATGCTGACTTACGCTTTATACGAAGCGCAGAACGCGGGTATGGAGCATTGCTACTACTTCTGCTCACTGGACCCATCCGAGAATGATTGGGATGGTGTGAAAGATTTCGAAGGTATCGACAGCTTAAAGACACCGTATAACGATGAACTGAGTTTTGCGCTCCAGCAACAGGTGATGCAGAGCACATGGCGCTTACAGTATGTGCATCGTGAGGGTTACGATGAAGTGCGTAGCCGCACCAAATACCGTAATCCAAACAGTGCATCTCAAGCCCGCATTCGGACTTTTGATAATGGTGGCCGTAGCAGTAACGACCAGGTATCACTCTCGGTCAGCAACAGCAAACCTTGGGAACTGGCCGCCACAACTCATGCTTTTACCGGCTCACTTACCTGGCAGCAAAGTAAAAGCAATACGCCGAAAGATCAGGGCTATGCCTTCTTTGATCCGAACACCAAGTTGGATTCAGACAAAGTGTGGTACGACGGCAAAGTGATTAATGCTTCAGATTTGCCATCGACCAATTTCAACTCGCCGTGGCGGCTCAATCTGGAGCTAACCAGTGAGTGGCAAGAATATGACCTTACCGTCTATAACCTGTGGCAATGGCGCAGTTCTCGTAATCAAGCAGTGCGCTATCAGAATGAGTATTACACCGATACCAGTACCGGCACTCAAATGCTGAAATACGAAAAAACTCATTTTGCCAGTAACTTCCGCTGGGACACCAAAGTGACCTGGCAGCCCGCATTTGCTTATGGGGCAGGCATCTCGATTGAGGTGAATAACCTACTCAATAAACGCAATGTTTCCGACACCTTTGTGTATGGCGATCGGGTGCTGCACTCCTATGATCCGGGCCGCCAATTCTGGCTGCAAGTGAGCTACGACCTGTAATCAGATCTTTGACTAAAAACCATCGGGTTGCTTAGGCGGCCCGATACTTTTTGTTCTGAATCTTCAGAACTCATGCTTGCAGTTTGTTGATGAAAGCAATTGGCCTTATTGATGAAAAAGAACAAATTATGAAAACACTGAAACAATTCTATTACCTTGCCAGACCGTTCTGGGGCATCCGCTCAGCACTGCTGGCCTGGTTGTTACTGCTGGTGGTATTGGCGCTCAGCCTTTCTTCTGTTTGGTTTAATGTGCAACTGAACCAATGGAATGGCAATTTTTACAACGCGTTACAGCAACTGAACAGCCAGGCGCTGTACCAGTTATTGCAGCATTTCATCCTGTTGGTTAGCGCATTGATTTTGGTGGTGGTTTTCGCTGACTACCTTAAGCAGCGATTGATTATGCGCTGGCGTATCGGTATGACCGAACATATTCTGGCGCGCTGGTTGTCGCATAAAGGCCAACATTATGCGTTAAAAATCAATGCGCTGGTGCCGGATAACCCCGACCAACGTATTGCCGAAGATGTCCGGTTGTTGATTGAATCCAGCCTGCGGTTGCTTATTACTTTCCTGCATTCACTGCTCACTCTGATTTCGTTCGCCACTATTCTGTGGCAACTCTCTGGCAGTATTAGCTTCTCGCTGGCACAACACAGTTTCACCCTACCGGGTTATATGTTCTGGGTGTGTATTCTGTACACCTTGCTAGGCATTGGCTTGACCCATTGGATTGGGTATCCGCTACGCCAGCTTAATATGGATCGCCAACGGCGTGAGGCAGATTACCGCAGTGGCTTGATTGCTCGCCGTGAAGCCAGTGATGCCATTGCTGGGCAGCGCGGTGAATACCATGAGCGCGCGGCATTATTACAACGTTTCCGTGCGGTAGCCGATAACTGGTATCAGCTGATTCGCTATGAAAAAAACCTCTCATTCTTCACTGTGGGCTATCAACAACTCAGTGCGCTGGCACCCATTTTCTTTGCACTACCCAAGTTTTTGGCCGGTGAGTTATTACTGGGCGGGCTGATGCAAATCCGCCAATCCTTTGCTCAAGTTGCTGGGGCGTTGGGTTGGTTTATTTTCTCTTACCGTGAGATTGCCGCCTGGCAGGCCACGGTCACCCGCTTGTATAACTTTGTGGTGTTACTGGATGCTGAGCCGGTTAGCCCGGTTGAAAGTGCGCCAGACGACAGCTTGCCACTGCGCGCTGCACTGGATCTCTACACTGCCGATGACACGATGTTATTGAGCAATATCACTCTTAATGCCACTGCGGGCAGCCTGACCTTGATCCAAGGGCGATCGGGGATCGGCAAATCTACCTTGCTACGCACTTTAAGTGGCCATTGGCCTCATTATCAGGGCCGCATTCAGCGCAGTGACAGTGTGAGCTGGTTGCCTCAGCGCCTCTATCTGCCCCATGAGCGGCTGGATGACTTACTGGCTTATCCGGCACAACGCGAAGATTTTACTGAAGCGCAATTGCAGCAGGTGTTGGTGCAAGTTGGATTGCCGCAACTGAATTATCAGTTAGCGCTGTCAACTGATTGGCAACAGCGTCTGTCCGGTGGCGAACAGCAACGGCTGATGTTCGCCCGCCTGTTACTGAATAAGCCTCGGCTGATTTTGCTGGATGAAACCACCGCTGCGCTGGATGCCACCAGTGCTCGCCACTTATTACAGTTGCTTAGACAGCAGTTACCGAACAGCGCGGTACTGCTGGTCAGCCATCAAACCTTCCTGGCTGATATTGTCGACCACCAATACCACCTCGATGATTCATCCGATGTTATTCAAGGAGTTGCCACACCATGTTTAACCAACTAGTGCGAACATTATTCGTTTGCCTGTTTTTGGGTTGTGTTCTGCCGGTTTCAGCGCAAGAGCAAACACTGCCGGTGCGTGCTGATCTTCAGCATTTCACTCTTGGTAATGGTATGCAGGTTTACCTGTTGCCGCGTGATCAACCCGGTGTAGAACTGCGCCTGTTGGTGAACAGTGGTTCATTGCAAGAGAGTGAGCAACAGCGCGGGCTGGCCCACTTTGTTGAGCATATGGCGTTCAAAGGCACTCGTCACTTCCCCGGTACCAGCAGTTTTAAATCGCTCGAGAAACAAGGCATTACACTGGGTAGCCATGTCAATGCTGTGACCAGCTTGAATGCCACCACGTATAAGCTATCTCTGCCAAATGCCGATGAAAAACAACTGACGTTGGGGCTGAGAATCTTATCGGACTGGGCGCAGGGCATCAGCTTTGAACCCGCCGCCTTTGATAAAGAACGGCAGGTGATCGTCGAAGAGTGGCGCTTGCGCCAAGGTGTGGGGTTCCGTATCAATCAGGCTTTGGAGCAGCTACGTTACCACGGGAGCCGCTATGCAGAACGTGATCCTATTGGGTTGCTGGATGTGGTGCGACAAGCTCCTGTCAGCGAAGCTGTTAATTATTATCAGCAATGGTATCAGCCTCAGCGCATGGCATTGGTGGTGGTCGGCCAATTTAAAGTGAATGATTTACGAAAACAGATCAATGAGTTATTCGCGATTCCTGTACCAGAAAAGTTGGCGAAGGATGATGCCAGTTGGTCGAAATTCGCCCCGCAGCCAGGGTTAATGCTCAGCACGGTATTTGATGCTGAGCAGGGGACGCGCATTATTCAGTTAGCACTACAGCGTGACCTCGCGGCCCCGCTAAACAGTGACAATGGGCAGTGGCGTGATCTGCTCGATACCTTGTGGCTGACTATTTTTAATCAGCGGCTGTCCTTGCTGGTGGATAACGACCAGTTATTGGTGGCGAGCATCAACCAACAAGGTGCTCTGCTGGATAACCGTCGCATTCAACACTTGATGATTGCCCGCCCGCAAGGCAGTGACTATAACGGCACATTGCGCCAGCTATTCACTGAGTTGCAGCGAATGGCAACTGCGCCAGTTAGTGAGGCGGAGCTGAATGCGGCCCGCCAACAAATCCTCATCAAGCTGAGCCAGCAGGCTGCTTCCGAGAGCCGCTATCAGCATGGGTATCTGGCGGATAATCTCACCACCGCCATTGAATTTGAACTGCCAATGCTAAACAAACAGCAGCAATTGGCGATGACAAAAACCTGGCTTGAGGCCATCGGCCCACAGCATGTTCAGGCGCAAGTAGCTGAATTATTGCAGGAAGGATCTGCCCGGTTGGCACTGATTGGCCCGGATAGTGATAAGTCATTGGTGGATAACCAGCAATTGGCGACGATGTGGAACAGTATTCGCCAAAGTGCTCCAGGGCCGTTTACCCTGAAGCCGAAGCCGGTTACCTTGACTGTCACCCCGCCGCCTGCCGGTAAGATTGTGCAGCGCCAGGCTTTACCTATCCCCGATACCCAACTCTGGACATTGAGCAATGGTATTCGGGTGATTGTGAAAGCCAATAACCGTTTAAAAGATGATGTGCAACTCTCGCTGCGGATACCGGGTGGGCGCTCGTTGGAGGATGATAGTCGTGTCGGTGAAGTGAATTGGGCGATGCGGTTACCGGAAGTGAGTGGCTACAGCCAATACAACCCACGGCAGTTAGCCCAATTAGGCAAACAATCCGAAGTGGCTATCGCTCCTTATGATGAGATGCTGTTCCACGGCTTGCGCGGTTCGGCCCCGGCAGACAAACTCGAACCTCTGTTGCAATTGCTGTATTTGAAAATCACCGCACCTCAGTTTTCCACAGAAAAATTAGCGCAACAAAAACAATCATTTGGGTTAGGTTTGGAGAAACAGCCCGTTGAGCGCCGCTTCCTCGACAGTATTACACAAGCGGGTTATCAACATGGCGATCGGTTGCTGGTAACCGCAACAGGGCCGTGGCGTAACTTCACCGTGGCGGGCCTTGAACAACGCCATCGGCAACTCTTTTCTGCCACGCAAGATATGACCGTGACCCTCAGTGGTGCGTTAGATGAGAAACGCTTACAGCCGCTGGTGGAAAAATGGCTGGGCAGCTTGCCGCGCAGCGAACAGCGTTTGCATTGGCGCGATTTAGAAATAAAGCCGCTGAACCAAGCGATGAGCCATGATTATCCGCTCGCCAGTAGCCCGAAAACGATGGTCAGTATGCAGTTCTCAGCCGATGCTAATTGGTCGCAGCCGAACCTACTGGCACTGCAATTATTGGATAAAATCGTCACATTGCGGTTGCGTTATGACATGCGCGAGCAAGCCAGCGGTATTTATACGTTAGGTTTCTCACAACTGTTGGCAAAACTGCCACAGCCTTATTATCTGGCGCGGCTTAACTTTACCTCAGCCCCTGAGCGCTCACAGGAAATGGCGCAAATGGCGCAGAAGGTTTTACAGCAAATAGCCACGGCGGGTGTCACGCAATCAGAGTTGGATAAAGCGAAAAAAGCCTGGTGGATCGAGCAAGAAGCCAGCCGTAGCAGTGCCAGTTATTGGACTGATGCACTGGCACAAGTTGCCAGCGACGATGGCAACTTTGCTTTATTGGCTCAAGAAGAGCAGCAGGTGAAAGCGGTCACACTTGAGCAGGTTAATGCCTTAGCTGCCCAATGGTTAGGGCGCAATCCAAAAGTGTTTAGCCTGAGTCCGGCGAAGTAACTTATTGAGGGGTCATAAGTTTTATCATCATGATATGACTTATGGCCCACTCAAGGTTAATTGACAGTGGGTGGGCTTGGGGTTGTTGCCACCGCCAGAGACACACCCGCGGCCCGAAGTCGTTTTAATATACTGAATAACAACGAGCTTTTAGTATTACTCACCATGCGTGGACTCGGTACCAAACCGGTGACACTGAGCACAATACCATCCGGGCTTAGCTGACTAAATTTCACTGATGGGGCCGGAGTATCGAGTATCGATTCGTGCTCTTCGTAAGCCGCTATCAGCAACTCTTGCGCCAGTTCAACATCTAAATCTAGCGGGAATGTCAGGGCAATGGTCACTACCCCTTGCGCATTAGCCATCGTGGCGTTACGCACATTCTGCGAAATCAATTGAGAGTTTGGCACGATAACTGTCGAGCGGTCGCTGAGTTGAATTTCTGTAGCACGAACATTAATGCGCCGAATATCGCCCTCAACGCCACTAATACTGATTAAATCGCCCACTTTCACCGGGCGCTCGGTGAGCAAAATAATGCCGGAAATAAAGTTCTTCACAATCTCCTGCAAACCAAAACCAATACCCACTGATAATGCACTGACAATCCAGGCTAATTTATTCCACTGAATGCCGAGTACCGATAAAGTCAGCAGAATCACCAATACATAACCGATATTACTGAACAGAGTGACCGCCGAGGTTTTTATCCCCGTATCCATCTGGGTTTTTGGCAGAAACTCATTACTTAACCAACGTCGCGCGACATTCAGCGCATATAGCCCGATGAGCAGGCAAAGTGCGGCATTAAATAAATTCGTCGGGACGATATTTAATTTTTCCAGCCCTTCCCCACCTAACAGTTCCACGGTCTTTTGTAACAGCGAAACCGGAGTCGTCGAGCCAAAGGTGCCATTAAATAGCGCGATAATAGCCAGTAATATCAATGTGACTTTGCTAGTGGCTGATAATAGTGTTGCGACTTGGGCCAGATGGCGATCATCAATATTTAGCGTCTGCTTAATCGCTTTGCCGGCACTGCTGGTGGGTGAAAATAGACTTTCTGCCAAATCAACACAAAGATGAGTCAGTAAATATAAGCAGGAGAGAACCAGGCAAACCCACACCAATTTGTAACTTAAGAATTTCGCCAGTGCGATATATCCTACTAACAAAGAAAGTAATATCGCTATTGCCGTAATACCAATAGCCAGATGAATCAATCCGGCCAAGGTGGAATAAGCTTCTGGTTTTTCGCCATTAACCACTAAATTACGGCGTATTCGGTTAGCGCGTAGTGGAATAATGGCGGCGGTCAGTGCCACCAACAGAGCCGATATTCCATTGCCAAAAATTGTTCCCGATACGCTGATATTGATCATATTGTTCATCTGATCAATGGCACCAAAAATCATGATGCAGCTGGCTAATAGAGGAGGGAACAGCTTGAGAGAGGCGGCGACTTCATCGGCAATAGCGGGCAAACGCCATGAGGGGCGCTGGTTAGATAAGAATGCTCGCCCGAGGCCCGCCACTAACGCAGAGAAAAACATCAGTTGGACAAAAGCCAGCGCAAAGTCCATCACCACCTGCGAGACATCCGGCGTGCGAGTGAATGCCTGGATGATACATTGCGCTATGGTGACCGTGATCAGCACGGTGTACAAGGTGGTCGCTGAGGCCATAAAACTGCGGCGCAATGGGCCTTGAGGCAGGCACTTAGTGCAAAACCAGGCCGTCAATTTGTCGAGGAGTTTAAAGCCCAATGCACCGATCAACAGTGCCAGCAGCAGGTATATTGCCGTGCCGGTGCGCCATTCGGGCTGCCAGGCAGCATTCCAAGCATCGGTTAGCTCTTGTACAAAATCCTTCAGTCGCTTGTCATCATCGACATTGGGATTGACGATGGGGGCCCAAAATTTAGCCCCCAAAATACTGCCAGAATTTAAGGCAATTTGTGATTTCAGTGCTGTTCGCCGCAAGGCAATAATCTGTGTTTCCAGGTTTTCCGCATTCGCCTTGATAGACAGGGCCTGATCATGCTGGCCTTCTAATTGTATTTTACGGGTGTTTAGCGCTCGGCGTTGTTGGGCCACTATCGGTGTTTCTGTCAGTGTGCCAGCGGCAGGCGGTGGGCCTAAAACATCTAATTGTGTTTGTAGTTGTTCCCGCTTGGGCTTCAATTCTGCCAGCAGAATATCAACATCCTTCACTAACGCTATTGCTGTTTCATTCAACGCGTTTAGCTGATTATCTGATGTGCTAACAGAGACATTTTGTTTTAGCTTATCCAGCTGTTTTTGTAAGCTAATTAATTGTACTGATACTGCCGGTTTCGCTGGTTCTTCATCGCTTTCAGTGGTTGTTTCTGATGTTGTCGCCGCCAAGGCCGTGCCTGTGGTTGACATCACGGTGAGTGATGCACAAATCAGTGTGAATAACAGACAGAATAGAGGGTAATGTCGACGTGAAACAACGTGCTCGTTCTTTTTCATAAAACCTGTCAGCCCGAATGTGAATACCACAATTAACCCATTAATTTGTGTAGGTATGCTTGCCTGATACTTATTGTGGCACACCCTGCGAGTTACTGAATAATCTTACTCCGATAATCACTCCCCTAAATTAAATATTAAAGATAATAATTATCATTGTAATTACCACTCTCATTTAATAGATTGTGCCCTGAACTTATGGACCCACGATATGTGGCGCACAGGCAAGGGTATTTGCCGGGCGAAAATAGCAATGGATGCTAATTGATAACCATCTATTTCATATGCTCATTATCTGGGGAAGATAACTATGTTCTCGGCTTTTATAATAAAGCGCTCCGCTATTTTATGCTCATTGGCTATGTTTATACCCTTAGCCTCCATTGCTGACGATACGATAGAAGTGACGGCTAAAGCAGGCCACGAAGCCGATTTACCCACCTTGGGTTACACCGCAACCACCACCAAAGGGGCCACCAAAACTGATCAGCCGCTCATCCTGACGGCACAAGCCGTATCTGTGGTTACCCGCCAGCAGATGGACGATCAAAACGTTGCGACAATTAATCAGGCGTTGAATTACACGCCGGGCGTCTTCACTGGTTTTTCTGGTGGCGCAACCCGTTATGACACTGTCGCCTTGCGCGGTTTCCACGGCGGTGATGTGAACAATACCTTCCTTGATGGGCTGCGCTTACTCAGTGATGGTGGCAGTTATAATGTGCTGCAAGTGGACCCGTGGTTCCTTGAGCGTATTGATGTGATTAAAGGCCCATCTTCTGCGCTATATGGCCAGAGCATCCCTGGTGGTGTAGTAATGATGACTTCCAAGCGCCCACAATTTGCTTCTGAAGGTCATTTCCGCCTGACGGCCGGTAATAACAATACGCAAGTTGCGGCATTTGATTATACCGATGCGATATCTGAACATTGGGCGTTCCGTCTTACCGGGATAACCCGTAACAGCGACACCATGTATGACCATCAGCGCGAAGAGCGCTATGCGATTGCTCCGTCATTATTGTGGCAACCCGATGAAAATACCTCATTGTTACTGCGCGCCAATTTGCAAAAAGACCCTTCCGGCGGTTACCACAGTGCGGTACCGGCTGATGGCAGCATTTATGGGCAAAAGTTGAGTCGTGGCTTCTTTGATGGCGAAAGTAACCACAATGTCTTTAAGCGCTGGCAACAAATCTATAGCTATGAATTTTCACACAAGTTTGATGATGTTTGGTCTTTCCGCCAAAACGCCAGTTATACCCATTCCAATACTCAGTTAGAGCAAGTTTACCAAGGAGGCTGGAATAGCGATCGTACTCTGATGAATCGCTATTATTCTGGCGAAGACTCCTCGCTTAATGCGTTTGCGGTGGATAACCAACTGGCAGCGGATTTCGCTACCGCCGCGGTTAAACATAAAGTATTACTGGGCTTTGATTTCCAGAAGTTCCGCAACAATCTGCGCAGTGACAGTGCTTACGCCACGACGTTAAACCCCTATACCGGTGTTTCAGGTGGTTCGACGCTGTATAGCGATTATCTGCTGACCACTCCCGGCATTAATACATCCTATTTAAGCCGCCGTTATGAACAGAGTGGCGTTTATCTGCAAGACGAAATGACACTGGATAATTGGCACCTGAATCTGTCCGGTCGTTATGATCGGATGAAGACGGAAAATATTAATAACACTGCTAATAGCACCGATGAACGTACAGATAACCACGCGAGTGGTCGTGCGTCACTGTTGTACAGTTTTGATAGCGGTATTTCGCCATACGTCAGTTACAGCCAGGCTATTACGCCAAGTTTGTTCCCGGATGCACAGCAAAAACTGCTGAAACCGATGACCAGCGAGCAGTATGAAGTGGGGATCAAATATCAGCCGCCGGGCAGTACTTCGCTCTATTCCGCTGCCTTATATGACCTGACCCAAAATGATGTGGCAAACCGTGCAGTACCGGCGACTTATTATGTGCCGGCAGGTAAGGTCAATTCACAAGGGCTGGAATTGGAAGCCAGAAGTCAGATTAGTGACCGGCTAAGTGTGATTGCCGGTTATACCTATAATCGTGTGAAGTTCAAAGATGCAATTGATGGCAATGATGGTAATACACCGGTATTAGCACCGTCCAATATGGCATCGCTGTGGGCGCAATATGAAGCGGGTTACGGCATCAATGTGGGGGCGGGTATCCGTTACATTGGCAAGCAGTGGGCAGATGATGCCAATACCTTGCGTGTACCCTCTTATACCTTGGGTGATGCCTCTGTTCGTGCTGATTTAGGGACATGGGCTGCATCGTTGAAAGGTGCGTTTGTTCAATTGAATGTGAATAATATCGCAGACAAAAAATATGTCGCTGCTTGCTATAGCACCTCGTATTGCTACTGGGGCGCAGAGCGCTCAGTACAAGCGACAGTGGGCTACGATTTCTAACCGGTTCCCTATATTCGTCAATAGCCCGCAATCTCTGCGGGCTATTTATCACATTATTTCTTCTCAGCGCCAAAACGGGCGGCTGTAATCTCGCTTAATATCCTCTCGGCTCAGGCCAATATCTTTTAACTGATCTGAATTCAATCTCGCCATGATATTGGCTGCTTTACGCCGCTCATTCCATTGATACGAATATCTGTATGCTTTTAGCCATAACTGAATAAAAATATTTTGGCGATTTTTTGCAGCTCTAACAGTTGACGAGCAGCATTCATCTATTTGATCTTCAATTATATTATTCATCATCGACTCCCCGTCAGTAGGTGAGCCATTAGCATGAAGCTTTGGCATAAAACATTACAGATGCAAATTAGGGCTATTATTTCCATACAGATATGCGATATATCAACTGAATGGTTTGATTTCGTGCCATCTGTACTGCTTCTTACTCATTTATCAGGTGATACCAATGACTCGTTACCAACAACTGGCCGACATTCTTAGTCAGCGAATTAAAGCCGGGCTTTATGCCGCCGGTGAGCGGCTCCCCTCGGTCAGACTTTTGAGTGACGAGCATGGGGTGAGTATTAGCACTGTACAGCAGGCATATCGGCAGTTAGAAGAATGCTTGCTGATTGAGGCGCGGGCGAAGTCGGGTTATTTCGTGCGTTGCAGTTCAAATTTGCCCTCCTTACCCGCCACATGCACCCATGCACAGCGGCCGGTCGAGATTTCGCAGTGGGAAAATACGCTGGCATTTTTACAAAAAAGTGATCAGGAAGATGTTATCCATCTGGGGGTTGGCTCACCTGATCTTTCTGGCCCTGGGCTTAAAATCCTCAGTCGCTTATTGAGCCGGGTGAGTCTTCATCAGAGTGAAGAGGTACTGGAATACGACAATATTTACGGCTCGCCGGTATTACGTGAACAAATCGCCCGGCTGATGCTCGACAGTGGTAATCATCAATCAGCTGAAAATATTATTATTACTTCCGGATGCCACGGTGCGCTGGCTATTGCATTAGGTGCCGTTTGCCAACCCGGTGATATTGTGGCGGTGGATTCCCCCAGTTTTCATGGGGCGATGCAAACCCTAAAAGGGATGGGCATGAAGGTGATTGAGATCCCAACCGATCCGGTGGTGGGGATCAGTCTGGAAGCTTTGGAAATGGCTTTGGATCAATGGCCGATCAAAGCCGTGCAACTGACGCCGACCTGCAATAATCCGCTGGGCTACAATATGCCGGATGAGCGCAAAAAGGCATTATTGACTCTCGCTCAGCGTTACGACATCGCCATTATTGAAGATGATGTGTATGGCGCTCTGGCTTATCAATATCCGCGCCCACCGACCATTGCCTCATTTGATGATGATGGGCGAGTATTGCTGTGCAGCTCTTTCTCAAAAACGGTGGCTCCGGGCTTACGTATTGGTTGGATTTCTCCGGGGCGCTATTTGGATAAAGCGTTACACATGAAATACATTTCTGCCGGACGGGTTGCGTCATTGCCACAGCTGGCGATGGCTGAATTTATCAAGCAGGGCCATTACATGCAGCATTTACGTCGGATGCGCCGCCAATACCAACGTAATCGCGACATTATGACCGGTTGGGTGATGAAGTATTTCCCGCCGAATACGTGTTTGAGTCGGCCACAAGGCAGCTTTATGTTATGGGTCGAATTGCCGCATGGTTTTGATAGCTTGCGCCTAAATCGCTGTTTGTTGCCATTAGGTGTACAGGTGGCAGCCGGATTTATCAGCTCAGCTTCAGGTAAATATCGTAATTGTTTGCGGTTGAGTTACAGCAAACCGATGACGGCTGAAATTGAACGCGCCGTGCAAAAAGTGGGTAAGACAATTTACGAATTGCTGGAAGAGGATGGGCTGTCGATAGGGACAGAAAAACCAAACCAACCTGAGGCTGGTTTGGTTTGAGATTATTGGCGCAGATAAATTTGTGGCAGGGCGCTTTCTGGGTGACGCGAAATGCCCAAATCAGCCTGATACCAGCGGGTCAGTGTTTCGGCATTGAGCACTTCCTCTGGTGTACCACTGGCCACCAGTTCGCCCTGTGCTAACAGCAAAATACGATCGGCATAGAGTGCGGCCAGATTCAAATCATGCAGCACACAGCACACCGCCAGGGGTTCCTGAAGGGTGAGCTGGCGTAATAAGCGCAGGGTATGCTGTTGATGATACAAATCCAATGCGGAGGTTGGTTCGTCAAGGAACAACCAGCGCGGGGTCGGTTCCGGTTGCCACAGTTGTGCTAACACACGAGCGAGTTGAACCCGTTGTTGTTCGCCTCCGGACAGTGCGCGGTAATCCCGCTGTGCCAGTGCCAGACAGTCGGTTTGCGCCATCACTTCTTGTAACGCCTGGCGATTTTGCGCCGCCCCATAAGGTGCACGGCCCATCTGAATCACTTCGCTAACACTGAATGGAAAGGCCAAATCGCTGTATTGGCGCATCACCGCTCGGGTTCGGGCTAATGCTTGGGGCTGCCAACTATTGAGGTTCTTGCCAAGCAACTGGCAGTGACCTTCAGATGGTGCGAGATAGCCGGTTAATAAACGCAGCAGAGTGGATTTCCCTGCGCCGTTTGGCCCGATAATCGCCACCATTTCACCGCTGGCAATTTGGAGCGAAACGTTATTAATCAGCTTTTGCCCTTGTACATGGTAGGAAAGCTGATTCGCTTCTAATAGCGCCATATCAACCACTGCGTTGCTCCCGCTGACGTAAAATCAGCCACAGAAAATAAGGGCCACCCAGTAGGCTGGTGATTAACCCGACCGGCATTTCTGCCGGTGCGACCAGAGTTCGGGCTAGTGTATCGGCGGTCAGTAACAGGCAAGCGCCACCCAGCGCAGCGCCGGGTAGTAACCAGCGATGGTCAGCCCCGATCCGCATCCGGATAAGATGCGGTACCACTAACCCGATAAAACCAATAACGCCACTGACAGCGACGGCGGCACCAATTAAAATCGCGCTGAGTAACAGCAAGCGCAGTTTGGCTTGCTTTACATTGACGCCGAGGTAGTGCGCTTCTTCATCTCCTAGCTGCAACAGGTTCAACTGGCGTGCTTGCAGCAAACCGAGCACGCACGTAGGCAGAATCAATGATGCCGCCACCATGAGTGTTGACCACTGCGCCTGACCTAAACTGCCCATGCTCCACAGGGAGAACTGACGTAATTGTTGATCATCACTGATATAAGTCAGCACACCGACCGCTGCACCACACAGCGCATTGATCGCAATACCGGCCAGCAGCAAACGGGATAAGTTGCCATGCCCCCAGCGGCTGAGGGTGAAAATAATGGCAGAAATGGCCAGGCTACCAATAAAGGCACCGACCATATGACTGTAAAGCGCCAGCAGTGGCGGCAGACTGAATGGCATCACAATAATCAGCCCGACACACAGGGCTGCGCCACTGCTGATCCCCAACAGGCCGGGGTCTGCTAGTGGGTTGCGGAATAACCCCTGCATGATCGCGCCGGAAACTGCCAGCGCGCAGCCGACCACTACCGCCAACAGCACGCGGGGCAGGCGGATATTTAGCCAAATATGCCACATGGCATCATCTAATGATGCATGCCACAAGGTACGAAACGAGAGCGTCAATGCACCCATATTGGCCGAACCGAGTGCCAGGATGATCAGAATCATCAGCAGGATACTCAGCATGAGTCGCGGGTGAATACGGCAATTCATTGCGCTTGTTCCATACCTTTGCGCAGTTGCGATAGCACTTGCGGTGTTTCCAGGCCAAAGCCGAGTAGCGCCATATCATCAACCACTAATAGGCGTTTATTTTTGCCCGCCGGTGTCAATGCCATCCCCGGCAATTTCCAGATACCTTCACTGCCACCCAGCGCTCTCACTCCGTCACTGGTGATCAGTAATAAATCCGGCGCACTGGCAATCACCCCTTCCTGTGATAACGGGCGATAGCGGCTAAAACCTTGCATCGCATTGCTACCACCGGCGGCGCGGATCATGGCGTCCGCTGCGGTATTTTGACCAGCAGCCATCGGGGTTAAGCCGCCATGACTCATGACAAACAGCACCTTAACCGGTAGTGGTGTGTTGTTCACTGCGGCTAAACGTTGCTGATAGTCTTTGATAAGTGCTTGCCCTTTTTCCTGCTGATGCAGTGCGCTGGCAACAGCATTTATCTTCACAGCCACACTTTCAGGTGTGGTTTGACCCGGTACAGTGACAACATTTACACCACTATCCGCGACTTGTTTGAGTACCAGTGAAGGTTGCGCCAGCTCACTGACCAGCAGCATGGTCGGCTTCATTGCCAAAATCCCTTCGGCATTAAGCATGCGCATGTAACCAACATCAGGCAGCTTTTGCACTGCCTGAGGCTGTAGACTGGTACTGTCACGAGCCACAATCTCACCACCCGCACCCAGTGCGTAGGCGATTTCTGTGACATCACCGCCAATGGTGACGATACGTTCTGCGGCGAAAGAGTTCAGCGGCAGAAGACAGGCGCTCAGCGACAGAATGAAAGGGAGTGACAGTAACCTTAGTCTCATGCGGCGATATCCTTATTATTGAGGCGAGCAATTTGCTCACGCCATTGCGTTTGTTCTGGCTGGCCTTCGGTGCGCTGACCGTAAAGTTGTGCAATTTGGGTGCCATCAGCAGCAAACAGTTCCAAACTGGTCACGAAACCGTCTTTTGTTGGCTTGCGGGTAATCCAGCTTTCAGCAATCGTTGTTTCAATCAGATGCAGCGTGAAGCGCTGGTTGAAAACATTAATCCAATCTTGATGTGGTGTAACCTTTTCAATCATGCCGGTGAAGATTTGTACACAGCCACGGTTACCCACAAAAATCATGATTTCATTCTGTTCTTGCTGAGCAATGTTCAGCAACTGGGTCAGAGAACTGTTATCAACCTGATAAGCCAGATCATTACCCACGGCGCGGAAGGCCTGTTGACGGGTCAGATTATTGCGTTTGAGCAACTGGAAGAACTGATGCACGTCAGTCATAGCACGCCATTCAGCATCTACAGCTTTATCGGTGGCTGTCGGTTCAGTGACTTCAGGTGTGCTCAGTGGCTCTAGCTGCAACTCTGGATTTTCTGTGGTGATAAACTGCGCCAGTAGCGCTTCCCAGGCTGGCATGTCAGTTTGTTCAGTGACATACACTTTATGCAGAGCATCGCCTTGATGGTCGAAGAACTGGATGCTATGGCGTACACCGTGGCGAGTTTCTTCTGTCAGCGTGAATGCGCTGGCCCACTGGTTGAGGAACAGGCGTAAATCTAAATTGCGTGGATTGAGGATCAAACCCGCATGACCATTCAGATGTTGATTTTCGTAACGGCCCATTTGCTCATGCACGGCATAGGTGTTGCGGGTGATAGCTTTGACCTCACCGACAGCTTCCAATGCGGCCAGTAGTGCGCGGGCATCACCTTTCAAACGTTTGGCATCATGACCAACGCGGCTATGGGTCAGTTCCGCTTCTGAAATCCCCATCAGAGTGGCCAAATCACGCGCATATTTGCCCGGATTATCTGCTTTAGCTTGTAGATACTGCTCGTATATTGATTTGCTCATAATAACTTCCTCGTTCTATTGATTTTTTATATGCAGGTGACAGGTAGAAATGATAATCCGGTAATTCGCTGATTGAATTACCGGAAGTGTTATTTCAGACTAACTTTTGTATTTAGTTACCACTGATAGCTCACGAAGAACTTCGCGTTACGACCATCCTGTGGCACGCCTTGTGGCGCGTAATACTCTTTATCGAATGCGTTACCCAACACCACGGTGGTGGTCATACCTTTAAATTGCTCTTGGCCTTTATAGCTGACGTAGAAGTCATTGACGCCATAACCGGCTCGCGGTGTGCCTGAGCTGGAGACTCGGCTAGAGCGATCAGCAAATGTTCCGATCCAACCCACAGCAAAGCCGGAGTTCGCCACCGGTACATCTAAGGTGCTGGTGACGGTATCCGGGTTAATGGTATCGAGCCATTCATTGGTATTTTGGTTTTTACCACGGGTGCGGTTATAGGCCAGACCCAAGTTAAACCACTGGGTTTGGTAAGTCATAGTGGCATCCCAACCCCAAATTTTGGCCCGATCGATATTGGTGGAATAGGTAGAGCAGTTTTTGCAGTACAAGCCACCCGGCCCGAAGCCGAAGTCCATGGTCACGCCGGTGGAGATATAGTCTTTGGCATTGGTATCGAAGTAGCTGGCTTTGAATTGCAGGTCATCCTCAGCCATCATCAGGTCGTTAAAGCGCAAGCCAAAACCGTACTCTTGAGTTTCGTTGGTTTCCGGTTTCAGATTCGGGTTCGGCACCCAGTAGTTGGTCAGGGTATTGCCCGCGATATTCATCGAGAAGTGTTTCGAATCGTTGTACATCTCGCCCATAGTTGGAGCGCGGAAAGCCTGAGCATAGGAACCAAACAGCATCAGCCAGTCTGTCGGTGTCACACTGACGGCACCACGAGATGACCATTTATCAGCATCCACATCGGCATAGCCTTCGCTGCTACCGCGATAGTTGTCATAACGGGTACCGGCCAAAATAGAAACCGGCAGGTCGCGTAAGGTGATTTCATCTTGCAGCCAGCCAGAACCAAAACGAATATCTGCTTGTGGGAAGCTTTCAGTCGCACCGCTCGGCGTTTGTTCCTGTTTATAGGCTTCTGTACCGTAAGTCAGCAAGTGTGATGCAAAACTGTCGGTGAACAGACGGGTGCGGTTTTCCAGCTTGCCACCTGTGGTGGTTTGTTTGCGTCCCTCTTCCGCGGTGCCTTGTGGCCGTGCATTGATTTCCACTTCGGAGTAGTAAACCTGCGCCGTGGCATTCAACCATTCTTGATCAAGTGGCTTAATGTTGTATTTAAGCTGTGCATCACGTTGGATAGTCGAGCGGTTGGTCATGAGATTGGTGCTGGATGCCGCGCTGGTTTGCGGATTCTTTGGCTCCAGTGCGCTGTTGTTGTAATAGCGCAGATTGGCGCTTAACGACTGAATCTGGTCAATACGCCAGGTGCCTTTTGCCAGTACATTGCTGATGGTCTCGTCATTTGGTGCATTAAAACCGTCGCTTTGGCGAATATTGCCGATATCACGCGTGCCAAAAGAGAGAATACCATCGACATCATCGGTGCGGCCAAAGGCACTGGCACCTAAGCCGAAGCTGTGATCGCCGGTCGCCGCAGCGCTGTAAACCCGATAGCCACTATTTTGGCCCTGTAATAAGAGATCGGCGGCATCAACTGTTTCATAAGAAATAACCCCACCTAATGCACCACTGCCATACAGCAGCGCTGACGGACCGCGGACGATTTCAACACGCTTGACCAGCGCCGGATCGAGGAAGGTAGAGTTCAGGTGGCCGGTGTCAGTGCCTTGGCGAATACCATCAACCAAAGTCAGCACACCTTGTTTGCCGTAGCCACGCAGTGTCACGTCCTGCCCGTTAACGCGCCCGCTGCCAGTGACGGTCAGGCCTGGAATATTGCGCAACATATCCGTGGCAGAGGTGGCGGTTTCGCTGGTCGGTGTATGGGCCTCAACCACTGTCACCATCATCGGTGCTTCAAAACTGCTGCGCTCATTACCGGTCGCAGTCACTACCATGGTATCGGCAGTGCGTTTTTTGCTGTTGGTTTGAGTGGACGAGGTATCAGCAGCTTGAACAGCAAGAGGCAAAGTGCAAGCGATTGCCAAACTGAGTGGGGACCAGCGGAAACGGTCGGAAGTGGAACGCGGCATGTCGGCAATTCTCCATATTTTCTATGCAAAAAATCATATGCAAAACAAATAAATAGGTTGCTGGCTGCCTTGATTCTAAAATCTGGGTGGCTTGCGATGTATCCTTTGCCCTTGACGCCACAGCGGAGCTAGCGGAAACCGCTACCGTGCTGTCACGACATTGGCATTGGGTTATTATTTAGTCAGTATCAGTTTCCCTGCTTTGGTCTGGCGCAGTTGATAGCATTCGCCCTGATGAATGATAAAAGCGACACCGTGCTCTCCCAGCAATTGCTCGCTGGAGACAGACAGGGGCTTGTTGCCCGCTGGGGGTTTAGCCGCAGGCTCGTCATTCATTGTGGGTGCTTTGTTCAACTGTTTATCCATATAAACGGCAAGGTAATGATAACCACTATCAATATGATAAGCATTATCAATCATGGTTCGGTGTTACATCAAGACATATTTATTGTTAATTTATTTTTACTCTGCGAACTAATCCGGGGTCGACGAGTGCATAAATCTGATGATAGGTCGTGGGATCTTCAATCATCTGACTCAGGTGAATGGCAACATCTTCACGAGTAACCAGGCCATGAGCCTCTGTTTGCAGACAGATTGCCTTTCCCGTTGCGGGTTGATCCAGTAAACCACCGGGTCGAATTAGGGTATAAGTCAGGTTGCTGGTTTGTAACCAGCTCTCAGCCAGCGATTTCTCGCGCACCGCCTGACCAAAAGCAGCTCGGGCGGCAGGGGAAAGCGTCGGCCAACTATCACCGCAGCCAATGGATGTCACCAAAAGCATACGCTTCAGGCCTAGCTTCTCGGCGGTATCAATGATCAATCGATTGCCTTGATAATCCGCACTGCGGCTACCTAATGTCGAAATGATGGCAGCGTCCGGACCTGCGAGTTGGCAGGCCTGATGCACACTGTCTGGATCACAAGCATCCCCGCACACTACAGTTATCCCCTTGCTGCGTAACTCTTCTGCTTGCTGCGGATTACGTATCAGTAATGTGACAGGGCGCGGGTTCTGGGCCGCGTCGGCGTGTTGGTTTGCCAGCGCAAGCAGATGTGCACCAACGCCATGGCCTGCACCGAATATCAACCAGGGTTTCATGGTGTTTCCTTGATTTTTTTATCGAAAACAGACGATTCTTGAGCAAGCTGTTGAGCCAGTTGATGAAAGGCTGCAAGGCCGTCAGCACGTAACTGACGATGTTCATCACGGCCAACATAGACTTTCAGCATCACATCACCTTGCTGATTAAAAAATTGGACCGATGCGGTCGCCATGCCCATAAACGGGCGTTCCAGTAGGGCAATTGCCTGGCAGTTTTGTGCTCTGATATGGCCGCTAAGACCGTGTTTCTCGCGAAGGTTGAAATAGCCGTGGCGATGAAAACCGCTCGGCAGTGGGCCTTTGTGCTCCAAAATAATATCGGCGGTATGTACCAGGGTGGTGACATCTCCCCACTCCGTCATGCTGTCCCAGACGCGATCAAAATGCTCCGCGCTGACTAATATGCGTTTTGGTAATTCACGTACCACATCAAGCGGGCTGACCTGATAATCCTGAGCAATTTGTTCCAACGTGCCATCGGGTTGAGTGGCAAGAAATTCGGCCAAAGAGGGTTTGTTTTGGAGAGTTGGAGCATTCATGAATGGCTTTCCGTGGTAATAAGTGAAGGAATAATATTTTGCAGAGCCTGCATGATGTTACTGGCCCAAAAACGCCCGCTGTCGGTGAGCCGCAAGCAGAAACTGTCATCTTTTAGCAGGTGGCTCTGATGCCACTGCGCGATCAATGGCATTAACGGGTAGGGATCTGTGATTAACTCGCTCAAATCTAAACGACCGACTTCGATTCCGCTTTGCAATTTAGCTCGCCACGGATGTTCGCCGCTGGCTTGCGTCATCATCATCAATGGTTTTTGCCCGCTGTCGATTAATCGGTAGTAGTTATCCAGACTACGGTGCTGCATGTAGGCGTGCCCTTGTAAAGAGCCTCCCGCACCGCTACCCAATGCAAGACAATCCGCTCCTTGTTTAATCAACAAGTTATAAAGATTTCGCTCACGAGTGGTGCGCGCCCAATGGCTATTACTTAACTGATGCCAACCGGCTTGGGCGAGGCTCTCAGCGCCGCTACAGTAAAAATCACACTGCTGCGCCAGTGTCGGCAGCTCTATCCGGTTATTTTCTACTGACTTGGCCAGTGGTGTGGTTGGCAACAGATTAAGGGCATACAGGTCAACACCATCTAGTGGTAGTTGGCGCACGATAGCCAAATCTTCCTGCCAGGTTTCTGGTGTTTGATGGGGTAAGCCGAACATTAAATCGCAAACTACGGCGGCGCGATCGCGGGAAGCCAGATTAGTCAGAAAATGAATCGCCTCATCACGACTGGCCTTACGCCCCATGCGCTGACGAATGCGGGTATTAAAGGTTTGTACCCCGACCGAGAAACGGTTAGCACCCGCTTCCAGACAAGCATCAATCCGCTCATCATCAAAATTGAAAATTCGCCCTTCAACGGTTATTTCACAGTCAGGTGCTAGCGGTAAACTTTTACGCAACTGGCTGATAATACTGTGTAACTGTTGTGCTGAAAGCGCACTGGGCGTGCCACCACCGAAGTAAATGGCATGAATTGGCCCCCCTTGTAGCAGTGGGCTGCTGGCCTCCATGCTCAATTCCCGCAGCAGGTAGTCGGTGTAGCGCGCAGTACTGTCGGTTTGTAATGGATTTTGATAAAAACCGCAGAAAGTACAATGAGTAGCACAAAACGGAATATGTAAATAAAGCAAACGCTTATTAGGTGGTAGCGCCTTTTGTAGCAGTGCCTGCCAGTTATCCTCGAGTGATTCGGCTGGCAGTGGGCGACTATCCCGCCAGGGCATTGTGGCCCAGCGTTTTGGGAACGGTAGCGGCCCCTGACGGGCGTGATATGGCATCAAATCAATATTCATAACAGGCTCTATTGCATTCTGAATAATAAATTAAATGATAATCATAAGCATTCGATCAATGGCTAAAACTCGATATATTGATCCAAATCATCAAATGTAAGTGAAATGTACTCACATTCATTGGGGTGTAGGAAAGAAGCTGGGATGAGGCATTTTTATGTCAGAAATTAACGGATTTATCGCCGTTGGTGGGTAAATATACTGACAAATCCAGAGGCAAGAGTTGACGCCGTTAACTGGGCTTTGCGATGGAAACTGAAAAAGGGTGGAAAGTGGAGGGAATTTATAAATAGAGACTTCGAGTAGAAGAGTAAAAATCTAGCATTTTATGCTGCACTATAGCCTGTAAACAGCATGTTAAATTACTGTGTCCACCTTTCTGACTGGCCCCCACAATTTTACCTAATAATTCATCGAGCTATCGTTTTTGTCATCTTTTGTTTTTTAACATTAGTAAAACTAATCCGAAAAAAGGAATGTCGACCCCATTGCATTTTTTGAAATAAACAGCTGATCGCATGATCACTTGCGTGGTTTTTTGCTGTGATTGTCACATTAATCCAGTTTTTTGTACCGTAGCATCCTGCCGCATGAAATACATTCTTCTTAAAAATATTACTCTGCAAGGCTATTAAAAATGAAAATTTACAGCAACTTAGCGATAACAATAAATGATGTAATTGAAGCACAGAAAAGATTGCAAGGGCATATCTACAAAACCGGGCTGGCGAGATCGAATTATCTGAGTGAGCGCTGTCATGGCGAGATTTATCTCAAGTTTGAGAATATGCAACGTACGGGGTCATTCAAGATCCGCGGGGCGTTTAATAAGCTCAGTTCACTCAGCGAAGAACAAAGAAAACAGGGCGTCGTGGCCTGCTCGGCGGGTAACCATGCGCAAGGTGTCTCTCTGTCTTGTGCCATGCTGGGGATTAACAGCAAGGTGGTCATGCCAAATTGCGCACCTAAATCAAAAATTGCGGCGACCAGTGAATACTCTGCTGAGGTGGTGCTCCATGGTGAGAACTTCAATGACACTATTGCTAAAGCCAGCGAAATTATTGAAATGGAAAACCGTATTTTTATTCACCCATTTGATGATGAAAAAGTTATTGCCGGGCAGGGGACAATAGGGCTGGAAATACTCGAAGATCTTTATGACGTCGATAATGTGATTGTACCTATTGGTGGTGGCGGATTAATTTCTGGTATTGCATTGGCGATTAAATCTATTAACCCAACCATTAATATCATTGGTGTGCAGTCAGAAAATGTTCATGGCATGGCGGCATCTTATTATAGCGGCAGTATTACCAATCACCGTAAAGCCAGCACGCTAGCTGATGGTTGTGATGTCGCTCGCCCCGGCACTTTACCTTTCGAAATAGTTAAAGCATTAGTTACTGATATTGTATTGGTCAGTGAAGATGAAATTAGAAGAAGTATGGTCGATCTTATTCAACGTAATAAGATTATTACTGAGGGCGCAGGAGCATTAGCATCCGCAGCATTATTAAGCGGAAAATTAAAAGATTATATTACAGGTAAAAAAACCGTCAGCATTATATCAGGCGGAAATATAGATTTATCGCGCGTATCACAAATAACGGGACTAGGCAGTATTTCGTAAAATATATTAATAAGGAATTTATTAATGCATATCGATAATGCTATTACAACCACAATAGAAACAAAAACGTGGCGCAAATCTGACACAACTTGGACTTTGGGATTATTTGGTACAGCTATAGGGGCCGGGGTTTTATTCTTTCCTATCCGCGCGGGTTTTGGCGGGTTAATTCCTATTTTAATTATGTTGGTGTTGGCATATCCTATCGCCTTCCTCTGCCACCGTGCACTTGCTCGCTTATGTTTATCTGGTAGCAATTGTTCGGGCAATATCACTGAAACTGTCGAAGAACATTTTGGCAAAACCGGTGGTGTGGTTATTACCTTCTTGTATTTCTTTGCCATTTGTCCGCTGCTGTGGATTTATGGTGTGACTATCACCAATACCTTTATGACTTTCTGGGAAAATCAACTCCAGTTAGCGCCATTAAACCGGGGTGTGGTAGCACTAGCGTTATTGCTACTAATGGCCGTGGTCATTTACTTCGGTAAAGACTTGATGGTTAAGGTAATGAGTTTCCTGGTCTTCCCGTTTATTGCTTGTCTGGTGCTTATCTCTCTCTCATTAATTCCTTACTGGAATGCCTCGGTTATTGAGCAAGTGGATTTGAGTCAGATTTCGTTGTTAGGGCACGATGGCATATTGGTGACAGTATGGTTGGGGATTTCCATTATGGTGTTCTCCTTCAACTTCTCACCGATTGTTTCTTCTTTCGTGGTATCGAAACGTGAAGAATACGAACCGGAATTTGGCCGTGAATATACTGAGAAGAAATGCTCTCAGATTATCAGTAGGGCCAGCATATTAATGGTGGCAGTGGTGATGTTCTTCGCCTTTAGCTGCCTATTTACCCTTTCACCACAAAATATGGCGGAAGCCAAGGCACAAAATATCCCAGTATTGTCTTATCTGGCTAACCATTTTTCTTCGATGGCCGGTAGCCGGTCGACTTTTTCAATCACTCTGGAATACGCCGCTTCGCTAATAGCGCTTGTCGCTATTTTTAAATCTTTCTTCGGACATTATCTCGGTACGTTGGAAGGTCTTAATGGTTTAGTCATTAAGTTCGGTTATAAAGGTGATAAAACAAAAATATCCAGTGGGAAGCTTAATCTGATCAGCATGTTCTTTATTATGGGATCAACCTGGTTAGTAGCTTATATCAATCCTAATATACTTGATTTAATTGAAGCTATGGGCGCACCTATTATTGCTTCGCTCCTGTGCCTGTTGCCAATGTACGCTATTCATAAATTACCTTCTCTGGCCCGTTTCAGAGGGCGGCCAGAAAACTATTTTGTCACTATCGTCGGTCTGCTGACCATCTTCAACATCGTCTACAAATTATTGTAAGTACGGCGCTAAAAGCCCGTGTTTTACCCAATGAAACACGGGCGGAGTAATCACATGACATTAAATCCTACAGTTTTGGTTATTAACTGTGGTTCATCATCCATTAAATTTTCAGTGCTGACAGCCGACAATTGCGAAGCGGTAATCTCTGGGATTGCCGATGGTATCGGCACTGAAAAGCCTTTTTTGCGGGTTGATAGAGTCACACAATTTCAATTGGCTAAATGGAATTATTCTGACGCATTGGCTGCTATTGCCGATGAATTAGAGAAACGTGGTTTGAGTAAATCAATTTCACTTATTGGTCACCGTATTGCTCATGGTGGCGAAATATTCAGTGAGTCGGTATTGATTGATGACCGGGTGGTTGAGGAAATCAAAAAAGTTTCGCCGCTGGCCCCGCTGCATAACTACGCCAATTTACACGGCGTCGAGGCTGCACGTCAGTTATTCCCTGGCATCAAGCAAGTGGCGGTATTTGATACTGGCTTTCATCAAACCTTAAAACCAGAGGCTTATCTCTACGCACTGCCTTACCGCTATTTTCGCGAACAAGGGGTACGGCGCTATGGATTTCATGGCACCTCTTATCGTTATGTGGTTGGGGAAGCGGCGAGTTTTCTCGGATTTGACGGCAGCGATTGCGGCTTGATTATCGCTCATCTGGGGAATGGTGCGTCTCTCTGTGCCGTTCAGGATGGTAAAAGTGTTGATACATCAATGGGCATGACACCACTGGAGGGGTTGATTATGGGAACTCGCAGTGGTGATGTCGACTATGGTGCATTGGCCTACCTGGCGCGTCAAACCGGTCAAAGCCTGGAAGACCTGGACCATATGGTGAATAAAGAGTCCGGGTTACTGGGGATCTCCGGTCTATCCGCAGATATGCGCGTGCTGGAAAACGCCTATCACGAGGGACATGAAGGTGCACGTCTGGCGATAAATACTTTTGTACACCGGTTGGCGCGGCACATCGGCGGGCATGTGAGTTCGCTACGCCGATTCGATGCTCTGATTTTTACTGGGGGGATCGGCGAAAACTCATCATTGATACGGCAGTTAACACTAGAGCATCTGGCTGTTTTTGGTATTGATATTGATCACGCCAAAAATAAGCGGTTGCAGCATGGATCATCCCAGATCATCACCACAGCACGTTCACGAGTTACCGCCGCAGTGATACCCACTAATGAAGAAAAAATGATTGCGCTCGATGCTATTCGTCTTGGCTATGCACAACAGGGCACGGTGGTTCCTGAGGCTGTTTTTTAACGGCCTGATCCATCAAGTGATCCCTTTATCTTGTTTATTGGAGTTTGTTCATGAAGATTGATGTAGATATCAGTAATAAGAAATATGCAGATGCCTGGCTGGGATTTAGCGGAAACGACTGGCGCGACGAAATTAATGTTAGGGATTTTATCCAGAAAAATTATCAGCCATATGAAGGTAATGAGTCGTTTTTATCTGAGGCAACGCCTGCTACTCAAAAACTATGGGAACAGGTTATGGAGGGTATCCGTCAGGAGAATGCCACCCATGCCCCGGTAGATTTTGATGATGATATTGCCACCACTATTACGGCGCATGATGCGGGTTATATCGAGCAAGGCTTGGAGAAAATCGTTGGGCTACAGACCGATAAGCCGCTGAAACGCGCGTTGCATCCTTTCGGTGGCATCAATATGGTGCAAAGTGCCTTTGACGCCTATGGCCGTGAGATGAACGATGACTTCAAATACATCTTCACAGATTTACGAAAAACCCATAATCAGGGTGTGTTTGATGTTTATTCTCCCGAGATGCTGAAATGCCGTAAATCTGGCATTTTAACTGGTTTGCCTGATGGCTACGGGCGCGGGCGTATTATCGGTGATTACCGACGTATTGCTCTTTACGGCATTGACTATCTGGTGCGTGAACGTGAGTTGCAGTTCGCTGATTTACAGCCGCAGCTTGAGAAGGGTATTGAGTTGGAAAGCGTCATCCGCCTGCGTGAAGAGCTGGCCGAGCATCGCCACGCGTTATTGCAGATTAAAACGATGGCCGCGCGTTATGGTTTTGATATTTCTAGCCCAGCCCAAAATGCCCGCGAAGCGATTCAGTGGCTCTATTTTGGTTATCTGGCGGCGGTAAAATCGCAAAATGGTGGCGCGATGTCATTAGGTCGAACCGCGACTTTCCTTGATATATATATCGAACGCGATTTGGCGAGTGGCTTGCTGGATGAGCAGGAGGCTCAGGAGCTTGTCGATCACTTTATCATGAAGATCCGCATGGTGCGTTTCCTACGGACTCCTGAGTTTGATTCATTGTTCTCCGGTGACCCGATTTGGGCGACCGAAGTCCTCGGCGGAATGGGGTTGGATGGTCGCACTTTGGTTACCAAAAATACGTTCCGTTATCTTCATACATTGGACACTATGGGCCCGGCACCGGAGCCTAACTTGACCATTTTATGGTCGGAGGCTCTGCCGGCGGCATTTAAGAGCTACGCGGCCAATGTTTCTATCCAGACATCTTCGTTGCAGTACGAGAATGATGACCTGATGCGCCCTGACTTTAATAGTGATGATTATGCTATTGCCTGTTGTGTCAGCCCAATGGTGCTTGGTAAGCAGATGCAGTTCTTTGGCGCACGCGCCAATCTGGCCAAAACGTTGTTGTATTGCATCAATGGTGGCGTGGACGAAAAACTCAAAATCCAGGTTGGCCCGAAATGCGCGCCAATGACTGATGAGGTCCTGGATTATGAGCGGGTAATGGTTAGCCTTGATGTATTTATGGACTGGTTGGCGGTGCAATACATCAGTGCCCTGAACCTGATTCATTACATGCACGATAAATACAGTTACGAAGCTTCGCTGATGGCACTACACGATCGCGATGTTTATCGTACTATGGCGTGCGGTATTGCAGGGCTTTCGGTGGCGGCGGATTCACTCTCGGCAATTAAGTACGCCAAGGTTAAACCTATCCGTGATACTGACGGGCTGGCCATTGATTTTGCGATTGAAGGCGAATATCCGCAGTATGGAAACAACGATGAGCGTGTCGACGCGATTGCCTGCGATCTGGTTGAGCGCTTTATGAAGAAAATCAGCAAGCTGCCGACTTATCGTCATGCGGTACCGACCCAGTCAATACTGACTATCACTTCTAACGTGGTTTATGGCCAGAAGACCGGTAATACGCCGGATGGGCGACGCAGCGGCATGCCGTTTGCGCCTGGGGCCAACCCGATGCATGGCCGTGATCGCAAAGGGGCGATAGCCTCACTCACCTCGGTCAGTAAGCTGCCGTTCAAATATGCCAAAGACGGGATTTCGTACACCTTCTCGATTGTCCCTGCGGCATTGGGCAAGGACTCAGCTGTACGTAATAATAATCTCGTTGGCTTGTTGGATGGATATTTTCACCATGATGAGGCGATGGAGGGTGGGCAGCATCTCAATATTAATGTGATGAACCGCGACATGTTGCTGGATGCTATCGCTCATCCAGAGAACTATCCGAACCTCACTATCCGCGTTTCTGGCTACGCAGTTCGCTTTAATGCCCTAACATCCGAGCAGCAGCAGGATGTTATCTCCCGTACTTTCACTAACGCCTTGTAATCTCACCACAGCCCTCCTTGATAAAGGGGGGCTTTTGTCGCTATTCGAGAGCATCCAAACGCCAGAAAGCAAAAAACCAGCCGTTAAGCTGGTTTCTTTAAATATGGTGCCCGGACTCGGAATCGAACCAAGGACACGGGGATTTTCAATCCCCTGCTCTACCGACTGAGCTATCCGGGCAACGGGGCGCATTAAACCGTATTGGCCGCTGATCGTCAACGAATTTATCGCGTAAAACCCCTAAAACCGTATTGATCGCTTTCTTTTCAGGCAAAAATGGAAAAAAACGCATAAATTGTTCTGAAATTTAACCTAACGTAGCCTTAACTTAGTGCCCCATATTTACGACATAGCGCGACTTCCAATACATCTTCGGCCAGGCGTTTGGCCACTTCAACATCCTGTAATTGGCGCTTAACTAACAGCTTACTCAGGCAACCTTCCAAAATCAGCTCCATTTGCTGGGCGACCATCTCGGCATCATCAGCCTCCATTTCTCTCAGCAATTCCAGTGTATAGAGCAGTGAGGCTTCTTTTTGCTGCTCTGCCAATTGGTGGATAGGGTGGTCATCATCAGGATAGAAACTGCACGCCGCAATAAACAGGCAGCCGGGATAGCGCTGGTTTTGCACTTGTTCACTGAGCGTTTGGTAGCGCGCCAGTAGCTTTTGTTCCGGCTTTAATGTTTCATTTAGCTGCAATTGACGCCGCCAGGTATCAATTTGTTGTCCATGGTAGCGCAGGCAATCATACAGCAATGCTTCGCGATCCGGCCAGAAACGAGCCAGATCACTGACTTCGACTGAGACCTCTTTTGCCAGCATCTCCAGCGTGGTATTTGCCAGCCCTTTCTGTTCTAACAGATTAAGCGCGCTGCTTAAAACTTGTTCGCGTTGCACATTGCTCTCCTCTAACTGATTACTGGCAAGCATGGTCTTCCACTGCTTATCGCACAAATAAATGTATTGGCACTTTCTGCCAGTGACCCCTGTACCTTATCACTACTCCCGCTCGATTTTTCTAACTCTTTATTACTTAGTTTCCTGCCAAAGCTATAACGGCAAGGTGAGAGCATAGTTTTTGCTATCCCGCAGTCTGTGAAGCAGGGCGCATTTTCTAGTGCATCAGCTTGCCACCGGGTTACAGGGCTATACTAATAAACATCCCGCTGTCTTGAGTGGTATGGATAGCTTATGAGATTGAATCATTTATGAAAATAGTCATTGCTCCAGACTCTTATAAAGAAAGTTTATCCGCGCTGGAAGTTGCCGTACAAATTGAAGCGGGCTTTCGTACTCAATTTCCTGATGCAGAATATATCAAGTTGCCGGTTGCCGATGGTGGCGAGGGCACGGTAGAAGCTATGGTTGCAGCTACGGCTGGCCGGATGATTAAGGCCAATGTCACCGGCCCATTAGGGGACGAGGTGGACGCCTTTTATGGGGTATCCGGTGATGAGAAATGCGCTTTTATTGAAATGGCTGCCGCCAGTGGACTCGAACTTGTTCCACCTCCCTTGCGTAATCCATTGAAAACTACCTCTTACGGTACTGGTGAATTGATTGGTAAGGCGCTTAATCAGGGCGTGAAACATATCATTATTGGCATCGGAGGTAGCGCGACCAATGATGGTGGCGCAGGGATGGTGCAGGCACTGGGAGTCAAATTGCTGGATAAGCATGGGAAGCAGATTGGTTTTGGCGGCGGTAAGCTGGCTGAGTTGGATCGGATTGATATTTCAGAGCTTGACCCACGTATCAAGTCGTGCCGAATCGAGGTAGCTTGTGATGTCACCAACCCACTCACCGGCAGTGCAGGGGCTTCTGCTGTTTTTGGTCGGCAGAAAGGCGCGACTCCTGCGATGATTGTCCAACTGGATGAGGGGTTGCGGCATTACGCTGATGTGATTAAGCGCCATCTGGGGATCGATGTTGATCAGGTTGAGGGCGCGGGGGCCGCCGGGGGCTTAGGTGTGGCATTGTTGGCTTTTTGTGGCGCGACCCTAAGCCCTGGTATTGATATCGTGACGGATGCTCTGGGTTTGGATGCTTTAGTGCGAGATGCGACTTTTGTGATTACGGGCGAAGGGCGGATGGATAGCCAAACCATTCATGGCAAAGTGCCTGTTGGTGTAGCCAGAGTGGCTAAGCGTTATAACAAACCGGTGATTGGGATCGCCGGTAGCCTGACTGACGATGTCGATGTGGTGTATGAACACGGGCTGGATGCCGTTTTCAGTGTCATTGACACTATTTGCACTCTGGATCAGGCGTTGGATAATGCCGCAGATAATGTGTTTAGGGCGGCGCGCAACATTGCTGCCACATTGGCAATAGGTATGGCGGCGGGGAAAGCTGAAAATACGAGTGGATGAGCCGGACTATATGCTCATCCACCGTCGGGATATCAATCAGTTAACGATTAGCGCGGGAGGTTCTGTAGATGCAGCAGGAATCCACTCGCATTCATAAAACCGGTCACTCTGGCTGCGGGAATTTCATTCCCTTGCGCATCGAAAAACAGGATGGTCGGTAAACCCAGCACATTCAACTCTTTCAATAGCGCGGCATGTTCTGCACTGTTCGCTGTCACATCGGCTTGAAGTAACGCCGTATCTGCTAGTTGGCGCTGAACCTGTTCATCACTGAAGGTGTATTTCTCAAACTCTTTACAAGCGACACACCAGTCAGCGTACAAATCCAACATCACCGGCTTACCCTTAGCTTGCGCTAACGCCGCTTGTAACTGGGGTAAATCGGCCACTTGTTTAAATGCTAAATGTTTAACTTCACTCTGTTGTGTGGGGCTGCCGAACGCCCAGTCTTGTAGCGGACGGGCGGCAATTAGCAAAGCTGCCAGTAATAACAACTGGAAGGCACGAGCCCAGCCGGAGTGAGCTTTTAGGCTTAATATAAATGCCCAGCCGAAGAAGGCGATGGCCAGCAAACTCCATAAACGTAAGCCCCAGACATCCCCTAAAACCCGTTCCAGTAAAAACACGGGTAGCGCCAGAATGACAAAGCCGAATGCCTCTTTGACGTACTGCATCCATGGGCCACTGCGCGGGAGCAGTTTGTTGCCAAACAGGGTCACAATCACCAGCGGGATACCCATCCCTAAGGCATATAAATAGAGTGTTCCGCCGCCAGCCAACATATTACCGCTTTGGGCGATATACAGCAGAATGGCGCTGAGCGGCGCTGTGGTGCACGGCGAACAAATGAGGCCCGCCAGTGCGCCCATAGCAAAAACACCGGCCAATGAGCCGCCCCGTTGACTGCTGCTCCACTGCACCAGCCTGGTTTGCAGTGACGAAGGCAATTGCAGTGAATAGAGGCCAAACATGGATAACGCCAGCAGCACAAACAGCGCAGATAGCCCAATCAACACATAAGGGTGTTGTAGCGCGGCCTGAAATTGTAAACCCGCCGCCGCAACCACCAGACCGAGTAGGGTGTAAGTCAGCGCCATCCCTTGCACATACACTATCGCCAACAACAATATTCGCCGCTGGCTGTGAGGTTTTTCACGCCCGAGAATAATGGCTGAAATCAGCGGATACATCGGTAATACACAAGGAGTAAAGGCGATACCTATGCCAATAAGCAGCGCCCACAGCGGTGAAAAAGGTAATTCAGCCGCAACGGGAGTGGCATTGTTTGTCGCAGGTGAAATAGTGTCAGTCACCGTCGCCGTGGATGAACTGGCAGTAATGGCGGAAAGTGGAACCACCCGTGTTTCTGGCGGATAGCAGAAGCCAGCTTCGGCGCAGCCCTGATAAGTCACACTGACACTGGCCTGCTCACCGGCTTGTGTAATAGGGATTTTCAGGGTTAGCTGTTGCTTGAATATCGCCACTTCACCATAGAACTCATCATGATGAGCAATGCCTTCCGGCAAGGTAAATGCCCCAAGAGTGGCATTATTCGGCACGATTTTGATTTGCTGGCGATACAAATAATAGTCTGGATGAATCTGCCAACTCAGGGTGAGCTGGTCGCCTTGTTGGCGAAAATCAAAGGCAAACGCTTGATCGACCGGAATAAACCGGCTCTGGCTACTTTTTTGGCCAAAAGATGAGTTGTCACCAAACAGCGAAGCCTGTGCGCTGTGCGGCGCGAGTAACATGCTGCACAGCAGCAGAATCAGAGTAATGAAGCGTTGAGCCATGACAGGTAATCTTTATCTCCGTCCCGTACCGGCAGCACCAGTAATTCTGGTGTTTGGTAGGGGTGATGTTGTTTGATATAGCTGAGAAGTGCCTGCTGATGACGGGTATTGCTCTTGAACAGAAGCTGGACTTCATACTCTTGCTGGAGCTTACCTTCCCAGTAGTAAATTGAGGTCGCACCGGGTAACAAGGTGGCGCAAGCAGCCAGTTTTTCACCTAAAACCTGCGCGGCTAAATCCTGCGCGCTGGCTTCATCAGGGGCAGTGCACAATACCACAATTGCATCACAAGTCATTGCATCACAAATATTCTCATCACAATTATTCGTATCACAATCAGACATCTTAACCTCGTAGGTCGCGCGGCTTATATGACGAAGTGGGTACTATAACGCGAGTAGATGTGGGTCAGAAGATGATTTGTGTAACAGTGGGATAGATGCGATGGATCTCGCAAATGAGAATGGGGCGCATCGCACGCCCCATTTACAGCTGATAGATTACAGAACCAGACCGCCCATCACGAAGCCGAAGCACACGGCCAGTGCAACCCCGATGGTGCCTGGGATAAAGAACGGATGGTTAAACACGAAACGACCAATACGCGTGGTGCCGGTATCATCCATTTGAACTGCGGCTACCAGTGTTGGGTAGGTTGGCAGAATGAACAGACCAGAAACCGCTGCGAAAGAAGCAATTGCCGCCAGTGGTGAAACGTTCAGTGCCATTGCCATTGGCATCAATGCCTTGGCAGTTGCAGCCTGAGAGTAAAGCAGTGCTGAACAGAAGAAGAAGATAACAGCCAGCAGCCATGAGTGAGTTTGAATCAAGCTACCCGCAGTTTCTTTAATCCAGTCCAGGTTGTGTTGTACAAAGGTATCGCCCAACCAGGCTACGCCGAGGATACAAATACAAGCACTCATACCGGCTTTGAAGGTGCTGGAGTTCAGGATTGAATCGGTATCAACCGAACACACCATCGTCGTGATGGTCGCCACACTCAGCATGATGATCAGGATGGCGTTAGTGGTATTCATCAATGGTGTTGCCACCAGACCGACACTTGGGCTGTTGATGATGGCATACGCCACAACACACAATACACCTGCCAGGAACAGCAGTACGGAGGTTTTAGCGCGTGGTTTAATCACTTTGACGGTGTCACCACGCAGTGTGACCAAACCTTCTTCCAAACGCTTGATGTAAATAGGGTCATCAGACAGTTTGGAGTTAAAGCACCAGGAAACGATCAGAGACATCACAAATACCGCAAGCAGGGTGGATGGGATGACTATCATCAGTAAATGTAAGTAGCTGACGCCATGACCTTCCATGACGGAAGACATATAGACCACCGCCGCAGAAATAGGTGAGGCGGTAATGGCGATTTGCGCGGAGACCACAGCGGTAGAAAGTGGGCGGCAAGGTTTGATGCCTTGTTCTTTCGCCACTTCTGCAATCACCGGCAAGGCTGACAGAGAAATGTTACCTGTCCCGGCAAAGATGGTCAGAAAATAGGTGACCAGCGGAGCAAGGATAGTGATGTGTTTTGGATTCTTACGCAGTAATTTTTCAGTTTGCTGCACCAGATAATCCATACCGCCCGCCACCTGCATTGCAGAGATGGCGGCAATAACGGCCATGATAATTGAAATAACATCGAATGGAATGCTACCGGGTTTGACACCAATGATCGCCAATACCAGAACCCCAATACCACCCGCAAAACCTATACCGATACCGCCTAACCTGGCCCCTAAAAAAATGGCCAGCAGAACGATGACTAATTCTACGGCTATCATAGTGTTTACTCCTTGATCCAAATGAAAAATTAAAGTTAAAAAGTTGTATTCGCCCGAAAGTAAAAAGGCACGCTGTCCAGAGGAGCATGCGTGCCTTACAGGGCTACCGGATGATTATTTTATTGTTCATTTTCATCGGTATAACGTTTCGCTTTATACGCTGGATGCATCAGGTTCTCAACAGAGAAAATGTCGTCCAGCTCAGCTTCAGTTAATAAGCCGCGTTCCAGAACCACTTCCCGCACATTTTTACCGGTTTCCGCACAAATCTTGCCCACGATGTCACCATTATGGTGACCAATGAATGGGTTCAGATAGGTAACGATACCGATTGAGTTAAAGACGTAGCGCTCGCAGACTTCTTTGTTGGCAGTGATGCCATTGATGCATTTTTCCAACAGGTTGTAACACGCATTTGTCAGGATGTGGATGGACTCAAACATTGCCTGCCCAATCACTGGCTCCATGACGTTCAACTGAAGCTGACCTGCTTCGGCTGCCATAGTAATGCAAGTGTCGTTACCAATCACCTTAAAACAAACCTGGTTAACAACTTCAGGAATAACCGGGTTCACTTTGGCTGGCATGATAGAAGAGCCAGCCTGCAATTCTGGCAGGTTGATTTCATTTAGACCGGTGCGTGGGCCAGAAGAGAGCAGACGCAAGTCATTACAGATTTTTGACATCTTAACGGCCAGACGTTTCAGTGCGCCGTGCACCATGACGTAAGCACCACAGTCAGAGGTCGCTTCAATCAAGTCTTCTGCCGGAACACATGGCAGACCGCTGATTTCAGACAGTTTTTGTATCGCTAACTGTGAGTAACCTTCAGGTGTGTTTAGTGCAGTACCGATAGCCGTTGCACCGAGGTTAACCTCCAGCAGCAACTCTGCGGTACGTTGCAGGTTTTTGGTTTCTTCTTTTAATAACACCGCAAAGGCTTTGAATTCTTGCCCCAGTGTCATTGGTACCGCATCCTGCAATTGGGTACGGCCCATTTTCAGGATTTTCTCGAATTCTTTGGATTTTCTTTCGAAGCCTTCTTTTAACTGATTGATGGCGTCAATAAGCTTCATGATGGAAGCATACACCGCAATGCGGAACCCAGTTGGGTAGGCATCGTTGGTGGATTGGCATTTGTTCAGATGGTCATTAGGGTTTAGGTATTGATACTCGCCCTTCTGGTGCCCCATCAGTTCCAGACCGATATTGGCCAGAACTTCGTTGGTATTCATGTTTAAAGAGGTACCGGCCCCGCCCTGGAACACGTCAACCGGGAACTGATCCATACATTTCCCTTTATCCAGGACTTCATCACATGCCTGAATAATGACGTCAGCAATTTTGCGAGGAATGGTATGCAACTCTTTGTTCGCCATTGCTGCTGCTTTCTTTACCATGACCATGCCGCGTACAAACTCTGGCACATCACTGATCTTGCTGTTACTGATATAGAAGTTTTCAATCGCACGCAGGGTATGAACACCGTAGTAAGCCTCTGCGGGGACTTCTCGTGTACCTAACAGGTCTTCTTCAATACGAATGTTATTTGACATGAGAACCTTCTCTAATGTGCTGTCTTGTTTTGTATTTGTTAACTAAATTATGCCGCCGTGGGCAATATGATGCCGCCATGAACCTTAAGTGCGGAAAGATTAACCATTCATCTTATTGCTGACAGGATCATATGCTGCTTAATGATAAAAAGCCTTGAACTAGGATCACTATATGGTGGGAATTAATTGAGATGATCTGATATCTGTGATTTCTCTCACAGTTGCGCGAATAAGTAATAAAAGTATCCCCCTAACTTGAAAAGCGATGCAACCACCACCATTTTATGAGGGTCGACCCTCGTTGAAGGGGGTGCTGACGCTGAAATTCGCTAATAAGGGAAAAAACAGCGTTAACGCCAGCCGGGTCAAGGTTTTCATGGTATCTGTCAGGCAGGTTTACCCTGATGAGAGGTACTGAATGATTGGAATAAGGAGAATGCGGTGCGTTGGTTACCGTTAGCGCTGATATTTTTATTGGCATATATAGAAATATCGATATTTATCAAAGTTGCCGCCGTATTGGGTGTGCTGGTTACCCTCTTACTGGTGATCTTCAGTTCTTGCGTGGGGATATCTCTGGTGCGTAACCAAGGGATAAAAACCTTTATGCAGATGCAGCAAAAACTGGCTGCCGGTGAAAGCCCTGCGGCTGAAATGGTGAAAAGTGTATCACTGGTCTTGGCCGGTTTCTTACTGCTGATCCCAGGCTTCTTTACCGACTTCCTCGGTTTGCTGCTGCTTTTGCCTCCGATTCAAAAATCGTTGACGTTAAAATTGATGCCACATCTGAATATTTATCGTGGCGGTTTTAGTGCTGGCGGTTTTAATCACAATAATTCTGGCCCTATGGGCGGCGGAAATACCTTTGACGGCGAGTTTCAGCGCAAAACTGATGATCACTTCATCGTAGAGCATCGTCCGGATGAGGATGATAAATCGACAGATAATCGCTTTAAAGATGATAAGTAAATCGCTTTTCATTCTAATTGATTGTTTATTAATTATAAATTCATAAAGCAAATCACAATGCTTTCTTGAATGGGGCAACGCAGAGGCGCAAAAATGAGCCACCTGCGGGCAAGAAAAAACTGAATTTTTTTTTGCCCTCTCCCTTGAAGGGATGTGAAGTCGCCCCCATTAAGATAGCCACGGTATCGGTTGTGAAGGTAGACCGATATTAATCCTAAATCTGATACGGACCTTCTCAATAGGAGAGCTATCAATGAAAATTCGTCCATTGCATGACCGCGTTATCGTCAAGCGCAAAGAAGTTGAATCCAAATCTGCTGGCGGCATCGTTCTGACTGGCACTGCAGCGGGTAAATCTACCCGTGGTGAAGTTCTGGCTGTCGGCAATGGTCGCATCCTGGATAACGGTGAGATCAAGCCGTTGGATGTGAAAGTTGGCGACATTGTTATTTTCAACGATGGTTACGGCGTGAAGTCAGAGAAGATCGACCATGAAGAAGTGTTGATCATGTCCGAAAGCGACATTCTGGCAATTGTTGAAGCGTAATTCACGCTCTCTAATCTTCTGAACTGAACGAACGAGTTAAGGGAAATCATACCAATGGCAGCTAAAGACGTAAAATTCGGTAACGACGCTCGCATCAAAATGCTACGCGGCGTAAACATTCTTGCTGATGCAGTAAAAGTGACCCTGGGCCCGAAAGGCCGTAACGTAGTTCTGGACAAGTCTTTCGGCTCTCCAACTATCACCAAAGATGGTGTTTCAGTTGCGCGTGAGATCGAACTGGAAGACAAGTTCGAGAACATGGGTGCGCAGATGGTTAAAGAAGTTGCCTCTAAAGCGAACGACGCTGCGGGTGACGGTACCACTACTGCAACTGTATTGGCGCAATCCATTATCACTGAAGGCCTGAAAGCAGTTGCGGCCGGCATGAACCCAATGGACCTGAAACGCGGTATCGACAAAGCAGTTATCGCTGCGGTTGAAGAGTTGAAAAAACTGTCTGTACCTTGCTCTGATTCTAAAGCAATTGCTCAGGTAGGGACCATCTCTGCAAACTCAGACTCAACTGTGGGTGAGCTGATTGCACAAGCGATGGAAAAAGTCGGTAAAGAAGGCGTTATCACCGTTGAAGAAGGTTCAGGTCTGCAAGACGAGCTGGATGTTGTAGAAGGTATGCAGTTCGACCGTGGCTACCTGTCTCCTTACTTCATCAATAAACCAGAAACTGGTTCTATTGAACTTGAAAGCCCATTCATCCTGCTGGCTGACAAGAAAATCTCTAACATCCGCGAAATGCTGCCAGTTCTGGAAGCCGTAGCGAAAGCGGGTAAACCACTGCTGATCATTGCTGAAGATGTTGAAGGCGAAGCTCTGGCAACTCTGGTGGTTAACACCATGCGCGGTATTGTTAAAGTTGCCGCTGTTAAAGCACCAGGTTTCGGCGATCGTCGTAAAGCCATGCTGCAAGATATCGCTACCCTGACTGCGGGTACCGTTATTTCTGAAGAGATCGGTCTGGAACTGGAAAAAACCACTCTGGAAGATCTGGGTCAGGCGAAACGTGTTGTTATCAATAAAGACACCACTATCATCATCGATGGCGTAGGCGACGAAGCGACTATTCAGGGCCGTGTTGCTCAGATCCGTGCTCAAATCGAAGAAGCGACTTCTGACTACGACAAAGAAAAACTGCAAGAGCGTGTCGCTAAACTGGCTGGCGGCGTTGCCGTTATCAAAGTTGGCGCCGCAACTGAAGTTGAAATGAAAGAGAAAAAAGCGCGCGTTGAAGATGCTCTGCACGCAACTCGTGCTGCGGTAGAAGAAGGCGTGGTTGCTGGTGGTGGTGTAGCGCTGATCCGCGCCGCTCATGCTCTCGCTAATCTGAAAGGCGACAACGAAGACCAGAACGTTGGTATTAAAGTTGCTCTGCGTGCGATGGAATCTCCACTGCGTCAGATCGTGGTTAACGCCGGTGAAGAAGCTTCTGTTATCGCAAATAAAGTTAAAGCGGGCAAAGATAGCTTCGGTTACAACGCTTACACTGAAGAATACGGCGACATGATCGCGATGGGTATCCTGGATCCAACTAAAGTGACTCGTTCTGCTCTGCAGTACGCAGCCTCTATTGCTGGCCTGATGATCACCACCGAGTGCATGATCACTGACCTGCCACGTGATGACAAAGGTGCTGATATGGGCGCTGGCGGCATGGGTGGTATGGGTGGTATGGGCGGCATGATGTAATGCCCCAACCCTATAGCTTCATTGATTGCTGATTAAGCTATAAACCTAAAGCGAGTGGGGTAACCTGCTCGCTTTTTTTATGGAAATAAAAACCGGCTACACATCCACTCCTGTCATAACCTTGCCTGGTTCGTGCTTTATACTCAGCTTTTTCTGATTCAAATTTCGTAACTAAACGCGCTAAAAGCGCTTTTATTTCATTCAGTGTGATGATTGAAGGACTTTTTATTATCTTCGTTGCTGATTTAATGTGTAAACTGTTCATTATTAGCCATCAGTCTCGACATCGGGTACCTGGATAATTTCGGCAACGGATGCCTAAGCGGCAGCGGTGCTTTCTGGTAATCTTTAGCGTGATTCTCAACTTCGAATGGGGAAAAAAATGCGGATTAAAGTGTTACTTGGTCTTTCAGCAGCGCTGTTGCTGGCAGGCTGTAGCTCCACTAACCAATTGAGTTCGGCGGGCGAGCAAGTGAAGTTCTCCGATACCAAACCGGGTAGTGAATGTCAGTTGGTTGGGCAGGTGACAGGTACTCAGAGCAATTGGATCTCAAGTGGTGAAAGTAGCTCTATGCGTGGTGCAGCAAATGACCTACGCAATAAAGCAGCGGCGATGGGGGGCAATGTTATCTATGGCGCAACCAGCCCGAGCGAAACCTTCTTATCAAGCTTTGCACCGCTAGACAGCAAGATGGTCGGCGAAGTTTACAAGTGCCCTTGATATCAGAAGCTCGCAGGTAAATGAATCGGGGGATGCCTTGGCATCCCTTGTTGTTTTCTCTGCCGATTATTCATCCTGCATCAACCGGAGGTCCAGCGGCGTTTTGCTCGGCTGCCCCCCGATTTCTCGTGCCAGACGTGGTACCAAATAACCCGATACGCGGCTGAGTAACCCTTTCATTAACTGCCGGGCTTCATCATCATCGACCATAAAATGAGCCGCACCTTGTACTTTATCCAGCACATGGATGTAGTAGGGCAGGATACCCGCATCAAACAAGGCGTTACTTAATGTCGCCAAGACCTCGTCATCATCATTGACCCCACGTAGCAACACGCTCTGGTTCAGTAGCGTCACACCCGCCCGCTTGAGCTGTGCCATACTGTCTCGTAATAACGCGTCAATTTCATTGGCGTGGTTGATATGTGTCACCATCAGCACCTGTAATCGTGAATCACTCAGGCGCTGACATAGCTCCGCGGTAATACGTGCGGGGATAACAACCGGCAAGCGAGTATGAATCCGCAGCCGTTTGATGTGGGAAATACTTTCAATTTCATCTAATAGCCAGCTAAGCTCACTATCTTTTGCCATTAACGGATCGCCGCCCGAAAAAATGATTTCGTCCAGTTCAGGATGTTGGCGAACATAGTCCAGCGCCTGACGCCAATTAGCTTTGTTGCCTTGATTATCCTGATAAGGGAAATGACGGCGGAAACAATAGCGGCAATTAACGGCACAGCCGCCCTTAACCAGTAATAGCGCGCGGTTGCGGTATTTGTGCAATAAGCCGGGGACAACACTGCGCTGCTCATCAAGCGGGTCGTTGGTAAAACCGGGAGCGGCAATAAACTCTTCCCGCGCGGTGAGCACTTGAAGCAGTAAAGGGTCTGATGGGTTTCCCGGTTGCATACGCGCAACGAATGCTCGGGGCACTCTTAAGGGGAATAAACGACGCGCAGCAGTACCTTGTTGCAGGTTAGGATGTTCATTTAACTGCAGAATTCTTAGCAATTCGTCCGGATCAGTAATTACATCGGCGAGTTGTTGCAACCAATCTTCTCTAATTGGCATGTTTCGGGTTACAATACTTGCCATTTTTTAGGCTTACTACCAGTTTCTTGAGGACCATCATGGCCAGTTATTATAGCAACGATTTTCGTCCCGGTCTTAAAATCATGTTCGAGGGCGAGCCTTATGCAGTTGAGTCCAGCGAGTTCGTAAAACCAGGCAAAGGCCAGGCTTTTGCTCGTGTTAAGATGCGCCGTCTGCTGACTGGCGGGCGCGTTGAAAAGACTTTCAAATCAACCGATTCTCTGGAAGGCGCTGACGTTAACGATCTGAACCTGACTTACCTGTACAACGACGGTGAGTTCTGGCACTTCATGAATAACGAGACTTACGAACAACTGCAAGCCGATGCTAAAGCCATTGGTGATAATGCTAAGTGGTTGATTGACCAAGCTGAATGTATCGTAACTCTGTGGAATGGTCAGCCTATTTCGGTGACCCCACCAAACTTTATTGAACTCGAAATTGTTGACACTGACCCAGGCCTGAAAGGTGATACTGCCGGTACGGGTGGTAAGCCAGCAACGCTGAGCACTGGTGCAGTGGTCAAAGTGCCACTATTCGTACAGGTTGGCGAAGTCATCAAAGTTGATACTCGCTCTGGCGAATACGTTTCTCGCGTTAAGTAAGCCAGCACCGTAAAGCTGTGTGAAAGTTGCGCTGAGAATGAAAGAAAACCGCTTAATCGGCGGTTTTCTGCTATCTGGGGTTAGCTATCCCATTACAGCAATTTAAGTCAGAAAAAGTGCAATGCTATTTTTTTGACTATCCTTATAGAGCGTATAGATAATTTCATACCATAAGGATCTTCTATAATGTTGAAGAAAAGCATCGCCATTATTTTCTCATTGTTAGTTATCTCTTCATTGAGCGCCTGCAATACCACCAAAGGTGTGGGTAAAGATGTTCAAAGCGCGGGTAGTGCTATTGAACGCAGTGCTGAATAGACTGCAAGTTGCATTGTTATCGGCGGCAATTGTCGCCGGCTTTATTTTTGATTGAGCATAATATTGAAGCTTATTATTTAGAGTGATAACGTATCACCCTTACCTATCGGCTGCCTGGGACGACCCGGCACGCATCTGTTTTTTTCGGGGACGACCCCGCCTGAGCGAGGTGGTTACCATGGCTTGGATTATTCTGGTTATTGCAGGTTTGTTAGAAGTGATTTGGGCTATCGGCCTGAAATATTCCCATGGTTTTACGCGTCTGACACCCAGTATTGTTACTCTGGTCGCCATGGCAGCCAGTGTCTTCTTATTGGCCTATGCCATGAAAACACTCCCAGCAGGCACGGCTTATGCGGTCTGGACCGGTATTGGTGCAGTGGGAACCGCTATTCTAGGCATTGTGCTACTAGGGGAATCGGCCAGCCTGGCGCGCATATTTAGTCTGGGGCTTATTTTAGCCGGAATTATCGGGCTGAAGCTGGCTTCATAAATTATAGGGGAGGGATCTCCCCTTGTTTAACCCATATCAACTCTTCCACCGGGAAACCATAATGCTGCGCGACAGACACCAAACGATCGCGGGTTTGGTTATCAATCGTCGGCGTGCGGGATAATATCCACAGATATTCCCGGTTAGGGCCAGCAATCAACGCATGTTGATATTCATCATCTAAATCAATGACATTATAGCCGCCATAAAATGGACCAAAGAAAGAGACTTTCAGTGAGGCTTGTTGCGGAGAACCAATAAAATAGGCTTTGCCGATACTCTCCTGCCATTGCTGTTTCTTCGCGTTATAACCCCGATTAATCACTTTTACACCGCCATCATCACGGGGTGAGTAATTAGCAGTGACATTATTTAATCCGCGCTCAAAGGAATGGTCCAGTCGGGCAATTTCATACCAGGTGCCGAGATAGCGGGGTAGTTGGAAGTTATCGACGATTTTCATGTCTTTTGGCGGCGTGACACTACAAGCGACAGAAAGCAACGTTGCTGTTATTACGGATAATTTTGACCACAGACGCATCTGTATTCCTTAGTATTTTAACTATTAGCCTGTAATTGAGAATAGCTATCATCTATGAAAGAGGCAAATGGATGAATCTGAGTTATTGGTGGAACGGGGTATTAGCAGAATAAGTATTGGCGGGATAAGTTGTTGGCGGTAGAACAAAAAACGGCCCGGCATAAGCACGGGCCGCTGATAGGGTGTGGGCAATTACAGTGTCAGAACACCGATGATAGCGACCACACTCAGAATGGCAGCCAGGCCATAGAATACCCATTTCCCGGCGGGGACGTGGATATTCAAATCATGCATGGCGTGGTGGATGCGGTGTAAACCACACCACAGTGGCAGAATAATCATCAGCAGCAGGAATACCCGGCCAATGAAACTCTGACAAAATGCCAGCACGCGCTCATAGCTTAATGCTTCTCCTGGGAAGGCACCCAGTGGCAGCAAAATAGCAACCAACAGAATAACTGCAGGTGCAATAATGGCACTCCACATGCCGCCGGCACCGAACAGACCCCAGAAGATAGGTTCATCGGAGCGCTTAGGGACTTGATTCATCTTGTTCTCCTCCGGGTTAGAGTAAGGCAACGGCCAGAATAATCGCGGTAGCCACGATAGTCACAACCCACAGCGCCTTGATAACTGGCTCTGGACCCATTTTTTCGTCTTTAACAATAATATTGGCGGCCTTTGGTGCCAGTTCAAACCAAGTTTTGGTATGTAACACAGCGGCCAATAACGTAATGATATTGATCAGTAGCACCAGCGGATTTTGCAGGAATCCAACAAAGCCTTCCCACCCTGCTGGGCCACTTTTCAGTGCGAACACTCCGTAAATCAACAGAATACTGAACCAGACTGTGGGTACGGAAGTGCCTTCACGCAACATATAAAAGCGATAAAAACCGAGCTGTTGCCACCAGTTCGGGGCCATGGTACGGACGTAAGCTTTACGTTTAGTAGTCATTACTGTTTCCCCTCCCTTATTGTGGTTTCAGCATGGCGATCATGAAGTCTTTTGCACTCTCAACCTTGCCTTGCTGGATAGCAGCTGCAGGGTCAACGTGCTTAGGACAAACTTCAGAACAGTAGCCAACAAAGGTACAACTCCAGACACCATTTTTGCCGTTAAGCTGTGGCATACGCTCTTTCTTACCGTGATCACGGTTATCCAGATTGTAACGGTGAGCCAGAGTGATGGCTGCTGGGCCAATAAACTCAGGATTCAGACCAAACTGCGGGCAGGCGGCATAGCACAGGCCACAGTTAATACAGCCAGAGAACTGGTGGTATTTCGCCATTTGGGCCGGAGTCTGCTTATTCGGACCGTCTTTAGGTTTACGCTCATTGCCAATGATATAAGGTTTGATGGCTTCCAGACTTTCAATAAAGTGAGTCATATCAACCACTAAATCGCGCTCGATTGGGAAGTTACCCAGCGCCTCAACCTTCATCCCACCGGTATATTCGCGCAGGAAAGTCTTACAGGCGAGTTTTGGCACTTTGTTGACCATCATGCCGCACGAGCCACAAATGGCCATCCGGCAAGACCAGCGATAAGACAGATCTGGTGCCAGGTTATCTTTGATATACCCCAACGCATCCAGCAGAGAGGTCTGCTCATCGTAAGGCACTTCAAAGGTTTCGAAGTGAGGTTCGCTATCACGTTCTGGGTTATAGCGCATGACTTCCATTTTCAGGAGTTTCATATCAGTCATTCGCCTGCTCCTTATCCTTTAAATCTTTTGCATCTTTGGCGTCTTTGGCATCTTGGGCGGTAGCTTCACCACCATAAACGCGTTTTGCCGGGGCCAGCTTGGTAATTTTTACGTCGCTGTATTCAAGGCGTGGTGCGCCGCCAGGGGTATGGAAGGCCAGCGTGTGTTTGAGGAAGTTCACATCATCACGTTCGGTGCAGCCTTCATCCAGACGTTGGTGCGCCCCGCGGGATTCTCTACGATTCAGTGCAGAGTGGGCCATACATTCGGCCACATCTAAACCATAACCCAGCTCAATGGTATAGAGCAGGTCGGTATTGAAAACACTGGAGTTATCGGTGATTTTCACGCGTTTGAAGCGCTCTTTCAGCTCAGCCAGCTTATCCACGGTCTTCTGCATCAGTTCCGGTGTGCGGTAAATGCCACAACCTTCTTCCATTGATAAGCCCATTTCATCACGGATTTTAGACCAGTTTTCAGTGCCTTCCTGTTTCATCAGGTTGCTCAGGCGAGTTTCCACATCACGGGCCTGTGCATCCAGCGCACTGCCATTGGCAGGGTTGCTTTCCATGGCGCGCTGAGCAGCTTGTTCGCCAGCAAGACGGCCAAAGACCACCAGTTCTGCCAGTGAGTTGGAGCCCAGACGGTTTGCGCCGTGCAGGCCAACAGAAGAACATTCACCAACAGCGAACAGCCCTTTGATTCGGGTTTCACACTGCTGGTTGGTTTCGATGCCGCCCATGGTGTAATGCGCGGTTGGGCGCACCGGGATTGGCTCTTTAACCGGATCAACACCGACATAAGCTTTTGCCAATTCACAGATGAATGGCAGGCGCTCAAGCAGTTTTTTCTCGCCCAAGTGGCGTAAGTCCAGATAGACCACATCACCACGCGGCGTGGCGATAGTGCGGCCAGCACGCCATTCATGCCAGAAGGCTTGCGATACTTTATCGCGCGGGCCGAGTTCCATGTATTTGTTCTTTGGCTCGCCGAGCGGGGTTTCTGGCCCCATGCCGTAATCCTGCAAATAACGGTAGCCATCTTTGTTGACCAGAATACCGCCCTCACCACGACAACCTTCGGTCATCAAGATGCCTGAACCCGGTAAGCCGGTAGGGTGATATTGCACAAATTCCATGTCACGCAGTGGCACGCCGTGGTGGAAAGCCATTCCCATACCATCACCGGTAACAATACCGCCGTTGGTGTTATAACGATAAACCCGACCTGCGCCGCCAGTGGCCATGACCACAGCATTGGCACGGATTTGTACCCGAGTGCCTTCCATCATATTCATGGCAACAACACCACGAGCCTGACCATCATCTACCAGAATATCCAGCACAAAATGCTCATCAAATCGTTGAATTTGTGGGTATTTTAAAGAGGTCTGGAACAGGGTGTGTAGCATGTGGAAGCCGGTTTTATCTGCTGCAAACCAGGTCCGTTCAATTTTCATTCCGCCGAAACGACGGACGTTAACAGAACCATCTGGCTTACGGCTCCATGGGCAGCCCCAAATTTCCAACTGTGCCATTTCTTCCGGGCAGCTATGGACAAAGTGGTCCACAACATCTTGTTCGCATAACCAGTCGCCACCGGCTACGGTATCGTGGAAATGGTAGTCAAAGGTATCGTGGTCCTGTGTGACAGCAGCTGATCCCCCTTCGGCAGCCACAGTATGGCTACGCATTGGGTATACTTTCGAGATCAGAGCAATCTTCAGCTGAGGGTTGGCTTCCGCTGCGGCTATTGCTGCACGTAAACCAGCTCCCCCGGCCCCGATAATGGCAAGATCGGCGTTAAAGGTTTGCACTGCGCTTCTCCATTGTTCAAGTGAAATACCGTCATACTTCAAGCTACATGTGTGTTGGCTGCTTTCGTTTACCCGAATCATTGACTGCCTGTTGACCTTAAAATAGATAGGCTCATCGGGACTCACTCAATAGCCGCTTTCCTGCAACTCGAATTATTTTTGGTATATATAATTAAAATTTATATATATTTTTAAAATTATTATCCCGCTAACTTATTAGTCAGCGACCAGAATGATGATATTAAGAATAGCTATTTCTTACTTTTTACATGGGAATAATTATACCCAATGCTAAGTGGTAGAAATTTGATGTGATCGATTGTTTTGTTTTATTTGAACTACCTCAAGGGCATTACTAGCAAAAACGTGATCCCAGACAGGATATGCTGGGCAAAAGTCTTTTTCACAGAGTGAAATGCTGAATTCGAGGGGGAAATCTGGCAGATGAGTGACAGATTTGTCTGAGTGAGTAGATGCGAGTAGACTGCACCCCCTGTTTGATTTCGGAGTTAACCACCATGAGCGAAACGGCAAGCTGGCAGCCGAGTGCACCCATCGCCAATTTGTTGAAGCGCGCAGCAATAATGGCAGAGATCCGGCGCTTTTTTGCCGATCGTGGCGTATTAGAAGTTGAAACGCCCACCATGAGCCAAGCGACAGTGACGGACATCCATTTAGTCCCATTCCAAACCCGGTTTGTTGGCCCGGGCGCTGCCGATGGTTTGACGCTGTACATGATGACCAGTCCGGAATATCACATGAAGCGCCTGTTGGCGGCGGGTAGCGGCTCTATTTATCAATTGGGGCGCAGTTTCCGCAATGAAGAAGCTGGCCGTCATCACAATCCTGAATTCACTATGCTGGAATGGTATCGCCCGCATTATGATATGTATCGTCTGATGGATGAGGTTGATGATCTGCTGCAACAAATTCTGGATTGCGATAGCTCAGAAAGGCTTTCTTATCAGCAGGCATTCTTGCGTCATTTGGATATTGACCCTCTGTCGGCGGATAAAGTGCAATTGCGCGAAGCCGCGGCCAAACTGGATTTAAGCAATATTGCCGATACAGAAGAAGATCGCGATACGCTGCTGCAATTGCTGTTCACCGTTGGGGTTGAGCCCCATATTGGCCGTGATAAACCGGCTTTTGTCTATCACTTCCCGGCGTCGCAGGCTTCTCTTGCTGTGATCAGCACAGAAGATCACCGTGTGGCAGAACGCTTTGAGGTTTACTTTAAAGGTATTGAGCTGGCGAATGGTTTCCATGAGCTGACTGACGGCGATGAGCAACTGAAACGTTTTGAGCAAGATAATCGCAACCGCGAAAAACGGGGTTTGCCACAACATCCCATTGATATGAATCTGATTGATGCCCTGAAGCATGGTCTACCGGATTGTTCTGGCGTGGCATTAGGGGTTGATCGTTTGGTGATGTTGGCGCTGGGGGCGGAAAAGCTGAGTGATGTTATTGCCTTCCCAGTCAATATCGCTTAGTTGAGCATTCAGTCATCATAAAGAAAAAATGCCCTGATCTTTCACAGATCAGGGCATTTTTGTTTCTTACTCACTCAGTTAACTTACAGACTACCCGGTGTACGAGTTCGATTTGACGAAACCACACGCCCACGTCCCAGTGTTTCCAAACGGGCCTGGAAAGGTGGGAACGGCAGAGTAATACCGTGCTCGCGGTAACCCGCCAGAATCAGCTGGTGGATCTCATGGCGCAGTGGCATACGGTGGCCCATCTCAGCGGCATAGATACGCAGCTCGAAAATCTGGATCCCTTGCTGGAGATCGACCAAATAGACCTCCGGTGGCGGGTTATCCAATACCAACGTACAGCGACGCGCGGCGGTCAGTAATACCTCCGTCACTTCCTCACTGCTGGTTTCTGCTGGAGCCGGTACAGTTAGCACTACACGGGTAATGGAATCCGATAGTGACCAGTTAATAAATTGCTCAGTGATAAAGGCCTTATTCGGCACGATAATTTCTTTGCGGTCCCAGTCAGAGATAGTTGTCGCACGGGTATTAATTTTGGTTACGCTACCGGTGAGATCACGGATGGTCACGGTATCTCCGATACGGATCGGTTTCTCAAACAAGATGATCAAGCCAGAGACAAAGTTAGCGAAAATCTCTTGTAAACCAAAGCCTAACCCCAAACCCAGTGCGGCAACCAGCCATTGGAATTTCGCCCATTCAATCCCTAACATTGAGAAGCCAAGTAAGCTACCGAACAGGATCAACAGATACTTGGTGATAGTCGAAATGGCATAGCCTGTTCCTGGCGTGAGATCCAAATGCTGTAACAGCGCCAGTTCCAGCAGCGCAGGGAGGTTACGCACCAGTTGGGTAGTCACAATCATCACCAAAATGGCGATCAATAATGATCCCATGGTGATCGCCTGTACCGACTCAATGCCATTGATCGTCGATGACACATCCCACAGCCGAATGTTTTCCAGGAAACCGAAAGCCGAGTGAATCTCAGACCACAGCACGATCACTGAAACCAACGCGATCATGGTCAGAATGGATCGCACTAGCCGCAGAGACTGGGCGCTGATCACATCCAGATCAATTACCGGCTCTTCTACATCAATGGAACCTTCGGTGCTGTTATTGTGCGGCGTATCATCCTCGCCACGGGCGCGTTGCGCCAGAATATCGGCACGTCGCTGCTTGGCACGATCAAAGGCAATGCGGCGGCGCTGAATCAGCATCCAGCGGCGAATAATATGGTAAACCACCAACAAGAAGAACCAGATAGCAACCGAGGTCTCCAGACGTGCCAACAGTGCCTGTGATGTGGTGAGATAACCCAGCGCAGACGCTAATGCGGCAATCAATGGCGCGGACAGCAGCAGCCCCCACAGCGCCACATTAACGATATTCTCGCCAGAACCTTTCTTATCCAGATAGAGAGGAATCCCGGCCCGCTTCAAGCTGTTGGTCACCAAACTCAAGGCGATACATAGCAAAATAAAGCATAACCGGCCCAGTGTGCCGGCGAATTCACGGTCGTTATAATTCTCGAAGGTAATCAGTGCCATCATCAGCGGGATAATTAACCACACTGACATACGATAGAAGCGCATTGCCCGCCCGACTTGGGTCGGTGACCAGCGGAAATGGGTAATAAACAGGCCATGTGGGTGGGCAAATGAAGCACTTATCATAAATACCCACAGCACCGGTACGGTCGCGGTAACGGCATTCCCAATGGCAATTGCCATCGGATACGACCAGGCATTTTGCAATCCATAACCGACCGCGGCCCATAAAACTGGTAGCGGCAGTGCCATCAAAATCGACCAGAACACAGTACGTAGCGTCAGGGAGAAATGGTCTTGTGTCACTTTGCCTACACGGCTGCTGGCGCGTTCAAGGAAGGCATGATAGTGGCGGCGAGAGCTGATACTGAAACCAACAAACAGTAGCGCACCAATAATTGGTAGCAATGTCTCCTGATTAGTCATCATCATCACGAAGGCCCCACTCAACTGCGCCAGCGTATCCAGCGACAATAAGCGGGTAAGGTCATGAGCGACGTTCACTGGATAGGAGAGTGAAATCGGGCTGACATCCGCGACCCAAAACAGGTAACGGTGTGTGGCCTCACGCACTTCACTTAAAGCATCCACTAACTGGCTGTTAGCCACTTTCAGCTTGGTCAATTCAAGAATCTGGGTGTCATAACCGGAGAGCAGAGAGTTCAATAATTCACGCTGCGTACGCCACTGGGCATCCAGAATCCGCTGCTGTTCGGTGGTGAGTGGCGTGCCATCATCTTGAGTTAATTTGACATTTTGCTGCTGTAACTTCTCGAGCATGTCCTCATATTGCAGGCGCTGTACCCGTAACTGGGCCATATCGCGGTCCAATTGCTGAGATTTTGGTACATCCGGCAACCTGGAAACCTGCGCGCGGAGTGCTTCACCTAATGCGGTTGAAACCCCTAGCCACTGGGCCTGCTCACGAATGGTGCTGAGTGCCTGTCGGACTTGCTGGGTCTGTGAGACAGCCTGACGTTGCTGCGAGGAAATAAGATCGATGCGCTGCGCTTGCTGATTCAGTGCTTGAGACAACTCACGGTTTATCTGTAACTGCTGAGTAATCGACGCCGGTAAATCGCCACCTTGCTCGGCCAGTAGCTCTGTTCGCTCAAGTGCTTGTTCTGCGGCCTGTTGGCGCTGATTATTTAGGGTATTACGCAATGCCTGAAGCTGGGTATCGACCCGCTCCTGACGCTTTTTGTAGAGTTCGGCCCGTAGCCGTGATAATTCCTGGCGATTATTGGCGGAAAGCTGGGAAAGCTCCAGCTCATTGACTTTCGCTTTGCGCGCCACGGCCTCAGCTTGCAATAACGCCAGTTGAGCTTGCGCGGCTGGCGTGGTTGGGCCGCTCTGCGCCTGCAAGCGCGAGCTGATTTCTGTCAGAATTCGTCGCGCTTCTGATTGCTGTTGTGGCAGTTGATTGAGTGACTCACTGATTTCGCGGGCGCGATCTTGTTCTTGCTGTGACAGACGGCTCAGCTCTAACAACTGGCTGCTGATTTGCAGCACCTGCTGTTCCAGCTCGGATGTGGACATATTGTTAGGCACCGGCAGGGGTTTATCCCCTTCCTGTGCTAACTGTTGGCGTAGTTCGCGGGTCAGCTTGGGAAAATCATCAATGGCTTTTTGATACTGCTGAGCGCGGATATCAGATTCTTTCGCATCCGCCAGCCAACTAAGAGCCCCTTGCAGCGCCTGAACAATTTCTGCCTGATTTGCCATCCCTTTATTGGCTTCAGCCTGTTTCAACTCTTGCCTGAGCTGTTCTTCATTCGGCTGAGTTGCCGCATGCAGCGGCAGGGATAACAACATGATAAACGACAGTAGCAGGCCAAAAGGCAGTAATTTGCTTAAAGGCCAGGAAATCATTGGACGCAAGTAAGGGCTCCTTAACATCAATTATGCCTTAAGCCGAAGGCTAGCACGGCGGAGTAACAGGGACGGCTTCGGCAAGGACTTCACCCATGCGGGTCACTGAACCGCTGTTTAACTGTGGCGCTAAATATACTTTGCCTTCAGCAAACAGGTTAATCACCGTCGAGCCTAATTTAAAGCGGCCCATTTCTTGCCCTTTCTCCAGTGCTATCGCACCTTCAGCCCCTGCTTGTGGGTAGGTCCAGCGGCGAATAATACCTTCGCGTGGTGGCGTAATGGTGCCAGCCCAGACAGTTTCTATGCTGCCAACGATAGTAGCACCCACTAAAATTTGGGCCATCGGGCCAAAGGCGGTATCAAAGATACAAATAACGCGCTCATTACGGGCAAACAGGTTGGGAACATTCGCTGCGGTCAATGGATTGACCGAGAATAAATCACCTGGAACATAAATCATTTCACGCAACAGACCATCACACGGCATATGCACCCGGTGATAGTCGCGAGGGGCCAGATAGGTAGTGACAAACTGACCATTCTGGAACTCGGCAGCGAGCATATAGTTACCTGCCAGCAAAGCTTCCACACTGTAGTCGTGGCCTTTTGCTTGCAAGATTTGCCCATCATGAATGGTACCCAACTGACTGATAGCACCATCAGCAGGTTGAGCTAATAGATTTTCCTCAGCAACAACTGGGCGCGCACCGGCACGTAGCGGGCGCACAAAGAATTCGTTAAATGTGCGATAAGCAGAGAATTCAGGATCTTGTGCTTCTTTCATATCGACTTTGTAGTAGCGGGCAAACGCCTTGATAACCAGTTGTGTCAACCAGCCAGCTTGCTTATCCGCACCCCAGCCAGCCAAGCGGGTCAGGCCTTGTTTGGGGAGTAAATATTGTAATCTGATCTTGATACTGTCCAGCACGTAGACCTCTTGGGTTTGCTATGAGCTATAAAAACTATGAGCTATAAAAATTAGGGGGCGCATTGTATTTATGCGCCACGATGTAAGTCATTAAGTATAGAATTTGAAAACCGTTATAAAGACATCACTTTTCGTCGCTATCTGATGTCTTGCGAGGTTTTGCCTGTTCCATACTTTCCAGAATCCGATGGTAATTATCAAAGCGCTCTTCGGCAATTTTGCCTTGCTCCACCGCCTCGCGCAGCGCACAACCGGGATCGTTGGTGTGGCTACAATCGCGGAATTTGCAATGGCCAAGATAATCACGGAATTCGACAAATCCTTGGGTGATTTGTTCCGGAGCCAGATGCCAGAGGCCGAATTCACGAACGCCCGGTGAATCAATCACATCACCACCATGCTGGAAATGATACAAACGAGCGGCGGTGGTGGTGTGTTGGCCCAAACCTGAGTTATCCGAAACGGTATTCACCAGAATTTCGTTATCCGTTGGCGGTAACAGCGCATTGAGTAGGCTGGATTTACCGACACCAGATTGACCGGCAAAGATACTTATCCGCCCAGCTAACGCCTGTTCAAAGGCTTCCATCCCTTCACGGGTCTGGCTGGAAACTTCCAATACGTTGTAGCCAATACGGCGATAGATATCCATCATGCCGTCAACGAATTTGCGGCCATCGGCATCCAGTAAATCGATTTTATTCAGTACGATTAACGGCTCGACATCCAATGTTTCACAGGCCACCAGATAGCGGTCGATAATATTGAGAGAAAGTTCGGGTAAGATCGCCGAAACGATAACGATCTGATCAATATTCGCCGCGATCGGTTTCACGCCGTCATAGAGATCAGGGCGCGTCAGAACCGATGTTCGCTCATGAACGGCTTCGACGATACCTTTAACCCGCACGCCTTCCTGCGCTTGCAGGCCGGGACGCCAGACCACGCGGTCACCGGTAACCAGTGACTTGATGGTGCGACGGATATTACAACGGTGCTGAACACCATCGGCGGCTTCGACATCAGCATGCTGACCGAAACGACTGATTACGATACCTTCTTGCGCATCGCCAAGCTGAGAGTCATCTAACTCAGGTTTTCTATCAGTGCGTAGCCGGCGCTGATGGTTGGCCTGCACACGGCGTTGTTGACCTTTGGACAGTTTATTCTTGCTCACTGCGCCTCACTTGAATCTGCATTTATACTCTTCATACTTGAAGCCTCAGAATGGTTAGCTGCGACCCCACTTACGTTGGGTATGTCGCTGGTTGCGACCAAAAAGGCTATGATACACATTATTTTATCAATAAACCGTTTGTTCGGTAGTCTCCCCAGCTAACAGGCAGGAAATATCATGGCAGAAAATCAAAATAATCTGATCTGGATCGATCTGGAAATGACCGGTCTTGATCCTGAAAGGGATCGGATCATCGAGATCGCTACGCTGGTCACCGATGCTAATTTGAATATCCTGGCAGAAGGCCCGGTGTTGGCTGTCCATCAATCTGATGAGCAGCTTGGGCTAATGGATGAGTGGAATGTGCGCACTCATACTGGCAGTGGTTTGGTCGAGCGGGTCAAAGCCAGCCCGTTTAATGATCATGATGCTGAATTGCAAACCATTGAGTTTCTAAAGCAGTGGGTTCCGGCTGGCACTTCGCCTATCTGTGGTAACAGTGTGGGTCAAGATCGCCGCTTCCTGTTCCGTTATATGCCCGAGTTGGAAGCATACTTCCATTACCGCTATCTGGATGTCAGCACCTTGAAAGAGCTGGCACGCCGCTGGAAACCCGAGATTTTGGCCGGTTTTAAAAAGCAAAATACTCATCAGGCACTGGATGATATTCGCGAGTCCGTGGCTGAGCTGGCCTACTACCGCGAACATTTTATTCAAAAATAATTAACCGGTGCTGGTAAAAACAGCATATTGTTGTTTTAATCGGCACTTAAACCAAAAAATGATTTTTTTGCTTTCAGGGGCTTGCGGCAAAACGGATTTCTCGTATAATGCGCACCCCGTACCGATGAAGAATTTGCAAGCAAGCGCAAACAGATTCAGTGCCGGAAATTATGACCCAGAGCGGGAATAGCTCAGTTGGTAGAGCACGACCTTGCCAAGGTCGGGGTCGCGAGTTCGAGTCTCGTTTCCCGCTCCAATTTCTTGAGTAGAGAAGAGATTGGTCACAGTAATAGAAATGAATAATATAAAAGTGATGCGTTTTTTTCGTTAATAACGCATGACGGCGACGCGGGAATAGCTCAGTTGGTAGAGCACGACCTTGCCAAGGTCGGGGTCGCGAGTTCGAGTCTCGTTTCCCGCTCCAAAATTATTTATTTTAAATAACTGATTTCAAATAACTGGTTTCAGATAGTCAAATGTTGCCTGAACGGCATCTCAATGCGGGAATAGCTCAGTTGGTAGAGCACGACCTTGCCAAGGTCGGGGTCGCGAGTTCGAGTCTCGTTTCCCGCTCCAAATTTTTTCATTCAATTCTGTCTTAATTATCCACAGCCCAGTCACGCGCTGCACCTCATTTAACATACATTGTATTAACTTCTTCAACAGAGTTATCCACAGATTCTGCTGTTTTTGTATTCAGCTCATAATTTAACCGCTGTAATTTCCTGTTTTATAATCATCTGATTTAATTACATATATTTTTATATAAAAACGTTATGCCGATCACTTGTGCTTTTTTTTGCACTTGATTGCCAAGGTGTTTTTATTTTTATACACAGGAAAACTCTGAGTTCATTCATTATAAAAATAGTTGAAAAAACTCTGCTTAATGTCATTCAACATTAGGCAAAAGCAGCATCAGGCATCGCGTGGCAGGCCTTTTTCAATCGCTCTCACCAGCCGTTTTTTCTGCGGCGATTGAACATCCCCAATCAGTGTAGACCGTCTTTTCAATTGTTGTGAGATGGCCCATTCAATATGTTCATCTAACATGGGGTCAATGCCGCGACGTGCTTCCAATGCCAGGACAATATTATCGAGATAGGGCGCATTGCCTAATGCGACCGAGATATTGCGCAACCAGCGCAGGTGCCCAATTCGGCGGATGGCTGAGCCCTCGGTGACCCGTAAAAACTTCTCTTCATTCCAGGCGAATAAATCCAATAGCTGTGGCGTATGCAATACAGCTCGCGGGCTGAAATCTTCTTCATCGGTTAATTGTGAGAAGCGGTTCCACGGACAGATTAGCTGGCAATCATCACAACCATAAATACGATTACCCATCAGTTGGCGAAACTCTTCCGGTATCGCGCCTTCCAACTCGATCGTTAGATAGGAAATACAGCGGCGCGCATCAACGGTATAGGGGGCGACGATAGCCCCTGTCGGACAGGTGGTAATACAAGCAACACAGCGCCCACATTGTTCTTCTTGCGGTTTATCGACCGGCAGCGGCAGATCAATGAGTAACTCACCAAGAAAGAACCAGGACCCAGCATCACGATTCAAAATTAGTGAGTGCTTACCAACCCAGCCAATCCCCGCTTTAGCCGCCAGGGAACGTTCCATTATTGGCGCAGAATCGACGAACGGGCGGAAATTGACATCGCCGGCCGCCTGCTCCAGACAATAATTTTGAATCATGTCACCCAATTTTTTCAGGCGTTGGCGTAACAATTTATGATAATCACGGCCTAAGGCATAACGGCTGACATAACCGAGTTCTGCATTCTTTAATGTGCTGGCAAATGCAGCCTTGGCTGGCAGATAATTCATTCGCACGCTGATCACCCGCAAAGTGCCAGGCAATAATTCATGGGCGCGCGCGCGCAGCAAGCCGTGGCGGGCCATCCAGGCCATTTCGCCATGATATTGTTTATCAAGCCAGGCCTGTAATCGCGGTTCTTCTGCTGACAAATCTGTATCGCAGATACCGACTTGCTGGAAACCTAGCGATTGCCCCCATTGCTTGATATGTTGGGCTAACTGATTCAGATCGAGGGGGTGTGCCATGACGGACCATAGTAAGAAACAAATCGGAGCCAGTTTACCACACTCTGTTTTTTCTGCGGACTGGGTGCGCCAGAATGAGGCGATTGCGGCGGCACACTTCTCTCTGACCTTATTTGACCTGATGGTGAGAGCTGGAAATGCCGCATATGAACTGGCGCGAAAGCAATATCCTGCCGCTCGCCACTGGCTGATTTTGTGTGGTCACGGTAATAACGGTGGCGATGGCTACATTGTTGCCAGCCGGGCATTGGTCGCGGGTTTGAATGTTACTCTTATTGCTTGCCCTGGTAATCGGCCTTTACCCGCAGAAGCCCATCAGGCGCAATCTCAGTGGCTGGCTGCCGGCGGTGTGATTAACCAACCTGATATACCCTGGCCACAACATATCGATTTAATTATTGATGGTTTGTTGGGTATTGGCCTTCGAGCCGCACCACAGGGGGTTTATGCTACGCTGATTGACACAGCAAACCGCCATCGTGCAGCAAAATTTGCTCTGGATATTCCGTCTGGGCTGAGTGCTGATAGCGGTGCGGCTCCAGGCTCAGTTATTCGCGCCGATCACACCCTGACTTTTGTCACACTGAAACCCGGTTTACTCACCGGGCAAGCCCGTGATTGGGTGGGGCATTTGCACTGCAATGATTTGGGGTTAACACCATGGTTAAGTGCTCAACCGGTGCAAATTGAGCGCATGACGGCGGACCACCTGCCGCAGTGGCTGAAACCGCGCCGCCCCTGTGCTCATAAAGGCGAGCATGGGCGTTTATTGCTGGTAGGGGGCGATAAAGGATTCGGTGGTGCTATTCGCATGGCAGGAGAGGCCGCTTTGCGCAGTGGTGCCGGGCTGGTGCGAGTACTTACTCACATTGAACATGTCGCGCCGATTCTGGCTGCGCGCCCTGAGTTGATGGTGCAGGAATTAACTGATGAAACCCTCGAACAAAGTATGAATTGGGCTGATGTATTGGTGGTCGGGCCGGGGTTAGGGCAGTCGGATTGGGGCAGGAATGCTCTGAATCTATTGCAACAAAGTGATAAACCAGCATTATGGGACGCAGATGCACTCAACTTGCTGGCATTAAATCCGCTGAAGCGTCAGAATCGGGTGTTGACCCCCCATCCTGGCGAAGCTGCACGTCTGCTCGGTTGCCGCGTCGCTGATATTGAGAGTGACCGCTTACTTTCTGCCCGTAACATCGTTAAACAATATGGTGGTGTGGTGGTCTTGAAAGGGGCTGGTACTCTTATTGCCAGTGAACAAGGCGAGATGGCGATTGCTGATGTCGGTAATGCAGGTATGGCCTCCGGTGGTATGGGGGATATTCTGTCCGGCATTATTGGGAGTTTGATAGCACAAAAGCTGGTGCTGTATGATGCTGCCTGTGCAGGTTGTGTTGTGCATGGCGTTGCCGCAGACACACTGGCTGAAGTTCAAGGCACCCGGGGTTTACTGGCCACAGATTTGCTGTCAGTTATTCCGAAGTACGTTAATCCTGAGTTAGCAAAATAGATATCACAGAATGAAAGAACTCGTTTTACCTCTGCCCGATGAGGCAGCGACCGTTGCATTAGGGGGCGCTTTGGCTCATGCCTTCGAGGGTGCCAGCGTTATTTATCTATTCGGTGACTTAGGTGCCGGAAAAACCACTTTTAGCCGCGGCTTCCTTCAGGCCCTTGGCCATTCAGGGCATGTTAAAAGCCCCACTTATACCTTGGTTGAACCTTACGCCTTAACCCCAAGGCCAGTTTACCATTTTGACCTGTATCGTCTGGCTGACCCCGAGGAGCTGGAGTTTATGGGTATTCGTGATTATTTCGATAAGCAGGCAATTTGTCTGGTGGAGTGGCCTCAGCAAGGCGCTGGGTTCTTGCCTCAGGCTGATGTCGAGCTGCATCTGGCTTATCAGGCCGAAGGGCGAGAGGCTCGTCTGGTGGCTATTTCTGATGTGGGTGCTGATGTGCTGCGCCGTTTAGCTGCTGTGCAAGGATAATTTGATAATGACGCATAGCTTGACGCTACTAAATTGTTTAACGCGAATAAATGGTTTAACGCAAAAAACGCGCTGGAGACGATCATTTACCGCTGTCATGTTGGTTATTGTGGGGCTGTTCACCCTACCTGCTGCATTTGCCGCGAAGCTAACTGATATTAAAGTGAATAACGGCCCGACAGAAAGTCGGGTAACGCTCAGTTTTGATGGGCAGCCAGTTTATGCTTTCTTCTCTTTAAACTCACCCGAGCGGGTGGTGCTTGATGTTCGTCAAAGTGGCAATCTTTCCGGATTACCGCTGGAGTTCAGTGGCCAGAATCTGCTGAAAAGAATCCGCTCCAGTACTCCGAAAGATGCGCAAAGCACCCGTCTGGTACTGGAACTGACACAAAAAGCCAAAACCCGCGCGGTGACTCAGCAGTCAGGTAACAATTACACCGTCGTGATGACTATGTCTGCGGCGGCCAGCGCCCCTGTGCGACAAACTCAGTCTGTTTTAAGCCAGAACAATGCGCCACTGAATCAAACCAATACGCCCAGCCCCAATGCTGGCCGTTTAACATCGCAGGCGTCGAACACCAATACCGCCTCACGGGTGACCAGCGTAAACACCAATTCGGTGGCTAAAAATCCGTTTAATAACAAACCAACCGTGGTGGTGAGCAGCGAAAGCGTCACGACGAATACTTCGCGTCCGATTAAAACGTCCAGTGCGGCGAACAGTTCCCGTGTAGTGGTCGCTATTGATGCTGGTCACGGTGGTCAGGATCCCGGCGCTATTGGGCAAAATGGCCTGAAAGAGAAAAATGTCACTATTGCCATTGCTCGTCGACTTGAGGCCCTGCTCAACAGTGACCCGATGTTTAAACCCGTATTGACCCGTAATGGCGACTATTTCATTTCGGTCATGGGTCGTTCCGATGTGGCGCGTAAGCAGGGTGCTAACGTGTTGGTATCTGTTCATGCCGATGCGGCACCTAACCGCAGCGCAACCGGGGCGTCGGTTTGGGTATTGTCGAATCGCCGCGCCAACAGTGAAATGGGTAACTGGCTGGAGCAGCATGAGAAGCAATCTGAACTACTCGGCGGCGCGGGTGATGTACTGGCCAATACCGCTTCTGACCCTTATTTGAGTCAGGCAGTACTTGATCTGCAATTTGGTCACTCACAGCGGGTGGGCTATGACGTTGCCACCAAAGTGCTCAATGAGCTGCAAAGAGTGGGTGATATTCATAAACGTCGGCCGGAACACGCCAGTCTTGGGGTGTTACGTTCACCGGATATTCCGTCATTGTTAGTGGAAACCGGCTTTATCAGTAACAGTACGGAGGAGCGGCTGCTTGGCAGTAGCGCGTATCAGGAGAAAATTGCTCAAGCCATTTATAAAGGTTTGCGCAGTTATTTCCTCGCGCATCCGCTACAAGCCGACCCAAAGGTCGAAAACCGCCCGCTCATTGAAACGGCGGCGGTTGATTCTTCTTCACAACGTTCAGGTGTTAGTCAGCCAGAGCCGGTGGTCAGCAATATAAGCAGTAATGCGCAAGGTGGCAGGGTATCTGCTGCCAAGCCGGTAGCAGCGGGTGCCGTTACGAAAAATAGAAGTCAGATTCATAAAGTACAACGTGGCGAAACTTTATCCGGTATTGCCAGTCAATATGGCGTTAGCATGGCTGTATTACGGCAAAATAACACACTGAAAAATGATGTGGTCTGGGTGGGGCAGCGTTTGAAAATCCCTGCGTCGGGTGCAACAGTCGCGGCCGCCGCGCCAAAAGCAGTGGCTAAAGCGAAACCGAGTAAAAGCCAGCCGGTTAAGCATCAGGTAAAACGCGGCGATACGCTGTCTGCCATTGCAGCCAGATATGGTGTGTCGATGAGTGAGATTGAACGGGCGAATAAGATAAAGTCAGGTAATGTCCAACTTGGGCAAACCCTGACTATTCCACAGTCGTAAGCGAAAGGAACTGCTATGCCAATTCAGATTCTACCACCACAGCTCGCTAACCAAATTGCCGCCGGTGAAGTGGTAGAGCGGCCTGCGTCAGTGGTGAAAGAGTTGGTAGAAAATAGTCTGGATGCGGGTGCCAGCCGGATTGATATTGACATCGAACGTGGTGGCGCGAAACTGATTCGTATCCGTGATAATGGCTGTGGCATTGGTAAAGACGATTTGGCATTAGCACTGGCGCGCCATGCGACCAGTAAAATTAGTTCGCTGGAAGATTTGGAAGCCATCCTCAGTATGGGGTTTCGCGGGGAGGCATTAGCCAGTATTAGTTCAGTTTCACGTCTGATTTTGACCTCGCGCACCGCTGAACAAAATGAAGCCTGGCAGGCTTATGCCGAAGGGCGTGATATGGCCGTGACCATCAAACCTGCGGCTCATCCGGTTGGTAGTACTCTGGAAGTATTGGATCTGTTTTATAACACGCCCGCTCGCCGCAAATTTATGCGGACTGAGAAAACCGAGTTTGGTCATATTGATGAAGTGGTGCGGCGCATTGCACTGGCGCGCTTTGATGTAGCTATCAATCTCAGCCATAACGGTAAGTTAATGCGCCAATATCGCGCTGCCCCTGATCCTTCCCAGCATGAACGCCGGTTGGCGAGTATCTGTGGCCCGGCATTTTTGCAGCATGCGCTGGCGATTTCCTGGCAGCACGGTGATTTGACCATTCGCGGTTGGGTCGCTGATCCCGCCGCCAGTCGTACACTGAGTGAAATGCAATATTGCTACGTCAATAACCGCATGATGCGCGACCGGCTGATCAATCATGCGATCCGCCAGGCTTATCAAGATTTACTCAAAGACGACCAGCAGCCCGCTTATGTATTGTATCTGGATATTGACCCACATCAGGTCGATGTGAATGTGCATCCGGCTAAGCATGAAGTGCGTTTCCATCAGGCGCGGCTGGTGCATGACTTTATTTATCAAGCGGTCACCACGGTATTACAGCAAACGGCGACCCCGGTGCTGAACATCAATGAAGATGGCGAAGAAATTGAGGCTCCGCGCTGGCAACCAGAAAATCGCGTGGCGGCAGGGGTTAATAAATATGCACAACCGGAGCCGGCGAAAACCGCGCCAGTTGTACGAACGCCGTCTCCTGAGAGAACTGCTACCACAGAGCGCTCAATAGCCCGCGAACGAACCCCAACTTATCACGCGGGCGAACCTTACCAAAAACAGCAAGGTGAGTTATATCGCCAACTGGTGCAGCCAGCCGTAGTGAATAAACCGGCGGTAGTCAGTCAACCTTTGGCCGCGTCAGCTCCAGCAGCGCGTCAGATATCGACTGATGAGCCACTGCATGGCGATAATTACAGTTTTGGCCGGGTACTCACCGTATTTCCGCCTTGCTATGCTCTTATTGAATATAAGCAGGGCATAGCATTACTTGAACTAACGGTTGCAGAGCGTTGGTTAAAACAAACTCAATTGAATCCGCCTGCGGAAGGGCTACGTCCTCAGCCATTACTGATTCCATTAAAGCTGACATTAGATAAAAATGAGGCTACTGCCTGCCAGCGCCATCAGAAGTTGTTAGCGACCATGGGGATAGAATTGGCCGTTGAGCACACAAGAGCGACTTTACGTGCGGTATCTTTACCATTACGCCAACAAAATTTACAAAAACTGATACCGGAACTGTTAGGCTATCTGTCGCAACATGAAGAGATATCGCCAGATGCTCTCGCCACATGGATTTCTCGCCATCTAGGCAGCGAACATGAGGTATGGAATGTGTCTCAAGCGATACAGTTATTGACGGATGTTGAACGTCTTTGCCCGCAGTTGGTGAAATCACCGCCAGCAGGGCTATTACAACCTATTGATATAAAGGCCGCATTGGCAACCCTGAAACATGAATGATATTGAAAATCCAGACCAGCCACCGGCAATCTTTATTATGGGGCCAACTGCCTCGGGTAAAACAGCGCTCTCCATTGCACTGAGACAGCGGCTACCTGTCGAGCTGGTTAGCGTCGACTCAGCCCTGATTTATCGCGGCATGGATATTGGCACAGCGAAACCCAGTGCCGAGGAACTGGCATTAGCACCACATCGGTTAATTGATATTCGCGATCCAGCAGAATCATACTCTGCCGCCGATTTCCGTAAAGATGCATTAAAAGAGATGGCCGACATTACCGCAGCTGGGCGTATTCCGCTGCTGGTGGGTGGCACGATGTTGTACTTTAAAGCGCTGTTGGATGGGTTATCTCCATTGCCGTCAGCAGACCCGCAAGTGCGCCAGCGTATTGAACAGCAGGCAGCGGAACTGGGTTGGGAGGCTTTACATCAGCAATTGGCTGAGATCGATCCCGTTGCTGCGGCACGAATTCATCCTAATGATCCCCAACGGCTCTCCAGAGCACTGGAAGTTTTTTTTATTTCAGGTAAAACTCTAACAGAACTGACTAAAATTTCAGGTGAAACCTTACCGTATCGGGTTCACCAATTTGCGATTGCGCCTGTTAGCCGGGAACTGTTGCACCAGCGGATTGAATTACGTTTTCATCAGATGCTGGATGCAGGGTTTGAAACAGAGGCTAGGGCGCTTTTTGACCGTGGTGATTTGCATACGGATATGCCAGCCATTCGTTGTGTGGGATACCGGCAGATGTGGTCTTATCTGTCCGGTGAGATTGATTACGACGAAATGGTTTACCGCGGAATCTGTGCGACACGTCAACTGGCAAAGCGCCAAATGACCTGGTTGCGGGGCTGGGGTTCAGTCCAGTGGCTCGACAGTGATAAGCCGGGAGAGGCTTTAGACTCTGTAATACAGGTTGTTAGTGCATAGGTTGAATGATTGTGTACAATTGATTAGTACTCAACGCGCGGATTTTTTTTACGCAGTTTATTTTCGAGCCGATAGGTTCTTAGTTAATAACAACAAGCAAATAAGGAAAATATAGAATGGCTAAGGGGCAATCTTTGCAAGATCCGTTCCTGAACGCATTGCGTCGTGAACGGGTTCCGGTTTCTATTTATTTAGTGAATGGCATTAAACTGCAGGGCCAAGTTGAGTCTTTTGATCAGTTTGTCATTCTGTTAAAAAACACAGTCAGCCAGATGGTTTATAAGCACGCCATCTCTACTGTAGTGCCTTCTCGCCCGGTTTCGCATCACAGCAATAATCCGAGTGGTAGCACTAATAATTATCATGGTAGTAATCCATCTGCGCCGCAACAGCCGCAGCAGGATAGCGATGACGCTGAATAAAGCGCATTGCTGGTCAACCATGACGGGGAACATAAGCAACGGATTCGGGCTTATGTTCTCCGCACTAGCGGTTTTGATCCGTTTGAGAGGTTGCTCGTTTGTTTGACCGTTATGAAGGCGGTGAGCAGGCCGTACTGGTTCATATCTATTTCTCGCAAGACAAAAACTCAGAGGATCTGCGTGAGTTCGAAGCGCTGGTATCTTCTGCGGGCGTAGAAGCTTTGCAAATTGTGACCGGTAGTCGCAAAGCACCGCACCCTAAGTTTTTTGTGGGCGAGGGAAAGGCAGTAGAAATTGCTGACGCAGTGAAAGCCAGTGGTGCGTCTGTTGTCCTGTTTGATCATGCCCTTTCCGCAGCGCAAGAGCGAAATCTTGAACGTTTGTGTGAGTGCCGGGTTATTGATCGAACTGGCCTAATTTTAGATATTTTTGCCCAACGGGCCCGTACCCATGAAGGTAAATTACAGGTCGAATTAGCGCAATTGCGCCATATTGCGACTCGTTTGGTACGCGGCTGGACGCACCTTGAGCGTCAAAAAGGGGGGATTGGCCTAAGAGGGCCAGGTGAAACCCAGTTGGAGACCGACCGTCGTTTGCTACGTGACCGTATCAGCTTGATTTTAAGCCGTTTGGAGCGCGTGGCAAAGCAGCGTGAGCAAGGGCGGCGCGCACGTACCCGCGCAGATATCCCGACAGTGTCTTTGGTGGGATATACCAACGCCGGTAAATCTAGCCTGTTTAACAAAATTACGGCAGCTGATGTTTACGCGGCTGACCAACTATTTGCCACGCTGGATCCCACTTTACGCCGCATTAATGTAGCTGATGTGGGCGATACAGTGTTGGCGGATACGGTAGGCTTTATCCGGCATTTGCCGCACGATCTGGTTGCTGCTTTTAAAGCAACATTACAAGAAACGCGGCAAGCCTCATTACTGCTACACATTATTGATGCAGCTGATCCTCGGGTGGCCGAGAATATGGCCGCTGTCGATTCTGTATTGGCAGAAATAGAAGCGGATGAAATTCCTACATTATTAGTAATGAATAAAATTGATTTGTTGGATGATTTCGTCCCGCGAATTGATCGCAACGAAGAAAATCTGCCAGTCAGAGTTTGGCTTTCAGCCCAAACCGGCGCAGGTATCCCGTTGCTCTTTCAAGCGTTAACGGAGCGTCTTTCAGGTGAGATCGCACACTTTGAACTGCGTTTGCCGCCTCAGGCAGGCCGTTTACGTAGCCGTTTTTACCAGCTTCAGGCAATTGAAAAAGAGTGGATAGACGAGGACGGGAACGTCGGTATGGTGGTAAGAATGCCTATCGTTGATTGGCGTCGTCTCTGTAAACAAGAGCAGGAGTTGGTCAGTTATATTATTAGTGAACCAAGCACGGTTAATTAATGAGTGACTTGACCTTTCTTGTGAGATTAAGAGCCAGCTTCTTTGGCATGTGCTCTTGGCCTGAAGAAAACCAATCATAGAAGAATGGAGCTAAAACATGGCGTGGAATCAGCCCGGTAATAACGGACAGGACCGCGATCCGTGGGGGAGCAGCAATAATAATGGCGGCAACTCTGGCGGAAATAACAATAATAAAGGTGGTCGTGACCAAGGGCCGCCGGATCTGGATGATATCTTCCGGAAACTGAGCAAAAAACTGAGTAGCCTCACCGGTAAAGGTGGCGGCAACGGTAATGGCGGCAATGATAACAATGGTGCGTCAAAAGGCCCTGGTTTCAGTGGTCGTATCGTTGGTATCGCTGTAGTTGCGGTTGTGGTTATCTGGGCGGCAAGTGGTTTCTATACAATTAAAGAAGCTGAGCGAGGTGTTGTGACTCGCTTGGGTAAATTAAGCCACATTGTACAGCCTGGTTTGAACTGGAAACCGACCTTTATTGACGAAGTCACCCCGGTTAACGTCGAATCTGTACGTGAATTGGCGGCATCTGGTGTCATGTTGACCTCTGATGAAAACGTCGTTCGCATCGAAATGAACGTGCAGTACCGCGTGACTGACCCGGCCGCTTACCTGTTTAGCGTGACTAATCCGGATGACAGTCTGCGTCAGGCAACTGATAGCGCAGTACGTGGTGTTATTGGTAAATACACCATGGACAAAATCCTCACTGAAGGCCGTACTATCGTCCGTAGCGATACTCAGCGTGTACTGGAAGAAACTATTCGTCCATACAACATGGGTATCACTCTGCTGGACGTTAACTTCCAGGCAGCACGTCCGCCGGAAGAAGTTAAAGCGGCATTTGATGATGCGATTGCTGCTCGTGAAAACGAACAACAGTATATTCGTGAAGCAGAAGCTTACACCAACGAAGTCCAACCTCGTGCCAATGGTCAGGCACAGCGTCTGTTAGAAGATGCCCGTGCTTATGCCGCACGTAAAGTGTTGGAAGCGCAGGGTGAAGTTGCCGGTTTTGCGAAGTTGTTGCCTGAGTATAAGGCTGCACCGGAAATTACCCGTGAACGTCTGTACATCGAAACCATGGAGAAAGTCCTCGGTCATACCCGCAAAGTGCTGGCTAATGACAAAGGTAACAGTCTGATGGTGCTGCCGCTGGATCAACTGATGCGTGGCCAAGGTGCAGATAAAGCAGATGGCAGTAAAGACACAAGTCTGATTCGTTTGAATCCGCCTTCCTCTGCTAATAGCAGCCAAGAGTCTGGTGCCAGCAACACAGGTACCAGTTCAAACAGTGGCTCTATCATGGATCAGCGCCGGGCGAATGCTCAGCGTGATACTTCCACTCGCGTAGGGAGAGAATAACCAATGCGTAAGTCTTTTTTACTTATCGTCGTTGTGGTGTTAGTCGCACTCTACGCTTCGCTGTTTGTGGTACAAGAAGGCCAACGTGGGATCGTACTGCGCTTTGGCAAGGTATTACGTGATAGTGATAACAAGCCTCTGGTGTACGCACCTGGCCTGCACTTCAAGATACCGTTTATCGAAACAGTGAAGACGTTGGATGCCCGTATTCAAACCATGGACAACCAGGCCGACCGTTTCGTGACCAACGAGAAGAAAGACCTGATTGTTGACTCATATTTGAAATGGCGTATTAGCGATTTCAGCCGTTACTATCTGGCCACTGGTGGTGGTGATGTTTCTCAGGCTGAAGTGCTGTTGAAACGTAAATTCAGTGACCGCTTGCGTTCTGAGATTGGTCGCCTGAATGTGCGAGATATCGTTACCGACTCACGTGGTCGTCTGACATCTGATGTTCGTGATGCATTGAACACCGGTAGTGTGGGTGATGAGGCTGTTACCACCGAAGCTGATGATGCTATTGCCTCTGCGGCGGCGCGTGTTGAACAGGAAACCCGTGGCAAACAGCCAGCGGTTAACCCGAACAGCATGGCAGCGCTGGGGATTGAGGTTGTTGATGTGCGAATCAAGCAAATCAACTTACCGGCTGAAGTCTCTGACGCTATCTTCCAACGTATGCGTGCTGAACGTGAAGCGGTAGCCCGTCGTCACCGTTCACAAGGTCAGGAAGAAGCAGAGAAGTTGCGTGCAACAGCTGACTATGAAGTGACTCGTACCCTGGCAGAAGCAGAGCGTCAGGCGCGTATTACTCGTGGTGGCGGTGATGCCGAAGCGGCTCGTCTGTTTGCTGATGCATTCAGTAAAGATCCTGACTTCTATGCATTCATTCGTAGCTTGCGTGCATATGAAAACAGCTTCAGCAGCGGCAATGATGTGATGGTTCTGAGTCCGGATAGCGATTTCTTCCGCTATATGAAATCGCCGGATAACTCTAGCAAACGTCCATAACTATTGCTGTGACAAACCGTTTTTGACCGTAACAGTAAGGCCCGTTCACGCGGGCCTTTTCTATTTTGGGCAGTCCTTTCCATTTGATTGAGACAGAAAATGAATTCAACCATTTTATTAGCATTGGGTTTGGTTTTGGTGCTGGAAGGGCTTGGCCCGATGCTTTATCCCAAAGCCTGGCGCAAAATGATTCTGGCAATGACCCAATTACCGGATGCCACTTTACGTCGTTTTGGTGGAGGATTAGTGGTTGCGGGCGTCGTTATCTACTACATGTTGCGTAGCCGCATGGGTGGCTAAATGTAAGCACAAAAATTGTTCAGTTATGTGTTAAAAAGTACTGAAAGCAGCCGAGTGAGATGTTAGAATCCTTTTTTAAGCAACCTGGTGATTTTTGAGATGGGTAAGAACGTCGTCGTACTGGGCACCCAATGGGGTGACGAAGGTAAGGGCAAGGTCGTTGACCTGCTGACTGAACGGGCTAAATATGTTGTGCGCTATCAAGGTGGTCACAACGCTGGCCACACTTTGGTTATCAACGGTGAGAAAACCGTTCTTCATTTAATTCCCTCAGGTATTCTGCGTGAAAACGTAACCAGCATCATCGGCAACGGTGTTGTACTGGCACCTGACGCCTTAATGAAAGAGATGACAGACCTTGAAGCGCGCGGTGTGCCTGTACGTGAGCGACTGTTACTCTCCGAAGCATGCCCATTAATCCTGCCATATCATGTGGCTCTGGATAATGCGCGTGAAAAAGCACGTGGTGCAAAAGCAATCGGTACTACCGGTCGTGGTATCGGCCCTGCCTATGAAGATAAAGTTGCCCGCCGCGGTCTGCGCGTAGGTGATTTGTTCAACAAAGAAACCTTCGCAATCAAGCTGAAAGAAATTGTGGATTACCACAACTTCCAGTTGGTGCACTACTACAAAGAAGAAGCGGTTGACTATCAAAAAGTGCTGGATGAAGTATTGGCTATTGCCGATATTCTGACTGCAATGGTAGTTGATGTTTCCGAATTGCTGGACAGTGCGCGTAAGCGTGGTGATTTCATGATGTTTGAAGGCGCTCAAGGCACCTTGCTGGACATCGACCACGGTACTTATCCGTATGTGACTTCATCGAACACCACAGCGGGTGGCGTTGCGACAGGCTCTGGCCTGGGCCCACGTTATGTTGATTACGTGCTGGGTATCGTGAAAGCCTATTCCACTCGTGTTGGTGCAGGTCCATTCCCGACTGAACTGAACGATGAAACAGGTGAGTTCCTGCGTAAGCAAGGTAACGAATATGGCGCGACCACTGGCCGTAGCCGTCGTACCGGTTGGTTGGATATCGTTGCAGTACGTCGTGCTGTGCAGATCAACTCCTTGTCTGGCTTCTGCATGACCAAACTGGACGTGCTGGATGGTCTGAAAGAAGTGAAACTGTGTGTTGGCTACCGCATGCCAGATGGCCGCGAAGTTGATACCACTCCACTGGCTGCTGAAGGCTGGGAAGGTATTGAGCCAATCTACGAAACCATGCCAGGCTGGTCAGAAGTGACCTTTGGCGTAAAAGAACACAGCAAGTTGCCACAGGCAGCGCTGAACTACATCAAGCGTGTAGAAGAGCTGACAGGTGTTCCGGTTGATATCATCTCTACCGGCCCGGATCGTGAAGAAACCATGATCCTGCGCGACCCATTTGATGCATGATTTATTAGCAAATAGCTAAATAATCAGAATTCAGATGCTAATGAACCGGGCTTATGTCCGGTTCATTGTCTTAGATTCACCAGAAAGTTATCTCCGGTCAGCCATTTTTACATCAAAAAACCCGCCCTTTATCTAAATGATTAGTCGCAAGCTTTGTGGCTGGTTTATCATTCAATCTATAAGTTTCTAAATAGCACTTAGAATCGCACTTATTAACCTATCCAAAACGTGTCATCTTAGATGGGTTTAAGCCGGGTAAACTGATACTCAGGGGTATACGTGCAGTTAACAAGTTTTACTGATTATGGTTTGCGGGCGCTTACTTATATGGCCTCGCTGCCTGAAGGCCAAATGACCAGCATTTCTCAGGTGACCGAGGTCTATGGCGTGTCTCGCAATCATATGGTTAAAATAATCAATCAGTTGAGTCGTGTCGGGTTGGTAACCGCTGTACGGGGGAAGAATGGCGGCATACGGTTAGGTAAACCGGCTGACCAAATTCGAATTGGTGACGTTGTGCGCCAGTTAGAACCACTTTCTCTGGTCAATTGCAGTAGTGATTTTTGCCATATAACCCCCGCTTGCCGCTTGAAACAAGTGCTTAATCAGGCGGTACAAAGTTTCCTTAACGAGCTGGATAACTATACTTTAGCCGATATGGTTCAAGATAATACCCCGCTCTACAAGCTATTACTTGTTGAGTAATTCTTATAATAAAACACGTATAGCAAGCTGCTGCTGACAACGGAGGAACCGCAATGTCACAAGATCCATTCTTGGAGCGAGAAGCAGAAAAATATGAGTCACCAATCCCTAGCCGGGAGTTCATTTTGGCTCATCTCGCGAAACGCGAAACACCTGCCAGCCGTGAAGAACTGGCAAATGAACTTAATTTGTCGGGTGAAGAACAGCTAGAGGCGCTGCGTCGCCGCCTGCGCGCGATGGAGCGTGATGGGCAATTGGTCTTTACCCGTCGTCAGTGCTACGCCTTACCGGAGCGCCTAGACTTATTGCGCGGGACTGTTATTGGTCATCGTGATGGCTTTGGTTTCTTACGGGTTGAAGGCAGTAAAGACGACCTGTACCTCTCAGCCGAGCAAATGAAAACCGCGATTCATGGCGATGTGGTATTGGCCCAACCTGTTGGTGCTGACCGCAAAGGTCGTCGTGAAGCGCGTATCGTGCGCGTGTTAGTACCGAAAACCAGCCAGATTGTCGGGCGTTATTTTACTGATGCGGGTACGGGTTTTGTGGTGCCGGATGATGGCCGCTTGAGTTTTGATATTCTGATCCCACCAGATGCCATCAATGGCGCGCGGATGGGGTATATGGTGGTGGTCGAGTTGACCCAGCGCCCGACCCGCCGTACTAAAGCTGTGGGTAAGATTGTTGAAGTGCTCGGTGAGAACATGGGTACCAGCATGGCGGTAGATATTGCGCTGCGCACTCATGAGATCCCACATACCTGGCCGCCACAAGTTGAAAAACAAGTTGCTGACCTGAAAGAGCAAGTGCCGGAAGAAGCAAAAAAAGGGCGAGTGGATTTACGCAATCTACCCTTAGTGACTATTGATGGTGAAGATGCCCGCGACTTTGATGATGCGGTTTACTGCGAGAAAAAACGCGGTGGCGGCTGGCGCTTGTGGGTGGCGATTGCTGATGTCAGTTATTATGTGCGACCGCGCACTGCACTGGATGATGAAGCTCGCAGCCGTGGTAACTCGGTTTACTTCCCGTCACAAGTTGTCCCGATGCTGCCGGAAGTGCTGTCAAACGGCCTTTGCTCCCTGAATCCGCAGGTAGACCGCCTGTGTATGGTGTGTGAGATGACCATCTCCGCACAGGGCAAGCTGTCGTCGTATAAGTTCTACGAAGCGGTGATGAGCTCGCACGCGCGTCTGACCTACACCAAAGTATGGCGAATCATTGATGGTGAAGAATCACTGCGCGAGCAATATAAGCCGCTGGTGCCACATCTGTTAGAACTGCATACCATGTACAAGGCGCTGGATCAGGCTCGTGCTGAGCGTGGTGGTATTGCATTCGAGACCGAAGAAGCCAAGTTTATCTTTAACGCTGAACGGCGTATCGAGCGTATTGAGTCGACGGTGCGTAATGACGCGCATAAGTTGATTGAAGAGTGCATGATTCTGGCGAATATCGCCGCCGCGCGGTTTGTGGAAAAACATAACGAACCGGCGCTGTTCCGGGTGCATGACCGCCCAAGTGATGACCATATTTCAGCGCTGCGTAGTGTGCTCAGTGAGCTGGGTCTGACACTTGGTGGTGGTTTGAAACCAGAGCCAAAAGATTATGCAGTGCTGATGGATGAAGTTGCGGATCGTCCGGATCATGAAATGCTGCAAACCATGTTGCTGCGTTCGATGAAACAGGCGATTTACGATCCGGAAAACCGTGGTCACTTTGGTTTGGCGTTAGCGTCTTATGGCCACTTTACCTCACCCATTCGCCGTTACCCCGATTTGGCCATGCACCGGGCTATCAAGTACCAGCTTGCCAAAGAGCACGGCAATGTGAAAGAGCGCTGGACACCAACCGGTGGCTGGCACAGTGAGTACGAAGATATGCTGCAATTGGGCGAACATTGCTCAATGACTGAACGCCGTGCTGATGAAGCGACTCGTAATGTCGCAGATTGGCTGAAGTGTGATTTTATGCAGGATCAGGTGGGGAAAGTCTTCACCGGGATTATTGCCAGCGTCACCGGCTTTGGTTTCTTCGTCCGTCTGGATGATTTGTTTATTGATGGTTTGGTACATGTCTCCAGTTTGGATAATGACTACTATCGTTACGATAACATTGGTCAGCGTTTGATCGGTGAATCCTCAGGTCAGGTTTACCGGTTGGGTGATACCGTGGAAATCCGGGTTGAGGCGGTACACATGGATGAGCGCAAAATTGATTTTGCTCTGGTCTCCAGTACCCGTAAACCGCGCGGTGAAGGCAAAACGGCGCGTGATAAAGCCAAGAAAGCCGATGGTCAGCGCACGATGCGCGATACCTCCACTGGCCGTGGCGGTCGTGGTAGTCCATCGAGTTCATCACGTCGTGATAGCGCGCCAGCAGGAAGTGGGCAGAAACGCCCTCGTCGTGCTAAAAAACCGGCAAACTTTGAGCCAGATAGTGCTTTCCGTCCGGCAGATGCCGCCGCTAAGTCAGATGACAAAGTGTTGGCCGAGAAAAAGGCCAAAGCTAAAGCGAAAAGAGCATCCGCCAAGACCAAGAAAATTGCTGCTGCCACCAAGGCCAAGCGCGCGAAGAAAAAAACCAGCAGTGACCAATAATGGCCTGTTGATTGTCGGGCGGCCTTGGTCGCCCGCATTCATTTATATTTAATCATTTATAAAAGAGCATCATGAGCGAAATTATTTACGGCATTCACTCCGTTAAAGCCTTGTTAGACAATGATCCACAACGTTTTCTGGAAGTTTTTATTCTGAAAGGTCGTGACGATCGTCGCCTACAGCCCTTGATTGCCGAACTGGAAGCAGCCGGTTTGGTGATTCAGGTTGCCAGCCGCCAGTGGCTGGATTCACAGGTTGAAGGTGGTGTCCATCAGGGTATCGTGGCGCGAGTCCGTGAAGGGCGTCAGTATCAGGAAAATGACTTGCCAGCATTGCTGGAAAGTGTAGAAACCCCCTTCCTGTTGGTGCTCGATGGCGTTACTGATCCCCATAATCTGGGCGCATGCTTGCGCAGTGCAGATGCTGCGGGTGTCCATGCGGTTATCGTGCCACGGGATCGCTCGGCGCAGCTGAATGCCATCGCCAAGAAGGTCGCTAGTGGTGCTGCTGAAAACGTACCATTGATTAAAGTCACTAATCTGGCGCGCACGCTGCGAGTGTTACAAGAGCACAATGTCTGGATTGTCGGGACTGCCGGTGAAGCAGACCATACATTGTATCAAAGCAAAATGACCGGCCCGATGGCATTAGTGATGGGAGCTGAGGGCGAAGGTATGCGCCGTTTGACCCGCGAACACTGTGATGAACTGATCAGCATTCCGATGGCAGGGAGTGTTTCTTCACTCAATGTATCGGTTGCTACCGGTGTGTGTTTGTTTGAAGCGGTACGTCAGCGAGCGCTAAAAATTTAATATTGAAGTTAATGACAAAGTGCCTGTATCGGTGAAAACAGGCAGATCGTAAAGACGCCACACTTTTTTTGTTAAAACAAGCCTTCCCTGGGGGCTCGATCCGCGCCATCCGTGGCGCGGACGCTTTACTCTTCTCCCTGTCCTCACCTTGCAAGATCGAGTCGTTGGAGTTTGTCAGCAGTCTGAAGCCAACATTTCCGGATGTTGGCTTTTTGTTTTTTATTTTTCACACCGGGAATTTCGCATCACTATCAGCGATATAGAGTGGATTAATCGCTGTTTGTGATGTGTCTGTCAGCAAAAAACCTCGCCTGCACCATACTTAACCCTGATTTATGAATGCCGATTTCGCAATAAGTACCGAAATGGAGGAAGGTATGGAGTGGCAGACTCATTTGGTTTTCAACCAGCCTGAGCCGTTATCTAACAGTAATTTATATCTGTCTGATATGGCCTTGCGGGAAGCAGTGATGCGGGAACATGCTGGCTGGGATGGAGAGGATCTTTCTCTAATTGGACTTCAACTTGGCTCACAGGAGTCACTCGAATTAGGGCGGCTGGCAAACGCCAATCCGCCAGAATTATTGCGCTATGATGCAGCTGGCCAGAGATTGGATCAGGTGCGATTCCATCCTGCCTGGTATGTGTTAATGCAAGAGTTGGTTAATCACCGAGTGCATAATTTACCTTGGCAGGAAGATGCGCGGATAGGCTCTTTTGTCGCCAGAGCGGCGCGTTTCATCCTGCATGCTCAGGTAGAAGCGGGGACATTATGCCCAATAACCATGACGTTTGGTGCCATTCCGCTGTTGCAACAAACACTTCCACCGCTATTCCAAAGCTGGATACCAGCACTGCTTTCAGATCGTTATGACTCGCATCAAATCGTCGGTAGCCAGAAACGTGGTTTATTGATTGGCATGGGTATGACCGAAAAACAGGGCGGTTCCGATGTGTTAAGTAACTCCACCAGAGCAGAGCCGCTGCAGGCTCGCGGCAATGGTGAGGTTTATCGTCTGGTCGGGCACAAATGGTTTTTCTCGGTACCACAAAGTGACGCGCACCTGGTGTTGGCCCAAGCCAAAGGGGGGCTATCTTGTTTTTTCCTGCCTAAAATATTGCCAGACGGCACCTATAACGCCATTCGCTTAGAGCGCTTGAAAGAGAAGCTCGGCAATCGTTCTAATGCCAGCAGTGAAGTTGAATTTGATAATGCGACCGCGTGGTTATTGGGCGATGAAGGTGACGGCATTCGCCAAATTCTGAAAATGGGTGGATATACTCGTTTTGATTGCGCGCTCGGTAGTCATGGCCTGATGAGAAGAGCCTTCTCCGTCGCGCTGTACCATGCCTGGCAGCGGCAAGCCTTTGGTAAAGCACTCGTTGACCAGCCTTTGATGCGGCAAGTCTTAAGCCGTATGGCATTGCGTTTAGAAGGCCATACCGCGTTATTGATGCGTCTGGCCAGTGCATGGGAAAAAACCGGCGAGGTTCATGAGCAGGTATTCAGTCGGCTGCTGACTCCAGCGGCAAAATATCGTGTCTGTGGGCTGGGCAGCGGGTTTGTCGCCGAGGCGATGGAAGTTCTTGGCGGGATTGGTTATTGCGAACAAAGTGAGCTGCCGCGGATTTACCGTGAAATGCCGGTCAACAGCATTTGGGAAGGCTCCGGCAATATTATGTGCCTTGATGTGCTACGAACCTTTCGCAAACTCCCCTCTGCGATAGAAATGCTTCAGCAAGAGTTTTATTCGGTGCGAGGGCAAAATCGGTTGTTTGACCGGGCATGGCGACAATTGCAGCAGCGGCTGAAAAACCCCAAGGAAGAGCAAGGGCGGGCGATAACGCAGCAACTGTTTGACTTGTGTTGTGCATCTCAATTGCTGCGGTTTGCCGCGCCGCCATTGGCCGATGCCTGGTGTCGCATGACGCTAGATCACCGGGATCAATACATGGTGCCTGAAGCGGTTTGCGCGCTGCTGCTCAGTCGCGGTAGCGGCATGAAATAAGCGCGAAATCATTTATACAACTAATTATTTATACTGCTAGTTATTTATACAACTAGTTATTTATACAACAGAGCGTTGGCGTACCAAATGCCTGGATAAATACTGTCAGACATCATGATAATCAAATAGTAGGGCGCACCACTGGCATTGGCCCTACGTTTAATTTCAGCTTCAATATCCATCGGGCTGCCAAATACTTGAGCTGAAACGGTGCCCACTTTCTGTAAATTAAGGCTCTGTGCGCGGGTGATTTCCTGGGCATAGGGCTGAGCCACAGGTGGTGGAACCGGAGTAACGTGAAAAGCACTGCAAGCCGAGAGTCCCAAAGTGATCAGTAAGACCACCATTACACGTTTTAAATTCATTTTTGCCTCTTTGTCAGCTGCGATATCACTGCTAAGCCCATTATTTCTCAAGTGTAACGCTGCAACCTCAAGTATGAGGGAATATCTTGGAAGAAATTGATTTAAGACTTTATATCTTCATTTTGGCACACTGCATCTATCTGTTATAAGCCTGTTCGCTGCCTGATAAACAAAGGATTCTCACCATGATTGAGATGTCGCTGGAAAACATTAATGGGATTGAGGTCATCCATGCGGCCCCTGCGGGCCAGCGTCAGCAGCCGTTACCCACCATTTTCTTTTATCATGGCTACACCTCGTCAAAAGAAGTCTATTCCTATTTTGCCTATGCTTTCGCCCAAGCCGGTTTTCGCACTATAGCGCCGGATGCAGCTATGCATGGTGCGCGTTTTGACGGCAATGAAACTCAGCGGTTGTCTCATTTCTGGGAGATCCTCCAATCGAATATTGATGAACTACCTGGGCTTAAGCAGCATTATCAACAGGCTGGATTGATGGATTGCAAGCGGATCGGTGTTGCGGGCGCATCAATGGGGGGAATGACCGCGTTAGGCGCGTTTGCTCGCTACCCATGGATCAGTGTTGCTGCCGATTTTATGGGATCAGGTTATTTTACTTCGTTGGCGCATTCGCTGTTTCCACCTTTGGATGGAGGACGGGAGCTCAGCCCGGCAGAGTTTGAACGCCGCCTGGCACCACTGGCAGATTATGATCTTTCCCATCAGTTGGAAAAAATTGCTGAGCGGCCTTTATTGGTTTGGCATGGCGAAGCGGATGATGTGGTGCCAGCGGCGGAGAGTGCGCGCTTGGTTCAGGCACTGCAAGTCAGCAGGCGTGATAACCACCTGACCTATCTTACAGAGCCGAGGATTGGACATAAGATTACGCCAACAGCGTTGAGCGCAGGAACACGCTTTTTTAGCAAATATCTATAAAAAACCCCCGACAAGCGGGGGAATGGGTATGAGTATTGTCTTTTTTATCGGTGTTTCTCTGGTGTTGTATTTATCTATTGAATCTTAGCGATAGAGAACGGCATTAACGTGTATGGAACTATTGTCGCCGGGTTCATGCATAGCAATTATCTGATAAGAAGTCGCACCGCGTTCATCAGCTAATTTACTGATTTGTGCAGTGGCATCATCAGGAGAAATGACATTGTGACCCAGTGACAGAGCACCGATACTGACGCGCTGTTGCTGCATAGCTTGTTGAGCGGTTATTTCTGTGGCGGCAAACGTGCTGGTTGATAATGCCAAGCCGAGTGCGGCTGCGATAGTAAGTGTATGTTTCATAGGTGACTCCAAAATCTTATACCCGTTATACTTCGAGCCGCAGACGCGTTGGCTGCGTTCAATCACCCGAATCACTTACAACACAGTAAGCTCATCGGGACTCTTTCGCTTGCCGCCTTCCTGTAACTCGAATTATTTAGGGTATGTTTAGACACTTTGAATGACTTTCAGTTAGCTGCGCCGCTTGTTTTGCGGTGGATGTAAATAATTCTAGTCGCTTTTGTTAATTTAAAAATACGTGACAATTGATTCACTTTGTCAAAAAAAGTGAATGATATTTATGTTGAGCTAATGATTTGATTGAAATATTTAGTAGACTAATGGATCTACATCCATTGGTTATTTAATGAACAAAAAGTGCGGTTTTAGTTGAGTAATGGTTAGAACAAGAATAAATCCCCGGCAATCCTTGAGTTTCAAACCGTCCGCAAGTATAGTTACGCGTCATTTTTCAGCCGCACACAAACACGTTCCTTGCCTCCATGGGCCGCGGTTGACCCTATCAGGAGGCTGAATAATCCGTAAGGAGCAATAATCGATGCGTCATTACGAAATCGTTTTTATGGTCCATCCTGACCAAAGCGAACAGGTTCCGGGCATGATCGAGCGCTATAGTGCAACTATCACTAATGCTGCTGGTACGATCCACCGTCTGGAAGACTGGGGCCGCCGTCAACTGGCTTATCCGATCAACAAACTGCATAAAGCTCACTACGTTCTGCTGAACGTTGAAGCGCCGCAGGAAGCGATCGATGAGCTGGAAACAAACTTCCGCTTCAACGACGCCGTTATCCGTAGCATGGTTATGCGCGTTAAGCACGCGGTAACTGAAGCATCACCAATGGTTAAAGCGAAAGACGAACGCCGTGAGCGTCACGACTTCGCGTCAGAAGCCAATGATGATTCTGAAGCTGGGGATTCTGAAGAGTAATTGCCGTGGTGACCACTAATCGTCTGGTACTTTCTGGCACTGTGTGCAAGACACCGGTTCGAAAAGTAAGTCCTTCTGGAATTCCGCATTGTCAATTTGTGCTTGAGCACCGATCAACACAGCAGGAAGCCGGATTTAGCCGACAAACATGGTGCAGAATGCCCATCATCGTCAGCGGGCAAAAGTCACAAGCATTAACTCACAGTATAACGGTCGGCAGTCAGTTAACCGTTGAAGGCTTCATTAGCTGCCATCAAGGCCGCAATGGGCTAAACAAATTGGTTCTGCATGCCGAGCAGATTGAATTTATAGATTCTGGAGACTAGCCAAATGGCACGTTATTTCCGTCGTCGCAAGTTCTGCCGTTTTACCGCGGAAGGCGTTGTAGAGATTGATTATAAAGATATCGCTACGCTGAAAAACTATATCACTGAAAGTGGTAAAATTGTCCCGAGCCGTATTACCGGTACTCGCGCAAAATACCAGCGTCAGCTCGCCCGTTGTATCAAGCGCGCACGCTACCTGTCTTTGTTGCCGTACACTGATCGTCATCAGTAATCGGCCACTGTCCATTAACGACTTTGAGAGGATAAGGTAATGCAAGTTATTCTGCTTGATAAAGTAGCAAACCTGGGCAGCCTGGGTGACCAAGTGAACGTTAAAGCGGGCTACGCTCGTAACTTCCTGGTTCCACAGGGTAAAGCTGTTCCGGCAACTAAGAAAAACGTTGAGTTCTTTGAAGCACGCCGTGCAGAATTGGAAGCCAAATTGGCTGGCGTTCTGGCTGCTGCTGAAGCTCGCGCAACCAAAATTAACGAACTGGTCAGCGTCACCATCGCTTCTAAAGCAGGTGATGAAGGCAAACTGTTCGGCTCTATCGGTACTCGCGACATCGCTGATGCAGTTACTGCAGCTGGCGTTGAAGTAGCCAAGAGCGAAGTTCGTCTGCCGAATGGCGTTCTGCGTACCACTGGTGATCATGAAGTTCACTTCCAGGTACACAGCGACGTATTCGCAAAACTGAACGTGATTGTGGTTCCAGAAGCGTAAGTTACGCTGCTGTAAACCTGTTAAAACGCCAGCCTCGTGCTGGCGTTTTGCTTTTTGGTCAAGGGACAAAAGGCCTTAGGGTGCCGCTGGTAACATAATTTCAAATTCACACAGTTCAGGTGCCACGCCCGAACAGCTATAAATCTCAAGAAAAGTAGTTTGCTGATACCGCCAATGTGGTTTTCCACTAATGGATGCCCGCCAGGTTTGGTTATCGAAGTACATATCCATTAACTTACCTTCGGCTTGCAAGTTATAGGTACATTTCTGGAACCGCCCCTGATCAATAATATTATCTTCCCCACCATCACTATTGAGAATCAGAAGGGCTTCATGGAAACTCTTAATCGCACTGTCCTGGGGAATCTCTCCTTGCACGGCGCCAACCCACTCACCCACACCGGCAGTGGTTGCGGTATAGACTCCATTGTTGTGCTTGATATTATCAATGGCTGGGCAATGCTGTGTTGCAAATGCGCCAAAGGGCATCAGTAGCAACACAAAAGGTAATTTATATTTCATCATCATCCCCTCAATTTATGAATACAGCTGTTTATGAATACAACCGTCAGCTAGTGGATGGCGTTAACCATCCAAAACAACTTAATTCGAGGGGAGTTCGGATGACAATATCAAAGAAAATAAGGCGTTAGATAGAAGGGGCTAGGGTTGGCTACCATTAACGCACACGACGATAGCTGCCATCGCTTTGGCGGGTAAACAGCACTTCTGTACTATTGGTGGTTTCAATAGCCAAAGCGGCGACCACACCTTGTGCATCCAGCATGATTTTGACTTCCTGGCCAGCTTTAAGGTTACTGAGCGGTTTATCATTACCTTCGGCTTGCGCCATGGCAAAAACTTCATTTACCGGCAAATTATTATCGCGAAATAGCTGTGCCAGCGTTTTCCCTGCTTGAATTTGATAACTCTGCCAATTTCCCTGTAACGGGGGAGTCGCCTCAGGTGTAATCGGCGGCGCCACCGTTGGAGGTGGCGGAGCATCAAGATTACCCTGTAATTGGGCCTGTAGTGGCACGTCTGTGGACGGTGCACTCACCGGGAATGCGTTATTGGTGTTATCACGGGAAACTGGCCACAACAGTGCCAGCAGCAATACTGCGGTTGCGATAATGACCCAGCGACGGTGAAAGTTAGGTAATGGCTCCATCCATTCAAAACTGTCTGGCAAGTGCCAGATTTTCAGCAGTAGCTTTTTAATCCCTTTTTCCTGTGCGGCGGTAGCAACAGTTTCAGGGGACACATTATTTTCAGTAGAGGTGATATCCTCAGCAGGAGAAATGTGTTCAGACGCACTGACTTCAGACATCAGATTGTGATCATCAACATTTTTAGCATCTGGCATTATTCTCTGCCTGATACTCAGCCAGGTGTGCAGCAGTGGCTGATAAACCCGAGTGCTTTTCCTTCTCCTGGGCGCGATTCTGCCCATGGTGACCTCTCTTCGACTACGTAAAACTACATAAATAATAAAATGGCATTTTACCCATAGGCTTCTAAGTATAACCCTTCTTGCTTGAAGTTGGGTTAAGCCACTATCTGACTAATGCCAAAAAACAGAATATTATGATACCTAAACGGGGTATTCCCCATTAGCCTGCTGTCATTGTTTCTTTTTCTACGACAAAAGTCATCATTCGCGAAGCAAGATTTTACCGCGCTCCCCTGCTGCTGTTATGCTGGCGGCTTCGACATGATTAGCGACTAAAGGAAAATCCATGACAACCCCTTCTTTTGATAGCGTTGAAGCGCAAGCAAGCTACGGAATTGGTTTACAAATCGGGCAACAATTGCAAGAGTCCGGGCTGGAAGGTTTACTGCCAGAAGCACTGTTGGCAGGTTTGCGTGACGCGATGGAAGGGAATACACCCACCGTTCCTGTTGATGTTATACATCGCGCGCTACAGGAAGTGCATGAAAAAGCTGATAAAGTGCGTGTTGAGCGCCAACAGGCTTTGGTAGAGGAAGGGAAAACATTCCTGGAAGAAAATGCCAAGCGTGATGACGTCACCACCACTGAGTCTGGCTTACAATTCTCTGTATTACAGGCGGGTGATGGCCCAATCCCATCCCGTCAAGACCGTGTACGGGTGCACTATACTGGCCGTCTGGTGGATGGCACTGTATTTGATAGCTCAGTTGAACGTGGCCAACCGGCAGAGTTCCCTGTCAGCGGTGTTATTCCGGGCTGGATTGAAGCTCTGTCCATGATGCCAGTTGGCTCTAAGTGGAAGTTGTACATCCCGCACAACCTGGCTTACGGCGAGCGTGGTGCTGGTGCGACTATCCCACCATTCAGCGCATTAATGTTTGAAGTGGAACTGTTGGAAATTCTGTAATTTTCGCCAACAGTGACAATAAAAAAGGGCGACATGATGTCGCCCTTTGGCATTTATTGAGCCGGTAAATAATGAGCAGTGCAGTTATTCGCCATCCAGCGCACGGGGAAACAGCAAATTATTTTCCAGATGAATATGTTCCATCAGGTCAGTTATGAATTCATTGATGCCAGTGTAAAGCGCGCGCCAGGTATTGCAGGCACCTTCTGGTGGCGTCATATTTTGTGTGAGTTGTTTAACCACTTCCAGCTGTTGTCCTACCGCGTCATGCTCAGCTTCCATCACAAATATTGGCCCACCGGCTTGTGACCCCATACCGCGTTTGATCATTGGAAACAGAATTTGTTCCTCTTTGTACATATGCTGGGTCAGCTCTTCCAGAATCGCCGTCAGTTCGGCTGCTAATCCACCAGGGCATGCTGGCTTCTCGCCATGAACGCGTTCAACTTTTTCAGCCATAAGAATCAATTCTGGCAGTTGTTCGCGATGGCGGTTGTGATAGCGGTTGATAATAAAATCAATGATGTTTGCCAGCGGTTGCTGTTGCCAATCCTCAGATGACTGCGGTTCGGCTTGCAAGGCATTGAGCTGCGCTTCCAGCTCATCAATATCCAGATTCAACTTAGTGGCGGCCCGTAACAGTGTTTGCTTGCCACCACAGCAGAAATCCAACTGATGCTGACGGAATAATTTTGTTGCCCGTGGAATGGCGATAGCCAAAGCACCCAGAGATTGATTGCGGTAATCCATGATGACACCTCATTGAGTAATTAAATATCTATAAGATGCATAATAAATACATGTTATAGGTTGCGATATAGCTCTAAAGAGGTAGGTGAGGTAGCCACAGCGCTCCGTAAAGCGCTGTGGCCAGAGATTATTTCTGCTGTAAATCTATTTTGTATACTTCGAAACCGATCTCGTCAGTACCCATTGCTTTCATTGGGTATTGCGCTTTTTGCTTAATAAATTCAGCGGCTTTGGTACTTGGTGAGGTTTCAAAACGAATATCCAGCGGCTGCTGACTATTCAGCGTCGCCAGACGCCAGTTGTTATCCGCTTGCGGGGTCACCTGCCCATGCTTTTTGGTTTCTGCACTGATATAAGCTGACAGAACCGCTCGGTTTTCATCTGGAGAGGCGAATGCAATATGACTATCACCGGTGCCAGCAAATTTACCGCTATAGGCGCGGTAGTTATTGGTGGCAATCAGGAATGTGGCTTTTGGATCAATAGGTTTACCATTAAACGTCAGGTTTTTGATGCGCTCAGCTTTGTCATTAATCAGCGCGCATTCGCCGTCATAGCGAGCAGGCTGGCTGACATCAATTTCATAGTTAACCCCATCGATAACATCGAAATTATAAGTACGGAAACCATCCCAGTTAATCAGTGATTGCGGTTTACTGCTATTCACATCAATTTGATTAAATTGTGCGGCGGAGCACTCCAGCCACTGCTTAACATCCGCGCCACTGGCTTTCACTACCACCAATGTGTTCGGGTAAAGATAGAGATCGGCGGCGTTGCGGAAGGTCAGTTCGCCTTTTTCCACTTCGACAAAACTGGCAGGATCATTTTTGCGGCCGCCAGCTTTAAATGGCGCTGCGGCAGAAAGTACCGGTAAATCGGCCAAGTCAGGATCGCCCTGAATAAAGTGCTCGGTATAGGCGCGCTGGGCATTATTGACAATTTGTACTGTCGGATCGTCTTGGATCAGCGACAGATAGCTATACATATTATCCGATGCTTTGCCGATCGGCTGGCTGACAAAATCACGGGTGCCTTGGTGATCGGCGGCTAACACTTTCACCAGGTTTGCATTTTCGGCGGCCAGCGATTTCTGTGTCGCTTTATCAAAGATAGGGCGGGCTTCGGCCTTGGCTTGAGTCACCTGCCATTGGCCTTGGTCATTATTCAACACAAAATCAACTACTCCAAGGTGGTCACCCCACTGGCCTGGCATTACAGCTGGAATACCGTTTAATGTCCCCTGTGCGATATCCGCCCCTTTGATAGTGGCAAAGTCTTTACTCGGGAAAACGGCGTGGGCATGGCCAAACATAATGGCATCAATTCCTGGCACCTGGCTGAGGTAGTAAACCGAGTTTTCCGCCATATTTTTATAAGGGTCACTGGAGAGGCCGGAGTGGGGGATTGCGACCACTAAGTCGGCACCTTGCTTACGCATTTCCGGTACCCATTTTTTAGCAGTTTCGGTGATGTCATCGACGGTAACTTTGCCGGTAAGGTTGGCTTTATCCCATATCATGACTTGCGGAGGCACAAAACCAATGTAGCCAATACGTAGATTATGGCTTTTCCCATCGCGATCCTTTACTGGGGTATCAACAATTAAATAAGGCTGAAACAGTGGCTTACCGGTTTTGACATCAATGACATTGGCATTCACATAGGGAAATTTAGCTCCCGCCAGTGATTTTTTTAGATAATCCAGACCATAATTAAATTCATGATTGCCGATGTTGCCGACGGCATAATCCAGTGTGTTCATTGCCTTATAAACAGGGTGAATTTCACCGGCCTTTAGCCCTTTCGCGGCCATATAGTCACCCAGTGGGCTGCCCTGAATCAGGTCGCCATTATCCACCAGCACACTGTTAGTGGCTTGTTGGCGAGCCGCTTCAATCAGACTTGCCGTACGGACCAGACCGAATTTTTCCGTAGGTTTGTCTTTGTAATAATCGAAATCCATCATATTGCTGTGCAGGTCGGTGGTTTCCAGTACTCGCAAATCAACAGTTGCGGCCTGCGCGGTTGAGGTTGTGAGAGCAATCAGGCTGGCAAGAAGGGATAACGTCAGCGGACGCTTAAACATGGCTTTCTCCATCGTGGCTTTTCCATTAAGAAAACAATTCGACCTGTATCGCAAAAGAATATGTAAATTTAATAGGTCGTCATAACAAAGTGTGAAGTTTGGCAGAAAATGGTTTTGGATAACGCGGAGATGCTCACAGTTGCAGTAGGCAAATTTCCCTGATTTTATTGAGGGTTATCCGACAAAGGTGGCTATTTGGACGGAAAATAATTAGTCTGCCAAACAGGTATTACGCATTGCGATGATTAATTTTTATTTTAGCTTTGCGTTCTAGAATGAATATAGCGTGAGTGACAAGTTCCAGGAACCCTTATTGATTTAACAATTACTATCAATATTCGACATGACTCATAAAACCAAGGGGTGGATGATGTTAGAGAAAATTTGCCAGTTGGCCCGCGAGGCAGGCGTGGCGATTATGGCGGTCTATCAGGGGGAGAAGCCCCTTGATGTGGCCCATAAAAAAGATGATTCGCCCGTTACGGCGGCGGATCTTGCCGCCCATCAAATTATCAAAGCCGGGTTGGCGGTATTGACCCCTGACATTCCTCTGTTATCTGAAGAAGACCCACCGACTTGGGCAGTGCGCCAGCACTGGCAGCGCTATTGGTTGGTTGACCCACTGGATGGCACCAAAGAATTTTTGAGTCGCAATGGCGAATTCACCGTCAATATCGCCCTGATTGACCAAGGGGTACCGGTGTTGGGGGTAGTTTATGCTCCGGTGAGCGAAGTGATGTATAGCGCGGAAAACGGCCAGGCATGGAAAGAAGAGTGTGGTCGGCGTATGCAGATTGAGGTGCGTGATGCCGTTCCGCCGCTGGTGGTTGTCAGCCGCTCTCACAGTGATGCTGAGTTGGAAGATTATTTGGCGCAATTGGGCGAACATCAGACGGTAGCGGTGGGTTCATCACTCAAGTTTTGTCTGGTCGCGGAAGGAAAAGCGCAGCTATATCCTCGCTTTGGGCCGACCAATGTGTGGGACACCGCCGCTGGGCATGCAGTCGCCATAGCTGCCGGGGCACAAGTTCACGATTGGCAGGGTAAACCACTTTCTTATATCCCACGTGAATCTTTCCTGAACCCCGGCTTTAGAGTGTCTTTGTTCTAGTTTTACTGTTTCACAAGCTGGTGCAGTTGGTCGATGACCTGCTGCACTTCTTCTGCGGTCAGCGCACCGTCTTTGACAAACTTAACGTTTCCTTGTTGGTCCAGTACCACGACAGCCGACCCTTTCTCCGCTAAACCCCAAGCCTTTTTGACACTCCCATTGCTGTCGACCACAAACTGCGACCAGGGAAATTCCCGCTTATTGCTTTCAATGCTATTACGCACAAACATCGCGGTACCGATGATGGCGTCATCGGTATTGACGATTGTCGTCGTTTGGTAATGTTCGTGTGGCAAATTGGCGTGTTTAATCGCTTCCACCAACGGCGCATTCAGTTCTTTTGCTGATGTGCGGCCAGCAATATGCTGCACAACTCGCACTTTGCCGGGCAATTGTGAGCTATTCCAGTTTTTATAGCTAAACTGATCAGTAGCCTTATCGTAGTTTAATTCGCCTTTATCGCTGACACCTACCGGCGGAACCCGCTGGTCAACTTGGATGGTGAGCGCGCTAGCCATAAAGGGGGTTAACAGCAGCGACAGTATAAGCAGGCTATTTTTTATCATGGGATGTCCTTTAGGATCTTATGAATGATGACTTAGTCATGACAGCAGACAAGTTTCCCAATAATAGGTGCAGATCAGAGGTCTGTCCTGTTTGTCTAAAATAATTATTTCTGGCACTGACCAGATGGTTATTCTGCCTTAAGCTCTCATTTTATCTCACTCACACTGTAATATTATGTAAAGTCAGCATCAATGACTGGTTTTGCGGGAACTTAACTCCATACTCTAGGTCTATTACTCTGCAATTATCTTACGCTACCTGTGATCTTGGTCGCTAAGGCGCCAGAGGGTACGTACTAGTGCTATGGGAGGAAAGTAAAACAATGAGGATCTTCCAACGTTACAATCCGGCAAAAATCGCGATGTATGTCAAAACGCTATTTCGCGGTCGGTTGTATATCAAGGATATGGGGGCTTTTGAGTTTGATAAGGGCAAAATTTTAATCCCGAAAGTTAGGGATAAACGCCATTTTGAGGTGATGTCGGAAGTTAATCGGCAAGTGATGCGTCTGCAAACTGAAGTCTAGTGACATCCCCGGTTCGAATTAATTGCGGCTCCTAAATAGGAGCCGCTAATGTTTCAATCATCACAAAAATATCAGCGGTTATGCGTCACTGCTTTCATGCGGTGCTTTTGGCAATATTGGCGCTGGCTGATCACTGAGTTTGGTCACCAATAACTGATCGATTTTATAGCTATCGATGTCTACCACTTCAAACTTATAACCGGCATATTTGACAAAATCAGTACGCTTTGGAATTTTGCGTAACATATACATCATAAAGCCGCCGATAGTTTCATAATTGCCCGATTGCGGGAATTCGTCGATATGCAGCACGCGCATGACGTCTTCAATTGGCGTACCGCCCTCAATCAGCCATGAGCTTTCATCACGGGCGACAATCTGCTCTTCCTGCCCTTGGCCGACCAAATCGCCCATCAAGGTAGTCATTACGTCATTCAGCGTAATTATCCCAACAACCAACGCATACTCGTTGAGGATAACCGCAAAGTCTTCACCGGCAGTTTTAAAGCTTTCCAGCGCTTCAGAGAGAGTCAGAGTATCCGGCACAATTAACGCTGAGCGGATTTGCACACCGCTGCTGAGCACCAGGCTCTGGTTGCCCAAGACTCGGTTCAACAAGTCTTTGGAATCAACATAACCCACCACTTGATCGATATGACCATCGCAGACCAGGAATTTTGAATGCGGGTGGGTCGAAATCTTCTCTTTGATGCTGTCTTCGCTTTCCCGTAGATCAAAATAAATCACACTTTCGCGTGACGTCATGGAAGAAGGAACGGTGCGGGATTCCAGTTCAAAAACGTTTTCAATCAGCTCGTGTTCTTGCTTGCGTAGCACCCCCGCCAATGCACCCGCTTCCACGACCGCGTAGATATCATCCGACGTAATATCATCATTGCGAACCATTGGTAGCTTGAATAGACGGAAGATCAGGTTCGCCATCCCATTGAAGAACCAAACTAATGGACGACAAATCATTATGCAGAAACGCATCGGGTTGACGATCCGCACAGCAACCGCTTCAGGTGAAATCATACCGATGCGCTTCGGGGTTAAATCTGCAAACAGAATAAATAAGCTGGTTACCAGGACAAATGAGCAAATGAAACTGACTTGATCGGCAAGTTCAGGCGACATAAAACGTTCAAATACCACCTTGAAAGAGGGCGAGAATGCCGCATCACCGACAATACCACCGAGGATGGCGACGGCATTCAGCCCAATCTGAACCACGGTGAAGAAAATCCCCGGAGTTTCTTGTAATTTAAGTACCCGTAAGGCGTTGATATCGCCTTCATCTGCCAGAAGTTTTAATTTAATTTTTCGCGATGCTGCGAGTGAAATCTCTGATAACGAGAAGAAGGCACTCACTGCGATTAAAAATAGAATCAGTAAAATACTGTTTAACATAATCTGTCCGTGTCGTACCGACGATAGCGCCGGCGATCGTAAGGAAGGGCCATACTGTTATTTCGGTTAATTCAATTAGTTTCTGAATAACGGCAGAAAGTCGTTATCGGGCTGAATATGAACAGCCCGAAGTAGTATAGCAGCAGCGATGAGAGCGCCGCCAGCCTTACAAATTAGGAGGCATACAAACGCCGATACCGCCCAAACCACAATATCCATGTGGGTTTTTGTATAAATATTGCTGGTGGTCATCTTCGGCGTAGTAAAACGGCAGGGCAACGGCAATCTCACTAGTGATAGCTCGGCTGTCACCTGCTTTTGTCATGGCTTGTTGGAACAGAGTCTGACTCTCTTGCGCTTGCGTTTCCTGCTCGGGGGTCAACACGTAAATAGCTGAACGATATTGCGTTCCAACATCTCCACCTTGACGCATTCCCTGAGCGGGATCGTGATTTTCCCAGAAAATCTGCAATAGTTGCTGATAACTCATGATGGCAGGATCAAACACAACTCGAACCACTTCTGCGTGCGCGGTGCGGCCACTACACACTTCATGATAGGTTGGATTTGGTGTGTATCCACCACTGTAACCCGCGGCGGTGCTATATACGCCCGGTTGTTGCCAAAACAGGCGCTCAACACCCCAGAAGCAGCCCATGGCGAAGATAGCAACTTCCATACCCTCGGGGACATGTGTCATGGAGTGTCCATTCACCACATGGAGAGTTGCGACCGGCATCGGTGTCAGTCGGCCTGGCAAAGCATTAGCCGCATCAATGACGGCAGTTTTATCAAAATTTTGCACCACAATAGACTCCGATGTTGACAGTGAATCCTAAGTTTACAGTAAATTGCTAACAAGATGTTTACAGTGAATGGCGATAGACAGTTGTATCTGATTGCGAGTTTGCACACAATAAGACCCATTCCGCATAAATGTAGCGGCTTAAGGTAGAGTTTTAGGGGTTATAGGCTTAAATCGGTCTTTGTACGCGGGATGATAGTGTGTTTGATGCCACTTTTTTGCAATGCCCGCAAGATCGTTTTTTACAGGAAAGTACAATTTATTAGGAGTACGCGTGCCACGATACCCTATTCTGTGTTTTTTATGTGTATTGCTCGCCACACCTATCGCCTATGCCGCTAATGTGCGGTTGCAGGTTGAGGGTCTTAGCGGGGATTTAGAAAGAAACGTCAGGGCGCGTTTATCAACAATTGGTACTGATGAAGTCACGGCTGATGGGCGATTTCGTTCCAGGGTGGATGAGGCTATCCGTCAAGGGCTACGTGCTTTGGGTTATTACGACCCCACCATTACTTTCGATTTACAACAACGCCCTGCACCTGCTCGTTCGGTGTTAATCGCCAAAGTGGTTCCCGGAGAGCCGGTTTTGATTGCCGGTGTGGATATCGTGCTGCAAGGCGGGGCGAAAACCGATCCCGATTATCTGGCATTGGTGCGCCGGGATACGCCTAAAATTGGCTCTATTCTCAATCATGGCGATTTTGATAATTTCAAAAGTTCACTGACTGGCCTGGCTTTACGCCGCGGTTATTTCGACGCCAATATGATCAAAAGTCAGTTGGGCGTTGCTGCTGAACTGCGCGAAGCATTCTGGGATATCGATTTCGACAGCGGCGAGCGCTATCGCTTCGGTAAAGTCATTTTCCAGGGCTCACAAATCCGTGAGGACTATCTGCAAAATCTGGTGCCATTTCATGAGGGTGAGCTGTACACCTCTGATGAGTTGGCCGAGTTGAACCGCCGCCTATCCGCCACCAACTGGTTTAACTCTGTGGTGGTTTCGCCAGATTTTCGTGATGCGAAAAAAACCAAAATATTGCCGCTTGATGCTGTTGTGACCCCTCGAACAGAGAATACCGTTGAGCTGGGGGGCGGTTATGCCACGGATGTCGGCCCGCGCCTGACGGCGAGTTGGCGTAAACCTTGGGTTAACTCCTACGGACACAGCCTGACGACCAGCACCACACTCTCGGCTCCTGAGCAGACGCTGGATTTCAGCTATCGAATCCCGTTGTTAAAAAACCCACTAGAGCAGTATTACCTGCTGCAGGGCGGGTTTAGACGCACTGATCTTAATGACACTAAATCAGATACCACGACACTCAACGTTGCTCGTTTCTGGGATTTATCCAGCGGTTGGCAGCGCGCGATCAACCTGCGCTGGAGTTTGGATCACTTTACTCAGGGCAGTGTGACTGACACCACGATGCTGCTGTACCCAGGCGTGAGTATCAACCGCACCCGCCAGCGTGGGGGAGCCATGCCGGTTTGGGGGGATAGCCAACGCTATTCCATTGATTGGTCTGATACCACCTGGGGTTCTGATGTTGATTTCGGCATATTCCAGGCACAAAACGTGTGGATACGCACTCTGGGTGAGAAAAATCGCTTTGTGGTACGCGGGAATGTAGGCTGGATTGAAACCAATGACTTTGACCGTGTGCCGCCGTCACTGCGCTTCTTCGCCGGTGGGGATCGCAGTATTCGAGGCTATAAATTCCGTGATATTTCTCCGCGTGACAGCGAAGGTAAGTTAACTGGTGCCTCTAAATTGGCTACCGGCTCTCTCGAATACCAATATAACGTCACTGGCCGTTGGTGGGGGGCGGTGTTCGTCGATACCGGTGAAGCGGTAAATGATATTCGCAAAAGTGATTTAAAAACTGGCGCTGGGTTTGGCGTGCGTTGGGCTTCCCCGGTCGGCCCGATTAAACTGGATATCGCGAAGCCTATTGGCGATAACGAAGCACATGGCGTGCAATTTTACATCGGTTTGGGGCCTGAACTATGACTCGCATAAAAGAACCGACGCAAATAGAGGAACAGGTGCCGGCAGAGAAACCGATGCCGGTAAAGAAACTGAGGTGGGTAAAGAGACTCAGTATCGCCTTTTTGCTCATTATCCTGTTGTTGGTGGGAGCTCTGGCGGGTTTACTTGGCACCACCAGTGGTTTGCATTTTGTTATCAACAGTGCCGCGCGTTGGGTGCCTGGCCTGGATATAGCCAGTATCAGCGGTGGCTGGCGTGATCTGACACTCAAAGGCATCCAATACCAAATGCCGGGTGTTACCGTGAAAGCGGGGCAGTTTCATCTGTCATTGCAGCTATCCTGTCTGAAACGCAGTGAGCTGTGTGTTAATGCGCTGACAGCACAAGATGTAGATGTGGTGGTCGATACCAAAGCTATGGAACCTGCCGCCCCCGCACCTGCCAGCACTGAACCTATGGGCGAATTGAGTACCCCGTATCCCATCACCCTACGTTTACTATCGCTGAATAATGTCAAAGTGACTATTGATGACACGGCGATTTCACTCAATGAATTCCGCACTGGCGCGCATTGGCAGCAGCGTGCATTAAACTTGATGCCGACTAAGATCAGTGGGTTATTGATTGCATTACCAAAAACAGTGCCCGCTATCGTCCCTGATGCGGCGAAGCCCGCCGTGGAAACCGCTATCGCCGTCAAAGAAGCGGTTGAGCAACAGGCTGCGGCCCCCGCGCCAGCCGAAACTCCTCTGGGTGAAACCTTAAAAGATCTATTTGCCAAGCCACTATTACCTGATTTGCCAGACTTCCGTTTGCCGCTGGATTTACAGATTAAAGAGATTTCAGGGCAGCAGCTTCGGCTAACCGGTGACACCGATGTGCTTATCACCAGTCTGTTACTGCAAGCCAGCACTCAAGATAACCGCATCACACTAGATACACTGGATATCAAATCGCAACAGGGCGGGCTGTCTGCCCGTGGTGAGGCGACGCTGGCAGATACGTGGCCGCTGAGTATCACCGTCAACAGTGCGTTGAACATTGAGCCACTGAAGGGCGAAAAAGTGAAACTGACTGTGGGCGGCGGGTTACGCGAACAACTCAAAGTCGCGCTTAACTTGTCTGGCCCGGTGAGCGCACAACTGGAAGCTGAAACCGCGTTAGCACAGGCGGGGTTGCCAATGGCATTAACCCTGCAAAGTAAGCAACTGCGTTGGCCACTGAGCGGCGAACCTCAATTTCAACTCGATAATCTCAGAATGCGGCTTAATGGGCAGGCGACAGATTACGCACTCTCAATCCGCTCGGACTTTAAAGGTACTGACTTGCCGCCCGCTATTTTCACATTGGACGGCAAAGGGAATGTTGAGCAATTCAATCTGACGCGTTTGCGCCTGGCAGCGCTGCAAGGTAATACCGATCTGACCGGTGTGGTGGATTGGAGCAAGGCGATCAGTTGGAACTCGGTATTAACTCTGTCAGGGATTAATACCGCCAAACAGTGGCCGGAGTGGCCGGCAAAACTGGATGGCAAGATTGTGACTCGCGGCAGTATTCATGGCGGCAGCTGGCAATTACAAGTGCCGGAGCTGACGTTGGACGGCAATGTGAAACAGAATCGCGTTACTGCTCGCGGTTCATTGACCGGTAATGCAGCAGGGCAGTGGCATATTCCGGGTATCAATCTGGCATTAGGCCGTAATAAGCTGGATGTCAAAGGTGACCTAAATGACAACTGGCTGCTTGATGCCAATGTCGATGCACCGCAGCTTGATGGCGCGTTGCCGGGATTGGGCGGCATTGTCAAAGGCACACTGAAATTACGCGGTAACCTTAAAGCGCCACAACTGTTGGCAGATCTCACCGCGAGCCGCCTGCAATGGCAAGAATTGACCATTAATCGGGTCAAGATTGATGGTGATGTTCGCTCGACAGATCAAATTCAAGGCCAGCTGGCCATTAGGGTTGAGCAGCTCAAGCAAGCCGATCTGGTGGTCAGCCTCCTAACGTTAGATGCCCGTGGCAGTGAAAAACAGCATCAGTTGCGCCTGAATATGCAAGGTGAGCCGGTTTCCGGCCAGTTGGCGCTGGAGGGAAGCTTTGACCGGCAGCAAGAGCGCTGGCGCGGGACTCTCAACAACACGCGCTTTGATACGCCGGTAGGTGAATGGCGTTTAAGTCGAGCCATCGCCTTGGATTACCAAAACACACTTGAGCGGGTCACCATTGGGCCACATTGCTGGCTTAATCCGAATGCGGAACTTTGTGTGCCGCGTGCGATTGAAGCAGGCCCGAGTGGGCAGGCGAGTGTGGTACTTAATCGCTTTGATTTAGCAATGATAAAACCGTTCCTTGGCCCGGATACCACGATGAGTGGTGTGTTTACAGGACGGGCCGATGTGAGTTGGAAAGCCGGTGGTAGCTTGCCAGATGTGCGGGTATCACTCAGTGGCAATGGCGTCAAAGTCCAACAAATGGTACAGGGTAATCCACTGCCGATCGCCTTTGAGACACTGAATTTAAATGGTGGTTTGGCTAATGGGCAGGTACGGGCCGACTGGTTGATTAAACTGGTGAATAATGGCCAATTCTCTGGACAGGTGCAGGTGGCTGACCCCGAGGGGCGGCGTAATTTATCCGGCAACATTGCTATCAGTAATTTCTCGTTGGCAATGATCAATCCTATCCTGAGTGATGGTGAAAAAGCCTCTGGCTTATTAAATGCCAATCTCCGTTTAGGCGGCAATGCGAAAAGCCCGTTAGTCTTTGGCCGGCTGGCGCTGGACAATGTGGATGTCGATGGTAGTTGGATGCCATTTGATATCACCGAAGGGCGTCTGGTGATGAATTTCGACGGTATGACCTCGACGCTAGAGGGGCTAATTCGCACCTCGCAGGGGCAACTTAATCTGTCCGGTGATGCCGATTGGCGTGATATCAATGCCTGGCGAGCCAGAATTGCGGCAAAAGGTAATAAATTACGGGTCACAGTCCCGCCAATGGTGCGGATTGATGTTTCTCCGGACATTGTGTTTGAAGCCACGCCGCAACTGTTTAGTCTTAATGGCTCGGTGGACATCCCGTGGGCGCGTATTACGGTGCAAGAAGTACCGGAAAGCGCCGTCGGTGTCTCGCCGGATGAAGTGATGCTCAATAATGATTTGCAGCCTATTTCACCGCGCTCAGCTGGTATCCCAATTAACAGCAACTTGGTTATTCATGTTGGTAATGATGTTCGCCTGAATGCATTTGGCCTGAAAGCGCGCCTACAGGGCGATTTAAAAATGATACAGGACCAGCGCGGCTTGGGCCTGAATGGGCAGATTAATATCCCATCCGGTAGTTTCCGCGCTTATGGACAGGACTTGATTGTTAACAAAGGGGTATTGCTGTTCTCCGGGCCACCGGATCAGCCGCTGCTTAATATTGAGGCAATCCGTAACCCTGATGCGACTGCCGATGGCGTGACTGCTGGTGTGCGCGTGACAGGTATGGCTGATTCACCACGGCTGGAAATATTCTCAGATCCGGCGATGTCGCAGCAAGAAGCGCTATCCTACTTGTTACGTGGACAAGGGCTGGGTAATTCGGGAGCAGACAGCGGACTGATGACCTCAATGCTGGTCGGCATGGGGGTTGCGCAAAGTGGTAAGCTTGTGGGTAAAATCGGTGAGGCATTTGGCGTCAGCAATCTGGCACTGGATACTCAAGGGGTTGGTGATAGCTCACAAGTGGTGGTGAGCGGCTATGTCACCAAAGATCTGCAAGTAAAATACGGTGTGGGTATATTTGATTCGCTGGCTACGTTAACATTACGTTATCGGTTGATGCCCAGGTTGTATCTGGAAGCGGTGTCTGGTATTGATCAGGCATTAGATGTGCTTTATCAGTTTGAGTTCTAACAATGCGAATTATTGTCTACGGTAGTTTACGGCGCAAGCAAGGTAACAGTCACTGGATGACGGACGCCCAATTGTTGGGCGAACATGACCTGGAAGGCTTTGATATGTACAACTTAGGTCATTATCCGGCAGTGGTTCCCGGAGATGGCACTGTGCATTGTGAAGTTTATCGGATTAACTCTTCTATTATGAATGAGTTAGATGAACTGAAGAGTAATACCAAGGATTATCGGCGTGAATTGATCCAGACGCCTTACGGCAGTGCCTGGATATACCTTTACCGTTTACCGGTTGAAGGATTACCACGAATTTATAGTGGTGATTGGCTTAAGCGCCATGAAGAAAATGATAAACCGCAAAGCTAGATAAGCAAAAAAAACACCGCACAATGGCGGTGTTTTTGCGATTAACTTAAAAAGCACCTTTTCAGGAGGTGCTTTTTGCTATGTATTTTTTGTTATATAAAACAGAAAATTACTTCTTAGCACGTTCGAAAGAGGACAGGATTTCGGCTTTAGCGGCAGCGGCATCTTCCCAACCGTCAACTTTCACCCATTTGCCCGTTTCCAGATCTTTGTAATGCTCAAAGAAGTGTTTGATCTGAGCTTTCAGCAGCTCAGGCAGATCTTGCACGTCCTTAACGTGATCGTATTCTTTGGTCAGTTTGCTGTGTGGAACCGCGACCAGCTTGGCATCTTCGCCTGCTTCGTCAGTCATTTTTAACACGCCAACTGGGCGGCAACGAATCACTGAGCCTGGCTGCAACGGATATGGCGTTGGTACCAGCACATCAACCGGGTCCCCATCTAATGACAAGGTATTGTTGATGTAACCGTAGTTGCACGGATAAAACATCGCAGTAGACATGAAGCGGTCTACAAACAGAGATCCAGTCTCTTTATCGATTTCGTATTTGATCGGATCCGCGTTCGCCGGGATTTCGATCACAACATAGATATCTTCTGGCAGGTCTTTACCTGCGGGTACTTGGTTCAAGCTCATGTCGGTTTCCTTTTATCAAACCAGAAATGGAGTGCTGGCTATTATAGCCAAGTCTTATCTGAATTCCTGTCCTTTTCACTGCTTGATGATGGTGAGATTGCCTGAAACAAGGCCATTCCAGGAAGATAAAATACCGTCATTATCTAATTGCATCTATTTTAAGCTGTTTTTCCGGTGGTGGTTCAAGACGACTCTCTTAGCGCCGATAACTTAATCACATAATAAGACCGTCCGCTGTACTGCTAACACTTTGTAATCTTAACCATTTGCACACAACCGGAAAAAACCGATGTTAAAAAAGATTACCATTAAGAATGGGCTTATTGCCCAGCTAAGCCTTATGTCATTGATTTTATTAATCATCAGCGTAATTGGCATTAATTCAATCCAGGAAAGCTCACGCGCATTACAGGCCATAAATCAAATCCAAGGGGAGGAACTGGGATCATTATCAAATAGCTTTACTGCTACATTAAGTGCCAGAACTGAGGCGGCATTGGCTATTCATCAATTAGAGATAGGTTTGATTGATGAGTCTTTGCAAACTGCAAAGCAGGCCGAAGAGTCGCTGGCATTATCGCAAAAGGAGATGGCACGATTTGTCAGCGCAGTATCTGAGCGGGGAGATGGGCAGGAATTGGCGACTAATATTCAAAAAAGTTATAAAAATTATGTAGATAAAGGCGTTATACCCATGTTGACGGCTATCAAGGCCGGTTACGCAGACGAGTATTACGAGGTGCTGGAAAAGAGCATTACTGATATCAGCAAAGTATTTAATAATGATGTCGCGACCTTTCGCAGTTATGCGCTGAATGCCGGCCATTTACAAATTGATAAAGCTAATAGTGCCGCCAAAATTAAATTAGCCATCATTGTGGCTGCGGGCATAATCACCTTAATTTCTGCGGTATTGGCGTGGTTTGCGCTTAAATACATCATTTTGCAGCCATTGGAGCAATCAATTCATCAGTTGGAATATATAGCCGATGGCGATTTAACTCACAATATCAACAGTGAGGGTAATACGGAATTGGCCCGGCTGGCAAAAGCGCTACAAACCATGCAGCAATCGCTGGTGGTATCTGTCAGTAATGTGCGTGATGTCGGTGGTCAAATTGGTATTGGATCACGAGAATTAGCTGCAGGTAATAACCATTTGGCGGAACGAACTGAAGAATCGGCATCTTCATTAGAACAGACTGCGGCCAGTATGGAGCAGTTGACCTCGACGGTGAAAATGAATGCTGAAAACTCGGATCAAGCCAATCGTCTGGCAATGAGTGTGTCAGATATCGCCAGTAAAGGCAGTCAAGTCGTCAGTCACGTTGTTGATAAAATGCAGGCGATTACCACCAGTTCACGGCGTATCTCCGATATTATTGCTGTGATTGACGGCATTGCGTTTCAGACCAACATCTTAGCGCTTAATGCGGCAGTTGAAGCCGCCAGAGCCGGAGAACAAGGCCGTGGTTTCGCGGTGGTGGCGGGCGAGGTTCGCAATCTGGCTCAGCGCAGCGCACAATCAGCAAAAGAAATTAAAGACTTGATTGTTGAATCGCAAAATCGAGTGCGGGAAGGGGCGGATATGGCTGAATCCGCAGGGAAAACCATGCATGAGATTGCCGATGAAGTAAACCGAGTCACTGCATTGATGCGCGAAATCTCAGCTGCTTCTTATGAGCAAAGTAGCGGAATTGAGCAAGTGAATGTCGCTATAGCTCAGATGGATCAGGTGGCGCAACAGAATGCCACATTGGTGGAGCAAGCGGCTGCGGCAACGCGTTCATTAGAGGAACAAGCCGATGCGCTGTCAGCCAGTATGGCAGTATTTAAATTACAAGGTGATGAGCTGGCGGTCGTAGCATAAAAAAACAGCGGCTTAGTGGGCCGCTGTTTTCTCATGTTAGCGATAGTTACTTAGCTTCTTCATCCGGGAATTTGGCGATAAAGCCTTCCGCATCTTCAACCATGGATTTAGTGCCCACGAAGAAAGGTGCACGCTGGTGCAGTTTCTCCGGCACGATATCCAGAATGCGATTAACCCCATCAGTGGCTTTCCCACCGGCTTGTTCTGCCAGGAATGCCATTGGATTGCACTCATACAGCAAACGCAATTTGCCTTGCGGATGGCTGGCGGTGCTTGGGTAAATATAAATCCCACCTTTCAACAGGTTACGATGGAAGTCGGCCACCAGTGAGCCAATATAGCGCGAAGTGTATGGGCGCTGTGTGGCTTCATCCTGCTCCTGGCAATACTTGATGTATTTCTTCACACCCAATGGGAATTTAATGTAGTTCCCTTCGTTGATGGAATACATGCAACCGGTTGCGGGATAACGCACCTTTTCGCCGGATAAACAGAAAACGCCCAGCGATGGATCATAAGTGAAGGTATGGACACCATAACCGGTGGTATACACCAACATGGTTGACGACCCGTACACCACATAGCCTGCCGCAACTTGCTTAGTGCCCGGTTGCAGGAAGTCTGCTTCTGTAATCGGTGTGCCAAATGGGGTGATGCGACGATAGATGGAGAAAATAGTACCGACGGACACATTCACGTCAATATTTGAAGAACCATCCAGCGGATCCATCAGAACCACATATTTGGCATTTTCTGCGCGGCCACCATCAAAGATAACAATGTCATCTTCTTCTTCTGAGGCGATACCGGCCACTTCGCCACGCGCTTTTAGGGCGGCTTTCAATTTTTCATTGGCAAACAGATCGAGTTTCATCTGGTCTTCGCCTTGAATATTTGAAACGCCGCTCGCACCTAAAATATCAACCAGACCTGCTTTGTTGATGTCGCGATGAATGATTTTTGCGCCGAGTTTGATTGCTGAAAGTAATGCAGTTAATTCGCCGGTGGCGTGAGAGAAGTCTAACTGTTTCTCAACGATGAATTCGCCTAACGTTTTCATGACACAATCCCTGAATCTACGGTTAAATATCGATTTATTAACGAACAACTCACTTAATGGCAGCAGTGTAGCCCAAAGGTAAGAATTATTCATAGGCAATTCCATTTCTTCTCTTTGATTCTGAGCGGTAGAATGGTGGCAAACTCGAAGCTATTAATACGGAAAATTTATGCGCATTCACATATTAGGTATCTGCGGCACTTTCATGGGCGGCTTGGCTATGCTCGCCCGTTCATTAGGTCATGAAGTGACGGGATCGGATGCTAACGTGTATCCGCCGATGAGCACACTGCTGGAGAATCAAGGGATCGACTTGATCCAGGGATATGATCCCGCTCAACTGGATCCTGCACCGGATCTCGTTATCATCGGCAATGCCATGACCCGTGGTAATCCTTGCGTGGAAGCAGTATTGGAACAAGGCATCCCGTATGTGTCTGGGCCGCAATGGCTGCATGACCATGTGTTGCCGGGGCGTTGGGTATTGGCCATCGCCGGTACACACGGCAAGACCACCACGGCTGGGATGGTGGCCTGGATTCTGGAAGCTTGCGGTTATGAGCCTGGTTTTGTGATTGGTGGTGTGCCTGGTAATTTCGATGTTTCAGCTCGTTTAGGGAATAGCCCATTTTTTGTCATCGAAGCTGATGAATATGATTGCGCCTTCTTTGATAAGCGTTCCAAATTTGTTCATTACAGCCCAAGAACTTTGGTGATGAATAACCTTGAGTTTGATCATGCGGATATCTTTGATGACCTTAAAGCCATCCAGAAGCAATTCCATCATCTGGTGCGCTTAGTTCCAGGGACGGGCAAAATCATTGTTCCGGATAATGATAATCACTTAAAACAAGTGATGGCGATGGGCTGCTGGAGCGAACAAGAGCTGGTGGGTGAAACAGGTAGCTGGTTTGCACGTAAAGTTGCAGTGGATGCCAGTGTCTTTGAAGTGTTCCTCGACAATGAATTAGTGGGCGAGGTCAGTTGGTCATTGGTGGGTGAGCATAATATGCATAATGGTTTGATGGCCATTGCTGCTGCCCGTCATGTGGGCGTGCTACCGGCAGATGCTTGTCGGGCGCTGGGAGATTTTATTAATGCTCGTCGCCGGTTGGAATTACGCGGTGAAGCCCATGGTGTCACGGTTTATGATGATTTTGCCCATCATCCTACAGCAATTCTTGCGACACTGGCGGCGCTGCGCAGTAAAGTCGGCGGAACAGCACGAATTCTGGCGGTATTGGAACCTCGTTCTAACACCATGAAGTTGGGAATGTGTAGAAACGAATTGGCACCGTCATTAGGCCGAGCTGATGAAGTATTCCTGTTCCAGCCGCAGCATATTCCATGGCAAGTGGTCGAGGTTGCTGAAGCCTGTATCCAGCCAGCGTATTGGAGTGCTGATATTGATACGTTAGTTGATATGGTTGTCAAAACAGCCCAACCAGGGGATCACATTCTGGTGATGAGTAATGGCGGCTTTGGCGGTATTCACGACAAATTATTGAGCGCTTTGAGTCAAAAAGCAGAGCATGAGGCACAGTCTCAGGAATAAGCAGGATAAAAAAAGCCCCCGCATAGCGGGGGTAAAAGGGTTCGTCGGATAGACGACGAGGGATTATTCTGTTGTGGTAGTGATCTAATACATCCGTTAAATCAATATCATTTCCAATGAGTATTCTATTCAATAGCCAGAAAATTCATCCTTGTCTTAATTTTCAACCTATTGAATAAACCATCGAAATATCGAAAACCTAAAATAGAAAGTATGCCCCTTATTACGGGGCATTTACTTTTATTTCTTAAACTTATTTGTAGATCTCAGCAGTGGCATGCCAGTTGTTCTCTTCGCGAGCTTCAATCACTTTGTAAGCTTTAGCGCCCATTGCATCGGCTTTCTCAGACAGTGCCTGGCGAATATCAGAAGGTGCACCATTCAGGCCACTGACGGTAATAGTCCCCATTGGCTGTAAGTTTTCAGTCTGATTTCCACTAATGGAATCAGCTGCAAAAACACCAAATGACAGCGCAGATAAAATGCTCATGGTTGAGATAGTAGTTTTAACTTTCATATTATTGCCTCTATTTATTCTTTTATCACTTCATAGGAAGTGTGATTTACGTCACGAAAATGAGTATACATCTAGTAACTAAGAATATTAATAGCTAGCTAATAATATTTAGCGTCACTTTATCGTGGGTTATTACTTTTTAAGAACCAAAAGGAATAAAAACTGATTAAAAAACAGCAATTTTAAGAAAAAATAGTGTTTTTTCAATGTGATAAGTGTTTTTGACTAAAAGTGCGAAAGAGTATGGTGATTTTGACCAAAAATGGAATAAAAGTAGGGGTATTGAGTGATTTTAAATAGATGAGGCAGTCTGATGCCCTGTTTATTGCGAGATATTTAGGACTAATAAGGTAGAGATGTACCAAATGAGAAAATGCGGCATATAAGGCCGCATCTATAAATTCGTGGAGAATTAAAGCTCTTGTTCGAACAAGCGGAGGATGGCCTCGTGTAACTGTTCGACAGTGAAACCCCTGGCTGGCGTGGTAAAAATGGTATCGTCCCCCGCAATGCTGCCTAGAATACCTTCCGCTTTACCTAATGAGTCCAGTAGGCGCGCGATCAATTGGGCCGCACCTGGGCTGGTGTTAATCACCACCACCGAATCGTTATAATCGACATCCAATACCAGGTTCTTTAGTGGGCTGCTGGTTGTTGGAACGCCTAATTCAGCCGGTAAACAATAAACCATCTCCATTTTTGCATTACGCGTTCTGACCGCACCAAATTTGGTCAACATGCGCGAAACTTTGGACTGATTAATATTTTCAAAGCCTTCTTCCTGCAAGGCCAAAACGATTTCACCTTGAGAACTGAATTTCTCTTCTTTCAATAACGCTTTAAACGCCTTGATAAGATCTTCTTGTTTGGCGGGGTTACGCATTTTTTATGCCCTGAACAGTCAATAGTGAATAGGATTATTATGCATATAAATGAATTTTTATTCAACATGACTATGGAGTATTGGTGATAAAAGCCCTGATATCAAGGTGTGCTGAAATTCTAACACTAACCGCCTGTTACGATTATGCTAAATCAGCTTTTTTTAACATTAGTGCTGAGTAGCTAAAATGTTATTAAAATGATGTTGTTTTGATGTAAAGGAAGGGTGTAATGTAACCGCCGATTAACCTGTCATGAATACTGCGAGGAATTTTAGAATAATGTGCGCTATATCATTAATGAATAAGCGATTTACTCTAAAATAGACAAACCTTATGCGCCTTTTTGATGCGTGATATCTCAATCTGACTGTTAATAGATTGTGTTTAAAATCGCAATAAATTAAGGTTCGTAAATAGATGAATTCACGGCAAATTTAAATTAAATATAATAAGGAGTATAGGATGAAAGTTGCAGTTCTCGGTGCCGCTGGTGGTATCGGCCAGGCCCTCGCTCTTCTACTCAAGACCCAGCTTCCTTCAGGTTCAGACCTCTCATTATATGATATCGCGCCAGTGACTCCTGGTGTTGCGGTTGATCTGAGCCACATCCCAACTGCTGTTAATATTAAAGGTTTCAGCGGTGAAGATGCTACCCCGGCCCTGAAAGGGGCAGATATTGTTCTGATCTCTGCGGGTGTCGCACGTAAACCTGGCATGGATCGCTCAGATCTGTTCAATGTGAACGCGGGTATTGTTCGTAATCTGGTTGAGCAAATCGCGCGTACTTGCCCGAAAGCATTAATCGGTATTATTACTAACCCAGTTAATACAACCGTTGCTATCGCGGCAGAAGTACTGAAAAAAGCCGGTGTTTACGATAAAAACAAATTATTCGGTATTACAACCCTCGATACCATCCGCTCAAATACCTTTGTTGCAGAACTGAAAGGTAAGCAACCTCAGGATATCGAAGTGCCAGTTATTGGCGGCCATTCAGGTGTGACCATTCTTCCATTGCTTTCACAAATTCCAGGTATCAGCTTCACAGAACAAGAAGTTATTGATCTGACTAAGCGTATCCAGAATGCAGGCACTGAAGTTGTCGAAGCAAAAGCCGGTGGCGGGTCAGCGACTCTGTCTATGGGGCAAGCTGCTGCACGCTTCGGTCTTTCTTTGGTTCGTGCTTTGCAAGGCGAAAGCAATGTTGTGGAATGTTCTTACGTTGAAGGTGACGGCAAGTATGCCCGCTTCTTTGCTCAGCCAATTCTATTGGGTAAAGATGGCGTAGTGGAACGGAAAGATATCGGCAAACTGAGTGCTTTTGAACAACAAGCACTGGAAAACATGCTAGATGTTCTGCATAAAGATATTGAGTTAGGCGAGCAGTTCGTCAAATAAATCAGTGTAGTAGGGGCTATAATAGCCCCTTGAATGACACCATCAACCGCCGATGCAGTTTATTGGCGGTTTTTTTATGCTTCGGTTATAGGCTGTCTTATTCTCACTTTTCGGTCGAGAAGTGCACCGGTTTTTGAGTCAAAATAGCGTGTTGGCCAAATTTCAGAAGGATGAATTTCCAGGCATTCTGCAATCAACCATTCCCCCTTAGGCCAAGGCCGAGTTAGCGCATTAGCAAGCGTGGATGAGCTTAAACCTGCTTTTCGAGAGACTGCTGCCAGAGTGGTGTCTTTTTTACGTAGTGCCGCAATGATGTCGGCTGGGTGCCAATCAGATTTCCTTAAAATCATCTTTAATCCTTTTTTTTTCTAAGCCGCTGGCGTGTTAGTGATATAAATAACGGTACATTGTTAATCATACGGTGAACAGAAAGTAATCATTTAGAAGCATTCTAACATTTATTTTCTGAAAGATTTTAAATGTTTTCTAAATATTCCTTTTTTGTGTCGTAACGCATATTAGGAAGCAACACCATGAAAAAAGAGTGGTTTGCCGCTAAGGAATTGGCCGGTCTTGATGGGCTACCGTCATCACCACAAGGAGTTAACCTCATGGCTAAACGTGAGGGATGGGAACAGCGCCGCCGCCGTGGTGTTCAAGGCAAGGCTGTCGAGTACCATATTGAAAGTTTACCTCCCACTATACTGAATTCATTACAGTTAAGGGAAGACCCTGCTCAATATACAACAACACGACAGGACCCGCTGGTTCTCTGGGTTGAAGCGTATTATCACTTTACTGAGGCTGAACGTGAGCAAGTCATTACGTTTATTTTTCGTGAGGGCGCTAAAAGCTTGATAGAGCGGTTGATGACAGATTAGTGCAGGGGTTGTTGCCAATGGATAACTCCGGCAATGACACCGGAGTTTCCATATAATTTCTTAAAACGAACGTTGTACGGCGATATGCGCCAAACCTTCTAAAGCCAGGCGATAATCGCTTTCAGGGAGAACCTGCAAAGCAGCAATGGCTTTATCTGCCTCTTCTTCAGCACGCTGGCGGGTATAATCGAGTGAGCCACACTGCTGCATTGCAGCTAATACGGGTTCGAGTAAATGGCGGCCATTACCTTCTTCAATGGCTTGCCGAATCATTGCGGCTTGCTCTGGCGTTCCATTGTGCATTGCATGCAGTAAAGGGAGGGTTGGTTTGCCTTCGTTCAGGTCATCACCGGTATTTTTACCCAAAGTGGTGCCATCTGAACTGTAATCCAGCAGGTCATCGATAAGCTGAAAAGCGGTGCCAAGATAGCGGCCATAATTCTGTAAGGCGAGTTCCTGCTCTTCAGTCGCATCGGATAAGACCGCCGCCGACTGCGAAGCTGCTTCGAACAAGCGGGCTGTCTTGCTGTAAATGACCTGCATATAGTTTTCTTCAGTGATGTCAGGATTATTGCAGTTCATTAACTGCAAAACTTCACCTTCCGCAATCACGTTGGTTGCGTCTGACATCAATGTAAGAACACGCAGCGATTCAAGGCTGGTCATCATCTGGAATGAGCGGGTATAGATATAGTCGCCCACCAATACACTGGCAGCATTACCAAAGGCGGCATTGGCTGTAGCCTTACCACGGCGCATATCTGATTCATCGACGACATCATCATGCAGCAGAGTTGCTGTATGGATAAATTCAATCAATGCCGCGACCGTAATATGTTTAGTGCCTTGATAGCCAAGCGCTCGAGCCACCAAAACCGCGATCATGGGACGGATACGTTTCCCACCGCCACTGATAATGTAATGACCCAATTGATTGATGAGAACAACATCAGAGTTCAATTGATCGAGAATGGTTGTGTTTACAGCCGCCATATCTGGCGCGGTTAAGTCGATAATCTTTTCTAGGTTCATTGTTATATTCAGCTGTTTTTCTCTTTAACTACGACGAGATTACCGCCCACATTATTACATGACGTTCCCTGAGACCATGATTGTACTTGAAAAATCCATCAAATAAACGAGATGTAAGAAACTGTGCTTTTTTTCTTCTCTTGGGCTGATTATATACTTGTCATTCACTACATTTTTGCGTAGAATTCGCGCCCTATTGTGAATATTTATAGTGCGCTCTGGACTACAAAAGTGGAGTGCGCGGAAAGCGGAGTTTTATATGTACGCGGTTTTCCAAAGTGGTGGTAAACAACACCGAGTAAGCGAAGGTCAAACCATTCGCCTGGAAAAGCTGGACATCGCAACTGGTGAAGCTGTTGAGTTTGACCAAGTTCTGATGATTGCTAACGGTGAAGAAATCAATATCGGCGCTCCTTTAGTTGTCGGTGGCGTGGTTAAGGCTGAAGTCGTTGCTCACGGTCGTGGCGAGAAGATTAAGATTGTTAAATTCCGTCGTCGTAAGCATTACCGTAAGCAGCAAGGTCATCGTCAGTGGTTCACTGATGTTAAAATCACCGGTATCAGCGCTTAAGATTTAGGAGAGCGGATAAATGGCACATAAAAAGGCTGGTGGCTCGACTCGTAACGGTCGTGACTCCGAAAGTAAACGTCTTGGCGTAAAACGTTTTGGCGGCGAAGCAGTTTTGGCAGGCAGCATCATCGTTCGTCAGCGTGGCACTAAGTTCCATGCAGGCATCGACGTAGGTTGCGGCAAAGACCACACTCTGTTTGCTTTGAAAGACGGTAAAGTCAAGTTCGAAGTTAAAGGCCCGAAAAACCGTAAATTTATCAGCATCGAAGCTGAATAAGTTTTTCGCGTCCTGTAAATAGATGTAAGCCCTGCAATTTCGTTGCGGGGCTTTTTACATTTCTGGGTTAACCCCCCTGGTAAAAAATGGATACGAAGCAGCAGGCTGGTTTAGGTATTTTTTTGGCACTAACCACTGCCGTATTCTGGGGTGCCTTGCCGATTGCAATGAAGCAAGTACTCGAGGTCATGGAGCCTTATACCATTGTTTGGTATCGCTTTATGATGGCGGCTATCGGCTTGGGGATTATTCTGGCTTCGCGTCGTCAGTTGCCTTCTCTTAAACTTTTTCGCCAACGTCGCTGGCTAGTATTACTGATAGTTGCGACTTGTGGCTTGCTGGGGAATTTCATCTTCTTCAGCTCATCATTACAATATCTCAGCCCGACCACATCTCAGGTTATCGGGCAACTCTCGCCGGTCGGGATGATGGTTGCCAGTGTGCTGATTTTAAAAGAGCGGATGCGCATCACCCAGGTTATCGGTGCGGTCATGCTGATTTGTGGGCTGCTGTTATTTTTTAATACTAGTCTGCATGAACTCTTTACTCGCATGACTGATTATACCCTTGGCGTGGCATTGGGGGTTTGTGCAGCGGTTGTCTGGGTCAGCTATGGTGTTGCCCAGAAGGTGCTATTAAGGCGTATGGCATCGCAACAAATCTTATTATTGTTGTACACTTTATGTGCAATTGCATTATTCCCATTAGCAAAGCCCGCCGTTATTTTTCAGCTAAATGGGTGGCAGTTTGCCTGTTTACTGTTCTGTGGGGTTAATACCCTGGTTGGTTATGGTGCTTTGGCTGAAGCCATGGCGCGCTGGCAGGCCGCGCAGGTAAGTGCACTCGTCACATTGACGCCGCTGTTTACCTTGTTCTTTTCAATCTTATTGGCGCTGGCCTGGCCAGATATGTTCGCCGCACCATCTCTTAACTTTGTGGGATACGTAGGCGCATTCGTGGTAGTGGCAGGTGCAATGTTTTCCGCAATTGGGCACCGTTGGTGGCCACGTCGGACAGAAATAAATCGGGTTGCTGCGCAAAAATAGCAGCTCGGTGAATGATTTACGGAGAAAGTAAATGAAGTTTGTAGATGAAGCTACAATTTTGGTTGTAGCCGGTGACGGTGGTAACGGTTGTGTCAGTTTCCGTCGCGAGAAATATATTCCTAATGGTGGTCCTGACGGTGGTGATGGTGGTGATGGTGGTGATATTTATCTGCTGGCTGATGAAAACCTCAACACACTGATTGATTACCGCTTTGTGAAGTCTTTCCGTGCTGAGCGCGGTGAGAATGGGCAGAGCCGTGACTGTACCGGTAAACGCGGTAAAGACATTACCATTAAAGTCCCTGTTGGTACTCGTGTACTGGATCAAGGTACTGGTGAGATTGTTGGCGATATGACTCGCCACGGTCAGCGCCTAATGGTGGCAAAAGGCGGTTTCCACGGATTGGGTAATACCCGTTTCAAATCCTCAGTAAACCGCGCGCCTCGTCAGAAAACTATGGGGACGGAAGGCGAAACTCGTGAGTTGATGCTGGAGCTGCTGTTACTGGCTGATGTGGGTATGTTGGGTTTACCTAATGCCGGTAAATCAACCTTTATTCGCGCCGTTTCTGCTGCTAAACCAAAAGTTGCTGATTATCCATTTACCACGCTGATCCCAAGTCTGGGTGTGGTTCGTATGGATCACGAGCAGAGCTTTGTGGTGGCAGATATCCCTGGTCTGATTGAAGGTGCTTCTGACGGTGCTGGTTTAGGTATTCGTTTCCTCAAACATTTGGAACGTTGCCGCGTACTATTGCATTTAGTGGATTTGGCTCCGATCGATGAATCTGATCCGGTAGAAAACGCCAAAATCATTATTAATGAGCTGCAACAATACAGCGAAAACCTTGCCCAGAAGCCACGCTGGCTTGTTTTCAACAAGATTGACCTGGTAGGGCCGGAAGAAGCTGAAGTACGCGCTAAGGCCATCGTAGAAGCTCTGGGATGGGAAGATAAGTATTATATGATCTCAGCTGCGAATCGCGATAACGTGAACGCCTTATGCTGGGATGTAATGAACTTCCTGAACTCACAACCTAAAGCGATGGCTATTGCTGAAAGCGCGCCAGAAAAAGTTGAATTCATGTGGGACGATTATCATCGTGAACAACTGGCTGAAGTGGAAGCTGAAGCAGAATCAGAAGACGACGATGATTGGGATGAAGAAGATGATGACGGCGTAGAGTTCATCTACGAACGTTAAGTTTCCCAGTAGTTGCACGTCAGTGAAGTAGGATGTGAACAAGGGCTGCCATTCGTGGTGGCCCTTTTGTTTGCAAGAGGAGCGCTGGTATTATTAAACTCGTTTAGCTGTGTGTGGTCGCCGGTATCCAGCATTGTGCTCTTAGCCCTGAACGGTCAGAACGATTTTCCAGCGTTAGCCTGCCTTGGTGCAGTTGGGCAATTCGGATCACAATATTCAGCCCTAAGCCGCTGCCGCCGTAGCGTTGGTCCATGCGACGAAATGCCTGCGTCAGTTCACCTGCTTGTTCCTGCTTTATTCCTGGCCCTTCATCCATGACTTGCAACAGAGTCCCCTGTGCTTCAGAAGACAGTTTGACTGAAATTTGACTGCCGACCGGGCTGTAGCGATGTGCATTTTCAACCAGATTACGCAGCATTAAACGCAGCAATGTGGCATCGCCCTGAGTTTGAGCATCAGAGGGGAGTTCCCAACATAGGCTTTGCTGACGCTGAGCACACATTTCTTCCAGCTCTTCTTTCAATGGCTGTACCACGTTCTCAATCCAATCCAATGTCTGATAAAGGCCACTGGCAAAATTCTGACCTGCCCGCGACAGCATCAATAGCTGTTCAATGGTATGCATCAATAAATCAATTCGGCTGATAAGTGACTTACTTTCAGCAATACCTTGCTGTTCCATTAATTCAAGATGCAGCCGGATACCGGCAAGGGGGGTACGTAGCTCGTGTGCAGCATCGGCGGTAAACAGGCGCTCTTGCGCAATGGTATTGGAGAGTCGGGATAGCAATTGATTAAGGGTAGAAGTCACAGAGACAATTTCTTGCATGTCACTGTTTACGACGACAGGGGTCAGGTTATCTGCGGAGCGCTCAGCCAATTTCTGCTGTAATTGATCCAGTGGTCGAATTATCCAACTGATGGCCCAGAAAGAAAGCAGCAGGGTAATCGTCATCATAATGAGTGACGGTGCAAGCAGTGAGGCTATGGCCTCAGCTATTTCAGTATCAACCCGCTCATTGCGCACTTTGGCGCTCAGCGTTTCATCAACCAAAAAGCTGATTTGCTCTTGGCTTTCATGCCACAACCAAAATGCACTGATTAACTGGGTAATCAGTAATATTAACGCTAACATTAAAATGAGACGACGCCGCATACTGACCATCATAGTGCTTCCAGCCGATAGCCAATACCCCGAACTGTCCGGATCCGATCTTTGCCCAATTTACGCCGCAGGTTGTGGATATGTACTTCCAACGTATTGGAGCCAAGATCGTCATTCCAGGTATACAGATCTTGTTGCAATAACTCACGATTGACGGTTTGACCCGCTCGCATGATTAAACGCGACAAAATCGCAAATTCTTTTGGTGTGACTTCCAGCGGCTGCCCCTGCAAACACACTTGCTGTGTTGATAGGTTGAGGCTCAGGTCATCTTGTTGTATCAGATTGTCACTTTGCCCTTGATAGCGGCGGATCAGCGCTCGTACACGGGCCAATAATTCTGCCAGAGCGAAAGGTTTTATCAGATAATCGTCAGCTCCGGCATCCAGCCCATCAACTCTATCCTCAAGGGCATCACGAGCAGTGAGGATAAGCACGGGTAGCGTGATGTGTTGGCGTCGCCATTGACGCAGCAATACTGCGCCATCCTGATCCGGTAAACCGAGATCGAGAATAACCATGCTGTACTGACTGGAGAGTAACAAACTATGCGCTTGTGCCGCGGTGCCAGCACAGTCGCAGGCATAGCCTCCGCTGGTCAGCGCCATAGCTATCCCTCGTTGCAGTAGTTCATCATCTTCGACAATCAGTAGTTTCATCGTTTTTAGTTGTTCTGATAAATGTCTTTATACAGTCGGCTTTCGAAACGCACCAATGGCGCGCGGCGATTTTTTTGATCTTCAGGTGGCACAGCGTAGCCTGACAAGAATTGCACAAAAGCCATGCGTTGCCCACTGGCGGTAGTAATAAATCCGGCCAAATTGTAGACGCCTTGTAATGCGCCTGTTTTAGCTGAAACTTTGCCGTCAACACCCGCTTCGTGCAACCCACCACGATAGCGTAATGTGCCGTCGTAGCCTGATAATGGCAGCATTGAGATAAAGTTAAGCTCTTGATCATGCTGAGCTATATACTGTAAGGCCTGCATCATGGTTGCCGGTGAAATAAGGTTATGGCGTGATAAGCCCGACCCATCCACGACAATACTGTTCCCCAGATCCACACCTGCTTTTTGTCGCAACACCTGGCGTACCGCATCAGCACCGGCGCGCCATGTTCCCGGCACGCCAAAACGCTGATGACCAATGGTTCTAAATACGGTGTCAGCAATCATGTTGTCAGACTTTTTCAACATGATTTTCAGCAAGTCATGTAACGGCGCTGATTGAGCTTGAGCTAATACGGTTCCAGCGGCATTGGGGGTCGTCTGGCGGCGTAAACTGCCATCAATTTGGATGTCAGCTTTTTTTAATTCATCTTTCAAAATAGCACCGGCATAGCTGGCCCCATTTTGTACTGCAAAGGCCAAAGGCAGCGGTTCACTGCGCTGTGTCAGGCAGCCGGTCAGGGTGAATCGGTTTAATTCACCAGGCACCACATCTAATTCGCAATATTGCGCATCAGGCGAACCTTTGGCTAAGGTGCGAACTTCACTAAACATCTGCACCGGGTAATAAGATGCGACTCGGATAAATGCCATGTCACCTGGATTCGGTGCGCTATAAAGAGAGACAGAAAAACAGTTACGATCGACAATCGCGGCCGCAGGCGGCGCACTAAAGCACTGTGTCATATCGTTCCACGGCCAACCTGGAGCTTTGTCATGGCTGGCAAACACCGACGTATCAATAATCAAATCACCGGCGATTTGTTTTACACCCGATTTTCTTAATGTCGCCACCATATTACGCAATTGCTGGCGTGTTAAAGTGGGGTCGCCATCAAAACGTGCGATCAAATTGCCACGTAAAATCCCATCACTAATCGTGCCGTGGCTTTCTAATGTGGTATTGAAGCGAAAATCTGGCCCAAGCTGCAATAATGCCGCCAGCGCAGTCAGGACTTTTTGCGTACTGGCAGGTAATGCCATCTGCTGAGCGTGATAGTCTATTGCTGGGGTTGTGGCCCCGATTTTTTGTACGACTAACGCAAGATTTGCCCCATCAGGCAGATATTGTGTGTAATTCTCAACCTGAGCCGCATTGGCATTAGATATGCTGATATTGATCGCAATAGCACAGGCCAATCCACTGACAATTCGTGAAAAATGCATAATTTCGGTATAACTGCTGAATAACGTGTTGCCATACTACGGTGCAACGAGGGCGAAAGTAAACGATGACCCTAAAGGAACTCTACGTTAAAATGCATATCAAAATGCAAAATTGATCCTGACTTGGGGTTTTGGCTCCGGGGTGATTTTTTTTGTTTATCGCCTGGAGGCGGGTAGGGCATCAAACTAGCCGTATTTTCATTCGAAAACGTTAGGATGACGGTTTTTTGAACAGGATAGATTTAGAGGTATTTAAAAGATGAAACAGATTCCGATGACGGTAAATGGCGCAGAGAAACTGCGCGAAGAGCTGGATTATTTAAAAGGCGTTCGCCGCCCTAAAATTATCGCTGATATCGCCACTGCCCGTGAGCATGGTGATTTAAAAGAAAATGCAGAATATCATGCAGCCCGTGAGCAGCAAGGGTTCTGTGAAGGTCGTATTCAAGAAATAGAAGCGAAGCTTTCTAATGCGCAGGTGATTGATATCACTAAAATGCCAAATAATGGCCGCGTTATTTTTGGTGCCACTGTACGTGTATTAAATGTGGTTTCTGAAGAAGAGCAGCAATACCGGATTGTAGGTGATGACGAGGCTGATTTTAAACAAAATCTTATTTCAGTTAACTCACCTATTGCTCGTGGCCTGATTGGTAAAGAAGTCGATGACGTGGTTGTTATTCGTACTCCAGGTGGCGAAGTAGAATATGAAATTCTTACCGTAGATTATGTGTAATACTTGTTCATCTGAATAGTAAGTACACATTGTTTATAAAAAATGAAGTTGTAAAGAAAAGTAAAAGGCCGCTTGCGGCCTTTTATCAGAACAAAGTGCATGGCACCTTTTCTCTAAAACAAGCGTCATTAACGCGGTAAAATAATTTTGCGCTCTTTTGCTGGGCGATAGAGCACTAAAATATTACCGATGATTTGGACGTTAACGGCACCGGTCTCACGCACGATGGCATCAGCAATTAGGGCTTTGGTTTCACGCTCTTCTGCAGTGATCTTCACCTTGATAAGTTCATGATGTTCCAGCGTTTGTTCGATTTCAGCCAGCACCCCTTCGGTTAACCCGTTGTTGCCCAGCATCACTACTGGCTTTAACGGATGGGCCAGGCTTTTCAGGTGTTGTTTTTGTTTGTTATTCAGATTCATCGTCTTTTTTGCTTAAGTTGGGATTGAAAACGGTTCATTCTACCGCCATCTCATGTGTATCACCAAATCGGTCTACGCCGAGAGGGAGTTTACGCGAGCTAAGCAAGAGATGCGCGGGCTCTTAATTAAGATAGTTGGAAAAAGAGATGTCTAATAAAAAGCGTTCGGCTAGCTCCAGTCGCTGGTTACAAGAACACTTTAGCGATAAATATGTCATTCAGGCACAGAAAAAGGGGCTACGCTCCCGCGCCTGGTTTAAACTTGATGAAATACAACAGAGCGATAAGCTTTTTAAACCGGGTATGACTGTGGTCGATTTAGGCGCAGCACCTGGTGGTTGGTCCCAATATGTTGTAACCCAGATCGGTGGTAAAGGGCGGGTCATCGCATGTGATCTTCTACCAATGGATCCTATCGTTGGTGTCGATTTCCTTCAGGGCGATTTTCGTGATGAACTAGTTCTGAAAGCTTTACTTGAACGTGTTGGGGATAAAAAGGTTCAGGTGGTCATGTGTGATATGGCCCCGAATATGAGTGGTACTCCGGCCGTCGATATTCCTAAATCAATGTATCTGGTTGAATTAGCTTTAGATATGTGTCGTGATGTACTTGCACCAGGCGGAAGTTTCCTGGTGAAGGTGTTCCAGGGAGATGGCTTTGATGAATACCTACGGGAAATTCGCTCCCTGTTTACGAAAGTTAAGATTCGTAAGCCAGACGCTTCTCGTGCGCGATCGCGTGAAGTGTACATTGTAGCGACAGGGCGGAAACTGTAGTACCCTAACGCTGTTTGTTAACACAGTTGTAATATGAGGTTAATCCCTTGAGTGACATGGCGAAAAACCTAATTCTCTGGTTAGTTATTGCAGTCGTACTGATGTCTGTATTCCAGAGCTTTGGACCCAGCGAATCGAATGGCCGTAGAGTGGATTACTCTACTTTCATGTCCGACGTAACCCAAGATCAGGTTCGTGAAGCACGTATCAATGGACGTGAAATTAACGTTAGTAAGAAAGATAACAGCAAATATACGACTTTCATTCCGGTCAACGATCCAAAGCTGTTAGATACCTTATTGACTAAAAATGTGAAAGTTGTTGGTGAGCCACCGGAAGAGCCGAGCTTGCTGGCCTCTATCTTTATTTCTTGGTTCCCAATGCTGTTGCTGATTGGGGTCTGGATCTTCTTTATGCGTCAAATGCAGGGCGGCGGTGGCAAAGGGGCAATGTCCTTTGGCAAGAGCAAAGCCCGAATGCTGACAGAAGATCAGATAAAAACTTCTTTTGCTGATGTGGCGGGTTGCGACGAAGCAAAAGAGGAAGTCAGTGAATTGGTTGAGTACTTACGTGAGCCAAGCCGTTTCCAGAAACTGGGCGGTAAAATTCCGAAAGGCGTATTGATGGTCGGCCCTCCGGGGACAGGTAAAACCTTGCTGGCGAAAGCCATTGCAGGGGAAGCTAAAGTACCATTCTTCACCATCTCGGGTTCTGACTTCGTAGAAATGTTCGTTGGTGTGGGTGCATCCCGTGTCCGTGACATGTTTGAACAGGCTAAAAAAGCCGCGCCTTGTATCATCTTTATCGATGAAATTGATGCGGTAGGCCGTCAGCGTGGTGCAGGTCTGGGTGGCGGTCATGACGAACGTGAACAGACACTGAACCAAATGCTGGTTGAGATGGATGGCTTTGAAGGCAATGAAGGCATCATCGTCATCGCGGCAACTAACCGTCCAGACGTTCTTGACCCAGCGTTACTGCGTCCGGGCCGTTTCGACCGTCAGGTTGTGGTTGGTTTACCGGATGTACGTGGACGTGAACAGATTCTGAAAGTCCACATGCGTCGCGTACCACTAGATATCGACATTGATGCTTCTGTTATCGCTCGTGGTACACCAGGTTTCTCTGGTGCTGACCTGGCCAACCTGGTCAACGAAGCCGCACTGTTTGCCGCTCGCGGTAACAAGCGCGTCGTTTCCATGGTTGAGTTCGAGAAAGCGAAAGATAAAATTATGATGGGTGCGGAACGTCGCTCCATGGTAATGACAGAAGCGCAGAAAGAATCAACGGCATACCATGAAGCAGGGCATGCGATCATTGGTCGCCTGGTGCCTGAACATGACCCAGTACATAAAGTGACCATTATTCCTCGTGGTCGTGCATTGGGTGTGACATTCTTCCTGCCGGAAGGTGATGCAATCAGCGCCAGCCGTCAGAAACTGGAAAGCCAGATCTCGACTTTGTATGGTGGTCGTCTTGCTGAAGAGATCATTTATGGCCCGGAAAAAGTCTCTACCGGTGCTTCGAATGATATCAAAGTGGCAACGTCTATTGCGCGTAACATGGTGACTCAGTGGGGCTTCTCCGAGAAACTGGGGCCGTTGCTGTATGCTGAAGAAGAAGGCGAAGTATTCCTTGGCCGTTCAGTGGCGAAAGCCAAGCATATGTCCGATGAAACCGCGCGTATTATCGATCAGGAAGTTAAATTACTTATTGAGCGTAACTACCAGCGTGCACGTAAATTGCTGTTAGAAAACATGGATGTCCTTCATTCCATGAAAGATGCGCTGATGAAGTATGAAACTATTGATGCACCGCAGATTGATGACTTGATGAATCGCAAAGAAGTTCGCCCGCCAGCGGGTTGGGATGATGCGAACAAGACTAAATCAACGGACAACGATAGTACGCCAAAGGCACCTACGCCGGTTGATGAGCCACATACACCAACGCCAGGCAATACGATGTCAGAACAATTGGGCGATAAGTAAGTCTACTGTTGGCATCTATACTCTAAATAATTCGAGTTGCAGGAAGGCGGCAAGTGAATGAATCCCGATGAGTTGACGCCAGTCAATGATTCGGGTGAGAGAGAGCAGCTAACGCACATGCAGCTTGAAGTATACCGAGTATAAAGCGTTGTGATTAATATAAACCTCGGGCTTGCCCGGGGTTTTTCTTTTTCTATGATATAGAATCGAAGTGAATTGCCACTTTAAGGCGCGAACGCATGCATTTAACGGCCAGAGATCTGGTTTTGGATCTCACTCGCCCACAAGTAATGGGTATCTTGAATGTCACACCGGATTCATTTTCAGATGGTGGACGTCACAATAATCTTGATAAAGCATTACAACACGCCGAACGGATGTTATCAGCCGGTGCTACGCTGATTGATATTGGCGGAGAATCTACCCGCCCAGGCGCTACTGAAGTCAGTGAACAAGAAGAACTTGATCGGGTCGTGCCTGTGGTAGAAGCGCTGGCGAAACGTTTTGATGTTTGGTTATCTGTCGATACATCTAAAGCGGCGGTTATCACCGAGTCGGCTCGTGCGGGCGCTCATCTCATCAATGATATTCGTTCGTTGCAAGAGCCTGGTGCACTTGAAGCTGCGGCTAAAACTGGGTTACCGGTGTGTCTTATGCATATGCAAGGGCAGCCACAGAGTATGCAGCAGTCCCCTCATTACGATGATCTGATGGCCGATGTAAATCAGTTTTTTAAGCACCATATTGACCGCTGTATTGCGGCTGGTATCGCAAAAAGTAAATTGTTACTCGACCCAGGCTTCGGTTTCGGTAAAAATCTGGCGCATAATTATCAGCTACTGGCACGCTTGGCCGAACTTCACCATTTTGAGTTGCCACTTTTGGTCGGGATGTCACGAAAATCAATGGTCGGTCAGCTACTGAATGTTCCGCCACAACAGCGGGTTATTGGTAGTGTGGCTTGTGCTGTTATTGCCGCCATGCAAGGTGCACAGATTGTCAGGGTGCACGATGTCAAAGAAACTGTCGAGGCGATGCGAGTCGTCGAGGCAACACTTTCAGCGAAGGGATGAATAAAAATTATGAGCGACCGTAAATACTTTGGTACAGATGGCATTCGCGGCAAAGTGGGTGACAGTCCGATTACGCCAGATTTTGTATTAAAGCTCGGCTGGGCCGCCGGAAAGGTTCTGGCTCGACATGGTTCTCGTAAAATTATTATTGGTAAAGATACACGTATTTCTGGCTACATGTTGGAGTCTGCACTTGAAGCTGGCTTGGCTGCTGCTGGGCTATCTGCCTCATTTACCGGCCCTATGCCGACGCCTGCGGTTGCTTACCTGACGCGAACTTTCCGTGCAGAAGCCGGTATCGTTATTTCTGCCTCTCATAATCCTTTCTATGACAATGGCATCAAGTTCTTCTCAATTGATGGCACTAAATTGCCTGATGATGTGGAGGAAGCCATTGAAGCCGAGATGGAAAAACCACTCACTTGCGTAGAGTCTGCGGAACTGGGTAAAGCTAACCGCATTGTGGATGCTGCGGGCCGCTATATTGAATTTTGTAAAGGGACATTCCCGAGCGAGCTCAGTTTGAATGAGCTGAAAATTGTGGTCGATTGCGCCAATGGGGCGACTTATCACATTGCGCCAAGTGTATTACGTGAGCTAGGGGCAACCGTGATTACCATTGGCTGTGAGCCAGATGGTATGAACATTAACGAAAAATGCGGTGCTACAGATGTCCGTTTGCTGCAAGAGCGTGTTCTTGCAGAGAAGGCAGATGTTGGTCTGGCCTTTGATGGTGATGGTGACCGGCTGATGATGGTCGATCATTTGGGTAACAAGGTTGATGGTGACCAAATCCTCTACATTATTGCCCGTGAAGGTTTGCGTCAGGGTCAACTGAAAGGCGGTGCTGTCGGCACTTTGATGAGTAATATGGGGCTGCAATTAGCCTTGAAAGAGCTGGGTATCCCATTTGTTCGCGCCAAAGTAGGCGACCGCTACGTGTTGGAAGCTATGCAGGAAAAAGGCTGGCGTATTGGGGCTGAGAACTCCGGTCATGTGATCCTGTTGGATAAAACCACCACCGGTGATGGTATCGTCGCTGGCCTGCAAGTGCTGACAGCAATGGTGCGTAACCATATGACCTTACATGATTTGTGTAGCGGTATGAAATTGCTACCACAAATCCTGGTGAATGTGCGTTTCTCCGGCGATCATAATCCACTGAAATCAGAGAAAGTCGAAGAAGTTACCCGCCAGGTTGAAAAAGAACTGGGTGATCGTGGTCGTGTCCTGTTACGTAAATCAGGTACTGAGCCATTAATCCGAGTGATGGTTGAGGGCGATGACGCAGAATCAGTGATTGCAGAAATGGCCAATCGGATTGCTGATGCAGTGAAAGCCGCAGGTTAATGACTTTTTTGATGAGGGAGAGGCTGCTCTCCCCTGTAAATTACACTGAAGTTGAATAACTTGGCGTTTTTTTCTGCAAATGAACCCATGTAATGAAATTGCCCTTGCGTGTATTAGACGCTTTGGTTAGTATTCACACCCGCTTAAGTGGGTGAATAAGTCCCCGCTTGATGGGTGAGAAGCATTTGGCATGCGGTGAACCCGCAAGGATACAGGTACAACTATGTACGAAGCTCTTCTGGTTATTTTCTTGCTGATTTCGATTGGGCTAGTTGCTCTGATCATGTTACAGCAAGGCAAAGGCGCGGATATGGGAGCCTCATTCGGAGCAGGTGCTTCTGCAACTCTGTTCGGTTCGAATGGTTCCGGTAACTTTATGACCCGTATGACGGCTGTATTGGCGGCGTTGTTTTTCGTCATTAGCTTGATTTTGGGTAATATGAGCACCAACCAGGGCAATAAAGGCAGCGAGTGGGAAAATCTGGGTCAGCCAGCAAAAGCTGAGCAGACTACAGCACCAGTAGCGCCGACTAAGCCGAGTAGTGATATCCCGCAGTAATGTTTCAAAAGTAGTAAGTAGTAAGAACGAGAAAGAAAGTTTTAAAGTGGTTGTGAAAACTTAAACAGTAAAAACAACCATTTGAATCAGTGCCGGGGTGGTGGAATTGGTAGACACGCTACCTTGAGGTGGTAGTGCCCGATTGGGCTTACGGGTTCAAGTCCCGTCCTCGGTACCAAATCAGACAGATAACTTGCTTTTTTGTCGTTATCAACGTAATATTTGCCACGTTTTCGGACGCGGGGTGGAGCAGCCTGGTAGCTCGTCGGGCTCATAACCCGAAGGTCGTCGGTTCAAATCCGGCCCCCGCAACCACTTTCCTAAAGTGTTTTTTTTCAAATGTTGTATTCGGTAGACCTCAGATACTTTCGATTTCAATTTGAAAAAAATACTTGTCAGAAAGTTGTACCGAAGCCGCTTTGCGGCAAACAGGGTCCAGTTGCATAAAGCCCCGAATTTCGGGGTTTTTTGTTATTTGACAGCAGAATCACTGGGCTATTAGGCCCTTTTTTTATGTCTTGGGGGTGGGCTTGTCCACATTAGAACAAAAGTTAACAGAGATAATTTCAGCACCGGTTGAGGCCTTAGGCTATGAATTAGTCGGCATTGAGTTCATCCGGGGGCGCCAATCGACGCTACGAATCTATATTGATAGTGACGACGGAATCACTGTTGATGCTTGTGCTGATGTCAGCCACCAGGTCAGCGCTGTCTTGGATGTAGAAGATCCCATTACGGTCGCTTACAACTTAGAAGTTTCCTCTCCGGGCCTTGAACGCCCAATGTTCACTGCTGAGCACTATACTCGTTACCTTGGTGAAGAAGTCACTCTGGTTTTGCGTATGGCAATGCAGAACCGCCGTAAATGGCAGGGCATTATCAAAGCCGTTGATGGTGAAATGATCACGGTTACTGTGGATGGAAAAGATGAAGTGTTCGCGCTGAGCAACATCCAGAAAGCGAACCTGGTACCCCACTTTTAAAGTTTGGATGAGGCAACTAGGATGAACAAAGAGATTCTGGCTGTTGTAGAAGCAGTTTCCAATGAGAAATCCCTTCCGCGCGAGAAGATTTTTGAGGCGTTGGAAACCGCTCTAGCGACAGCGACCAAGAAAAAATACGAACAAGAAATTGAAGTTCGCGTCAGCATTGACCGTAAAACTGGTGATTTCGACACCTTCCGTCGTTGGGTTGCCGTTGATGAAGTCACGATGCCAACCCGCGAAATTACGTTAGAAGCGGCTCAATACGAAGATCCTTCGCTCCAGTTGGGCGATTATGTAGAAGATCAGATTGAATCTGTCACTTTTGACCGCATTACAACCCAAACCGCCAAGCAAGTTATCGTACAAAAAGTACGTGAAGCTGAACGTGCTATGGTTGTTGAACAATTCCGCCAGTATTTAGGTGAGATTGTGACCGGTACGGTTAAGAAAGTTAACCGCGACAGTATTGCACTGGATCTGGGTAATAATGCCGAAGCGGTTATTAACCGTGAAGACATGTTACCGCGTGAAAACTTCCGTCCAGGCGACCGTATCCGTGGTGTTTTGTACGATGTCCGTCCAGAAGCACGCGGTGCTCAGCTGTTTGTCAGCCGTTCACGTCCTGAAATGCTGATCGAGTTGTTCCGTATTGAAGTGCCAGAAATCGGCGAAGAATTGATCGAAATTAAAGCTGCGGCCCGTGATCCTGGCTCGCGTGCTAAAATTGCGGTTAAAACCAACGACAAACGTATCGATCCAGTCGGTGCCTGTGTTGGTATGCGTGGTGCCCGTGTTCAAGCTGTTTCCAGCGAACTTGGCGGCGAGCGCATTGATATTGTATTGTGGGATGATAATCCAGCCCAGTTTGTTATTAATGCCATGGCGCCAGCTGATGTTGCGTCAATTGTGGTTGATGAAGACAAACACACGATGGATGTTGCCGTTGAAGCCAGTAACCTGGCGCAGGCAATTGGCCGTAATGGTCAGAACGTACGTTTAGCAGCACAACTGAGTGGCTGGGAACTGAACGTAATGACGGCGGACGATCTTCAGGCGAAGCATCAGGCCGAGGCTCATGCCGCTATTGATACCTTCACCAAATATCTTGATATCGATGAGGACTTTGCCACCGTTTTGGTAGAGGAAGGTTTCTCTTCTCTGGAAGAGTTGGCTTACGTGCCAATGAAAGAGCTTCTGGAAATCGATGGTCTTGACGAAGATACGGTTGAAGCGCTGCGTGACCGCGCCAAAGCTGCATTGACCACGCTGGCCCTGGCACAAGAAGAAAGTCTTGGCGACCAAAAACCCGCTGATGACCTGCTGAACCTGGCCGGTCTGGAACGTAGCATGGCATTTAAATTGGCTGCGCGCGGTGTGTGTACGCTGGAAGATCTTGCCGAGCAGGGTATCGACGATCTGGCAGATATTGAAGGGCTTAGCGATGAGCAAGCCGGCGAGCTGATTATGGCCGCACGTAATATCTGTTGGTTTGGCGATAACGCGTAATAAACTGTAGCAGGAAGGAACAGCATGACAGATGTAACCGTAAAATCGCTGGCAGATGAAATTCAGACTCCAGTTGATCGCCTGGTACAGCAATTTGCTGATGCAGGGATCAAGAAGTCTGAAGTAGACTCAGTTACCCAGCAAGAAAAAGAAACATTGCTGGCACACTTAAACCGTGAACACGGTAGTGCGCCTAATAAACTCACGCTGCAACGCAAAACGCGTAGCACCTTGAATATTCCGAGCACCGGCGGAAAAAGTAAATCGGTGCAAATCGAGGTCCGCAAGAAACGCACTTATGTAAATACGCCGGAAGCTGAACAAGCGAAAGCGGAAGAGCAGGCACAGCGTGAAGCGGAAGAGCAGGCACAACGTGAAGCGGAAGCAGCAGCGCAGAAAATCGCTGAAGAAAAAGCTAAACGTGCGGCCGAAGAACAAGCCAAACGTGAGGCCGCTGAAAAAGCTAAGCGCCAAGCAGCGGAAAAAGAAAAAGTGACGAATCAACAAACCGACGAAAAAACCAAGCCAGCTCAGACTGATAAAGCACGCCGTGAAGCTGAAGCTGCCGAGCTGAAACGCTCAGTAGAAGAAGAAACACGCCGTAAGGTCGAGGAAGACGCTAAACGCGTTGCTGAGGAAGCCCGTAAAATGGCAGCCGAAAACGAAGGTAAATGGCCAGAACCTGTGGCTGAGCAGACTGAGTCTGCCGATTACCATGTAACTACCTCACAACATGCGCGCGCCGCGGAAGATGAAAACGACGCCAAAGTTGAAGGTGATCGCCGCAGCCGCACCCGTGGTGGTAAAGCGACTAAACAGAAGAAAGGCAATAAACTCTCTGAGTCTAAAGCTGATCGTGAAGAAGCACGTGCTGTTGGCCGTAAAGGCAAACGTAAGCCAAGCACATTGCAGCAGAGCTTCAACAAACCTGTCGTCGCCGTTAACCGTGATGTAGTGATCGGTGAAACTGTGACTGTTGCTGAACTGGCCAACAAAATGGCAGTTAAAGGCTCTCAGGTCATCAAAGCGATGATGAAACTGGGTGCAATGGCAACGATCAACCAGGTTATCGATCAGGAAACAGCACAGCTGGTTGCTGAAGAGATGGGCCATAAAGTTATCCTGCGTCGTGAAAACGAGCTGGAAGAAGCGCTGATGAGCGACCGTGATACTGGCGCTGAAGCCGCAGCCGAGCACCGCGCTCCGGTTGTGACCATCATGGGCCACGTTGACCACGGTAAAACTTCTCTGCTGGATTACATCCGCTCCACGAAAGTGGCGTCAGGTGAAGCCGGTGGTATTACTCAGCACATCGGTGCTTATCACGTTGAAACTGAAAACGGCATGATCACCTTCCTGGATACTCCAGGACACGCCGCATTTACTTCAATGCGTGCCCGTGGTGCTCAAGCGACTGATATCGTGGTGCTGGTTGTTGCAGCCGACGATGGCGTGATGCCGCAGACTATCGAAGCTATTCAGCATGCCAAAGCGGCGAACGTGCCGGTTGTGGTTGCAGTGAACAAAATCGATAAACCAGCTGCAGATCCAAATCGTGTTAAAACTGAATTGATTCAACACGGTATTATATCTGAAGATTTTGGTGGTGATGTTCCATTCATCGAGGTATCTGCGAAAGTGGGTACTGGTATCGATGATTTGCTGCAAGCAATTCTGCTGCAAGCTGAAGTCATGGAACTGAAAGCGGTTCGTACTGGCATGGCAAGCGGTGTTGTTATCGAATCCTTCTTGGATAAAGGCCGTGGCCCTGTAGCTACCGTGCTGGTCCAACAAGGTACGTTGAACAAAGGTGATATCGTACTGTGTGGCTTTGAGTATGGCCGTGTGCGTGCGATGCGTGACGAGCTAGGCCGTGATATCACGTCTGCTGGTCCGTCGATCCCCGTTGAGATCCTGGGTCTGTCCAGTGTTCCTGCTGCCGGTGACGAAGTTACTGTTGTTCGTGACGAGAAAAAAGCCCGCGAAGTTGCACTGTATCGTCAGGGCAAATTCCGTGAAGTTAAGCTGGCTCGTCAGCAGAAATCTAAACTGGAAAACATGTTTGCTAACATGACCGAAGGTGAAGTTTCTGAACTGAACATCGTCATCAAATCTGACGTACAGGGTTCTTGTGAAGCTATCTGTGATTCACTGGAAAAACTGTCTACTGATGAAGTGAAAGTACGCATTGTTGGCTCAGGCGTTGGTGGTATCACTGAAACTGATGCAACATTGGCAGCTGCTTCTGGCGCAATCATCCTTGGCTTCAACGTCCGTGCTGATGCTTCAGCGCGTCGTGTTGTTGAAACCGAAGGCCTGGATCTGCGTTACTACTCAGTTATTTATAGCCTGATTGACGAAGTTAAGCAGGCAATGAGTGGTATGTTGGCACCTGAGTACAAACAGCAGATTATCGGTTTGGCTGAAGTTCGTGACGTATTTAAATCACCGAAATTTGGCGCGATTGCTGGTTGTATGGTTACTGAAGGTGTGATTAAGCGTAATAATCCAATCCGTGTTCTGCGCGACAACGTGGTTATCTATGAAGGCGAGCTGGAATCTCTGCGCCGCTTCAAAGATGACGTTAACGAAGTCCGTAATGGTATGGAATGTGGTATCGGCGTTAAGAACTACAATGACGTCCGTACTGGCGATGTGATCGAAGTCTTCGAAATTATCGAAATTAAACGTACCATCGCTTAACCACCTCTGATTTGCTTATATCCATTTGGGGGGCCTTGGCCCCCCAAATTGTCTGGAGAATCCCAAATGGCAAAAGAATTCAGCCGTTCTCAGCGTGTTTCACAGGAAATGCAGAAAGAGATCGCACTCATCTTACAGCGCGAAATCAAAGACCCTCGTGTTGGCATGGCAACTGTGTCAGGCATCGAACTGTCTCGTGATTTGGCTTACGCTAAAGTCTTTGTGACCTTCCTGAATGTGTTAACTGACAATGCTGATCCGGATACAGTAAAGAATGGCATTAAAGCGCTGCAAGATGCTTCCGGTTATATCCGCACTCTGCTGGGTAAAGCGATGCGTTTGCGTATCGTGCCAGAACTGACCTTCGCTTATGATAACTCTCTGATTGAAGGGATGCGGATGTCTAACCTGGTGACTAATGTCATCAAAAATGATGTAGAACGTCAGGTTAATCCAGGAAGCGACGAGGAGAAGTAATGGGTCGTCCACGTCGTCGCGGCCGTGACATTAACGGCGTTCTGTTATTGGATAAGCCGCTGGGCCTCTCCTCTAATGATGTTTTGCAGAAAGTAAAACGTCTCTTTAGCGCAAACCGCGCAGGCCATACCGGTGCACTCGATCCATTGGCGACCGGTATGTTACCTATCTGTTTGGGTGAAGCGACCAAGTTTTCTCAATTTTTGCTCGATTCAGATAAGCGCTATCGAGTGGTTGCCCGTTTAGGTCAACGCACGGATACCTCAGATGCCGAAGGCGCATTAATCAGCGAGCGTGAAGTTAATGTCACGCAGGCACAGATGGATGCCGCGTTGGACAGTTTCCGTGGTAGCAGCCAGCAGGTGCCGTCCATGTATTCTGCGCTGAAGCATCAAGGCAAACCGCTGTATGAATATGCCCGTCAGGGGATTGAAGTAGAACGTGAAGCGCGCAGTATTACCGTGTACGAACTGCTGTTTATCCGCTGGGAAGGCAATGACCTGGAACTGGAAATCCACTGTTCCAAAGGCACCTATATTCGTACCATTATTGATGATTTGGGCGAATTACTAGGCTGCGGCGCACATGTGAGTTATCTGCGTCGGTTGCAAGTGGCGACCTATCCAAGTGACCGCATGGTGACATTGGAACAGTTGACTGCAATTGTTGAAACAGCGCAAGCAGAAGAGCGGTCGCCAAACGCTGAACTGGATGCGTTGCTATTACCGATGGATAGTGCGGTATTAAACTTCCCTGAAGTCAATCTGTTACCTGCTGTTGCGGCCTATGTGAAACAAGGGCAACCAGTACATGTAGCGGGAGCCCCTGGTGAAGGAATGGTTCGTATCACTGAGGGTGAAGAGCGTAATTTCATTGGTATCGGTACGATTGCTGAAGATGGCCGCGTTGCTCCGAAACGCTTGGTTGTAGAACATGTGGATAGTGCAAACCCTGTTGTAGCAGGTGTAGCGGCAGGAAACACACCGTAGGCCAGAAGGCCTTCCTTGCGATCCCGCAGTTCAAAGAGTAGAATAGTGCGGCTTACATATTGGGTTGCTGAATTAGAGATCGGCGCCTGTCTTAATTTATCTATATATTTGGAGTTGTATCATGTCTCTAAGTGTTGAAGCGAAAGCTAAAATTGTTGCTGACTTCGGTCGCGATGCTAATGACACCGGTTCAAGCGAAGTTCAGGTTGCTCTGTTGACTGCTCAAATTAACCATTTGCAAGGTCACTTCTCCGAGCACAAAAAAGATCACCACAGTCGTCGTGGTCTGCTGCGTATGGTATCCACGCGTCGTAAGCTGCTGGACTACCTGAAGCGTAAAGATGTAGCGAGTTATGTTTCCCTGATCGAACGTCTGGGTCTGCGTCGCTAAGTCTGCGAGTTTCGGGAGAAAGGGGCCAAATTGGCCCCTTTTTTCTAAGAAGCAATGATAAAATACGTTAGTATATTGTTGTTGTTCTATAGGATTTGTCTACCCAATAGATTTCGAGATGTAGGAAGGCGGCAAGCGAAAGAGTCCCGATGAGCTTACATAAGTAAGTGATCCGGGTGATTGAACGCAGCCAACACAGCTACATATCGAAAGATGACGGGTATAAATAGGATCTTCCGGTGCAGAGGTTCGCGCGGCTAATGAGAGACTTTAACTCACGGGAGTTAAGGGTTGTCATTAGTCGCGAGGATGCAGTGTGAAGGTATGAGTAACAGGTGGATGAGATCGTCAATACGATCCGGCACCGCATAGTATAAGGATACTATTTTGCTGACTCCGATTATTCGTAAATTCCAGTACGGCCAACATACCGTTACCATTGAAACTGGCATGATGGCTCGCCAGGCGACTGCTGCCGTTATGGTCAGCATGGATGACACCGCAGTATTCGTTACTGTTGTTGGCCAAAAGAAAGCTAAACCAGGCCAGAGTTTCTTCCCTCTGACTGTTAACTATCAGGAGCGTACCTACGCTGCTGGTCGTATCCCAGGCAGCTTCTTCCGTCGTGAAGGCCGCCCAAGTGAAGGCGAAACACTGACTTCACGTCTGATTGACCGCCCGATTCGCCCACTGTTCCCAGACAGCTTCCTGAATGAAGTTCAGGTTATTGCGACTGTTGTTTCTGTTAACCCACAAATTAACCCAGACATCGTGGCACTGATTGGTGCATCAGCTGCGCTGAGCCTGTCAGGTATTCCATTCAACGGCCCAATCGGTGCTGCTCGTGTTGGTTTTATCAACGACCAGTATGTGCTGAACCCAACCACCGATGAGCTGAAAGAAAGCCGTCTGGACTTGGTTGTTGCCGGTACTGCGGGTGCAGTATTGATGGTTGAATCAGAAGCAGACATCTTGTCTGAAGATCAAATGTTAGGCGCGGTTGTCTTCGGCCATGAACAACAGCAAGTTGTGATTGAAAATATCAACGCTCTGGTTGCTGAAGCGGGCAAACCGAAGTGGGATTGGCATGCTGAGCCAGTAAACGAAGCGCTGCATGCGCGCGTTGCTGAGCTGGCTGCTGCACGTCTGGGCGATGCTTATCGCATTACCGAGAAACAAGAGCGTTATACTCAAGTTGATGCTATCAAAGCTGATGTGACTGAAGCGCTGTTAGCGCAAGACGATACATTAGATGCTGCGGAAATTCAGGATATCCTGGGTAGCGTTGAGAAAGACGTAGTTCGTAGCCGTGTACTGCGTGGCGAACCGCGTATCGATGGTCGCGAAAAAGACATGATCCGTGGTCTGGATGTGCGTACTGGCGTGTTGCCGCGTACCCACGGTTCTGCGTTGTTCACCCGTGGTGAAACTCAGGCGCTGGTTACAGCAACACTGGGTACTGCACGTGACGCACAAAATATTGATGAGCTGATGGGTGAGCGTACTGACTCATTCCTGCTACACTATAATTTCCCTCCATATTCTGTTGGTGAAACAGGTATGGTTGGTTCACCGAAACGTCGTGAGATTGGCCATGGTCGTCTGGCGAAACGTGGTGTGTTGGCAGTGATGCCAAGCCCGAGCGAGTTCCCTTACACTGTGCGTGTGGTTTCTGAAATCACCGAGTCTAACGGTTCTTCCTCAATGGCTTCTGTTTGTGGTGCTTCTCTGGCCCTGATGGACGCAGGTGTGCCGATTAAAGCCGCTGTTGCTGGTATCGCAATGGGTCTGGTTAAAGAGGATGAAAACTTTGTTGTTCTGTCTGACATTCTGGGTGACGAAGATCACTTGGGCGACATGGACTTTAAAGTAGCCGGTAGCCGTGACGGTATCACCGCACTGCAAATGGACATTAAAATTGAAGGTATCACCCGCGAAATCATGCAGGTAGCTCTGAACCAGGCTAAGGGTGCGCGTCTGCACATTCTGGGTGTTATGGAACAGGCTATCAGCACTCCGCGCGGCGATATCTCTGAGTTTGCTCCACGTATCTACACCATGAAAATCAATCCTGAGAAAATCAAGGATGTGATCGGTAAAGGCGGTTCTGTGATTCGTGCGCTGACTGATGAAACTGGCACCACCATTGAAATCGAAGATGATGGCACCATTAAGATTGCAGCAACTGACGGCGATAAAGCGAAACATGCTATCCGTCGTATCGAAGAGATTACTGCTGAAATCGAAGTGAACCGTATCTATGCGGGTAAAGTGACTCGTATCGTTGATTTCGGTGCATTTGTTGCTATCGGCGGGGGTAAAGAAGGCTTGGTACATATTTCTCAAATCGCTGACAAGCGTGTTGATAAAGTGACTGATTACCTGCAAATGGGTCAGGAAGTACCGGTTAAAGTTATCGAAGTTGATCGCCAAGGCCGTATCCGCCTGAGCATGAAAGAAGCGACTACTCCTGATGCAGAAGCACCGGCACCAGAAGCAGCAGAGTAATTAGTATTCCACAGCTCCTTACTCGTGAGTGAGGAGCTGTGTTATCTCGAGGGCAGGATGCTCTTGTGTTAAACAAATGGATGAAAGGATATTTATCCAATGTTTGTCTTCGGGAGTAGGAAATGAAGCCTTTCTTGCGCTGGTGTTACGTTGTGACAGCACTGATGCTGGCAGGATGCAGCAACCATGATTGGCGTAAAGACGAGGTATTGGCAATCCCGTTGCAACCTACGTTGCAGCAGGAAGTGATTCTGGCGCGCATGGAACAAATCCTTGCAAGTCGGGCACTTACGGATGATGAGCGCGCACAGCTTTTATATGAGCGCGGAGTGCTGTATGATAGCCTCGGGCTACGGGCACTAGCGCGAAATGATTTTTCGCAAGCGTTAGCTATTCGTCCTGATATGCCAGAAGTTTTTAACTATCTGGGCATTTATTTAACGCAGGCAGGCAATTTTGATGCTGCCTATGAAGCGTTTGATTCTGTACTAGAGCTTGATCCAACTTACAATTACGCGCGTTTAAACCGGGGTATCGCTCTGTATTATGGCGGTCGACTCCCGTTGGCGCAGGATGATCTGCAGGCGTTTTATCAAGACGATCCAAATGATCCCTTCCGTTCGTTGTGGCTGTATCTGGTGGAAAGAGAAATCGATCCCAAGACAGCGGCAGTAGCGTTACAACAGCGCTATGAAAAATCGGACAGAGGGCAATGGGGATGGAATATTGTCGAATTCTACCTGGGCACGATCAGCGAAAAAACGCTGATGGAAAGGCTTAAGGCAGATGCAACGGATAACACTTCGCTCGCTGAGCATCTCAGTGAAACTGACTTCTATTTAGGTAAACATTACCTAAGTCTGGGGGACAAGGACACCGCTTCGGCGCTGTTCAAACTGACGGTAGCTAACAACGTTCATAACTTTGTTGAGCACCGCTATGCATTGTTGGAATTGGCGCTTTTGGGCCAAGAACAAGACGACCTATCGGAATCGGACCAGCAATAGCTGACGAACAACTATTAGCCTGACTACCTTGGTTTTTGCCAACGTTAATCACCCTAACAGGTGATGGCCTTTTTGTTCGTTTTATAATCTAATTTGAGCCGGTTCACACTTTTCAATGAAAATGACTGAAAATTTTCTCGACGAGTTATGTAGACTGGCTGCCATTATTAATGAGGCACGTGTACATGACTACTGAGCTTGAAACCTCTTTTGCTGATCTGGGGCTGTCCGCTCCAATTCTTTCTGCTCTGACCGATCTTGGTTATGAAAAACCATCTCCTATCCAGTTGGAGTGTATTCCACACCTGTTGAACGGCCGTGATGTTCTCGGCATGGCGCAAACCGGTAGTGGCAAAACAGCCGCATTTGGTCTGCCGCTGTTACACAACATTGATCCAAGCCTGAAAGCACCGCAAGTGTTAGTACTGGCTCCAACTCGTGAGTTGGCTATTCAAGTTGCTGAAGCATTATCTAGCTTCTCTAAACATATGAACGGCGTTAACGTGGTAGCTCTGTATGGCGGCCAGCGTTATGACGTTCAATTACGCGCTTTGCGCCAGGGGCCACAAGTTGTTGTTGGTACCCCAGGTCGTCTGTTAGACCATCTGAAACGCGGCACCCTTAACCTGTCCAACCTGAGTGGTTTAGTGTTGGATGAAGCAGATGAAATGCTGCGCATGGGCTTTATCGAAGACGTGGAAAATATTCTGGCGCAGATCCCGGCTGAACATCAGACCGCGCTGTTCTCTGCCACTATGCCAGAAGCGATTCGTCGTATTACCCGTCGCTTTATGAAAGAGCCACAGGAAGTTCGCATTCAGTCTAGCATGACTACCCGTCCTGATATCAGCCAGAGCTATTGGGTTGTAGACGGTGTCCGTAAAAACGATGCATTGGTTCGTTTCCTGGAAGCTGAAGATTTTGACGCTGCTATCATTTTCGTTCGTACCAAAAACGCGACGCTGGAAGTGGCTGAAGCTTTGGAACGTAGCGGTTATAACAGCGCTGCATTGAATGGTGACATGAATCAGGCTGCACGTGAGCAGACTCTTGAACGCCTGAAAAATGGTCGTTTAGATATTCTGATTGCAACTGATGTTGCGGCTCGTGGTTTGGACGTTGAGCGCATCAGCCTGGTAGTAAACTATGATATCCCTATGGATTCAGAGTCTTATGTCCACCGTATCGGTCGTACCGGTCGTGCAGGTCGTGCAGGTCGTGCATTACTGTTCGTTGATAGACGTGAACGTCGTCTGTTGCAGAACATTGAACGTACTATGAAGATGACTATCCCACCAGTCCAATTGCCAAACGCGGAATTACTGGGCGAACGTCGCTTAGCCAAATTTGCGGCTAAAGTTGGCCAACAGCTGGAAAGCAGTGATTTGGATCTGTACCGTGCGTTGCTGGCGAAGCTACAACCAGAAGAAGGGTTTGATATTGAAACTCTGGCTGCTGCACTGCTGAAAATGGCACAGGGCGAACGTCCTCTGATTCTGCCTCCAGAAGCACCACGTCGTCCACAGCGTGAATTCAATACTCGCGATGACCGTGGTAGCGATCGCGGTCGTGACCGTAATGACAGCCGTCGTGAACCTCGTTCTGACAGCCGTGACGGTGGCGAACGTCCAGCACGTCGCGAACGTCGTGATGTTGGTGAGATGGAACTGTACCGCATTGAAGTTGGCCGCGATGATGGTGTTGAAGTTCGTCATATCGTTGGCGCTATTGCTAACGAAGGTGATATCAGCAGCCGTTACATCGGTAACATCAAGCTGTTTGCTTCACATTCAACTATCGAACTGCCGAAAGGCATGCCGGGCGAAATGTTATCTCACTTCACTCGCACCCGTATCCTGAACAAGCCGCTGAACATGCAGCTGTTGGGTGATGCTCAGCCGCATGAACGTCGTGAACGTCCTGCTGGCGGTAACGGTGGTGGTGAGCGTCGTGGCGGTGGTGCTGGCCGTTCATTCGGTGGCGAACGCCGTGACGGTGCTGCTGGTGCTCCTCCTCGCCGTTCATTCGGTAGTGACCGTGCTCCAGCCGGTGCTGGCGAACAGCGTCGTGGCAATCGTGATGGTCAGCGCTCAGCTGCACCACGTCGTGATGATGCCGCAGCGCCTGCTGCACCTGCTCGTCGTCGTTTCGGTGACGCATAAGTCTTAGCCATCCTTGATGATTAAACATAAAAACCAGCCTTCGGGCTGGTTTTTTTATGCGTATCAAACGGGCTTATTTTGCCTAATAACAAAAAATATTTGGGACGAATTTACCTAATGAAGATTGGAAATAATCTATTACTTTCAATTCTTAATCAAAATAGAAATAAAAACAATTCAGCTTATATTTTTTTATTGTAATCGGATATTTGAGTTGCATATTATTTAGCATCATAATTAATTCACAATTGATAGTCCATTTACATATGTTTTCTTTTAAATTAAGAAAGATTACATACCATTGTGATAGATTTGTTTTGCAACAAAAAACTATTTATCATAAGGATCTAAAAATGAAAGCTTATATAGTTATACCTCTTTTTTCTTTTGTTCTTACTGCATGCTCAACGCCTGTAACCTCACTAAATAATGAAGACCTTTGCGCTAAATTAGCTGAAGGGGAGTACTTTAAAAATAATTGGATTTGGGACCCGGCATTTAAAGAATATCAAGATAGAAAAACAAAAGGCACTATTTCAGTAGAGCAATGCGAGGCAACAAAAGCGCAGAATATCGCTAGTTTTGCGAAAAAAGATGCTGAAGCAGAAGTTGAGTCAGACTAGCCCAGCATGCATAGGCAAAGAGTCGATCCCTGAAAGGAATTGATGTTTCCTTGGCAAAGTAATGCACTGTCATCGCACACAAAAACTGCCACAAACGAGTATCTTGCGATAAACCATTGTGCGAGTTATTGGTTTTATTATGATTCACTTCAGCCATCGATTTTATTTTTCTTAAAAAAATGGAACGAAACGAAAAGGGTAGGAAACCCAAAATAGAGTTTATTGGATTAGCACGTGTTTATTTTCACGACTCTGATGGCCTTTATATTATTACCTGTTTTTATCTAACAAATTCAATACATTTTTTTAGCTGAATGAAATAGTTCAATGATGAGTTTGTGATGACTTTATGGTTAAAAATAAAACCAGCCCTAGAGCTGGTTTTATTATATCTCTAATTCATTGTATATAAATAGATTAGAGAGGCTCGCCTGGTTGTAAGTCTTGTTGCAGGCTGGCAACTATCTCAAATGAATATAATCTCGCTTGGTGATCAAAGATCTGGCCATTCACCATTAATTCATCAGCTTGAGTTTCTCGCAATAATGACTCAAGTCCGTGTTTGACTTGGCTCCTATCGCCAATAATGGACAGACGCAGCGCCTGGTCTACACCAAACTGTTCGGCTGGCGAGCAGATTTTCTCCATATCTTCGACTGGCGGAGGAAGCTGCCCCGGTGTGCCACGGCGCAAATTGACAAACTGCTGCTGCATCGAGGTAAACAAGAAACGGGCATCACGCTGGCTGTCTGCGGCGACGACATTCACACACACAATCGCATAAGGTTTTGCCCATTGAGCGGAGGGTTTGAAGTTTTCGCGATACAATTTAAGCGCCTGGAATAGCATGTCTGGCGCAAAATGCGAGGCGAAAGCAAAAGGTAGCCCCATAGCCGCTGCCAGTTGCGCGCTATACAGGCTGGAACCCAGCAGCCACAGAGGAACATGCAAACCTTGACCGGGAACCGCTTGGACTGCTTGCCCAGGTTGCACCTCGGCAAAGTAGTTTTGCAGTTCGCGCACGTCAGACGGGAAGTTATCTACCTCACCGGAGAGGTGTCGGCGTAGTGCCATCATGGTGCGCTGATCAGTGCCAGGTGCCCGGCCCAGACCGAGGTCGATACGGTCTGGATACAGCGAGGCGAGGGTACCAAACTGCTCAGCTATCACTAATGGCGAATGGTTTGGCAGCATAACACCACCTGAACCGACGCGGATGGTGCTGGTGCCACCGGCAATATAGCCAATTAGCACAGAGGTCGCAGCACTGGCAATGCCGGTCATATTATGATGCTCAGCCAGCCAGTAGCGGTGATATCCCCACTTTTCAGCATGTTGAGCCAAATCCAGCGAAGCGTGAAATGCATCTCGTGGCGTCTTGCCCTGAGCTATCGGTGATAAATCGAGAACAGAAAGCGGTACAGTTTTTTTGTCAGTCATAGAATCGTCCATCTTAACCTTATGTCGAGTCGCTTGAAGGGCGAACGCACTAATCCTCTTTGTCCTTGACGTTGCAGGGTTGTTAGCTGCGCGCACTTACCCGAATCACTTACTTGTGTAAGCTCATCGGGATGTGTTTGCTGGCTGCCTACCTGCACCACCAATGACGTTGAGGATCTAACTAATTTGCTCACAGAAATGCGAGGCTATTACCCTTAGCAGCATAATCTAAATAACAGTTGCTGACGGGGTAATAAATGCGGCGATTAAAGAGCTGGTAAACCTTACCTCTCGTTGGGCTGAAATATTTTTTTTCGCAATCCTTACATAACACTGAAAAAAGCAAACAGCCGATATCCGTACAATTGCGAATGATTATTCTCATCACAATTTACGGTACAAATTTATGCGCAGTAAGATTATTTTGGTGTGTTTGGTGTGCACGCTGGCCGCTTGCGATCAAAGCTCTTCACCTTCAGCTACGCCCTCACTCAAAGAGGTGGGAGTGGTGACCTTAAAAACCGAACCCGTGACATTGAGCAGCGATTTATCGGGCCGAACGGTTGCGGTGATGACATCTGAAGTCAGGCCGCAAGTCGATGGGATCATCCAGAAGCGCTTATTCACTGAAGGGGCTGAGGTCAGTGCTGGCCAAGTGTTGTATCAAATAGACCCAGCCAGTTATCAGGCGGCTTATGACACCGCAAAAGCCGCGCTGCAAAATGTTCAGGTCAGCGTAAAATCCGCCAGGCTGAAAGCCCAGCGTTATGCCGCATTAGCTAAAGAGAATGGTGTATCACAGCAAGATGCCGATGATGCCCAAACCAGCTATCAACAAGCATTGGCCAATGTGGCTGAAAAAACAGCCGCGCTGGAAGCCGCACGTATCAATTTGGCCTATACCCAAGTGCGGGCACCCATTTCAGGTCGCATCGGTATCTCCTCTGTGACGCCCGGGGCGCTGGTGACGGCTAACCAAACCACGGCATTAGCAACCATCCGTAACCTCGACCCCATTTATGTTGATTTAACTCAATCCAGTGCGCAATTACTTGCTCTACGCAAACAGCAGCAGGCCGGTAATGAAACGGTGGTGAATGCCCCTGTTCAGCTGACGTTGGAAGATGGCTCAACTTATGCTCATGAGGGTTCGCTGCAACTGGCCGAAGTGGCCGTGGATGAAGCGACTGGCGCGGTGACTCTGCGGGCTGAATTTCCTAACCCAGAACATCAATTATTACCGGGCATGTTTGTGCGCGCCTCGGTGCGTAACAGTGTGAATAATGCTGCGATTTTAGCGCCTCAGCAAGGCATCACCCATGATGCGAAAGGCCATGCTACTGCGCTGGTCGTCAATCAACAGCAGCAAGTTGAGCGGCGTGAAGTGGTCACCGAGCGTGCCATTGATAACTACTGGCTGATTAACAGCGGGTTGGTTGCGGGTGATCGCCTGATTGTTGAGGGAACGGAAAAAGTCACTGTCGGTGATGAAGTTAAACCGGTAGAGGTGAGCACCAGGCTGCCTGTTGTGGCTGAATCTGCCACGTCATCAACCGGGGAGAAATAATCGATGTTTGCTCGTTTCTTTATCCATCGTCCGGTTTTCGCCTGGGTCATTGCCATTGTTATCATGTTGGGCGGAGCGGTTGCGATGCAAACCTTGCCGATAGCCCAATATCCCGATGTGGCACCGCCATCCGTTTCTATTAAAGCCACTTACACCGGAGCTTCGGCTGAAACACTCGAAAACAGTGTGACACAGGTGATAGAGCAAGAACTGACAGGGTTGGATGGTTTGCTCTATTTCTCTTCCTCCAGTAGCTCTGATGGCAAGGCCAATATTGTCGCGACCTTTAAACCGGGAACCAATGCCGATACTGCACAGGTACAGGTGCAAAATAAGGTGCAGCAGGCGCTAACTCGCTTGCCAACCGAGGTGCAGTCGCAAGGGGTCACAGTGACCAAATCGCAGACAAACTTCTTGTTGATCATGGCGCTGTATGATGAAAAGGACAAACACACCGGGACGGATATTGCCGACTATATGGTCAGCAACTTGCAAGACCCACTGGCTCGTCTCGAAGGGGTGGGGAGTGTGCAAGTGTTTGGTTCGCAATATGCGATGCGGATTTGGTTAAATCCAACCAAATTGGCGGCTTACAGCCTGATGCCCAGTGATATTCAAACTGCCGTTGAAGCACAGAACACACAGGTTTCTGCTGGTAAAATCGGAGCATTACCGAGTGGCAAAGAACAGCAATTGACCGCGACGGTCATGGCGCAATCCCGCCTGAAAACACCGGAGCAATTTAACAATATTATTGTTAAAAGTGACAGCACCGGCGCGGTGGTAAGGCTGAGTGATGTGGCCCGTGTTGAGCTGGGTAATGAAGACTACAGCGTGACCACTCGTCTAAATGGTCATCCGGCCGCGGGGATCGCGGTGATGTTAGCGCCGGGTGCCAATGCGTTAGCGACCGCCGAGAGAGTCAAGGCGAAAGCAGTCGAGTTCGAGTTGAGCCTACCTGACGGCTACAAAATTGCCTATCCCAAAGACAGCACTGATTTTATTAAAGTGTCGGTCGAGGAAGTCGTCAAAACACTGATCGAAGCCATCTTGCTGGTGGTTATCGTGATGTACGTTTTCCTGCAAAATATCCGCGCTACCTTGATACCCGCGATTGCGGTTCCCGTCGTATTGCTGGGAACATTTGGCGTACTGGCAATATTTGGCTACTCAATCAATACGTTGACACTTTTTGGTATGGTGCTGTCTATCGGTTTATTGGTAGACGATGCCATTGTCGTGGTGGAAAACGTCGAGCGGGTGATGCGGGAAGATAATCTCCCACCTCGTGAAGCCACTGAGAAATCAATGGGTGAAATCTCCAGTGCATTGGTTGGGATTGCACTGGTGCTCTCGGCGGTGTTCTTGCCGATGGCTTTCTTTGGTGGTGCGACTGGGGTGATTTATCGCCAGTTTTCCATCACGATTGTATCAGCGATGGCATTGTCGGTACTGGTGGCATTGACCCTCACACCCGCACTGTGCGCCGCATTCCTTAAACCCAATCATAAGCCGCCATCAAACACGGGGTTCTTCGGCTGGTTCAACCGTCGTTATGACCGAATGCAGACGCGTTATGAAAGCATGGTCGGGAATGTTATCCATCGATCTTTACGCTATTTACTGATTTACGCCGTGCTGATTGTGGCGATGGGCATACTGTTTATTCGTCTGCCGACCGGCTTTTTACCCACTGAAGATCAAGGTGATGTCATGGTGCAATATACCTTGCCTGCCGGGGCAACCAGTGGGCGCACTATGGAAGTCAGTAAGGCGGTAGAAAACTATTTCCTGACACAGGAAAAGGACAATACCAAAGCGGTCTTCACTATCTCTGGCTTTGGGTTCAGTGGCAGCGGGCAAAATGCCGGTATGGCGTTTATTGCATTGAAAAACTGGAGTGAACGACCGGGCAGTGAAAACACCGCAACAGCCATTGCTGACCGCGCGATGAAGGCGTTATCGGTTATTCGTGACGCCCAAATTTTCAGTATGACACCGCCCGCGGTAGATGGATTGGGTCAGTCGAATGGCTTTACTTTTGAGCTACAGGCTGCTGGCGATACCAGCCGTGAGCAGTTACTTACTTTGCGCGATCAACTGATTGGCAACGCCAGTAAAGATCCTATTTTGACCTCCGTTCGCGCCAATACCTTACAACAAATGCCGCAACTACAGGTGGATATTGATAACGATAAAGCCGCAGCATTAGGTTTATCAATAAGTGATGTGAACGCCACACTGAGTGCTGCTTGGGGGGGAACCTATATCAATGATTTTATTGATCGTGGGCGGGTGAAAAAAGTGTATATGCAGGGTGATGTAGATTCCCCTTCTAAACCAGAAGATATCAATCAATGGTTCGTGCGTGGTAGCAGTGATGCCATGACATCATTTTCTGCTTTTGCGACCACACGTTGGATCTATGGCCCGGAAACCCTTTCGCGCTATAACGGGCAGGCGTCTTATGAAATTCAGGGGCAGGCAGTTTCCGGCAGCAGCTCAGGTACAGCAATGGATCGCATGGAGAAATTGGCAGCTGAATTACCCGGTACCAGTTATTCATGGAGCGGATTGTCTTATCAGGAACGATTAGCCAGTGGGCAAGCATTGTCACTGTATGCCATTTCAATCTTGGTGGTATTTCTGTGTTTGGCAGCCCTGTATGAGAGTTGGTCGGTGCCTTTCTCGGTCATGATGGTTATCCCGTTAGGGATAATTGGGGCAGTAGCCGCAGCGACAGTGCGTGGTCTGGAGAATGATATCTACTTCCAGGTGGCCTTGCTGACGACACTTGGGCTGGCATCAAAAAACGCCATTTTGATTGTTGAATTTGCTGAGGCAGCCTATTTACGTGGTGAGCCATTGGTGGCGGCGGCTTTGCAGGGCGCTGCGACGCGCTTACGGCCTATCCTGATGACGTCACTGGCGTTTGTTGCTGGGGTCATGCCTCTGGCAATTTCTACTGGTGCTGGAGCCAACAGCCGTATCTCAATCGGTAGCGGTATTATTGGCGGTACCTTAACGGCGACCGCGCTGGCCGTCTTTTTCGTCCCTCTATTCTTTGTATTGATTCGTCGCGTGTTCAGCGGCAAGTCAAAAAAAACCACTGAACATAAAGGAGTCTGAAATGTTCAGTCGCATACTGACATTATTGTTACCCGCGCTTCTGGCAGGATGTATTTCTCTCGATCCAGATTATCAACGTCCGGCAGCACCGGTTCCGGCAACGTTACCTTATTCAACCGCCAGTAGCAGCACGGCGGCAGATATTCCGTGGCAGGAAACCGTGACTGAACCTAAGTTGCGCCAAGTTATTACCCTGGCATTAGGCAGTAACCGCGATTTACGTCAGGCTATTGCCGATATCGAAGCTGCTCGTGCGCAATATGGTGTACAACGTGCCGCTCAGCTGCCAACGGTCAATGCCGGAGTAGAGGGTAGCCGCGGGCGCTCATTATCCGATACATCCGACGGCAACAATAATACGGCGATCAGTCAGAGTTATGGTGCTGAGATCAGTGTCAGTGCCTTTGAACTGGATTTATTCGGCAAAAAACGCAGTTTGTCTCGTGCTGAGTTTGAAACCTATCTGGCAACAGAAGAGGCCGCGAAAACCACGCGTATTACCTTGATTGCTGATACGGCAACCGCCTGGGTGACCTTAGCGGCAGACCAGAATCAATTATTGTTGGCCGAAGAAACGCTAAACAGTGCGGAGCAGTCGCTCAAGTTAGCGCAACTGCGGCAGAAAAATGGCGTAGCGTCACGTATTGATGTGGCCGCGATGGAAACCTTGTATCAATCAGCAAGGGCCGATGTTGCGCAATACAAAACGACAGTCGCGCAGGATAAAAATGCGTTGGATTTGCTGGTGGGGCAGCCGGTACCTGCGAATTTATTACCAGCAGCGGCAGCTACCTTGCCACAGGTTATCAAAGCGGTATCTGTTGGGCTTTCCTCTGATGTGTTGTTGAACCGGCCTGATGTCTTGGCAGCTGAGCATAAATTGAAATCGGCTAATGCCAATATTGGGGCGGCTCGGGCGGCGTTTTTCCCCAGCGTGACCTTGACTGCCAGTGGCGGCGTGGGCAGTTCGGCACTGTCAACGTTGCTCAGTGAGGGAGCCGGGATTTGGTCATTTACCCCAGCTATTACCTTACCGATATTTGATGGCGGGGCGAATCAGGCAGCACTGGATTATTCACAAGCACAGAAAAACGGTTATATCGCTGCCTATGAGAAAGCCATTCAGACCGCTTTTAAGGAAGTTGCTGATGCTCTGGCGCGTAAAGCCACCATTCAGGAGCAGTTGGCGGCCCAGCAAGCTTATGTGGCGGCAGCACAGGAAAGTTTTGAATTGGCGCAGAAACGCTATAAACAAGGAATCGATACTTATTTGAATATGCTGGATGCTCAGCGCACTTTGTATTCGGCACAAGCCAGTTTGATTACTGTGCAACAAACACAAGCTAATAATATGATTACATTATATAAAGTTCTGGGCGGCGGGATATCTGACGCCAGCAAAGACTAGTCTCTCCTTCTGCGGGCGCATAACGTACCCGCATCTTTATCTTTAGCATTTCGCCAATTTAGCACTGCTGGCTGATTTCCCCAGTCAATTATTCTGATTTATTAACCAATAAATCAATTATAAAACATTTAATACTGTTTCAAGTGCTATTGGCTCTGAAAGATGTGAGCATATCGACAAATATCATATTAACCTTTCTATTTGAGTGGTTAATTTTTATTGATGATTGTCACAGATTTACTGTTGAAAAAACATTGTTCCGCAGTGCATATATACTGGTAAGTTACATATAATATTTATTTATCAATGTGTTAATGATTTACCTGCTTTTTTGTGAAATAATATACTGCTAATTGATCATGCTAGTAGATTAAAATTCAGGATAAGACTCTTTTTGTAGAATAATTTTCCATTCGTGATGAATTAATTAGGCTAAGTGAAAAAAACATTCTCTATTCCTCGGCGTAATATAGCCAAAAAATAAGAACACCTGCCCTCGGCTATTTTCCCTAGTGGGTTAAATAGCTGATAACTCGCTCTGTACATATTTATAACAATAAAACCTACTAACCAGAGATTAAGGCGAGACCGATTATGGAAACGGCAAAAAAAAATGAGAGTGTCATTTTAATTGATTCTCCGGCAGCTAAAAATGCCAATATGACTGAGAGGGAATGGCAGGAAGCTATTAAATTTGACAGCACGGATTTTGGCTGGGTAATAATGAGTATTGGGATGGCTATCGGTGCCGGGATTGTATTTTTACCGGTGCAAGTTGGGTTGATGGGATTATGGGTGTTTTTGCTTTCATCTATTATTGGTTATCCTGCCATGTATCTCTTCCAACGATTATTTATTAATACATTGGCAGAATCACCAGAATGTAAAGATTACCCGAGTGTTATCAGTGGATATTTAGGAAAAAACTGGGGGATCGTTTTAGGTGCGCTCTATTTTATTATGCTGGTCATCTGGATGTTTGTTTATTCCACTGCCATCACCAATGACAGCGCTTCCTACTTACAAACATTCGGTGTAACCGAAGGGTTATTATCCGATAATCCTTTCTATGGTTTAGTGCTAATTTGCGTGCTGGTGGCAATCTCCTCACGAGGTGAAAAACTGCTGTTCAAACTGTCGAGCTTTATGGTGATTACCAAGTTATTGGTGGTGGCTGCATTGGGTATTTCGATGGTAGGGATGTGGCACTTGTACAACGTGGGTATGCTGCCACCCGTGGGTTTACTGATAAAAAATGCAATAATTACACTGCCGTTTACCCTGACGTCTATTTTGTTTATTCAAACACTCAGTCCAATGGTTATCTCATATAGAGCCAAGGAAAAATCACTGGAAGTGGCTCGTCATAAAGCCCTGCGGGCGATGAATATTGCTTTTGGTATTTTATTCTGCACGGTGTTCTTCTATGCGGTTTCCTTTACGCTGGCAATGGGACACGATGAAGCGGTTAAAGCTTATGAGCAAAACATTTCAGCGCTAGCCATCGCCGCTAAATTCTTCCCCGGCGGATGGGCAACGGTAGTCAGTGTTATTTTAAATATCTTTGCGGTAATGACGGCATTCTTTGGTGTTTATTTAGGTTTCCGCGAAGCGACACAAGGTATTGTGCTTAATATATTACGTCGAATCATGCCACCTGAAAATATTAATGAGCGCTGGGTGCAAAATGGAATCATGGTCTTTGCTGTATTACTGGCATGGGGCGCGATTATATTAAACGCACCCGTCTTGAGCTTTACTTCTATTTGTAGCCCAATATTCGGTATGGTGGGGTGTTTGATTCCTGCCTATTTAGTTTATAAAGTGCCGGCGCTACATAAATATAAAGGTCTGTCTCTGACCGTCATTATTATTACCGGCGTTTTACTGTGTATTTCTCCATTCCTGGCATTCTCTTGAAATAACGGCATCTGACATTACCTGCTGTAAATGTTTGAAGGTATTTATTATGAGTAACACAACTGATTCTGCTTTATGGACGGCGTTTATCCATGTCATTCAACGGGATGTGCAACCCGCCGTAGGGTGTACTGAACCGATCGCCTTGGCGTTAGCATCAGCCATTGCTGCTTCATATTTGCCCGCGAAAGCTGAGCGTATTGAGGCGCGGGTTTCACCAAACCTGATGAAAAATGGTATGGGTGTGACAGTGCCTGGCACCGGCATGGTGGGATTACCCATCGCCGCCGCAGTCGGAGCATTAGGCGGTGATCCTGACGGCGGGCTGGAGGTGTTGAAAAACCTCAGTTCGCAACAGGTGGCAGAGGCGAAAGCCATGCTGTATCGGGGGGATGTACGAGTCGATATGCAGGCGGGGGATGAAATCCTGTTTGCTGAAGCCACGTTATATCAGGGAGATCAATGGGCTTGTGTCACTATTGCTGGTGGTCACACTCAAGTGGTGAGAATTGTCATCAATGGCAATGTTCTGTTTGAACTGGCGCCAGAGTCCCCGTCAGAACAGGCGGCATGCCATGCTCATGATTGTCTGAAACAGGCGACGGCTCGTCAGGTTTATCAATTTGCTACCCAAGTGCCATTTGAGCAGATTGCCTTTATTTTACAGGCCGCCAAATTGAATGGGGCACTGTCGCAAGAAGGGCTAACGGGCAACTATGGCTTGCACATTGGTGCTTCACTGATGCGTCAGCGCGGGCGGGGGCTGCTGGTTAAGGATTTGCTGTCGGATATCATGATTCGCTCGGCGGCGGCATCTGATGCACGTATGGGCGGAGCACTGTTGCCCGCGATGAGTAATTCCGGTAGCGGAAATCAGGGGATTGCCGCTACCATGCCAGTAGTGGTGGTGGCAGAACACGTCGGAGCCAGTGAGGAAGAGCTGGCGCGGGCGCTTATTCTTTCCCATTTGATGGCGATTTATATTCACAGCCAGTTACCCACTTTGTCTGCATTATGTGCCGCCACCACCGCCGCAATGGGGGCCGCGGCAGGGATGGCGTGGCTGCTGGAGCCGCGTTATGAACCGGTAGCATTGGCCATTGGCAGTATGATTGGTGATATCAGCGGGATTATCTGTGATGGCGCGGCCAACAGTTGCGCGATGAAAGTTTCCACCAGTGTTAGTGCGGCGTATAAGGCGGTGTTGATGGCATTAGACAGCAGCGGGGTCACCGGCAATGAGGGGATCGTTGCAGATGATGTCGATCAGTCAATCGCTAATCTGTGTGCGCTGGCCTGTGGTGCGATGCGGCAAACAGACAGTCAGATTATCGAGATTATGGCACGAAAGTGTCACTGTGATTAAGCGTTGATAAGTATAAATAACCGGGAGGGCAGTGATGCTCACCCGGCTTATTGTTATTGGCTTATGACACCAATTCCAGACCGGCGAGCCGTCGCCAGTAGCCATTACAATCGGCTTTATCGGCCAGTGTCAGTGGGTTTAATCCCAATTCGTTGGCGCGGAACTGATCAATGACACCCAGCGTTTCCATGCCTTGCGGCGAAAGACGGACGATATCCACCAAACCTTGCATGGAAATCAGATCGTTACCGAGGTTATAGCAATAGCCACTTTGGGTCTGAATCCCATTAAGGATAAACACCTGTTGGTCTTCCTGTGACAGTACCGGCCTACCTTGCGGATATTTAATGCAGCAGGTCTCACACTCGTCTTTAGCCCGATCTTCTGAGCGCGCAGTAAAGCAGCGGGCAGAATAAGCCAGCGGCAGATGACCGTAGCTCAATACCTCGACTTCAAACTGATTGCGGAACCCCAGCTCTTCACACTGTTGCAGCACATTAGCCAGCCAATCGCGTGAAAGCTCAACCGGCATACACCAGCGCATCATGCCCTGACGGTGCAAAATCCGCAGAGTATAGGCGTTGTAGCAATTGAGGGCATGACCGGCGACAAAGGGTAAACCGCGCTCCGCCGCCATATTGACCGCACCCAAGTCATTAGCTTCTAACAAGAAATCGCCGTTTTCTACATAGCGCTTTAATTCATTTAATTCTGACGGCGCTTGCAGCAGGGCCAGTGTGGAAATCACTACCTGTTTGCCGCTGGCGGCAACGTCTTTGGCGAGTGCTAACCAATCACCCACTTTCATTTCGCGGCGTTTGGTACAAACATTCTCACCAAGATAAATAATATCGGCACTGCTGCTGGCAGCGGCCTGATAAAAAGTTTCAATATCGGTTTTTGGCCAGTAATAGAGTACTGCGCCTAAGGCGTACTTCATATTTCCTCCGGCTACTGCCACTTGCGATGATAAGCGCCCAGGGTGGTTTGGGTGCCTTCAGACATAGCGCCCAGTTGTTCCATCCATTCTTCTTTGGCGGAAAATTGCGCAGGGTTGGCCAGATAGCGGTCAATCGCCTGCCGCCACACTTTCGCCACCTGGCTGACATAAGCTGGGCTGCGCTGACGCCCTTCAATTTTCACCGAGGCAATATTGGCGGCAAATAATTCCGGTAGCAGTTCGAGTGTATTGAGGCTGGTCGGCTCTTCCAGTGCATGATAGCGCTGCCCATCCACCAAATAGCGCCCTTTGCACAAGGTCGGATAGCCAGCATTTTCGTTATCTTCATAACGGTCGATCAGCACTTCATTGAGGCGAGACTCCATCCCTTGCGGGGTTTGCTGCCAGCGTACAAAGCGTGCCGGGGAGCAGGCACCGACGGTATTGGGTGATTCACCGGTCAAATAGGATGAAAGATAGCACCGCCCTTCAGCCATAATGCACAAACTGCCAAAGGCAAAAACTTCCAATGGAACCGGGCTGGTGCGGGACAGTTGTTTTACCTGATGCATGGATAGCACCCGCGGTAAAACCACCCGTGCGACATCAAAATGACGTTGATAGAAGCGGATAGCTTCATCATTGGTCGCTGATGCTTGTACCGACACATGGCGCTCAACTTCCGGGTAGCGTTCGGCGGCATATTCCAACATCGCCAAATCCGCCAGAATCAGGGCATCAGCCCCAAGCTGTGCCGCCATATCAACGGCCCGTTGCCAGCGGGAATAGCCGTCAGGATGAGCAAACGTATTAATGGCGATATGCAATTTCCGTTTGCGGCTGTGAACGTAATTGACGGCTTCCTGTAATTTTTTATCGGTGAAATTCAGTCCGGCAAAATGGCGGGCGTTAGTATCATCTTTCAAGCCGATATAAACCGCGTCAGCACCATTATCGATTGCGGCCTTTAATGCAGGTAAATTACCGGCAGGACAAAGCAGCTCCATAGAATTTTCCCTATCCGAAGATGATAGTAGAGTTTAGCGAATGGCGATTTTAGTTAACCCGCCGTGAACTGACCTTGATTTAGGGCAGTTTCTTTCGCATTGGTGCCATTCTTCTGATATTTAGCAAGACTTTCAGAGACAACTTGGTGCAAAATTTATTGATATAACATAGTTACCTATTTATCTGGGTTAAGAGGAGTCAGCCTGTGTTGGGAGAACTACGAGCACGCCTTGTACGCCAAGGGCCAGCGCTGCTGCGGGGGCCGTTAAAACTTACGCCATTTGCTTTGCAACGCCAGGTGTTGGAGCAAGTGTTGGGCTGGCAATTCCGTCAGGCGCTGCTGGACGGAGATCTGGAGTTTCTGGAGTCTCGCTGGTTAAAAATTGAAGTGCGTGACCTCGCATTGCAATGGTTTATGACCGTGGAAAACGGTAGGCTGGTGGTGAGCCAACAGGCTGAAGCGGATGTTAGCTTCAGCGGTGATGCCAACGATCTGATTCTGATCGCTGCCCGTAAAGAAGATCCGGATACGCTATTTTTCCAGCGCCGGCTGCGAATTGAAGGGGATACCGAATTGGGCCTGTATGTGAAAAATCTGATGGATGCCATTGAATTGGAATCCATGCCGACGCTACTGCGAGTCGGCCTACAACAACTGGCGGAATTTATTGAAGCGGGTCAGCAAGAGGGTGCGGCGAGTACTTCCCGTACATTAGCATCGTGCTGATCCGGGTTGAAATTCCAGTGGATGCTCCGGGGATCGACGCCTTATTACGCAAGGCATTCAAGGGCGATGATGAAGCAGAATTAGTGCAACAATTGCGCGAAGATGGCTTACTGACGCTGGGTATTGTGGCAACCGATGATGAAGGCGGTGTAGTGGGTTATGCGGCATTCAGCCCGGTAGATGTGGGCGGCGAAGACCGTCAATGGGTTGCACTGGCCCCGCTGGCAGTGGAAGAAGGTCTGCGTCGTCAAGGATTGGCTGAGAAGCTGGTCTACGAAGGCCTCGACTCTCTCAATGAGTTCGGCTATGCCGCGGTGGTGGTATTAGGCGATCCCGCCTATTATCAGCGTTTTGGCTTTGTGCCAGCGGCCCGTCATCAATTAACCTGCCGTTGGCCTGATACTGAAGAAGCTTTTCAGGTGTATGCGTTGGCAGAAGATGCACTGACAGATGCTGATGGCGAAGTGGTGTTTTCTGCGCCGTTTAATCGGTTCTAACGTCTAGCAACGATACCAATGAAGAGGGCTGGTTCATCACCAGCTTTTCTTTTTGTTGCTTACTGAGCTGCTTGACCCGATATTCCAGCTTCAACGCCGTTGAGCGATCCCCTGCTTCACAATGAAATACCAGCGCTAACTCTCCTTTGCCCCGCAGCGCTTTCGCGCCTTTTCCAGCTTGATGTTGCGTCAGTCTCCTGGCCACATCAGTGGTAATGCCGGTATACAGCATGCCACTGGTGGTGCGCAGCAGATAGAGATGCCAAAGGCTGTCCGACATAATCTTATTCCAGTCCGGGGGTAGCGGTTCGGAACATTATTACCGGAATTTCCCATTGCATCCTGACTTTTTTATCTGCTGGCACCTGATCAGTTTAAATTGGTTCTATTTGGCTCAATATGAACCATTCGATTGCTTATTTAGTCTTTGCTGCAAATTCAAAGCGTGGTGAAACCAAACCGTACAATGTCCAACCGAGGAAGGTGACAATCGCACCCCAAGTCATGGCTTCCTGGCCTGAACTATAAAGCGCATAGAAGCTATACATCGCACCGATAAAGGCAATGATATTGGCTTTGCGCGCTTTTGCAGGTGGAACATTGGCGGTTTTCTGAATAATCACCAACGCTGCCATCGACAGAATATAAGGGATGATATTTGTTACGACGGCCAGATTGACCAGCACATTGAATTGTTTATTCAATGATGGGCTAATAGTCATTAGCGACAAAACACTCTGGATGACAACAATAGTCAGCATCCCTTTGATTGGCGCATCAGCTTTACTGACTTTAGAGAAGATTTTCGGGAAGAAACCTTCATCGGCAGAGGATTTAAATACCTGAGCGATGGTGAACTGCCAGCCGAGCAATGAACCCACACAAGACATAATCATCAATGCCATGATGATTTTACCCACAGCCGGGGTAAACATATAAGCGAATGCCAGGCCAAATGGCGCTGTTGAGTTCGCCAAGTCCATATTAGGGACAATACCGGCGATGACGTTGGTCGAAATAATATAGATAACCGCTGCACCTAAAGTCCCGCCCAATACTGCAATCGGAACGTTACGTTCAGGGTTTTCTACGGCGTCGGTATTGGCACAGGCAGATTCCAGCCCCAGGAAAGCCCATAATGTCATTGAGATGGAAGAGCCGATAGCTTCAAAAGTAGGCACGCCATGTGGGTTCCATGCCGCCGCGTAAGCGGAGCCGCTAAACCAGAACCAACCAATAATCGAAATCCCCACTACCGGAATAATCACCCCCCAGATAGTGACACTACTGATTTGCCCAGTAATACGTGCGCCACCGAAGTTAGCCACCGTTGCCAACCACAGTACGCCGATAGTCGCGATACAAATACCCAGTGGCGTTAAGGTAGCACCCAGTAATTCAGTTCCGTACCCGACCGCCGATATGGCAATAGCGATATTGGCAATCAATAGAGACGCACCATAGGTATAGTTGGCCATGAAGTTGCCGGATTTACCGAAAGCGTATTCTGCATAACCGCCCATCCCACCCGATTTACGGCTGAACATCCCGCACTGGGCAAATGCATAAGCCAGCGCCATGGAACCGACGGCGGTGACTAACCATGAAACGATAGAAATCGTCCCAACTTCGGCGAGTTTGGTTGGCAGCATAATTATGCCTGACCCCATCATATTGACGGCAGTCAGAATAGTTAGCTGTACTACTCCCATCTTATTATTTGTTTTACTCATTTTTATTATCTCTTTTTAAATTTCAGAGACTGCGGGAATATTTTCCCGCAGGTTTGAGTTATTGGTGTTGTATAATAGAAATCTTCTTTTTTACTTGTTTTTCATCATATAGCCGTATGCGCGGTTCCATCCGTCTTCATCGACTTGTAAATAAACACCTTGTAATTCAGGTGCAAAGCCTGGCAATAGGTTAATACTTTCTTCAAGTGCCAGGAAATAACGTTGAGCAGCACCACCCCAAACTTCACCAGGGACAACACACAATACTCCCGGTGGGTAAGGAAGTGCGCCTTCAGCGGCAATTCGGCCTTCTGCTTTACATAATGGAACTAATTCAGCATGTCCACGAACGAATTCAATATTGGCATCCTGAGGATTCATCATAACTTTAGGGAAATATTGTTTGCGGAACATTTCTTTTTGCAGCTGTTTAACATCGTAGCTGACATAAAGGTCATGCATTTCCTGACATAATTTACCGATGGTATAGCCTTTATAACGAGTTTCGTTATTACGATAAACTGTTGGTAATACATCACTCAGTAATGCATCTTCTTCAATGAAACGTTCAAAGCGAGCAATTTGTGCCACCAAATGTTGCATTTTCGCCAAGTCTTCTGCTGGCGTTAATAAGAACAGAATGGAGTTAAGGTCACATTTTTCTGGCACGATGCCATTTTCACGTAGGAAGTTAGCCAGAATAGTTGCCGGAATACCTGAAGCGGTATATTCGCCGGTATTGGTATCAATTCCTGGTGTAGTTAATAACAATTTACAAGGGTCGACAAAGTATTGTGATGCTTCATAACCTTCAAAAGCATGCCATTTTTCGCCTGGAATGAAATTAAAGAAGCGTAAATCTTGAGCCATAGCCTCGGTGTCATATTCTTGCCAAGGTTTACCATCAACTTCTACCGGCACAAAAGGTTTAATCATATTACAGGTATTTAAGATCATTTTACGGGCTTCAATACCGGTCTTCACACAATCTAACCACATGCGCTGACCACTTTTCCCTTCATGCATTTTCGCATTAACATCTAATGCTGCGAATAATGGATAGAATGGGCTGGTGGAAGCGTGCAACATAAAGGCATTATTAAAACGCTTATGGTTACAATAACGATCCTGGCCTTTAATATGTTTATCTTTCTTATGAATTTGCGAGGTTTGCGAGAAACCGGCTTGTTGTTTATGTACTGATTGCGTAACGATAATACCTGGATCGTTTTCATTCAGTTCAAGTAATAATGGTGAGCAATCTTTCATCATAGGAATAAACTGCTCATAACCGACCCAAGCAGAGTCGAACAGAATATAGTCACAAAGGTGGCCGATTTTATCCACAACCTGACGAGCGTTATAAATGGTACCGTCATAAGTGCCTAATTGGATAATCGCCAGGCGGAATGGGCGCGCTTCGTTGGCACGTTCTGGGGCTACGCTACGTATCTGTTCACGCAGGTATTTCTCTTCAAAACAGTGAGCATCAATACCACCGATAAAGCCAAACGGGTTACGGGCAGTTTCCAGATAAACCGGTGTAGCCCCTGCTTGAATCAGTGCGCCATGATGGTTGGATTTATGGTTATTACGGTCAAACAGTACCAGATCACCACGGGCTAATAGGGCATTGGTGGCGACTTTATTAGAAGCTGATGTCCCGTTCAGTACGAAATAGGTTTTATCGGCATTAAATACTTTTGCAGCATGTTTTTGAGCATCACAAGGTGCGCCTTCATGAATAAGCAAATCGCCTAATTTGACGTCAGCGTTACACATATCAGAACGGAAAATAGTTTCACCGTAGAAGTCAAAGAATTGACGTCCAGCCGGATGTTTACGGAAGAACTGACCACCTTGGTGTCCCGGACAGGCAAAAGTAGAATTCCCCATCTCAACATATTTTTTTAATGTACTGAAGAACGGAGGTAGCAACTCTTTTTCATATTTTTCAGCTGCGGATTCCAGTTGTTTACCGTAAAAGTCAGTATTGTCACCGCACAGTTCAAATACCCCATTTAAAGATGGTAATACATCGGTATTCAGTTCTTCTTCACAACAGACAGCCGCAAAAATTGGAATATCCAGACCTAATGAATGAATGCTTTCAATGACACCATTATTAATGTCTTGAACAGAAAGTACCACAGCAGCTACATCAGTAAAATCGGTGTGTAAAACATCTACAACTTCCCGCTGTGATTCGAAACAAGGCATGGCAGATGTACTCGCCGCGATATTTAATTTTTTCATTTATTTTTCTCTCTTATTTTATTTAGGGTATATGAACCCGTCCAACATTTTTGCAAGTTGGATTTAGTCGTTTAATAAATTTTGTGTATAGCAGCCCGTATCAATGAATTAAAACTCATTAATAAGTAAGTCTGCTTTTCTGCGCAACACGTTGCCTTTATACCATTCCTTGTCTTTACATAAAAAAGACAGAATTTAAGGCGCAGTGATCCTCATGTCATTTAGCATTAATGACAAAGGTGACATTTAATTTTTACAGGATAGCTATGTTTCTGCTGAAAGACTTAAACACCAAGCCAATAGAAATTGAGTCGTAATTAGCAACAATCTATTCGGCGTTGAAATATTACTGTGTGTTGGTCTTTTCGGAGAAAGCAGACAATAGTTAACATAACGAAAAGATATCAAGAGATTTTCGTTGTTGTTAAAAATTGTGCATAGACAATGACTATCCAATAAAAAACGGATGTCATCGCAGGAGGGATATTATCTATAATGGTAATAAGAAAAATTAAAATAACTACGGTGCGCCGGCATCATCAAATGCGTTGTCCGCCTTATATGCGCCATTTTCTTGTTGTTATTTTCCATTTGTGTAAGGTCTCTGTTTTTTTTAAACAAATTTCCGGTTTAAACAAGGATGTCGTTTTAAACAAGATTTTCTAAAAACGAACTGATGACGGCTATTTTAGTCATAACACTTATTCATTCTGTGACGAATGTCATGTTTTTATCCGATTTCTAAATGACTTTTGACTAAAAAATGAATAAATAGCTATTTTTATTCATTTTAAACGTTATATATTCAAAACTGTACTGGATATTATGCAAAACAGTAAGGTTATATTTAACACGGCAGATACATTGTCAGAGCTATTATTATGCGATATTTGCAATGAGAGCGGGTTCTTAATTGAAATTGTATTTTATTTGTTAAGCCAAAATTATTTGTTACATCCAAATTTATACGGAAATATTGCATATTAATTCAAATTAAGCATATGCAGTAAATGTTAGCTAAATCACGTTATCAGGCTGTTGCTTGTCTAAATCCCTATAATAAGGAAGGTTATGCTTGTCATCTTATTGTCGTTAGATATAAATGTGGCAAAACAGGGGCAAAAGCTGCCCCTGTGAGGAGGAATTTAACTGAATAGCGGTAGTGCACTGGCGGTAAAGGGAATTTTTACCTGTATAACCTGCTGTTGACGAGTCAATTTGATAGATAAAATCTCGCCATCATTGTCCACTTGCACTGCCTGCAGCGGGTCGTGGTTATTCATATCAAATACGCAGGTAACCAGTGATTCAGGTTGATGATGACGCAAAATCAAATAACTGATATCACGCACTGACGGGTTTGCCGGGGCCAACCCCTGAAACAGAGTGGCATCTGCGGCGAGCCAGAGTGTTATCGGGCGAGCCGCTGTTTGATAGCGGCACTGAATCACGCCATTCAGTGGTTGGGCCGTAACTTGATGTAAATATTGCATTGGCCCGCTAGCGCAGAAGGTCGTACTTTCTCCTACCGATTCAATTACCGCCCCGTCGATATGCAGTGTCCAGTCCCACTGTTGTTGATGTGGATTGACGATACTGCTGATATCGATAATCGCATCTTCTAACCATAAAATACGGCGGCGAAATTTGACATCAAGGTAAGCCTCGCTATCCCATTGGACTCGGGTATGACTGTCCAGCGTGGGGGCTTTTTGGCTCCAATCGACCTCGGTATCCAACCAACTAAAGTTTGCGGATTGATGCCAGTGATGAATAACTGGCACAGCGGGCGGCTGATTTTTCTGGTTAATACTGAGCGTATTGTGGGTGGCACTATTTTTGTAATAACCATAATGCAGTTGTGCGCCATAACCGGTAGTGCCTAAATCCGGTAGAACCTCTTGCCCTTGCTCAAACAGAATGAGATTCAGCCGATCATAATGGTCATGTTCACCCCCGTATGGACTGTGTTTTACCAGCAAAGCGCGGCCAGATTGCGGTTGGCGAAGAATGGTCAATCCACAATCTGGTGCATGCAGCGTATCTGTTGGAATGACATCAATCATTGGTGGTGGCAATTCTTCAACGCCGTACAGCAGCGCATCCAAATTCAAACGCGGTTCCTGGCGATAAATATGGTGCAGGGCGGCGGCATATTCATCATTACCATAAGTTTTAAAGGCAAACTCATACAAATGGGCATGATTAAGCTGCTCTTGACCCGCAGTGCAATCATTGATGCGAGGGAATGTGCCATCGGGCATCAGTAATTTTAAAGGGAAACTGAGCATATCGCGGTAATAAGGTAACGCCAGCAGACTGTAACGGCTCCCTGCGGCCAGTTTTTCAAATGACCAGAAGCCTTGCAATGCATAAAAGTGATAATGCACTGAGCCTTCAAACCAGAACCCTTCATTGAACAACCCATGCTCTAGCTGATAACGCAGGCCATACTCAGCATTAACGGCAAACTCCACATAGAGTTCATCTTCGAGGATCAGCCCGATCACCGCGATAGCGCTGCTAATTTTCACTTCATGGTTATGCAACTGACGGGTGCGGTGTTGCATCAGGAAATCAGCCCCCTCGCGCAATAAGCGCCCGGCTATGCAATCACGCTGTTCCTGGCTGAGTGCCTCGGCAATGAAATCATAACCCAATGCAAAATCGAGTAGACAATTGGCCTCACACAAGGTTTGTGCATTGGCTTTGCCCGGCCCGTTGTAAGGGATACCGCCGTGCACTTCATAGTCGGGATAGTAGCGAGCATAATCTATCAAAATATCCCGCACCTTTTCGAAGTAGCGTATCTCGCCAGTGAGTTGCCACAGCAAACCGAGCTGATTACAGGCCTTGGCATTTAGGCCGTTAAGCGCCCGCCACCAGGCACCATCATAGGGTTCTCCGCTAAACAAATGAGAGTCTATCGGGCAACGGTGTTGCGTCGGTGAATAGCGATCCCACACTAACTTCACACCGTGATCGGGGCAATAATAGTAATGATTCCAGGTGGCGATACCGGTGGCAGGGACTAGTGTGTCTGAGCCCAAAACCACCTGATTATCCTCAATCAGCGTGGCAATAATCTCGGACTGCTGCACGCTATTTCCCTGTTGTTGCATAACGCGCTGGCGGATTTTAGTCATCTGCCTGTCCGTAAACTGCTTCATATCTGATGTGTCCTCGACGATGCTTATTTTTTGGCGATTAGGGGCTGTGTTATCGGGTAGAGCAAGATTTCGACGGCATCCGGGTATTTGGCCATCAGATATTGCGCTTTCTGCTGGAAATCAGGGTCTGTCGGGTAGGCACGTGCAGCCGTCATCATATTGACCAGTGCTTTTTTATCTTGCACGCCATCCAGGTCTTTATACGGCCAGGCTTGGTCGGTATTGATAAAGCCCGCGACATATTGATAGCCTTTTTTCAGGCTGTGTTCGTCGAGGCTAAAATGCCAGATATCTTTATTGGCAACTTCTCCCAGTCGACCCAGCTTGTTGTAGGCTTCCAGATGGAAATTGCTGTAATGCCACGGACGGGTACGCTCCAGTTCAGCATTCTGACGGCCCTGGATATCAAAATGTGATGGAATTCGGCGTAGTTGAGTGATTTCCAGGCGCTTTTGCGCTGCGGCTTTTTGGTTGCTGAATAGCGCAAAAGAGGCGGCCTGCATATCAAAATAGGTGCCGTGGTTATTGTGCCAATTATCCTCTTCGAAACCATTCTGGCTGGTGGTCATCCATTGGTAAAAATCTTTGTACCAAAGTTTGATGGCCTGATAGTCAGTCTCAGTGAGCATATTGGCGGGCCTTATTAATTCAACCGCATCTATCACGTCTACCAGTGCTCGGCTATCGATCAGACCAATACCTCGGCCTTCATTGATTCCTGGAATAGCTTGAGCATATTGGAGATTTGGGTTCATTCGGGTGTTGGGATTGACGAACCAGTTGACCAATTGTTCGCGTGCTTTGTCGGCATACTCTGGTTTGCCGGTAAAGCTATAAGCCAGTGCCAGATAATAGACATCTTCACTGAAGTTGTTCATGCGCTTTTTATCTGTCGCATCACTGTTGGCATCAGGATTTGTTTCACCATCTTTGCGCAAATAAGGCATACCGTCTTTCTTGCTTGGGTCTGGCCACCAATAAGGTGGAAAGCTGTAATAGTCGTGCTTGTCGCCACTGGCGGCTAACAGGCTTTTATCCATGACGGAATAAAGCGGTTTTTTTAGGGCCTTATCAGCCTTAGTTATCAGATTTTTATAGGATTTTTCATATAGTGGGTTGTTCTGCTTAATTTGTTCAATGCTGTAGTTAATATCATCCATTTTTAATAATAATGGCTGACTTTCCGCAGCGTAAATAAAGGATGAGGATCCCAGAAGAATAGCCATTAATAGATTTTTTTTAGCCAACATTTTCATCATCACTTTCCTTATTTTTTATGATTTACAGAATTTGAAATAAAATCTTTTGGTTAATGTAATTAATTAATCCATTTTTAATGAATAGATTCTTTCACCTAATAAAAACAAGGTTATTAACTGTGTTCGTGTTATTTCAATAAAAAGAACACCGTTCCATTTCAGATGGATTTGAATTCTAGGGTAAAGTTTCTGGACTTTTGTGATCCAGATCCATCTTATAAATTATCTGTGAATAAATGATTTAAATTGTGATTGGTATCAAATTAAATCTCTGTTTTAGACGTTTTTTAGGCAATTTAAATAATCTCATGATTTTTTTAATTTTTAAAATGAAGATTTTATATTGTTGTTTTTAATGTTTAATTTAATTAACTCTATATTTTGTGTCATTTTTCAAGTGTGATCTTAAGCAGAAAATTCAAAATGGAATTAAGTTTTGTTTTTTGTGGTGTGGTTTTTTGTTTTCCTCTGGGTTCTAATGTTGTCGAGTGTTTCGTGATTTTATTCTGTTATTTAAACTTCTGGGTAAATTCATAAAAATTAGATTTCAACGAGGACGCTGAGATGAAGACAAAAATGATAATGTCAAAAGTAAAAATAAAATCTTTGCTGTTGTTAACTTATTTAGCCATAGGGATTCCTTCTCTCCACGCAGCAGAAACATTGCAGGTATGGATACGTGCCAGTAATGATTCCAAAAATATTTATAAGACAGAAGCTGAAACTTTTGAGAAGAAAACTGGCATCAAAATCGAATATTTCAATGCCACTACCGATTTTGAACAGCGCCTGGCACGAGCCGCAGCAGGCAACGCGCTGCCAGACTTGATTTTCAATGATGCGGCGGCTATCGGGCAGTTTGTCCAATTGGGGATTGTTGAGCCAATTGAACCGAAAAATATCATTGGCGGGGCAGATATCATAGATACCGCTTGGGAGAGTGCCCAGTATATTGATGGCAAATATTATGGCGTACCCACTTCAGCACAAACCTTTGCTTTGTTTATCCGTAAAGATTGGCGAGAAAAACTGGGGTTAGAGCTACCCAAAAGCTGGGAAGATATCAGTACCCTGGCCAAAGCCTTTACCTTCAATGACCCCGATGGCAATGGTAAAAATGACACTTACGGCTTTATTTTGCCCGCCTCTACCACCCGTGGTTACGCCAGTTGGTTTATCAGTTCCTATCTCTGGCAAGCCGGAGGGGATTTCATTCGTCCAGCCGGTGAGGGCAAATTTAAAGGCTCACTGGAAGAACCCGCAGCGGTTGAAACTCTGAGTTTCATACGCGGCATGGTATGCGACAAAACAGTACAGCCGGGGGCGATTAATGCCACCACCGCAGATGCTATTCCTTCTTTCCGCTCCGGTCAAAGCGGCATGTTCGTCACCGGCCCATACCATATTGCTCTATTTGATAAAGACCCCGGCAAAGATACTTTTGAAGTGATCCCGCCGCCAAAAGGGCCTAAAGGGCAGGCAACACTGGCTGAAGGTACCACGGTATTTATGATGAAAAGCAGCCAGAAAAAAGCAGCCGCTCAGAAATTCATAGAATTCATGATTTCACCGGAAGGGCAACAAATCGGCATGGGAATGGGCAGCAATAATATGCCAGTAGTGCGCTTATCCATTAATAAACTGGTTGATACTAAAGCGGTTTATAACGATCCGCGGTGGGCAATGTTTGCTGATTTGTACGCCGAGCATGGCCGCTATATTCCGCAAGTCCCTAACTGGACGCCGATTCGCCAGGTGACTGCTGAAGGTTTCAACCGCATCTTAGCCAACTGTGAAGGTGATATTCCTGCTGAATTAAAAGTAGTGAATCAGAAGGTGAATGATGAGTTGGCTAAACAGAATGTCTTAGGGCAGTGAGTAAATCATGATAACGCTAACCCCCCGACTAAAACGTAATCTGGTTCCGTGGCTGTTCCTGGCCCCGGCACTGGTCATCTTCACCTGGTTTAAATTCATCCCGATGCTGCAAGGGCTGGTGATGAGTTTTTACAAGGTTAACTTTAACCAGCCAAATGAGTGGGTCGGGTTTGACAACTTTTCCCGCGCGATGGGTGATGAAGCTCTACATTCTGCGGTTTTCAACACCCTGTTATATGTGGTGGTCACCATGGTGGTGGCTGCTTTTATCGCCTTCTTCTTAGCCATGCTATTAGAAGGCCCGGCACGACATTTGCGTTTTATCCGTACCGCTATCTTCTTGCCCGCGGTGACCAGTGCGGCGATCGTCGCCGAAATGTGGCGAATTCTGTTTAATCCGACCAGTAATGGGGTGGTGAACCACATTTTGTCGTGGTTCAGCATTGAAGCGCAGGGTTTTCTGGCAGATACCGACCAGGCGCTATGGACCGTGATGTTGCTGCATATCTGGAAAGCCGTGCCTTACAACATGGTTATCTTTATTGCCGGTCTGGTGGGGATTAGCCGTGATTTGTATGACGCCTCGAATGTGGACGGCGCTAACTGGTGGAACCGCCTGCGTTACGTCACTTTGCCCGGCATGATCCCAGCACTTTCTGTGGTGCTGATGCTGTCATTCATCCGCGGTTTCCGAGTATTTGCCGAAGTTTATGCCACCACCGGCGGTGGCCCGTCTAATGCGACAGAAATGATCATGACTCATATCTACAAGCTGGGTTTCGAACAGTTTGATTATGGGTATGCATCAGCGGTGTCCTTCCTGTTATTCGCCTTCACTGTGGTGCTGACCATATGTCATCTCACCTTGAAAAAGCGCATCGCCCGTTACTAACCGAGCCGGAGACTGATAATGAAAAGTAAAAGTTGGAACAGTATCGGCCGCTGGATAATTTATGGCCTGTTGCTGGTGGTATTTGTCGGCCCGTACTGGGGCATTATCGCCACCGCATTCAGCGGCGCGCCGGTCAAACCTGGTGAGTTGTTGGCCTGGCCCAATCAGTTCTCGTGGGATAACTTTATTTTCGCCTGGATGGATATTGGCGTCTGGCAATACCTGCTGAACTCCATCGTCGTGGTGTTCTTCGGCACCGTGTTACAGGTATCGGTCAGTGCGCTAGCTGCCTATGCGCTGGCGCGTAAAAAGTTTGTCGGCGTCTCGCTGACCAGCTTGGTTATTCTGTCGACCATGATGCTGCCGGAAGAAGTGATCGCCATTCCGCTGTATATGATAATCAACTGGCGACTGCCGCTTATCGATGCTTCGCTATACAACAGCTATCTGGGCATGATCTTGCCGGTGGTGGGCTGGGCTTTCTCTATCTTCGTATTGACCGAGTTTATGGCGGCTATCCCGAAAGAGCTGGAAGAAGCGGCGCGTATTGATGGTGCCAGCGAATGGCAAATCTTCTTCCACGTCATCCTGCCGTTGGTCAAACCGGCATTGGGCACGGTGGTGACCTTCGGCTTCATCATGATTTGGGATCAATACCTGTTACCACTGATTGTGGTGAATCAGGACAGTTTGAACACTATTCCGGTGATCCTCGGCACATTACGTACTGACGAAACCATCACACCAAACATCTTTATTGCCATCACTCTGTTGGCGATGTTGCCAAGCATCATCGTGTATCTGGGTCTGCAAAAACATTTCAATCGCGGGATCATGTCTGGCGCGGTTAAAGGCTAGGGAGAAACAAAATGGGATCGGTTGTACTTAAAAATGTCTGTAAATCTTACGGTGACACCCATGTGATCCGCGATGTATCGCTGGAGATCCCTGATGGTGAATTTTGTGTGTTGGTTGGCCCAAGCGGCTGCGGAAAGTCTACCTTACTGCGTATGATTGCCGGGTTGGAGGAGATCTCTGGCGGCACGGTGGGCATCAATGATAGAGATGTCACAGATGTTGAACCCAAGATGCGCGACATTGCTATGGTGTTCCAAAGTTATGCTCTTTATCCGCAGATGACGGTGCGCGAGAACATGGGTTTTGCATTGAAAATGGCCAAAATGTCCAAAGCCGATATCAATCAAAAAGTGGAATCCACCGCCGAGTTACTGGGATTACAGGCACTGTTGGAGCGGCTACCGAAAGATTTGTCCGGTGGCCAGCGCCAGCGGGTTGCTATGGGGCGCGCCATCGTGCGTAACCCACAAGTGTTCTTGTTCGACGAGCCTTTGTCGAACCTGGATGCCAAATTGCGTACTCAGGTGCGTGGCGAGATCCGTGAATTGCATCAGCGGCTAAAAACCACGTCGGTGTATGTCACTCATGATCAGATTGAAGCCATGACCATGGGGCAGATGATCGTGGTATTGCGCGACGGCCGTATTGAGCAAGTGGGTTCACCACTGGATCTTTATGATCGCCCTGCCAATCTGTTTGTGGCCGGTTTTATCGGATCACCGGAGATCAATCAACTGAAAGGCACTGTAGTACTCAATACTGGAAAGACTACAGAACAAGGCGATGAATTCCTGCTGCGGCTGGAAGATGGCTCTTTGCTGACATTGCCTGCCGGTTTGCAAGTGACGGATGGGCAAAATGTGGTGTATGCCATTCGCCCGGAACAGGTCAATGTGGTGGATGAAAGCCACAGTGCCAGTGCACTGAAAGCGACCATTACCGCGATTGAAAATACCGGCTCGGATATGCAGCTATTTTGTAGCACCGGCGGGGGGCGCTTTACCTCGGTCTTCAAACAGCGTCTGGCGGTGAATGCAGGGGAGACGGTGTATTTACAACCCAAGCTCGCCGGTATCCACATTTTTGATGCCGCCACTGGTGTGCGGGTTACCTGCCAGGCAGCATAAAGGAAGCAATGCCCATGACGCCAATAAAAACGTCTGCGACACCGATGAAACTGTACACGTTAGATGTGGACTGCCTTTCCAAGGCGAAAGCGGTATTGCAGCAGCCATTTTCACCATTACAACCGGCCTTGCGCCGGTTACTAAGTGAAGCAGATGCATTGCGCGATCAACCGCCGGAAAGTGTGACACACAAAACGCTACTTCCCGTCAGTGGCGACATTCACGATTATTATAGTTTTGGCACTTACTGGTGGCCGAATCCGCGTAAGCCCAATGGATTGCCCTATGTGCGCCGCGATGGGCATACCAATCCACAGAGCCAGAATGACGATACCGATACTCAGCGCATTGAGCGGATGTGTGACCGCTGCTTAACCCTCGGGCTGGCATACTATTTTACCGGTAATAGCCGCTATGCTCAGGTGGCGGCAGAACAGATCCGTTGCTGGTTTTTGGATGCCAAAACCCGCATGAACCCACACCTGAATTATGGTCAGGCTATCCCCGGCATTGTCTCTGGCCGGGGGACGGGGTTAATTGATACCCGATTGATGTGGATGGTGATTGATACCATAGGGTTGATATTGCCCGCCAAGTTGCTGGATACCGAGGATACTGCGGTATTACAGCAGTGGTTCCGCGATTTTAACCACTGGATGTTCCACAGCGAAGTGGGTCATTCAGAGTATGTCTGGCACAACAACCACGGCACCTGGTATGACGTTCAGCGCGCGGCCAATGCGATGTTCTATGGTGATCGTGGATTGGTTTCCACCATTATCCGCCAGGGAATTACCCAGCGGCTGGCGGCACAAATAGCGCAAGACGGTAAGCAGTGGATGGAACTGGAGCGAACAGTACCTTTCCACTATTCCTTATTCAATATGGAGGCGCATTTGCTGCTGTGCCGTTATGGCGAACATGTTGAAATTGACCGCTGGGAGTGGGTACAGGATGGGCGCAATGTGCAGCAAGGGATTGATTATTTGCTGCCATTTATTGCTGAACCTGAATTATGGCCTTACCGCGATTTGCGGGGAATCGACTATGACAGTGCATTGCGGCTGTTATTACAGGCGGCGCGCGGTTACCCAAAAGAGGCGCAACGCTATCAGGCGGTACTCGCGACTCTTCCGGCTGACACCCTGACATCACGCGACCGTCTGATGTGGCAAAGTTAGTCGGGTCAAGGTTAATCAAGCTAAAGTTGATGTACACTCAAGGCTGTTTTTCAGCTGGAAAGTGATGTGAACAATGAGTGATGTGAATAACCCTGATGACCTGACCTCCATTAACCGCTTCCTGCGCCAGCAACATGTACTGACGCTGTGCGCTGGCAGCGGTATGGATATGTGGTGTGCCAACTGTTTTTATGTTTTTGATGAAGCGAAAATGGCGCTTTATCTGATGACAGAAAAGCATACCCGTCACGGCGAGCTGATGCAGATAAACCCGCAGGTGGTCGGCACAATTGCTACCCAGCCACGCACGGTAGCTTTGATAAAAGGCATTCAATATCGCGGTGAAATAACCGAATTAAAAGATGACGCAGAACACATCGCCCGCCAACACTATTGCCGCCGTTTCCCGGTAGCTAAAGTCGTATCCGCCCCCCTCTGGCAGCTCAATTTGCTGGAAATCAAGATGACCAATAATACCCTTGGTTTTGGCAAGAAATTGTATTGGTCTCGTATTGAGCCGCAGTGACCTACTGTTTTTTGTCATTCGTTTCACCGGCGAGGGGGTTGTCGTTAAAAATACTTAGAATATTTATATTGTCAGTGGGTTTACACAATGGAAACGTGGATAAAGCCCTATAATAATTAGCATACATAATTATTTATTAATATATCATTTGCTATAAATGGTATTAATTTCGGATTTTATGCAAATTAAAGTCACCACAAATTAATGATATATGAAATTTGTCATATAACACTGTTTTATATAGTGTTATAAATCAATGTGATATGTCTTTTTTGTAAGGTATGTAATTAATTTTATATTTTAGTGATATATATCACATTTTGTTAATAAACAAAAAAAGCAGTAACAATTCTTATGATTCACATCTATAAATATTAGGTGGGCATAAAACCCCCATATTTATTGCCTTACAAAATATATATTTCAATATAGTAATGTCTTACGACTTGATTAAATATCGAGTTCAACTCTATTCTATTTAAGGTAACTATCATGAATTCAGAACCTAAAAAAGGCTCGGCCAAAGCAACATTCGATTCTAAAGAAAGTGCTGATTTAGTTAAAAATAAAATGGTGACATGTACCACACGCTTTAAGTTTTATTTACCAAAAGTTAATGGTGACTCAATAGAATTTGGATTTGGTATTGAAAGTGATTGTGTTAATGCTGCCGATGATTTTAAAACGTTATTTAATTCATGGCTTAACAAAAAATCGTTAGCAACATCATCGGGTGAGCCTTGTAAAAATGTTGATATTCTTACATGTGCAGTAGTCAATAATCCATTAGAATACTCGATGAGCCAATTACAAGGAGACTTATACACGATATATATAGTCAGTGAGTCTGCCAATACCGAAACATTTTGGTTATTCCTTGATAAACCCGATAAATTAGCTGTCGGTTCTACTATATATGCAAACTCAGCTGCCAATCTAACAATAGCTTCCGGCTCCTCCCCAGAAGCTACCTTTGGTATTCCTATTCAGTATAAGCTCGGGGCGAAATCGTCAAATAAGGCTGTTGGACTAAACGTGAAAGTTGCCACTTCGCAATTAAAGGATGTCAATATCCAGGATGTTTGGAAAGCAACCTTTTATGATGGGCCTGAACATCAAGCCCCTGACCTCGATAAAGCGGATGGTGTGGCAAATAAAGATGAAATAAATTATACGGATAACTCATTTAATCCTGATAGAGTTATTCAAAATTCATGGTATCCCAGTCAAACGTTTGGCATACAGACTGAAAATGGATTTGTAGGTATGACTTGGGAAGCTCGGCCTGCTAAAACAGTCGCAATTGCTCCAAAATTAACATTCTTTGTAACGACGGGTGAATATTCAAGTAATCAACTGGCCGATTATTCTACGGTATCAAATAGTGCTCAAATCGTTAACCTATCTGATTTCTCAGGATTTGCAGTAACGGTAACTTATACCAAAGACGGAAAGTGGAACATTAAAAAGGGTAGGCCATAATTGAATTTAAACTCCAATGCACGAGCCAACTATAGTGAATAAATATTTAATTTTCTATTATGATTTTCTATAATGGGTCATGATAAATTTCACTGTATTTATAATGAATATTGGAAAGCCTCATATTATCATGAGGCTTTTATTTATTAAATTAAATATTCACAGAGTAATTTGTAACCAGAGTGTTTATTAATAGGATTGTTTTTTTGTCATTTTTAAAATACAGGAATGAATTTAATTTATTTTTCAATGAGTTTGTTGTTACCTATAATTTTTTTAAAAAACAGGATGGATTTATATATCTATGATCACTATCAACATCTTATGGCGTTTTCCTTTTCCTAAATGTCTGTTGTAATTAAAAATCTTATTTAACAGTATTCCACATAAAACAGTGTGCATAACTCTATGACTGTAAAATATACGTGGTGATTACGCTGATATGACTGACTGTAGCTTGCTGCGCCGCATCAGGTCTGTCACTTGATGACCGTTATCAGGCCGCATAGGGGAATGTTGTTGACGACACCACCGAATACCTGTCGACCCAATGGCTTACCTCCCAGCGATCACCTTACTGCCATATGAATTATTTAGGGTATTGTGTTTCTAGTATGTATTATTCATATCAATTGATTTGATGATTATCTCCATGTTGGGGTGGTGCTAGCGTTTTTATCAGGAGGTCAGATGGCGAAGGTATTATTACTGGGGGCAAGTGGCCTGGTGGGGGGCGAGTTACTGCGCTTGCTACGTTTGGATGCCCGCGTAACCTCTATTATTGCGCCAACCCGCAAGCCGTTGCCAGTCATGAATAAACTGATTAATCCGCAAGGCGAGAATATCGGCGAGTTACTAAAAACTCTGGATGAGCCGGTGGATTTGGTGTTTTGCTGTCTGGGTACCACTCGCCAGCAAGCGGGCAGTCAGGCGGCATTTCGTCAGGTGGATTATCGGCTGGTGTTGGCTGCGGGCGAAACCGGTTTGCGGCTTGGCGCGCGGCATTTCCTGCTAGTGAGCGCGATGGGCGCTAACCCGAACTCGTGGCTATTCTATAACCGCACCAAAGGCGAGGCAGAGCGAGATTTACAAACTCAGGGCTGGCCACAACTCACTTTCGCCCGGCCTTCAATGCTGGCCGGTCAACGCACTAAACCGCGCTTGATGGAAAGCCTTAGCGCGCCGTTGTTTGCCTTATTACCTGATAAATGGCGCTTAATTAAAGCCAAAGATGTGGCACAAGCGCTGCTTGATCAGGCTTTTGCTCCACCGAAAGAGGGAGTGACAGTATTATCATCAGCCCAAATGCAGCAACATTAATCATTATAAGCTAATTATCTGATTATCCTGCGCGATGGTGACGCCTTCGGGCAGTGTGTTGTCGAGCGCCCAGGCATCCAACTGGTGGCTGATATGGGTCAGCAAGGTGGCTGCCGGTTTTAGTAACTCACTGATAGCGAGGGCCATTGTCACATCATTATGATTACGTGGCGGCGGACGGTGTGGGGAAAGATGATGTGGCGGATGGCTGCAATCTTGTACCAATAAATCAATATTCTTACTGGCTAAAAATAGCGCGCTATCGGCGGGCAAACCAATGGTGTCGGTGAGATAGGCGATAGTTCGGTTAGGGCTTTGCAGCAGGTAGCCGAAGGTGATTTTTGAGTGATTGAGGGGCACTGGCGTAACCCGTAAATCGCCAAATTGAATCGGGTGAAATGCGCTGAGTGGTGGCTGAAAAGCCAATATTCCCGGATGCTTATACAGATCGTCGCAGCCATCAGGATCTGGCGGCCCGTACACCGGGATCGCATTTCCACACCCCCAACGTAACGGAAATAACCCCTGAACGTGATCCATGTGGTAATGTGTAAGCAAAAAACGCTGAATTTCCCCTCCAGCAAACAGTTGATCCAGTGTCGGCAACCCGGCATCAATCAAGGTCGTTTCCCCCTGATAGCGCAACATTGCACTGCAAGGTTGACGGCGCAACGCGGGTTGTAATCTGGCTTTGGTACAAATCACACACTGACAACCAAACACCGGCACCTGTTGGGCGCATCCGGTTCCTAACAATGTTAGTTCCATTCTTGATTCCCCTCCTGCTGTGTTGTGGGGGGCGTTGCCAGTAATTGCTGTAATTGCCCCAGCGTGTGGTGCAGTTCGCCATCATTACAAAGTCGCTGGCAGTTAACCGGCAGTTGCTGTTGATAATGTTGCGCCCGCTGTAAACGCGCCTGGATTTGCTCACTGTTCTCACGCCCACGTTGCAGTAAGCGCTGGGCCAAAATTGCCGGCGAAACGGTCAGACACAGTGGCAGTAATTGGTGGTGATAGCGCTGCTGGGCTTCGGGTAAATAGGCTCGGGAGCCATTGACCACCACATCCAACCCGTGCTGTAGCCAGATATCAATCTCAATTCCTACTCCATAATGATGCTGATGTGCCTGCCAAAACAGTGCAAACAGCCCCTGTTTGGCGCGCAATAAAAACTCCTGTTCACTCAATGCGATATGATTTTCAGCACCCGCATTGGCTGCGCGGGTAATATAACGATGCGCGACCATAACGTTGGTGGGCATGGCCGCTCGTAGCGCGGACAGCAGGCAATCCTTGCCTGCACCGGAAGCACCCATCAGATAGATTAAGCGTGCCATCAGAACACCTGTATTCCCTGCCGCCAGACGTTTTGTACATACACATGCTGATTGTGCGAACCTTCATGGGTGCGCGCCAATATCAAATCAGCTCGCTTACCTTCGGCAATCACGCCGCGATCCGCTAACCCTAAGGCTCTGGCCGGGTTACGTGTCACCAGATTGACCGCTTGTGCTAAGGTGAAGCTGTTGCTCTCGTCATGCGCGATACGGAATGCGGCATCCAGCAGGCTGGCGGGGTAATAATCGGAAGATAAGATATCCAACACGCCCAGTGATGCCAGTTGGTGCGCGGCGACATTGCCTGAATGGGAGCCGCCGCGCACAATATTGGGTGCGCCCATCAATACCTGTAACCCATGCTGATGTGAGGCTCTGGCCGCCACTTCGGTGGTGGGAAATTCAGCAATGACACTACCCAATGCCTGTGATTCCGCCACATGTTCAGCGGTGGCATCGTCATGGCTGGCCAAAGCTATTCCCCGCTGACGACAATGAGCGGCAATGGCCTGTCGATTCTGCCCCGACCAGCGGGCGGATAGGCTGATTTGCTCTTCTTCAAACTCTGCCATTTGCTGATCGTTAAGGTGATATTTACCCTGATAATATTCACGGTACTTAGCGCGTGAAGCGAACTGGCGCTGGCCCGGTGAGTGATCCATCAGAGATACCAATGAAAGCTCTGGCTGCATCATCAGTTCTTCAAATAGTGGCAAGGTGCTGTCATGGGGTAATTCACAGCGCAAATGAATTCGATGCTCGGCTCGATTCAATCCTGATCGCTGGCTTTCTACCACGGCGTTAATCATTTTTTGCAGATTATCCAGCCGATGGCCGCCATCCCGCACATCGCCAACCGCCACGGCATCCAACACGGTAGTTATCCCGCTGGCAACCATGAGCGCATCGTGGCTACTCATAGCCGAATGTGCTGGCCAATCCACATTGGGGCGGGGGGTGAAAAACTTGTCGAGATTATCGGTATGCAGCTCGATCAACCCCGGCAACAACCAGCTATTTTGTCCATCAATTGCAGCTGAAAGTTGTGTCGGACGATCACTATAACTGCGGATCACCCCTTGGTGGATTTCCAGTGATCCGCTGACCACCTGATCCTCAAGAATAAGATTGACGTTGTTGAAGATCATGATGGGATCTCTGTGCTGGCGTGAGAGGGGGGCGGTGTCATAGTCAGTAAGCGGTCACTGACATGATTGCGTACTTTTTCATCGTGGAAAATACCGACAATTGCGGCTCCGCGCTGTTTAGCTTCATCAATCAGGCTGACCACAGCGGCGCTGTTAGTGCTATCGAGAGAAGCCGTCGGCTCATCCAGCAACAAAATGGGATAATCGACAATAAACCCTCGCGCGATATTAACCCGCTGTTGCTCGCCGCCGGAGAAGGTAGAAGGGGCCAGATCCCACAACCGCGGTGGCACATTAAGTCGCGTCAACAGATCCTGCGCCCGCTGTTGGCAGATTTGCCGATCAACCCCCAATTCCAGCAAGGGTTGCATCACCACATTTAGTGCACTGATTCGTGGGATCACCCGCAAGAATTGACTGACCCAGCCCACCGTATGACGGCGCACCGCCATAATTTGCCGGGCTTGTGCGCTCACCATATCCAGCCATTCTCCCTGATGTTTCACCCAGATATGGCCGCTGTCGGGTAAGTAATTGGCATATAAAGAGCGCAGAAGAGTGGATTTTCCGCTGCCGGAATGGCCGTGCAGCACCACACACTCACCACTGCCAACTTCCAATGAAGTTTGATGCAGCACCGGCAGGCGAATACCGTGCTGGTGGTGTAACACAAAGGTTTTACTGAGATTTTCAACTTTCAGTTGTAGCATAGGCAGCTGTAGGGCGTTCATAGTCAGTTCTCACTCAGTTTTGTAATACCGATGAAACCAGTAGCTGGGTATAAGGATGATGCGGGTCATCCAGCACCCGGTCAGTCAGGCCACTTTCGATAACTTGCCCCTCTTTCATCACCAGCAAACGGTTAGCCAATAAGCGGGCAACCCCCAAGTCATGGGTGACAATCACCACCGCCAATTGCATTTCCACCACCAGATTGCGCAGTAAATCCAGCAACCGTGCTTGCACTGACACGTCCAGGCCACCAGTCGGTTCGTCCATAAATACCAGCTTCGGATGTGTCACCAGATTGCGGGCAATTTGCAGTCGCTGCTGCATGCCGCCGGAGAAGGTGGTGGGCAGGTCATCAAGACGGGATAAGGGGATCTCGACATCTTCCAGCCAGTGGCCTGCTTGTTGGCGTATCTCGCCATAATGGCGTTGGCCAATAGCCATCAGTCGCTCGCCGATATTGCCGCCCGCCGAGACTTGTGGCCGCAGCCCATCAAGTGGGTGCTGATGCACTACGCCCCATTCGGTGCGCAGTAAACGGCGGCGTTGGCTTTCGGCCATCTGATACAAATCAACCGCTGATTGGGCATCAGGCCGATAAAAAATTTGCCCATGTTGCGGTGCCAGACGGGCTGAAATGGATTTAAGCAAGGTGGTTTTACCCGAACCCGATTCACCAACAATCCCTAACACTTCACCGGGATACAGCTGGAAAGAGACATCACTGAACCCCTTACCCGGCGCATACAAATGGGTAAGATTCTCCACCGACAACAGCGGGTGAACAGCAGAGGGTTTTGAAATAACCTGTTCAACGATCATTGAATATTCACCTCTTGTGTGGCGGCCTGAACCAGTTGCTGCTGGCAAAAATCAGTATCCGAACAAACAAACATCCGGCTGCCCTTATCGTCCATCACCACCTCATCGAGATAACTGTGGCGCGAGCCGCACAAAGCACAGGGTTCATCCCATTGCTGCACGCTAAAGGGGTGATCGTCGAAGTCCAGACTTTCCACTTTGGTAAAAGGTGGTAGGGCATAAAGGCGCTTTTCACGACCGGCCCCAAACAGTTGCAGCGCGGGCATCATGTGCATTTTGGGATTATCAAATTTCGGAATTGGCGATGGATCCATCACATAGCGATCATTCACTTTTACCGGATAGGCATAGGTGGTAGCGATATGGCCGTAGCGAGCGATATCTTCATATAGCTTGACTTGCATTACGCCGTACTCCTCCAGCGCATGCATTTTGCGCGTCTCGGTTTCACGCGGTTCAATAAAGCGCAGCGGCTCCGGGATCGGTACCTGATAGATAAGGATCTGATCCTCCGTCAGCGGCGTTTCTGGAATGCGGTGCCGGGTCTGGATCACCGTGGCGTCAGTAGTTTTTTCAGTAGTCGCCACTCCGCTGACCCGCTGGAAGAAGCGGCGGATCGACACCGCATTGGTGGTGTCATCGGCTCCCTGGTCGATCACTTTCAGCACATCGTAACGGCCAATCAGGCAGGCGGTTAACTGAATGCCTCCGGTGCCCCAGCCATAAGGCATCGGCATCTCACGGCCGCCGAATGGTACCTGATAACCGGGGATGGCCACGGCTTTCAGTAACGCGCGGCGTAATGTTCTTTTGGTTTGCTCGTCCAGATAACCCAGATTGTAACCGGTGAGAACTTCAGTCATGGCGCGGCTCCTGTTGTTCTGCGGCTACGGATGAATGCTCACGGCGCAGGCGCTTGAGTAACTCCAGCTCCGCTTGAAAATCAACGTAATGAGGCAGTTTGAGATGAGAAACAAAACCGGCGGCTTCGACATTGTCGGCGTGGGATAACACAAACTCTTCATCTTGCGCCGGGCTGGCGACATTTTCGTCGTATTCCCGGCTTTGCAAGGCGCGATCCATCAAGGCCATCGACATGGCTTTGCGCTCACCACGACCAAATACCAAACCGTAACCGCGAGTGAAATGCGGGGGTTCTGCTGCCGGGCTGACAAAACCATTCACCATTTCGCATTCGGTGAGTAAGATCTCACCGATATCAATCGCAAATCCCAGTTCTTCCGGCTCAATTGAAATGGTCAGCTCGCCGGTGCGGATCTCGGCGGCGAATGGATGAGTTCGACCATAACCGCGCTGGGTGGAATAGCCCAGCGCCAGCAGGAAACCTTCATCACCGCGCACCAGCTGTTGCAGCCGGGCTGAGCGATTACACGGATAAACCGGTGGGTTGCGGGTGATATCTTCCGGCGGGGTGCCGTCATCCCGCTCAACTTTTGCTAATTGCTGTTGCGCTAATAAATCAAACACATGAGCGCAATTATTTTGCGATACATCTTCTGGCGATATTTCCCTGCGATTGAGCGCGTGCGGCGCTTCACCCGAGGCCAGCAGGGTGAAATCCAGTAGTCGATGGGTGTAATCATAGGTGGGGCCGAGCACTTGCCCGCCGGGCAAATCTTTGTAAATGGCGGAGATGCGCCGCTCCAGCCGCATATTGCCAGTTGCCAACGGTTGGCTGACGGCCAGACGCGGTAATGTGGTGCGGTAGGCGCGCAGTAGGAAAATCGCTTCGACCAGATCACCGCTGGCTTGCTTGATTGCCAATGCAGCCAGTTCGCGATCATAGATACCGCCCTCAGTCATCACCCGATCTACCGCCAGACCTAGCTGTTGCTCAATCTGTTCGCAATCGATAGCCGGGATCTGTGTATCACCACGGCGCTGGTGTTCGAGTAATTGATGGGCTGCCGCAATGGCTTTTTCGCCCCCTTTGACTGCAACGTACATCAGCACACCTCCACATGGGTGGTTCGTGGGATAGCCATTAGGTTCTCGCCGCAGGTCAACAGAAAATCGAGGCCAGCAGGGAATGCGATCGGGCGGTTAAGCAGGTAATTCAGCACAGCAGAGGGCAATTGCGGAGCCACAGTACGGTGGTGCTCAATTCCCGGCCCGCGTAGGCGCAGAGGCACACCAAGGTGCAGACTGGTGGCCTGAAGAATAACGGTGGTGGAGTGCTCTGGCGAAAGTTCACTACCTGCCGGGCAGCTAATCAAAAGTTCTTCTTTTATCTCATTGTCAAATAAAGAAAAAAGTGAATTTTTGATGCTGGTTGTCAGCGGCGCTCCGCAATGAAAACGTATATTCTGTTGCACGGCATCATTGTTGAGCGGTTCATCCAGGTAGAGCGGCGTTTCCTGATCAACCAGGGTCAGCAGGATGCTGGTGGTGGCGGGATTTAATGGCTGCCAGCCGCTGCCATGGGGCAGTGAAACGACAACTCCCGGTTCGCTTAATGCCTTGAGAATACGGCGAAAAGCGTGCTGAGCATCATCAACCGGCTGATCAAAATGGTTTAATAGGCTCATTAGTCTTCTCCTCGCACCAGGGTGAAGAAATCCACTTTACTGGTGGCGATAGCGCGAGCGCGCAATTCCCGCCGCTCCTGCTGTATGGCCGCTAGAGGATGAATGACGGTTTTCAGCAGCAATTCACTCAGACCGGCTGGTTGTCCATTAAGGGTGGAAAGCTGCAATAACGCATCTAATAGCGCGCAGAGTTCTGCATGAGGTTTATTGCGCCCGGCAATGTAGCTGTAACCATAGATATCTGTGCTGTGGTTGAGTTTGATTACCGCGCGAGTGAGGGTCATATCGCCCAGAATAAACCGGCGGCCAGTGCCGCCCATTCGCGCCTGTAATTGGCTCAAACCAATCTCTGGCGCACGGATCACTTGATATTGCGGTGCCAGATTCAAGGATTGCCAATGTGCAAGCAATTGCTCCGGTTGGCTGTGGGCCAACACCGACATCCAGCCCTGCCGGGTGTTCGAGATACTTTCCATTTAGTGCTCCATGGTCAGTTCAATCATGTCGGCGCGTGTCAGGCTGACGGAGTACTCCGCCACCTGCTGGCTATCAACACGGATATTCAAGGTGCGCACACAGAGCAGCGGTGCATGGGTAGCAATCTCAAGTAAACGGCTCTCTTTGGCCTGAGCACGGCGTGCGCTAATGCGAGTCTGGCTACGGCTTAAAGGCTGTTGCAGATGTTGGCTGATGAATTGATGTAGTGAACCGGAGTTAAACTGCTGCAATGCGGGCCACCAATTTAGATCTGGCAGGTAATGATCGATAACGCAGACCGGTACACCATTGACTCGTCGCAAGGTGCGTAAATGAATCACTGTCGTCCCTTCATCCAATGACAGCGCTTTAGCAACATGCTCAATGCACGGGCGTAAGACGGCGAGTAAGCGCTCACTGGTGGGGTCACTACCCTGATCTAATAAGTTTTGGCTAAAGCGCGCATTGGCATGCAGCGGGTAGTCATAAGGGCGCATTAACACCAAAATGCCGATACCTTGCCGACGTTGCAGCCAGCCGCGCTCGACCAATTCATCGACGGCCCGACGCAGGGTATGACGATTGACCTGATAGCGTTCGGCTAACTGCTGTTCAGACGGCAGATAATCCCCGCAGCGATAAGCACCACGCAGTTCCTGCTCTAACTGGGCCGCAATTTGTTGATAGCGGGTGGGATAACTGGTCGGTGGTCTAGATAAGTGCATGGCAGATATACCCTCTGTGTGCATCATCACTTCTGACGGCCATCCACAATGAAACACAAGGAGCAATACTGATGAGCAGGTGGCGGATTGTCATGGTGATAACCAGTAAGTTTTCTCACCCGCTATGCTGGCGGTTTTTAATGACAGTAGGGTTAAGCTGAGATGGCGGAACGATGAAATCTTGCGGTTGTTGGTAGGGTTTTTTATGGGCTAAAAAGTGGTGCTTATAAGAAAAAGTTTTATCGCATTATCAATCTGATACATATCACTACGATAAATCCTCACTTTAAACAAAAAATAAACATTATCTTAACTTGAGGGAAACATAAGTGTCTCTTATAGTTAATTTACGCCGCCGTGGCGTTCTCTCTGGGGGGGTTTACTATGTGCCCTAAAAATATCAGCCGTCTGAGCAAAATAAGTTTGGCAATATTACTGGCTTGCTCACTCGCGGCATGTAGTGGCAGTGGCGGAGGTTCTCACAATTCTGCGAAGAATAATGCGGGTCAGACAACCGGAGGAACAGGTTCAGGCAGTGGTGGTGGTACTGGCTCTGGAGGTGGCACCGGCGGAGGAACGGATGGTGGTACGACCGCGAATAATTCTGCGGTTGGCAATGTGGTCAGTGGTGTTGGCACTGCCGTCGATGGGGTAGGTAATACTGTCAGCGGTGTTGTTAGCCAAACCCCTGTAGGTAGCTTGCCAATCGTTGGTGGTGGTTTGGTTACCGTCGTCGATAGTGCGGGTAATGCTGTCAGTGACGTCGGGACCGGTTTACATAATGGCGTAGGTCAATTAGGAAATAATCCTAATGCATTGGGCACTACGGCTGCCGGTGTACCGAAGGCCGTGGCTGATGTTGGTACCGGAGTTTCAGGATTAGGTGGAACAGTTTCAGGTATCGCTGCCAACACGCCATTGGGCGGAGTTACCGGTACCGCAGGTGGGTTAGTTGATAAAACCGGTGGTGCAGTCACTTCTATCGGTAATGGATTGGCGCAAGACCTGCAAACAGGAACGACGAGTAAGCTAACCACTGCCGCAACCGGGATAGTGACGCCAGTGGTGGGTCAGGTACAAGATATTACTCAGACCGTTGGTTCAACCACCGGTATTGGCGCGCCAGTGAATAATTTACTGACCGCTGTCGGCGGTACTATTGTGACGACTGGCACTCAAGTGGGTACCAGTGCGCCAACGTTAGCGGGTGTTGGACAGGTACTGCAAGGCAGCGGGCAAGCCGTTGAGAAGGCGGGCGGTTTAGTGACTCCGCCAACATCAACAGGTGGTTCGAATGGCTTGCTGGCAGGTGTCACGAATACATTGACACCAACCTCTGGTGGCAGCAACAGCGGCTTGCTGGCCGGGGTGAACAATACTGTCGGTGGTGTTACCGGCGGATTGACTGCTGGCGTCTCAGCTAATGCCAATGCCAGTGGTGGTTTAGCTGGCGGGATAGGCGGAATATTAAAACCAAAAACCAATTAAATATACATACCCTAGATAATTCGAGTTGCAGGAAGGCGGCAATTGAGTGAACCCCGATGAGTTGACGCCAGTCAATGATTCGGGTGAGCGAGAGCAGCTAACGCACATGCAGCTTGAAGTATGACGGGCATAACGATACTAGCTCTCCCTTATTCCAGGGGAGAGCATCGTTATTATAAAAATAAATAGACTATTAAAATTATAATTTAATGTGCGCATAAGGAAATATTCTATGAATAATAGAGTGTGGGTATTATTTTTATTTGGTGCAGGAAGTGTATGGCAGTTCAGCGCGCTCGCTAATACCGTCCCTATGTTAATTGACCAGAATAACCCTTCCAAAATATCGCGTGATATTGCGCGACCACAAACACCTCGTACTGTGGCTCCAACGATTTCAACTCCAGTGCCAGAACCCAGTTCTAAACTAACACTTGATACTTTAATTGATGTGAAACATATCCAATTTATCGGTGGTACCCAATATGATATTAATATACTCAGTAAGCCATTTACGCCTTATATTGGTAAAAAAGTATCATTAAAGACTCTGCTTTTAGCAACGCAATCTATTACAAAAATGTATCAGCAAGATGGCTATATTCTCTCTTATGCTTATTTGCCGACTGATAACTTTGCCAATGGCACATTAAAAATAGGTTTGGTTGAAGGCTATATTGCTAATACCCGAATTCAAAGTGACAACGCAGCGATAGGGCGCTGGCTGACCAAGTTGTCTCAGCGCATTATGGCCGAGAATCCGCTGACACAGGATACCTTTGAACGTTACAGTATTTTGATGAGCCGAACGCCAGATACTAAAGTGATCGCCACGGCTAAAAACCCGGATAATATTTATGGCGCAACATTATTAGATATTAAAGCCGATCATCCACGTAATTGGAATATCAGTACCGCATTGGATAGCCGCAAAGGTGTTTACAGCGGGGTACTCAATGCAACTTTAAGTGGCTTTACACCTTATGCAGAGCAATTGGGTGTCGCAACATTATTACCGTTAGACAGCAAGAATCGTGACCAATACTTAGGTATAAACTATCAACAATATTTAGGTAGCAATGGCTTATTACTGCAAACCCGTGGCAGTTATTATAAGCAAGAGCCGAAAGATTATACTGATGTGCTGACACTGTACCCCGATAACATCACATTATCCAGCCGCACTCAACAGATACAATATACTGGTGGCGTGGTGTTAAGTTATCCGTTGGAATTAACCCGTAAACGTCAATGGACAGTGAGCGGGGGCGTAGATTATCTGGAGAAAAGCTATAATCTAAAAAGCCGGGCCCGATTTAATAATCTTAATCATACATTGCTCGATTTAGAAGAACAGAACCAACGGATGCGTTACCCGGCGACCGAGTTGGCACTGACGGGTTATCAGGAATATACCCAATCTTATTGGAGCACCCGTGCCAGCGTGCGCAAAGGAATAAACGGCGCTTTGGCCTCTAGTTCAGTTCCTTGGGGAGACTTAGGTTTTACCCGCTGGAAACTCACCGGAGATGGCGCGTATTTAATGGCCGAAAAATGGCGATTGAGTGCCTCGGCGGAAGGTGATTGGTCTGACAATGATTTACCAGAAGCAGAGCATGTGACTTTTGGTGGGTTACGGTTTGGCCGAGGTTATCCAGATGGTGAGGCGACGGGGGATTATGGCTATGGCGGACAGGTAGAAATGCGCTATATACATAATCGGGAAAATGGCAATTGGCTGAAAACCATTCAACCTTATGCGGTGCTGGATACGGCACACACTTGGTATAACTCACCGATATTTCGTGCACAAAAACTGGCTTCTTACGCGGTGGGAGTGACCTTTGGTGATAACAAACACTATTCCTTATCACTGGAAGGGGCGAGGCCGATTGGCGACCTGCCCAGTGATAGTACGCGTCGTGATTGGCGGTTTAATGCGACCTTAACCTATAACTTTGCCAATTAGCGCAGGTGATGGATAACTTGATTACCGCTGCCGCGCCAAATAAGCGATGGGTCTTTTAGGTCTTGCACGAATTTGCCATCGACCAGCACATTAATTAAATCCACCACTTGTTGTTGGTCGGCGGTCAGTTCAGCCAGGGTGTAGCCGGTCCAGAGCCAAATATCTTTACCATCGCACTCCTGGCGTACGCGTTTGACCAGTTGCAGAATGGCGGACAAATTTTGTGGATGCAGCGGATCACCGCCGGAGAGGGATAACCCTTGCCGACGGATACGGGAGTCGTTCAGATCCGCTATGATTTTATCTTCCATTTCTTGGGTAAATGGCTTACCCGAATTCAGTCGCCAGGTGCTTTTGTTATAACAACCCACACATTCGTGTACGCAGCCAGAGACGAACAGCGTACAGCGAGTGCCAGGGCCGTTGATAACATCGACCGGGTAATATTGATGATAGTTAATAATTACTTGTCCAATATGTTCCCCTTCGTACTTGAAGCTGCAGGGGTGTTTGCTGCGTTCACAAACCCGAATCACTTACTGATGTAAGCTCATCGGGATTTATTCGCTTGCTGCCTACCTGCAACTCCAATTCCTTTGGGGGCGATTAATATTATTGGGGTAATTTCAATATTGAAAATCAGCCCAGTTGTCCGTTTGCCAAATGCTTAACGCGGCGCTTCACTTCTTCTTGTTTGCCGGCGTTAAATGGCCGTGCATCCGGGCTACCCAAATAGCCACATACCCGACGGGTGACTGACACTTTTGATGGCTCATGATTACCACATTTCGGGCAGGTGAAGCCCTTGCTGGTACAGGAGAATTCGCCGGTAAAACCGCACTCGTAGCATTCATCAATTGGTGTGTTGGTGCCGTAATATGGCACTCGGCTGTAGCTGTAATCCCAGACATCTTCCAGCGCTCTGAGGTTATGCTGCAAGTTAGGGTATTCGCCGTAACAGATGAAACCGCCGTTAGCCAATGGAGGATAAGGTGCTTCGAAGTCCAGTTTGTCGTACGGGTTAACTTTCTTTTCAACATCCAGGTGGAAGCTGTTGGTGTAATAGCCTTTGTCGGTGACACCTTCTACCACGCCAAACTCTGCGGTATCCAGGCGGCAGAAGCGGTCACACAGATTTTCGCTCGGCGTGCTGTACAGGCTAAAGGCGTAGCCAGTTTCTTCTTTCCAGCTATCCGTTGCTTGTCTCATGCGCTCGACGATAGCCACGCCTTTTGCACGTAACTTTTCGTCGTCAAAGACATGGGATTGATTGCCAAACAGAGCATTAACCGTTTCATGAATACCAATAAAGCCCAGCGAGATAGATGCGCGGCCATTTTTGAAGATTTCAGAGATATTGTCATCCGCTTGCAAGCGCACACCACAAGCCCCTTCCATATACAAGATAGGTGCCACACGGGCTTTGATCCCTTCGAGTCGGGCAATACGAGTCATCAAAGCTTTCTTGGCTAACAGCAGGCGCTCATCCAGCAGCCGCCAGAATTTCTCTTCATCGCCTTGGGCTTCCAATGCAATACGTGGCAGGTTAAGGCTGATAACTCCCAGATTGTTACGGCCATCGTGGATCTGTTTGCCATCTTCTTCATAGACGCCGAGGAAGCTGCGGCAGCCCATGGGTGTTTTGAAAGAACCAGTAACTTTAACCACTTGATCGTAATTGAGAATATCTGGATACATGCGCTTGGTGGCACACTCCAGTGCTAACTGTTTGATATCGTAGTTAGCATCGCCAAATTTATGGTTAAGGCCATCGCGGATAGCAAACACCAGTTTCGGGAACACCGCGGTTTTACGGTTTTTGCCCAAACCAGCAATGCGATTACGCAGAATCGCCTGCTGAATCATGCGCGATTCCCAACTGGTACCCAGCCCAAAGCCGAAGGTGACAAACGGCGTTTGACCATTGGCGGTATGCAGGGTATTCACTTCATATTCCAGTGACTGGAAAGCGTCATAACACTCTTTTTCGGTGCGTGACATGGCATAACCGGCGGCATCAGGGATCTGCCACTCTTCAGCGACCCGCTTGTGTTTATTGAAACTTTCGGTGACAAATGGTGCCAGAATTTCATCGATGCGGTTAATGGTTGTGCCGCCATAGATATGGCTGGCGACCTGCGCGATAATCTGCGCGGTCACTGCGGTAGCAGTAGAAATGGATTTTGGCGGTTCGATTTCCGCATTACCCATTTTAAAACCTTGAGTCAGCATGCCATCGAGGTCAATCAACATGCAGTTGAACATCGGGAAGAATGGCGCGTAATCCAGATCGTGATAATGAATTTCACCACGTTCATGAGCCAAGACCACGTCTCGTGGCAAAATATGTTGTTTGGCGTAGTGTTTCGCGACAATACCGGCCAGCAGATCACGCTGAGTCGGGATGACTTTGCTGTCTTTATTCGCATTTTCGTTCAGCAGAGCTTTGTTACTTTGCTCTACCAAACCCCGGATTTCCTGATTCAGGCGACCACGCAGTTCACGCGAGATATCCCGGTCATGGCGATACTCAATATAGGCTCGGGCGAGCTGCTTGTATTGACCGGCCATCAGTTGGTTTTCTACCGCAGTTTGGATATCGCGGATATCAACTTTCGGCTGGTTCTCCATCGTCTGAGCGACCACACGGGCAACAGTTGCACAATAATCCGCGTCTACTACGCCAACCGCCAAGGCTGCACGCTCGACCGCTTCCTTGATTCGTACCTCATCAAAAGGTACCTGACAACCGTCCCGTTTAATCACTACTGTTTTCACAATGTCGCTCCTGTATCCTGCCGCGTAGGATTAGCCCCAAAACAATCTTATCCACAAGGCAAACCGCAGCACATAAGGGCTGCGAGGGGGTGTGGATGGTTTTGTGGATAACTACTACATATAGATGTCTTAATTCCTATAGACACTATATATGGGTAATGGCAGAAGTGACAGTCAACATAATTGACCTAGAACAAGGAAATCAGCTTTAGGTTTATTCCCTGTTCAGTGCATCACAAAATGGACATTTTTATGCCACTTTTTTTGCACAAAATAGTATGGGTTAGCGCTTCATTGGGCGGAAATGTTCCAGTAAAAAATCGACCCAAACGCGCACCCGCGGGGGTAAATCGGCAGAGGCATAATAGAGCCATAATGGCACCGGTGCAGGCCAATGATGGGCCAGTACTGGCACCAAACTGCCGTCTGCAAAATGGGGTTCAGCATGCCATTGTGCGATATAGGTTATTCCCATATCGGCCAACGCCGCATTCATTAATACTTCGGGTTGTGAAATGACCAAACGGCCCGACAACTCGAAAGATTGCACCTCATTATTGTGTTGCAACAGCCATTTGACTATTCGTCCAGTTGATGGATTGCGGTGTAGTAAACACTGATGCTGATAGAGATGCTGCGGATTGCTGGGGGTGCCATAGCGCGCCAGATAAGCGGGGCTGGCCGCCAACACCATTTGCATTGGGTAAAACTGGCGTGCAATCAAGCGACTATCAGGATCAATGTGAGTACCGATCCCCACATCAAACCCTTCTCCGACCAAATTAACCACTCTGGCTTCCAGCGAGAGATCTAAATCAATCAGCGGGTAGCGCGCCATAAACACAGGAATCAGCGGCATTAATAGTTGGCGGCCAAAACCGGGGATCAAACTGACTCGAACCGTGCCGCTGGGATGTTGTTCATCGTTACGTGCGGTGTCCAGAGTGTGTGATAGCGCCTGCCAAAGCGGAGCAACCCGCGCTAATAAAGCCTTACCTTCATCAGTTAGCACCACACTATGGGTATTGCGTTGAAACAGACGCAGCGCCAGTTTTTCTTCTAATACGCGGACATTTTTACTGACAGCGGCAGGAGTTACCCCTAATTGACGGGCCGCGACAGAAAAATTCTCATTTTGGGCGGCGCTTAGGAAGGCGGGTAATAAGCGATGAATATCGGAAGGTAGCGACATTGGTTGATACCTTAGGTTGAAATTAATGTGACTGATTGCAGCCTACACCGGCAGCGCTGAAAATGAAAAGATAGTGTCATTAAACCTGTTGGAGAAACTGTTATGCCACGTATTTTAGTGTTGACTGCCCACCGTAAGCCGGATGAATCCCGTATCAACCATCAGTTAATAGAAGCCATTCGTCCACTACCGAATGTTACCGTGCATGAGCTGATTCGTGAGTATCCGGATTTTCAAATTGATGTCGCTCGCGAGCAAGAATTATTGGAATCACATGATGTGATAGTGATGATGTTTCCATTTTACTGGTATAGCTCGCCGGCCATTTTAAGTGAATGGCAGGATGCGGTGTTAACTTACGGCTTTGCTTATGGCAGTAGTGGGGACAAATTGCGTGGTAAGCCATTGCAATTGGTGGTGTCGACTGGCGGCAATGAGCAGGCCTACAGCCCACAGGGCTATAATCGTTACCCGGCGCTGGATTTGTTATTGCCCTTCCACGCGATGGCCAATATGACGGGTATGGATTTCCTCCCACCCTATTTAGTGCAAGGGGCCAATGCGATGGAGGAGGAGACTTTGGAGCGCTATGTTCAAGGTGTGGTGGGAGTGATGAAGGGTTTTTAGTTGATATGATTGTGCGGGTACAAATTTAGTATAAATTTGATATTTAACTGTGCGGGTGATAGCTTGCTTAGAGTATGAAAGATCATTGAAGGAGCAACCTATATGGCAACGACTATGTCCCAAAAAGCGGCGCGAGAAGGGCTAGGCTCTCCCGAACTTTTTGACGGCGGCGTTTTCGTCACAAAAAATGGTGTCGCTGAGCTGTTTGTCCAACCCGCAGCAGAAAGGGAGGCGGAGATTAGGGAACGTAATCTTGAGCGCCAATCAAATGCTTTGCTGAAGCTGGTTATGTTGGCTAAACAGGATATTAAAAACCAGCAAGGCATGTCGCCGGAAGAAACGCTAAGGAAGCTGCGCGCTGCGCGCAAGTAATAATATTGAGGTTAGGAATGCCCCAAATAATTATATCACCAGCAGCAGAATGGACTCTTCAGGATATCGAATCCTTTAAAAGCGCTACTATGGGGCCGTTTAAGGCTGGGGAGTTCGTTGATAATTTATTGATATCATCAATAACAGCGATCAGTGAAGATCCGGTCCGCTATCGTTTTAACTCAATGTTATCAGATAGCGGTGTGCAATTGCGTGAGCGGCTGGATCCCGGCAGTGAGTACCGCGTCATCTATGACTATGATGGTCAAACTGTGGAAATACTGGCTTTTGTCAGTATGAAACAAGATTTAGAACGGCTTCTCTACCGCTACCTAATGTTTCGATAGTATTCAGTACTCGGTTTTGCCGGGTACTGAACGGCCTTTGTTGTCCTATAAAGTGCTACCCCATAAAATGTTCCGCCAACTCAAGATCCCGCCGCGTAAACTCTCTCACAATTTTCCCACTCTCCATCATGGCTGCACGCTCGGACATATGTGCCACCACATCACTGTCATGGCTGACCAACAAATAGGTCATACCGTGTTCGCGTTTCAAATGATTGAGTAGATTGAGGATTTCCGCTTGCACTGACATATCTAATGCTGAGGTTGGTTCATCCAACAGCAGCAGTTTTGGTCGCAATAGCAGGGCGCGGGCAATGGCAATGCGCTGGCGCTGGCCACCGGAAAATTGATGCGGATAGCGCTGTGCCGCAGACGCCGGCAAGCCCACTTGTTCTAAAGCTTGGTCAATACGTTGTTGGATGTTTTGCTCACCGTGAATCTTTAGCGGCTCACCCAGTGTGCGCTGAATATTATGTTGTGGGTGCAGTGACGCATAAGGGTCTTGGAATACCATCTGCACATCTTTACGCAATTGGCCGATGAAACGTTGCCCCGCTTGCAATGGTTGGCCCAGCAAGGTTATCTCGCCTTGCCACTCCCGCTGTAAACCGGCCAAAGTACGTAATACGGTCGATTTACCGCAGCCAGATGCCCCAATCAGGCTGAATGTTTCACCTGCTTCAACCGCAAAACTGACCGACTCAACCGCTGTTTTTAGCTGATTCTTTTGGGCAAAGCTGACTTGTAGATTTTTGACTTCAATCAGTGCCACGGGAACCTCCAGAGAAATCAGCGCTGCGATCTAATACCGGCAGATCCGTGCCATAGGTACTGGCATTCGGGCGGCAAGCCCACAAGGTATGGGTATAAGGATGAGTCGAATGGGGCAGGTCAGCCGCCGCGCCTTGATCCACCAGTTTCCCCTGATACATCACCAACACGCGATGGCAATGCTCGGCGACTAACGGCAGATCGTGGCTAATCAACAACAAACTCATATTGCGCTGCTCAGTCTGCTCGACAATCAACTCCAGTATTTGATTACGCAATTTGGCGTCCAATGCGGAGGTTGGCTCATCGGCAATTAATACCCGTGGGTTATTCACTAAAGCAATAGCTAACATGGCCCGTTGGCCCATACCGCCAGAAAGTTGGCCGGGATAACTGTGCCAGGCACTTTCATTGAGTCCGACCGAGGCTAGCGCATTCAATACCCGCTCGCGGGTATCCGCGCGGGAAAGCGTATTATGTAGCAGCAGGGATTCTTCAATTTGTTTCCCCACGGTGCGTACCGGATTCAGCGCATAGCGTGGATCTTGCAGCACCATAGCAATTTCGCTGCCACGTAATGCGCCCCATTGTTTCGGTTTCAACTGCAATAGGTCGTGTTCGATAACCTGACCTGAATTGCCCTGTTGATCGGTGTTATCAGCATAATAACTGAGCTTTTTAGCACTGACTTTGCCCGGAGCACGAACTAATCCCATCAATGCTCTGGCGGTAATGGATTTGCCCGAACCGGACTCACCCACCAGTGCCACCCGTTCGCGGCCGAGATGGAATGAAATATTATCCACCACTCGCTGCTGCTGGAAATCGACACAGAGATTGTCGATGGCAAAAATTTTATCAGTCATGGTGAGGGTCCAAAATATCGCGCAGGCCATCGCCTAACAGATTAAATGCCATGCTGCTCAGTAAGATAGCGCAGCCCGGAATGGCGGCAATCCACCATTGGTCAAAGATAACCTGCATGCCATCCGCGACCATGGAACCCCATTCTGACATGGGCGGGCGTGCCCCTAACCCGAGGAAGCCAAGACCTGCCGCAGCCAGGATAATACCCGCTAAATCCAATGCCAGGCGCACCACCGCGGAAGGAAGGCACATAGGGAGAATATGACCCCACAGTAACCGCAACCCTTTGATTCCCATCATTTCAGCGGCTGCCAGATAATCACTTTTACGTAATAACTGAATCTCAGCTCTGGCCTGACGGGCATAGGCCGGCCAAGTGGTTAGGGCCAATGCCAGCGCGCCGTTAATTAATCCGGGGCCAAGCATGGCAACAAAAGCAAAAGCCAGAATCAGCCGTGGCATCGACATCACCACATCGGTAACGCGCATCAGAATACGTTCGAGCCAGCCGCCGTAATAACCGGAAAGCACCCCGACCAGCAAGCCGAGCGGCAAGGTTATGACGGTAACCAGCAGTACCAACCCCAAAGTAGGGCGCGTGCCGTAAATCAGACGCGACAGCATATCGCGGCCATAACTGTCAGTTCCCAGCCAGTGAACTGCGCCCGGAGGTAGCAACCGGTCGGCTGCGTTTTGCCAGTTGGGATCAAATGGTGCCAGCCACGGGGCGAAAATCGCGATGAACACCAGTGAGGAGAGAATAAACAGCCCAATGCTGGTGGAGGGGGAACGCTTTAGCGTGTGGCAGATTTTTGTTATCGGTATCGACATATCAGCGCGTTCTCGGATCCAGCAAGCGGACCAGCAGATCCGTCACATTGTTAATCAAAATAAAGCACATACCGAGCAACAGTGTTCCGCCCATAATGGCCGTGGTGTCTCCGGCAAACAGCGCGCTGGTCAGATAACGGCCAATGCCCGGCCAGGCAAAAACGGTCTCGGTGAGCACCGCGCCTTCCAACATGCTGGTATAGGCCAGAGCAATCACTGTCAGTAAGGTGCCACGGATATTCGGCAGCACATGCGTCAATAAAATCCGCATCTCACCCGCGCCTTTGGCTCTTGCCAGCGTGATGTACTCTTTATTCAGTTCACTCAGGCAAGCTGAACGTGTCAGGCGAGTAATGCTGGCAAGCGCGTAATAAGAAAGCAGGGAAACCGGTAAGATCAAATGAGCCAGAGCATTACTAAAGGCACCAGCATCACCTGAGCGCCAAGTATCGATCAGGGCAAAACCGGTTTTCGCTTCCACGGTATATTGATAAATATCATCAAGACGGCCGGGGCCGGGGCTCCATTGCAGGCGAGCATAAAATAGCAATAGCATCAGCAGGCCAAGCCAGAAGATAGGAACCGAATTCCCCAGCAATGTGATAAAGCGGATAGTGGCATCCAGTTTGCTACCCGCCCAGCGCGCGCACAATAAGCCGAGGATAACTCCCAGTGCTGCACCAATGACTAGCGATAATGTTGCCAGTTCCAATGAGGCAGGGAAAACGGTCAGCAGATCTTGTAATACCGGCTGACCGCTGGCGCTGGCGACACCCAGATCCCCATGAGCCAGCCGCTCCAGATAATGCCAGAACTGAACCGGTAAAGGTTTATCCAACCCAAGTTGTTGTTTAACTTGCTGATAAGTAGCCTCGCTGGCGTGGTCGCCCACGATTTGCAGCACCCTGTCCACCGGCGACAGCGCCGACAGGAAAAAGGTGATAACCAGTAGACCGAATAAGGTTAGGGCCAGGGTAAATAATCCCTGTAAAAACCCCCAAAGACGACGCCGGGATAGGGTTCCCGGCGTTTGATTTAGTGCGACAGACATCGACTAGCAACCTACTTATATTTCATAAAACTTTATTGATAGATCAGCGCTACTTGCTGACACGGTCATAATAGACCATATCTGCATTCAGACCTTGTTGATAGCCTTTTACATTATCTCGTAGCACAACTTGTGCTTTGGCTTGATCAATAAAGATATAAGGCGAGTTCTTTTGCAGCTCTTCCTGTAACTGAGTGTAGAGCGCGGTGCGCTTGGCCGGATCAGCCTCGGCGACTGCCGCCAATGTTTGTTTATTCAGCTCAGGAATAACCCAGCCGTTTAAACCGGCAACAGTACTGCTCTTACCGTCATTATAGGCAAAGGCGCTGGCATTTGAGTGTGCATCGAAGTAGTCCGGGATCCACAAACGGATAGCTGACTGATGCTGTTTGGCACGCACGCGGCCATATACCTGGCTACCTGCGGCTGGCAATAACACCAATTTCACGCCACCCTGGGCAAAGCTGGCTTGCAGCGACTGAGCAATTGTAATGAATGGCGGTTTGTTCTCCACATCCAGAGTCAGCGTGGCATCTTTAATACCGGCTTTGGTCAGAATTTCTTTAGCTTTAGCAGGATCAAAGGTGAAAGGATTGCTTTCCAGCGCACCCGGTAAACCCACTGGCAGGAAGCTTTGATGTACAAAATACTGGCCTTTCAGCAAATCTTTGGTAATTCCCTGATAATCAACTAAATAGCGGGCGGCTTGCCAGAATTCTGGTTTGCTCAACAGCGGATTGGCCTGATTGGCCGTATTAAAGACCAGATAGTTTTGTTCGGCAGACGGGATTTCGACAACTTTAATCCCTGCCTGGGTTTTCAGCGCCGCAGTTTGGTCTGGCCCTAACTCACGCGCGATATCAGCATCACCTTGCTGGATCAGCAGGCGACGAGCACTTGGATCGGGAACATTTTTAATAATGATATTTTTAATCAGAGGCTTATCGCCAGGTGATGTCGGATTGGCATCCAGTACAATGGCCTGATGCGGTTGATAAACACGCATTTTGAATGGACCGCTACCGGCTGAATGCATTTTCAACCAAGCATTACCATAGTCGCCATCTTTCACATTAGCGGTCACCGCTTTTTTATCAACAATTGAGGCAATGGGGGTTGATAAAATATTCAGCGCAACTGCGGGACTGACATCTGCACTCCAGCTCAGTTGTACGGTGTTGTTATCAATTTTCTTCAAATGTTGATCGATATTACTCGCATCCCAGCCCAAGACATTCAGGATAAAGGCCGGTGAACGGTTCATTTTGACTGCGCGATTAAAGGAATAAATTACGTCATCAGCTTGCACCGGATTGCCAGAGGCAAATACTGCCTGCGGACGTAATTTTACCGTAAGGGTTTTTGCCGCAGCATCGCCTTGCCAGCTTTGTGCAAGAACGGGTTCTATTTTTGCCGGATTATCACGATCGGCTTGCACCAGCCGCTGATAAAGACTTGGGACGGTCTGAATACTGGATAGCTCATTACTTTCAGCCGGATCAAGGCTAACGATATCATCCAGGGATTGCACCACAACCAGAGTATCTGGCGGCGTTGCTGCCAGTGCACTGCCAGATAGTGCTGTCAAAACCAACAGTGACAGAATTTTAGCTTTCATTGAGACTCCCTGAAATGGATTAAACCATCGTGTTTTTAAAATATAGCGGGTGTAGTAACACCAATGGGAAATTATTGTTTTTTCGACTATTTCATCGCAGTTTCTCACGATAATGGCTTTGCCGTCTGTGGTCAAAGTCTCAACAGTTATTTGTTATAACAATTAGTGATAAAGAAACATTGTAAAAATGTAATGATTCTGCGGCGATTTAATTCTGGTGGTAGAAACCCATGTAAGCAACACCACAGACTGTTTCGGCATAAATAAATGTTAGAGACTTCCCACTAAAGATAGAATGAAATGGTTATAATGGAACATCATTTCATTTTACTTATATGAAGGGAAAACCATGATCACCGGAAACATCCATCATTTGGAATTATTGCCTTATCTGCCTGCGCAATTAAAAGAAGCTATTGAATATGTGAAAAGTCACATCACAGCAGAAACGCCATTGGGTAAGCATGATATTGATGGCAATAACCTGTTCGTATTGATTTCCAATGACAGCACTGACTATCTGGAAAACCGCCGTGCGGAATATCACGCTAAATATCTGGATATTCAGATAGTCCTGGCGGGTGTTGAGGGGATGACTTTCAGTAACTTACCTGCTGGCAAACCCGATACCGACTGGTTGGCAGACAAAGATATTGCTTTCTTATCAGCAGGAGTTGATGAGAAGCAGTTTGTCATGCAAACCGGTGATTTTGTGGTGTTCTACCCAGGAGAAGTGCATAAACCATTATGTGCAGTAGGCGAACCGGCTAATGTGCGTAAGGCAGTAGTTAAGTTGGCGGTAAAATAAGCTATTTCACTTGCCAGCTTGAGCTTCGGGCAGTGCTCGCCGCCGTCACATACTCCGTGTATGCTCCGTCGGCTGCGCGCTGTCCGCACTCAATCTGCCTGCGCCAATAACGCTTATTGATTAGGTGTGAAAATAATTAAAAGCCAACACATTAAATGGTCGGCCTTTATTTTTATGCTGTTCCCAGAGTGGCAACCATCACGGCTTTAATGGTGTGCAGGCGATTTTCGGCCTGATCAAACACAATGCTGTGAGCCGATTCAAATACTTCGTCGGTCACTTCCATGCCCCCCGGTAAGTCATAAAGTTCCGCCATTTGTTTGCCGACGGTAGTTTGGTCATCGTGGAACGCGGGCAAGCAATGCAGGAATTTAACCTGTGGGTTGCCGGTCAGTTTCACCACATCCATATTGACCTGATAGGGCTTGAGCAATGCAACCCGCTCCTGCCAGACTTCTTTCGGTTCGCCCATCGAAACCCATACATCGGTATACAAAAAATCAGCCCCTTTGACACCTTCGGCAATATCTTCGGTCAAGGTAATTTTACCGCCGGTCTTTTTAGCCTGCGCCTGACAAGCGGCGACTAATTCGGCCTCCGGCCAGCAGGCTTTTGGCGCGACCAGGCGTAAATCCATCCCTACCAAAGCGGCCGCTTCTAATAGGGTATTACCCATGTTGTTACGAGCATCGCCAAGATAGGCAAATTTCATTTCACTCAATGGCTTACCCGGCAAGTGCTCCTGCATAGTCAGTAAGTCGGCCAGTAACTGGGTTGGATGGAATTCATTGGTCAGGCCATTCCATACCGGCACGCCGGCAAATTCAGCCAACGTTTCAACCACCTTTTGGCCGTGACCACGATATTGGATACCGTCATACATCCGGCCTAATACTCTGGCGGTATCTTTAATTGATTCTTTATGCCCTATTTGACTTCCGCCTGGGCCGAGATAAGTCACCCGCGCACCTTGATCATATGCGGCAACTTCGAAAGAGCATCGAGTACGGGTCGAGTCTTTTTCGAAGATGAGCGCGATATTCTTACCTACCAATCTTTGTTTCTCACAGCCGGATTTCTTGGCTTGCTTCAGATCAGCTGCCAACTCTAGCAGGGCTGTAATCTCGGCGGGGGTAAAGTCCAGTAACCTTAGAAAGTGACGTTTATAGAACTGACTCATGGTGTTCATCTTTTGCATCCTGAATAGTCCAATTGAATTTAAATTCAATTTATACGTATAAATATTCAATTACAACCCCAATCAATAAATCTTTCTCGTTTGTAGTGGAGGCAACAGCGTGGGTGTGGGAAAATAGCGCCATACTAAGCCCATTGACTGAGGATAAAGGCATGGCAAACCGCGAAATGCTAGACGAACAACGTGACGAGACCCGCCTGATCATCGAAGAACTTCTGGATGATGGCAGCGATCCGGATGCGCTCTACACTATTGAACACCACCTTTCAGCCGAGAAATTCGAAGTGCTGGAAAAGGCTGCTGTTGAAGCATTCAAGCTGGGTTATGAAGTGACAGATGCTGAAGAGCTGGAAGTCGAAGATGGCTCAGTGGTGATGTGTTGTGATGTGATCAGCGAAGTTGCGCTGAATGCTGAAATTATTGATGCGCAGGTTGAACAGCTGATTGCACTGGCTGAAAACTGTGGCGTGAATTATGACGGTTGGGGCACTTACTATGAAGATCCTAACGCAGAAGATGATGAAGACGGCGAGTTCGACGACGAAGAGTTAGTGGACGAAGACGACGACGGTAAGCGCCACTAGATTCCTCTTCGTCTTTGACGCTACAGCTGTGTTAGCGGCACTCACGCACCCGAATCACTGACTTGAGTCAGCTCATCGGGATTTGTTCGTTTGCTGCCTTGCTGTAACACCAATGACTTTGAGGATTTAATCAGGGGCTGACAAGCTTCGATCACTCGATCTCGCCAAGGTGAGGGCAGGCAGAAGAGTAAAGCGTCCGCGCCAAGGAAGGCGCGGCTCGAGCCCCCAGGGAGGGGTTTACGGCGTCTTTACGATCTGCATGTTTTCACCGCTTCGGGTACTCCTTATTAACTTTAGGATGTAATGTCCCTTGATATTTGCTGAGAGGAAGTTAAAGCGATTTCAGCATAGTCACTTCGCAATCCACATGACCGGTATTTCCCATTGGGCCATTGATATGCTCAAAACCTAATCTTTCATATAAGCCTACGGCACTGGTCAAACTAGCCGTGGTTTCCAGATAACAGCGGTTGAAGCCCTGTTGACGGGCAAACTCCAGCGCTTGTAACGCCAACTGCTTAGCCAACCCTTTACCACGCAATATCGGCAGGAAATACATTTTCTGCAATTCACACAGAGACGCTTCACCACCCGACAAAGGTGCCACGCCACCGCCGCCCGCAATATTTCCGTCGACTTCAATTACCCAGTAAGCGCTACGTGGCTGGCTGTACAGCTCATATAAGTGATCCAAATTGGGATCAGACACGGTATAGCCTTTATCGGCAGTCAGGCCGAATTCAGCCGAAACTTCCCGAATGACATTAGCGATAGCGAGGTTGTCTGCTACGGTGATAGGGCGTACCAGCAGGCGGATAGGTGTGGCTGTGGTCATACTCTTTAAACCTAAAGGTAATAACTTAGTAATAATCTGTAATACCACTGAATGATGTCAGGCTGCAATGATAAAAAAACAGCGGCTACCTAAATAGTCCGCTGTTTCTATTTTGCTGCTGAATCTCAGGTTAATTACAGTGCGGCGATAGTCGCCTGTTGCTCAATTAACTTCTGCTTGGCTTCAGCGCAGGCTGCCATTCTTTCGCGCTCTTTGGCAACCACGGCTTCTGGCGCACGCGCCACAAAACCTTCATTACTCAACTTGCCTTCGATACGCTCAATTTCAGCTTCCAGCTTAGCCACTTCTTTTGCCAGCCTTTCCAGTTCGGTAGCTTTATCAATCAGACCAGCCATTGGGATCAGTACTTCCGCACCTTCAACCAACTTGGTCACAGATACCGGGCCTTTATCACCTTCAGGTAACAGGGTGAGAGAGGACAATCGCGCCAGTGACTGGATGAAACTCTGGTTTTCCAGTACGCGGCGCTGAGCTTCAGCATTGGCTCCACGCAGCATCACTTCCAGTGGTTTACCCGGTGCGATGTTCATTTCTGCACGGATATTACGCACCGCAATAATGGTTTGTTTGATCCATTCCAGATCACTCAGTGCTTTCTCATCAACCTGGCTGGCATCATATTCCGGGAAAGGCTGCAACATAATGGTGTCCGCAGTAATACCTTTCAGGGTTTTGACTCGCTGCCAGATGGTTTCTGTGATGTAAGGAATGATTGGGTGTGCCAGACGCAGCAGGGCTTCCAGAACTTCAATCAGAGTATGACGCGTCCCGCGCAGTTCCGCTTCAGAACCGCTGTTCATCACCGGCTTGGCCAGTTCCAGATACCAGTCACAGAACTGGTTCCAGGTAAACTCATACAGAATATTAGCGGCCAAATCGAAGCGGTAAGTGTCCATCGCTTCGCGGTAGGCTTTGATGGTCTGATTGAATTCAGCCAGAATCCAGCGGTCAGCCAGTGACAGTACCATTTCGCCGCCATTCTGCCCGCAATCCTGCCCTTCGGTGTTCATCAGCACGAAACGGCTGGCGTTCCACAGCTTATTACAGAAGTTGCGATATCCTTCCAGGCGCTTCATGTCCCAGTTGATATCACGGCCGGTAGAGGCCAGAGCTGCCAACGTAAAGCGCAGAGCATCTGTACCGTGCGGTTCAATACCGTTCGGGAACTGCTTCTCGGTGCGCTTACGGATTTTCTCCGCCAGCTGCGGCTGCATCATGTTGCCAGTACGTTTTTCCAGCAATTCTTCCAGCGAGATACCATCAACCATATCCAGTGGATCAATCACGTTACCTTTCGACTTGGACATTTTCTGCCCTTCGTCATCACGGATAAGACCGGTCATGTAGACGGTTTTAAATGGCACCTGCGGCTTACCATTTTCATCTTTCATAAAGTGCATGGTCAGCATGATCATGCGGGCAATCCAGAAGAAAATAATATCAAAGCCACTGACCACAACACTGGTCGGGTGGAAGGTTTTCAGTGCTTCGGTTTGCTCAGGCCAGCCCAGAGTGGAGAAAGTCCACAGGCCAGAGGAGAACCAGGTATCCAGCACGTCTTCATCCTGGCGCAATGCAACATCAGCACCCAGGTTGTTTTCACGGCGTACTTCAGCCTCATCACGGCCCACATACACTTTACCCTGCTCGTCATACCAGGCTGGAATGCGGTGGCCCCACCACAACTGACGGGAGATACACCAGTCTTGGATATCGCGCATCCACGAGTAATACATATTTTCGTACTGCTTCGGTACGAATTGGATCTCGCCGTTTTCGACAGCTTCGATTGCCACTTTAGCCAGCGGAGCGGTGCGGACATACCATTGGTCAGTCAGCATCGGCTCGATAACCACGCCGCCACGATCGCCATAAGGCACAGTCAGGTCGTGGGCTTTGACTTCTTCCAGCAGGCCAAGTTTATCGAATTCAGCCACTACAGCTTTACGGGCAGCAAAACGCTCCAAACCTTGGAACTGTTCTGGAATTGCACCGCTGCACGCATCAGTCGCTTCGCCATTGGTATCAAATACTTCCGCTTCGCTGCGGATATCACCGTCGAAAGTCAGAACGTTGATCATCGGCAGGGCGTGGCGTTTACCAACTTCATAGTCATTAAAATCGTGCGCTGGCGTGATTTTCACACAACCGGTGCCTTTCTCCATGTCGGCATGCTCGTCACCGAGGATCGGAATACGGCGACCAACCAGCGGCAGGATCACTTCTTTGCCGATCAGATCTTTATAACGCGGATCTTCCGGGTTTACTGCCACGCCGGTATCACCCAATACGGTTTCCGGACGCGTGGTGGCGACGACCAGATAGTCTTTGCCATCCGCAGTTTTAGCGCCATCGGCCAGCGGATAACGCAGATGCCACATGGAGCCTTTCGATTCGCGGTTTTCGACTTCCAGATCAGAGATAGCCGTGCGCAGTTTTGGATCCCAGTTGACCAGGCGCTTGCCACGGTAAATTAAGTCTTCCTTGTGCAGACGGACAAACACTTCTTTAACCGCATTGGATAGGCCATCGTCCATGGTGAAACGCTCACGTTCCCAATCCACGGAGTTACCCAGACGGCGCATTTGGCGAGTAATGGTGCCGCCAGATTCGCCTTTCCATTGCCAGATTTTATCGATAAATGCGTCTCGGCCGTAATCGTGGCGAGTTTTGCCTTCTTCTGCGGCGATCTTGCGCTCAACCACCATTTGGGTCGCGATACCGGCATGGTCAGTCCCGGCTTGCCACAAGGTGTTTTTGCCCTGCATACGTTGATAACGAATCAAGGTATCCATGATGGTTTGTTGAAACGCATGGCCCATGTGCAGGCTACCGGTGACGTTCGGCGGCGGGATCATGATGCAGTAGCTTTCTTTACTGGTATCGCCGTTCGGCTTGAAATAACCCTGTTTTTCCCAGTGTTCATACAGCGGCTGTTCGATTTCTTGCGGGCTGTATGTTTTATCGAGGGACGGCTCAGTTTTGTCGGTATTAGAAGGTGTGTTTTCCATTTTCTTTTTTAGTTCAATTAGTTGGCGGCGTTGCCGTGGTCAAGTGGAAGCCGACGCTGCGATAAGACTTATATCGGTCGCGCGCCAACTGTTTCAAATTTTCTTCGTAAGGAACGAAGTCTACCACTTCATGGAAAGCGGTGGCAAAACCTGCGAACTCTGGTAGCAGGCTGATAAGCAGGTCGCGGGGGGAATTTCCACGTCGTTCCGGCCAAGCCAGTTCGACTGGTGCGCCATACTTTGGCCCTTCACCCGCCAAATTATGGGGAACAAATTGCTCAGGTGCCCGTTGCCATAGCGCTTCATCCAGCCGCTGGGCCTGCTCCTGACTTTCACAGGCGATCAGTACCCGTTTGCCTGCCCGCCAACGCTCAGCCGCAATTTCGCAGGCCAACGCCTCATGAGCGCGCAGCTCACCAGCGGGCGTGTCGTGTTCGAGCAGATAAAAGGTGGCGTTTTTCATAAATTCTCTCACCCTTCGTACTTGAAGCCGCAGGGGTGTTCACTGCGTTCACTCACCCACCCGAATCACTTACTTGTAGTTGACCTACTTGAATAAGCTCATCGGGATGAGTTCGCTGGCTGCCTACCTGCAACTTCAATTACTTTGGGTGTATATCAAATGGAATACATCAAAACGATTAATCGTCGCCGTTTAACCCTGCGCGGTTAAGCAAGAACTGGGATAACAACGCGACTGGACGGCCAGTTGCGCCTTTGTTCTTACCTGAACGCCATGCCGTACCCGCGATATCCAAATGCGCCCAGCTGTATTTGCGAGTAAAGCGTGACAGGAAGCAACCGGCGGTAATCGCACCGCCCGCACGGCCACCAATATTTGCCATGTCGGCAAAATTGGAATCCAGTTGCTCGTAGAACTCATCACCCAGTGGCAAACGCCATGCACGGTCACCCGCTTGTTCGGATGCCCCGATAAGCTCGTGAGCTAATGGATTGTGATTCGACATCAAACCGGTGATGTGATGGCCTAATGCCACAACACACGCCCCTGTTAGGGTCGCGATATCAATCACCACTTCTGGCTCGAAACGCTCAACATAGGTCAATGCATCGCACAACACCAGACGGCCTTCAGCATCAGTATTGAGCACTTCAACTGTCTGACCAGACATGGTAGTGAGGATATCGCCTGGGCGATAAGCGCGGCCACCTGGCATATTTTCACAGCCCGCCAATACACCAATCACATTCAATGGCAATTGAAGCTCGGCCACGACACGCATAACGCCATAGACAGTTGCAGCGCCACACATGTCGTATTTCATCTCATCCATGCCTTCGGCTGGCTTGATGGAAATACCACCAGAATCGAAGGTCAAGCCTTTGCCCACCAGCACAATTGGCTTAGCGTCCGGGTTTGGATTACCCTTATATTCTATCACCGACATCAATGATTCATTCTGCGAACCATGGCCTACAGCAAGATAGGAGTGCATTCCCAACTCTTTCATTTGCTGCTCACCAATCACGCGAGTGATTATATTGGTGCTGAATGCATCGGCTAACTGGCGTGCTTGCGAAGCCAGATAGGCGGCATTACAAATATTTGGCGGCATATTGCCCAAGTCTTTCGCCGCTTTAATACCGGATGCTACCGCCAGACCATGCTGAATTGCGCGCTCACCGCTGGTCAGTTCGCGGCGAGTGGGTACATTGAATACCATCTTGCGTAATGGGCGACGCGGCTCGGTTTTATTACTTTTAAGCTGATCGAAGGTATAAAGCGTCTCTTTCGCTGTTTCTACTGCCTGGCGCACTTTCCAGTAAGTATTGCGGCCTTTAACATGCAGCTCGGTCAGGAAACAAACAGCTTCCATTGATCCGGTGTCATTAAGGGTATTGATGGTCTTCTGGATCACTTGCTTGTACTGGCGCTCATCAAGCTCACGCTCTTTGCCACAGCCAATTAACAAGATGCGCTCGGAGAGAATATTCGGCACATGGTGCAGTAACAGCGTCTGCCCGACTTTGCCTTCAAGTTCACCACGGCGCAATAAAGCGCTGATGTAGCCATCACTAATTTTGTCGAGTTGTTCGGCAATGGGAGATAGACGACGAGGTTCGAAAACGCCGACTACAATACAGGCACTGCGCTGTTTTTCCGGGCTGCCGCTCTTTACACTGAACTCCATGCACTCTCCTGAATCTTAAAGACAAAGGCGGGAGCTACCGCTAGAATGTAGCGCTCCGCAACGATCTCTCTCCGTTGTGTTAACGACGTGTGTTAACCTTAACGGCATAAGTTGTTTTGTTTTGGCGACTATAAGCATGTTCCTATAGGACACCTAAACGCTAGATGCTGTAATACTATTTTAGCTGTGAAGGTTGCCATATGATGAGAATAAATGGCGGATTAACGATGAAACTATCGATTTTCCTGCAAAAAGACAAGTTTTCACAGGCGTATTAGCGTGATCATCATTAGATATCTGGTACGGGAAACACTTAAGAGCCAAATTGCGATTCTGTTCATCCTGCTATTAATCTTCTTTAGTCAGAAGTTAGTACGGATATTAGGCGCTGCGGTCGATGGTGAAATCCCGACAAACCTGGTTTTATCCCTTTTAGGGCTCGGTGTGCCGGAAATGGCACAACTTATCCTGCCGTTAAGCTTATTCCTTGGCTTATTGATGACGCTAGGTAAATTGTACACGGAGAGTGAAATCACCGTGATGCATGCCTGCGGCATGGGCAAGAAATCCTTGATTATGGCTGCATTGATCCTGGCGCTGGTTACTTCTGCGCTGGCGGCGGTCAACACTATTTGGCTTGGCCCTTGGTCTTCTAAACATCAAGACGAAGTGCTGAACGATGCCAGAGCCAACCCTAGCCTGGCCGCTTTGGCTGGTGGGCAGTTTAAATCCTCAACTGATGGCAATTCAGCCTTATTTATCGGTAATGTGACGGGCAAAGAGTTTAACCGTGTATTTCTGGCACAATTGCGGCCAAACGGTAATCAGCGTCCCTCCGTTGTTGTAGCTGACAGTGGCTACATGACCGAACGGCCTGATGGTTCGCAAGTGGTTATCTTAAATAAAGGTACCCGCTATGAAGGCACCGCATTGTTGCGCGACTTCCGTATTACTGATTTTGTCGATTATCAGGCCATTATTGGTCATCAGGAAGTCCAACAAAATAATAATGCGGCTGACCAAATGACCATGAAACAGCTGTGGCGTTCGCATCAGCCCGATGCCCGCGCTGAGTTTCATTGGCGTCTAACGCTGATTGTGTCGGTTATCGTCATGGCGCTGTTGGTGGTGCCCCTCAGTGTGGTTAACCCGCGCCAGGGCCGTGTACTGAGTATGTTGCCAGCTATGTTACTGTATTTAATTTTCTTCCTGTTACAAAGCTCCCTGCGCTCTAATGCAAGTAGTGGCAAGCTGGACCCCTCGATCTGGATGTGGGCTGTAAATGGTGCTTATCTGGCTCTTGCGGTGATATTGAACCTGTGGGATGGCCTGCCGGCTCGTAAGTTACGTGCTCGATTGAGAGGTGCTGCCTGATGTTTGGTGTATTAGACCGTTATATCGGACGGACTATCCTCAATACCATCCTGATGACGCTATTCATGCTGGTATCGCTGTCCGGCATTATCAAGTTTGTCGATCAGTTACGTAAAGTCGGGCAGGGCGATTACTCAGCAGCATCTGCTGGCATGTACACCTTGCTCAGCATTCCTAAAGATATCGAGATCTTCTTCCCGATGGCAGCGCTGCTGGGTGCATTGCTGGGGCTGGGTACATTGGCTACACGCAGTGAACTGGTGGTAATGCAGGCTTCGGGCTTTACCCGCATGCAAATTGCCGCCTCGGTGATGAAAACAGCTATTCCGCTTGTGTTGCTGACCATGGCCATCGGTGAGTGGGTTGCGCCGCAAGGCGAGCAGATGGCGCGCAACTTCCGTGCGCAGCAAATGTATGGCGGTTCGTTGCTGTCAACGCAATCTGGGTTATGGGCAAAAGACGGCTCTGACTTTATTTATATCCAGCGTGTATCGGGTGATAAAGAATTGACCGGGGTGAATATTTATCATTTTGATCAACAAGATCGCTTGCTCTCGGTTCGCTATGCTGCCACCGCAACTTTTGAAGACAACCTGTGGCGTTTATCGCAGGTTGATGAGTCTGATTTAAGCAATCCAAATAAGGTGACTGGCTCGCAGACACTAACCGGTGAATGGAAGACCAACCTGACGCCAGAGAAGTTGGGTGTGGTTGCCATGAACCCAGATTCGCTCTCTATTAGCGGGTTGCACGATTACAGCAAATATCTGCGGCAAAGCGGGCAGGAGTCGAGCCGGTATGAATTGAATATGTGGGGCAAGATATTTGCGCCATTCTCTGTTGCCGTAATGATGTTGATGGCGTTGTCATTCATTTTTGGCCCATTACGCAGTGTACCAATGGGGGTTCGGGTAGTTACCGGTATCTTCTTTGGTTTTGTTTTCTACGTGTTGGATCAGATTTTTGGCCCGCTTAGCTTGGTTTACAACATCCCACCGGTCATCGGCGCACTGTTACCGAGTATACTTTTCCTCCTAATCAGTGTTTATTTGCTGCTAAAACGGCGTTGATGGCGGTTTTTTCAACACTTAGACTAAACTTGGTGGGATAACAGTTGCATGCGGACTTCGGGTAGGTATAATTCACCTCGTTCTCCGCATACTACTTCAGTGCCGAAGTGGCGAAATCGGTAGACGCAGTTGATTCAAAATCAACCGCCGCGAGGCATGCCGGTTCGATTCCGGCCTTCGGCACCAAAATCAATTAAATCCTTATTTTGTAAGGATTTTTTTGTTTTTGAACTTCAATATCGCGTAGCCCTCCTACAAAAGGGTATACGAGCGATGTCCCAGCGTAAAAACCTCTATCGTCGAAGCAGCGGCATTTATGTCGTGCGCATTACCGTTCCTCAACGTTTTCGTCGATATGCAGGGCAGTGTGAGATTCACACTTCAACAGGCACACACGATCTTCATAAAGCAAAGCAGAAGTCCGCGCTCCTGTTGGCGGTCTGGTATCAGACCTTACAAGAGTATGAACAATTGGATTATCGAACTTTAAGTGACTGCGCCCCGCTGCTTGCTAGTGAGGGTATGATCTCGTTTTCAAACTTTGCTCAGTCAATCGAGCTGCCTGTTGCTCAGTTAATCCAGGCGGTGATGAACCGCAATCTGCCCGTGTTCTGGCTGTCGACGGGGCAGGCTGGCTTTTATGTTGCAGCTCTCTCTGAGGCTGAGCTAGACCCGCTTGATGGCAGTTACGTTCTTAATTATGGCGAAAAGCAGGGTATCGAGGGGGTTGCTAAAGGCTATCTGCAACTCACTGCGCAACCAGCGCATTTACGTAACATTATAAGCGACGGGTATTCAGAAGCTTCGGTGTTCAAAACTGTTGGAAGCGAAGCTAAAGGCGGTTGGTTTTTCACCTCCAGTTGCCCGGTAATTAAACCCGATACGCTGTTGATCAATAAAGTCCATGCAGAAAGTCTCAGACTTGATTGGCTGGCTAAGAGCACACCACCAGCGATTAGCGTTTCTCACGCTGCGCCTTTTACTGCTCCCGCTATTACTAACGAGTATGTTCACCGTAAACATTACGCCAAGAACCTTTCGTGGTTATGTTCTGAGTATGTAAAACATCGAAGTAAGGGCAAAGTGTCGGAGTCAGCGATTAGTGATATCCGCAACTACTTTGCCTTTATGATTGAAACGATGGGTGATATTCAGCTTGAAAAGCTTGATCGTGACTTCTTTCGGGCTTACGAGAGCAAGTTGCGCACAATCCCGGCAAACCGCAATTTGGTGAAAGCTAAATATGGGGTGAAAACGTTGGATGAGTTAATCGTTAAGGCGGCGGAATGTGGCGATAAGTTGATGACTGAGGAATCCGTCAGGAAGTATATCAACGGTCTCTATGGCGCAATGAAGTGGGCTGTTGATGATGGGAAGCTACTGAAATCGCCATGCGAAAACTTTTTCCCCCGTGACGATAAAGACGAGCGAGACCAGGATCACACTGACGTTTTCGAATCGCATGAGATTCAGGCGGTTTTCTCGTTACCTTGGTTTGTTGCTGGGACTGGAGAACGTAATGCGCAAAGGCGATTCCATCAATATTGCCCGTTTCATTACTGGGCACCTTTGCTGGGTTTGATTACGGGCGCGCGAGTTAATGAAATCGCTCAGTTACTGTTGGATGATGTTCTGGCAGACGATGGCGTCTATTATTTGAACCTTGAAAGCGATAGCGAAAGCGGAAAGAAACTAAAAAATGCTAATGCTCGCCGCAAGATTCCGATCCATTCCAAACTGATTAGTCTCGGTTTTATCGACTACGTTAAGGCCCTAAAAAATGCCGGGTATATCCGTCTCTTCCCCGAGCTTAAGCCGCATAAAACCAAAGGCTATGGCAGGCCAGTTTCCGCATGGTTCAATGAATCGCTACTGGCGCGTCGATTGAAAATTGAGAGGAACAGAGCCAAGTCTTTTCACTCGTTCCGCCACTCCGTCTCAACCTTACTTAAAGAGAAGGGCGTCAGCCCGGAACTACGTGCGCAGCTAGTCGGGCATGTGCGCGGCGAAACGGAAACGGAAGTGCGATATAGCAAAGATCTCAAACCGATCCATATGATTGAAGTCGTGGAGAAAATTGATTTTTTGTTGCCTGAGATAGCTAAATTCAACATTCCTGATGGGTTGGATGCTGTTAGAGATGCGCTACGAAGAAAGAGAGGTCAACAATCGGAATAAGCCTGTGACTATTCATTCGAGTGATGCTTAAACGCACCAGAAAGCCTTCTGCCGCGTTTAGTGTCAATAGTAGTAATAATATTGTGCGAAATTTGTGGCGTTTTCATAGAGCGGCTGGCGAAGTTTTACGAGATGAGCATATTTAACCGTGTATTCCTCATCAGCATAGTGACATCAAGTTCGAACAGGCATTGGAGGATGCATGAAGCATAAACAGTGGATCAGCACGCAAAAACATAAACAGCTCTATTTGGCTCGTATTGAGTTTGAGGAGTGGTGGATGGAGAGAGAGTGGGCGCATCCTTTTTCCCGCTTTATTCTCAAGACATCTGGATTTGTTATGCTGATCGTTCTGTGTGTTGCCTCTCTGTTTTTTGGTATTGGTTCACATAAAAAAGCCTTCCCAGAATTTCATCCTGAAGATAAACAATGCAGATAACAAATGGTGGTCCATCCTTACTATAAGGATGGGTTTGCCGAAGCCAAAGCTTTTAAACGCAATGCTTGAGAGGGAGGCTTTCAATCCTAGGAGATTGACTTTTTTACGTCCAAAAATTCTGGTGAGACAGAGAACCGGTATAGCAAAGATCATCCACCAGCAGCTCTCTATGCTGTTCTTGAGAGCGTTACGCTAGGGCTACCGGAAGTTGCTCCATTTGTTTGCGAAGATGGTGTAGATGCGGTAGCAGATGCACTACGGATTAAGCAGGGCAACATGTCGCCGAAAGGATAAGTAGCACGAAGGCCATCTTTCATATCGAACAGTTGGGAACCCTCTTTTTATCTCTGATTCGTAGTTTTGTGCTTCATTGATAGTCTGCACGGAATGCCTAAGATTGAATAAAGAATGTAAGATTATGTGATAAAAATCTTTAGTTCCCACAACCGAATTTTATATATAACTATATGATTTTAATTAGTTAATGTGTTTAAATGACAGTTTTTTGGGGGTTAACAGGAGACTATATAAAGGTTATAGTGGCAAGATTCGTTACTGTTTGAGATTTTGCTTATTGCAAATTTTAAACTGCTTGCTTCTGGGCTGCTTTGTGTATGTCTTTTTTAAGGATTAAATGATGACCGAAGATGAACTTATCGAACTCTCCTCTCAGCCTGAATCGCCAGTATTGGAGTTCAAAAGACAATGGTATTGGGATGATTCCACCTCAGCAGCAGAGATGCAAATAAAGTGGGGAGAGTTTCTAAAAGATTTAATCGCAATATCAAATAGTTATATCGGTCATTGTGGCCTCAAACGTCATATGATAATAGGTTTGGATGAGTCGGATAAAACATTCCATCATGTTGATATTTCTAATATTAAGCAGCTTAAAAATCTGGCTACTTTCAAATCCAGCATAATGGAAAAGACTGAACGTTTATTGAAACTCAATGTTTTGGATTTTAAAGTTAATATTGTTGATGTTGATTCAAAACAAATATTAGTTTTTGAAGTTAACGCGCCAAAACATTTAATTGAACTGAAATCATCATTACAAACAAAAACCAGAGCATTTGATGAAGGTGCTGTTCTTATACGAAAAGGACAAAGTAATGATGAAGTCAGAATGGCTACCTTTGAAGAAATGTCGCTGTTAAAAACTGAGTTCAAAGATGCAGTCAATAATAACGCGCCCGCTTATTCGACTCCTGTTGTCAAGAAGGATAGGAGCATTGGAAATACAATTGAGTTATTTATAAGCAAGAATTCAAATTATTCTTTAGATATAGATAGTTTAAAGACGCACAAGGATTGGGAACAAAATATAATATTTGAGCACTATCAGTTGAATGATATCTTTAATAATACAATTAGGTTTATTTACATTCATGAAGATGCGAGCCAAGCAAAAACCTATAGATATTTGAGACAGCATGGCATCATCACAAATGATAACATTAATAACATAATGATATTAACTGAAAGGCCGACAAATATCAGTCCTAGCAAACGAAAAGAAAATTTAATCGGGACTTTTAAGATCGATAGAATACTTTTTATAGATGAGTTTGGTTATCAATATCTTTATAAAAACTGCCTTGAAGAATTTAACAAATTTAGCCTCCCTATATATATTGAAAGTCTAGTTGATAACGGCGAAGGAGAGGTTGAATCTGCTCATTCTGTATTAAAAACATGGTATAAAAGAGGGAATGATCCACTCTTTGTAGTAAAAGGCCATGGGGGAATTGGCAAGACAACATTAGCGAAACAATTTTTAGATTATGTGCATACTGAAAATCCAGAGTCTGGAATTCTTTTTATAGATTCTAACGATATTATAAATGAGTTGTCACGGTTGAGTGATAGTTCAGGGAAAATTGACGATGTATTTGATTTTTATCTTGCGCAGTATGGTTATTATGAATCAAGCCAGGATAAGTTTTCGAAAGATTTGTTAAAATTATCATTAGATAATGGCAGCCTAATTATTGTTCTAGATGGTCTGGATGAGGTTATTGCCCGACTGGGCGAAAAGTTTAAAGTTAGTTCCTTTATTGAATCTATTTACGACTCTAAACTTTCGAGTATAGAGCGTAGTAAGATTTTGATAACATGCCGTGAGCATTTTTGGGATAGTTCGAGTGAAAATGAAAGGAAAATACCTGAAATAACTTTGAAGCCTTTTAGTAAAGAACTAGCTATTGATTTCTTTTCTCAAGCGTTAAATCAAGATAAAGGCAAAGTAGATAAGGCCATGGAGTTGGCGGGTAAAATAGCAATTCAACAAAATAATGATGATTCTCAAATTGATTACTATGTTCCATATGTTCTTGATTTAATTGTCTATCTGGTCAAGCAGGATGCTGATGTTTCTTTGAAAGGCAAACTTGATAGCACTATTTTAAATTTGGATTTTCAGAATGATTTCATTGTTGGTAGTGTTTGTAATCGTGAGATCAAAAAACTCGAAGCGCTTAATATTGATGCACAAATAAGACTATTGACTTATATCGCTCTTTCTGAGGATAGTTCGATTAGTATATACGATATAAAAGCGATACTTAAGAGTGAAATCGGTATTAGTGCAGATGATTATTTAGTTGAGAAGATAAAAGGCCATCCATTACTTACTTTATCATCAAATGGGAAAAAGGTGATCTTTAGATATGATTTCTTCAATATTTACTTCAAGTCACTCTATTTATCTATCTTCCTTAAAAATAAAAACATTTCAAGTTTTGATGGGGGGGTTAAGGAGCTTGTCAGTGGCTATGTGCGGTATAACAATGACTTTACGCGAGGGATATGTGAAAGGTTATGTATTGATGAGGATGTAAAACTATTCTTAATTGAATGTGTGGAAACTATCTCTACTAATGAAATGACCAATGATAATAAATCTCTCATTTCTTCACTATTCACAATTCCTTTGACATATTTGGTTGTTTCGAATGCAACAAATGCTAATGTGGAAGTTAGAAGCTCATTAATGAAGGATTTTTTCCAAAAACAAAATTCCATATTGGGATTTAGAGTAATAAACTTATTCGGTTATGAAAAAAACAAACCAAACTTTGACTTTCGAAATTTAACATTCATTGATTGTTCTTTTGATAATTATGAGTATTTTTGGGATTGTTATATTGATGAGGGAACAAGGTTTTATTCATCAGAATTCAAAAATATTAATCCAAGGGAGGGGGTTAAGCCAGTATTCTTTGATGAGACGTTTAGTTCTGATTGTGATATTAGCGACATAAAAAGCACACTTGAAGTTAGAAAAATTGAAGTTGATAATAAAAATAAAGACATTAGAGATGAATTGATTTCTTTCTTCAAAATATTCCACGAGCGTGGTAATTTTTATCCTAAAAAACAGCAGCATGTAAAATCTAAATTATATGCATCAAAATTACTCCCTACTTTGCTTAAAAATAGAGTGGTTGAACTTTATACAGATAAGCATAAATCATCCATGCAACAATATAAAATTGCAGAGTATTATCGGCCAATAGTTGGTTTTTTAGAGCAGGGTGGAACTAGCTCTTATTTAGACGAGGTTGTGTCGTTATTCATAAAGTGATTTTTCCTCGATATTTTACTTGGCCCCGGAGCGGGGCCATTTTGCATGTGGAATGGACACAATGCCCTGCAAAAGTAGTAAAACGAACACTTGTTGTTACTTTTAAGTAAAAAATATATTGATGAAGTCAAGCGGCTTCCTTTTGCGTTTATGCCAAAAAATGACCGTTTTCCGGCACCATTCCGTGGGTCGTTTTTAGACTGTTGAAAAATTAGCCTTGGCATTTATTGGCAGGTGTCCTATTGTTGACACCGTTTTCTGACAGGTATGACGAGGTATTGATAATGGCGACTTTTGGCTATGGGCGTGTTTCTACAATACTGCAAGAAACTGAAAATCAGAGATTAGAGCTTGAGCAAGCGGGGTGGATGTTTGACTACTGGTTTGCCGATGTTGTCAGCGGGAAAGTTCCAGCTATGCAACGTAAAGCGTTCGCTGAAATGCTGGGTAAGATCCGAACAGGAGAAACGTTGGTAGTGGCAAAACTCGACCGCCTCGGTCGTGATGCTATTGATGTTCTCCAGACTGTCAGGATGCTAGCTGATCGCGGCATCACGGTCATCGTCCACCAGCTTGGCAAGACCGATCTCACATCCGTTGCAGGTAAGCTGTTGCTCTCCATGCTGGCGGCCGTAGCTGAGATGGAACGTGATCTGTTGATCGAGCGCACTCATGCGGGATTGTCGCGGGCTAAAGCCGAAGGTAAGAAGCTAGGGAGGCCTTCTAAAATCGCCTCAGAAGACCGTAGAGCGATTGTTGAAAAAAGGAATAATGGAACCAGTGTCAGTGCGTTAGCGCGTGAATACGGTGTTTCCAGAGCGACGGTATCTGCGTTGCTTTAAACTCCACTGGACGTTTATCGCAATTACTAAGTTCTAAGGGTGGAAATTGACTCTGGCCATAAATGCCCCCACTTATAAACTTGGGGGGCTTATGGTCGTTATTCAAAAGAAGCCGCAATGACTTCCCCAGTGTTAGCGTTGAAAATACAAAAGTATTGAAGTGGGATTAGCATATCTAAAGAGTTTATTGCATTAGCTTGATGACCGAATGCTTGTATCGTCTTTTGCTTCTCATCGTGCCAAAGATAGCTTTCAAATACTGGCTGTGCTTCGTTTTCCTTCCATACATGGCGAAACGTCGCTTTCTTCTCCATAACCTGTTTGCATGCCTTGATAGGGTTGTGGTGTGATGTTGCATAACATTTCGGGCTGCCACCTAAACATTTAATACCTTGTTTAGTTGCAGGGGGTTCTGAGCCAGCAGCGGAGAACGTGAACAGGCTAAATAACAAGAATAAATAGCCCATCGTCGCCCAAGAAATTGCGCGTAAGGTGCTTACCTGCTGCCTTGAAGCAACATAAAACACAATGTTATAGCTTGTCCAACTCACCGCGGCACCTATCGCCATTGGTAATAAAAACCCAGTTCCCGCCATGCTTCCCTCATTTGCCAAGTCACATCACGCGTTGTAGCGCGCTCTGGAGATACCTTAACGATAACGATCATCATACTTTATTGGCTTGAATTGTCACTAACAGTGCTCATTTTGAATGTTTAAAGTTGCAAGGATATGAGTAGTTGATGAGGCTAAGTGTATTCACAAATAGCCATTATTGATTCGAAATGTCACAAATGGAGCGTGGCCTTACAGTGGTCTAAAATGCACATTCAGTGCATGAAAAAATCTTTGAGAACACTGTTTGGTGAGCGAGTTAAAGAACTCCGTATTGCCACCGGAATGAGCCAGGAGGCGTTTGCTGATCGGTGTGGGTTCGCCCGTAGCTATATGAGTCGCATAGAACGAGGTGGTTCTAATGCGTCGCTTGATGCGATTGAGGTGCTGGCGAATGCTTTGAACGTAGAGCCATCGCAGTTATTGGTGTCTGACTCACCCGAAGATAGATCCTTGGATTTATTGGTTCCGTATGCAGCCGATGGCACATGCTTTCACCCTGGTTTAGCTAGTTCCCGTGATGGTTCGTTTGCAGTAGGCGAAAAAACCGCTCAGAAGCGTTTTGGCACGTTTTTAGAAGCTCTCGAATACCTTCATAGCATGAAGACTGCAAAATGGCGTAGGCCAAACCACAGTGGCAATTGGGGCATAGTTTCGGCGGTGAAATGGGACAAGTTGAACAAGTAGTGCCGGTATAAGGATTAAAATGCGGAGGGTCGGATTAATGATCAGTATACCCAAGAAAGGGGGGGCCAGTCCTAAGACTTCCTTTCTTTCTAGGGGGCAGGTAAAAACTTAAAATATGGGTGCGTTACATAGGCGTTACATATCAAAAAAAACTATTTTTCTTATTAAATTCAAAGAGGAATCTAGTTTTAATATAAGCTCAAAATGAACCTGTAGCCGGAACTTTTGCATTTGTTTATTTATATTTTCACGGGGTGTTTCATCCCGAGTATTTAAGAAAATAGTGAATATATAGTAGTGAAGGCTGCGGTAGCAGCCAGTCGCGGCATTATCGCGACCAGATATTTAAGTTACTGAAGTTAAATAGCTATAAAGCTAAGCGTTACCTAGTTGGTAATTAATCCATTACTACACTTGGATTTTAGGTCAAAAGAGGGGGGGTAAATACAGAGGCGTAACCCCTCCCAATAACTCACCCAACAACTATTCGGAGGGGTAAACATTCGTTTGATTGTTATCAATATCTACCGGCGCTTATATGAATCTAGTCGCTTTAATATGGAGGTTAATGATTTCTTAAGTTGTTTCTCTTCAGACATCTCTCCGGTGATTAATTTCATTATTTGTGCTAATCCCATGTCTGAATGGTCAGAGATACGAGAGGCAAGCCAAACATTAACCCAGAGGGTAACATGCATTGCGAGATGTTTTTGTTTGGTAACGGAGCATTCAAGTCTTTCTGTGACTTGATCTATACCCAATACATGACACTTACCATCTTTGAATGCGCCTTGCTGCAATTTCTGCCAAGTATCGCGATGAGATTTGGATTGATACTGGGCTAGCCCCCACTGAAGGTTCCGGTTTAGTAACAATGCAGCGATTTTTGCGTCGGTTCTCCATTTTTCGAGTGCAAATTTCTCCGCTAATGACCAATCAAATTCTTCGTTTATGAATAAGTCTTCATAAACTTCAGACCTCACTTTTTTACGGTGCCCACTTATCCATGCCCAATGTATATCGATAAGTTGTCGATCTATGCTCAGCTGGTTTGGCATATCGTCCAAAGTTGTTTTAACTGAAGGGGGGAGTGCTCGAAATCGAGGTGCAATGTATTCGGTCAGATTCAGTGCAATCGATAACTCAACCGCATCATTTCGGCGGAGAAAATAATCTTTCTTTGTCTGCAAGAGCATTTGAAGTTTTGCTGCTAAATCAGCAGAACTACTGGTTTGTGCTAACTTTTCAGCATTAGCTACAAGTTCAGAAAATGGCTTAAATATTGTAGTCACCCGCTCTGGTTCTTCAGATGAAATATGCACCTTTGATATTGATGGTGTATGCAGGTCATCATTCACTAGCATATCAGGTCCATTAGCCTCATCTAGACGGGCTAGGAGGGCGTCTAATTCTATTGTTTTCTCTTCTAAGTGTTTGTTTTCACCGCGACATTTCTCATTATTGCTATCTGCTGAAGTCATTAGATTTCTCATTTCTCGCTTTTGATTAGTGTGACGATATTTTCTGGACTTAGGCTTTACAATGCTTCAGGTAGGCTATTTTTAAATAAAAATGTAACAAATTGATTTTTATTGATTTATTTTTTTGAATAAATGATCGAGATATTTATAGATGGCGCTAGCTCCTCCTACAAAATCATCCTACAATGAGTTTTTACCACTAGATGTTAATCATTAGGTTACGCGAATAGCAGGTTCAAAAAGCCGACATATTTAAATTGAGAAAACATCGGTGAAAGGTATAATTCACCTCGTTCTCCGCATACTACTTCAGTGCCGAAGTGGCGAAATCGGTAGACGCAGTTGATTCAAAATCAACCGCCGCGAGGCATGCCGGTTCGATTCCGGCCTTCGGCACCATTAGTATGTAAAGAGACGTCTACGGACGTCTTTTTTTATGTCTAAAATCCAGTCCCCGCAAGGCTCCTCTCGCTTTTTCACTCAACATAAGTCAACCTGATTCAATCTACATCAACTTACTGATGTGGGTACAATTGCGGGTATATCCCGGTTCGATAATGTTTGTACCCACGCAGAACCCTTGAAAGGATACTCAACATGGCTCTGAGTGATGTGAAGGTTCGTACAGCCAAGCCTGAAGCAAAAGCCTATAAACTTACCGACGGTGAAGGCATGGTGTTACTGGTTCACCCTAACGGCTCAAAGTACTGGCGGCTGCGATATCGCTTTGGCGGCAAAGAAAAGATGTTGGCGCTGGGAATATATCCTGAAATATCGTTGGCAGATGCCAGAGCACGGCGTGACGAAGCTCGTAAGCAGTTAGCTAACGGTGTGGACCCAAGTGAGAGCAAGAAAGCCGTTAAGGTAGAGCAGGAGCAAGAAGCGATAACTTTTGAAGTGGTAGCCAGAGAGTGGCATGCCAGTAATCGTCAATGGTCAGAAGCTCACAGTGCTCGAGTGCTCAAAAGCTTAGAGGACAATCTCTTTCAAGCCATAGGCAAACGGAATATTGCAGATCTCGGAACCCGTGATCTTTTACCTCCCATTAAAGCCGTGGAGATGTCTGGACGTCTTGAAGTGGCTTCCCGCCTGCAACAACGAACCACAGCAATAATGCGCTATGCGGTACAAAGCGGTTTAATTGATTACAACCCCGCGCAGGAGATGGCGGGCGCTGTTGCTACCGGTAAAAGAAAGCACCGTGCTGCACTTGAGTTAAACCGTGTTTCAGAGTTACTTCACCGTATCGACTACTACAGTGGCAGGCCACTCACTCGGCTGGCGGTAGAATTGACTTTATTAGTCTTTATTCGCTCCAGCGAATTACGCTTTGCCCGTTGGTCAGAAGTAGACTTTGAAACTGCCATGTGGACCATTCCCGGAGAACGTGAACCACTGGAAGGTGTTAAACACTCGCATCGGGGTTCCAAAATGCGCACTCCCCATCTTGTCCCCTTATCCCGCCAGGCGTTAGCCATTCTGGGAAAGATCAAAAGCATGAGTGGAAATCGTGAACTGATCTTTATCGGTGATCATGACCCACGTAAGCCCATGAGTGAGAACACGGTGAACAAGGCTCTACGCGTTATGGGATATGACACGAAAGTTGAAGTCTGTGGCCACGGTTTCAGAACCATGGCCTGTAGTTCATTGATTGAGTCGGGATTGTGGTCTAGGGATGCAGTAGAACGACAGATGAGCCATCAGGAGCGTAACTCTGTGCGTGCGGCTTATATTCATAAGGCCGAGCACTTAGATGAGCGCAGACTGATGATCCAGTGGTGGGCAGATTATCTGGATGCAAACAGGCAGCAAGCTATCTCACCTTTTGATTATGCAAAAGTAAATAATCTATTCAAATAACCATCACCAGTCTTTTATTGTAATACGTCTCATTCAATAGTTTTTATATCACTGAAAGCCTCTGTCAAAAGACAGGGGCTTTTTGTGTTTTAATCAACCTAAAAGGAAATCATGATGGAAAATAACATTTGTTGTCCGGTAGACGCAGATCTGAAAGACAGATTTAGCCAGATCGATACAAATGACTTTTATCGAGTTCATGATGCAGTACCTCTGAAAAAGAACACTCAGCATAAGTGTGGCAGGACTTACGCTGAGGGAGGGACGTCCATCACATCACCAACAACATCTCTGTCACTTAATAAATCATCCGTTTGTGCCAAAATAAACTGCTTTAAAAACTGATCAATGCGAATATTCAGCTTAAATAGAGGTAGGGTTACACTGTCTTGTTTTTCAAAATAGACCTTGGCTTTTTCTTTATCTACCGAATCTTTTAATGCGTCGAAGCGACCAAAGTCGTTGAGATTCTTGTCATTAACACTATCAGCCATTAATGCTATGAGCCGTTCTTTATCTAAACCAAGAGCATTAACAACGGCGTTTAATTGCGCATTTTCAGCGTTATCTTTGTAGGTGTTGATGTAGTCTCTAAAAGTATGGCCTTCAATTAACTGCGCATCGCCGCGCTGCAAGTCGTGCAAGAAGAGCTTGGCGTACTTTTGCTCGCTTTGGGTGAGCGATGCAAACGACTTGTGTAGCTCATTTAATGTGGTTTCAATATTCGCAGAGTCTTGGTGTTGGTTCAGCTCTTTTAAATATTTATCAAAGCGGCTGTTCATGTAGTCGGCATCGATTTTGCCGGTATCTATTTCAGTTAAATAACCACTGATATCAAAGGGCACATCGCCCTCACCTGCGCCACCACCATCACCTTTGCCTACCAGCTCTTTATAGCGCAGAACCAGGCTCAGGTAAGTTTGTTCGTCTATGGCCAGCGTTACCTCATGTTCTACATCATTTTCAGTAAAGGAATAGATCGACTGTTCCCAATGAAAACCTTGTACTTTAGCCGCTGCCAGGTGTTGGCTAAAGGTGTTAAATAATTTAGCGAATTGGGCACAGGTTTCTATATCGTCTGGCAGTTTTTCAAAGTTCTCAACACCCGCACTGACGAATAGCTCGGTAATGTCCGCCACTAATTCATTTATGGCTTTAAGGTTACTTTCTAACCTATCAACAAATAAGCCGATAGGTCTGTCGCCGGAATAGAGTTTTACCGCATCGTTAATGTACTGCTCCATGGTGTGTGGATAACGATAATAACGGATGATGCCGTGGGGTTTGTCGGGGCCAAACAAGCGATTGGTGCGCGAGAACGCTTGAATAATATTTTGGTATTTAATCACCTTGTCTAAATACAAGGTATTGAGCCATTTAGAGTCAAAGCCAGTGAGCATTTGATCTACAACAATCAGTAAATCTAATTGCTTTGAAGGCTCGGTATGGATGCGCTCGTAAGGCTTTTTATGGGCAAGGCGTGCCGCTAAATCTTTTTTAAAGGCTGCATGGCGGGCAAAATCAAAATCCTGGCCATAACGTGCGTTATAGTCGGCCATAATTTCGTCCAGGCCATCGCCTTTAAAGGTGGGGCCACGGTCGCTGCTGCCGTCGTTATCAATATTTGGGTCAAATAGGGCCGATACTTTAAGTTCAGGTTTGGCGGCTTTTAAACGGCGGTAATAGTCAATGGCTTCGGCAATGCTGCTAGTGGCCAAAATAGCGTGAAACTTATTGGCCTGGCTGAGCACATCCCACTCTGCCAGAATATCTTCTACTACTTTTTCTTGATGGGCTTCAGTGAGATATTGCTCTTTTGGCACATAATCTTCTATGCCTTTGACATACTTACCTGTTGCATCTTTATGGCCAGCCATTGGCACATCATTCATAAAATAATTAAATTTTTTCTTTTTGGCAGCCGTAGACATTGCATCTGCAACCGAATCGGCCTTAGTCTGTTCAAGGGCGACGGCCTGGCGTAGATCTTTATCTTTAAAGGTACAGACTTTGTAAGGGTCAAAGCCCAAAACATTGCCGTCGCGAATACCGTCGGCAATGCTGTAGCGGTGTAGCTCGTTGCCAAATACAGTACTGGTGGTATTGCCGTTTTTTTCGTTTTCTTCTTGAATCGGTGTGCCGGTAAAGCCAAAAAACAAGGCGCGCGGAAAGGTACGTTTAATAATAATCAGCATGTCGCCAAAGGTAGAACGGTGCGCCTCATCGATAATAAACACCAAGCGCTTAGCGCGGATTTTTTCTATGTCGGTCGAATTTGTTGCTGTTCCCTCATCATCAACTTCTTCAAAAATATTACTCATTTTTTGAATAGAGCTAACAATTAACGTATCGGCGGGAGCGGTGCTTTTTAATTTGGTAATGAGTACATGAGTATTTTCGGTGGCTTGTACGTCTTCGCCATCGCCAGCAAAATTGCGGTATTCCGCGAGCGACTGGGTGCCCAGCTCAATCCTGTCCATTAAAAAAATCACTTTATCGGCATCTTTTGATTGTGCAATCAATTGTGCCGATTTAAAGCTGGTCATGGTTTTACCCGAACCGGTGGTATGCCACACATAGCCCCCGAGGCGGTCAGGGTTATTGGCCGCACTACCCAGTTGCTGCCAGTTAGTTTTGGCCACTTTGTCAGATATCGCATTGGCGGCGTAATACTGATAACTGCGCATCACCTTAAGCACGCCGTCGGTATCGTCGGCGACGGTATAAAAGCCAATCAACTGGTGTGCCATAGGGATAGAAAGCAAGGTAGAGGCGATGTCTTTCCAGTGGTTCATGGGTTCGTTATTAAAATCGGCCCAGTTAAATTGATAGTCGGTATTAAATTTGCCGTCTAGCCCGGGGTTGGCAAAGTATTTGGCCTCGTTGGGCTCCATGGCCACAAACACTTGGATAAGCGAAAATAGGCCGCTAAATACACCCTCTTTACTGTACTTTTCAATTTGATTTACTGCCTGGCTAACCGGAATGCCGCTGCGCTTTAGCTCGACATGGATAACCGGCATACCGTTAATCAGTAATAGCACATCGCCACGGCGATCATTGCGCAAAGGGCTGCCGCGTTCAAATTTGGGTTGCTGCACAATTTGGTAACGGCTTTGGCCTGCAGCGATTTCCTGGCGGTCGTATATTTTTAAGCTGACTTCTTTACCCATATGCAAGGTATCGGCTGGGTTATCGCGCTTAATGGCCACGGTTTTACCGTTAATTAAACCGTTGAGCTTGAGCGGGGTTTTAAGCTCTTTGATTTGCTCAATAATCTGCTGCATTTCCGTATCGGTTAACGGCACATCGTTTAAGCGATCCCGCTGGCGATTGTTTTCAAATAAAATGGACGCCCAATTTCGCAGTAAATCCGCTTCGGTTTTATTTTTGAGTATCTCTGTTTCCCAGCCCTTATGGGTGAGTACCTCAATAAAGGCCTGCTCAAATTGCGCTTCGGTTTTAAAGGTGGTCATGAACACTCCCTATATAAACATTCTGCTCAAGCAGGCCTGCTTGATGTTATTGAGTTTGGTGATTTGTTGTTGGTGCTGGTTGATTAGGGCATCGAGCTTTTGGAAGTAATTGCCTATTGCGGTTTGTTCTTCCACACTTTTTGGAAATGCAACATTTGTGTTCTGTATTGCAGTCTTTGATATTGATAATACTTTTGTACCTTGCATCAATGACAAAAGCTGATCATGGTACGAAGATGAATTCAAGTAGTATCCAAGATATTTATAAGCAAAAGACAACGTAGGCCTAACAGCAATCGTGTGCAATCCAGAAAGAACCAACTGCCCATCTATATTAAATAGCTCGGTGCATTTTCCAACCATACTATCTTCAGCAGCATCTGCAATGATAATATCACCATCGCGCAAGGCGGCATGTTTTAGCTTATTGGCTACGTCATTATTTGTAATAAAAGGCAAAAGCTCATTAGTTGCATCCAGAACTTCACCGAATTTAATTAATACATCGCCATAGTGAATATTTTTTGCCATTCCATCTTCATAATTCAGATTCGCTCTAGAAAGAGTATTGTTCTGCACGTTAACAAAGCAAGCTCCAAATGGCTTCTCCTCCCACTCCCCACTAAACCCTTTAAAGCGGATTTCTGGGATGGCATGGCCTTGTTTGGGGAACATTTTTTCCAGCATAGATTTTTTAATGTTGCTGAGTTTGTCATGCTTTTGTTGGTGCTGGTTGATTAGGCTATCGAGTTTTTGGAAATAGTTGCCTATGGCTGTTTGTTCTGTTGTGTATAAAGGAAAATGAATAGGCGTGATCTTCAATATCTCTGTATTGATCGATGGCATGGTTTGACCAACCGCTCTAGATACCACACTTTTTTTTACACGCGAAGTTGATAATTCATGATGCAAATATTCGCTATCAATAATTTTTCCGGATCGAACTCGTAATACTCGGCCAGAAAACAACCATCCTTTCTGCTTGTTTTTTACGTGTGCATTTATATCAACTGAGCCAACACGAGAAAATACAATATCACCAACTTTAAGTAGGTATGCTTTAAGCCTTAAATAATCGTCATCACTGACCTGTGGAATACCTTTTTTATCAACAGGAAGTTCACCTGACTTAAAATGCTCAGTTGTTATAATTGCATGTCCATCTTCTACATATGCTTTAGCATGTAATGTACTACCAAAGGGGCCTGTTTTAATTTCAGCTACAGCTCCAAGAGTTTCCTCTGCCCACTCCCCACTAAACCCCTTAAAACGAATCTCTGGCACCTTGCTATCCATACTCATCTTATTCGCCCTTCAATAAGCGGGTGAGCTCATTCAAGCCCTGCATATCAAATTCATTACCGGTGAGCTGGCTCATCATCTGGGCCAGTTCTTGCTCGGTGTTTTTTATCTCATTGGCCACTTGCGAGTAAGTGATGGCGTATTTATCGGCAAGGGCTTGCACTTGGCTGGTAAGTTGGCTAATCACTGTGTTTGGCATGGCGGCGAGTTCGGTGCTTAATGGCGCAATCCATTTAAGGTGCAGCAGGTTGTTCACTTGTGCATCAGTTAATGCTTCGATAGTTATTTTGGTTTTTAAGTGCAGGGCAGTGGCGGCATCTTTGACCGTTTTTTTCAGGGTTTTTTCTTCATCGATTAATTTGTTCGCGCGAATAATTTTGGCTTCATAGCTGTCTTCGGCAAATTTAGTTTTGGTATCTTTTTGCTCTTTCAAGAAGACTTTGGCTGCCTTACCGACTTCGGTATTGGCAAAGCCGTCTTGGCTTTCTTTGACCGTATCTTGTTCTTTTTCTTCTTCGGTTAGCGATTCTAAAATTTCTTCCAGCATGCTGGCGATTTCTGCCAGGCGGGTTTCTTGAGCTGCCAGGGCTTGTAAGTCATCACTTAAGTACGTTTGTTGCACTAAATCAAACGGCAATATGTGGCCTTTCCAGCCATCTTGTACTTCAGTGTCCTGGCCGTTTTTTTTCTTTATAACAATGTTGGGGTCAACTTGTTTAGCGGCGGCAAAGCCTTCGGTTTGCATCATTTCTAAATCGGCGCTGATGAGTTGCCATTGGTTGTTCAGAAATTGATAGGCTTGGTATTTGTCGATGAGGGCAATGGGAGCTAAGCGGGTAAATAGCTCGGCACTTAATACCGCCTCTTGTTGGTTACGCTTTACGCTGTGCCAGTTTTGTATTAACTGGATGTTTAGGTAGTCATCAAAGCCATTAAAAGCTTGGTTGTAGGCGCTGATAAACTCTAGCACTTGCGGGTGCCCACTAATACTGGCGTTGACGTCTTGTTTGGCAATAGCCAGCTCACTGTAGGCGGCGGATTTTGGCGTAAACAGAGTATCGTGCAATTGCGGGAAAGCTTGCCAAAAATGATGTAGCTCGGCAATTTCGCTGTTGGGGATGCCGCCGAGCATGGTGGCGTGTAAATCCCAGCTTGGTGCCGCCGCAGAGGAATCCACATAGCGCGGTATGTTGAGGTTGTAACTGTTGTCGCGCAGGGTTTGTTTGCTCACCAGTTGCGAGAACTTGTCGATACTTTCGCGGTTAATCACCACATCAGTAATGCGTTTGATATCACTGGCTTGCAGTTTGTTGTTCTTGCCTTCTTTCATAAAGTGCTTGGAGGCATCAACTACCAATACATCGGTGTTTTGGCGTTTTTGTTTGAGTACTAAAATCACCGTGGGAATGCCGGTGCCAAAAAAGATATTGGCCGGTAAACCGATAACAGTATCAATATGATTCTGTTCAATAAGTTGCTTGCGAATTTGACCTTCTTCACCGCCACGGAATAAGACACCATGGGGCAGAACAATGGCCATAATGCCATCGGGTTTTAGGTGGTAGAGGTCGTGCAGCAAAAAAGCAAAATCGGCTTTGGTTTTAGGTGCCAGGCCAAAACGTGAATAGCGCGGATCGCTGTCTTTAAAGCTGGGATCCCAGTTTTGTGAGTAAGGCGGGTTGGACACCACGGCATCGACATGCAACGCGTAATATGATCCTAGTGGGTCACTGTCATCAAAATATGGCCAATCTTCTTCCAGGGTGTCGCCATTACGGGTTTTAATGTTGCTGGCTTTGATACCGCGCATGATGAGGTTCATACGGGTTAGGTTGTAGGTATTGGCTTTTAACTCTTGGGCGAAATAGGTGATGCTGTCTTTGTTTTTAGCGTATTTCTCGAATGCCTCACCGATATTGATCAGCAACGAACCAGAGCCGGAAGTGGGGTCGTAAATTTTGATGGTATCTTTGTGTTTTAACTCGTGGGCGATGATGTTTGACATGAGTACTGAGACTTCATGAGGCGTGTAAAACTCACCGGCTTTTTTACCTGCATTGGCGGCAAATTTCTCAAGCAGGTATTCGTAAATGTAGCCCAGTACGTCATACCCTTGATTACCATTCATGGGGATGCTTTTGATCAGGTGCAGTAAGTCGCTGATGGCTTTGGTGCGTTTGCCAGCACTTTCACCCAGTTTGCTTAAACCGGTTTCTAAGGTGGTAAAAATGCCTTCAAACAGTTTTTTGTAAGTTGGCGAAATCAAACGGCTAAAGGCTGAGAGCGCATCACGTACGTTAGATTCATCAAAGTCGGATGTGGAATCAACCCAGGTAGAAAACAGATTATCGTAGGCAATAAAGTAGCCCAGGTTGTCTTGCACGTATTTAACGGTGTCGGCGTCTTCTTCATTGAGGGCTTTGATATCTTCGGGCGTCATACCCTGTCTGGTGACAAACTGCACCAGCTGGTCGCTTAGGTACTTGTAGAAGATAAAGCCGAGTATGTAATCTTTGTATTCGTTGGCTTCAATTTTAGAGCGCATCTGGTTGGCAGATTCCCAGATTTTTGCCGCAAGCTGTTGTTTATTCACAATGAGTCCTGTTAAAAGCAATTCTTTTTTGGAAAGGGCTATTTTAGGGTTTTGATTGTACGTTTGATAAGAGCTTCTTGCTAGCGGCAAGGCTTTACGAATCTGTGTCAGTGAGTAGAGCTCACGGGCCGAAATCCTGGCCTCAGCTGCGCGGAGAACACTGATGAGCTGTTGGTCGGAAAAACGCTTCTTCATGGGATGTCTTCACGTTGCTGATGAAGACATTACTAACATCGGAGTGTGTTAATCAACGGGGAGCAGGTCAGCCATGTATAAATTTTTCTATTGCTTCTCCTGTACTTGATAACGTACCGGGTGACTAAGTTTTTTCACCACACCATTTTCTTCAGCACGCTTCAGCCAGTCATTCAACTGTGTTTTATGGAGTCCAGTGCTCTCGATAAGCTCATCAACTGTGGCTGGCGATTTTGCCAATCGCTGAAGTTCAGTAGTGAATAGCTGATAAAAATCGATAGAATTCACCGTTGACTTTTCAACCTCAGCACGGTTTTTTGAAGGCGGTGTATTATCTGTTGTTTCTTTAATAACCGAACCACTTTGTTCGGTTTTACAAACCGCTGTTGCTAACTTGACTTCTGATTTTGCAAACAATTCAGGCTGCGCAGGTAATGAAAAGAGAGTGAGTGGCTCTACTTTCAACTGCATTGCCAGGTTGCTAGTGTTTTTCAGTAAGTCGGAAATTGTTAGGCTATGACTATCAGCCTCACACCAGCGCCCTCCCTTAACCACCAAATCAGCATTGGCCGAATCCTGGTCGGTTGTTGGCTTAATCCACAGGGGAACCCAGCCTTTTTTCAGATTTTCCTCTGCACCACTCAGTGTGCCACCCTTCCTGCCAGCATGAATGACCAAAGCACTGTCTGCCAGGCAATAGATATATTTATTACGAGCCATAGCATTACCCACGTAAAAACTGGCTTCAGGGTAGAAAGGCGATACTAATACCACATGGTTATCCATCAGGCCTTTGCGCCACTTGGCACTGGTGGCCACTTTTAACAGGTTATCCGCCATGACCCCAATGACAGTACCGCCTTGCCTCATTGCCCCCAAAATTGCGGTTTCATCTACCCCGCGAGCAGCACCCGAGACAATGGCTACACTTTCTGTCGCAGCTTTAACCCCCACTTGATCGGTAAAATTGAGGTCTGCATCATTGGCATTGCGAGAGCCAACAACAGCTAACCCTCCCGCATTCAGCAACGCTTTATTACCACAGCCAAATAAAACGGGCGGCGAATCTGTTTTGAGTCGTTGCTTTAATCGCCATGGGTATTCCGGATCTGAGCGGGTCACCACCCATAGACCCGCTCGCTGCCATTTCTCCATGGCGAACGCGAGACTATGTCCTCGATTCAACAGCTCTATGATTCGCTCCGTACTAATACGTGTATCGTGCCAACCATTCAGTAAGGTTTGAGGATCGGCCACCAACAAATCAGCTGGCGTCGTTGATTTTTCTTTCAACCACAAGGCAAACCGCCCCCATTCCGCGTTAGTCAGCGGTTTTGCATTTTCGCTGCTCGCGTTAGAAAAGTAGCTGGTAAGCAGCAAGGTTGCTTGGGCTGTTTTTGACAATAAACCGGATGCATTCATGACTCTTTTACCGAAGATGAAGCAAGTGCCACAGGATATACCATACCACTACCTGCTTGTTGTAATAGTGCTGCTATGACAGTCAGCGTCCAGCCCGAACCCACAACATCATCCACCAATAACACAGGGGCGTTAGGTAGGGGCTGGTTAATAGCAAAGGCGCCATCCAGATTTCGGCATTGGTGAAAACGATTTTGTTGGCTATTTTGTGGCTGATTATTTTTAACTTTACTGACGGCATCGACAAAAGGTAGCCCCAAACGTGCCGCCAGGCGACGCGCAAAATCGGAAACTAATTCAGGATGTTTACGTGAGGGTACGCAGCATACCCATTGTGGTGCTGGATTGGGATGCCAACGCTGCTGAATCATCTCGGCCATGGCTTCCACCAATTCATCACTAAAGCGACTTGTATGTTTATTATCGGCAACTGTGCGCCCCCAACCGGCATCTCCCCAGCGCGACAATACACGGCCTTCCTGTGCTCGAAGATTCTGTGGCAGATTGCCTCGAAAGCCATACTCCAAGAAAGCATTGGCTGCGACCTGTATGTTGGGGGAGATGGTCATTTCTGCATGTTTGAGGAAAGTACCTGCACGATGTGCCAGAGCCGGATCAATAATTTGCTCGATAATCGGCTGACCAAGACAAGACGCGCATTTACCACAAGGTGTTGGGTCAAGATCATCCAAAGCACGGCGCAGAAAAGTCATCGTGCAGCTGGTATCAGCCAGATATGCCAGAACTTCTTGCCATTCCTGAACCCGCTGTCCGGTCAAATGTGCAATACGGACATGATCCATTTGGTAACGGACTGGCGTTCTGACCCAACGGTTTCCATCTTTAATGACCGGTGCAGGGTTTTCCACACTGAGTAACTTAAGCACTTTCTCAATCTGGCCATAGCGTAGGTTAGTTTGCTCTTCGATATTACGCAGTGACAAGCCATCACTGTTTTCCAGTACCTGCAAAATTTCGTTGACCTGCGCCTCTGACGGAAAAGCCGAATTACGGAAAAAATCATGAATATTTTTATCTTCTACGCCCGACATCAATACGCCCACAGCATGATTAATACCGCGCCCGGCTCGCCCAACTTGCTGGTAGTAAGCCACGATAGAACCAGGTGCCTGATAGTGAATCACAAAACTTAAATCCGGTTTGTCATACCCCATACCCAGGGCGGCGGTTGCTACCAGAACCTTAAGTTGGTTGTTAAGTAACCGCTCTTCCAGATGCTGACGGTAGGTATTGCTGTTCTCAAAGCCGTCGGCTTCGACACTGCCGTGGTAAGCCTTGGCATCAATACCGTTATCGCTCAACCAGTTCGCGACTTGCTCCGCGTCACGCACTGTTAAGGTATAGACAATACCGGTGCCCGGTAAGGTAGGAATCACCTGCGCTAACCACGCCAAACGCGAGGCCTGATCGGGTAGTAACATTGTTTGCAGGGCAAGGCTTTGGCGAATCAATGGGCCGCGGTGAATCTGAATATCGCCAAGCTGGGTGTGAATATCGTCAATAACCCGGTTATTAGCTGTAGCAGTGGTACCCAGCACCGGCGTATTGGCGGGTAATTGACGCAGGATATTGACGATACGACGGTAATCAGGGCGGAAATCGTGGCCCCAGTCAGAAATACAGTGTGCTTCATCAATCACCATTAAGGCTATTCGGTTCGCAATAGGCTGCAGCACCGTGGCAATAAAGGTGTCATTTGCCAGCCGCTCTGGGGAAATGAGCAAACAGTCGATTTGATTATTGAGAATGCGCTGAGTGACCGTCTGCCAATCTGCGGCATTAGCAGAGTTCATGGTTTCGGCCACAATACCTAAGTGTTGGGCCGATTCAATCTGGTTGCGCATCAGTGCCAACAAAGGTGACACAATAATGGTAGGCCCCATACCCTGATCGCGAAAAATCTTGGTGCTGATAAAATAAACCGAGCTTTTACCCCAACCGGTGCGCTGCACCACCAGCAGTTTCTGCCGCTGATTGACCAGCGCATCAATGGCTTCCCACTGGCCATCTCGAAATTCGGCTGTGGGGTTTGCCAAGGCTGTTTGTAATAGTTGTTGGGCTTGGGCTCGATTCATCATCACTCCTTGATTTACGCGGCGAGCTCGCCGCTCATTAATTTGGGTAAACTTTACGGTTGAGCCACATCAATCTGAATTATCCTACATCAACCTATTTATCGGTAATGCCCTCGCGACCTCACCAAACCAGGGAAGTTGCAGCCATACCTTTGGATCACCAATCACAAAAATGTGTTTCTTCGCTCGGGTAAGGGCGACATTCAATAGGTTGGGTTTGCTTGATGCCCATTTTGCGCCACCAGTATCTTGCTCATCACATCCCAGAACAAAAATAACAATATCGTTCTCTTTCCCCTGAAAAGTATGCACAGTGCCGACACAATTCTTTTGCCATTCTTTGATTTCTTTGCGTTTTATCAGTGGAGAGTATTGCTGCCAAACTTTTAAATCGCGTTGTTCCAGCAGATCTAAAAGTGCCGTTTTAACGGCTTTAAACGGCGTGATAATGTAAATAGTTTGGATCGCTACATTTTCCGATAGCAGTCTATCTAATAGCTTTAGCAAGCTTTTTCCGTGGCTATCGCGGTACTGTTTTTCACCCAAGCCGCCAACTGAAGCTAACCAGTGATTTTCAACTGCTCCGTTCACCCGTTGGCTGCAAATTTTGTCATCACTAAGCCCATGAATCATCCGATTATCGTAGGCCATTTTGTTTGCCAAACTAAACATTGGCTCAATGCAACGGCGATGAACCCACAAAGGTATGCCGATCCAAACCTGATGGTTCATGACATTTAGTTCACACCCCCAATGGTTTACACGATCGGCAACCTGCTGAATTGAAAGTTTTCCCGGATTCCAGTCTTCGGCATGCTCATGCAAGATGTTCTGACATAAATGCCTAACCAGTGCTGGTGAAGTCGTAAATACCGGTTCGATCTGTAAGGGGTCTCCAACGACTAATACCCGCTTGGCGCGCCAGATAGCACCGACAGCCTGCTGTGGAGATGCCTGACCTGCTTCGTCAATCATTAACCAGCCAAGTTCTTCGCTTTTAACACCATGGAACATGCGGCCAACGGAGGCAAAGGTGGTCGACACTACGGGAACCAGCATAAATAGTATCTGCCACCAGCGCAAAGGCGTGATTTCAGTATGGGGAGAGGCTAGAAAGCTACCAAGATTCATGATATTGCTTCTAAATCGATTGATTCCCAAAGCTTCATAAAACCACGCTTGGTGCAGTTTCACCGCGGCTATAAATAGCACAGAACGCTGGCGGTTTATCTGTTCATTCTGCCAAAATACGGTGCGCTGTAATGCTGAATCATCAATTCGCTTATCACTATCAGGCAATGTGATATCAGGAAAGCGCTGTTGTAGTTTTAGTCGTTCAAGCTCTTCATCAGCCTGCTGTTGGGTTATGAGTGCTATGTTTCGCTGTATATTGCGTTTTTTTATCTCGATCCCATTTAACTGCTTACGTTGTTCGGCAATCTCTTGTGCATTCTTAACGAGTGATGCCGTGAGTGTTACTAATTGATATTGCGATTTACGTAATACTTCCTGATACGCTTGTACGTGTTTACGATTTATTAAGTGAGTTAACCAACCCGGAGCATCATTTTCAATGATCTTTTGCTGCTGTGAAGCATGATGGACTCGCTTCTCTAGCAGATCTCGTTCTGCCTCAAGTTGTTTTAGTCCGTCGCTATACTCATCACATAACTTTTCGGTTTGTAACCGCGTTATTGATAAAGTATCGAGGGAATTATCCGGTTGTTTTGCCAGTATATTTGCATACAGTACTAATTGTTGTTGCAGTTCTTCTGTTTGCTTCAGGCACTCAATAAAATGCTTTTTCGCATCGGCAAAAGACGCCTTATTTGGCTGGGTCTTCCAGTTGCGCCACAGGCTGAGAAAATTTTCATCGGCTGGGCGAGAAGTTTCAGCCAGAGTTTCGCGTAAAAAATGCTCGTCAATGAATAATCGTTGTGTGAATTTTTCACGGTTTGCTTTTTTCCCCAACGCTGCCGAAATTATCCCCCAGCACTGATTTTTTTCTTCCAGAGGGCGGAAGAGATAATAATCACGCTCCTTTCCTTCGCCATTTTTATCTCTTTTATGCTCTTTCTTGGGACGGGATTGTGCCGCTATTTGATTGGCGACAGGTGCCAAATAGTCAAGAGAGCGGAACTCTTCTGCAAGCGATTTTTTCTGTGGGAGTTCTTTGGATATGTTTTCCACTGCGGCATTATTAGAAGATGCCATCACCATTTCATAACCGGTAAGTTCTGGCCTAATAAAACCCTGATTATCCAGTGTGTCATCCACTTGGTTAAAACTTGATAGCACCTTTGCACGCTCAACAATATTATGCGCGATTAAATCGCGCAGTAAGGTTGTTTTCCCCGTTCCTGGAGGCCCATTGACTGAAAGTAATCCCCCTTTAGAAAGTTCTTCCACTGCCGTATTAATCGCAAACTGCTGCATTAACGACATGGCATGTCCAGGCTCAGAAGGCCAACGGCCTTGCGGCATTCTCGTTGGATGTAATTTATTTATGATGAGTTCAAGCCCCTCCTGTGAATACAGATCAGGATTTCGTGGCATATTGCGAGAAAGGTAAGTCTTGAGGGGGTTGCAGGGTTCTTTGCGTTTTATAGCAGCAATAGCATTTTCAATATCTTCAAAGAAGAAGCTATTTAAGATAGGGAGCGCTAATGTTTTATCATTCTCACTAAGTTCTTCTTCAATACCATCGCTCTCTTCTTCCAATGATATTTCAGGACTGTCATTGCTACCTTTGAACCAGTCAATTTGCACCGCGTATTGCCATTGCGGCTCAAAGTCGGCCCATGTCACTAAATGTGTCGTTAATAGTTTTAAAATATCTTCAGCTCGCAAGATGCCAAGACCTTTTTCGCGTATGGGCTTTAATGTGGCGCGAAAATTGAGAAGAGTATTGATAAGATGCTGACAATCGTCAGAGAAAATACTGGATTCAAGTTGCTGAAATCGTTGCTTACGTAGATGACCTAATGCCCAGGGAAGAGAACTTACTGACAATTTATCCAGTGTGGGCACCCCCTCTGGATTTAATTGCACTTTAGCAAAACAGGTTGTTCCTTCTTGATTCAGCCGTTGCTCACACTCCTCCGCATCATTGCCGTCATTCGGGCCAAATATATCTTGGCTAATTGTGCTGGCGAGACTTTTCTCAAACAATCCAATATGCAAAGTGAATGATGCCGTTGGGGAGATCTCATGCTGCCGGCGTAGCTCAGCGGAAAGCCAGGGGAGAGCGTTGTCGCCTAAATGCTGGAGCTGCTTAAGCGGTATCAGCAAACTTTTATCTTTTCTTTCAAGCGTATAGGGTTGGAAAAATTCGATCCGTTGCCAGGCCCTGAGAATATCGTTCGATAGAGAATTAGTAGCCATCTTAGCTCTTTGATTATTATCCATAAAATATCAATAACGATAAGAGTACTCCAATCAATGTTGCTTTTGTAGGCACATATAATAGATACCCGAGCTGGGTAGCAGAACGGGTTATCACCTTTCCGAAAAATTATTCTGAGTTATCGATTCATCACTACTTGCCTGAATTCCGCATGATTTTGACGGGAAGTGTTGGGCCTGTTTTAAGTAGTAAACTTAATGGATTGGAAGAGAGATGAGCGGCTCCCCCTATGGCAAGTGACTCTTGCTCTGCGGGTGGAGCCGTAAATTATGGATAGATTTCCCCGATGAGGCCCTGGTGAGGCGATATCAGCGTTTGCAGGCAGAGCTGGAAAAACACCATTACCATTACAAATTGTATTGGTATTTTTTAGCTCCGTCACAATAACTATAAACACTTAACCGGATGGCGGGAACGGGTGAAAACCACTCTTGTAACACTTTAAGGAAAATGATATTACAAGAAGTTGTGATCAATTAATTTAATTGCAATTTGCATTATTAAAATAGGAAGGTATGTTCCAAAAATGAAGATAAACGTTACCGACAAACCAAACCCACAGGACGAAGAGTATGTTATTGATGGCCTATGGGCCCACAATGATAAAACTCAAAAGGTAGACATTCATCCGCTGTTCTTAACTGTGACCGATGATGATGGAAAAATTGTTGCAGGATTAGTTGCCAGAACTTGGTGGGGCGGGCTTGAAATCCAATATCTTTGGGTGAGTGACGACTATCGTAAAAGTGGCTATGGCCGTCAGTTAATGGAAAAAGCGGAAGAAGAAGCCTTGCAGCGTGGATGTCACATGGCTTATGTCGATACTTTCGATTTTCAGGCCAAAGGCTTTTATGAGAAATTAGGCTATCGTGTATATGGCAATTTAGGCGGGTATGCTAAAAAGCATACACGACACTATCTGGCAAAAGAAATTTAACCCATTCTTCATCGGCGAGGTCGCCATGGATTTGCCCGATAAAAATAATGAAACTTATTTCAAGGGCCTTATTGCCATGATGGAGCACTTAAGTGAACCATGGGGCATTAAAGATCTGAATTCCCGCCATATCTATATGAATAAGGCCGCCTTTCTCTACACCAATACACCCTTGGATTTTGAGGTTGAGGGGAAGATGGACCATGAATTTCCCGGAAATTGGACTGAATTTGCGCCCGACCTGATAGAGCATGACAAGCGGACAGAAGAAACGCAGGATCGGGTGACGGTAATAGAAACCCATTATTGGTATGGGAAAAATACCCTGACTCCGTTTATTAGCGAGAAACTGCCTGTTTATAACGACAGAAAAGAAGTTATTGGTGTGATGTGGAATGCTAAACCATTTAATACATTATCCCCATTAAAATATATCAACCAACAAAAACCCAGTATTCTGACAACTGAAATTAATAACAGTATGTTCACTCGTGCTGAGCTTGACGTTATATTTTTAATGCTGCAAAGACTTTCCGTTAAAGAAATTGCGAAGATATATAATATCAGCACTAAAACGATAGAAAATAGAATATATACAATTTATCAAAAATCTGATGTCCACACGCTGCAACAGTTTGAGGAGTTTTGCAAATTTGCGCATTTGGATAATTACATTCCGGATCGCCTGGTGGCAAAAGGAATCCAGTTTATCTGAACAACAAGCTATCTGAACAACAAGGTACAGCTCATCGTGATCAAAATTGAAGATTATCCATTAAGTCGGGTGCCACAGGATAAAAGAGTTTCTTTTTTAAGTGTTGCTATTGTTCATATGGGCATGTTGACCGCGCTGGATCAATTTATGCTCGGTGCCGTACTCGGTAATTCCATGACACTGGCTGATGCATTTACCGCGATTCTTATCGGCAGCATAATATTTGGTGTGGTGACATACGGCCTTGGGCTGGCAGGGATGCGTGAAGGTATTTCTGGCAGTTTACTGGCTCGCTGGTGTGGTTTTGGCCGCTTGGGATCTGTACTGATTGGGATTGTCGTGGCGGTCAGTTTGTTGGGTTGGTTTGGTATCCAAAATGCTATTTTTGCCAAATCACTTGATTTTGCTCTGGGCCATAAATTGGGATTTGGATTAGCTGCGGCTTTATCGGGCAGCCTGCTCACTATCTTGGTTGCCTTTGGTTTTAAAGCATTACGTATTGCGGCTCGAATTGCGGTACCGATGTTTATATTACTGGTGGCTTATATCTCTATTAGTACATTATCTGGCCATAATTTGAATGAAATTATCCAGTTGATTCCACCGGGCGAATCTCTATCTATCAGCGCGGGTATTACTATCGTAGTTGGCGGCGCTATTGTGGCCAGCCTGATGACGCCTGATCTGACGCGCTACTCTAAAAATGGCAAACATGTCCTTGGTGTGACGATTTTCACTATCGTTGCAGGCGAGTTTGTGGTCAATGGGTTGGCTATATTGATTGCTAAAACCCTTGGGACGGCGGATGTCGTGACGATAATGTCTCAAGCCGCGGGTGGTGCGGGTTTGCTGGTCGTAGTGTTCTCCACCTTAAGGGTCAATGACCTTAATTTGTACTCTTCTTCACTCGGTATTGTTAATGCGGTCGAGGGGCTAACGGGTAAAAAACTCAAATATATATCAACCACATTGGTTATTGGTGTGTTGGGCACCACACTGTCAGTATTGGGGATTCTCGACCGGTTTGTTGATTTCCTGACTGTACTTGGCGTGGTATTCCCACCGATTATTGGCATCATGCTGGTGGATTATTATGTGCTGCGCTCCCATCGTAAAATTTTAGATAAAACCCGGCAGGAAGGGACGTTACCTAATGAAAAGCAAACACCTGTCATTGGCTGGGTGGCGATTATAGCCAGTATTATCGGCAGTATTGTTGGGCTGGTAACCGAGTGGGGGATCCCGACGATTAACTCACTGGTCGTTGCGAGCTTTATCTATTGGGCGTTCAAAGTGGCTGTTAGTCGTAATCAACAGTCAATTGAATCGGAAGAAACGGTTTAATTTTATTCCCAATAGCTCACTCCTCTATTTGAGAGGAGTGAGCTTTGAGTCAACCAATAATTCTGGTTTCGCCACGGATTAAGTATCATTATTTATATGATGGTTTTTTCATATCGGTTTAGTGACCAATAGTATACAGATCTGGCCTTGATGAGATGAAAACTGTATTCACAGGACGAAATATAACCAGATAATCATGTTAAATTCATAATTTAAATTTGTATTTTCTTATTAATTAATCATAAATACATACATTAATTTAATGGTGTGGATGGGTGAGAAACCCTCCTTGTAACAGTTTAATAAAGGTGATATTAGGATAGAGAGAGTTGGATGGTACTAATCTAACTGCAATTCTAATCATTAACTCCGTAGGGGATTCCATACCATATTTATATAATTTAAATATATAAAAATCCGCACACTAACAATATGGCTATGTTAAATAAGAATTAATACGTTATAAAATATAATTTGATCTGTTAATAGTAAATATAATATTCAATTATTAATAGCTTGAGTGGTTTGGCAGTTATTTACGTTGTGAGAGTTAATCGTTATACGATTGTTCTATTAGTAGTTAAAGGGATTTAATTTATCTGAATAACAAAGGGACATTTCATCATGATCAAAACAGAAGACTATCCGTTAAGTCGAGTACCGCAGGATAAAAAAGTGTCATTTTTCAGTGTTGCTATCGTTTATATGGGGGCGCTGACTTCGCTGGATCAATTTATGCTTGGCGCTGTACTGGGTCATTCCATGACGTTAACCGATGCTTTCACCGCGCTTTTCGTCGCCAGCCTAATATTTTGTGTGGTGACCTACGGCCTCGGGATAGCAGGTATGCGTGAAGGGGTGTCTGGCACACTGTTGGCACGCTGGTGTGGCTTTGGACGCTTGGGAGCCGCGCTAGTCGGGATAGTCGTCGCAGTCAGTTTGCTCGGCTGGTTTGGTATACAGAATGCTATTTTCGCTAAATCCCTGGATTTTGCTTTAGGCCATAAACTGGGCTTTAACCTGGCTGCAATTTTATCCGGTAGCCTGCTGACGATATTGGTCGCCTTTGGCTTCAAGGCACTGCGCATAGCCGCGCGAGTTGCTGTTCCGATATTTATTTTACTGGTAGCTTATATCTCCTTTAAAGTTCTAACTGGGCATAATGTGCCTGATATCAGCCAGTTGACGGCAGTAGGCAATACACTGTCGACCGGTGAGGGTATCACTATCGTGATGGGAGGAGCCATCATGGCGAGCTTAGTTACCCCTGACCTGACGCGTTATTCCAAAAATGATAAACATGTGCTGGGTGTGATATTTATTGGCATTATCGTTGGGAAATGTACGGTCAACGGCTTGGCTATTCTGATTGCTAAGACACTGGGTACGGCAGATGTTGTTAGCATTATGTCTCAAGCTGTGGGGATCACCGGCCTGCTGGTAGTCGTGTTCTCTACCTTGAAGGTCAATGATCTCAACCTGTACTGTTCATCATTGGGTATTGTCAATGCAGTCGAAGGGCTCACTGGTAAGAAACTGAAATATCTCTCAACTACGTTGGTTATTGGTGGGCTGGGAACCACGCTTTCCGTGCTGGGTATTCTGGATAGATTTGTTGATTTCCTGACTGTGCTAGGAGTAGTGCTTCCACCGATTATCGGCATCATGCTGACGGACTATTATGTATTGCGCTCCCATCGTAAAATTCTTGATATGAGTCGGTTGGAAGGAAAACTGCCTGATGAAACCCAAACCCCAGTTATTGGTTGGGTTGCGATTATTTCCAGTATTGTTGGTAGTATTGTTGGAGTGGTGACTGAGTGGGGCATCCCTACCATCAATTCATTGCTTGCCGCCAGCTTGATATATTGGCTGTTCAAAGTAGCCGTCAATCGTAATCAAAAACTAGTAGGATCGGAAAAAGCGATTTAATAACTTTATTAATATTATAAATACTCCCCCTGGGGGAGTGTTATCAATCCCCATTCATCATGCTTCATTCATACACTTTTTCCCGCATACCTGGCATAGTTAACCTAATCAATAAGGCAACTCACTCATTCTGGATGGCGATGCATGGCAGCAGCAAATCACTGGACGCGGGATCAACTGTTAGTTGCCTTTACATTGTATAGTCAAATTCCCTATGGGAAATTTGATTCCAATAACCGCGATATTATTCTCTACGCGGGATTAATTGGTCGAACGCCCTCTGCATTGGTGATGAAATTAGCTAATCTTGCCAGTCTTGATCCCTATATTATCGATTCTGGTCGCAAAGGATTAAGCGGAGCTTCTAAGGCTGATCGTGCATTGTGGTTGGAGATGAATGAGAATACCGAAGATTTTGAACAGCAATGCCAGCAGGCGATGAGTGAGTTAGAAAAGCCTGCTACCAAGCTATTTGATAGTGGCATGAAAGATTTCAGTGGTAAAGAAAGGACTACTATTATTAAGGCGCGGGTGGGCCAGCAGCTATTTCGTAAAAACGTATTGCGTGTTTATGAGAATCGCTGCTGTATTACCGACTTAGAAGAACCCATATTATTAGTTGCCAGCCATATTCGCCCTTGGAGCCATGGTGCAGAGCACCGGCTTAATCCAAGTAATGGTCTATGTTTGTCGAATTTACATGACCGAGCTTTTGATCAGGGATTAATAACCTTTAATGAACATCTGGAAATGGTGTTATCTCCCCAGATCAAAAAACTTAAAAGCAGTATCAGTGAAGAGAATTTTGTTAAGTATGAAGGGCGAAAACTACGGTTACCGGTACAGTTTTTTCCTGATGAGGGGCAGATGGCCTATCACCGTCAGAATATTTTCTTAAGCGGCAAATAGGCCATATTTGGAGTACAGCCTATTACTTAAGCCAAACTTTTATATTTCTTATTCCATTATTTCAACAAGAATGACTGGCCCTGTTTCAGCACTAAATCGCAGGCTTTGGTTTTAATCTTTTCTGTAATTTGTTCGCTACCCAGGTCGTTCAGATTTAGGCTTTTTCCTTCACCGGTTTTCAGCAACCCACCCAGGCCTTCCTGGTAGTCTTGGCTCTTGGCATTTTCAGTGCTAGTGATCCCCAGTTTGCTCATCAATTGATCTTTAATCGCCGTAGTTCCGTTGGCAGAGAGCACATTATTTTGAACGCAATACTGCAAAATACCGGCAGCATTAGTCATGGTGCTGGCGCTCAAGGCTTTATCGCCGCCATTGAGTAAACCGGTTAATGATGATAGTGAAGATGAGCTATCACCTGATTTACTGTATTGATCTGCTGCGCTTTTTACTGAGTCTAATAAGCTATTTGCGCTAGCAGTACCGGCCAGCAATGTGCTGGAGAAAGCGAAAGCCAGTATCAGGCGATGAGTTGTATTCATAGAAACTCCTGTTTTACGGTGGGTATCACGGCATTGGGGCGTCATACTGGAATCATTATATTCGGCGCTAAGAATAACTTAATGCATTCATTTTTATGATAGGCGTTATCTGATATCAGCCCACTCAATCATCTTGAACTTTAAATTTACCGTGTTGCTCGAACCAGCCAAATTGCTGTGCGGCATAAGCTGACATTTTGCTGCCACTGTGCGCCACACCCGACAAAATCGTAAATTGCCAGTTAAACGGCATTATATTGTGCCGGGCTTGTTGTTCCGCAGCCATAAAATAGGCTTTAGCGCGCTGTAAACGGCTATCTCCCTGAGCCTGGGCTTGAGGAGAGCGTCGCAGCAGTGGGTGATTAGGATTATCATCTTTGCCGCCAACGGTGATAAGCACTGGTAAGGCAAAATAGTGGGCTAATTGTTGCTGGCTGACCGTTATCGGGGCGTTATCTAAACCATATGGCCACGGGGTTTGGGGGGTTGGCATTGTCCACCAACCGGCCGCCGCGCAAATAGCCGCTTTGACTTTTGGCGCGGGCATCAAAGTTAGCATGCGGTGGACAAACTGACAGCCGGCACTATTGCCAAACAAGTAATAGCTTTTTTGTTGGGTAATCCCCTGTTTTTGCATTTCTGCAAATAGACTGTCGATGACCGAAAAAGCCCATTCTCCCTGCGGATTAAGTTTTCCGGTCTGGGAATTGATTATGTTGCCCAGATTATAGCCATCACTGCCGGGATAATCTTGTTGGCTAAAATGTGGGGCAATCACAATCAGTTTGTTTTTCCTGGCGTTTTCTACCCAGTCATCACGGTATTTATCGGCATCGCGGTTCAATCCCGTCAGCACAAATACTATTGGCGTACGGGCATTCGCCTCCGGCGGCTGATAACTGAAAACTTCAATTTTTTTAGTAGATTGCGGGACAGTAAAATGAAAACTTCCACTACCAGTAGGTAGCACAGCGGCATCGGTTGCCGGACAATTGAAGAGCAGGGTACTCAACAGCACTAAGATATTTTTCATGCAGAATATCCGCCAGGATGATTAAAAAATCATAGCGCAAATTGGGTGTCATATTCAGCGGGGGAAAAGAAAGGGCAGCGTGGGGGAACAACTGCCCATCTCGGTTAAGGCATCAGACCAATAAAGGTCGTTTTCTTGCGCGGGCCGGTCATCAAACCCTCTAGTTCTTCAACACACCGGAGGTAATGAGGCGTTTTCTTATGCGCCGCGACGGCGGCTTCATCAACATAGGCTTCATAGATATAAAAGCGTGTTGGGATCGATTCATCCTGCAAAACATCAAAGCGTAAATTCCCCGGCTCCAGGATAGATCCCTGATGATTAGCGCGGAAAACCTCAATAAATTGCTCAACTTTGTCTTCTTTTACATTAATTTCGACGAGGGTGACATGCATAGCGTTCTCCTTATCACAGAAGGTCTCCTTGTCATAGCGGGTCAATCAACGGTCAGTTGACTCAGCCTTTTTCATGTAAAAACAGCTTATACGCCGTTTCTGCATTCTCATTTTTATGCACCACGGCATGAACCGCTTTCAACATGGCAATCGGGGCTTCTGATTGGAAGATATTGCGCCCCATATCCACCCCAGATGCGCCTTGATCAATGGCTTGATAACACATTTCCAGCGCATCCCTTTCAGGGAGTTTTTTACCGCCAGCAATCACGATGGGTACCGGACAACCGGCAGCAATACGTTCAAAACCACTGTCGACATAATAGGTTTTGATCACCTGAGCCCCCATTTCTGCCGCGATACGGGTCGCCAGTGAGAAGTAACGCTGATCGCGCGCCATATCTTTACCTACGCCAGTCACCGCCATAGTTGGCATACCGTAGCGAACACCCTGATCGACCAACTGGATGATATTCTTAATAGATTGATGCTCGTGTTCGGTACCGATATAGACCTGGGCCGCGACGGCGCAGGAGTTGAGCCGCAGGGCATCTTCCATCGCGACCGCCACCGCCTCGTTGGATAAATCAGTCAGAATTGAGTTTGCCCCCGATGCGCGCAGTACCACCGGGCGATTGGCTGCAGCGGGCACGATGCTACGCAAAATACCACGGGTACACATTAAGACATCGGCATATTCAAACAGCGGGGCGATGTTGATATCAATTCGCTCCAAACCGGTGGTCGGCCCCTGAAAATAGCCGTGGTCAAATGCCAGCATTACCGTGCGGTTGGTTTTCGGATTAAAAATCCGCGCCAGACGCGATTGCATCCCCCAATCCAGCGAACCGCAGCCTTTAAGTGTAAATGCAGGATTCTGCTGTGGTACGCCAATACCGAAATCTTTACCGTCTTTGATATCGTCTAAATCAGCCATCTGTCATAACTCCCTTAGGTCTGTTCAAGCCCGCCAGTGAGACGGGCCGCCGAGATTAGAAATCGTATTTATCGATGTTTTCTTTGGTGAAGATGACCCGCTGTGGCAGTAACACAATGCCGCTGCCTTTAGCTTCATGGTCATAGCCCTGAACACTGTTTGGTGCGACTTCGACCACGCCTATGTTCGGGATATCAATTTTATCGCCGACATTCAGGTCGCCTTTTTTCAGCATTTCATTGGCGACATAGACTGAGATCTTGCCTTGGTTAACCACATCCCACAGGCCGAACTCTTTGACCGTGCCGCGCTCAACATAGGGGCGCATCACATTCGGGGTGCTGAAACCGACGATAGCCACATTGTCGCGTTTGAGGTTTTCCGCTGCCTGTGCCGCAGCGGGCAGGGCGTTGGCATCCGGGGCAATAATCGCATCGAGATCGCTATAAGCTTTCAGGATACCTTCAGCGGTTTGCAGTGATTTAGTCGCGTCGTTATAGCCAAATTGGGTAGTGACAATTTCCCAGTCGGGGTGCTCTTGCTGGATTTTTTTCTTCGCTTCATTCACCCATTGGTTCTGGTCGGTCACCGTCGGGCTGGAATAGAAGAACGCCACTTTGGCTTTGTCTTTTTTCACCTGATTTGCTGCCATATCGACCAGCATTGACCCCAATTGATTCGGGGTTCCCTGGTTGATATACACCGAGCGGCATTCAGGTTTGGTGTCAGAGTCCCACGTCAGAATTTTGACGCCCCGCTGCATAGCACGTTTCAGTGCCGGGCACAGGCCATCAGGCGAAACCGCAGAGACCACAATGGCGTTATAGCCCTGATTGACGAAGTTATTGATTAACTGCACCTGGCCGGAAACACTTGGCTCGGTCGGGCCATCATAGGTGACATCCACACCCAGCTCTTTACCGGCATCGACGGCACCTTTACCACCGCTGGTGAAGAAGCCAACCCCGACCAATTTAGGGATAAATGCGATGCGTTCCGCCGCTTGCACGGCATTTATAGAGCTAAAAGTGATACAGGCAAATCCGAGGGCACAAACCAGCGCCAGTTTTTTTAATCTTGGTGTTTTCATGGCTATCTCCGATATGGGTAGAGAGGTGTTGGCAATTTTTTATAAAAAAGAGCAGGTTAAACCACGGTATTTCTGCGACGTTGCAGCCATTCATAAATCAAATGCCGGTGCAGGCTGATGGAACGCCCGACCACCACCAGAATCAGTAAGGCACCAGACAGCGCGCTGGATATCTGGTTTGGTGTACCAATCATTTGCAGGCCTTGTTGCAAGTAACCCACCAGTAGAACTGCCAGAGCCGTACCGAGAATGGAGCCGGAGCCACCATAAATATTGGCCCCTCCCAATACTACGGCGGTGATTGCGGGCATCAGGAATGATGCTCCTAAGTCAGATCGTGCCGAGCCAAAGTAAGAAACCAGCAGGACGGCGGCAATGGCGGAGGCCATGCCGGTCAAGGCGTACAAGAGGCATAAGGTGCGGGCGACGGGCAGGGCGCTGTATCGTGCCACTCGGCTGTTTTGCCCGATAAGAAAGACGTTACGGCCACTGTGGGTGCGGTGCATCAGCAACCAGAACAGCAACACGCAGACCATAAAAATCACCAGCGGCACCGGCAGGCCGAAGAGGGTTTGGTTGGCAAAATCGGTAAAAGCGGTTGGGAAGCCACCAATTCCTTCATAACCGGTTGCGCCGGAAATGCCGGATAACAACAGCGCACTGCCGCCAAACAGGTACATGGTGCCGAGGGTGATGACCAGCGGGTTGACGCCGGTATACAGAATTAGCCCGGCATTAATCAGCCCGCACAGCGCGCCAACCAGCAGGGTCAGCGGGATGGCGATGCTCATGGGTACGCCCGCCTGGAACATCACGCCAAGGAATATTGAGCACAATCCAATGGTGGAGCCAAATGAGATATCGATACCACCACTGACAATCACCATTGTTAACGGCAGAGCAACGATACCGATGCAGATAAAATCACTGGTGCTGAACAGCAGTACATTGATATCCAACATGCGCGAGTTGGATAAACCAAACAGGCCGATCTCTAGCACCAACAGTGCAGCCAGAGCCAGCTCCCATCCATAACGCTTATGAATATTCATCGCGCCACCTCTTTCTTAGTGAATGACTTGCCATTAGGCGCTTTGCTATCAGGTGTCTTTGACGGGGCGGCGGATTTTTTATCACTCGCTACCGGACGAGTTGTAAAGCGGGCATATTTCTGCTGGCGGATATTGCGCTCGACGGCGCAACGCAGCCGGCCATCGAACACCAGTACACCCAGCAATACCAAGCCAGCGATAAAGTCATTCCACCATGCCGGTAGACGCAGCAGCACCAGCACGCTGTCGATTTGTGTCAGTAGATAAGCCCCGAGAATCGCTCCGATAATAGTGCCGGTGCCGCCGAGCAGGCTGATCCCACCGAGCACACAAGCGGCAATGGCTTTCATTTCCAGGCCGCTGCCGGTCTGATTGGGGATAAAACCAATTTGTGAGGCAAAGACTATCCCGGCCAGAGCCGCCATCACGCCATTCATGGAGAAAGCAAAAATACGGATGCTATCAGTGCGAATTCCCAATTGGCGTGCACCCTGCAAGTTATCACCGGTGGCATAGAAGCTGCGGCCAAAGGCGGTTTTACCCAGCAGCAAGGCCATGGCGACAATCAGCAACATAATCAGCCAGCCAATGGGCGAGATAGAAAACAGAATTGGCGTTGATAAACTTTTCAGATCCGCTGGTAATCCTTCGATCCATTTTCCACCGGTCAGCAACAGCATCAGGCCGCGATACAACCCCAGCGTACCGAGTGTGGCGACAATTGCCGGAATGCGCAGCCAGGTCACCAGAATGCCATTAAAGAAGCCCGCCCCCATGCCAACCAATAGCGCAAACAGGCAGGATAGTGCCAGCCCGAAACCGGCATTAAGCGCCATGCCGACCGTCACCGCACATAAGCCGGTGATCGAACCAACAGAAACGTCAATATTGCGGGTTAGCATCACCATAGTGGCGCCGATCGCCAGCAGGATCAGGATCTGCGCGCTGCTAAAGATCATGGTAAAAGTTTGCAAATTGAAGTAATTACGGTCGATCACGCCGAGCAGGGCAAATAAGGCGAGGATCGCCAGCAGGGCGGTGCCTTCGCGGTTGTTTTGAATAAATTTCAACATGATGCACCCTCATTTTCGGCAGACTGATGGGCGTCGGTATGATGTTCACCGAAGGCCAGATGCATAATAGTGTCGACATTCATGGCACTGCCCTCCAGCGCGCCACTGATTTCCCCCTGGTGCATGACCAACACGCGATCCGCCATTTGCACCACTTCTTCCAGATCAGATGAGATAAAAATGATCGCCACATGCTGAGCCGCAATGCTGCGGATCAATTGATAAATATCGCTGCGGGCAGATACATCGACGCCACGGGTCGGTTCATCAATAATCAGTAGTAGCGGGTTGGCCTCCAGACACTTGGCAATCAGCAGCTTTTGTTGATTACCACCGGATAAGGTGCGAACCGGCTGTTCGAGGTGACTAAATTTGATGTTTAACGCGCGGCGATAGCGCTCTAAAATGGCGGCTTCCTGTGCCGGATGAGTCCATATCCCCTGGTTACCTTGGGTGAGCGAACAGACATTCCAGCTCAATGGGGCATCGAGATAGAGGCCGGAGGCCTGCCGGTCTTCTGGCAAATAAACCAGGCCGGTAGCCAGTCGATTGACGGTTTTCATCGTGGTGATGTCGCTCTCTTCCAACATGACTTTGCCCCCGCTGACGGGCCGCAAACCATAGAGCGTTTCGGCTAATTCTGTTCTGCCAGCGCCAACCACTCCCGCCAGGCCAAGAATTTCACCGGCGCGTACCTCAAAAGAGATATGAGCAAAACCTTCGCCACTCAGGTCGCACACTTGTATCACCGGTTGATTGGACTGCGCCCGGGCCTGAGAGCGGCGATTGCCCGGCAACTCTAGCCATAACTTCTGGGTATCCGTTAGCTCACTGTTTTTGGCTTGTGGGGTAATTGCCTGAATAATGGTGTCGGTTGAGAAGTCGTGAGTGACCCCACTCAGCGCGATTCCGCCATCGCGCATCACACTGACCCAATCCGCCAGTTGACGAATTTCCGGGAGTTTGTGGGAGATAAACACCACCCCAACCCCTTGTTGTAATAACATTTTTATTTGGCTGAATAAGCGATTGGTTTCCGCTGGTGTTAGCGAGGCGGTGGGTTCATCAAGAATCAAAATTCGGGAATCACGCATTAGGCCGCGCATGATCTCGACTAATTGTTGGTCAGCAACATCCAGCGAACCAGCATTGACTGCCAAATCCAGGTGGCAGCCTAAACTTTGCAGCAGCTGTGTCATTTTCTTTTTGTCTGCTTGATGTTTTGGCAAGCGGAATAGAATATTTTCCTGAACCGATAAATTAGCAAATAGCATTGGCTCCTGCGGCACCAGATAAATACCTAGCTGGTGGGCCTTGGCAGGAGTGAGGTTAAGGCAGGGTTGCCCATCTATTTCAACAGTACCGCTGTCGGGGGGGAGCACTCCGGCAATGATCTTCATCAGCGTTGATTTACCTGCCCCGTTGCCTCCCAATAGCGCGTGGACCTGGCCCGGTTGCAGAGTAAAGTCGATACTTTTCAATACCACTACGCCGGAAAACTGTTTGCTGATGCCGCGCACTTGAAGCAGCGGTGGCGGTGAGGCTTTAGTGTGCGGCATTATTGTCCCCGTAATGAACAAAAATAATTTAAAATTAAAAGTGTTCAAAAAAGATAGCTGTATAATCCCATTAGTGGCGTAATCAAGATCACAATTCTGTGAATAAAAAAATTTAAATTAAAATATGTTCAAATGTGTGGTTTAAGCTGTTAGCGTAGTTATCAATTAAGATTTATACCCGTCATCTTTCAAGTTGCCGGTGTGTTGGCTGCACTCAATCGCCCGAATCACTTACTTATGTAAGCTCATCGGGACTTTCTCGTTTGCCGCCTTCCTGCATCTTGAAATCTATTGGGTATAGCATTGATTTCTGATCGATGATGAATCAATGAAGAATGAAAAAGCGGCAATAGGGATCGCGGCTAATGATGAAAGAAAAACTTATGCCGTCCAACGATGAATACAAATATCCGGGTAATAGCATGAGTGAAGAGGAACTGCTCGCTCGCATTGCGTGGTTTTATTATCACGATGGCTTAACACAAGGGGATATTGGCGAACTGCTGGGGCTGACCAGATTGAAGGTCTCCAGATTGCTGGAGAAAGGCCGTCAGTCTGGGGTTATCCGGGTACAGATTAATTCGCGCTATGAGGGTTGTCTGGAACTGGAAAATGCGCTGCAACAGCATTTCGGCCTGAAGCATATCCGCATTTTACCTTCTTTAGCTGATCTTAGTATCAGCAGCCGGTTGGGTATTGGCGCAGCACATCTATTGATGGCATTGATACAACCGCAGCAGCTATTGGCGGTTGGTTTTGGTGAAACCACTATGTGTGCTTTGCAGCATTTAAGTGGCTTTATTGCCTCGCAGCAGGTGCGCCTGGTGACTCTTTCCGGTGGTGTAGGTTCTTATATGACTGGGATTGGGCAGCTTGATGCGGCCTGTCAGGTCAGCATTATTCCTGCGCCGTTGCGTGCTTCCAGTGCCAACGTCGCTGAAACATTCCGCCAGGAAAACAGTGTGCGCGATGTGATGCTGGCGGCGTGTGCGGCTGATGTTGCTGTCGTAGGGATTGGTTCGGTCAATCAACAAAAAGAAGCCACTATTTTGCGCTCTGGCTATATCAGCGAAGGTGAACAACTGATGTTTAGCCGCAAAGGTGCGGTCGGCGATATCCTCGGTTACTTTATGCAGGCCGATGGCGCGCTGGCAGCAGATATGCAAATTCACCAGGAATTAATCGGTATTTCACTGGCAGATTTGAAAAACATTCCTACGGTGATTGGTGTGGCGGGCGGGGTGGAGAAATCTGAAGCCATTGTAGCTGCGCTAAAAGGCAAGTATGTGAATGCGCTAGTGACTGATGAGTTGACGGCGCGGTCTATTATTAAACTGATTTAATTGACTATTTTTACAAGATTTAATTTATGGCAGTAGAGGACGGATTTATACACGAATTTATATAAAAACACATTGAAGCTGAGGATCGAACAATGAATCAACTCTCATCGGCTGAATATCTGATGGCTTTGGATGCAGGCACCGGCAGTGTCCGGGCGGTAATATTTGATCTTAATGGAAATCAGATAGCAGCCGGACAGGCTGAATGGCTACATTTGCCAGTACCTGATGTCCCTGGGTCGATGGAGTTTGATTTAACCACCAACTGGAAGCTGACCTGTCAATGCATCCGTCAGGCGTTGCATCAGGCCAACTTGCCAGCCAGTGCTATCCGCGCGGTTGCAGCCTGCTCAATGCGCGAGGGGATTGTGCTCTATGACCGCAGCGGTAAACCTATTTGGGCTTGTGCTAACGTGGATGCCCGAGCCAGCCGTGAAGTCAGTGAATTGAAAGAGTTGCACAATAATGGCTTTGAACTTGAAGTCTATCAGTGCTCCGGTCAAACACTGGCTTTAAGTGCGATGCCTCGATTATTGTGGCTGGCGCATTACCGCCCTGACATTTATCGTCAGGCCGGGACATTAACCATGATAAGCGACTGGTTGGCGAATATGCTCAGTGGCGAGCTGGCGGTAGACCCCTCCAATGCGGGCACGACCGGAATGCTGGATTTAGTCACGCGCAACTGGCAGCCGAACTTGCTGGAAATGGCCGGGCTACGCGCTGATATCTTATCGCCAGTCAAAGAAACCGGTACTTTGCTCGGGCATGTCACGGCAGAGGCCGCACAAGAGTGTGGTTTGTTGGCTGGAACGCCAGTAGTGATGGGCGGCGGTGACGTACAACTCGGCTGCTTAGGGTTAGGAGTGGTACAACCGGGGCAGACAGCGGTGTTGGGGGGCACTTTCTGGCAACAGGTGGTTAACTTACCCAAACCGATTACTGATCCCAATATGAATACACGCATTAACCCTCACGTCATTCCCGGCATGGTGCAAGCAGAATCCATCAGCTTCTTTACCGGCCTGACCATGCGCTGGTTCCGTGATGCATTCTGTGCCGAAGAGAAATTACTCGCCCAGCGGTTAGGGATTGATACTTATAGTTTGCTGGAAGATATGGCGGCGCGGGTGCCTGCTGGTGCTTACGGAGTGATGCCCATTTTCTCTGATGTTATGCGCTTTAAATCCTGGTATCACGCCGCACCTTCCTTTATTAACCTGTCGCTCGACCCTGAAAAATGCAACAAAGCCACTTTATTCCGTGCGTTGGAAGAGAACGCAGCAATCGTTTCGGCCTGTAACTTGGCACAAATTGCGGAATTCTCCGGTGTCAAAGCCTCGTCAGTGGTATTTGCCGGCGGCGGTTCAAAAGGCAAACTATGGAGTCAGATTCTGGCGGATGTGACGGGTATTCCGGTCCGTGTACCGGTAGTAAAAGAGGCCACCGCTTTAGGCTGTGCGATTGCAGCAGGTGTCGGCGTCGGGCTATATGAAGCACTCGATAAAACCGGAGAGCGGCTGGTGCGCTGGGAGCGAGAATACCAGCCCAATATTGAACATAAAGCGCTATATCAAGCAGCCAAAACCAACTGGCAAGCAGTGTATACCGATCAGTTGACGTTAGTAGACAGTGGGCTGACGACTTCTCTATGGAAAGCCCCCGGCCTTTAAAATTGACTGCTAATTGACTATTTTACTTGCCATTTTGAACGTGAGCAGTGCTCGCCGCTGTCACGTACTACGTGTACGCTCCGTTGGCTGTGCGCTGGTCGCGTCCAAACTGCCTGCGCCGATGACGTCAATTGGTTATATTGTTTGATAAGGGCAGACAGCCCAAATGTGAAACGGCGGGGAAACATGCCGTTGGGGTCGTAGTAACCGTCTTGCTTGTCAACCCGTCGCACACGATCAAATAAAGAATTGCCATGCAGTAAACGGCTGATATAGCATTACAGCCCCTCTTTCGTTGCCGATGATGGCGCATCCTATGATGAATACATCAAATAAGACAGAATCACCTGCCGGGCAACTTTCTGCTCCTGCTCGCGTCAGTGCCGTTAATTTACCGGCCATACTGCGAGAGAAAGACAATGTTAAACGCATTTTAGTTATTAAATTACGCCATTTCGGCGATGTTCTTCTCACCACGCCTTTACTCGACACGTTAAAAGCCAACTATCCACAGGCCAAAATCGATGTGCTGCTGTATGGTGGAACGCAAGATATGCTGCGGGAGAACAAAACGGTTAATCATGCATTTATTGTCGACCGCGGCCTAAAACATGCGGGCTTAACAGCCCAAATCAGCGGCGAAAAAGTGTTATTTAATGCATTGAAAGAGCACCATTATGATCTGATCCTCAATTTATCTGATCAATGGCGAGCCGCCGCTTATTGCCGTTTATTAAAACCGGGTTTCAGCATCGGTTTCCATTACCCAAAACGCGATACCTGGTTATGGCGCTACTGCCACTCCACCTTAGTCGATATCCCCAATGCCGCCGAACGGCACACGGTTCTCAATAATTTGGATATCCTCGCGCCGTTGCAACTGACGAATATCAGCACTGACGTCACCATGGCTTATGGCCCGCACGATATTGAGCGAGTAAAACAACTGTGCCAGCAACGTAATATTGCGGATTACATCCTGATTCAACCTTCTGCGCGCTGGAAGTTTAAAACCTGGGCCAGTGAATCATTCAGTCAACTGATAAACCACCTCACCGAACAAGGCGAAACAGTGCTGTTAACCGGCGGTAAAGACAACGCAGAACTGGACTATATCGCTGACATTATTGCTGGTTGCGCGCAGCCCGAAAAAGTTATTAATTTATCCGGCCTTTTGGCACTGCCGGAACTGGCCGTTTTGATAGATAACGCTAAGTTATTTATTGGTGTAGATTCCGTGGCAATGCATATGGCGGCTGCATTACAAACCCCCGCAGTGGTGCTCTTTGGCCCCAGTAATCTTAATCAATGGCACCCATGGCAGGCTCCGCACACCCTATTATGGGCGGGTCATTACCGCACATTGCCACATCCTAACGAGATAGATACTGACACTACGGATCGCTATTTGAACGCTATCCCTGTAGATGATGTCATAGATGCCGTTGACGCCTGGCGTATTCAAAGCCAGTAGTATGCTAATAATGGGCTTGTGACAGCCAATTTTGAGTCTTCCAACCAGCTTAAGCTGAGAGAATTATGATAACTCCATCGACTTCCTCGCCGGGCATATCCCCGGCTAACCCGCGTGGTGAAATGCTAAACAGTATCGCGGCATTACTGTTAGGTATCGCTTTACCCACCTCCAATCCTCTTATTAATATATCGCTGGTTTTAATTCTTATCAGCTTGATCATTAATCGTAAGTCTCTGCCATTAAAACCCTTGCTGACCAACCCATTAGTCTATTTGCCCGCCGCCATGTTTGCGCTGTTAGCACTGTCATTATTGTTCCATCACAACAGCTACGGTCCGGAGATGGTGAGTAAAGATAAGAAATTTCTTTATGTCTTGCCGCTGGCATTGTTCTTTATTAACCAACCGCAGCGGGTGAAACTGTTTTGCCTGGGCTTCTTACTCGCCAATGCGGTGGCGTTGGTTGGGACGCTGGCTGTCGGGGTGTTACATATCCCCATTGGCCAGGTGGATCCAACAAACCCAACCATCTTTAAACTACAAATTACCCAAAACTTCTTTATGGCCTTGGCAGCCATGCTATGGCTGATGCTCGCTGTCAAAAATCAGGGCTGGAAACGCTGGGGCTACGGTTTGCTGGTGGTAGCAGCTTGTTACAGCATCCTATTCTTGGTATTGGGCCGCACCGGGTATGTTGCTCTGGTTGTTGGGTTAGGGGTATGGCTATTCTTCTCGCTAGGCAGTCGCCAACGCTGGCTCTTGGTGCTGTTGGGGGCCATTGCATTTGCGGCACTGCTGCTGATACCCAATAAAGCGACTCAGCGGATCACTCAAGGTGTGGATGAGATTAAAGTCTGCATGGCGGCCTCTGCGGATAACGTCAATGATGCATGCTCAACGTCAATGGGGCAGCGTTCTGCCTTTGCCATCGAGGCGGTTCGATTAATTAAGGAAGCGCCTATTCTGGGCCACGGTGCTGGCGGTTTTTATTATGAGAACCCGGAAATTAACTACAAGATAAACAACCCACATAATCAATATCTGTTGGAAACTATCCAATCCGGTGTTGTTGGTTTGATTATCTTTCTGGCATGGATTGTCTGTTGTTACCGTGTTATTTGGCAACAAACACCCGCGCTACGTAATGTCTTGCTGGCGGTATTGACCAGCTATATGGCGTGTAACTTCTTTAATTCATTCTTGCTGGACTCATCTGAAGGCCATCTATTTATGATTTTCGTTGCCATTCTGGCAGGGTATTCTGTGACAGGTTCTCAGCCGCGTTTGGATCAGCGGAAGACAACGTAGCGGTCACTTTGAGTGAACATCAGCGATAACGGATTAAGTCAACGGCTCCCAATGGGAGCCGTTTTTCATGGTGCTACCGTCGTTATCCTGGATTAGCTAATGATAATAGAGACTTTGAAATTAAAGATATTCTTTAATAAAACCGCGAAGATGTTTATTCAAATAGAGGGGTATTTAATGAAATGTGAGTTTTACAAACGTAATTAACCAGTTTTATTTACGTCATCTTATATAGAAAGGGAATAATGAGCTTTTGTGTGGGTGAATTCCTACATTATTATCATCGATATACTCTTTCTATTTGTCAGATATTTCAACATGAAACATCAATCTTTCTAATGTCACTATTAAGAAACCTCGCTATTTTCTTTATTTAAATTAACCAGTTACCGCAGTGTTTTATATCGAATTTCTTTATTTATTAAAAACAAAACACCAGATATTTATTTCTGCATGGTGTTAGATCCCTATGGTTTCCGTTAGGAAAAATGTAAAAATTCAAAATTAACCTTTTAGTAACAACTGTTAATGAAATCTAAATGAATCCTAAATAAAACCAAAATAATGATTATCCTATTGCCAGTTTTATTGATTTTTTTGATAGGAATGACTACCGCGGTGGCTATAAGAAAGGTATATCACTTTATTTTATAAAAACTAAAACACCCGCTATAAAACTGGCAATTTTGGTGAAGGGGGATCGTAATTTAAGAGGCTGTTATAACGTTTGAAATGAAAAGCCAGAGAAAATTTTTCTAAGAAATGGCCTATTTTTTCACATAAGGAGTGTTGTTGTAACGCGTTGTATTTAAAGGTGTTTTTAATTTAATTTTCAATGGGTAATCATTAAGTTTAGACCATGAAATTATCGAGTGCAACATGGTATAAATTCTATTCTTTCTCGCGTAATTGAACCAGCGTATCTACTGGAATCATCTTAAATGACACATATAAAGAAAACAGATTTCTATGCTAATGCAGTGGCTTTTATTTAGTGAATTAAACTGGAGAGTTTTCCTCTGAATATGAAAAATGATGATTTAGATCACTATTGGAAAATTTTGATGTATGTAATAATTTTTGCAACAATTTACATATTGTAAGATTTGGTCTACTTTCCGGACATTATGCAATAGTTTTAAAGGAAGCTATGATAACTATGTATTTATATCGCTAAGTGGGTCCAGGTGAATCTGTTTGTGGGGATAAACAGAATTTACATTTAACTTAATTTATCCAACGTCATTGAGAACATCATGGCCAATTCATCTACGAATAAATTATCTTTACCGGCCCTAACTTCTTTAGTGGTCGGCTCAATGATCGGTGCCGGTATATTCTCATTACCCGCAACGTTCGGTAGGGCAACGGGTGGTTTTGGTGCACTCATTGCCTGGTGTATTGCTGGTGGTGGGATGTTAATGCTGGCTTTTGTTTTTCAAACATTAGCTCAGCGTAAACCTAATCTGGATTCCGGTGTATTCATATACGCAAAAGAGGGATTTGGTGATTATCTTGGTTTTGCATCTGCATTAGGTTTTTGGGCCGGTACCTGTATTGGTAACGTTTCTTACTTTGTCCTGATCAAATCAACATTAGGGGCGTTCTTCCCTATCTTTGGTGACGGTAATACCATTCCAGCGGTATTAGTGGCCTCCGTTATTCTATGGGGATTCCACATCCTGATATTGCGGGGGGTTAAAGAGGCTGCGGCGATTAATACCATCGCCACCTTCGCAAAAATAATTCCCATCTTCATCTTCGTCATCGTACTGATTTTTGCTTTTAAAGGTGATGTGTTCGCACTGAACTTCTGGGGCACGCCAGATGTCGTTAAGAGTGTCGATTTATCCCACCTGAATGACTACGGCTATGTTGGCCATGCGGCAGCTGTCATGCCGGTGGTAGCTGAGCCTGAGTCTTTATTCTCTCAAGTTCGTAGCACCATGTTGGTGACAGTATTTGTGTTCCTGGGGATTGAAGGCGCGAGTGTGTATTCGCGTTACGCCAAAGAACGTAGCCATGTCGGTATTGCCACGGTTCTGGGCTTTATTGGTGTGCTGTGCTTGTTGGTGCTGATAACCATGTTGTCTTACGGTGTGCTGCTGCGACCCGATCTTGCTGCATTACGTCAGCCATCAATGGCTGGGGTTCTGGAAGCCATAGTCGGGCGCTGGGGAGCCATCTTCATCAGCGTGGGTTTGATTATCTCAGTATTGGGTGCGTATTTGTCTTGGTCACTGTTGGCAGCAGAAGTGCTGTTCTCGGCGGCGAAGAGTAAAAGCATGCCAAAAATATTTGGTACCGAAAACAGCAATGCAGTGCCTTCAGCGGCGGTGTGGCTGACCAATATCTTTATTCAAGTGTTCTTAATTCTGACACTGTTTACTGATTATGCTTTCCAACTGGCCTTAGAGTTAACCAGCTCATTAACCCTGATCCCTTATCTGTTGGTGGGCGCTTACGGACTAAAACTTGCCTGGACGGGTGAAACTTACGAAACCAATGCACGTGGTCACAGAAAAGATCTCATCTTTGCTCTTATTGCCACTTTCTATTCCGCACTGATGATTTATGCCGGTGGTCTGAAATACTTGCTGCTGTCGGCCATCATTTACGGTCCAGGTACGATTTTGTATCTGATTGCCAAACGTGAGCAGCATCAGAAAGCGTTTAATACCTACGAAAGAATCCTGTTTATCGTTCTTATTGTGGCTGCGGTTGCTGCGATTTATAGCATTGCCACCGGAATCATCACCATATAATTTATTGGAGTTCTTATGTCAGATAAAGCTAAGAAAACTCACGCCAAACCCAAATTTGGTGTTCACTCTGAAGTCGGACAGTTGCACAAAGTTATGGTCTGCGCACCAGGGCGCGCCCATAACCGCCTGACCCCCAGTAATTGTGATGAATTATTATTTGATGATGTTCTGTGGGTTGAAAGAGCCAAACGCGACCATTTTGATTTTATGACCAAAATGCGTGAACGTGGTGTTGATGTGGTGGAAATGCATAATCTGCTAGCCGAAACCGTAGCTATTCCTGCGGCCAAAAAGTGGATTCTGGATCAACAAATTGTACCAAATGAAGTGTCACTGGGTATTTTGCAAGAAACCCGCAATTATCTGGAAAGCCTGGAGCCACGTTTGTTAGCTGAAGTGCTGATTGGCGGTTTATCTACTACTGAACTCCATAAAGATGGCAAATGTGACAAAGAAGAGTTGAAGCTGATCCGCGAGGCGGTTGGCATCACGGAATATCTGCTGCCGCCGCTGCCCAATACCCTTTACACCCGCGATACCACTTGCTGGATTTATGGCGGCGTAACGCTGAATCCGCTGTATTGGCCAGCACGTCATGAAGAAACCATTCTGACCACGGCTATCTATAAATTCCATCCGGACTTTGGCGACGCCAATGTGAAGGTGTGGTGGGGCGACCCAACGCAGCATCACGGTAGCGCGACATTAGAAGGTGGCGATGTGATGCCAATTGGCAACAAAACCGTGCTCATCGGTATGAGTGAGCGCACCTCTCATCAGGCTATTACTCAGTTAGCTCAGTCACTGTTTAAAAACAGTGAAGGACAAGTTGAACGCGTGATGATTGCCGCTATGCCAAAATTGCGTGCTGCCATGCATCTGGATACCGTGTTCACTTTCTGCGACCGCGATGTGGTTACCCTTTATCCGGCGATTGTTAATCAGATTCAAACCTTCTCATTGCGCCCAGATAATGGCCCAACTGGCATTAAATTAAGCCGCGACAAAGGCACATTTGTTGAAGCGGTGGCCGGTGCATTGAACCTGAAAAAACTGCGGGTGGTTGAGACTGAAGGTAATGATTACGACACCGAGCGCCAACAGTGGGACAGCGGTAATAACATGGTTGCGCTTTCACCAGGGGTGGTGCTGGCTTACGACCGTAATACCAAAACCAACACCCAACTACGTAAAGAAGGGGTGGAAGTGATTGAGATTGTCGGCAGTGAGTTAGGTCGTGGACGTGGCGGCGGTCATTGTATGACTTGTCCAATCATCCGGGATGCCGTTGATTACTAATTCCCTTCGGCCTTGAAGCCACAGGGTTGTTAGCTGCGCGCACTTACCCGAATCACTTACTTGGGTAAGTTCATCGGGATGCGTTTGCTGGCTGCCTACCTGTGGCTCCAATGACTTTGGGAACACCCTTCGGCCTTGAAGCCACAGGGTTGTTAGCTGCCGCCTACTACAACTCGAATTATTTAGGGATAGCGCGGTTGCTCTTAAAAAAATAGCTGATAGTGAGTAGCAGAGTAGCGCTATTTCGCTATTGGCTATTTGTCCGTTAACTTATCTTTATTTTTCACGCAAATAACACTACCCATTTCAGTGCTAATTGTGCTGATCTACTTTTAGGGATATTTACAGGGGGATTATTAATCACACTTTTAAAAAAACTGGTGCGTCATATGTCACAGAAAAATGGCGCAGAAAACAGATACAACAGTGTGAATAACTAATCTGCAATAACTTTGAAAATCTGACTCAACGAGATCTTATAGTGAAGATAAAAACAGTCGTTACCTTGCTATTAACGTTTCTTCTCGCTGCTTGCGACAGAACTCCCCCAGAAGTCGTGGAAAGTGTCCGTCCGGTAAAAATATTTATCGTGGAAGACAGTGGACAAAATGGGACTCGTTATTTCCCTGCGCGACTACAAGCGGGTGATGAAACTCAACTCTCCTTTAAACGTAGCGGGCAACTACAACAACTGCTGGTTCGTGAAGGTGAGCAAGTGAAAAAAGGTCAGGTAATTGCCAAGTTGAATGATACTGATCTGACTCTGCGCGTTAGGGATCGTCAGTCCACCTTTAATCTGGCACGAGATCAGTTTAATCGTTTCAATACCTTGCAAGGTCAAAGGGCTGTCTCACGCGCTGAGTTAGATGTTCGCCGCGCCGAGATGGAATCTGCTCGCGCAGCATTGGAAATTGCACAAAAAGAACTCAGTGATGCCACGATTACCGCCCCGTTCGATGGCATTATCGCCAATGTTAATGCGCGAAACCATCAGGTCATGGCCCCAGGCCAGCCGGTGGCAACTCTAAGCGCATTGGATACACTGGATGTCGTTTTCAGTGTGCCAGAACGCCTGTTTACCACCCTCGATATTAGCAACCGCAACTACAAGCCAACGGTATTACTTAATCATCTGCCGGGGCGCGAATTTGTTGCTGAATATAAAGAACATACCACCTCAACAACCTCAGCTTCCCAGACTTTCCAAGTGACACTCACCATGAAGCGCCCGCCAGATATGCCATTACTTTCTGGTATCAGTGGCCGAGTCAGAATCAACTCTGGCAATTTGTCTGGTACTGACCATCCGACTATTGTGGTCCCCGTCGAAGCGGTATTTAACCCTGACAGTGCCCAGTTGAATGATGCGCGTGTTTGGGTCATTAAGAATGATGATGGCCAGATGCACGTTGAAGAACGCAAAGTACAAGTGGGTCAGTTGACAGCGAACGGCATTCAAATCACTTCTGGATTGGCAGATGGTGAGCAAATTGTCGCAGCTGGCACCGGTGAGCTTCGCCCTAATCAAGTTGTTCGGGCTTGGGTACGTGAGCGGGGTCTCTAATGAAGCTGCTTGATAATTATATCAATAATAGTACCCGTATCTGGTTAACGATTCTGTTGCTGGGTGTTGGGGGTATTATTGCCTATCTCAATATAGGCAGGCTGGAAGACCCGGCCTTTACCATCAAAACGGCAGTCGTGGTCACCCGCTATGATGGCGCGTCGGCACAACAGGTTGAAGAAGAAGTCACGTTACCGCTGGAGAATGCCATTCAGGAACTCTCTTATGTCGATGATGTCACTTCCATTTCCAGTGCGGGCTTATCGCAAATTACTATCAATATTCGTGCGCAATATGGGGCGAATGAGTTACCGCAAATCTGGGATGAATTGCGGCGTAAGATAAATGATAACAGTGTGCGGTTACCACCGGGTGCCAGTGCGCCGATGGTCAACGACGACTTCGGCGATGTGTATGGTTTCTTCTTCTCACTCACCGGTGATGGCTACAGTAATCAGGATTTACGCAACTTTGCCGAGCAATTACGGCGTGAGTTGGTACTGGTGCCGGGGGTCGGTAAAGTGGGGATTGTCGGTATCTTGCCTGAAGAAGTTCAGGTGGAGATTTCTCGCGCCCAGATGACCGCCGCAGGTATTACACCACAACAGTTATCCGACTTACTTGCTCGTCAGAATGTGGTGTCCGATGCCGGCCAACTACAGGTGGGTAGTGAGTCAATTCGCTTGCACCCAACCGGAGAATTCCAGAGTGTGCAAGAGCTGGGGAACTTACTGGTCAGCCAACCCGGTAGCCCAAAAAGCGTTTACTTACGTGACATCGCGACAGTGACACAAGGTTTTGGTCATTCACCTACCAATATTTACCGCGCTAACGGTAAGCCTGCATTGGCGCTGGGGATCTCATTCGCCCCGAACGTCAACGTGGTGAATGTGGGTAATGCGATTAAAGCTCGGCTGGCGCAGTTGGAAGGTGAACGCCCGTCAGGCATGCATATCAATGTGTTTTATGATCAGTCCCATGAAGTTGAGGGGGCGGTCAACGGCTTTATTCTTAACTTCCTGCTAGCACTGCTCATTGTTGTTGTCACGCTACTTATCTTTATGGGGGTACGCAGCGGTGTGGTGATTGCCATCTCGCTGGCACTGAACGTACTTGGCACTTTGCTCATTATGTGGCTGTTTAATATCGAGCTACAGCGAGTGTCGCTAGGGGCGCTAATTATCGCGCTAAGTATGTTGGTGGATAACGCCATTGTAGTGGTGGAAGGGATTGTGGTGGGCCGCCAGCGCGGCGAAAGTCTCTCTACGGCGATCGGCAATGTCGTGAAGCGCTCGATGATGCCGCTGTTAGGCGCGACAGTGATTGCCATTTTGGCCTTTGCCCCGATTGGCCTGTCCAACGATGCAACTGGTGAATATTGTAAATCGCTATTTCAAGTGTTGTTAATCTCGCTGATGTTGAGCTGGATTACCGCACTGACGTTGACACCGGTGTTTTCTAAGTGGGCATTTCAGAACCAAAAGCCTGCGAAGGTGGATGAGGATAAACCGGCTAAGCAACCTTATGATGGCTGGTTGTTCCGCTATTATCGGGTGGTATTGAATAAATTACTGCAATACCGAGCGGTCACTTTGGTGCTGTTGGCGGCGATGTTAGTAGCATCGGTCGTGGGCTTTGGTAACGTTCGCCAGAGCTTCTTCCCACCGTCTAACACACCTATCTTCTTTGTTGATATTTGGCTGCCGTATGGCACAGATATCAGTTATACCGAAGGAGTGGCGGATAAGGTTGAGCAGTACATCAAGCAGCAAAAAGGGGTGGCTGACACCATGGCGACAATCGGTCAGGGCGCGATGCGCTTTATGCTGACTTATAACGCCCAGCGTCATTATCCTAACTATGCGCAGGTGATGGTTCGAACCGAGCAGCTAGACCAAATACCGGGTTTGATTGATGAAATTGAAGCCTACATGCATGACGAATACCCGCAAGTTGATGCGCAGATAAAACGCATCATGTTCGGGCCGTCAAACAACAGCTCGATTGAAGCCCGCTTTATTGGCCCTGATCCCGAGGTGCTGCGTTCTTTGGCCGCTCAGGCGGAAAAAGCGATCATTGCCGATCCGATGGCTGATGGCGCAAGGCATGACTGGCAAGATCGTAGCAAAATGATCCGACCTCAATTCTCTGATTATCTGGGCCGCGAGCTGGGTGTGGATAAACGCGAGGTTGATGGCACCTTGCGCATGAGCTTTGGTGGCTTGCCGGTTGGCTTATACCGCGATGGGACGCGCCTGATGCCTATTGTGTTGCGCACACCGGATTCCGAGCGGCTCAATGCTGAACGACTCAATGATGTGATGGTCTGGAGTCAGGCACGCCAGGCCTTTATCCCGATCGATAACGTCGTGACCAGTTTTGAGACCGAGTGGGAAGATCCACTTATCATGCGGCTGGATCGCAAACGGACATTGACGGTGCAAACTGATCCAACTCAGCAAGGAGGCGAAACCTCGGCTGAGTTATTACAGCGCATCAAGCCAGGGGTTGAGTCTATTCAATTGCCGCGCGGCTATGAACTTGAATGGGGCGGTGACTACGAAAGTACTAAAGAAGCACAACGGGGTATTTTCATCAGTTTGCCGATAGCATTCCTGATTATGTTTGTGGTGACCGTCTTGATGTTTAGCTCTGTGCGTAACGCGCTGGCTATCTGGCTGACGGTACCATTAGCACTGATTGGTGTGACCGTGGGCTTCTTGCTCACCGGTATTCCATTTGGTTTTATGGCCTTACTGGGGCTATTGAGTCTGAGTGGGATGTTGATACGTAACGGCATTGTGCTGGTGGAAGAAATTGGCCTCCAGCGGCAGGAAAAGCCACTGCGTGATGCCATTATTGATGCTTCCACTGCGCGTTTGCGCCCTATCATGTTAACTGCATTTACCACGGTCTTGGGCCTGGCCCCGTTGCTCAGCGATGCTTTCTTCCAGAGTATGGCGGTGGTGATTATGTTCGGTCTGGGCTTTGCAACCGTACTGACCCTACTGGTGTTGCCAGTGATATATAGCTGTATGAACCCGGAACCAAAAGAAAAGGTGCATGATGAGCCAGTTAGTGAATAACTGAGAGCCTCGTGTCTGAAATAACTTAAACAGCTCCATTCTTGGGGCTGTTTTTTTGTCTTATATCAAACGATATTGATTCATCTTGATGCTCATAAAGCATTCTGTGCACTACCTCTCTTCCTGCCCCTCACTCTTCACTGATTCGTTTCATTATGAAACATCATTAACCTAATGCAGTTTCATTTTGGAACGTTTTAACTGTCGATTCTCAGCCTGTTTTTTGCGCTTATAGTGGTTCCAGTTTCATCAAATTGACCCTAAAAAAAGATTCATTCTTACGTTCTCTCTTACGCTATAGGAGCAAGGTATGCTGAAAGTCATTCAATCTCCGTCTAAATATATTCAAGGTGCCAATGCACTACAATCCATTGGTGAATTTGCTAAGTTACTGGCTAATAACTACTTTATTATTGCTGATGATTTTGTGATGAAGCTAACGGCGGATGCTGTTGGTACCAGCCTGCAAGGCAGTGAGCTGGAAAATCATTTTAGCCGCTTTAACGGTGAATGTTCCCGCCACGAAATTGAGCGCTTAACAGTTGAACTGAAAAAACATAAATGTAATGGAGTGATTGGTATCGGTGGCGGTAAAACCCTCGATACAGCTAAAGCGATTGCTCACTATCAACATATCCCAGTGATTGTGGTACCGACTATCGCTTCTACCGATGCGCCAACCAGTGCTCTGTCAGTGATTTATACCGAACAGGGTGAGTTCGCCGAATATCTGATTTATCCAAAAAACCCAGACATCGTGCTGATGGACACTGCGATTATTGCCAAAGCGCCGGTACGTTTGCTTATCTCCGGTATGGGCGATGCGCTTTCTACTTACTTTGAAGCTCAGGCCTGTTTTGATGCCAAGGCCATCAGTATGGCGGGCGGTGCATCGACATTAGCCGCCGTCACTCTGGCTCGTTTGTGTTACGAAACCCTGTTGGCAGAAGGCTACAAAGCCAAACTGGCTGTCGAAGCAGGGGTTGTTACCGAAGCCGTGGAGCGCATCATCGAAGCCAATACTTATCTTAGTGGTATTGGTTTTGAAAGTAGTGGCCTGGCGGCAGCTCACGCCATTCATAATGGCTTCACTGTATTAGAAGAGTGTCATCACCTGTACCACGGTGAAAAAGTCGCTTTCGGCACCCTGACACAGCTGGTGTTACAGAATAGCAGTATGGAAGAGATCGAAACTGTACTCTCATTCTGCCAACAATTAGGTTTACCAATCACATTGGCCGAAATGGGTGTTTCACAGGATATCGAACGCAAAATTCGCGCGGTAGCTGAGGCCAGCTGTGCTGAGGGTGAAACTATTCACAATATGCCGTTTGCCGTCACAGCAGACAGTGTTTATGCCGCTATTATTGTGGCTGACCGTTTAGGCCAGGCTTTCCTCAATTAAGTGATTCGACAGACAAGTTAACTGACTGAGTATGCCGGTGCCCCTCATCATCGGCTGCTCTCTTTCCCAGGCATTCCCGTTCGCGGAGCATAAAATGAAAAAATTAATTAACAGCGTTGAGAGTGTATTGCAGGAACAAATTAAGGGGCTGGTAGAGGCCCATCCTGAGCTGAAATTGCATCAGGAACCCGTTTTTGTCACCCGCAGAGATGCGCCAGTGAAAGGAAAAGTCGCGCTGATGTCAGGTGGTGGCAGTGGCCATGAACCTATGCATTGTGGGTTTATCGGGGAAGGCATGTTGGATGGGGCTTGCCCTGGTGAGATTTTTACTTCACCCACCCCAGACCAAATGTATGAATGCGGTCAAGCCATAGATGGTGGCGAAGGCGTTCTGATGCTGATTAAAAACTACACTGGCGACATTCTTAATTTTGAAACGGCGGCAGAACTGCTGCATGGCGATGGTACCGCAGTGGCAACACTGGTGATTGACGACGATGTCGCCGTGAAAGACAGCTTGTATACCGCTGGGCGGCGGGGTGTAGCCAACACCGTTATTATTGAAAAGTTACTCGGTGCGGCTGCGGTTCGTGGTGATTCATTGGATGAATGCGTAGCACTTGGCCAGAAAATCAACAATCAAGGGCATTCTATTGGTATCGCGCTGGGGGCTTGTACTGTGCCAGCCGCGGGTAAACCGTCCTTTACCCTGGCTGAAAACGAGATGGAATTTGGCGTAGGGATCCACGGTGAGCCCGGCATTGAACGGCGGCCATTTACCTCGTTGAATGATACGGTGGATGCGATGTTCGATACCTTGATTGAACACGGTCACTATAAGCGCAAACTGCGTCATTGGGACAGAAAAGCCGGCGACTGGTGCGAAACAGAACAAAGTAAGCAGCCACTGGCGAAAGGCGATCGAGTCATTGCTCTGGTCAATAACTTGGGGGCGACACCTCTGTCAGAATTGTATGGTGTCTGGCATCGTTTGGCCGCTTGCTGCGCTGAATTCGGTTTGACCGTCGAGCGCAAACTGATCGGCTCTTATTGCACCTCACTGGATATGCAGGGTATGTCCATCACACTGTTGAAAGTTGATGATGAGCTGTTGTCACTGTGGGATGCGCCGGTCAATACCCCTGCGCTGGTTAAAAAATAATGCATCAGGAGAAAGCTATGGGACTTACCAAACAACAAATTGTCAGTTGGTTACAGCTCTGCGCTGAGGTGTTCAGTGAACAGCGGGATTTCCTGACACAGTTGGATACCGAAATTGGTGACGGCGACCACGGCCTGAATATGAATCGCGGCTTTAATAAAGTGGTCGAAAAACTGCCCTCTTTTGCGGATAAAGACATAGGTTTTATCCTGAAAAATACCGGCATGACCCTGCTTTCAAGTGTTGGTGGTGCCAGTGGCCCCTTATTCGGAACCTTCTTTATTCGTGCGGCACAAAGTACCAATGCCAAACAGAGCCTGGATCTGCCAGCAGTCTGTCAGATGTTTAAAGATGGCGTCGAAGGGGTGGTGATGCGTGGCAAGGCTGAGCCGGGCGATAAAACCATGTGTGATGTTTGGTGGGCTGTCGTGGCACAGCTTGAACAGGCAAATCAGCAAGGCGTGCCACTGGTGGATGCTTTGCAGCAAAGTGTCGAACGTGCACAGCTTGCATTGGCGGGAACTATCACCATGCAGGCCCGCAAAGGCCGCGCCAGTTATCTTGGCGAGCGCAGCATTGGCCATCAAGACCCTGGGGCGACATCGGCGATGTTGATGATGCAGGCTCTATGGCAGGTTGCCAGCCACTAATATGGCCCAACCGATAAGGTAATCAGGAGGAAAGATGGTCAATCTCGTTGTAGTTTCTCATAGCGCGCTGCTGGCTCAGGGTGTGGCCGAACTGGCACAGCAAATGACACAAGGGGGCTGCCAGTTGGCGGTGGCCGCCGGTGTAGACGACGTGGATCATCCTATTGGCACGGATGCCATCAAAGTGATGGAAGCCATTGAATCGGTCTACTCCCCATCGGGTGTATTGGTGTTGATGGATTTAGGCAGCGCATTACTCAGTGCCGAAACCGCACTGGAGTTATTAGACCCAGAGATGGCAAGAAATGTGCAGCTCTGCGCAGCCCCACTGGTCGAAGGGACTCTGGCCGCGGTGGTGGCAGCTTCATCCGGTGCTTCACTGGCCGAGGTACGTGCTGAAGCTATGGGGGCATTGGTGGCAAAAGCGGCTCAGTTAGGTGAGGGCATTGCACCCGATGCTAACAGTGCGGTAGTGGCTAAGGCTGCTCCCGATGCACAAAGTGTCAGTTGGGTTGTCCGCAATCCTAACGGGTTACATGTCCGGCCAGCGGCCAAATTAGTCGAAGTATTAGCGCCATTTGCCGCAGATTTATTGCTGGAAAAAAATGGTCAATGTGTGAATCCGCGTAGCCTGAATCAGCTCGCTATTTTGCAAGTACGCAAGGGAGATACCATTCGCCTGCTAGCCAGTGGTGAGCAAGCCGGAGAGGCGCTGGATGCTTTTATGCAACTGGCCCATCAGCATTTTGGCGAGTCTGTTAGCACCATCAGTGATAGTGGATTCACTGGTGTAATGGTTCCTCGTGGTACCATCACTGCACCAGTACTCCAGTGGTTACCTGCTATTCCGGTGTTCTTACCGCAAACCATTAATGCCGGGAGCGTTGCTAACGAACAATTGCGTTTGCATCAGGCTTTAGCACACACCGTGGCGGATTTGCAGCAGTTGGCGCAGCAGGCAGAACAGCAAATTAGTGCTCAGGCAGCAGCTATCTTCAATGCCCATGCCATGCTGATTGATGATGAAGAATTATATGCGTCGATGGATAAGCGGATAGAACAGCAGTTGGTGTGCGCAGAATCGGCATTACAGGATGAGTTGATGAGCATGGTAGCAGACTATCAGGCTCTGACTGACGACTATTTGCGTGTCCGCGAACTGGATATTCGCGATATTCTTAATCGTGTTTTGGGCCATTTGACCGGGTTGCCGCCAGTTCCCTTTTCAGTCGATCGTGAAATTTTACTGTTAGCGGAGGAGTTATTCCCTTCACAAATGATTGGGTTAAATCGCCAACATGTAAAAGGTATTTGTTTAAGTAGTGGGCATATCCTCTCTCACAGCGCGATTTTGGCAACAGAATTGGATATTCCGATGCTAGTGGGGGCTATGGGTTGTCTTGATGCCAGTCGCAATGGTCAAAACGCCCTATTGGATACCGCAACTGGAGTACTCAAACTCCAGTAAGCGGCGTAAGTTTTCAACACATATAACCCCCTTGAAATAGCAGCCTCAATTTAGGGCTGCTATTTGAGGAATTAAGTGACTCAGTGGCGTTAGAATCTGTTTTCTCCAGTTATAGCGTTCTGCGATTAGGGTGGCGCTTGCTTGCCTGATATCAGCTATTTCATTTTCTGTTAATTGGCATACATGGTGTATCACTTCAGCCAAATCTATAGCATCCCCCGGAATATGCAGGAACCCATCAATACCGTGTTCAACTTGTTCTCGCAGGCCACCTGAGTCGGCGGCAACTAATATCGCCCCCTGCTTTCTGGCTAACCAGCGCGACTCCATAGGAATTAATCCATTCGGCTCATTTTCGGCAGACAGAACACACACCCGCGTATTACGCCACTGAATCAGGCAGGCCATCAGTTCGCGATCAAATGAATTTATAACCGAAGCGTGTATATCAAGCTGGCTGGCTAATACTGATAACTCCGGCAATACAGGATCACTGACGATAACGGCATGAATATCATCACCCAGATAACTGGCTGCCGTCAGTAACAAATCATAGCGTTTATAATGCACACCTCTGCCAAGCGTAATAGCCAGTGGATTATCGAGTGGTATTCCGTGAGCGGATAGTGTGTCGCAAATCTCTTGCTCACTGCGTATCCGAAACCATGGGTCGTTGATATTTACCCCTGCGGGAACCGGTATCATTGTTTGAGGATCAGCACCATATTGTGAAACTAAATGATCGGCCAGAAAATTGCTGATAGTACCTAGCTTGATATTAGGATCAATCTTTGCCCATTGAACAGGCAATGATTCAGCCATAAGTCTGTCAGGATTAGGTAATGGCATTTCATGATTGAATGCTGTGCCATGAGAAACATAGATGACCTTTAAATTCTCTCCTTCAACAGCAGTATGTAAGCTGACAATTAAAGGGGTAAATGAAAATGGTAACTCATGGCAAAATGCCAGGGTAATATCGTAATTCTCACTAATATCAATAATCTTTGCGGCGGCGGCAGCTGAGGATATTTTCCAGTTTTGTAAGTTACCGAGAAAAGCATCACCGTAAGGCCATAAACACGCTGTTTCATTACCCAACGTCATGTTTGGTACCGTTGAGAATGTTCCTCCTAGTTTATGAATTTCTTTTATATAATGAGTGTGGCAATCAATATCAAAAAATGTATTGTATTTACTGTATGCAATCTCAATAAAATGCGGTTCCAGACAGATGTTATGGGTGGACAAAAAGGCTATCACCTCAGGTAGTGCCTGGATTTGTCCTCTGATATAAGAGCCGACACCCCCAACGAAAATTTGGATTCCTTCTGTAGATAAATGAATAATACCTATTCTTAGATTGTTTTTTTTATGAATGGGAAATATATTATCTTGCATATAAAACCTCGAAATTTTAACGAGAAATGTTATTGGCTACTTTGTTTCTTCGCTACCTTATAATTATTGATAAACAAAACATCCAAACCGCAATTCAAAAATAAATCAATTGCATCTTTGGGTGTTTCTACTATTGGCATACCTTTGGTATTGAGTGAAGTATTTAGCAATAGTGGTATTTTAGTCTGCTCAAAAAAAGAAGTTATCAATTTATGGAATTTTCTATTGATATCCTTTTTAACAGTTTGAACGCGAGCACTTCCATCAACATGGACGATAGAAGGGAGATCTGTTCGGTATTGTTCTTTTACATAGGCAATAAATAACATGTAGTCACTATCATGATCTAAGTGGAAATACTCTTGCACTTTTTCATGTAAAATCGCGGGTGCAAAAGGCCTAAAATCTTCCCGAAACTTCACATTGGCATTAATGTGATCTTTCATCTGCCCGCAGCGGGGATCGGCAAGAATGCTTCTGTTTCCCAACGCACGCGGCCCGAATTCAGACTCCCCTTGAAACCATGCAATGACCTGACCAGATGCAATAGAGGCGGCCGCCATGGCTTCAATATTTTCACAATAAGTGTATTCAATCTTGTCGTTGTGTTTTTCAAGTTCAGTTATTACGCTAATATCATTATAGTTCTTACCAAAAAACGGCGAACCAGTATGTTTGACTCGTTCTTTTTTAAGGACCTCCAGCCAACCATAATAACAACATCCGATGGAAAGCCCATTGTCACCTGCCGCAGGTTGAATATATAAGTTATCAAAATCACACCCATTAATAAGTTTTTCATTCGCAGTGGCATTTAACGCAACCCCTCCGGCATAAGCGAAATTTTTCATAGGATGAAGTTGGTAATAATAGTTAAACAGGTAGAATAAAGCTTCTTCAAGTTTGGTTTGTGCCCAATAGGCCAGGTCTGCATAATATTGGAAGTTATTTTTAAAGTGTGCTGGGTCAGTATTTAGTAATGGATCGATATTTATCCACCAGTCATTACGTAATATTATTTTTCCTGAATTGAAAAAGAACGGTTGCCAATTGATAGCATTTTCTCTGCCATAGGGAGCCAGGCCCATTAATTTACCCGCACAGTCAAGTTCACCAAAAATATATAAGGCAATTCCCTCATAAAATTCACCGATAGAATTTTCTATTTCCCATGTTGAAACGGGATAGATTTCTCTATCCTTCCGATTAACCCAGCGGGAAAAGTCTTTAAAAACTGGCAGCATTTTGCCATCTTGATATACATAGTAACTGCATGTTTCCCAATAACGGTAACGATTATTATAATGAATATTATCAGTGCCATAGATATCCCCATTAATATCATTACAGCTGTCTATGCTACCACCATGTCCATCAATAACTACAACCCCCATATCATCAAAAGGAGATGTCCCTATTGCACTATAAGCATGGGCCAAGTGATGTGAAAGGGTCACAACAGGCACCATAGGAGGCAGAATCCTATTCTTCCGATATTCTAATTGCTCGCTAAAGATAGGATTATGAGAATTTTGCTCTACGATTAATGTCAGGTCATTATATGTAATACCCGCAGCATCTAAACAGTATTGAATGGTGGTATTATCATTAAAACCATCATGCTTGACTCTTGATATTCTTTCCTTTTCTATTGCAAATATAATTTCTCCGTCTTTCATTAGACAGGTTGAACCATCATGGGATAGGGCAGTGCCAAGAATATAAATAGGTTTATGCATAATTAATATCCTTATCAATTACAATATTGTCAGTTAAGTATATAAGCGAGCCGCCGAGATAGTGCGAGTGTTGTTAATGATGGATTAGCAGCACCGGGGCGCGGAAATGTACTAGGGCCGATAGCAAATAGATTATTTATTTGATTGAATTCATGATTGTCATTTAATATTTCACCTAAGGGTAATGTGCTACCTTCATGATTTTCTGTTCCCAGAGGACTAATCCATGTTATTGGGACATTGTAATTGACTATTCGCAATGGCGATCTTATTTGCTGGTGGACCTCTCCCATTGTACGAGCATGGATAATAAACCCTGCTTGAAAATCTAAAGGCTCGAATGGGATTTTTGCATTACTACATACTTCACGCCAGAATATATCTAATTCATATTTCTGATTTTTAATAAGATTATTATCTGCATCACCAAAATCACATGAAATGGATAATGGCATGGTTTCACCATTCGTTGCTATGCTGATGTTTGCATGAACAGAAGGGATTTGTTCACCCATCGTCCATGCTTCTAATTCAATACCAAGATCTGATTTGTGGATAGTAAAAAATAAATTAAAACGTTCACCACTTAAGCTAGGGCTAAAAAATATAGTGTCGGGATGACTCTCAATTAATTTATCGAGTTTATCTGGGACTTTATCGTGCTCAATGGTGACATTAAATCCTTGAACTATATGATCAACAAGGCCTGCTAGTTTTTTCTCTATCATAATCCCCGAATCATAAAGTGCTTGAGTGGCTAAACGTGAGTTCTCAATTGTCCCTAAAGCAAGCACGCATTTATCTGCCAATACATGATGTATCTCATTAGATGCTATGTCTCTTAACTTAGCGCCGATACATTTTCTATTTGCAATAATAAGCGCGACAGCTTCATATCCGGAAATAATAAGTGGAGATTCTCTCAGTTTATTATCTTGCTTCCAATAGGATAGGGGGGAATAGGCTTCCCAGCGCTCAGCTTCTCCTAGTGTTCGAATGGCCTGCGGGGCGATATTGAATTCAAAATTAGCAAATTTAAAGCGATAGTTTTTATCATAGCTCTTTTCTGCCCAAGCTAATATGTCTGACTGCACCTGTGTATAAAGGGATGGGCCATCTAACCACTTCTCGGTGAGGTCGCTGGCAATTTTTTCTGGCCAATACTTAAGAATTTCGGACTCAATTGGCAAAATAACGCCATGCCAATAAAGTGACCTGCCGCCCACTCTGCGCCGCAAGCATGTTCCTTTCGAATAATGTGGCTCACTTAAAGATTGCCACGAGCGGTAAGCATATTTATCAGAGTCCTCATTCTTCCAGAATTCATCCGCTCGTTGAAAATCTTCCCCTGCATTTATATGATTACAATCATCAGCTGGCCCCGCTTCTATAATAGCAATATTTTCTACTTCTCTATTATTTAAATGTTTTGCTAACTCTAAACCTGACATCCCTCCACCCAATATTAGAATATCAATTTTTTCAGGGATTTTTGCTGAATTTTTCGATGTTGCCGATGCAGTAATATTCATTATGTAACCTCTAAACAGTGATGTTTACTTAAAAACTAATGGTTTTATGTTGGAATCGTGCGACTCTCGTCTTAATTGATGTATAAAATCTTCCCATGGGCTTATAGGGAATTTTGATTGAGTCAGAAGCTTATTACTGACAAGCTGCATTTTTATTTCTATCTCACCTGCAGCACGCATGCGCATCCATTCAAATAGCTGTTGTGCAGTATCTCTGGGGAAGCCTGGATCAACTTTTATATGATAGTATTCGGAACCATAAAACTCAGTAAACGCAGAGTATTCTGTTACGGCACATGGGATAGTATAAATCGCAGCTAGCGCTGGTCCTAAACCGACGCTTTCAACATTTTTTACATTCGGCGTAAACAAAACAGCACCTGATAAAGCATGGCAAATGGTGAGCAAGTCAATTTCGTCCAAACACCATTTATTATATTTATTTCTATAAGTTTGAAGCGGGACTTCATCCAGAAAAATGATATCCTTATCAAGATGTAATACATTCACCTGCTCTTTTAGATAAGTTGCATACTCAGGGTCTTCATTCATACTCCCGAAGATAAGTAACTTAGGAAGACATAAACTTTTTTCTTTATAAATATCAAGTAATGAATTGAAGATATCAATTGATATTTCGAGACCTTTAACTCTAAATACCCGGACAGGTGCGATAATAACCGTCGAATCTGCGGAGATATTATGTTGATTTAAAAATTCACTATGAATATTATTAAAACTAGATTTATCTATAGAAGGCAATATATTCGGGATGAATTTTGCCACTAGTTCTGTTGGGTAATATCGACATTCATCTGCCAGAGATTCAGATGCGACTATCCATTTAGTATAGCTATTATCTTGTGGTACTGGAGTTAGTATGTTGGGAAATTTTGGATATAACCTTTCGGCATTCTCATAAATAGCATAGCTACCAAAAAGATCATGATCCCAGAATATGACACCACCGTATTTTTTCTTTTCCCAATATTTTTTTGCGGCATTATGAATAGCCTGAGTAACGGGTACAGCATCAGACAGTGTCATGTTTAAACAGAAAAGCCAGTCAATATCATTATCCTCAAGCCAACTAATAAAATAATTTTGATATTGTTCCGATATTAAAGATATATCTTTCTGGATATTTTTTATTTCTTCGTGTGTTAACTGGTCATATTTTGCTATTTTATTTCTTATGTTAGTAAAATCATTACCATAGTCTTCATTACACATTGAATACTGATGAATAGAACTTACTTTCATCCAGGTAGGATAGTGTGACTCTGGGTTCCCATGAGGAAAGAAATTAACCTTATCTGGCCGCCATGAAAATCCTAGATCTGCGGGTATTTCATAAGTGATTATATTGTTTTTTATTGCCATTTCAGCAACATTTCTAAATATGGTTAATAGACCACTGGTTGGGAGACCATCTCCTGATATAATCGCCCACTTCATTTTTTTCATTATTTATCTCCTGATGTTAACTGTTTAATTGAATTGACTTTACTGATAAAATATTAATTAAAGAGAAAATTAATATGCAACAAATTAATATGGCAATAAAAGCTGTTCTCAGTGAAGTAAAATCTGCTAATATGCCTATTAATGGTGGTGAGATAAGCAAACCAATTCTTGACATCCATGTTGCAAAAGTAATTCCACTGGTTGCATTTATATTAGGTAACTGGCCAATAAAGGATATCGTTAGTGGGAATATCACGGATATACCTAACCCAATAAGAGAGAAGCCTAATATTGTAAAAATAACGGAGTGAACGGATATTATTAATATGAGTCCTATCATAGACAATACCACTCCATATTTTAATGTTATGAATCCTCCAAACTTATTTGTGTAGTAGTCACCAAATATACGACCAATAACCATGCATATTTGACAGAAGAGATAAGGTAAACCAGAAATTACTAATGAAACATCGTAAATATCCTTCATATATATTGCACCCCAGATACTGGCTGTTTCTTCTATGCTACATGTAAAGACAAGTACAGTTAAGGCTATAATATAAACTTGAGTCTCTAATAATCCTATCTTTTTTTTATGTTTATCAGGTAAGTGAAAATTAATTTCCGTATTAACTTTTTGAAATAATAGAATGTAAATAACGAGCGCTGTTAAATTAATGGAGAGTAATGTAAGGTTGAATTTCTCCATTGAAAACCCGAGACCAATCGCCATGACAGCAACCAGTCCGCCCCATATTGTGCCGATACTGCCTATACCATGAAGCCGATTAATCAAACTAAACCCATATGATTTTTGTATATTAAGGGCTTGTACATTAATACAAGTATCCCCCCATGAGTCAAAAACACCGAACAGAAAAAGTAATAATGTTATTTCATACCACGAAGACGAAAAAGCAACTATTGATATAGTAATAATTAAAAATAAGAATGTTATATTTGTCGCCCAATATAATCCAATGAAATTTATAAACTTTTTTGAAAATAATCCAAATATTATCGATCCCGCAGGAATAGCTGATATCATTATTCCAACCATATAATTACTGAGGTTGAATTTTTCTTTTAAATCTGGAATCCACGGAACTAAACTAGCGTATGTAATGCCGTGAATGAAAAAAAGTGCGGATAATATGATGCTTTGTTTTTTTGCATTTTTTATAATCATTACATTAATTTTTCATGGGTTAATTGTTAAGATATATAATTAAAATCAAATCCTAATATATTTCTATATCCTGACTTTATTGATGGTTCCTTTAATTTTATAGGTGTAACTTGATGCCAAATGGACGAGTTTTTATCTATGTGAAATAAACCCTCACCGCACTCTAATGTGTGTGATTTAATGAGCTCATCCTTTTCAAGGCAATAGAGTTTGCTTGTGCCTCCTTCAATATTATATTTATCAATAACTAATGCAGATACAATATAGTCACTCCCATCTTGATGTAGACCTTCTGGCGAATTTGAAACCTGAGGTGTTGAGCCATCTATAATTAAAGATATTTGATGGCAAGTGACCTCGATTTTTTTGATTTTTCTTTTAGGTTCACATTCACACAACATTTCGATGAATTTTTTAATGAGTATCTTCAAAATAGCCGAATTTGCAGTGGCTCGATCCATCGGAGGAAAACGACGTATTAATTGCCTTAAATCTAACTGATGGTCGGCCTTCTGGGTAAAGTTGGTTAATTTAGGGAGATCAATATGATTAATACTCCATTTGTTATCAACATATTCGGCAGTGAATTGGCTCACCCCTCTCTTTCTAAAAGGTTTATAGGAATAAAATATTTTTTTATCAGGTACAGATAATGTGGATATTAGGGATTGAATACCTTTAGGTACCAAACTGTCATCAAGATAGCATTGTGCCTCCTGTAAAATTAATTTTCTATCCGAAAAACGTTTACTGATAAGAAACCTTAATTGAGAAAGTTTTATATCATTAGTGTCCCATGCTAATTTTTAAATGATAGTTCATTTTTAATTGTTCTTATATTTACACCAAATTCATTTATATTGAATTGAATTATTTTATATTTAATAGACATAGATATCCTATTCATAAAATCATTATTTATGCGTTATTTATATTAATTTAAGTAAATGATACAAAATTACATATATTAATTAAAGCGTTCCAGAATAGTGTATTTAGTTTGATTTTTTATTTCTCTGTTTTTATATCTCAAAGATCTCTCTTCAGCAAGCTTTTATAAATAGGTGCCAGTATGTATGTTTTTCAAACTATATATTATTGATGTATTTTTATGAGTAATTTTATAGTGACATATTAGGTAATTAACATTTATAGATAACAGAATCGATTTATTTATCTTTGTTATTGATTTCGCCCTTAATGTTTCGAAATCAGTTAAAGGACATTAATCCTCCATTTCATGATCTAAAATACAATATCAAAAATGTGATCCGTGTAAATGGAATGGTGTTTCATTTTGTGTATTGTATTATTAATGCCAAATGACACTTTCTATTATTTATAGTCACGCAGCGTGATTTTACTTGGGTGGCTATGAGTTACTGAGGATCTCGAAATGCCGATTAATTTATTGGGTAAAACGCTATTGTTAGGATTGATGTCGTTTGTTGTATTGGGGACGGTAAATGCTGCGCAGTATAATGCGGTCGTTTCTATCACTCCTCAGGGAGACGAGTTTTCCTCGATTAATGCTGCATTGAAGTCAGCTCCGATGGATGACACTCCTTTTATTATCTTCCTGAAAAATGGAGTTTATACTGAAAGGCTCGAGGTGACCCGTAGTCATGTCACCCTCAAAGGAGAGAATCGTGATGGCACGGTGATCGGTGCCAATACTGCGGCAGGAATGCTCAATCCACAAGGTGAAAAATGGGGAACTTCCGGCAGCAGTACTGTGCTGGTTAATGCTCCGAACTTTACAGCCGAAAATCTGACTATTCGTAATGATTTTGACTTTCCAGCCAATAAAAAGAAAGTGGATACTGACCCAACAAAATTAAAAGATACTCAAGCGGTGGCACTATTATTAGCCGAAAATAGTGATAAAGCGCGTTTCAAGGCCGTGAAACTTGAAGGTTACCAGGATACGCTTTATAGCAAAACCGGCAGCCGGAGTTATTTCACCGACTGTGAAATTAGTGGTCATGTTGATTTTATTTTTGGCTCAGGAATCACGGTGTTTGATAATTGTACTATCGTGGCGCGTGATCGAAGTGATATTGAGCCGCCTTATGGCTATATCACAGCCCCGAGTACATTAACGACCTCGTCTTATGGTTTGATATTTATTAACAGCCGATTGACCAAAGAGCCAGGTGTTCCCGCTAATAGTTTTGCATTAGGGCGTCCATGGCACCCGACAACTACTTTTGCGGATGGCCGTTATGCCGATCCGGCGGCAATTGGTCAGGCGGTATTTATCAATACGACGATGGATGATCATATTTACGGTTGGGATAAAATGTCTGGTAAAGATAAGCAAGGCGAGAAAATTTGGTTCTATCCGCAAGATTCACGTTTCTTTGAGGCGAATAGTCAGGGGCCGGGAGCAGCAATTAATGAGGGACGCCGCCAGTTATCTGCGGAGCAACTCAAAGCATTCACGTTACCTATGATTTTCCCTGACTGGGCAGTCCATTGAAACTAAAATGGCAGGGACTCGCCACCCTTGAATTGGTGGATATCCAGCCGATGGAGTTTCACTTTTCGCCATAATGTGGTGCGGCCGATCCCCAATAAGGCCGCCATTTCATTCAGTTGTCCCTGGCAGACCAATGCGGCACGAATAATGGCCTGCCTTTCTAATTCTTGTAGTGATAAGACTGGCTGAGGTTGTGGCATATCCGGTTCTAATAGCAATCTTTCACCTAGCAGGTGCTCCGGCAAATCATTGAGATTGATACGGTTGTTGCGACAGGCCATCGCGGCCCGCTCAACCACACTTTTTAGTTCCTGATCATTACCCGGCCAAGGGTATTGGCATAACTGGCGAATGACACTTTCGTCTGGCTGATATTGGCAGTGAAAATGTTGCCCAAGGCTGGCCAGCGTATGCTGAACCAGTAGGGGAATATCTTGCTGGCGTTGGCGCAGCGGCGGGATATGCAGCTCAAAAGATTGCAAGGTATAGAATAGTTGACGACGAAAACGGCCTTGTTTTACTAACAAGGGCAGGTCTGCACCGGTGGCGGTAATGATCCGTACATCCACTGGTATCACTCGATTAGAGTTTACCCGCATCACCATGCCGGTTTTGACAATTTGCAGCAACGCGGATTGCATTTCTGGCGACAAGTATTCGACTTGCTCCAAATATAAGGTGCCGCCGTTGGCTAATTCGAATTTGCTGGGTTGCCCGGATTCACCTTCACTGGCATCGCTACCCAGGAATTCCCGTGCCATAAGATTTTGCGGCAATGCCTGACAATTCAATACGATATAGGGGCCAGCTGCTCGATTACTGGCATTATGAATGGCCTGCCCCAATTGTTGCTTACCCACACCTTCTTCCCCGTGCAGTAAAATGGGGTGTCTACCTTTAGCTGCTTGTTTGCCATAACGAATTAAGCGGCGCATTTCCAGTGATGCCACTGGCATATCGTCAAAGGTATAACTGGCTCGCCCTAATTGGTTGTTAACCATTTGCCGCAGTAATTCTTGTGGATGCAGAAGGGCAATAAATCCACAACGATCGCCATCTGGAATAGGTTTGAGAGTCAACAAAGCAGGAATAAATTGTTGTTGATTTTCAAAAGTGACTTCCACATGGCTGAGGGGGGTACGCTGCAAAATAGCATGGGTCAGCACAGCGGGTAGGGTGAGCAAATCAGTGACTGGTTTACCGAGACTGTTGGTTTCATTGAGCTGCAAGATGGCTGCTGCCCGGCGGTTAAGGTACAACAGACAACCGCGTTGGTCCCAGGCCATTACGCCATCTTCAACGCCATCAAGCAGGGCGTTGAGTTCGTTCAGATGACGGTTGGTTTCGGCCAATAAAGTATCGGCATGAAGGTAATTCCCAATTTCTCGGGCAATCGCCAGTGTCAGCGGCAAGTCACTGGCGGCGTTATCAACCAGTAAACTCCCCAGAACAATTACGGCCCGTTGGCGGCCACTGTTGTCATACACTGGCGTGGCGCAGAAGTGCCATGGGTGTAGGGCCTGTTTGAAGTGCTGCTGGCCGCTGACCTGTATCGGATGCCCTTCGGCTATTGCCAGGGCGGGGGCATTGGTGCCGATTAATCCTTCAGCCCAATAGCTGCCACAATCAATACCTAACGCTTTTAACTGACTCATGGTCTGCGGATGACCGCATTGCCACAGGGTACAGCCGCTTTCATCAAGAATGAGTAGAACACAGTGGCGCGATTCCATGTATTCATAGGCATCTTCCAGTGCGGCCTGGCCTAATACCAATAAATCGTTTTTTCGCTGACAAATTGACTGGAAAGTTGCCCCTGCTGCGCGATGTGGTGCACGCCATTGCTGGGCTTGCATCAGTTTTTGGCAGCGCTGCCACGAACCGATTAGCGCCGGAGTGGCAACTGGCTCAGTGTTGCTCATTGAGTGCCTTGGAACCCGGATGTCGCCAATGGATTTGGCCCGGCAGAATCAGTTGATTTTGCGCCAAAGGTGTTTCGGCGATCAGGGCGGAGATCATCTCAAAGCTATGGCGTGCCAACCCTTGGCAATCCTGTGCAATGGTGTCTATTTTTAAGGGCAAGCAATCAAACAGGTAATGGTCATCAAAGCTACAAAGATGAATATCACTGTCCATTAATTGATGCTGATTGAGATAGCGCAATACCCCTTCCAACAGGCCACAAGCGGCGGTAAATACTGCTTTGGGCGGGCGGCCTAATTGCGCACAAAGCTGGGCAATCATTTCATAACCGGAGCTGGGCAAGTAATGGCCATTTAGGATCCATTCGGGGCGGCATTCGATCCCTGCTTGTTGTAGCCCTTGCTGGAAACCCGCCAAACGGTCACGCGTCGGCGAGATCCGTGGCTGACCGCCGAGAAAGTAAAATTCATCTGGATGCTGGCGAGCCACATTTTCAACCAATGCACAGGTAGAGGCGATGGAGTCGGTAATCACCAGCGGTAATGCCGATTCGCCAATCAATCTATCCATCTGCACCACTGGCAGGCGAGCATTAATTTTTTGATATTCGCCATCATTGAGCTGGCTGGAAGCGACAATCAGGCCATCAACCTGGCGCTGTACCAAACTGTTTACCGCCATCATTTCCTGGCCGGGATTCTCGTCGGTACAGGCAATAAGCAACTGTAACCCTGCCTCACGACATAACATCTCCAGCTCTCGCGAAATAAGCGCAAAGCCGTGGTTGGTCATCTCTGGCACCACCAACCCTATGGTGTGACTGCGGGTTGAGCGCAGCGAACGGGCGTGGAAACTGGGCTGATAGTTATGTTCGCTGGCCAGCGCAATAATACGATCCCGCGTTTCATCTGAAACACGATATTCCTTACTACGTCCATTGAGCACCAGACTGGTAGTCGATTTCGACACACCAGCCAGTTTGGCAATATCGTTGATGGTAATACGTTTATTGTTTTTCACAGATTAATGTTGTTCGCCCAGTGAATCTGTCGCCTTGAAAGATAGTTCATTCTAACATGGGCGAAGACAACAGCCAGTGTTGCACTCGCAGTTCAGCACTTCCCGCAAAAATGGCTTGTGGCGGTACTGGTGGGAAGTAACTCGACGTCATCACCGCTTCCCCCTGATTGATAAAAATCTCTATGCTGCAACGATCGCAAAGTAACTGTAATTGTTGCAATTGACCGCGCCAGTAACGGAATTCTCGCAATCCGGTGCGCAGATTATTACGACTTAAAATCAAGCGCGCACCATCCCATTCCAACAGCAGAGTATTGCCCAATTCGAGGGTGAAAGGCGCACTGACGTCGATTATCATTTCGGCACTACCGATTGCAAGAGCAGGGGCTTCTTGGGCACGGCCTTGCCACTGCGTATGTTCACACCGCAGCGCGGCTAACTCGCGGGCCGGTTGCTGAATCAGTTTGTCGCCATTAAGACTCAACTCGCGCGGGCAAGTCATGGTGTGGATCCAGCCATATTCCACTGTCGGTTGGTAAAACTCATCTTCATCTGGAAGACCCATCCAGCCGAATAATAAGCGACGGCCATCTGCGGCCAGCGTGGTTTGCGGCGCGTAAAACTCAAAGCCAGCGTCCAACTCGTGGAATGCCTGGTGATTGAAGGTGGCGTTGGTATAATCTAATTTGCCCAGTAAATAGCCTACCTGAAAGGTATTACGATAGCGTTCAGCTTCGGCTGGTATACCCTGTGGGCAGAACATCAAAACGTCTTTATCTGCCAGGGTAAACAGGTCGGGGCATTCCCACATATAGCCAAAAGGCCCAAGCCCCCCCAGACCAGAGCCAGCTATCTCACCCAGATTATGCCATTCGCGTAAATCACCAGAGCGCAGCAGTAGCACCTTGCCTTGTAGTTGTTTGTCCTGAGCGCCTAACACCATGTACCACTGGCCGTCGTGCTGCCAGACTTTCGGGTCACGCACATGTCCGGTATAGCCAGCGGGCAATGGGAGCACTGGCCCTAACTTGTCGAACTCGCCCCGTTCATTTTCCTGTGCCAAACATTGGAATGCGGTACGGGAGCCATCGGGGTATTTCACATTTCCGGTGTAAATCAGGGTGATAATGTCATCAGCAATTACCGCCGAACCGGAGTAACAACCATGACTTTCATAGGCTTCGCTCGGCACCAACGCCACGGGTTGATGCTCCCAATGCACTAAGTCAGTGCTGCGCCAGTGGCCCCAATATTTACTGCCGTGGCGGCAATCCAGCGGATTCCATTGATAAAACAGATGATAATAGCCAGCATGATAAATAAACCCATTAGGATCATTCAGCAACCCGACACAGGGAGCTAAGTGCCAGCCCGGCCGGTGTGGGTCTTGTAATGCGCGGCCCTGACCGCGCATCACTGCCAGCGTAAGATGTTTAAGCAAACTGGCTTCTTGCATTATTCGCTGTCCGTTTTGTATTTAAGTAGCAAGGAAATAATAAACGCAGCACCAAAGGAAATCACCAAGCCAATCAGATAGTTAACGATCGAATTGCCTTGCACGATGGCGATGCCGGGGATACCGGTCAAACCCACCGCGGTCATATTGACATGATTGGCCACCACCCATGCGCCACCGAGTGCTCCGCCCGCCAGTGCTGCCAGGAAGGGTTTGATAAAGCGCAGGTTAATCCCGAAAATAGCCGCTTCAGTTATCCCCAGCATGGCGGAAAATGCCGAGGGGATTACAATGGCTTTAATTTTGGCATCGCGGGTTTTAAAGTAGACCGCCAGACAAGCCCCACCTTGCGCAACATTCGCCATCGACCAGATGGGCAGCAGGAAGTTAACGCCAATATTGGGATTACCCAATAAACCAGCTTCGATTGCATGGAAACTATGGTGAATACCGGTTATCACGATAACGGAATATAGCCCACCAAATAACAATCCAGCCAACCAACCGGCATGGGTAATCAGGGTACTGAGTACCAGTGAAATGCCATCACCCAGCACGCGTCCGGCAGGGCCAATAAACAGCAGCGCAACAAATCCGGTAATAATGACGGTTAAAAATGGCGTGAGGATCAAATCCAGCGCATCAGGGATAATCTTGCGCAGGCGCTTTTCCAATATACTCATAAACCACACAGCTAGCAGGACGGGGAATACCGTGCCCTGATAGCCAATCATCGCCACCTCCATCCCGAAGAAGTTCATGGTGTGGAAACCGCCCGCCACTCCCCAGGCATTGGTCAGTGCCGGATGGGTCAGAATGCCGCCCAGCGTGGCCCCCAGATAGGGGTTACCGCCAAACTCTTTGGCTGCGGTAAAACCAATCAAAATCGGCAAAATAATAAAAGCAGCGGAGCTGAACATATCCAACATGATAAATAGTGCGCTGTTGGCATCGGCCCAGCCATAGGTTTTCACCATGCCGAGCAAACCCATCAACAAACCGGAGGCCACAATCGCCGGAATGATTGGCACAAAAATATTAGAAAGCAGCCGGGCAATGCGCTGGAATGGATTTAGCTTACGGGCAGCCGCATCGGCCGCTTCTGATTTAGTGGATTCGCTAATTCCCGCCACTTTAATAAATTCGGCGTAAACTTTATTCACCAGCCCGGTGCCGAAAATAATCTGCAATTGCCCTGCATTACTAAAACAGCCTTTAACGCCTTCGACTTTCTCTACCGCTGATTTTTGTACCAGCGAGTCATCAGCCAATACCAAACGCAGGCGTGTCGCGCAGTGCGCTGCGCTGACAATATTGTCTTTACCGCCGAGCAATGGGAGTAGAGCCTTTGCGGTCTCATTAATATTCATTATGTCCCTCGCATACAAATTAGGTTACCCGCCGTGGCAGCCAATCCCCTGCCGACGGCGGGGAATGATCAGAACCAGGTTTCCATCTGGATACCAAAGTTCCATTGACCGCCGGCGGCAAAATCATTTTTACCGAAGGCATCATCCTTGGCGTAGTTATCCAGATCTTGACTCCAATCCATGTAGGTCGCGAAGACGCGTATTTCTGGGCGACTGAAGAAGTTGCTGATATCGCCCGCTTTAAAGGTCGGAGCAAAGGTCAGTTTATAGAAACCGCCGCTGACTTTGTGATAATCCTTATACCCTTGCGGGTCGAGATTCATATATTGATAACTACCTTCATACGCCAAAGCAAAGTTTTCGGTTATTTCCTGAATCAGGCGGGCATTAAAGGTCACCCACTTATAACTATCGCCCTCGACATATCGGTCTTTGCTTTGCTGTGCCAATATTGCGGGTGCCAGGCTCCAGTTTTTGCTCAGCGCGGTGGTGCCGTAAGAAGCCAGACGCCAGGTATCTGCACCGCTGGTCAAGTTACCATCGGAGCCAATAGATTTCACTTCAGCTCCCAGGCCGTGGCCATATAACAAGGCTGTTTTAGACGTCCCCTCACGTAGCCCATAGAAGCTGTCGCCGTGGTAGGCCACCATGCTGTGAATACCTTTATCTGCTGCATTGGTATTCACGGTTTCGCCGCTATTTTGGCGTGCCTCATTATCTTTGGCGCGCAGGCCACTCAGCATCCACTGGAATGAGCCGTTATTATGGGTGGATATATAGTTATTGGTGGTGAAAATATAGCTTTGAATATCGCTGTTAACATTCTCTATTTCGCCGTAATTACGGCCATAGAGGGAGAAGTTACTCTTCAGGTTATCAGTCCATTTGATGTCATAAATACCGCCACCGGTACCGGCCAGGAATACCACGTCGGAATCCAGCCAATGAATATCAAAGTTATCGCGATCAAAGCGCTTACCGGCCCACAGGGTACTGTCTTTGAAAATACCATTAAAGGTGGGCAGGGTACCCAATTCGACGAAAGCCTGACGCACATTTAGGTCACTGCTATCAGCTGTCCAGTCGTTATAACTACGTTGACCATCAGCCAGCATCACTTTGTAGCGAGTGGTTGCGCCATTATCCAGCTGCTGTTTTTTCTCCAAATTCACTTCAACATAGGTATCGGGTTCATTACCTAAACGGCCAATTGCCCCACCAGTACTGCCTGCCGGAGAAACATAAGGGCCACCTTGAGTGCCGGTACCGGAAGAGTTCATTAACAAACCGGAGCGTGCATAACCGTGGAACTCAAAACCATTGTCGCTTGGTGTTTTGCTTTCTAATTTCTCAGTGCGTTTGGCAACTTGAACGGTTTTTTCTTCTGCTTGAAGGGTACGAGCTTCGAGTTTTTGTGCTTGTTTTTCTGCAATTTCGGCGCGGGTTTCTGCATTTTTTGCCCGTTGTTCTGCTTGCTGCAATCGCTGCTCTAAAGCATTAAGGCGGGCTTCGATATCCACATTTGATGAGGCTGCTGAGGTGGAGGTCGCTGCACAAGAAAGAATAAGTCCTATTGATACAGCAAGATAGCTTGGTTTTATCATCATTTTATATCACTCGGTATGTGATTGATTGTATTTATGCTAAACAGCTAAACCGGTTTTTCATGGCTAACATACGGGCGATCAACTGGAATTAGCAAAACATTTTGCTAACCCGATTCAGCTATTGTGATCTGCACTGCAAATTGAGTGGTGGGGTGAGGTAAGTCGCGCTATGAAAGGGATGAATCAGTCAGCGTGAAGCCGTTAAGCGCATTACCGTGAGCTGGGTGTTTAGCAAGGATAGATGAGCAAGAGAGGAAACCGGATGCCAACGCAGGGCATCCGACAGGCGGGGTCGCGGTTAGTGGCTGCGTTGCAGAAAATGCGCCAATTCCTGCGCATTCGGTAGGGCGGTCATTGCCCCTTTGGCGCTGGTAGCCAGGGCACCGCAAGCTTGCGCTTGATCGATAGCTGCACTTAAATCCTGGCTTTGTTGCCAGTTGGGTTGTTGCGACAATGCTGCCAGCAACCCGGCAACAAATGCATCTCCGGCCCCGGTGGTGTCAATCGGGGTGATTTTCCGGCTGGCATATTTTTGCAACTTTCTACGGTTATGCACCCAAACCCCCTCTGCACCCAATGTCACCAGCAATAATTTACAGGAATAGTCAGCCATAACCTGCTCCATAGCTGTCGCGATATCCTGCTGTGGGCAGATAAAATCCAGTTCTTCCCGTGACAGTTTTACCACATCGGCTAATTGCAATGCTTGTTGCAGACAGGGGAGTAGCTCTTGCGGTTGACGCCAAATATCAGCACGAATATTGGGATCAAAACTAACCCAACCTCCATCGGCTTTGATGCGGCGCATAGCCTCAAATGCGGTGCTGCGGCTGGGTTCCTGACTCAATGCAATGGAGCACAGATGGAGCCATTGGTTGGATTTAAACTCTGGTAAATCAGTATGTTGTAGGAATAAGTCAGCACTTGGCATCACCATGAATGTAAATGTGCGTTCGCCATGCTGATCCAAATCCACAACAACAGTTGAGGTTCGATGCTCCGCATCCAGCGTCATGGCACGAGTATCGACATTTTCCTGCTGCAAAACCTGCTGCATAAAACGGCCAAAGCTGTCTTGCCCAACCCGACCAATAAATGCACTTTTACCCCCCAATCTGGCAATGCCTACCGCGACATTAGCGGGTGCACCACCTGGGCATTTAAGGTAACTATTTGAATTTTCAGGAACAAGGTCGATAACAGCATCGCCCAAAACCCAAACGGTATTCTCCATGATAAACCCCTATACTCTTCAATTCTATTTGCTGCTAAAAGTAGAAGAATCGGTTTAGCAAAGCAATAAAATAATCCACAATCTGATAAAAACAGCGAATGGTATGATGAAAAAAGAATTTATCGATACGCCGCAGACAATGATTCAATTTCTCAAAAGATATGGATTATCATTAGCGTTCACTTTTTCCTAAAGGACATTTCATGCCCGGTCGCATTGTCAGCAGGTTTTTATCATTGGTCGCTATGTGTTTAGCAATAACGTCATCATTTTCTGTTTTAGCACAGCCGATTGTGGTGACAGATATTGCTGGCCGGCAGGTAACATTAGCTCAACCTGCGTCACGAGTGATATTAGCGGATGCCAGGGCATTGATGGCATTGAACATTCTTCATCCACAAACACCGCTAAAAGGTATTATCGCCTGGGATAATTCACTGAAAGTGAAAGCGGCCGATCTGGTGGAGGCTTATGCTAAAAAATTCCCAGAAGTGAATAAAATCCCGATGTTTGATAACCCCTATGTCACTGATTTTAGTGTCGAACGGGCGGTGTCAATGCAGCCAGACTTAATTATCTTTGATACTGGATTGCTGGCAAAACTCAAAGCCAGTGGTGTATTGGCGCAGTTGGATAAATCGGGGATTCCGGTGCTGTTTATTGATTTCCGCCAGCAGCCGTTGACCAATACGGTTCCCAGTATGCAACTGCTTGGAAAAGTGTTTAACGAAGAAAAAAATGCTGAAGATTTCATACAGTTCTATCAGCAACGACTTGCTCTGGTTCGTCAACGAGTCGCCATTCTTAAACCTGAACAGCGCCCAAGTGTTTTCATTGAACGCCACGCGGGTATGACGGGTGATGAGTGTTGTTCGACTTTTGGCAAAGGCAGCTTTGGGCAATTCATTGCCGAGGCTGGTGGGAATAACGTCGGCAGCCAACTGTTCCCGGAAATGGGCGGTGAGATTAACGTCGAGCAACTCATTAGCAGCAACCCTGACTTTTATTTAATGACCGGTGCTGACTGGAGTCGAGGCCATAAGGGCTCAGTAGCCGTTCCTTTAGGCTATAACACTGATACCGCAACGACACACGAAAAATTGACCCATCTGATGGGGCGAACCGGCATCAGTATATTGAAATCCGTACAGGGTAAGAAAGTGATGGCGGTTTATCACCAGTTTTATGATAGTCCGCTTAATGTGGTCGCTGTAGAAGCTATTGCCAAATTCCTTCATCCAGAATTATTTGCCGATTTGGATCCACAGGCGGATTTGGAAATGATTCATCAAAAGTATACTGCTATAGATTATAGCGGCGTGTTTTGGGTCACTGCCCTGCGCCCTTGATGCCGCAGCGTTGTTAGCGGCACTCGTTACTCGGCCATCCCTGGCCTCACCTCGTTGAGGCCGCTGCAAGCAGCGTTCAAATCTGCTCCCAGCAGATTTGTCACCCGAATCACTTACTTATGTAAGCTCATCGGGATTAATGAGCCTTGTCCCTTAGGCTCCCCCTTCGGGCAGCATAAATGCTGTTCAAATCGGTTCCCGACCGATTTGTTATTCGTTTGCTGCCTGGCTGCAACGCCAAATAGCTTTGGGCGGTCAAACAGCTGGCGCCCTTGACGCAGCAGCATGCTGCAATAACTCACGGTAAGTTATTGCAGCATGCTCTACTACACTTAACCCACTTATTCCAAATGGTTTTTATTCCCCCCTTTCTGTTTTAGAAGCAAGAAATAATTCGTCTGTTTGCGACAAAATTGATTTACTTGGGAAATGTAATCATTAAGATTAGCGTTTCCAAAAAATTACAATCAGACACAACTCCTTTCGCAATAGGCCCAAAATGTTAACGTTTTCCCGTTTGTCTCTGTTGGCCGCCTCCGTCGCGCTGGCATTACCCGCTTTTGCCGCAGAGAAATCCTCTCCGCCAGTGACTGATAACTCAGCCGAAACTAAAACGAATAAAAGTGACACACTCTCAGTGGTCGGTAACTGGCTTGATAATACGGATAACAGCACGGTTGTGTTGAATCACCCCGGCGCGCGTACTATCGTTACCCAGCAACGTATTCACGAAAAGGGTGCTCAGACAGTGGGGGATTCACTGCGTGGGATTCCTGGTGTTCAAGTGCGTGAAAGTAATGGTACGGGTGGCAGTGATATTTCGCTCAATGTCGGGGTTCGCGGCTTAACCTCTCGCTTATCTCCGCGCTCAACTATCCTGATGGACGGTATCCCGCTAGCAGTAGCACCTTATGGACAGCCACAGCTATCAATGGCTCCACTTTCTATTGGTAACCTGCAATCCATCGATGTGATTCGTGGTGGCGGAGCAGTACGCTATGGGCCGCAAAACGTAGGCGGAATCATCAATTTTAATACCAAGGCTATTCCGGAAGACTTCAGTGGTGCCGTTAGCGCACAAACGCAGGGCGCTAGTCATGGCGGTTTAAAAACCTTGAGCAGCGCATCATTAGGCGGCACGGCAGATAATGGTTTTGGCGCGGCATTGCTCTATTCAGGTCTACATGGTCAGGGGTATCGTGACAATAACGACAATACTGATATCGATGATTTTATGCTGAAAACCCGTTATCAGTTCACCGAACATGACGAATTGCAGGCCAATTTTCATTATTATGAAGCACATGCTGGCATGCCGGGTGGGTTAACCAGTGCACAATATGCCCAGAATCCTTTCCAGTCGACCCGCCCTTATGACCAGTTTGATGGGCGTCGCCGTGATATGTCATTCAAATATATCCACCAGGAAGATGATCGCCAGTTTGAGTTGCTGACATATTTCACCAAAAGTTTCCGTGGCAGCAATATTGAATCCGAAGGGGCTGGTGCCAACCTCGGTCAGAAACGCATGGTGGCTTACCCACGGAATTACACCACCTATGCCATTGAACCCAGCTATTCGCAGTTGTTTAGAATGGGTAGTAGCTCCCATGAGGTGACTGTTGGTTACCGCTATCTGAATGAAACCATGGATGAGAAAGCTTATCGCTCCCCTTGGTATAACCCTGCGACTGTGACTTCAATGCCTGCCACACCACAGTATTATCAGCACACCTCAGGTGGAACCGAAGCGCATGCTGTCTATATCGATGATGCTATCAATGTGTCTGACTGGACCATCACCCCCGGGCTACGTTATGAGAATATCCGCACCAATGTAGATGATTCTTTTGCCAATACTCGGCGTGAGCAGCACTACAGTGAGCCGCTACCTTCACTTAATGTGATGTACCATATGTCCGATGAATGGAAGCTGTTTGCCAATGCCAACACTTCCTTTGGCAGCATGCAATATTTCCAGCTCAGCAAAGGCGGTAATGGTAATGCACCGGCACCGGGCTTGACGGCTGAAAAAGCACATAGCTATGAAATCGGTACTCGTTTTGATGACACGGTAATGACCGGTGAATTGACCCTGTTCTACATTGATTTCGATAATCAGCTGCAATACATCAGCAATGATATTGGCTGGACAAATCTGGGAGCGACAACTCATGAAGGTGTGGAGTTGGCATTTAGTTATGATTTAAGTGAATTCAATTCAGCACTGAATGGGGTAAGTGTTTACTCCAGCTACACCTATACCAAAGCAACCACTAAAAGTGGTGATTTCGCCGGTAAGGACTTACCGTTCTATTCACGTCAGGTTTATACCGTGGGCACCCGTTATGAAACCGGTAATTGGGTATGGAACCTGGATAGTTATGCACAATCTCAGCAACAGTCACCGGGTTCTGGTCCGCAGTATATTACGACGGAGAGTGCCGATGGCCAGTTTGGTACTATTCCGGGATACATGGTGTGGAATACCCGCGCTGAATATAATTTCGGACCAGCCTGGTCAAATCTAACATTGGGCGCAGGGGTAAAAAACCTGTTTGATCAACGCTATTTCACGCGTTCCAATGATAACAACTCCGGTAAGTATGTCGGTGAGCCACGAACCTTCTTTGTGCAGGGGTCAGTTGCCTTCTAAATTAGCCATTTAAGATAAGCCCGGTAAGTGAGTCATTTGCCGGGCTTAGGTATTCTCCCCCCGCGCGGCCTAACGAATTTTTCTGTGCGAGACTCATATCTAATATAAATGATAATCATTATTCATTATTCATATTTCTTATGTAAATAATAACCTCTGGTTGAGTTGAGCAACAAGGCAACTTCTGGTGGGTTACCAGTGGTGTTGAAATAGGAATAATAGAGTGAAATATTATTCAAAAAACTAATTTTTTCTTAACCAGAGAATTAGAGCGATTATCTAAAATAGATGTTTTATACCAACAGATGAGCCAGTGATTTATTTTTGTATATGCAATAACACGGTTTAATAACAGTATAAAGGTGAAATGTAATACCGCAGTATTAAGCTCAACCATTTATGAGAGAATAAATAATTGAGCATAATGGTTAGTCATTTTATCAGGGTGAAGATTCAATCTTTGATAATTTATCTTCGGCAAACGCAACTTTATTCCGCCCGTCTTTTTTAGCACGATAAAGTGCTTCATCAGCAGCTTTGAGTGAAGAGGCCAAATCATAGGATTGTAAGGGGGAAATCCCTGCACTTAGCGTGACAGTCGTTGATACCTTATGATTGAAAACATGTGGAATATCAAGGCCTAAAACGCGTTGCCGGACACGTTCTGCTAACTGGCTTGCATACTCCTCACTGACATGTGTCAGCAACACTAAAAACTCTTCGCCACCATAACGCACCACGATATCCCGTGAGCGAACAGCATCACGAATGGCGGCAGCAACGCGCACTAAGGCCTGGTCTCCCATTGTATGACCATAGTTATCGTTATAGGCTTTAAAATGGTCGATATCGAGCAGCAGCACATAATGGTTGCCGGGAGACTGCGCTAATAATGTCTCAAGTTTATTCTCCAACCCACGGCGATTATATAAACTGGTTAGTGGGTCTATCATGCTTAAATCACTGAACTTTTCCCTTTCATTATAAAGACGTGCAACAAGTTTGCGGGTGAAGTCGTCACTGCGACGCAGCATCAAATGATGTAAGGAGAAACCAATCAGGGGCAACATAATCGTAAATATGATGCGGAAAATATTTTGAAAGTCGTCCAAAAAAATAACAGTGAGTGCTGCGGGGGCAGTATGTAAACAAAAGGCAAGAAAGTTATCAGACAGAGCAATTGTGCTGATAAAGAAAATGGTGAACAAGCTGAGTAATAAGTAATTATTTTCATTTGTGCCCAGGTATTCATATTTAAGAATGATTTGCCAGGCCCAGAGAATCCCCATGATAATTGAAAATAAATTCAATTTATCAACATAATTCTTCGAAATAAAAATAAAATACGCCGCAACACTAAGACTGATAACCATGATCATGACGAGCGGTAATGTCACTGCTGGCACTTCGGGAGAGGGTAATATCATACTGAAAATAGCGGACGCTGCATTAAGAAATAGAAAAAGCAGTAAAGAGAGCCGATGCTTACTTTTCAGAAGCTGATCGTAGGAGTGGCTATTCATATTCAATTCACTCTGCATAATGGCGCGCTGTCAGTAGAAAAATAAACAATATCCTCATGAAGCCCTTTTATTTAGGCATCACGATAAATAGTTCTTTAAAGTAATTATTTTTGTTTGAAGCGTTTTAACATGGCTTTAGGAATTTTCTTAATCAAAATTACCATTTTTGTTTCAGCCTGTCATCATGATGTCGATCAACTAATCAATTTACTCATCTAAATCTGATATATCGATGGTATCAATGGCACTGGGCCAGCCAAATTGCCAGCTTTCTCACAGCAACTTCATGATGCAGATTTTTTTATAGTGGTATATGATATTGGTTATCATTATCACTTGAGTGAGCCGTCACTATGATTACAGCCAGATTTTCAGCTTACCGTTCATGGGGGATAACTGGTTTATTGAGCCGTGGGATGTCCAGTGGCTGGGGGATGTTGCTGCCTTTTACTTTGCTACCGGTACTGGGGTGGGCTGATATTACTGTGGGCCAGTTGCGAGTACTGATTGTGGTCGCGATGCTGGCGACGGTAAGTATGTTATATCATGCACGGTTGCGGCACTTTCTGTTACTGCCATCTTGTCTGGCACTTTTGGCGGGTATGGTCGCAGTATTGATGCACCATTGATTTTACGTGACGGTACCGGTATGCATTAATACAATTGAGTTATAACAGAGGGGAGATGTTGATATTAGAAATCATCGTGGTGCGAAGGGAGGGACTTGAACCCTCACGTCCGTAAGAACACTAACACCTGAAGCTAGCGCGTCTACCAATTCCGCCACCATCGCCCAAATGATTTCTTACTATCTACTATCTTGAAGTGAGTAAAACTTCGGATTTATATCACCAGCTTGGTGCGAAGGGAGGGACTTGAACCCTCACGTCCGTAAGAACACTAACACCTGAAGCTAGCGCGTCTACCAATTCCGCCACCATCGCATGTGCTGTGCAATATAAATCTGTACTACGGAGGCGAATTCTAGAGATTTTCGCGGTCAGGTCAATACTTATTTCCCCTAAGCGGGACGTTTGCTGTAAAAAGCATCATATGTTGATCAATTGATTTAATTACTGAAGTTTTCTTTATTGTATGTTCTGTTCCCGAGCTCATCTGATTCGGGTGGGTAATGGGCAAATAGTTTAATTAGCCAATCAATGAGCACTCTCACTCTGGGTGCTAAAAAACGGCCCGGAGGGTACATAATAAATAGCGGCATCACTGGCGGCGGTATGTGAGAGAGCACCTCAATCAATTCGCCTTGCGCTAATTGGCCCTGAATTCCGGCGGTAGGCGCCTGAATCAATCCTAAACCCGCCACACCAGCAGCAATATAAGCATCTGCACCACTGACACTCAAAATACTGGGTAAAATCCGATTTTCAATTTTCCCCTGACAAACAAATTCCAACGGGTAATCGCGATGGTTTAACTGGGAGAAATAGCCTACAGCTTGATGACCAGATAAATCATCCAGCGACACCGGAATACCGTATTTTTCTAAATAAGCCGGCGATGCGCAGGTAATTTGTGGTTGTTGACCAATATTTCGTGCAGCTAATTGTTCATCGTGCGGTAGCCAGGCGCGTAATACACAATCTACACCTTCACGCAGCAGGTCGATGGTGCTGTCATTCGCGCCGAGAATCAATGTGATATGAGGGTAGCGCTGATAGAAATCACTCAAGGCGGGGATGACCACATTTCGTGCCAGTGAATGTGGCATATCAATGCGTACCTTTCCTTCCGGTTGCAACCGCTGGTGGCTGAACAGCGAATCGGCCTCTTCAAATGCCGACAATAATTGCAGACAGCGGTGATAATACAGTGTGCCTTCGGCGGTGATATTCACTTGTCGGGTGGTGCGCACCAATAAGCGCACACCTAAGCGTTGTTCTAATCGCTTTAAGGTGTGGCTGACCGTGGCCCGAGGTAATTGCAGTTTTTCGGCCGCGCGGCTGAAACTGCCCAACTCAACAATACGGACGAATATCCGCATGGCTTGTATCTGGTCCATAATTGCCTTCGCCCATTGTTGGTGTTTTTTGAACAGTGATGAGTGATCTGCATTATTTATCTTTCCTCGTGAAACAACCACACTTTCTTCCGACATCACTAATCGGGAGTATCGCAATGCAACAACGTCAATTAGGTTCGAATGGCCCGCAGGTTTCAGCATTAGGCCTTGGCTGCATGGGAATGAGTGATTTCTACTCCACTAATCAGGATGCTAACGAGTCCATTGCGACTCTACATCGGGCGTTGGAGTTGGGCGTCACGCTGCTGGATACCGCTGATATGTATGGCCCATTTACCAATGAAGAGTTAGTAGGGCGGGCGATTAAGGGCAAACGTGATCAGGTCTTTTTAGCGACGAAGTTCGGTATTGTGCGTGACCCAACCGATCCGACGGTACGTGGTGTGAGCAGCCGTCCTGATTATATCCGCCAGTCGGTTGATGGCAGCCTCAAGCGCTTGGGGGTTGATGTCATTGACCTTTATTACCAGCATCGAGGTGATCCGCGTGTGCCGGTGGAAGATGTCATCGGGACTTTGGCTGATTTGGTCACCGCCGGTAAAATTCGCTATATCGGCTTGAGTGAAGTATCGGCAACAACATTGGAGAAAGCCCATCAGGTGCACCCGATTACTGCGGTGCAGAGTGAATACTCACTGTGGACGCGAGATGTGGAAACTTCCATTCTGGCAACCTGCCAACGATTGGGTGTCGGGTTTGTGGCCTATAGCCCATTAGGGCGCGGTTTCCTGACGGGGGCGATACGCAGCCCGAATGACCTGGCTGCTGATGATTTTCGCCGTAATAACCCACGTTTTCAGGGGGATAACTTTGCTCTGAATCTGGTGCTGGCCGATACAGTAACAAAAATGGCGCAGGATAAAGGGGTTAAACCTTCCCAATTAGCTTTAGCTTGGGTGCTGGCGCAGGGGGAATATATTGTGCCAATCCCAGGAACCAAGCGTCGTACTTATTTGGAAGAGAATCTGGGAGCATTAGATGTGGTGCTTAGCGCGCAAGAGTTGGCTGCGCTGGATGCGGTGTTCCCATTCCATGCCGCAGCAGGTGAACGCTACGGCGCGGAAGGGATGGTTTATCTTAACGCTTAATATTAGTGACTAATAATATTAACGTTTTTTCTTAGGATCCCGTGGCGGACGCCCGACAGTCGCCTGATAGACCTTAAAGCGACCATTCTGCGCCAGCACTTCATGGCTGCCAAATGCGGCATCCAGCAGCGCAGGATAAGGCAAGAAGGAGTTCGCCACGATACGCAATTTGCCACCCACATGCAGGTGCGCGGTAGCACCTCGGATCAGCATCTCAGCCGCAGTCAGGCTGGTTTGAATCCCATCATGGAACGGTGGGTTAGAAATAATCATCTCGAAGCGGCCTTTAATGTCAGAGTAGACATTGCTGGCAATGACTTGCGCCTCGATATTATTTGCCGCCAATGTTGCCCGGCTGGCTTCAATTGCCGCGGCGCTCACATCACTCAAGGTCCATTTGATCTTTGGCGATTGTTGCGCCAAAACACAGGCCAGTACACCCGCGCCACAACCGACATCCAGTACACTACCTTTAAACGGCTCGCTGAAAGTGGAGAGCAGGAGATGGCTACCAGAATCCAGCGAATCGCGGCTGAATACACCTGGCAGGGTTTTTACGATGACATCACCCACCTGATAGCTTTCCCACCAGGCATCGGCATCAAATTCCGGCTGTTTATCCAGGCGACCATGATAGAGGCCGCAACGGCGGGCGCTATCAATTTTGGTTAATTGCGCAAACTCTGACAGCATCTCTTCTGCACTGCGCACACCACTGCGATTTTCACCCACCACAAAAACATCACAACCGACGGGCAGCAAAGATAACAGATTGGCCAGTTGGAACTGGGCTTCTTGTTTGCTTTTTGGCCAGTAATAAACCAGCGTATCGCAGGCGGCGACTGTTTCAGGTGTTGCCACAAGACCGAATTGAACATTCTCGTCCAGCGTATTGCTCAGTAATTGCCAGTGGTGATATTGATTGGTGTGAACCCGTATCCCGGCTGCATCAAATTGCGCTGGCAGCGCATCTTGTAAATCACCGGCAAACAACACGTGGCGGGCTATAAATTCATCACTATGGCGCAGTATCACTTCACTGGCTGGGGTTAATGCAGACATCAGTCTTTGGCTCCTTAAGAATATGATCGGGGATTATAGAGGTTTGTTGGCGCATGTTCGATGGGTTTGCTAGCATAGCGTCGAAATACGGGTCGCTTTGACAGGAAAGGGCATGGCATCAAGACGAGACTTACTGTTACAACAGCTTGGTATTACACAGTGGACATTGCGCCGCCCAGCCGTTTTGCAAGGTGAAATTGCCATACGTTTACCCGACGATACCCGCCTGTTAATTGTCGCAGACCCGATTCCTGAGCAGGATGACCCGCTGTTGTGCGATGTGTTGCACAGCCTTGGACTCACTCCCCGCCAGGCCTATGCGCTGACGCCGGATCAGGTGGCAATGTTACCTGAGGAGACACAGTGCAACAGTTGGCGATTGGGCATCAGTGAACCGCTTGCGGTTGCGGGTGCGCAGTTATACAGCCCGGCCCTGACCGGACTTTATCAAGACGCGGGCGCTAAGCGCGCACTTTGGCAGCAGATTTGTCATCATGAAGCAGATTTCTATCCTGACGCCAGCCGATCTGGCCACAGCGTACAAAATTGAACAAGCCAGCCATGCTTTCCCGTGGACGGAAAAAACCTTAGCCAGCAATCAAGGCGAGCGCTACCTCAATTTCAAGCTGAATATTGGGGAGCAAATGGCCGGTTTTGCCATTACCCAAATTGTATTGGATGAAGCAACGTTATTTAATATTGCTATTGATCCACAGTATCAGCGCCAAGGATGTGGCCGTTTACTGCTTGAGCATGTCATTACAGAATTGGAAAAACGCCAGATTGTCACGCTTTGGCTCGAAGTTCGCGCCTCAAATGCGCGTGCGATCGCCTTGTACGAAAGCCTGGGGTTCAACGAAGTTTCGGTGCGGCGCAATTACTATCCGAGTGCGGATGGGCGTGAAGATGCCATTATGATGGCATTACCGATGGGGTAGTGCCTTTTTGCCGATTATCTGTCTCGAATAACGACAGTTTGTCTTGAAAAAATTGTCTATCCCGCATAAATCAGGGAAAATACCGCGCTATAACCACTTATACCCAAAAGTGATAGGAATCGCTGCTGATAACGCGGTTTTTCAAGTAAAAGGGTATAGCGCCATAATCAATGCCTTGCTTTGCTTGGGCCATGCATCAATCGGATGTGAGGCCCAGAGCAGGGCGGCCTAAAAGTAGAAATTTCAAATTATGTCTCCAAGTGAATACGCACTGGAAGTCGCGAAAAGACGTACTTTCGCGATAATTTCCCACCCCGATGCCGGTAAAACCACCATTACCGAAAAAGTGTTGCTGTTCGGGAACGCCATTCAGACCGCTGGTACAGTAAAAGGCCGTGGCTCAAGCCACCATGCCAAATCTGACTGGATGGAAATGGAAAAGCAACGTGGTATCTCCATCACTACTTCCGTGATGCAGTTTCCCTATGGTGGTTGCCTGGTCAACTTGCTCGATACCCCAGGGCATGAAGACTTCTCCGAAGATACTTACCGTACATTGACCGCCGTTGACTGCTGTTTGATGGTGATTGACGCGGCTAAAGGGGTCGAAGATCGCACGCGCAAGCTGATGGAAGTTACCCGTCTGCGTGATACGCCAATCCTGACCTTTATGAATAAATTGGACCGCGATATTCGTGATCCGATGGAAGTGCTGGATGAAGTGGAACGTGAGCTGAAAATTGCTTGTTCACCCATTACCTGGCCGATTGGTTGCGGTAAGTTGTTTAAAGGGGTTTATCACCTTTATAAAGATGAAACTTACCTGTATCAGACCGGTAAAGGTCACACCATTCAGGAGGTGCGCATTGTTAAAGGGCTGAACAACCCGGATCTGGATGTTGCTGTGGGGGAAGATCTGGCTAAACAGTTCCGCCAAGAGCTGGAACTGGTTCAGGGAGCATCGCATGAGTTCGATCATGACGCTTTCTTGTCTGGTGATTTAACACCGGTATTCTTCGGTACTGCGCTGGGGAACTTTGGTGTCGACCATATGCTAGATGGTTTGGTTGAGTGGGCGCCTGCGCCAATGCCACGTAAAACCGACACTCGCGAAGTGGTAGCAGCTGAAGAGAAATTCACCGGTTTTGTCTTTAAAATTCAGGCCAATATGGACCCGAAACACCGTGACCGTGTCGCTTTCTTACGGGTGGTTTCTGGCCGCTTTGAAAAAGGCATGAAACTGCGTCAGGTGCGTACCAAAAAAGATGTGGTGATTTCAGATGCACTGACCTTTATGGCTGGTGACCGTTCCCACCTCGAAGAAGCCTATGCCGGGGATATTATCGGCCTGCACAACCACGGGACTATTCAGATTGGTGATACCTTCACTCAAGGTGAAGATATGAAGTTCACCGGTATTCCGAACTTTGCACCTGAATTGTTCCGCCGTATTCGCCTGCGTGACCCATTGAAACAGAAACAGTTGCTCAAAGGCTTGGTTCAGTTGTCAGAAGAGGGCGCAGTACAAGTGTTCCGCCCGCTGACCAACAACGATCTCATTGTTGGGGCTGTCGGTGTTCTACAGTTTGAAGTGGTGTCTTCACGGCTGAAAAGCGAATACAACGTCGAGGCGGTATATGAATCCGTTAACGTATCAACCGCACGTTGGGTTGAATGTGACGATGTGAAGAAATTCGAAGAGTTTAAACGTAAGAATGAGGTTAACCTGGCATTAGATGGTGGTGATAATTTGAGCTATATCGCCCCAACGATGGTCAATCTCAATATTACGCAAGAGCGTTATCCGGAAGTGCGTTTCCGTAAAACTCGCGAACATTAATCAAGCCGTAAGCCGCATTCTATCGGGGTACTCAGTGCCCCGATTCATTAATTTCCTTCATTATTTTCTCTCTAAGATAACTCTCACTTAGTTGTAATATTCCCGTTTTAGTCCTATTCCGACTGTAAATCTTCTGAGATGCTCTATCTTTATAGGGACCAACAGGATTGACTGGTATCAAATTTGAATCAGTTAATCTGCAATAATCGTAAAGTATTCATCAAATTTCCACCCATATAAGGTGGAGTAAGAATCCAAAAATTGAGGCGTTACTCTGGTTTGGGTTCATAACAATGAAGGAAGAAATCGATGACAAACACAAAATTTGCCCGTTCAATGATGGCTGTTGTTTTAGGTACCGCACTGATGAGTGGTAGCGTGTTGGCAGAAGAAACCATGCTTAATAAAGCTGATAATGTTGTAGACAGTACTGGTGCGAAACTCGACAGCTCCATGAAGAAAGTCGACAACTACATGGGTGACAGTGCGGCAACGGCTAAAGTAAAAAGCGCATTGCTGGAAGAGAAAACCCTTAAAAGCACTGATATCTCAGTCGAAACCAACCATGGTGTTGTCACACTGACGGGTTTTGTGACTTCTCAGGCCGAAGCCGAAACCGCAGTTGATATCGCCAAAAACGTTGAAGGCGTCAAATCTGTCAGCGATAAGCTACATGTGAAAGATCAAAAATCACAATCAGTTAGCGAATATGCCGGTGATGCAGCAACCACCAGTTCAATCAAAACCAAATTACTGGCTGATGACATCGTACCATCACGTAAAATTACCGTAGAAACCACTGATGGCGTGGTGCAGTTATCCGGTAATGTTGAAAATAAAGCTCAGGCCGAACGTGCCGAAAGTATTGCTAAAGCCGTTAATGGCGTAAAAAGCGTTAAAAACGACCTCAGTATCAAGCCTTAATTATTATACGGCTGATGGGTATTTCGTGGGGCCACAATATAACCTGCGAAATACCCTTTAATAAGTCTGTCAGCCAAATAATTCATCCAATATATCCAAAATAATACGACTTCTGTCAGATACGCTACTGTTAAATAGACAGAGGTGGTTTAAGAGTGATTTTCAAGCGTGAGTTATGAAATCATTTTTTCAAACGGGAAGGAGAAGCTTATGTTTCGCTGGGGCATTATATTTCTGGTTATTGCGTTAATCGCAGCGGCATTAGGTTTTGGTGGGCTAGCCGGTACGGCAGCCTGGGCTGCTAAAGTTGTTTTCGTTGTCGGTATTATTCTATTCCTCATCAGTTTGTTTACAGGACGTAAGCGCCTTTAGTTAGGTGTAAGGGTTACAGCAAAGGTAAGAAGGGGTATCCTCATCACCTGCTGTAACGGAATTAAGGATGGATGGTGGGATACAGAATACCTATCACGCTCGGTAATATTGAGCCACTCGCCTATAAACCATACCAACCCGGTAAAATGGCGTTGGTTTGCGAGGGCGGCGGGCAGCGGGGAATTTTTACAGCCGGTGTGCTGGATGAATTCCAGCGCGCCCGCTTTAACCCTTTTGATCTGATGATCGGCACCTCTGCGGGCGCGCAAAATCTCTCTGCTTTTATCTGCGGTCAACCCGGCTACGCGCGGCGCGTGATTACCCGTTATACCACTACAGCTAACTTCTTTAATCCACTGCGCTTTGTGCGTGGTGGGCATCTTATTGATCTTGATTGGTTGGTGGATATCACCTCACAACAATTGCCACTGGCAATGGATCAAGCCGAAAAGCATCTACGCGAGGGCCGTGAATTTCTCATGTGTGCTTGCCGGAGTGATGATTTCGAACCTACCTATATCTCTCCGACGAAAGAAAGCTGGTTACCGGCGATTAAGGCTTCTAGCGCCATTCCGGGCTTATATCGGCAAGGGGTTGATTTAGATGGGGTAAGTTATCTGGATGGCGGTATTAGTGATGCTATTCCGGTTGAAGAAGCTTATCGCCGTGGGGCCGATACGATTGTCGTTATCCGCACTGTACCTTCGCAGGCTTATTACACGCCGCAATGGATGAAGCGAATGGAGCATTGGCTGAGTGAGAGTAGCTTGCAGCAGCTGGTACGAATTATGCAGCAGCATGAGCAGAGTTATCATCGTATTCAGCAATTTATTGAAAAACCACCGGGCGACTTGCGCATTTTCGAGATTTTCCCGCCTAAGCCGCTGGCCAGTAATGCTTTGGGGAGCCGAATCCCTGCGTTGAATCGGGACTATCATTTAGGGCGTCGCTGTGGCCGCTATTTTCTGGCAACCGTAGGGCACTGGCTGCTACCGCGAGATCAGTTAGAACAGTCTGAGATTAACAGTGGCAAAACGTCGATCTCCCTTTCCCGCCGAATGATCCAGCCGCAAGATATTAACCAGCCAGATGATATGGCTGACTTGATTGACAATGATGATTCTTCATTTGCTATCACTCAATCACCGGAGATTACCGCGCCTGCAAATGTTGTAAAAGCTTCGGATCATCATCTTCCACCTCAGATGACGGTAGCAGACAGCGGGTTGATTATTCCGACAGTGACTCGGAGCAAGAAAAAGCCATTACAAGCGGAGATTATTTTGCCGCCAGATGTGGCGAAAACCAAGGGTGATACCGCGTAATGGCAGTAATTAGCGGGCAAATGCCCTATTTTATCGATACACATTGTCACTTTGATTTTTCCCCTTTCCGTGGTGCAGAAGCGGCCAGCTTATTGAGTGCCGGGCAAGCGAATGTTAGACAAATTATTGTGCCTGCCGTCAGTGCAGATTATTTCCCGCGTATTCTCGATTTGGCAGCGATCTATCCGCCATTATTTGCCGCACTGGGCATGCATCCGCTTTATATTGCGCAGCATCAAGAGGTCGATTTAGTCACCCTGGCCTCAGCGCTGGCGACTAAAACAGAAAAACTGGTCGCGGTGGGGGAGATTGGTCTGGATCTCTATATGGATGAGCCGCAGTTACCCCGGCAATTGGCACTCTTGAATGCCCAGCTAAAATTGGCCAAACAGTATGATCTTCCAGTGATTTTGCATTCACGTCGTTCGCACGATCAGCTGGCTTCCGCATTGCGTAAAGCTGCCTTGCCACGTACGGGAGTGGTTCACGGCTTTGCAGGTAGTTTAGCGCAGGCACAGGCATTCATTCGCTTGGGTTATTATATTGGCGTGGGTGGAACCATCACTTATGAACGGGCGCAGAAAACCCGTAATGTCATGGCGGCATTACCGTTATCTGCATTATTACTGGAGACAGACGCGCCGGATATGCCACTGGCTGGTTTTCAAGGTCAACCCAATCGACCAGAGCGAGCGGCTAATGTATTCGCTGCATTGTGTGAGTTACGTCAAGAAGCACCACAAGATATTGCTATTCAGCTTCTGCTCAATAGCCAACGCTTATTTCATTTACCTCCAGCCGATCAATCCACACTTTAGGTTTTGACGCTGCCATACAAACCACACTAATAGTTAGCCAGATACGCTTTTTTGCCATTTTGATGTGACGCCTGTCACGTTAATGGCTTTGCGGTTACTTTTAGTTGTGTTTATTTGTGACAGAGATTGTTTGATCATCAGATCATGCCGGTATAATCCCCCCACATTATTTTAATACAAATTATTAACAGGATTATCGGCATGCTCATGAGTTTAGTCGGAATGGCAGTACTGATATTAATAGCCGTACTTCTTTCAAGTAATTTTAGGGCGATTAATATCCGCACTGTAGTTGGGGCATTTATTATTCAGGTTGGTATTGGCGCGCTGGTTTTATATGTACCGGTAGGGCGTCGTATTCTGGGTGGCATGTCTGAAGGCGTTGCGAATGTTATTGCTTACGGCAATGACGGGATTTCATTTATGTTTGGCGGTTTGGTTTCCGACAAAATGTTTGAAGTTTTTGGTGGCGGCGGTTTTGTATTTGCCCTGCGAGTCTTGCCCGTCATTGTGTTCTTCTCCTCATTAATCGCCGTTTTATATTATATCGGTGTTATGCAGTTGGTGATTAAAGTCTTGGGCGGTGGATTACAAAAACTGTTGGGGACTTCGCGTACTGAATCCCTTTCTGCCACAGCCAATATTTTTGTCGGCCAGACTGAAGCTCCATTAGTGGTGCGCCCCTATATTGCCACCATGACCCAATCCGAATTATTTGCGGTAATGTGCGGTGGTTTGGCTTCGGTCGCCGGTTCTGTATTAGCCGGTTATGCGCAAATGGGCGTACCGTTGGAATACCTGATTGCCGCCTCCTTTATGGCCGCACCTGGTGGGTTACTGTTTGCCAAACTGATGGTGCCAGAGACCGAAAAAACCCGTGATAATGTTGATGCGGCCACACTGATTGCTGAAGATGACCGACCGGCTAACATCATTGATGCTGCGGCGTCTGGCGCGGCGTCGGGCCTACAACTGGCACTGAATGTCGGGGCGATGCTACTGGCCTTTATTGCATTGATTGCATTGCTAAATGGTATTCTGGGCGGCATCGGCGGCTGGTTCGACTATCCGCAACTTTCGATGGAATTGATTCTGGGCTGGGTATTCTCACCAATTGCCTATCTGATCGGTATTCCGTGGAGCGAGGCGATGGTGGCAGGTTCCTTTATCGGCCAGAAGATCATTGTGAATGAATTCGTGGCATTTATGAATTTCGGTCAGTATCTACAGGCTGAAGAGCTGGTGCGTGCTGCCGGTTTGCAGGTGCTTTCTGAACATTCTAAAGCCATTATCTCCTTCGCGCTGTGTGGTTTTGCCAACTTATCCTCTGTCGCCATCTTGTTGGGTGGATTAGGTAGCATGGCCCCTAACCGCCGCCACGATATCGCGCGCTTTGGTTTAAAAGCGGTGGCGGCAGGTACCTTATCGAACTTGATGAGTGCCACCATCGCCGGCTTTTTCCTGGCATTATAATTAGGCTAGCTTGACTTGCCATTTTGGGATTGGGTAGTGCTCGGGACTTGTCACGTACTTCGTGTACGCTCCAGTCCCTGCGCGCTGTCCGCACCCAAACTGTCTGCGCCGCTGACGCCTAATTATTTTAGGGTTTAGCCCATAATCCTGCGTATTTCTGCCCATAAGCTATCCTTGATGCGAGTGGGCGTTTACTGGCTTAAAGCTATAAATCAGGTTATTTTGTGACTCTAATCACATATAATATCGGCGCGTTACAAGTTACTATTGATTAATGTGAATTTGAACACATCTCATATGCTGATAACGTGTTCAAATAGAGCTATAAGTTAGTGCGGTGAGATGGATCTCAATTGCCACCCAGATGGGGCTATCTTCAAGGAACCAAGTCCGCTCGCCAACGTATTGAGCTAGAACCATTCGGCTCATAAATAAATGCTCAGCTTTGGCAAGGTGCCGGGGCTGAAATAGTGTTGGAGAGTTTTATGACCGATTTAACCGCCTGCGCGAATCTTAATGATTATGCCAAACGCGCGCTGAGTTTAATGGATTTAACTACCCTGAATGACGACGATACCGACGATAAGGTTATTTCTCTGTGTCATCAGGCTAAAAGTCCTGCCGGTAATACCGCGGCAATCTGCATTTATCCTCGCTTTATTCCTATTGCGCGTAAAACATTACGTGAGCAGGGAACGCCTGAAATCCGCATTGCAACGGTCACCAATTTCCCTCACGGCAATGATGATATTGCCATTGCGCTAGCTGAAACCCGTGCTGCGATTGCCTATGGTGCTGATGAAGTGGATGTGGTTTTCCCCTATCGCGCCTTAATGGCCGGTAACGATAAAGTCGGTTTTGAATTGGTGAAACAGTGCAAAGAAGCCTGTGCTGACGCCAATGTATTGCTGAAAGTTATCATTGAAACCGGTGAGTTGAAGCAGGAACATTTGATTCGTCAGGCCTCCGAGATTGCTATCAACGCTGGGGCTGATTTTATCAAAACCTCCACCGGTAAAGTGCCAGTTAATGCCACGTTGGAAAGTGCTGGCATCATGATGCGTACCATTCGTGACCTGGGTGTGGCGAAAACTGTTGGTTTTAAACCGGCGGGTGGTGTGCGCACTGCGGAAGACGCGGCACAATTCCTACAGTTGGCGGATCAATTGATGGGTGAAGGCTGGGCTGATGCTCGCCACTTCCGTTTCGGTGCCTCCAGTCTGTTAGGCAGCTTGTTGACGACATTGGGTCATCAGAGCAACAGCAAAACTACCGGCTACTAATCATTATCTCAGTCATTGAACTGAGCAGATGCACTGCGGGCTATTTTGTCCGCTGTGCTGCTTTTATTTCATAAGCAGGGGGATACCTTGTTTCTCGCACAAGAAATTATCCGTAAAAAACGCGACGGCCAGGCACTGAGTGAAGAAGAGATTCGTTTCTTTATTAATGGTATTCGCGATAACGTGGTTTCCGAAGGGCAAATTGCCGCTCTGGCGATGACCATTTATTTCCATGATATGAGCATGCCAGAACGTGTGGCGCTCACTATGGCAATGCGTGATTCTGGCACCGTGCTGAACTGGAAGAGCCTAAACCTTAATGGCCCGATTGTGGACAAGCACTCCACCGGCGGTGTGGGGGATGTGACTTCCTTGATGCTCGGTCCAATGGTAGCGGCCTGCGGCGGCTATGTTCCGATGATTTCGGGGCGTGGCTTGGGTCATACCGGCGGAACATTGGACAAACTGGAAGCGATTCCTGGTTTTGATATTTTCCCCGACGACAGTGCCTTTCGCAAAATCATTCAGGATGTCGGCGTTGCTATTATCGGCCAAACCAGCTCGCTGGCACCGGCGGATAAGCGCTTTTATGCCACCCGCGATATCACCGCTACGGTAGATTCCATCCCGCTGATTACCGCTTCTATTCTGGCTAAAAAGCTGGCTGAAGGGTTGGATGCGCTGGTGATGGATGTCAAAGTAGGGTCGGGTGCTTTTATGCCGACTTATCAGCTATCTGAGGACTTGGCCAAGGCCATTGTCGGTGTTGCTAATGGCGCGGGTTGTAAAACCACAGCGCTATTGACTGACATGAATCAGGTATTGGCGTCCAGTGCCGGTAATGCGGTTGAAGTGCGCGAAGCGGTGCGTTTCCTGACTGGCGAATATCGTAACCCACGTCTGTTGGAAGTGACGATGGCGCTGTGTGTCGAGATGCTGCTATCCGGCGGCTTGGCGCAAAAGGATGCCGATGCTCGTGCTAAGCTGCAAGCAGTATTGGATAACGGCAAAGCGGCGGAAATCTTCGGTCGCATGGTCGCTGCGCAAAAAGGCCCGAGCGATTTTGTCGAACGCTATGACAGTTACTTGCCAGCCGCCATGTTAAGCAAGCCGGTGTTTGCTGAACGGTCAGGAATTATCACTGCTATGGATACCCGAGCATTAGGTATGGCCGTAGTTTCCCTTGGTGGTGGTCGCCGTCGAGCAACTGATCCTATTGACTACAGTGTGGGCCTGACTGATATGGCCCGCTTGGGTGCCAGTGTTGATGGTCAACAGCCATTAGCGGTGATTCATGCCAACAATGAAGATGACTGGCAGCAGGCAGCAGATGCAGTACGTGCGGCAATCACATTAGGCCAAAAAGCACCGGAAGAAACCCCGGTGGTTTATCGCCGTATTACTGAATAAACACCATACTTTAAAGGTGCCGCACAGTGTGTGAACCTAGGCAGGAGAAAATGATGAAACGTACATTTATTATGGTATTAGACTCATTTGGTATCGGCGCTAGCGCTGATGCTAACAAGTTTGGCGACGAAGGGGCCGACACTCTGGGCCACATCGCCGAGGCCTGCGCCCGTGGTGAAGCCGATATTGGCCGTAGCGGCCCATTGACACTGCCTAACCTGAGCCGTTTAGGGTTAGGTAAAGCCGCCGAAGAATCTACCGGTAAATTCCCGGTAGGGCTGGATAAGAATGCGGACATCATTGGTGCTTATGGGTATGCCAGTGAGTTATCTTCCGGTAAAGACACCCCATCGGGTCACTGGGAAATTGCCGGTGTACCGGTGTTGTTCGACTGGGGCTATTTCAGTGATGTGGAGAATAGTTTCCCACAGGAATTGCTGGATAAACTGGTCAAGCGCGCTAATTTGCCGGGCTATTTGGGTAATTGCCACTCTTCAGGCACCGTGATTCTTGATCAACTCGGCGAAGAGCACATGAAAACCGGGAAACCGATTTTCTACACCTCTGCGGACTCCGTGTTCCAGATTGCCTGTCATGAAGAGACTTTTGGGCTGGATCGCCTGTATGAACTGTGCGAAATCGCTCGCGAAGAGCTGACTGAAGGCGGCTACAATATTGGCCGTGTGATTGCGCGCCCATTCATTGGTGATAAGCCAGGTAACTTCCAGCGCACCGGTAACCGCCACGATTTGGCAGTTGAACCGCCAGCACCTACCATGTTGAAAAAACTGGTGGATGAGAAGGGCGGCGAAGTGGTTTCTATTGGTAAAATTGCCGATATCTACGCCCACGTTGGCATCACGCAGAAAGTGAAGGCGACCGGTCTGGATGCTCTGTTTGATGCCACTATCGAAGAGATGAAAAAAGCCGGTGACAACACCATAGTTTTCACTAACTTTGTAGATTTTGACTCTTCTTATGGTCATCGTCGCGATGTTGCGGGTTATGCCGCCGCGCTGGAATTGTTTGACCGCCGCTTGCCAGAACTGATGGCGCTAGTGAAAGAAGATGACATTCTGATCCTGACTGCTGACCATGGTTGTGACCCAACCTGGCCGGGCACCGATCATACCCGCGAGCATATTCCGGTCTTGGTTTATGGGCCGAAAGTGAAACCGGGTTCACTGGGCCACCGTGAGACGTTTGCTGATATTGGGCAGACGGTCGCCAAGTATTTCGACCTTTCCCCAATGGATTATGGCAAATCAATGCTTTGATTGCCGATGGGCAGTTCAGTTATATAAATTTTAATTCTCTGATTTTTAAGGAAAGTGATTATGGCAACGCCACATATTAATGCAGAAATGGGTGATTTCGCTGACGTTGTACTGATGCCAGGGGATCCGCTGCGTGCGAAGCATATCGCAGAAACCTTCCTGAAAGATGTGAAGCAAGTGAATGATGTGCGTGGCATGTTGGGTTTCACTGGCACCTATAAAGGGCGCAAAATTTCAGTGATGGGTCATGGTATGGGGATCCCTTCTTGCTCCATTTACGCGAAAGAACTGATCACTGATTTTGGCGTGAAGAAAATCATCCGCGTGGGTTCCTGCGGTGCGGTGCGTGAAGACGTTAAACTGCGCGATGTGGTTATCGGTATGGGCGCTTGTACTGATTCTAAAGTGAACCGCCTGCGCTTTAAAGACCACGACTATGCGGCGATTGCTGATTTCGATATGACTCGCAATGCCGTTGATGCGGCAAAAGCGAAAGGTCTGAATGTTCGTGTGGGCAATATATTCTCTGCAGATCTATTCTATACGCCAGATCCGCAAATGTTTGATGTCATGAAAAAATACGGCATCCTGGGAGTGGAAATGGAAGCGGCAGGTATCTATGGTGTTGCTGCTGAATTTGGTGCGAAAGCCCTGACTATCTGTACTGTATCTGACCATATCGTTACCGGTGAACAAACCACCGCCGCTGAGCGTCAAACCACTTTCAACGATATGATTGAGATTGCGTTGGAATCTGTGTTGCTGGGTGATAAAGAGTAATTTCGTACTGCGTTTCCTATTCAGCGGCAGAATTCTCTGCCGCTGAAGCTGAATCTATTTATCATCCGGTTTCTTATCTGTCTCAGGTGTTTCCTCTTCACTCTCATCTTCTTTGACTGGCTTATTGGCGGTCAGTAGATAAGGTGATTGCTGCCAGCGGCTCCGGCGACCTTGCAGCAAGGTTCGAGCCAGAATAATACCGGCGGCCAGTGCTACCAGAATCATTAGCCGTAGTAAATTAGTGGTATTATCCACTTGCTTGGATTCTGTGGCGAGTACGTGGGTATCGAGTGTCATGCGCAGAAACCCGGTTGGCCCGCTCTTACCGGGGATCAATTCAACAATCTGGTGATTGAAATAACTGCCAGGGCGTTTACCATCCAAAGCCAGTCTATCTCGCACTTTAACGTTCTCTCCGGCATTGGCAACCAACGTACCGTCAATCTGATATACACTGGCATCCAATATGCGGCTGGATTGCGTCAATTGCTGAATAATCGCATCGACTTTCTGGCTATCAATATCATCATCACCGGTATCCATAATGGGTGACAGGCTGAAGGTGACTTGTTTCGCCAAGGTTTTCGCCAGCTCTTCAACCTGTTCCGAGCGGGCAAGTTGATGACTGAGGCTAAAATAGGATGCCCCTTGCATAAGCAATACCAATAATGCAAGACAAATCAATACAATAGCGGTGCGATGTAAGCGGAATTTTAATTTAGCCTTGGCCATGCAGGTTCCTTGCACTAATCAGTGACTTTATGTTGCCAGAAGCCAGGGCGATAGGATAGCTTGATGCGTCCTTTTGTCTGCCTTTACCCCGTTTTCTACAGGAGTCATTCATGTCTAATAGTCTGACCTATTGCGATCTTCCCGCGGAGATCTATCAATGGCCGGGTCTACCACTTTCACTCAGTGGCGATGAAGTTATGCCGCTGGATTATCGGGCTGGTCATACAGGTTGGCTGTTGTACGGCAGAAAACTGGATAAAAAGCGTATTACTGATTTTCAACGCCAGCTGGGCGCGGCAATGGTAATTGTCTCCGCCTGGTGTGTGGAAGATTATCAAGTTATCCGTCTGGCGGGCAGCTTGACTCCGCGAATTAAAACGCTGGCCGATGAAAGCGGGCTGGACGTGGCTCCGTTAGGGGCTATCCCACATCTGCGTACGCCGGGCTTGTTAGTGATGGACATGGATTCCACGGCTATCCAAATTGAATGTATTGATGAGATTGCCAAGTTGGCGGGGGTCGGTGAAGAGGTGGCGGCAGTCACTGAGCGCGCCATGCAAGGCGAGTTGGATTTCTCCGCCAGTTTGCGCCAGCGCGTGGCAACTCTAAAAGGGGCCGATGCCAATATCCTCAAACAAGTGCGTGATGGATTGCCATTGATGCCAGGGCTGACCAGTTTAGTGCGCAAACTTCAAGCGCTGGACTGGCATGTGGCGATTGCTTCCGGCGGTTTTACCTATTACGCCGAATATCTGCGCGACAAATTGCGGCTGGTTGAAGTGGCAGCCAATGAGCTGGAAATCAAAGACGGCAAACTGACCGGCAAAGTACTGGGGCCGATTGTCGATGCACAATACAAGGCTGATACGCTGCTCAAACTGGCTGAAAAACTGAATATCCCAGTGGCACAAACCGTGGCCATCGGCGATGGTGCCAATGACTTGAAAATGATGCAGGCAGCCGGACTGGGCCTGGCTTTCCACGCCAAACCTAAAGTTTATGCCAAAGCAAAAGTGGCTATCCGCCACGGCGATTTGCTGAGTGTGCTTTGTATTTTGACCGGCAGTCTGAAACACGAAGAGAGGTGAAAGGTGGCTAAAGCACCAAAACGGGCGTTCGTCTGTAATGAATGTGGGGCTGATTACCCGCGCTGGCAGGGGCAATGCAGTGCCTGTAATGCCTGGAATACCATTACCGAGATTCGGCTAGCGGCCGCGACATCATCGACCCGTAATGAACGTTTTGGCGGCTATGCCGGTGATGCTGGTGTCAGTCGGGTTCAGAAATTATCCGACATCAGTTTGGAAGAATTACCGCGCTTTTCCACCGGCTTCCTTGAATTTGATCGGGTGCTGGGCGGCGGTGTGGTGCCGGGCAGTGCCATTCTTATAGGCGGCAACCCCGGTGCGGGGAAAAGTACCCTGCTGTTGCAAACGCTGTGTAAATTGTCCGAAAACATGAAAACCCTGTATGTCACTGGCGAAGAGTCACTGCAACAGGTCGCGATGCGCGCGCATCGTTTGGGATTACCCACTGCGGGCCTGAACATGCTGTCTGAAACCAGTATTGAGCAGATTTGCCTAATTGCCGAACAAGAACAGCCTCGGCTGATGGTGATTGACTCAATTCAGGTGATGCACATGGCGGATATCCAATCGTCGCCGGGCAGTGTGGCGCAAGTGCGTGAAACTGCCGCTTATCTCACCCGTTTTGCCAAAACCCGTGGCGTTGCTATCGTGATGGTGGGGCATGTGACCAAAGATGGTTCGCTGGCGGGGCCGAAAGTATTGGAACACTGCATCGACTGCTCGGTGATGCTCGATGGCGACGGCGACTCACGTTTTCGTACTTTGCGTAGCCACAAAAACCGCTTTGGGGCCGTCAATGAGTTGGGCGTATTTGCCATGACCGAACAGGGTCTGCGCGAGGTCAGTAATCCGTCGGCGATTTTCCTGAGCCGCGGTGATGAAGTGACTGCGGGCAGTTCAGTGATGGTGGTATGGGAAGGGACGCGTCCATTATTGGTTGAGATTCAGGCGCTGGTGGATCACTCGATGATGTCGAATCCGCGTCGGGTGGCGGTCGGGCTGGAGCAAAATCGGTTGGCAATTTTGCTGGCCGTGTTGCACCGCCACGGTGGTTTGCAGATGTCAGATCAGGATGTGTTCGTCAATGTGGTCGGTGGGGTGAAAGTGACGGAAACCAGTGCTGACCTGGCCTTGCTGATGTCGCTGGTTTCCAGTTTGCGTGACCGCCCACTGCCACAGGATTTAGTGGTGTTTGGTGAGGTCGGGCTAGCGGGTGAAATTCGTCCGGTGCCAAGTGGTCAGGAACGTATCTCCGAGGCGGCCAAGCACGGGTTTAAACGCGCTATCGTGCCTTATGCCAATATGCCGAAGAAACCCTTACCTAATATGCAGGTTTTCGGGGTCAAAAAACTGGCCGATGCACTGGCGGTGTTGGAAGATTTGTAGCACCTCATTTAGTCGTGTTCATCGCGCAGCATACTGTGTTATTTTTGTTTAGTGCGCTAAACAAGGAGGCGGTATGCTGCAGTTCGACTATCTCAAAACAGCGATTAAGCAAAAAGGCTGTACCTTACAGCAAGTGGCAGATGCCAGCGGCATGACCAAAGGTTATTTAAGCCAGTTACTCAATGATAAAATCAAAAGTCCCAGTGCACAAAAGCTAGAAGCCTTGCACCGCTACCTCGAGCTGGAGTTTCCGCGCCGTGAGAAAAAAGTCGGCGTGGTGTTTGGTAAATTTTACCCACTGCATACCGGCCATATCTATCTCATTCAGCGTGCTTGTAGTCAGGTCGACGAACTGCACATTATCCTTTGTTACGATGAGCCACGCGATTTGGAGCTGTTTGAGAACAGTTCAATGTCACAGCAACCGACCGTCAGCGACCGCTTGCGCTGGTTACTACAAACCTTTAAGTATCAGAAAAACATTCATATTCATTCATTTGATGAAAATGGTATTGAACCCTATCCACATGGCTGGGATGTCTGGAGCCGTGGGGTCAAAAAGTTCATGAATGAGAAGGGGATAGTGCCGAATTTCATCTACTCCAGTGAAAGCCAGGATGCGCCACATTATCGCGAACAATTTGGTATCGAAACCATCTTGATCGACCCTGAACGCTCCTTTATGAATATCAGTGGCCGCCAGATCCGCCGCGATCCTTTCCGCTACTGGGATTATATTCCGACCGAAGTGAAACCGTTTTTTGTTCGCACCGTGGCGATACTGGGTGGTGAATCTAGTGGGAAATCAACTTTGGTCAATAAGTTAGCCAATATTTTCAACACCACCAGCGCGTGGGAATATGGCCGCGACTATGTTTTCTCCCATTTGGGCGGCGATGAGATGGCGCTGCAATATTCCGATTATGACAAGATTGCATTGGGGCAAGCGCAATACGTTGATTTTGCGGTTAAATATGCCAATAAAGTCGCCTTTATCGATACCGACTTTGTCACCACGCAGGCCTTTTGTAAAAAATATGAAGGGCGAGAGCACCCGTTTGTCCAGGCACTGATTGATGAATATCGCTTTGATCTGGTTATTTTGCTGGAAAACAACACGCCGTGGGTGGCTGATGGTTTGCGCAGTCTGGGCAGTGATCGTGAGCGTAAATCGTTCCAGAATTTACTGGAACAGATGTTGCGCAGCAACAATATTGAATACATCCACGTTGAGTCGGCAGACTACGACGAGCGCTTCTTGCGCTGTGTCGAACTGGTGCAACAGTTATTAGCCGCCGATCTGCAAAGATTGGCCCGCCCTTCAGTATTGGCTGAAGCGCGGGAAGGATAATTTTAGTAAGCAATTACTATCTTGCCCTGCATATGCCCGCCTGCGACTTGCGCGTGGGCAGCTTTCAGGTTTTCTACTGTCAAGCCATGCAGCGTTTCGCTTAGAGTACCTTGCAGTTTGCCCTCATCAACCAATTGGCTCACCTGTTTTAAAATCTCCCCTTGTTGGGCGATGTCCGGTGTAGAGAACATGCTGCGAGTGAACATAAACTCCCAATGCAGGGCGGCACTTTTCAGTTTTAACTGATTTTGATCCAGCGGCTTTTCGTTCTCTACAATGGTACAGATTTGCCCCAGCGGGGCGATCAGTTCGCTAATCGCAGACCAGTGACCATCGGTATCATTCAAGCAAAGAATATAATCAACTTTATCGATACCTTCTTTTGCTAACTGCACTTTTAGGTCACGGTAATCCACAGTCAGGTCGGCACCGCGTTCAATACACCAGGCGGCTGATTCCGGGCGTGATGCTGTCGCAATCACTTTAACTGGACTGCGCAAGGCGGCTAATGGGATAGCCAAAGAACCCACACCACCGGCACCGCCAATAATGAGCAACGTTTGATCCGCGCTAGCCTGCTGAATTTTCAAGTGTTCGAATAGCGCCTCCCATGCGGTGATGGCGGTTAATGGCAACGCTGCGGCTTGCGCCCAGTTAAATGAGCGCGGCTTATGCGCGGCAATGCGGGCATCGATCAATTGCTGAGTCGCGTTGCTGCCAGGACGAGTGATATCGCCGGCATACCACACTTCATCACCGGCACGGAAACCAGTCACTTTCTCACCAACACTGACAACCACACCGGCGGCATCCCAACCCAGAATGCGCGGTTGTTGCAAGCCATTCTTTTTCAGACCGCCATGTACCTTGGTATCCACCGGATTGATAGATGCAGCTTTGACCTCGACCAGCAAATCAAATGGGCCGGGTGCGAGAGAATCCAGAGCGATTTCAATAAAATCAGCGGGTTGTTGCGGATTTACAGCTATAGCTTTAATTGACATGGTGATGTTCCTGCTCCTGTTTAGCTTATTCACTGAGTCTAGACCTATCTGATGAGAGTGATAAGATGGACAATCACTAACGCAGTGTTCGCCTGAGATAAACAATCATGTTCAAACCTTTCAATTATGTTTAAGCCTCTCAATAATGTTTAAACAACTACAGGATATGGCGCTGTTCGCCCGAGTGGCAGAATGCGGTAGCTTTACCCGCGCTGCTGCAATGGTGGGTTTGCCTAAATCGAGCGTTAGCCAGCGGATCAGTCAGTTAGAGCAAAGTTTGGGGATCCGCTTACTCACCAGAACCACTCGCCAACTGAACCTGACTTTCGCTGGCGAGCGCTATTTGGTGCATTGCCAGGAGATGCTGCAAGCTGCTGAGCGTGCGGACCTGGCACTGCAACGCCTAAAGGATAACCCCAGTGGCCGCTTGCGTATTTCGACACCCGCAGGTCTGGGGGCCACTTTGTTGGCGCGGCTGGCGACAGATTTTCAGCGGCAATATCCCGATGTCCTGCTGGAGGTTTTGGTGTCGGATAGCATGGTGGATTTGGTCGAGGATGGCTTTGATGTGGCGCTGCGCACTGGCAAGCCGCAAGATTCCTCGCTGATTGGCCGACGATTAGGATATGCGCCGCGCTATCTACTGGCATCGCCCGCGTATTTGGCACAGCATCCGCCATTGCTTCACCCACGTCAGCTCGATACCCACCGCTGTATTGCTCATCGTGCCTGGCAAGCCCTGATTTTACGTCATGAAGACGAATTTTTTCGCTGGCAGGTTCCTGCGCTGCATGTTACCGATAATCTGTTGTATGCCCGTGAATGTGCTCTCAATGGTGGGGGGATTACGTTATTGCCTGCGTTTTTAAGTCGCGAAGTGGTAGCAAACCGGCAGTTGATTGAAGTTTTGCCGCAGTGGCGGGCTGAGGGTAATGAACTGTATTTGGTCTATCCGAGCCGCAAGCTGAATTCTCCGGCACTCAGTTGCTTTATTGATGTGGTGATGGGGCATCCGGTATTTGAGGATTATATGCTGGGGCTGGAAATACCAAGGTGAGCCGATTAGACATTAAAAAGGCCTGCAATCGCAGGCCCTTAGTCGAGATAAAGTTTAAAAACGACTTTTTATTAACTACTTAGTCATTTTCTTATACTTGATACGGTGTGGTTCCAGTGCTTCGGCACCCAGAGTGCGTTTTTTCCACTCTTCGTATTCAGTAAAGTTACCTTCGAAGAATGCCACTTTACCTTCATCTTGATAATCGATGATGTGGGTAGCAATTCGGTCAAGGAACCAACGGTCATGGGAAATAACCATGGCACAACCTGGGAATTCCAGTAAGGCGTTTTCCAGTGCGCGCAGGGTTTCGATGTCCAGATCGTTGGTCGGTTCATCGAGTAGCAACATGTTGCCGCCAACCTGTAGCAATTTGGCCAGATGGATACGGCCGCGCTCACCACCGGACAGTTCACCCACTCGTTTGCCCTGATCAATCCCTTTAAAGTTAAAGCGGCCAACATAGGCACGGCTTGGAATTTCAAAGTTACCGATCTTCATGATGTCCTGGCCGCCGGAGACTTCTTCCCACACGGTTTTACTGTCATCCATGTTGTCACGGAACTGATCAACCGAGGCCAACAGTACGGTATCACCGAGTGAAATGGTGCCGGAATCGGGTTGTTCCTGACCAGATAACATGCGGAACAGGGTCGATTTACCCGCGCCGTTCGGCCCGATGATCCCGACTATCGCGCCTTTTGGTAGCGCAAAGGTCAAGTCATCAATCAGCACACGATCGCCGTAAGATTTGCTCAGATGCTCAACTTCCAGCACTTTGTCACCTAAGCGTGGGCCAGGTGGGATAAACAACTCACTGGTTTCATTGCGTTTTTGATATTCAACGCTGTTAAGCTCTTCAAAGCGAGCCAGACGTGCTTTACCTTTCGCCTGACGGCCTTTCGGATTCTGACGAACCCACTCCAGCTCTTTCTCAATAGATTTACGACGTGCGGCTTCAGAAGAGGCTTCCAGCGCCAGGCGGGCATCTTTTTGCTCCAGCCATGAGGAATAGTTACCTTCCCATGGAATACCCTCACCACGGTCAAGTTCCAGAATCCAACCCGCAACGTTATCAAGGAAGTAACGGTCATGGGTGATGGCGACCACTGTGCCTTCGTAATCATGCAGGAAGCGCTCCAGCCAAGCCACGGATTCGGCATCCAGGTGGTTGGTTGGTTCATCCAGCAGCAGCATGTCTGGTTTTTCCAACAGCAGGCGGCAGATAGCAACGCGGCGGCGTTCACCACCGGACAGGTTGGCAATTTTTGCATCCCAAGGCGGCAGACGCAGAGCATCAGCAGCACGTTCTAACTGATTATCCAGATTATGTCCGTCATGGGATTGGATAATGGCTTCCAGCTCACCTTGTTCTTTCGCCAATTTATCGAAATCAGCATCAGGATCGGCATAGAGTGCATAAACTTCATCCAAACGGGTTAGTGCGCGTTTAACTTCGCCAACGGCTTCTTCAACCGACTCACGCACTGTTTGTTCAAGATTCAGTTTGGGTTCCTGTGGCAGGTAACCGATTTTGATGCCAGGTTGTGGGCGAGCTTCGCCTTCAATATCGGTATCAATGCCCGCCATAATGCGCAGCAGGGTGGATTTACCGGAGCCGTTAAGACCCAGCACACCAATTTTTGCCCCAGGGAAGAAACTCAGGGAGATGTTTTTCAGAATATGTCGTTTCGGCGGAACTACTTTACCGACACGATGCATAGAATAGACGTATTGAGCCACGTTGCCTCAGCCTCTCTAGATCAGTTTTTATTAGGATATCTGGTGCGGAGTGTAGCCCGTTTTACTATACCCGTCATCTTTCAAGTCACAGGTGTGTTAGCTGCTCTCAATCACCCGAATCACTTACTGATGTAAGTTCATCGGGATTCTCTTGCTTGCCGCCTTCCTGTAGCTTGAAATCTATAGGGTATAGGCTTATGACATCTTTCAAGTCACAGACGTGTTAGCAGCTCTCGTTATTCGGCCCATCCGTGGGCTTTACTTGTTCGAAGCCGCTGCAAGCAGTGATTTAAGGTGCGGTGACGATTATTGCCACACGGCGGTTTTCCGCCCGACCTTTGGCTGTGCGGTTATCCGCCACCGGTTCTAGCTTACCGCGGCCACGAACCTCAATATTGGTACGCGGAATGCCGATTGCAGCCAGAGCATCAGCAACTGCGGAAGCGCGTTGGAAAGATAATTGCTGATTGTAGCCATCTTCACCCATGCCGTCGGTATGTCCATCAATCCGCATATGGTTAATCCCGACATTGTGTAAAGCACGACCAATGTTTTGAACAGTCTGCACGCCCGATGCGTTTAATGTTCTGACTTCACTATCGAATAATACTTTATTCGCTAGCCCAAACTCCCAGCCATTATCGGTCAATTTAAAGCCTTGCTCTTGTAACGCCGCAATTTGTTCAGGAGTCAGCCCTTGGTGTGGCTTGGCCTGACAGCCGACTAATACCAATAAACAAAGAGCAAAAAAGCTAATCCACAGAGGATTTTTCTGACGATTATTGTTTAAACCCAGCATGTCACCTACCCTAAATTTTCTGTGTGTGTATTTTCTGGATGCTTATTTTCTGAATAAATAAAGTCCGACTGATAAGCGGTACCTTGTTCACATAACCGGAAACCTTTCTTTGCCTGATACATCGCTTCATCTGCACGTTGTAATAATTCATCCGGCGTTTGTGCATGGTCAGGATAAATCGCAATCCCAATACTGAGTGAAGTGATAATTTCACTCCCATCAGGCAGCGTTATGGGTTGTGTCATACTTTTTATAATATTGTCGGCAATGATGAGTACATCATCAGTGTTATAAATGGGTGCCAATAAGATGGCGAATTCATCACCGCCCAAACGAGCCACTAAATCACTTTCACGTAATAAGGCGCACAGGCGGTCGGCAATGGTGGTCAGCACCACATCGCCCGCAGCATGACCATAGCTATCATTGATTTCTTTAAAGCGATCGCCATCAAGGAATAAAACCGCAACGTGTTCGTTGGTTTTGCAATCACTGAGTGTTCGACTTAAACGGCCTTCAAAATAAGCGCGGTTTGCCAAACCCGTCAGGCTGTCGTGGGCCGCGCGATGTGCCAGAGAATCATTTTCCTGAGTGAGGTGCTTCTGCCACACTTCAAGTTCCTCCAGCAAACCATTGAAGTCATGACTTAACTCATTCAGCTCAGCAATTTGAGCTGATGGAACTCGTTGACCAAAGCTGCGATTACGGCTGACATTATGCGCGACTTCGGTAATGCGATTCAGTGAGCCGATGATGCCAAATAGCATCCGGCGGGACAAAAATATCGCCACTAAGGTGCTAAGAATAAGGCAGACAAAGAGGCCTGCTAGCCCCTGCAACAGAAAACGCAGCAGGCTGCCACCATGACCAACAATCACTATTCTGCCGATTTCATTACCAGAGTGAATAATGGGGAGTACCACCGGTTCAGGTAGCGCCCAGCGGGCGACACTTTGCTCCATTTGATGCATGGGTCCGTCGTCAGGCAATGTCCATTGGGCGACCACCCGGCCATTGACATCCATAATCTTCGCTTCGGCGACTTCTTCATTAGTGGCAATCATCGACAGCGCTTCATTCGCCACCACCGTATCGCCGAAAACAACAGCAGCTTCAGTGGTATAACTGATTGAACGGGCAATCAAATGCAGGTTGTGGTCAGCGTAAACTCGCAAGGCAAACAGGGCGACTACTGTCAGGAAAATACCGGCTGTCGCCACTGATACCAGCGCCACAATTAAATGTATTCTGCCCAGAACTCGGCCAAGCGTCGGCAGTTTTGGCGGATTAGTTTGATTCTTTACCTGCTCAGCAGATTTATTTTTTATAGAACTCATAATGCGTCAGCCTTTTTACGGGCAAGTTGCAACACATTGGGATGAACTCGTATCCCGGCGCGTGCTAATGCATCCATATTGACTTTGAAAGAGGCTTGCTTATCTTCCAGTAACAGACAAAATGCACTGCCCACAGTGCATTCGTCATAATCTTCGCTGATGGTCAGAACTGGCTGTCCAGTGAGTTGAGTCGCCAGTTCCTGACGTTGTTGTTCCCCCAAACGGCCGAGATAAACCACATCACAGTTGTTTGCCAGCGAAGCGTCGGGTAGGGAATAACGCTGGGTTTTTATTGGATGTGCAGTTTGCATTAATGCTGGATTAAATAGCTCTTCTGCATAGTTTGTCGGGGCAATAACACACAAACGAATGACTGGCGGCGGGGTTGGCCAGCGCGAATAACTGATAATGCCCAGCACCATTTTTGTCGCAGCGTCGCTACGTTCATGAATAAGTTCTTCACTTAAGTTATTTGCTGCCATTGAGGGCAGTGAGGCGAATAAAATGAAGAGAAGTAATAATGTGAAGGCGCAGGTCCGCCGCCAGATACGCGGTGGCGTAAATAGCTTAGGCCGATAATGATATTTCTCATCATTGACGCCGTTAATTGCGCAAGGTGCAGTATTCATTTTTGCGCTTCCCGTTGGCGACATGGCTCACATATTAATGGCGGTATCGAATAATAAATCGCCGCTAATCTATTATAAGAATTAATTGGCGTATTAACAGTCATGGTATCGGCAATGTGAGATTTATCTTAAATTATCTTTATGATGGATAAAAAAACCCGGCAGAGTCGCCGGGCTTGAAGGGGGAAGGCTGATTAATATCAGACTCAATTCGATGCGCGTTTGAAGCGCCCGATGACCCATTTCTCGACTTCGACAATCAAGAAGATGGCGATAGAGACCAACAGCGTGATACCCCAGTAATAAGCCGGTAATGGCTCGGTACCGAAAGCGGTATTCATAAATGGCAGATAGATAATGGCTAGCTGCAACAGAATCAGCACACCAGAAACCAACCACAGCCCCTTATTAACAAAGACTTCTTTGTTCAGCGGGAATCTGTCCATCACACGGCAGTTAAACATGTAAATCCATTGTGCGGTTACCAGGGTTTGCATCAACACGGTACGGATGAATTCAGTGCTGTAGCCGCGCGGTTCCATGTAGGCTTCCAGGGCAAAGGCGCTGCACGCTATCAAGGTACCGACAAATGCGATACGCCAAATAGCATGACCATCTAACACGTGTTTTGATGGATCGCGCGGGTTGCGGCGCATGATGCCCCTTTCTGCCGGCTCAAATGCTAAACCGAATGAAAGCGTGGTGGAGGTTGCCATGTTGATCCACAGGATTTGCAATGGCGTCAGTGGAATAACTGCACCCACCAGGATAGCAAAGATGATTAACAACCCTTGTGCCAGGTTGGTCGGCAAGACAAACAGAATGGTTTTCTTCAGGTTATCGTAGACACGGCGGCCTTCTTCAACCGCGTGAGCAATAGTGGCGAAGTTATCATCTGACAGCACCATATCGGCGGCTTCTTTTGTCACCTCGGTGCCTTTGATGCCCATGGCGATCCCCACATCGGCCTGTTTCAGTGCCGGTGCATCGTTGACCCCATCGCCGGTCATCCCCACGATTTCGCCTTTCTCTTGCAGCGCTTTTACCAGACGCAGTTTGTGCTCAGGGCTGGTACGGGCAAAAATATCATAACGAACAGCGGCTTCAGCCAGTTCTTTATCGTCCATATGCTCTAACTGGCCGCCGGTAATGGAGTCTTTACCATTACCTATGCCCAGCATGGCACCAATCGCCATCGCGGTTTCCTGATGGTCGCCGGTTATCATCTTCACGCGAATGCCAGCCTGTTGGCAGGTCGCAATGGCGTCAATAGCTTCAGGGCGTGGTGGGTCCATCATGCCGGCGATGCCGACGAAGATCATACCTTGCTGGATATCGCTGTGCCCTAACTCGCTGACCGTCTGTTCCGTTGGTCGATAGGCCGCCGCTAACATGCGCAGGCCCTGCTTGGTGTAGCGCGTCATCTCGGCATCCCAGTAATCACGGCGGAAGGGAATGACGCCCTTATCCGTCAGTTCTTGCTGGCAGAAGGTAAACAGCACATCTGGCGCGCCGGTCAGGAAGATACAGCTTTCGGACTCAACCTGATGGCTGGTGGCCATATATTTATAGGCAGAATCGAAAGGAATTTTTCCGTGTTGGCTCACCTGGCCCAACTCAATACCTGATTTGGCTGCTAAGACTTTCAATGCGCCTTCGGTTGGGCCGCCGACGATAGTCCAATGGCCTTGGTCGTTCTTTTGAATCTGGCTGTCATTACATAAATTCACCGCAGTGATAAATGTTTTTAACGGCCCTTCCAGCACAGCTTGCTGCTCACTACCTTCGGGATAAATGTTACCCACCGGCTCATAGCTTTCACCGGTAACCTGGTAGCAATTGTCGGCCAGAATCACCGCTTTGACGGTCATTTCGTTCATCGTCAAGGTGCCGGTTTTATCAGAACAGACGACAGTCATGGCACCCAGGGTTTCTACCGTTGGCAGCTTGCGAATAATCGCGCGGTTGCGCGCCATTGCTTGCACACCCAAGGACAGAATAATAGAAATAATCGCCGGTAACCCTTCAGGCACCGAAGCTACCGCCAGGCTTATCAGGGCTAACAACAGCTCATTGACCGGCAGGTCGCGCAGAATAAAGGCGAAGACGAACAAGAATGCCATCATCACCAGAATCAGGATGAAAATCGCTTTGCCCAGACGGTCCATCTGTTGCAACAGGGGGGTGCGAGTGGCTTCAACCGCTGACATCATCTGGTTGATATGGCCCAGCTCAGTATCACCGCCACTGGCAATCACCACCCCTTTCGCGGTACCGGCACTGATAGTGGTGCCCGAGAACAGTAGGTTTTTACGGTCACCAATCACTGATTCGTTTTCAATGACTTCAATTTGTTTTTCAACAACGGTTGATTCGCCCGTCAGGATAGCTTCTTCAATTTGGAGATTGTGAGCTTCGAGTAAGCGCAAGTCAGCCGGGATCTTATCCCCCGGTTTCAATGTGACGATATCACCCGGTACCAAATCTTGTGCATCAATGGTTTTTGCATTGCCATCACGAATGACCACAGCTTTACTGGAGAGCATGTTTTGTATGCTTTTCAGTGACTTCTCAGCTTTATTTTCCTGAACATAACCAATTAATGCGTTAATGACGGCGACACAAAGAATGATAATGGTATCGACAGAGTGGCCCATAAGGCCTTTGACTAACGCAGCCGCTAATAAAATGTAAATCAGGACGTCATTAAAATGAGCGAGAAATTGTAGCAGGGGGTGCTTACTTTTTTTGGCAGGTAGCGCGTTAGGGCCGTATTGTTTAAGGCGTTCTTCAGCTTCTTGTTGGCTTAACCCTTCTTCGCGGCTATTGAGCTGCTGCAAAGATTCTTCCACGGTAAGTTGATACCAGGCCTGGCCTTCTGGCGGCGAGGCGGGTTTGGGATTTGATGAGTTTTGCATTGAAAGAACCTTCTTAAAAATTAAAAATTGAAAATCTGAAATCTATCCGTTTTTCATCTCATTACCGTCGAGGCTAACGGCGCAGGGCAGTGAATACTCTTCCATGAAAAGATCCTGCTCCTTAATTATTTGATTTTTATTAAAAGACAAAAAAATTATTCTGAATGATATGTTTACAACAATTATGTTTACAACAACATAGTTATATTAAGCAAGGATAGTAGATTTTTATCAAAATAGTGTCTTGATCTGAGATAATAAAGTCGAAATATTTAGTCGTAATTATTAGCTAATCTATTGAATATTCAACTTATTGCACCATCATCCGAACAAATTAATTATCCGTGTCTATACCCAAATAATTCGAGTTGCAGGAAGGCGGCAATTGAGTAAATCCCGATGAGTTGACGCCAGTCAATGATGCGGGTGACAAATCTGCCGGGAGCAGATTTGAACGCTGTTCGCAGCGGCCTCGTAGAGGCGAGACCCATGGATGGGTCGAGTAATGAGAGCAGCCAACGCATATGCAGCTTGAAGTATGACGGGGATATTTGTAGGTGTAATCGCTGGCTATCAGATGAAACTCTTGGTTAGTATATCCTGCTGCCGGAACTAATTATGACTATGCTAATCAGAAGTTGCGGTAAGTAAAATGCAGTAGCCAACAACCAGTGAGGAAACAGTAAGTATGGACAAGTGGCGATATCTGGCGATTGGCGTGTGTCTGGTGACGACTTCAGGGGTGGCATCCGCTGACTCCATTGATGCCCAACGGCAACGCTATCAGCAAGTTAAGCTGGCCTGGGACAGTAATCAGATGGATACCGTGGCGCAATTGATGCCGACGTTACGCGATTATCCGCTGTATCCGTATCTGGAATACCGCCAGTTAACTCAAGATTTAAGCCAAGTGAGTGCGGTGCAAGTAACCGATTTCTTGAGTCGGAACCCCACGTTGCCGCCTGCTCGTTCGCTATCATCCCGTTTTGTCAACGAACTGGCGCGTCGTGAAGATTGGCGTGGGTTATTGTCGTTCAGTCCGCAAGCGCCTAAACCAGCGGCGGCCCGCTGTAATTATTACTACGCCAAATGGGCAACGGGTGAACAGCAAGTTGCCTGGGATGGTGCCAGTGAAATTTGGCTCAACGGCCAGACGCTTCCGGGTAGTTGCGATAAATTATTTAGTGTCTGGCAACAAGCCGGGCATCAAACTCCACTGGCAACACTGGCCCGCATGAAGCTTGCTCTTAAAGAGGGCAATGCCAGTTTGGTGAGTTATTTACTCAAACAGTTGCCAGCGGATTACCAAACAATGGGGACGGCACTGGCGAAACTGCAAAGTGATCCTGCCAGTGTTGAAAGCTTTGCTCGTACCGTCGGGCCGACTGACTTCACCCGTTCTGCCACCACCATTGCGTTTACTCGACTGGCGCGCCAGGACGTAGAAAATGCACGCGCGATGATCCCAACATTGGCGCGGCTGCAAAAAATGAGTGACAGCGAGAAGTTGGAGCTGGAAGAAGCGGTCGCCTGGCGTTTGATGGGTAATGATGCGACTTATGACCAAGCTAAATGGCGCGATCAAGTCACTTTGCGCAGCCATTCCACCCCGTTGCTGGAACGCCGTATCCGCATGTCGTTGGGTTCGGGCGATCGCCAAGGTTTAGCTGCATGGATGGCCCGTTTGCCGGCCGATGCACAAAGTAAAGATGAGTGGCGTTACTGGCGTGCTTCATTGTTGTTAGAGCAAGGTAAGAAGGCCGAGGGCGAAGCCATCCTGCGCAGTCTGATGCAGGAGCGAGGCTTCTATCCGATGGTCGCCGCCCAAAAACTGGGCGTTCCTTACCCGATTAATGTTGAGGTTGCGACCAAACCTGATGCCTCACTAGCGCAACGGCCCGAAATTGCTCGGGTGCGCGAATTGATGTATTGGAATATGGATAATCTGGCACGTAACGAGTGGAGCTATTTGGTTGCCAGCCGCAGCAAACCTGAGCAGGAAGCATTGGCGCGCTATGCATTTAATCAGAAGTGGGCCGATTTGAGTGTTCAGGCAACCATTGTTGCCAAGCTATGGGACCATTTGGAAGAGCGCTTTCCTCTGGCCTGGCCAAAAGAATTCCGTCAGGCGACGGAAGGCAAGGGGATAACGCCAAGTTATGCCATGGCGATAGCTCGTCAGGAAAGTGCCTGGAACCCGAAAGCGCAATCGCCGGTGGGAGCCACAGGTCTGATGCAGGTGATGCCACGGACTGCGGAGCACACAGTTAAACTGAATAACATTCCCGGTTATGTGAACAGCAGCCAGTTGCTTGATCCTGTCACCAACATTGAGATTGGTACCAGCTATCTGGAAGAGGTCTATCAGCAATTTGGGCGCAACCGGATCCTTTCCAGCGCGGCCTATAACGCAGGCCCATCGCGGGTCAATACCTGGCTAGGAAATAGCGGCGGGCAGGTGGATGCCGTAGCATTTATCGAAAGTATCCCGTTCTCTGAAACGCGAGGTTATGTGAAAAACGTATTGGCTTATGATGCGTTCTATCGTCACTTTATGAATCGCCCAGCTAAGGTGCTGAGTGATGCCGAGTGGCAGCGACGCTATTAATCCCCTTCGTCCTTGAAACCACAGGGGTGTTAGCTACGCGCACTTACCCGAATCACTTACCAGAGTAAGCTCATCGGGATGCGTTTGCTTGCTGCCTACCTGTGACTCCAATGACGTTGGGGTTCCCCTTCGACCTTGAAACTGTAGGGGTGTCACGCCAAGTCCTTTGGCTATATCTGAGGTTATGGTAAGCTGCTGTACTAGTTAAATAGTATGGCGGCTTTCTCTATTATGACAAAACTACGATTAACTGATCCGAATCTGTCGAATGACGACAATCAGCACTGGCTGACTTTTGTTGCATTGTTACAAGACGCCATTGCGCAAGACCTTCATTTACCGCTCCTGCAATTGATGCTGACGCCGGATGAGCGCACGGCTCTGGGGACAAGGGTACGTATCATTGAGGAATTAATGCGAGGGGAATTAAGCCAGCGCGAACTCAAAAATCAATTGGGTGCCGGTATTGCGACTATCACGCGCGGTTCCAATAGCCTGAAAGCCGCTCCCCCTGAGTTGAAAAGCTGGCTCGAAGCGCAGTTATTGGCAAACAAATCGTCTTGAATTGAGTCTTACTGTGCCGGCCGCTGGTAAATCTCATTATTAAAGGGAACCAGTGCCAGCAGCAGTGCCTGATGGTAGACGCTGGTTCGGGTCAGTTTGCCGTCGGTGAAAATCCCGATGGCTCCGCCTTTGTGTTTCACATTCGATATACCGGTTAAATCTGCCATTTCGTCGCCCAGCTCACGGCCTTGGCGAATCCCTTGCAATATAATATCGGGCAGCATCAAGCTGGCAGAGCGGGATTCACCTCGCCACTGCAAGTGTTCAATTACCATCCATGCAAAGGTCATGTTATCTTCAATACCAGCTTCAACTCCGACCCAAAAATCTGCCTCAGGGCGCATCTGACGTGCATTGCTCACTCGTTGTCTGGCACCTGTGCGTGTCTCAGCGCTGCCTATCGGTTGCAAGGGAACGCCACTGTCGACATTGATACCTTCAATGCGATACTGACCGGGGCCATAAACATCATCGAAAGCGAGGCTAATAGCCTTAATCTTTGCGGGGTTGGTAGTTGCGGCAACAACATGGTACATAGTAAATCTCAATAATTCTTAAATGTTTATTTCACGCAGTATAACGGAAAAATGACATGCTACAGGTATTTCTCGTGCGCCACGGTGAAACCGTATGGAACGCATCGCGCCAGATTCAAGGCCAATCGGACAGCCCGCTGACCGCTGTTGGTGAACGTCAGGCACACTTGGTTGCGCAACGAGCCCGCAGCCAAGGCATCACCCATATTATTACCAGTGACCTTGGGCGTACGCAGCAGACGGCAAAAATTATTGCCGATGCTTGTGGGCTAAAAGTGGTGACAGATCCGCGCCTGCGTGAACTGAATATGGGGGTACTGGAAACCCGTCCGATTGAGAGTTTAACGCCAGAAGAAGAACAGTGGCGTAAACAGATGATCAATGGCACTGAAGGTGGTCGAATTCCTGAAGGGGAGTCGATGGCAGAGCTAGGGCGGAGAATGCGTGCGGCACTGGATAGCTGTTTGGAACTGCCCGCGGGCAGCAAGCCGTTGTTAGTGAGTCACGGTATGGCGCTGGGCTGCTTGTTGAGTACGCTGCTGGGCTTGCCTCCCCACGCGGAGCGGCGGCTGCGTTTGCGTAACTGTTCGCTATCACGAGTTGATTATCAGGAAAGCCCGTGGCTGGCTTCTGGCTGGGTGATTGAAAGTGCTGGCGATACCGCTCACCTGGATATGCCAGCACTGGATGAACTACAGCGTTAACGCCGGATAGGAATGAGATATTCGCACTTCAGCGAGGCCGGAGGCCCATCTTTCGGCCTTCCCTGAGGGAAGAATCGTTCGATGTCGTATCCACATCGGCGGGTTAGTGCTAACTGTGGCAAACAGGTGCCATACAGTGTCAGAATGAAGTCCTGCAACCCATCTGGTGGCCCGTCATAGCTAAACTGCACATACTCACCACCTTGTAAGATAACCGGTTGTCCTTCCTGCACATTACCCGGCACATGCTGTGGTTCGATGGCTGTGGTGTAGAAAATCTCTTGCTCATCATCTTTCTCCTGATTGGGGCGGGAGTGATGTAAGCCATAAAGCACCGGCGGCAAATGGTCCGCGTCACCCAGATACTGCTGCCAGAAGTGCACTCGCAATTCAGAACGATGAGTCATTATTTGCTCAAGCGTACAAGAATAGCTCTGTGTCAGCCCCACCAAATGCTGCTCTGGTAAGGTAATAAATTCAGGCTGAGGCAGTGTATAGTCACCTAACCGAATCGGCGGACATATACCTGCTGAATGCCAATCTTCTGCGCGACGGTATAAGGCTGGTGTTTGCGCAAATTGTTTCTTAAACGCGCGGGTAAAAGTTTGTTGCGAATCAAAGCGATATTGCAATGCAATATCCAGAATAGGGCGGCTGGTTAATCGTAATGCGACAGCGGCTTTTGATAACCTTCTGGCGCGGATATACGCACCGATGGCATTCCCGGTGACATCCTTGAACATTCGCTGCAAATGCCATTTTGAATAGCCTGCTTTGGCAGCGACATTGTCCAATGCTAAAGGCTGGTCTAAATGACTTTCTAGCCAGCTAAGCAAATCACGAATGATACTGGCTTGATCCATAGATCTTCCTCGTAAAGCGGCCTAAATTTAGGGTATTAGTGATATGAAAGAATAGCTCTGGCGCATAGTAGCAACTTTTTATGCTCCCGACTGCTTAAGAATTTACTGGCGTTGTGTGCTAAAAAAGTATCTAAGATTGATAAAATAACTTTTTAACCAGTATTTTATTATTAGTGAAAATATTTAACGTTGGATAACGTTATTCAACGGTATGGAGTAAGTGTATGAAAAAAAGTTGGATATTCCTTGGTTGTATACTTTCTTTCGGGGCAATAACGGCCCATGCGGAAGAAATTGGCTCTGTTGACACGGTATTTAAACTCTTAGGGCCTGACCATAAAATTGTGGTTGAAGCCTTCGATGACCCTGATGTTAAAAATGTAACTTGTTATATCAGTCGGGCAAAAACCGGTGGTATCAAAGGTGGATTAGGGTTGGCGGAGGATACTTCCGATGCGGCCATTTCCTGTCAGCAAGTGGGGCCGATTGAGTTAAGTGACAAAATTAAGAATAGAAAATCTGATGGGGCCGTGGTTTTCCAGAAGCGAACTTCATTGGTATTTAAAAAACTGCAGGTGGTGCGTTTCTACGATCCGAAACGTAATGCCTTAATCTACCTGACTTACTCAGATAGAGTTGTCGACGGTTCGCCGAAAAACGCGATAAGCGCAGTGCCAATTATGCCGTGGTAAGATAAGAAATAGGGAATATATACTCTAAATAATTCGAGTTGCAGGAAGGCGGCAACTGAGTAAATCCCGATGAGTTGACGCCAGTCAATGATTCGGGTGAGCGAAGGCAGCCAACACACATGCAGCTTGAAGTATGACGGGTAAAAAAGCCAGCATTTGAATGCTGGCTTTTTCGTAGGCAAGTCAGAGGGTTACTCTTCCAGGTCACCACAGAAACGATAACCTTCACCGTGGATAGTGGCGATGATTTCTGGAGTGTCCGGCGTCGATTCGAAATGCTTACGAATACGGCGGATGGTCACGTCAACAGTACGGTCATGCGGTTTCAGCTCGCGACCGGTCATTTTCTTCAGTAATTCGCCGCGAGATTGGATTTTACCCGGGTTTTCACAGAAGTGCAGCATGGCGCGGAACTCACTACGTGGCAGCTTATAATGCTCCCCAGCAGGGCTTATCAATGAGCGGCTATTGATATCCAGTTCCCAGCCATTAAATTTATAGCTTTCTACTAAGCGGCGCTCTTCGCCTACGCTACCCAAATTCATGGTACGTGACAGCAAATTGCGTGCCCGAATGGTTAATTCGCGCGGATTGAAAGGTTTGGTGATGTAATCATCAGCGCCAATTTCCAGGCCGAGGATCTTATCAACTTCGTTGTCACGGCCGGTCAGGAACATTAGGGCAACACTTGCTTGTTCACGAAGTTCCCGTGCCAGCAACAGGCCATTTTTGCCCGGCAGATTGATGTCCATGATAACTAAGTTGATATCATTCTCAGACAGAATGTGGTGCATTTCTGCGCCATCATTAGCCTCATGAACAACATAGCCTTCCGCCTCGAAAATGCTCTTCAGGGTGTTACGAGTAACTATCTCGTCTTCTACGATCAGAATGTGCGGGGTCTGCATGTTTGCTACCTAAAATTGCCAACAAAATAGAAATAGGAAGTACAGAAGTCTTTGTTATATTAGGATTTTTATTGACTAGTTACTCGTCATCCCGTTCATCACATGACTAAAGTACGTAAACGCGTTCTTGATGCACTTTCCATCAACGTCAACAACATCACTAGCTTGGTCGGGGTGTTACTCCCTACAGCCCCAAAGGTGACAAAAGCGGCGCATATCCTAACCCTATTAACAGCAATATAACAGTGTGAGCCGAATTTACCACCCAACAAAACTACGCTTTGTTGACATATATCAAATTCAATTGTAGCACGTTAACACTTTTGTGAAAAAGACTTACAAGAATACCAGCTTAAGCGATAGTTGGTTAAATTATGTTACCGATTCAGTGTTATTAATATTAAAAATTGAACATTCGAGGTAACCCAAAAATGATTTATCTAATCTGTTGATTTTTATTGTTTAAAATCAATATTATTTTGTCATTATGGCAATTGACCCACTTTTCTTATTAGTGCTCTGTTTCGCCTAAAAGCATTAGAAGAATTATCATCAATGTTAGTTAAATGTAAAGTGAAGTGACAAAGTTTTCATTTTTGTTGCCTTTTAAATCATTTGAGCGAAAAACCCACGTCTAAAAGACCGCTTTATTCTTTAATCAAGTGCGTCTCTGCCACCAGGTATGCTCTTATCATTTAAAGATCGTATCTATCGCTTATGACCCTATTTCTTCTTATTAAGAGAAAAAAACACAAAGTATATCGTAGTGACAAAAGCTTTCATTCCAGTTTTATTATCTGGATTCAAGAAGGTTGTTTTATTTATTTCGCCTAAAAAAGCTCGCCAAATAAGACAATAGCTCAGCAGTGAAGTGGTCATTTCCTCAGGGTGGCGACTGAAAAAATTTGACTTGAGGGGACGATTGCTTTAACCAATAGAGGTAGAGCCACATTATTTATGAGACAGACAGACGACATGCGATACATCAGCCTGAACACAACAATTATTACCACCACCGAAACCACAGGTTACGGGGCGGGCTGACGCGTACAGGAAACAACAGAAAAAAGCCCGCACCTAAACAGTGCGGGCTTTTTTTTTCAATCAAATCTTTGCAAAAAAGTTTGCGATAAAAAAAGCGCGAAAGCGGGAGAGAATCAGAAATGCGAGTGCTGAAATTTGGCGGGACATCAGTAGCAAATGCAGAACGCTTTATGCGTGTTGCCGATATCATTGAAAGTAATGCGCGTCAGGGGCAAGTGGCGACGGTATTGTCTGCACCCGCTAAGATTACCAACCATCTGGTGGCGATGATCGACAAAATGGTGGCTGGGCAAGATATCTCGCCGAACATCAGTGATGCGGAACGGATTTTTTCCGAGCTATTGCGTGGCTTGGCTGATGCGCAACCGGGCTTTGAATATGAACGTTTAAAAGCGCTGGTGGCCCATGAGTTTGCGCAACTCAAACACGTCCTGCACGGTATTTCGTTGCTCGGTCAATGCCCGGATAGTATTAATGCCGCCATCATCTGTCGCGGCGAGAAATTGTCCATTGCCATTATGGAAGCATTGTTCCAGGCGAAAGGTTATAAAGTCAGCGTGATTAATCCGGTCGAGAAATTATTGGCGCAGGGCCATTACCTCGAATCCACTGTCGATATCACTGAATCTACCCGCCGCATCGGCTCCAGCAGTATTCCTGCTGACCATATCATCCTGATGGCTGGTTTCACTGCCGGTAATGACAAAGGGGAGTTGGTGGTACTGGGGCGCAATGGGTCAGACTATTCAGCTGCAGTGTTGGCCGCGTGTTTACGCGCTGATTGTTGTGAGATCTGGACTGACGTGGACGGGGTTTATACCTGTGACCCCCGCGTTGTGCCTGATGCGCGATTATTGAAATCGATGTCATATCAGGAAGCGATGGAGCTGTCTTATTTTGGCGCTTCGGTTCTCCACCCCCGCACTATCGCTCCTATCGCCCAGTTCCAAATTCCTTGCCTGATTAAAAACACTTCTAACCCACAAGCCCCCGGTACCTTGATTGGTGGTGAAAGCAGTGATGATGGCTTCCCAGTGAAAGGCATCACCAATCTGAATAACATGGCGATGATTAACGTATCTGGCCCAGGAATGAAAGGCATGGTCGGTATGGCTGCCCGCGTCTTTGCGGTGATGTCGCGCAGCGGTATTTCAGTAGTACTTATTACTCAATCTTCTTCTGAGTACAGCATCAGCTTCTGTGTGCCGCAAGGTGAGTTAATCCGCGCCCGCAAAGCATTGGAAGAAGAGTTCTATCTGGAGTTGAAAGATGGTCTGTTAGAGCCATTGGATGTGATGGAACATCTGGCGATTATCTCAGTGGTTGGCGATGGCATGCGCACTTTACGTGGCATCTCGGCTCGTTTCTTCTCAGCACTGGCCCGTGCCAATATTAATATTATTGCGATTGCGCAAGGTTCGTCCGAGCGTTCCATCTCCGTGGTGGTTAGCAATGATGCCGTCACCACCGGGGTACGTGTTTGCCATCAGATGCTGTTCAATACCGATCAGGTCATTGAAGTGTTTGTCATTGGTGTTGGTGGCGTCGGTGGGGCATTAATCGAGCAAATCTATCGTCAACAACCTTGGTTGAAGCAGCGCCACATTGATTTGCGCGTCTGTGGTATCGCTAATTCCAAAGCCATGCTAACCAATGTGCACGGTATTTCGCTGGATAACTGGCGTCATGAACTGGCCGAAGTGCAAGAGCCTTTTAACTTAAGTCGCTTAATTCGTCTGGTGAAAGAGTATCACTTGCTCAATCCGGTGATTGTTGACTGTACATCCAGTCAGGCTGTTGCGGATCAATATGCAGATTTTCTGGCAGATGGCTTCCATGTTGTGACACCAAACAAGAAAGCCAATACCTCATCGATGAATTACTACCGTCAGATGCGCGCGGCGGCAGCGAAGTCATGCCGCAAATTCTTGTATGACACCAACGTCGGTGCGGGCCTGCCGGTTATCGAAAATTTACAGAATTTACTTAATGCGGGTGACGAGTTGATGCGTTTTTCTGGCATTCTGTCAGGCTCACTCTCTTTCATCTTCGGTAAGCTTGACGAAGGGATGACCTTGTCAGAGGCCACATTGCAGGCGAAGGCGCTGGGTTATACCGAGCCAGACCCACGCGATGATCTTTCCGGCATGGATGTCGCCCGGAAATTGTTGATCCTGGCCCGTGAAGCAGGGTACAAACTTGAATTGGCTGATATCGAAGTTGAGTCTGTTCTACCAGCAAGTTTCGATGCAAGCGGTGATGTAGACAGCTTCCTCGCTCGCCTGCCATCACTGGATGCCGAGTTTACCCGCCTGGTGGCGAATGCCGCAGAACAGGGCAAAGTGCTGCGTTATGTCGGGGTGATTGAAGAGGGGCGTTGTATCGTTCGGATGGATGCGGTTGATAGTAACGATCCGCTGTATAAAGTAAAAAATGGTGAGAATGCGTTGGCCTTCTATACCCACTATTATCAGCCGATCCCGTTGGTGCTTCGCGGGTATGGTGCGGGTAATGACGTGACTGCTGCTGGGGTGTTCGCTGATCTTTTACGCACATTATCATGGAAGTTGGGAGTTTAAATATGGTTAAGATCTATGCTCCGGCATCGATTGGCAATGTCAGCGTTGGCTTCGATGTGCTGGGTGCTGCGGTTTCACCAGTAGACGGCACTTTGCTGGGCGATTGTGTCAGTGTGACCCCAGCAAACAGTTTTAGTCTGCGAAACGAAGGCCGCTTTGTCAGCAAATTACCTGATGATCCAAAAGAAAATATCGTTTATCAATGCTGGGAGCGTTTTTGTCAGGAAATGGGCAAAGAGATCCCGGTAGCCATGGTGCTGGAAAAGAACATGCCGATTGGCTCAGGGCTGGGCTCCAGTGCTTGTTCTGTTGTTGCTGGCTTGATGGCAATGAACGAATTCTGCGGCAAGCCGCTGGACAAAGTTACCTTGCTTGGCCTGATGGGTGAACTGGAAGGGCGGGTATCCGGCAGTGTGCATTTTGATAATGTTGCGCCGTGCTATTTGGGCGGGATGCAGCTGATTCTTGAACAAGATGGCTATATTAGCCAAGACGTGCCCGGCTTCGATGACTGGCTGTGGGTGATGGCATATCCGGGTATTAAAGTCTCAACCGCTGAAGCGCGGGCGATTTTACCGGCGCAGTATCGCCGTCAGGACTGCATCACCCATGGGCGCAATGTCGCCGGGTTCATTCACGCCTGCCACACTCAGCAGCCAGATTTGGCGGCTAAAATGATGAAAGACGTTATTGCCGAACCTTATCGCACCCAATTACTGCCGGGCTTTGCTGCGGCCAGACAAGCCGCGCAGGATATTGGCGCGCTGGCCTGTGGTATTTCCGGTTCTGGCCCCACGTTGTTTGCCGTCTGCGATAATAGCGAGACCGCACAGCGTATGGCGAGCTGGCTACAAAATCATTACCTGCAAAACGACGAAGGTTTTGTTCATATTTGCCGTCTGGATACCGCAGGCGCACGACTACTGGGATAACGCATGAAACTGTATAACCTTAAAGATCACAACGAGCAGGTCAGCTTCGCACAAGCGATCAAACAGGGCCTGGGCAAGCAGCAAGGGTTGTTCTTCCCGCTGGAGTTGCCAGAGTTTGAACTGACAGAAATTGATAAACTGCTGGATCTGGATTTTGTCACTCGCAGCAGCCGTATTCTTTCTGCTTTTATTGGTAATGAAATCGCACCAGAGGTGTTAACCAAACGCGTTCAGGCGGCGTTTGAGTTTCCGGCTCCAGTCGCTCAGGTTGAGAATGATATCGCCGCACTGGAGTTGTTCCACGGCCCGACATTGGCCTTTAAGGACTTCGGCGCACGTTTTATGGCACAAATGCTGGCCGAAGTGGCTGGCGACCAGCCAGTGACTATCTTAACCGCAACCTCTGGTGATACTGGGGCGGCGGTCGCTCATGCTTTCTATGGCTTGAAAAATGTTCGCGTGGTTATCCTCTATCCACGCGGCAAAATCAGCCCGCTGCAAGAGAAGCTGTTCTGTACGTTAGGTGGCAATATTCACACGGTGGCTATTGAGGGTGATTTTGATGCTTGTCAGGCGCTGGTCAAACAAGCCTTTGATGATGAAGAGTTGAAGCAGGAATTGAGCCTTAACTCTGCTAACTCTATTAATATCAGCCGCTTGCTGGCCCAGATTTGCTATTACTTTGAAGCTGTAGCCCAGTTACCGCAAGAAGCGCGTAACCAATTGGTTATCTCCGTACCAAGCGGCAACTTCGGTGATTTGACCGCCGGTTTGCTGGCAAAATCGTTAGGTTTGCCGGTAAAACGCTTTATCGCTGCCACCAATGCCAACGACACCGTGCCGCGCTTCTTGGTTAACGGCCAATGGCAGCCGAAGCCGACGGTGGCGACGTTATCGAATGCTATGGATGTCAGCCAGCCGAATAACTGGCCGCGTGTTGAAGAGCTGTATCGTCGTAAAATCTGGCAGTTGAAAGAATTGGGCCACGGCGCAGTTAGTGATGATGTCACCAAAGAGACGATGCGCGAGCTTGCGGGTTTGGGTTATATCTCAGAACCTCATGCCGCCATTGCCTACCGCGTGCTACGTGATCAATTGCAAGACGGTGAGTTTGGGTTGTTTATCGGCACAGCTCATCCGGCGAAATTCAAAGAAAGTGTAGAAGAGATTCTGGGGCAAGAATTGCCGCTGCCAAAACCACTGGCAGTGCGGGCACAATTACCGCTGCTATCTCATGATTTGCCAGCAGACTTTGCGCAATTACGTACTTTCTTGATGGCTTTGCCAAAATAAATTGTTATTTGACAAAAAAGATAAAAGGGCCCAGAAACGGCCCTTTTGCCTTTCTAGTGCTGTTCAGCCCGCTTAAAGACTAATTCATTTTTCGCCGACAGCCCGGCATCAAATTCATAACCTTCCAGATTAAAATCAACCAGTTGTTCTGGTTTGGTGAGTTTATTCTGAATAATAAATCGGCTCATCAAGCCGCGGGCCTTTTTGGCATAGAAACTGATAATTTTATATTTGCCGTTCTTTTCATCCAAAAAGACCGGCTTAATCAGTGAACCGGCTAATTTGGTGGGTTTCACGGCCTTAAAGTATTCATCTGAGGCGAGATTTATCAGCACGTTATCACCTTGCTGCTCCAGCGCCTGATTCAGTTTCTCTGTTATCTGGTCGCCCCAGAAGGAATAGAGATCTTTGCCACCTGGGTTAGCCAGTTTGATCCCCATCTCCAGACGATACGGTTGCATCAAATCTAGCGGGCGCAATACGCCGTAGAGTCCGGAAAGCATGCGTAAATGCTGTTGGGCAAAGTCAAAGTCAGCAGCGCTGAAATCCTGCGCCTGCATGCCGGTATAAACATCGCCTTTAAAAGCCAGAATCGCCTGACGCGCATTGTCTGGTGTGAAATCAGGCTGCCATTCGCTGAACCGAGCGGCATTTAAACCGGCCAGTTTGTCGCTAATTCCCATCAGACTGCTGATTTGGGCTGGTGTCAGCTCACGGCAGATCTCGATAAGCTGTTGTGATTTATCCAACATCTCTGGCTGAGTAAACTTTTTGGTCGCAAGCGGACTTTGATAATCAAGGGTTTTAGCCGGGGAGATAACAATAAGCATGATGACATCCTATTAATACCCAGCATACTTCAAGCGGCATGTGCGTTGGCTACTTTCGTTCACCTCAGTCACTTACTTATGTAAGCTCCTGAGGATTCACTCACTTGCCGCCTTCCTGTCACTCGAATTATTTAGGGTATATTTAAATAAGACACTGTAGCAAAAAGCGTAGTGTAGCAAAAAGAAGATTGGACGATTGCTAGGATAGATAGATTGAGTTGTCAGAGATGATATAGTTTAGCTAAATCGTCTCAGCACGATAAGAATGGATGAAATTGCTATTAACCTGCCGGTTTCTGGCTGTTTTAAAAGGCGAAAACGGTTGCGAACCAAATACTGCCTGTTTGCGCTTTTTTTAATCAGTTTAACTGCCTTGCACCAAGGCTTACGCATGTTATTATCAAGACAAGGCAGACGTCGAAATAGCTAATATTGCGAAACCGCTAACATTCCGAATGAGATGAAGCGCCATTTCGACCGAGATAAAAGTTGCGACATGCCAAAAGTTCATGCACAAACGATGAGAAACGACAACATGACCGATAAACTTACTTCCCTACGTCAAATCACCACTGTAGTAGCAGATACTGGGGATATCGCGGCAATGAAGCTGTATCAGCCGCAAGATGCAACCACGAACCCATCACTGATTCTGAATGCTGCCCAAATTCCTGAATACCGCAAGCTGATCGACGAAGCTATTGCCTGGGCTCGCGAACAAAGCAGTGATCATGCTCAGCAAATCGTTGATGCAACTGACAAACTGGCCGTCAATATCGGTTTGGAAATTCTGAAACTGATTCCTGGCCGCATTTCTACCGAAGTTGATGCTCGCCTGTCCTACGACACCGTTGCTAGCGTGGCAAAAGCGAAACGTTTGATCAAACTGTACAACGAAGCCGGTATCAGCAATGACCGTATTCTGATCAAACTGGCTTCTACCTGGCAGGGTATCCGTGCTGCGGAACAGCTGGAAAAAGAAGGTATCAACTGTAACCTGACTCTGCTGTTCTCCTTCGCTCAGGCACGTGCTTGTGCTGAAGCGGGTGTGTTCCTGATTTCACCGTTTGTTGGCCGTATTCTTGACTGGTACAAAGCCAATGGTGATAAGAAAGAGTTCGCACCACACGAAGATCCAGGTGTGGTTTCCGTGACTGAGATTTACCAGTATTACAAAAAACACGGTTATAAAACTGTGGTTATGGGCGCAAGCTTCCGTAATCTGGGTGAGATCATCGAACTGGCTGGCTGTGACCGCCTGACTATTGCTCCATCTCTGTTAAAAGAGTTGGCAGAAAGTGAAGGCCCAGTTGAGCGTAAACTGGCTTATACCGGTGAAGTTCAAGCTAAACCAACGCCACTGACTGAAGCTGAATTCTACTGGCAGCACAATCAGGACCCAATGGCGATTGATAAACTGGCTGATGGCATTCGCAAGTTTGCTATCGACCAGGGCAAACTTGAGAAAATGATCTCAGACCTGCTGTAATTTGACTGGCGGTAATTGATTCTCCGCGGTTATTTGACGAAAAGGTGGCGCAAGCTGCCTTTTTTATTGCCTGTTATCTGGGGCTGAGGGCAGTTCCAATAACACGGGGTATGCTATTATTCGCCACAGATAAAGGGCTTTTCGTCGAGGTAGTCATATGAATACATTACGTATAGGTTTAGTTTCAGTTTCTGATCGCGCATCGAGCGGGGTATATCAGGATAAAGGTATTCCAGCCCTGGAAGAGTGGTTGGCAAGCGCGCTAACAACTCCTTTTACAATAGAAACCCGCCTTATCCCCGATGAACAAACTCTGATTGAACAAACCCTGTGTGAGTTAGTCGACGAGATGGGCTGCCATTTAGTGTTGACCACCGGTGGAACCGGCCCGGCAAGACGCGATGTCACCCCTGACGCCACGTTGGCAATAGCAGATCGGCAAATGCCTGGTTTTGGCGAGCAAATGCGTCAAATCAGCCTCCATTTCGTTCCTACCGCGATATTATCCCGTCAGGTTGGCGTTATCCGTAAGCAGGCATTGATCATCAACTTACCGGGGCAACCTAAATCGATCAAAGAAACCCTGGAAGGGGTGAAAGATGCTGAATCGAAGGTGGTGGTGGCGGGGATTTTTGCCAGTGTGCCTTATTGCATTCAACTGCTGGATGGGCCTTATATAGAGACCAATGCTGAAGTGGTAGCGGCTTTTCGTCCTAAGAGTGCAGTTATCGATATAAAAAACTAAATTAAAACTTTTTGCAACATAAGACACCATTGTGACAGTGTGGGGAATTTTGTACGGTATAGTCATATTTACTTTACAAAAAGCTGAAAATATTTTTCTTCCCCTACTCTGGTTTATTACGGTGTCATATGCCCCAAGAACACAATTCATCTCAAGTCGACTTATCGCAACCTCATGTTGCCCAACAACATAATCATAACCGTCGGCTGAATAAGCAAGATTATAAAACACTCACTCTGGCCGCTTTAGGCGGAGCACTTGAGTTTTATGATTTCATTATTTTCGTTTTCTTTGCTGCGGTTATTGGTGATCTTTTCTTCCCAGTTGATATGCCAGAGTGGCTGCGTCAGGTGCAGACATTCGGTATTTTTGCCGCGGGTTATCTGGCGCGTCCACTTGGCGGCATTATCATGGCGCATTTTGGTGATCTGGTTGGGCGTAAGAAGATGTTTACTCTAAGTATTTTGTTAATGGCATTACCAACATTGGCGATTGGTATGCTGCCGACTTATGCCTCGATTGGTATTGCAGCGCCATTACTATTACTGTTAATGCGTGTATTACAAGGTGCGGCAATTGGTGGCGAAGTGCCCGGCGCATGGGTTTTTGTCGCAGAACATGTACCACGTCGGCGCATTGGCATTGCTTGCGGAACACTCACTGCTGGTTTGACGGCGGGGATCTTACTGGGGTCACTGGTGGCTACCGCGATGAATACTACCTTAAGCCCTCAGGCCATTTTAGATGGTGGTTGGCGTGTACCATTCTTCCTTGGCGGGATTTTTGGCTTGTTCGCCATGTACTTACGCCGTTGGTTGCAAGAAACTCCTATCTTTAAAGAGATGCAGGCTCGCAAAACTCTGGCTGATGAATTACCACTTAAATCTGTCGTGGTGAATCATAAGAAAGAAGTGTTCGTCTCGATGCTACTGACCTGGTTACTGTCTGCCGGTATTGTGGTGGTGATTCTCATGACCCCGACTTATTTACAGAAACAGTTCGGTGTCTTGCCTGCTCTGGCATTACAGGCCAATAGTCTGGCGATTGTAGCATTAGTATTTGGCTGTGTGATCGCGGGCTTGGCCATTGATCGTTTTGGTGCCAGTAAAACCTTTATTGTTGGCAGCCTGATGTTGGCGGTGTCGACATGGTCGTTTTATCACACCAATTTGACGGATCCGAGTCAGTTATTCACCCATTATATGTTGGCAGGATTCTGTGTCGGGATTGTTGGCGCGGTGCCTTATGTCATGGTGCGTGCATTCCCGGCAGAGGTTCGCTTTACTGGCATTTCTTTCTCTTACAATGTGGCATATGCCATTTTTGGTGGGTTGACACCTATTCTGGTGACGCTATTGATGAAAGTGACGCCTATGGCTCCTGCGTACTACATGCTGTTGTTATCGCTGGTGGGATTCCTGTTAGGAATTTATCTACGCAATGATATTAATAGTGAAGTGAAAGTGCATTTGCCAAAGAAAGTGTTGGCTGAATAAAAGCAGTATAAAATAAATATCATCACAAAATAGCCCATAAAACTTGGGCTATTTTCGTCTATTATAATTTAAAACTCACCTTTAAAATTAAAGCCGACCTTCTGCTTGACGCGAGCTGAGGGCTGAGAAATGACTTCAGAGTATAATGTTTTGGCACCTTGTTGTTGCAAATATCGCCCTAGTGCTCGGACGGCGGCTGTGCCCGCGCCTCTGACTGTACCTTCACGATCAGGATGTAATACAAAGTCAGGTTGTGTCGCTGATGCAACCAGCTCAACTTCATCTTCTCGGTTAAATCGGTCGGCAAGAATAATCGCAATAATTCTTCCTTGCAGTTTGACGACCACATAGACCTCTCCGGCGCGATGAAGCCTGAGTCTTCGCTTGATAATACCCGTCACAATATTTCCGGCATTAAGTAGTCTGGTTAAGGCGTCACTATTTTCATCTGTCATGGCATCCGCACTCGTACCGGCACTGGCACTTGTACCTTGAGCGGGGTAGCCTTGTTCATACTGATGCTCCCAGTGCGTCATGGTTTCATTCAGCTTTCTTCGCATAGCTTTGGCATCCCTAACCTCGGCATCTGAAAGCTTTGCTTCTTCCATATATGTCAGTGTTGGGAGTATTTCTATTTCGAATTCTAAATCAGGTTGTTCAACGGGTAGACCCTGCGAAATGATTATTGGCGTGGTATGTGTATAGATGAAATTCTCTAATAACAACTCATAGATACCTAACGGTAAGCGTTCCACCCGTGCTGGAGGTTCATCAGATGAGGAATAGAAACTATAGGATAGATAACCAAGCTGGGCATAATCAAAAGCAGTCTTAATATCGGCAAGAGCATTATTGGTTGTTCTATCGGTTACTTTTTCTTTTACAGCTTGGATTAACCTGTTTTCCACCTCTTGATCTTCTACCACTGTGCCGGTGCTTCCGGTACGAACGATAGAGTCTATTACTCGACCAAAAAATGCTGTATTCCAGGTTTCTAAGCTATGACCGAATAAAAAGGTAAAATCAGTCATGATTTCCAGTGTCCAATCAATACATTGAGGCCTTATTTGACGTATTGGCCGAGAGTTAAGCAAAGAGTGGAGGGGAACCATGCAGGTTTTAGCGACAGCAGGGAGGCTCAGAGAATGACGATGTTTATTATTGTCGATATAAGTCAATGTCATATGATTATCAATACGTTCAGGAATTTGTGGCTCTGCTTTGGGGGCTGACTTTGGTTTAAGTGGGCTGCTGTTTCCGGCAATATGTAATGTTTTTCCTTTGGTATTACTGTTGAAAAAAGAATCTGCACTAAATACGAGGCCATCTAATTGTTGGCATTTACCTTGTATCAGATAATTATAGATATTTAAAAAAGGCGTAAAAGCACATATTATTTTACTTGTCTGTGTTAAATCTCTTTTTTCCCAATCTTGTTCTCCGGTATCAGCGGTAAGTATAGATTTCGCAAGCACTAAAGGATTATTTTTATTGTAGTTGGTTATTGTTATTTCTTGAGGGGTGGTAATCTCAGTGTCTCTCTCAAAAGAGATAATAGGTGAAACATCCACCAAATCATGATTCAATGTCTGGATATATTGCACTTCCACGGAATCTTCTTGTATTTGAATAATAAATGATAAATTGTCATTTTTACGATAACGTTCAAAATAAAATTTATCGACCATACGATGATCGGAGAATGTTATGAATCTCTTATTTATACTAATGGCCGGGCTACTAAAGAACTTGATATCGTAAATATCATTTTCGCCGATATCTTGGCTATTAAATACCAATAAAACTTGTTTGTTTTTCAGTCGTTCATCATTCCAATATTCACCAAATACATCTGCAAGTTTTATTTTATGGCTGTTTACAATGACACATTGTTGATCGCAGTTCAGCCCTTTAATTTTTGATACCTTGATACCAGTGATTGCATCGCTCATTTCCAGTGCTTTTAAATTATTATCAGTGATGCTTTCTGTTAACTTAAAAAAAGGAGAGCGGAAATTATCATCTTTGTAGATTGTCGCAATCATGCCTGGGGGTATTGTGATGGATTGAATACTATCATTATAAATAGGTAGTGCTTGTCTGTCAGACTCAATGATGGCTTCTGTATCATGATAAAAATCTATTTGTTGATTCGATGCTAAACAAGTACTGCTCCCTTGAAACTCATCTTCGGTGTAAAAACAGATTGCAGGTGCTATTTTGTATGAATTGACTTTATTATAAAACCCTGATTTTTTTAACCCCGGTAGATTGATATCATTCTTTAGCTTTAATTTATTGCCAGAAAGATCAATATCATCATAAAGGGTAACAACCATACCTGGCGGTACAGAAATTGATTCTATTTTATTATTAAAACCATCATGGTAAGTGGATTTTATTTCACCCTCATTAGAGCAAAATGATTCCCCTCTAAAGTCATCTAACTCATAAAAACAAACCTCCCCCTTTTCCGAATAGGTGGGGGGCGATATTATTAATGTAGCGATTATTAATAGTTCTCTGGCTATTTTCATAAGCTAGTCCTTCAATATATTTAATTTTAATATTTCATATTACCTACGGAATCTTGATGTTATATGATGCGTTTTTTATTTACTTTATCTATTTTCATTATTCTATTTAATTATTTTGTAATGCTAATTTAAATAGATAATTAATTTTATTTTGAGAGTGAGAAATAAACATAAAAAGCCCCTGAATACGAATATTCAGCGGGCCCTTAAATGTAAATTTAGGAGTGAACTGTAATTAAACTACAGGTTGTACGCGTAAAGTCGGGCTTGGTTCACCGATAGGTAATACGGTGCGACCGTATTGTTCGTTCAATACTTCCGCCATGGCCAGATAAATTGCGCTAGCGCCACAAATGATACCTTCGAAGCCGGCGAAAACCAGCAGTGAATGGTTACCGGTGAAGTTACCGACGGCCAGCAGAGCAAACAGTAGCGTCAGGCTACCGAAAACAAACTGCAAAGCACGGTTAGCTGGCAAAGTACCGAAGAACATAAACAGTGTGAAGATGCCCCATAAACCTAAATAAACGCCGAGGAATTGTGCATCAGTTGCTTCTGCCATACCCATTTTAGGCAGCATCAACAAACCAACCAAACTCAGCCAAAATGCGCCATAAGAGGTAAATGCAGTGGCAGCAAAGGTATTACCCTTCTTATATTCCAGCATACCTGCCAGAATTTGTGCCAGACCGCCATAAAAAATCCCCATACTCAAAATAACAGAGGTCAGGGGGAAGAAGCCTGCGTTGTGCAGGTTAAGCAAGACGGTGGTCATCCCAAAACCCATCAGGCCTAATGGGCCAGGATTCGCCAACTTGGTGGTGTTCATAAGTCCTCTGCAATAACAGATTGCTAAAAATAATGGATAAATATCCGAATAAGTATAAAGCGCCTGAATGACTAAAAAGTCGTCTATTCCCTCAGTGCGCGCGGCATCATAATGATCTGCGCGGTTGGAAACAATGATCTCGAGGGTGATAAAAAGTAATTTTTTTTCATCTCCCCCCTTGATGCTGCGTTTCATGGCCCCATCTTATTCCCAACCGCAGGGACTAATCACGAATCAGCGGAGGCATACATCAGTAGAATGCTGGGTATGAAAACATTGATTATGAAAATACGGGCAGTTGAAAAGAAACAATTCGCCCACATATAGATTAGTAACTTGACCGAATATGACTTTTTAGTGGAGGCGTTTTAGATGGGTAAAATTATTGGTATCGACTTGGGTACTACCAACTCTTGTGTAGCAATTATGGATGGTACTAAAGCACGCGTGCTGGAAAACAGCGAAGGCGATCGCACCACGCCTTCTATCATCGCTTATACCCAAGATGGTGAAACTCTGGTTGGTCAACCGGCTAAACGTCAGGCTGTCACTAACCCACAAAATACACTGTTTGCCATCAAGCGTTTGATTGGTCGTCGTTTCCAGGACGAAGAAGCGCAGCGTGATAAAGACATCATGCCGTACAAAATTATCGCAGCAGATAATGGTGACGCTTGGTTAGAAGTTAAAGGCCAGAAAATTGCACCACCGCAGATCTCTGCTGAAGTGCTGAAGAAAATGAAGAAAACGGCTGAAGATTATCTGGGCGAACCAGTAACTGAAGCGGTTATCACTGTACCTGCATACTTCAACGATGCTCAGCGTCAGGCAACTAAAGATGCTGGCCGTATCGCAGGTCTGGAAGTAAAACGTATCATCAACGAACCAACCGCTGCTGCATTGGCTTACGGTCTGGATAAAGAAGTCGGTAACCGTACTATCGCGGTTTATGACCTCGGTGGTGGTACTTTCGATATCTCTATTATCGAAATCGACGAAGTTGATGGCGAAAAAACCTTTGAAGTTCTGGCAACCAATGGTGATACCCACCTGGGTGGTGAAGACTTCGATAGCCGCTTGATCAACTATCTGGTTGAAGAATTCAAGAAAGACCAGGGTATGGATCTGCGTACCGATCCACTGGCAATGCAACGTCTGAAAGAAGCAGCTGAAAAAGCGAAAATTGAGTTGTCTTCTGCTCAGCAGACCGACGTTAACCTGCCGTACATCACGGCGGATGGCAGCGGTCCAAAACACATGAACATCAAAGTGACCCGCGCTAAGTTGGAGTCACTGGTAGAAGATTTGGTCAACCGTTCTATTGAACCACTGAAAGTGGCTCTGCAGGATGCTGGCTTGTCTGTTTCCGACATCCAGGACGTTATCCTGGTAGGTGGTCAGACTCGTATGCCAATGGTTCAGAAGAAAGTTGCTGATTTCTTCGGTAAAGAACCACGTAAAGACGTTAACCCAGATGAAGCTGTAGCGATTGGTGCGGCAGTACAGGGTGGTGTTCTGTCTGGTGAAGTGAAAGACGTTCTGTTGTTGGACGTTACCCCACTGTCACTGGGTATTGAAACCATGGGTGGTGTGATGACTCCGCTTATCACTAAAAATACCACTATCCCAACCAAGCACAGCCAGGTGTTCTCTACTGCGGAAGATAACCAGTCTGCGGTAACCATCCATGTGCTTCAGGGTGAGCGTAAACGTGCTCAGGATAACAAGTCTCTGGGTCAGTTCAATCTGGACGGTATCCAGCCGGCACCTCGCGGCATGGCGCAAATCGAAGTCACCTTCGATATTGACGCCGACGGTATTTTGCATGTGTCTGCTAAAGACAAAAATACCGGTCGTGAGCAGAAGATTACCATCAAGGCATCTTCTGGTTTGAACGAGGAAGAGATCCAGAAAATGGTTCGCGATGCTGAAGCTAACGCTGAAGCAGACCGTAAATTTGAAGAGCTGGTTCAGACCCGTAACCAAGCTGACCACCTGATTCACGGTACTCGTAAACAGTTGGAAGAAGCCGGTGACAAGCTGCCAGCAGAAGATAAAACTGCTATCGAAGATGCAGTGAAAGCACTCGAAGCGGCGCTGAAAAGCGAAGATAAAGCTGAAATCGAAGCCAAAACTCAGGCTCTGGTACAAGTTTCTGGCAAATTGCTGGAAATGGCTCAGCAGCAGCAAGCAGCCGCAGGTGGTGATGCTGGTGATACCAGTGCTAAGAAAGAAGACGACGTGGTAGACGCCGAATTCGAAGAAGTGAAAGATAAAAAATAATTGCCCTTAAGCGGGCACAGCAGTGGTAGGCCTTACTGTTGCTGGAAACCAGCACGGGCGTCGAGGAAACTCTACGCCCGTGCACGCATGTTAAGGGTAGGAAAAAAGAGAATGGCGAAGAGAGATTATTACGAGGTTTTAGGCGTTAAAAAGGACGCCGATGAACGTGAGATCAAAAAGGCCTATAAACGCCTGGCGGTAAAGTATCACCCGGACCGTAATCAGGACGAGAACGATACCGGCGAAAATTTCAAAGAAGTTAAGGAAGCCTACGAAATTCTGACCGATCCACAAAAGCGTGCAGCCTACGATCAGTATGGTCATGCTGTCTTTGAACAAGGTGGTATGGGCGGCGGCGGTTTTGGCGGTGGCGGTGCTGATTTTACTGACATTTTTGGTGATGTTTTCGGTGATATCTTTGGTGGTGGCCGTCGTCAGCGAGCTTCCCGTGGTTCAGATCTGCGCTATAACATGGATCTGACACTGGAAGAAGCGGTACGCGGTGTGACTAAAGAAATCCGCATCCCAACGCTAAATGAATGTGATGTTTGCCATGGTAGCGGTGCTAAACCGGGCAGTTCTCCGGTGACGTGTTCGACTTGCCGTGGTGCAGGTCAGGTACATATGCGCCAGGGGTTCTTCACTGTGCAGCAGGCGTGTCCTACTTGTCATGGCAGCGGTCAAATCATTAAAGATCCATGCAACAAATGTCATGGACATGGCCGTGTTGAGAAGTCAAAAACGCTGTCGGTTAAAATTCCAGCAGGCGTTGATACCGGTGACCGTATTCGTTTAAGCGGTGAAGGTGAAGCTGGCGAGCATGGCGCACCAGCAGGTGATCTGTACGTTCAGGTGCAAGTCAAAGCACACCCAATCTTCGAACGTGAAGGCAATAACCTGTATTGTGAAGTGCCGATTAACTTCGCTATGGCAGCCTTGGGCGGCGAGATTGAAGTTCCGACGTTGGATGGTCGCGTTAAGCTGAAAGTACCTGCGGAAACACAAACCGGCAAACTGTTCCGGATGCGCGGTAAAGGGGTTAAATCAGTACGTGGTGGTAGTCAAGGTGACTTGCTCTGCCGCGTTGTGGTTGAAACACCAGTGCATCTGAGTGAAAAACAGAAGCAATTGCTGCGTGAACTGGAAGAAAGTTTTGTGGGCGCAGCGGGCGAGAAAAATAGTCCTCGTTCTAAAAGCTTCTTAGACGGCGTTAAGAAATTCTTTGATGACTTGACCCGTTAATTATTAGCTAACTGGCTAATAAAAAAGAAAAATAAAAATCCTCGATGAAGTTCGGGGATTTTTTTCATCTGAGTCCTATCAAGTGATGTGATTTAAATCACTAATTGCTCGGTTTATTCGAGCATTAACTGCAATAAAAACGACTTTTTTCGAATTGATGATTATCCTAAAATCTATGAATTAATTTGTTGAGCACAAGCTCACTGTCCGATGTAAGGGAGCCATTCATTGTGACAAACATGATTCGTCAATTTTTACGCCAAGAGGCCGCGGGTGGTCTGATTTTGATTTTTGCTGCTGTTGTGGCTTTATTTATGGCCAACAGCCCACTGCAAGGTTTTTATCAGTCATTTCTTGATGTACCGGTATCAGTAAAAATAGCCTCACTGGATATCAGTAAGCCGCTGTTGCTATGGATCAATGATGGCCTAATGGCGATATTCTTCCTGGTCGTCGGCTTAGAAGTTAAGCGTGAATTGATGGAAGGCTCACTGGCTGGGCGTGATAAAGCTATTTTCCCAGCAATTGCTGCCTTAGGCGGTATGTTGGCTCCGGCCCTGATTTATTTACTGTTTAATGGGGCTGATGAAGTTACCCGCCAAGGGTGGGCAATTCCGGCTGCAACTGATATTGCTTTTGCACTGGGTGTCATGGCATTACTGGGGAACCGGGTTCCAACCAGCCTGAAAGTCTTTTTACTGGCACTGGCCATCATTGATGACTTGGGTGTCATCATTATTATTGCGTTGTTCTATACCCACGAAGTCTCACTACAAGCTTTGGGGATTGCGGCGGCGGCTATTGCGCTGTTGGGTTATATGAACTGGCGTGGAGTGGGGAAAACATCGGCTTACCTGTTAGTTGGGTTGGTGCTGTGGGTCTGCATTCTTAAATCCGGAGTACACGCGACCTTAGCCGGTGTGATTGTTGGTTTTATGATACCGCTGCACACTCAAGATAAGCGTTCGCCATCTGAGTCACTGGAACATGGCTTGCACCCGTGGGTGGCCTATTTGATTCTGCCGTTATTTGCATTTGCCAATGCGGGCGTTTCGTTACAAGGCGTTTCAATCTCAGGATTAACATCGTTACTGCCTCTGGGGATTGCGAGTGGGCTATTTATTGGTAAGCCACTGGGGATTTTCCTCTTTAGTTGGCTCGCGGTTAAGTTAGGCGTTGCTAAGCTGCCTGATGCAATCAATTTTAAGCAGATTTTTGCTGTATCAGTGTTATGCGGTATCGGTTTTACTATGTCGATATTTATCGCTTCACTGGCATTTGATGGCGCTGATATTGCTCTGACGACCTATTCCAAATTGGGCATATTACTGGGGTCTACTACTGCAGCAGTTGTAGGTTATAGCTTGTTGCGCTTGGTTTTGCCGGCGAAGAGAAAAATAACGCATTGATCAATATTTGAATGACCAGTGCCTCTACGAATGGCACTGGCATTCTACCTGATGGATTTCCAGGCTTACCGTTTGTGAAGTCTCAGAACAGGGAACGTTTAGTCGTGCATGGGGCTAGCTGGCTCACCGATATGTTAAGGGGATAACAACATGCGAATGTCGCACATCAATTTCAATCATCTTTATTATTTTTGGCAAGTTTGTAAGGAAGGCTCTGTCGTCGGGGCGGCTGAGGCTTTATTTCTAACGCCACAAACTATTACTGGGCAAATTAAAGCATTAGAGGAGCGTCTGGGCGGGAAATTATTTAAACGCCAGGGACGTGGGCTGGTGCCATCAGAATTGGGGCAATTGGTCTTTCGCTATGCTGATAAGATGTTCATGCTCAGCCATGAAATGCTGGATATCGTTAACTATCGCAAAGAATCCAACTTGTTATTTGATGTCGGCGTAGCTGATGCATTATCCAAGCGCTTAGTGAGCCAGGTATTGGAAACTGCCGTGGTGGATCATGAAAAGATTCATTTACGCTGTTTTGAATCTACTCATGAAATGTTACTGGAACAATTGAGTCAGCATAAGCTGGATATGATTTTATCGGACTGCCCAGTTGATTCCAGTCAGCAAGAAGGGTTGTTTTCAGTAAAACTTGGCGAATGCAGTGTCAGTTTTTACTGTCGCCAGCCAATTCCTGATTTGCCTTTCCCCGCTTGTTTGCAGCAAAAGAAGTTATTAATCCCTGGTCGTCGCTCGATGTTGGGGCGTAAATTATTAAATTGGATTAACAGCAAAGGGCTGCAGGTGGAAATCTTGGGGGAATTTGATGATGCGGCGTTAATGAAAGCGTTTGCTATCTATAACAACGCTATTTTTGTTGCTCCGACACTGTACGCAGCAGATACCTATGGCAAAGATGATGAAATTGTCGAGATTGGTCGTTTAGATAATGTACAGGAAGAGTATTACGTTATTTTCGCCGAGCGAATGATTCAACATCCAGCAGTGCAGCGGGTATGTAACAAAGATTTTTCTGCACTTTTTAGCGGTTAGGCAGATTGGTTCAAGTCGTAAATTGCACCGCTACCGGTTACTCGTAACCAGGATAAGTTTTTCGATTTGATGAGTCAGCCAAATTTTAGATATAAAAAAACCGGCCTAGGCCGGTCTTTTTACGAAGCAGCCAACGTAATGCATTACTGCATTGCGTTGATTTGCGCTGCCAAGTTTGACTTATGGCGCGCTGCTTTGTTTTTGTGGATCAGACCTTTACTGGACTGACGATCCACGATTGGTTGCATCTCATTAAATGCTTTTTGCGCTGTGTCTTTATCGCCAGCTGCGATTGCCGCATACACCTTCTTAATGAAGGTACGCACCATTGAGCGACGGCTAGCGTTATGCTTGCGGCGTTTCTCAGACTGTACGGCGCGTTTCTTAGCTGATTTGATATTAGCCAAGGTCCAACTCCCAAATATATTCTATTGAGGACAATTCAAAGGCCAAGGAATATGCCCTTTTAGCCTTCGTTTGTCAATGGATTTGTGCAAATAAGCGCCGTTTGTACGGGCGGCACTTGCTACGTTGTGATGGAGCGGGATTTTACCAGCTTCGCGCTGTGGAATACAGTCTTTCGAAAGAAAATTCCACAGTTCACTGCCTTGAAGGGATTCGACGGTGGTTCTTGTAAAGATCTCAGCCTGCTTCTGTATTCAACGGCGTGCGTATTCTACAGGATAAAGTCAGTAAAAGGGATTTTACCTGCGTAATTTTCGCAAAATGGTATGACTTTCGGTTAAAGGTACCAATCGCGGGTTAACCTTAACCGCTGTACAAGGTATAATCCGGCGATTTCCACTGTTTTGAGCCAGCTATGGAGCTAATTCGCGGTATACATAATATCCGGGCACGCCACCATGGTTGCGTGCTAACTATCGGTAACTTTGATGGTGTCCATCGCGGACATCAAGCCTTATTGGAGCAGTTAAAGCGCGAAGGTCAGCGTTTGGGGCTGCCCGTTATGGTCATGATATTTGAACCGCAACCACTGGAATTGTTTGCAGCGGATAAAGCACCAGCTCGATTGACGCGTTTACGCGATAAAGCCAGATATTTGGCGAAAGCCGGTGTTGACTATCTATTGTGCGTTAAATTTGATCCGCGTTTTGCAGCTAATACTGCGCAAGCTTTTGTTGCCCAGTTGCTGGTAGAGAAGTTGGGTGTTAAGTTTTTAACTGTTGGTGATGATTTCCGCTTCGGCGCAGGGCGTCAGGGGGATTTTCAACTGTTACAACAAGCGGGTGCTGAATTTGGTTTTGATGTTATCAGCACAGATAGCTTTTGTGATGGTGGATTGCGTATTAGCAGCACGGCGATTCGTCAGGCGCTTTATGACGACGATTTGGTGCTGGCTGAGACACTGCTTGGTCACCCATACAGTATTTCCGGCCGAGTGGTTCACGGTGACGAACTGGGGCGGACGATAGGTTTCCCCACGGCGAATTTGCCGTTAAAACGTTTAGTTGCTCCAGTAAAAGGAGTGTATGCGGTTGAGGTCTATGGCTTGGGTCCAAAGTCATTGCCCGGTGTTGCCAATATTGGTACTCGGCCTACCGTTGCTGGTGTTCGCCAGCAGCTAGAGGTTCATCTGCTTGATGTAACTATGGATCTTTATGGGCGCCATATTGATGTGGTGCTCCGCGCAAAACTGCGCAACGAACAGCGTTTTGCTTCTCTCGATGCGTTGAAGCAGCAAATCGCCAATGATGTGGTGACGGCCCGAACATTTTTCGGGCTAAAGACACCGGTTTAATATTTCTAGCCGAAACGGAACCGAGAATCTAATGAGTGACTACAAGAATACCCTGAATTTGCCTGAAACAGGGTTCCCGATGCGCGGCGATCTGGCTAAGCGTGAACCTGACATGCTGAAACGTTGGTATGAGCAGGATCTGTACGGGATTATTCGTACAGCCAAAAAGGGTAAAAAGACCTTTATTTTGCACGACGGCCCTCCTTATGCGAACGGCAACATTCACATTGGTCACTCTGTTAACAAAATTCTCAAAGATATTATTGTTAAAGCGAAAGGAATGTCCGGCTACGACTCACCTTATATTCCAGGTTGGGACTGCCACGGCCTGCCGATCGAGTTAAAAGTTGAACAATTAATTGGGAAGCCGGGCGAAAAAGTCAGTGCCGCGGAGTTCCGTGCTGCTTGCCGTAAATACGCAGCGGAGCAAGTTGAAGGCCAAAAGAAAGATTTCATCCGCTTGGGTGTGTTGGGCGATTGGGACCATCCTTACCTAACGATGGATTTCAAAACCGAAGCCAATATCATTCGTGCGTTAAGCAAAATCATTGATAACGGTCACTTGCACAAAGGCGCTAAGCCAGTGCACTGGTGTACTGATTGCGGTTCGTCACTGGCTGAAGCTGAAGTCGAATATTACGACAAAACCTCGCCTTCCATTGATGTGCGTTTTAACGCGGTCGATGTGGCGGCAGTGAGCGCTAAATTCGGTGCAGCAAATGCTAATGGCCCGATTTCACTGGTTATTTGGACCACCACGCCGTGGACCTTACCTGCGAACCGTGCAATTTCACTGAATGCTGAATACAACTATCAGTTGGTGCAGGTTGAAGGCGAATGCCTGATTCTGGCAGAAGATCTGGTTGAGAGCGTCATGAAGCGCGCTGGCATTGCTGAGTGGACGGTATTGGGTAGCTGCAAAGGTTCTGATCTGGAACTGCTGCGCTTCAATCACCCGTTTATGGGCTTCGATGTTCCAGCAATCTTGGGCGACCATGTCACACTGGATGCCGGTACTGGCGCAGTTCATACCGCACCAGGCCACGGCCCGGATGACTTTGTTATCGGCCAGAAATATGGTTTGGAAGTGGCTAACCCGGTTGGCCCGAACGGCTGCTATTTGGCGGGGACTTACCCAACACTGGATGGCCTGTTTGTTTTTAAAGCCAATGATGTGATTGTTGAGTTGCTGCGCGAAAAAGGCGCATTGCTGAAAGTTGAAAAACTGGTTCACAGCTATCCATGTTGCTGGCGTCATAAAACACCCATCATCTTCCGAGCTACCCCGCAATGGTTCATCAGCATGGATCAAAAAGGTCTGCGTAAGCAGTCGTTGGAAGAGATCAAAGGTGTGCAGTGGATCCCTGATTGGGGTCAGGCGCGTATCGAAACCATGGTAGCAAACCGCCCAGATTGGTGTATCTCGCGCCAGCGTACTTGGGGCGTACCAATGTCTCTGTTTGTGCATAAAGAGACTGAAGCGCTTCATCCACGTAGCACTGAGTTGATGGAAGAAGTTGCTAAGCGTGTAGAGCAAGACGGCATTCAAGCCTGGTGGGATCTGGATCCGGCCGAGATTCTGGGTGCTGATGCAGCTGATTACGTTAAAGTTCCAGACACTCTGGACGTATGGTTTGACTCCGGTTCAACCCACTCTTCTGTAGTCGATGCTCGCCCTGAGTTTGGTGGCCATAGCCCAGATATGTATCTGGAAGGTTCTGACCAACACCGCGGCTGGTTTATGTCCTCACTGATGATTGCGACTGCGATGAAGGGTAAAGCACCTTATCGTCAGGTACTGACTCATGGTTTCACCGTGGATGGTCAGGGGCGTAAAATGTCCAAATCCATCGGTAATACTATCAGCCCGCAAGATGTGATGAATAAATTGGGTGGCGACATCCTGCGCCTGTGGGTGGCATCAACCGATTACACCGGTGAAATCGCTGTTTCTGATGAAATTCTGAAACGCTCTGCTGACTCTTATCGTCGTATTCGTAACACTGCGCGCTTCTTGCTGGCTAACCTGAATGGATTTGATCCGGCGTTGCATCAGGTGAAACCAGAAGAGATGGTAGTAGTAGACCGCTGGGCTGTAGGCCGTGCGCAAGCTGCGCAAGCCGAGATTATGGAAGCGTACGAAAACTATGATTTCCACTTGGTAGTGCAGCGCCTGATGCAGTTCTGCTCGGTTGAAATGGGATCGTTCTACCTCGATATCATTAAAGACCGCCAGTACACCGCGAAAGGCGATAGCGTTGCGCGTCGTAGCTGTCAGACAGCACTGTTCCATATTGCCGAAGCTTTGGTGCGCTGGATGGCTCCTATCATGTCCTTTACCGCAGACGAAATCTGGAACGAAATGCCGGGTGAGCGTCCACAGTATGTCTTCACGGAAGAGTGGTATGACGGTCTGTTCGGGTTGGCGGGTGATGAAAGTATGAACGATACTTTCTGGGCTGAGCTGTTAAAAGTGCGTGGCGAAGTCAACAAGGTGCTGGAGCAAGCGCGTAGTGATAAACGTATCGGCGGTTCGTTAGAAGCTGCAGTGACACTGTTTGCCACACCGGAGCTGGCTGCCCGTCTGAATAGCTTGCAAGATGAGCTGCGTTTTGTGTTGCTGACGTCAGCGGCCAAAGTTGCAAATTATGCTGATGCCGGTGATGATGCGCTGCAAAGCGAGCTGATCTCTGGGCTGAAAATTACCTTTAATAAAGCTGATGGTGAGAAGTGTCCGCGTTGCTGGCACTACACTCAAGACATCGGTTTGGTAGCGGAACATGCTGAACTGTGCGGCCGCTGTGTCACTAACGTTGCCGGCGACGGTGAAGAGCGTAAGTACGCCTAATGAGTAAACCTATTTGTTCGACCGGATTGCGCTGGTTATGGCTGGCTGTGCTGGTGGTGATTGTCGATCTCAGTAGCAAACAGTGGGTTATGACCCACTTTGCGCTGTATGAGTCTGTGCCACTGATTCCTTTTTTCAACCTGACCTACGCGCAGAACTTTGGCGCAGCATTTAGCTTCCTCGCGGATAAAAGTGGCTGGCAGCGTTGGTTCTTTGCCGGGATAGCTATCGGTATTTCAGTTCTATTAATGGTGCTGATGTATCGTTCTACTGCCAAGCAGCGTTTGCTCAATTGCGCTTATGCTCTGATTATCGGTGGGGCATTAGGTAACTTATTTGATCGTATGGTGCATGGCGCGGTGATCGACTTTATTGATTTCCACGTCAATAACTGGCATTTCCCGACATTTAACATCGCCGATACAGCAATTTGTATCGGTGCTGCATTGGTCATATTTGAAGGCTTTATAAGCCCGGCTGAAAAAACGGCGATGAATAAAGGTGAGTGATATGTCAGAGCGGGTACAAGACCATTTTATCCAAGACAAGAGTGCTGTATTGGTGCATTTCACTCTGAAACTGGAAGATGGTTCAACGGCAGAATCAACTCATATTCACGGTAAACCCGCGCTCTTTCGGTTAGGCGATAACAGCCTTTCCGATGCGCTGGAGCAGCAGTTGATTGGCTTGAAAGTGGGTGACAAACACGCTTTCAGCTTACAACCTGAAGATGCATTCGGTTTAGAAAGCCCTGATTTAATTCAGTATTTTACGCAACGTGATTTTGCACAAACCGGTGTGCCGGATGCGGGGACGATTATGCTGTTTACCACTCGTGATGGCAGTGAAATGCCGGGCGTGGTGCGGGAAGTCGCAGAAGAGTCGATTACTGTTGATTTTAATCACCCGTTGGCAGGGCATATCGTCAGCTTTGACATTGAAGTGCTGGAGATAGACCCCCAACAGGAGGCAATGCATGCAGATATTGCTGGCTAATCCACGCGGCTTTTGTGCCGGAGTTGATCGGGCTATCAGTATTGTTGAACGCGCGATTGAGATGTATGGCGCGCCAATCTATGTACGTCATGAAGTGGTACATAACCGCTATGTGGTTGATAGCCTGCGCGAGCGCGGGGCTATTTTTATCGAGGATATCGCTGAGGTGCCAGATGGCTCCATTTTGATTTTCTCGGCCCATGGTGTGTCACAAGCGGTGCGAGCCGAAGCCCGTGCCCGTGAATTGACGATGCTGTTTGACGCAACTTGTCCCTTGGTCACTAAAGTCCATATGGAAGTTGCGCGCGCTAGCCGCAAAGGGAAAGAAGCTATCCTGATTGGTCATGCTGGCCATCCGGAAGTTGAAGGCACGATGGGGCAATACAACAACCCGAAAGGGGGAATGTATTTGGTCGAGTCGCCTGATGATGTTTGGAAACTGAATGTTAAAGATGAGAATAACCTCTGCTTTATGACTCAGACCACTTTGTCAGTTGATGATACTTCCGCTGTTATTGATGCTTTACACCGGCGTTTCCCGAAGATTGTCGGCCCACGTAAAGATGATATCTGCTACGCCACAACTAACCGCCAGGAAGCGGTGCGGAATTTGGCGAATGATGCAGATGTCGTATTGGTGGTGGGATCGAAAAACTCATCTAACTCAAACCGGTTAGCTGAACTCGCGCAACGTATGGGTAAACCTGCTTATCTGATTGATTCGGCAGCTGATATCCAAGAGTCATGGTTACAGAATGCGCAATGCATTGGCGTGACCGCAGGAGCCTCTGCACCCGATATTTTGGTACAGCAAGTGATTGCCCGCTTACAAGCGCTTGGTGCGGGTGGGTCGGTTGAGCTTCGTGGCCGCGAAGAAAGTATCGTATTCGAAGTCCCAAAAGAGTTACGCGTTGAGGTTAAGCAGATCGATTGATCTCAGATATGCATCTCATAACTCATATCAAGCAGCCCTGGTGGCTGCTTTTTTATGGCTGTATTTCGGCATAACTGCATGAATATGCGAAATAACTGCACAATATCAAATGGCGTACTATGGAGATAAGGCCATCTGGGTTAAGCGCAGGGGTAACTATGAAAATGATGAGAACGCAGGTTAATTAATGTTATGTAAGGAATTAAGTGGTTTCACTGATAAAAGCAGACGTATATCATTTTTTTCTAATACAGATTAAATAGGCTGGCAGAGTCCATGACGGGCGGCTAATCTGAACCCTTGTCAGGGTAGATGACACAATATTGGGAGAACTCATGACTAATTCAACAATTCGCATCGCCGTTGTCGGTGCAGGCGGCCGTATGGGTCGACAGCTTATTCAGGCAATCACGCAAACTAAAGGTGTTGTGCTGGGTGCCGCAGTAGAGCGCGCGGGGTCCACTCTGGTGGGAAGTGATGCGGGTGAACTGGCCGGAACCGGTTTGCTAAATATCGCCGTAAGTGATGATTTATCTAAAGTAACTGATCATTTTGATGTGTTGATCGACTTTACTCGACCAGAGGGCACTCTGGAACATTTAGCCATTTGCCGCGCACATCATAAGGCAATGGTGATTGGAACCACCGGTTTTGATGATGCCGGTAAAGCCGCCATCAGCGCCGCATCAGCAGAGATTGGTATTGTCTTCGCTGCAAACTTTAGTGTTGGGGTCAATGTGGTACTTAAGCTGCTTGAAAAAGCCGCCAAAGTGATGGGCGATTACACTGATATCGAAATTATTGAAGCGCATCACCGCTTTAAAGTTGATGCGCCGTCAGGGACCGCGTTAGCGATGGGTGAGGCTATTGCTGAATCCTTAGGACGGTCACTGAAAGATTGCGCAGTTTATACCCGCGAAGGCCATACCGGAGAACGCAAACCAGGCACTATTGGTTTTGCGACAGTGCGTGCTGGCGATATTGTCGGGGAGCACACCGCCATGTTTGCCGACATTGGCGAACGGGTTGAAATCACCCATAAAGCCACTAGCCGCATGACTTTTGCAAATGGTGCCGTTAAATCTGCCATATGGCTCTCTAATCATGATAATGGCATGTTTGATATGCGAGATGTACTGAGTTTGAATGAACTTTAAAGGTGTAAAGCACAACCCGTGATGTGGTTGTTTTTATCATAATCATATGATAACAGGGCAATATTTTATTGTCCTTTTTTATTTGTTTATGTAATTACATGTTTTATTCTTTTTTTTATACGTAATGTCGTTTTTATTATGTTTCATCTTGGTTTTTTATCTTTTAGTGTCCTCATTATCTATTAGTACTCGTTTTCATCACTTCAGAACGATTTTTTTCAGTCACATACTCTCGCAACCGTTTACTATGCTAAGTTAGCATGTGTTTTTGCCGCTATAATCGTCTCATTTTAATGAGAACGGTAAAAAACAGAGAAAAAATGGCACTTTGGCTAGACAAGAGCGTCACTCATCATTAAAATGCGCCCAATTTGCCAAAAATTAGCTTTGAGGGCGGTTTTTGCATTGATTTAGGTCGCTAGATATGAATTAATATGCAAATAATGTGACTGTTTATTCCTTGGAGGATGTTTTGATTAAGTCAGCGCTATTGGTTCTCGAAGACGGAACCCAATTTCACGGTCGGGCCATCGGGGCAGAAGGTACGGCAGTGGGGGAAGTGGTCTTCAATACGTCGATGACCGGTTATCAAGAAATCCTTACTGATCCTTCCTACTCCCGCCAGATCGTCACTCTTACTTATCCTCATATCGGCAATGTCGGCACCAATGCCTCCGATGAAGAATCCTCCGCAGTACACGCCCAAGGTCTTGTTATTCGCGACCTGCCATTGATTGCCAGCAATTACCGTAATGAAGAAGGCTTATCTGAGTATCTCAAGCGCCACAATATTGTAGCGATTGCAGATATCGATACACGTAAGCTGACACGGTTGCTGCGTGAGAAGGGCGCGCAAAACGGCTGTATTATTGTGGGTGACTTATCAGATGCTGCGCTGGCGCTGGAAAAAGCAAAAGCATTCCCGGGCTTGAAAGGGATGGATCTGGCTAAAGAAGTGACCACCAAAGAAGTGTATCAATGGCTGCAAGGCAGCTGGGCTCTGGAAGGCGACTTACCGGCAGCGAAACAACCTGAAGATCTGCCATTCCATGTTGTGGCGTACGACTACGGTGTAAAACGCAATATTCTGCGCATGCTAGTTGACCGTGGTTGCCGCCTGACCATTGTTCCGGCGCAGACCCCGGCTGAAGACGTCCTGAAGTTAAATCCAGATGGCATTTTCTTATCCAACGGCCCAGGTGACCCAGAGCCATGCGATTATGCTATCGCGGCGATTAAACGCTTCCTGGAAACTGATATTCCGGTATTTGGTATCTGTTTAGGCCATCAACTGCTGGCTCTGGCTAGCGGTGCGAAAACCGTAAAAATGAAATTTGGTCATCATGGCGGCAACCACCCAGTGAAAGATTTGGATGCCAATTGCGTGATGATCACTGCGCAGAACCATGGTTTCGCCGTCGATGAAACCACATTGCCGTCCAACCTACGCACTACCCACGTTTCTTTATTCGATGGCTCCCTGCAAGGGATTCACCGTACCGATAAAGCAGCTTTCAGCTTCCAGGGTCACCCTGAAGCCAGCCCTGGGCCGCACGATGCCGCTCCGCTGTTTGATCACTTTATCGAGCTGATTGAAGCTTATCGCGCGACAGCCGCTAGCCATACTAATAAATAATCAGGAGCGCCAAACCATGCCAAAACGTACAGATATAAAAAGCATCCTGATTCTGGGCGCAGGCCCAATCGTTATCGGCCAGGCTTGTGAGTTTGACTACTCCGGTGCCCAGGCTTGTAAAGCGCTGCGTGAAGAGGGTTACCGCGTTATCTTGGTAAACTCTAACCCTGCCACAATCATGACTGACCCGGAAATGGCTGATGCAACTTATATAGAGCCGATTCACTGGGAAGTTGTGCGCAAAATCATTGAAAAAGAGCGCCCAGACGCAGTATTGCCAACTATGGGCGGCCAAACCGCACTGAACTGCGCACTAGAATTGGAGCGTCAAGGCGTGCTGGCTGAATTCGGTGTCACCATGATTGGTGCAACCGCTGATGCTATCGATAAAGCTGAAGACCGCCGTCGCTTTGATATCGCGATGAAAAAAATTGGTCTGGATACCGCTCGTTCAGGTATCGCGCACAATATGGAAGAAGCCCTCGCCGTTGCGGCTGATGTAGGTTTCCCGTGCATTATCCGCCCATCCTTTACCATGGGGGGCACCGGTGGCGGTATCGCGTATAACCGCGAAGAGTTTGAAGAAATTTGCGAGCGCGGCCTGGATTTATCGCCAACCAAAGAGTTGCTGATTGACGAGTCACTGATTGGTTGGAAAGAGTATGAGATGGAAGTTGTTCGCGATAAAAACGACAACTGTATCATTGTCTGCTCCATCGAGAACTTCGATGCCATGGGTATTCATACCGGCGACTCCATCACTGTGGCACCGGCGCAGACTCTGACTGATAAAGAATATCAAATCATGCGTAATGCCTCGATGGCAGTGCTGCGTGAAATCGGCGTAGAGACTGGCGGCTCCAACGTGCAGTTCTCGGTTAATCCGAAAAATGGTCGTTTGATCGTCATTGAAATGAACCCACGCGTATCTCGCTCTTCCGCTTTGGCATCTAAAGCCACTGGCTTCCCAATTGCCAAGATTGCTGCCAAGCTGGCAGTGGGTTACACGCTTGATGAATTGATGAATGACATCACTGGTGGCCGCACTCCGGCTTCCTTCGAGCCATCTATCGACTATGTCGTCACTAAAATCCCTCGCTTTAACTTCGAAAAATTCGCCGGTAGTAATGACCGCCTGACAACCCAGATGAAATCTGTGGGTGAAGTGATGGCCATTGGTCGTACTCAGCAGGAATCATTGCAAAAAGCACTGCGCGGTTTGGAAGTGGGTGCGACCGGTTTTGACCCTAAAGTCAGCCTTGATGATCCAGAAGCCCTGACTAAAATTCGCCGTGAATTGAAAGAAGCAGGTTCTGACCGAATTTGGTATATCGCCGATGCATTTCGTGCCGGTATGTCTGTTGATGGTGTCTTTAACCTGACCAACGTCGACCGCTGGTTCCTGGTTCAGATTGAAGAGCTGGTGCGTCTGGAAGAGAACGTAGCAGAACTTGGTATCAATGGCTTGACCGCAGAGTTCATGCGTCACTTGAAACGCAAAGGTTTTGCCGATGCTCGCCTGGCGAAGTTGGTCGGTGCGGCTGAAAGTGAAGTGCGCAAGTTGCGTTACAAGTATGGTTTGCACCCGGTTTATAAACGTGTAGATACCTGTGCGGCCGAATTCTCAACCGACACCGCCTACATGTATTCGACTTACGAGGAAGAGTGCGAATCCAATCCAACCAGCGATCGCCCGAAAATTATGGTGCTGGGTGGCGGCCCGAACCGTATCGGTCAAGGGATTGAATTCGACTATTGCTGTGTACATGCGTCACTGGCACTGCGTGAAGACGGTTATGAAACCATCATGGTGAACTGTAACCCTGAAACGGTTTCTACTGACTACGACACCTCTGACCGCCTCTATTTTGAATCGGTGACACTGGAAGACGTGCTGGAAATCGTCCGTATCGAGAAACCGCAAGGTGTAATCGTGCAATACGGCGGTCAAACACCATTGAAATTAGCGCGTGAATTGGAAGCTGCCGGTGTGCCGATTATCGGTACCAGCCCGGATGCTATTGACCGTGCCGAAGACCGCGAGCGTTTCCAGCAGGCAGTAAACCGTCTGGGCTTGAAACAACCGGCTAACGCTACAGTAGCGACTATCGAGCAAGCAGTTGAAAAAGCAGCAGGTTTGGGTTATCCGCTGGTGGTTCGCCCATCTTATGTGTTGGGCGGCCGCGCCATGGAAATCGTTTATGACGAAGTTGACCTGCGCCGTTACTTCCAAAATGCGGTAAGTGTGTCAAATGATGCGCCAGTATTGCTCGACCGCTTCCTTGATGATGCGGTAGAAGTGGATGTAGATGCTATTTGTGATGGCGAGCGCGTGTTAATTGGCGGCATTATGGAGCACATTGAGCAAGCAGGGGTTCATTCCGGTGACTCAGCATGTTCATTGCCGGCTTACACCCTGAGCAAGGAAATTCAGGATGTGATGCGCCAGCAAGTGGAAAAATTGGCCTTTGAACTTTGTGTCCGCGGCTTGATGAACGTGCAGTTTGCGGTAAAAAATAACGAAGTTTATCTGATTGAAGTCAACCCACGGGCAGCTCGTACTGTGCCATTCGTTTCTAAAGCAACTGGCATGCCGCTGGCAAAAATTGCCGCGCGCGTGATGGTAGGGCAGACACTGGCGCAGCAAGGTGTTCTGGAAGAGATTATTCCGCCTTATTATTCGGTAAAAGAAGTGGTGTTGCCATTCAACAAATTCCCTGGTGTTGACCCGATTTTAGGGCCAGAAATGCGCTCTACCGGTGAAGTCATGGGGGTTGGCCGTACCTTCGCCGAAGCTTTCTCTAAAGCTATGCTGGGCAGTCAGTCTGGTATGAAAAAGAGTGGCCGTGCACTGTTATCCGTGCGCGAGGGTGATAAGCATCGGGTTGTTGATTTAGCGGCCAAGTTGCTGAAACAGGGCTTTGAACTGGATGCCACTCACGGTACCGCGGTGGTGTTGGGCGAGGCTGGAATAAATCCACGTCTGGTCAACAAGGTGCATGAAGGTCGTCCACACATTCAGGACCGAATCAAGAATGGTGAGTACACTTATATCGTGAATACCACAGCCGGGCGTCAGGCGATTGAAGATTCCAAACTGATCCGTCGCAGTGCTCTGCAATATAAGGTGCATTATGACACCACCTTGAACGGCGGCTTCGCCACGGCGATGGCACTGAATGCTGACCCAACCGAGCAAGTGATTTCAGTACAAGAAATGCATGCCAAGATTAAGAAGATGAAAGGTTAATCTTCGGCATAAATAGCAGGGCGATGGAGACATCGCCCTTTTTTATGCTCGCTATTTAGTGAACTGCGGCTTTTAACCACAAGAACAGTATTATTCATAAACAATAATATTGTTCATAAACAACATTGATCTTCACCAATGTTAGCTCTCACTGAATTGTAGATAGTAGGCTCAGGGGCAGTTCAATGCTGGTGCTGCTAGCTTAGTGCCACTTTAATACCCAGGCCGATTAACAGGCCGCCCAGCAATTTATCGACAACTTTTTGTACTTTTGCCAAACCACGGCGGACTGGCGCACTTTGAATCAGAATCACCAGCAAAGGCCACCAAATAACGGCCAGTACCCAGATGATTGAGGCGTACCACAGTTTTTCACCCACGCCGGAGTTAATCTGTAATATTTGTGTGAAAACGGCGAGGAAGAAGAGAGTTGCTTTGGGATTTAATAGATTGCATAGGTATCCCTGCAAGAAGGCAGCTTTCAATGTGATGGGGGATTGTGTCGCGTTATCGATGCTGAACTTACTTTCTCCGCGCGATAGCAGTGCCTGGATACCAATCCAGATCAAGTAGCAGGCTCCGGCATATTTCAGAAAATTGAACAGCCATGGGGTGGTGGTGATAACGACCGCCAGGCCAGCCACACAATAAGACATATGTGTAGCGACACCCAAAATTACGCCGAGCGCTGTCATCATTGCTGCGGAGCGGCGATAGCGGGCAGCGTTTTTAATGACTAAAAAGAAATCGGGGCCGGGGGAGATCATCCCCAATGTAGCAATAGTCGCGACGAATAAAGAGGTTTCTAGCATAAGGATTACCGAGTGAGAGTGGGGCATTTTGACGATAATAGCGCTACCGAGAGTTCCCTGCATTATTCTTATTTGCCCAAGGGGCTGAGTTGTCAGTCAGATGGCATTGAGCATTTATCTTTTACTCTTTTGATGGACAGTGATGCACGAATATGAGCTTGGATAATGTGATAAGCGGTGAGATACCAAATCAGAAGCAGCGGGAAATTACACGGTTGTGTATCAAATGTGCGCTGTTGCTGCTACAACACGGTGCAGAAAGTATGCTGGTTGAGCAATTATCCGCGCGCCTTGGTATCGCCTTGGGGATGGACAGTGTTGAAAGTTCTATCTCAGCCAATGCCGTCGTATTAACCACCATTAGCGAGGGGAATTGCCTAACTTCCACGCGCAAGAATACTGACCGTGGTATCAATATGCATGTTGTGACAGAGGTGCAGCATATTGTGATCATGGCGGAGCACCATTTGTTGGATGTAAAAGATGTAGAAAAACGCCTTGAAAATATTAAACCGCTACGTTACCCGCGCTGGCTGGTAGTGGTGATGGTCGCCTTATCATGTGGTTGTTTTAGCAAGCTAAATGGTGGCGGTTGGGATGCGTTTTCCATCACTTTTTTAGCCAGTGGGCTGGCGATGTTTGTGCGCCAAAGTTTAACCGCCCGGCATATGAATCCGCTAATTAACTTCTGTATCACGGCTTTTGTCGCGACATCGGTCTCCGGGCTATTAATGCGTTTACCATTTTTCCAACAGGCATCGAGTGTGGCAATGGCGGCTAGCGTGTTGCTGTTAGTGCCCGGATTCCCGTTGATCAATGCGGTCGCCGATATGTTCAAGGGCCACGTTAATACGGGGCTGGCTCGCTGGGCAATGGCCAGTTTACTCACGTTATCAACCTGTATTGGGGTGATATTTGCGATGGCGACGTGGGGACTGCGGGGGTGGTGATGAGTTTACTCTGGGCATTATTGCAAGATATGGTATTGGCGGCTATTCCAGCACTGGGTTTCGCGATGGTATTTAATGTGCCGGTGCGGGCATTACGTTATTGCGCATTACTGGGCGCACTGGGGCATGGTTCGCGCATGTTGATGATCCATTTTGGTATGGATATTGAACCGGCTTCATTATTAGCTTCAATTATGATCGGAATGATTGGGATCAATTGGTCGCGCTGGTTGTTGGCTCATCCAAAAGTCTTCACTGTAGCAGCCGTTATACCCATGTTTCCTGGGATTTCTGCCTATACCGCAATGATATCGGTTGTTGAGATTTCTCATTTGGGTTATAGCGAAGTTTTGATGTCCACTATGGTAACCAATTTCTTAAAGGCGTCATTTATTGTTGGTTCGTTATCGATTGGTTTATCCTTGCCAGGATTATGGTTATATCGCAAACGTCCTGGTGTATAAGGTTTTTTTCTGTCTCTGTTTTTGTAGTGGGCTAAGAGCAGTCTTATATGTGTAATTAGCCTGCTTATCGCTATCGACGCTGGATTAGGCTTTACGTATAGTGTGAGCAATTTTTCGGTACTGGCTCTCGCAGCCTACAGGGTTTAACAATGATTATCAGCCTGATTGCTGCATTAGCAGCGGATCGCGTTATTGGTATGGAAAACGCCATGCCATGGCACTTACCAGCCGATTTAGCCTGGTTCAAACGTAACACGCTAAATAAACCGGTAATTATGGGTCGCAAGACATTCGAATCTATTGGTCGCCCTTTGCCGGGGCGGTTGAATATTGTTATCAGTAGCCAACCGGGAACGGATGACCGGGTAACGTGGGCAACCTCTATTGACGACGCACTCGCTTTGGCAGGTGATGCCGAAGAAGTGATGGTGATGGGTGGGGGCCGTGTTTATAAGCAATTCTTAGACCGCGCTAACCGTATGTATCTTACTCACATTGATGCAGAAGTTGGGGGCGATACCCATTTCCCAGATTATGAGCCAGATGAGTGGGAAAGCACCTTTAGTGAGTTCCATGATGCAGACGAGGCTAATTCACACAGCTATTGTTTCGAGATCCTTGAACGTCGCTAATTGCAGCTGTAATCTGAAATGAGAAAAAGCCTGTTTATTAGCAGGCTTTTTTAATTTTCATTATCTAATTATTTATATCTTACAAGTAACTAGAGGGATCTTTTGCTGCTGCGGCTATTTCGTCAGCATTGGTTATTTCAGCTTCAACTTTGAAAGCGGGTTGTGTGAAATAACGTTTATCTTCCCAACGAAGCAGGGTTAAATTGCCTCCCCAGCAACATCCAGTATCCAGCCCATAAATTCCTTCTGGTACACCTTTCCCTTCCAATGATGCCCAGTGGCCAAAGATAATCGAATACTCAGGGCTGACCCGCCGTGGTAGCTCAAACCAAGGTTTAAGTGGGGCAGGAGCATTTTCTGGTGTGTCCTTACAGATCATATCCAGTTGCCCATTTGGGAAGCAAAAACGCATGCGGGTCAATGCATTAGTGCTAAAACGTAAGCGTGCTAGCCCCGTCAACTCGGGTGACCAGTTATTGGGCATATCACCGTACATTGCGTCCAGAAAGAGTGGATAGCTGTCACTACTCAAGACAGATTCTACTTCACGGGCACACATCTGGGCCGTTTCGATATCCCACTGAGGGGTGATACCGGCGTGAGCCATAATTAATTTTAGTTTGTCATCAACCTGCAAAACTGGTTGGCGGCGTAACCAATTAATCAGCTCGTCAGCATCAGGGGCTTCAAGCAGTGGTGTGATGCGGTCTTTAGGTTTGTTACGGCTAATGCCAGCGTAAACTGCCAATAAGTGTAGGTCATGGTTACCCAGAACCATACGAACGGCTGACCCTAATGAACGGACATAACGTAATACATCCAGTGAAGCGGGGCCGCGAGCAACTAAATCGCCGGTCAACCACAAGGTATCGTGTTGCGGATCAAAGTCCACTTGCGCTAATAGCGCAAGCAACTCGTCAAGGCAGCCGTGAACATCGCCAATAAGATAAGTAGACATAGTTGAGGTCAGGATTAATGGATTAGTGTTGGGATCGCTAAGCGGAACACCGGAATCACAGTACGGAACGCCTGACCAAGGTGATCAACCATCTCATAATGCCCTTCCATGGTACCCAGCGGCGTTTCTAGCACAGCCCCGCTGGTGTATTGGAACTCGTTACCTGGCAGGATCAACGGCTGTTCACCGATAACTCCTTCGCCCTGAACTTCTGTCTGCCGGCCATTACTATTAGTAATTAACCAATAGCGGCCCATAAGTTGCACATTTGAACGGCCCAGATTACGAATCGTCACGGTATAGGCAAAGACGAAACGTTCCTCGTCTGGTATCGACTGGGTTTCCACATAGATACTTTGCACCTGTACACAAACGCGGGGCTGTTCAATCATAATGTGCTCCTGCTTATTCTTGCGGTGTCGATTGAGCTGAAAGCCAGTTAGCCAGCTTACAGTATTGCGCTACCGAAATATTCTCTGCCCGTAGTATCGGGTCAATACCTAATTCGATTAGCTGCTCTGGAGTGAATAGATCACCCAAGCTGTTACGCACGGTTTTCCGGCGTTGGTTGAAAGCTTGTGTCGTAATACGGCTAAGCATACGCACATCACCGACCGGATTCGGTGTATTCACATGCGGGATTAGACGCACTACAGCTGAATCCACTTTTGGGGCTGGAGTAAAGGCAGTTGGCGGTACTTCCAACACAGGGATGACGTTGCAATAATATTGCGCCATGACTGTCAAACGACCATAAGCTTTACTGTTAGGCCCGGCAACCAAGCGATTAACCACCTCTTTTTGCAACATGAAATGCATGTCACGAATAGCAGAAGTATAGCTGAAAAGATGGAACATCAGTGGGGTAGAGATGTTGTATGGCAGGTTACCAAATACCCGTAATGGCTGCCCAGCAATCTCGGCCAATTCAGAAAAATTGATTTTCATCGCATCTTCTTGATGGATAGTGAGCTTATCTTTCAGTTGAGGATGGCTGGCCAGACGAGCAGCTAAGTCGCGGTCCAACTCAATGACCGTCATATGATCCATGCGAGCTGCTACGGGTTCAGTTAATGCACCTAAACCGGGGCCAATCTCAACTACCGCTTCACCTGGAACCGGATGGATAGCGGAGACAATGCTGTCGATGACAAACTGATCGTTTAAAAAGTTTTGTCCAAAGCGTTTGCGGGCAAAATGCCCTTGGTGGACTCTATTATTCATTGCTGTTATTTATCATTTTAATGGCTAAATTTAATGCCGTAATGAAACTACCAACATCGGCAGTACCGGTTGCGGCGAGTTCTAAAGCGGTACCGTGATCCACAGAAGTGCGGATAAAAGGTAAACCGAGAGTGATATTAACGGCCCGACCAAACCCTTGATATTTCAGTACTGGTAGCCCTTGGTCATGATACATGGCCAGAACGGCATCTGCATGTTGCAGATATTTGGGCTGAAATAGTGTATCTGCCGGGAGTGGGCCGATAAGGTTTATTCCTTGCTGACGCAATGCATCTAGCGCGGGAATTATCGTATCGATCTCTTCATGGCCCATATGACCCCCTTCGCCCGCATGAGGATTCAGTCCACACACATAAATCTGTGGTTGGCTAATACCAAATTTGGTTTTCAGGTCATTATCAAGAATGGAAATCACTTCATGCAAACTGGCTTGTGTTATTGCCCCAGGCACTGCCAGCAAAGGTAAGTGAGTGGTCGCCAGCGCTACACGTAGCTCTTCTGTAGCCAACATCATCACCACCCGTGAGCAGTGGCTGCGGTCAGCGAAGAATTCGGTGTGCCCAATAAAAGGGATACCTGCATCATTGATAATGCTTTTTTGTACTGGGCCAGTAACTAATGCAGCAAATTCGCCACTGATGGCACCATCACAGGCTTTAGCTAGTGTTTCCACGACATAGTGGCTGTTTTTGACATCAAGCTGGCCTGGTATCACCTCAGTCGCTATTTTCACCGACAAAATAGTCAGAGTGCCAGCAAGCTGTGCCAATGCGGGTTTATCTTGCTGATATTCACGTAGCTGCAATGGCAGGTTTAGTTGGCTGGCGCGGGCAAGTAGCAAAGCCGGATCGGCACACACCACGAGTTCAACAGGCCAATCCTGTTGCGCCAGGGCGATGACTAAATCTGGCCCAACCCCGGCAGGTTCGCCGGGGGTGATAACAATACGTTTATTATGGTTTTGCATCACTACCATCAAGAATTTTCACATAAGCTGCGGCACGTTGCTCTTGCATCCAGGTTTGAGCTTCTTCTGCAAACTTACGGCTAAAGAGCATACGGTACGCCCGATCTTTCTGTGCTGCATCAGTTTTGTCTACCTGACGGGTATCAACAACCTGAATTAAATGCCAGCCGAAAGAGGAATGAACGGGTGCGCTGATTTCGCCTTTTTGCAGCTTCATCAGTGCATCACGGAATGCAGGATCATAAATGTCTGGCGAAGCCCAACCCAAATCACCGCCTTGCACGGCAGAGCCTGGATCTTGGGAGATCTCTTTAGCAATCGTAGCAAAGTTGGCTTTGCCGCTCTTAATATCCGCAGCCGCAGCCGTTAACTTAGCACGAGCCTGATCATCGGTCATGACCGGTGAGGGTTTCAGCAAGATGTGGCGCGCGTGAACTTCGGTAACTGAAACAGACTTATCAGCGCCACGAATATCATTCACTTTCAGAATGTGGAAGCCAACACCTGAACGGATTGGACCAACAACATCGCCTTTGTTCGCTGATTGCAGCCTTTCAGCAAACAGAGAAGGTAATTCCTGTAATTTACCCCAACCCATCTGGCCGCCTTTCAGCGCCTGAGAGTCGGCAGAGTTTGCGATAGCCAATTTACCAAAGTCAGCTCCGCCTTTAATGTCTGATACCAATTTTTTCGCCAAATCTTCTGCCTGATCAACTTGTTGTTGAGACGGATTTTCTGGTAATGGGATCAGTATATGGCTGAGGTTCAGCTCGGCGTCACCGCTGGTTTGGTTGCCAATTTGTTTGGCTAACGACTCTACTTCTTGCGGCAGAATCGTAATGCGACGGCGCACTTCATTGTTACGTACTTCTGACGTCAGCATCTCTTTGCGGATTTGCTCACGATAAGTGTCGTAATTCAGGCCATCTGCGGCTAAGCGGCTACGCATCTGAGCAGGCGTCATACGGTTTTGCGCGGCAATATCAGCAATGGCTTTATCCAGCGCTTCGTCACTGATGGTAATGCCCATCTTCTTGGCCATCTGCAATTGGATATTATCCATGATCAGGCGCTCAAGAATTTGATGACGCAGTGTCGCATCATCCGGAACTTGTTGCCCAGCTTGCTGTGCATTCAGTTTCACTGATTGTAACAGACCGTCGACATCACTTTGCAGAACAACGCCGTTATCAACCACAGCGGCAACTTTATCAACTTCTTGTGGTGCTGCGAACGCGGTATTGGCACAGACAACCAATCCGAGAATAAGCGTTCTCCAGTTCTTCATACCTTTTCCATTTATGTAATCCGCTTTTGCGGGTTAAAATTCACTGTATTCAGTGTGTTACACAGTATCAGAATGCACTTTGATAAGGCAGTATACCTGAGCCAAGCATTTGCGCAGTACCCAGGCTATGGTCGCTGCTCAGACCACGTAATTCGATGTTAAAGCTGACTTTGTTGTCATACTTACTGGTTTCATTTTGGTTGTTCCAACCAGTGATTTTCCGTTCATAACCTAAGTTAATGGCCCAGCAACAAGTATTGTATTGTACGCCAACCAATTGACTGGCAGGCTGATTGGCTTTGGTATCGTAGTAATAAGCCCCAACCAATGCCCAGCGGTCAGCAATCGGCCAGCTGGCGGTGGTACCAATCTGAGAAATACCCTGTTGGTAACCCGGGCTTTTCACGTTTGGTACTGCCGCTTGAATATATTCAGGGCTGGCATAACGATAATTCAATTGAATCATACGCTCGGCGTCTTTCCTATACTCCATTACCGCATTGCCGAGGGTTAAACTCCCCAACCGGGTATCATACTGTGCCCCGCCTTTCAGGCCCAGTTGATCGTTAATACGCCAGAATGTATCCCCTGCCCAAACCAGGCTACCAGTATCATCACTGTTATCAATAGCTTCACTATTACCCGTCCGCGAACGGCTGAAGTAATAGATTTGACCCACTGAAACGTTAAAACGTTCAACCAGCTCATCATCATAAATGCGAGAAGTTAAACCGGTCGACACTTGATTTGCTGAAGCTATACGATCCAGACCACTATAAGTACGGTCACGGAACAGACCAGAGTAGTCCGACTGCATCAACGTGGTGTCGTAAATATAGATATCATCCTGATTCCGATAAGGAACGTAGAGATACTGTACGCGCGGCTCCAATGTCTGGGTGAAGTCTTTTGCCCAATCCATTGGCCGATCAAATACCACCTTGCCATCAACTTTAAATTGCGGCATTACACGGTTAACCGAGTCTTTTAAATCTGGAGCTGTCGCACCATTATTCTGGCTTGCATAATTACTGGCAAAACCATTGGGAATATCTTGTTGGTAATGTGTTGCCAGTAATTTAGCTTCGGTATTTAAGCTACCCCATCCGTTGGACAAAGGCAGGCTAACTGATGGTTCGATATGGAAACGATCAGCTTTCGGATTTTCCGGATTAACACTGCTGAACTTAGCGGCTTGACCATAGATATGCAGATCAAACGGACCAATATCATTTTTATAGTAGTTCAGGTCCAGTTGTGGCTGGGCACGGTAAGCATTATTGTTACCACCGGTCGTAAACACCTGGAACTGTTTAGACGCCAGAGTGGCGTCCCAGTTCTGGTCAGCATAACCGACACTGAAGATTTGTGTGGCATAGCCGTCAGTGGTTGAGCCGTACTGCGATGTTAAGTCGGTAAAGTAATCTGGATCACTGACACGGGTGTAGTTGACATTGAAACGCCAAACTTTATCCATCACACCAGAGTGGCCCCAGTAGTACAACCAGCGAGTGGGGTCTTTTTCTGTACCATCAGTGCCGTGATATAAGCGGTCACTCGGCAGCCAATCCAATGCCATGGTACCGGAACCGGGAGCCAACAAATAACGGAACTCATTTTGCCACTGTAAACCACGCCGCTCCATGTAATGAGGGGTAATGGTGGCATCGAAATTTGGCGCAATGTTCCAGTAATATGGCAGCATGAATTCCAAGCCGTTATTACTGGTATATTTCGCATTAGGGATCAGGAAACCAGATCGGCGTTTATCACCCACCGGTAATTGCATATACGGGCTGTAGAACACGGGTACTTTGCCGATTTTAAAGCGGGCGTTCCAGATCTCTGCGACTTCTTCTTCGCGGTCATGAATAACCTCTGAACCAACCACACTCCAGCTATTATCACCCGGCAGGCAAGAGGTGAATGTCCCATTTTCTAAAATGGTATAGCGGTTCTGACCACGTAATTTCATTAAATCCGCATCACCACGGCCTTGACGACCGACCATCTGATATTTGCCTTTATCCATATCAGTGTCTTTGGTATTCAAGTTTGACCAGCCTTTCGGGCCTTTCAGCTTGATTTGCGGATCGTCGTAGTTAACGTCGCCAGTGGCCGTTACGGTACGAACCGGGATAGCTTCGCCGGGTTTTTGTACCTGTGTCAGCTCCACCTGATTGGCCGTTAACGTGCTATTACCTTGCTGGACAATAACATTGCCGGTAAACAGGGCATTGTCCGGGTAATTGGCTTCGGTTTTATCTGCATTTATACGAACCGGCAGCTGATTTGGATCGCCTGTGACCAAAGGTTGGTCGTAGGTAGGTACGCCAAGCATACATTGCTCGGCAAGGTCAGCCAGAGTGTGCTGGCTATATAGTGCCGTCCATATCAATGTGGCCAGCAGTGTTGGGAATCTTTTTTTCATACGCGGTTTTGGTGTTCCGTCATCGGGGGGCATCATGCCGGCAAACGGTCTGAGACTATATTACTCATCACAGTTGCGCTAGTGTTAAATCCGGCCGTTTACACGTCTCGCTGTTAGGCGCTGAGCTGAATGCCGAGTATGATAATGCAAATTTTGACTGACGGCATGATGAATTGAGGAGTATATGCAGTATTGGGGAAAACTGCTCGGTCTAATACTGGGATTTCTGTCCGGTGGAGTCTGGGGTGCGATACTTGGGTTGCTGGTTGGCCATATGGTCGACAGGGCGCGTAGCACAAAGCGTCGCGGCTTTTTTGCCGATCAACAAACACGACAATTAATTTTTTTCCGCACCACTTTTCAGGTCATGGGACATTTAACCAAGGCTAAAGGTCGGGTAACGGAGGTTGATATTCAACTCGCCAGCCAATTGATGGATAGAATGCAATTGCATGGCGAAGCTCGAACAGCGGCACAGCAAGCATTTCGTGAGGGGAAAGAGAGTGGGTTCCCGTTACGTGAACGGTTGCAGGAATTACGCGGAGTTTGCTTTGGTCGTTTTGATTTAATTCGGATGTTTCTGGAAATCCAGTTGCAGGCTGCATTTGCTGATGGCTCATTGCATCCTAATGAACGGCAAGTGTTGTATGTCATTGCTGAAGAGTTAGGGATCTCCCGCGGTCAATTCGATCAGTTCCTGAGTATGATCGAGGGCGGGCGTCAGTTTGGCGGTGGTGCCTGGCATGGTCAGCAGGGAGGATACTCTCAAGGTGGCTACCAGCAAACATCAAATGGCCCGACATTAGAGGATGCCTGCAAGGTGCTGGGGGTAAGCAGTACTGATGATAGTGTCACCATCAAACGTGCTTACCGTAAACTCATGGGGGAACATCATCCAGATAAGTTGGTGGCGAAGGGATTGCCGCCTGAAATGATGGAGATGGCTAAGCAAAAAGCCCAAGAGATCCAGGCCGCGTATGATTTGATCAAGCGCGAAAAGGGATTCAAGTAACAGTTCTTGTGTCAGGAACGCTAAAGCCAGATCGGAGCCACTGTTCCGATCTGGTTTGATCCTGAATCGATTTTCTACGAAAGAATCAAAATTCTGGCTCGCATTTAAAATGCATCACTGTCCCAAACTCCGGATGAGTAATACATAATTCCTGTGCATGCAATTGTAACCGGGATGCCATTGCTTTAGCCTCGGGATGGGCATAGAAGCCATCACCAAGAATAGGGTGACCTATCGCCAGCATATGAACCCGTAACTGATGTGAGCGGCCGGTGATCGGGGATAACTTAACTCGCGTACTGCCGTCAGCATCCCGTGATAGTACCTGATACAGCGTTTGCGAGGGTTTACCCGTTTCATAACACACTTTCTGCTTTGGCCGATTCGGCCAGTCACAAATTAACGGCAGATCAATCAACCCTTCATCTTGTGCTAAATGGCCCCAAACCATTGCAATATAAGACTTTTTCGGTTCACGCTCACGAAATTGCCGCTTTAGCTCGCGCTCAGCCGCTTTGGTCAACGCGACCACAATGACGCCGCTGGTCGCCATATCTAGCCGGTGAACAGATTCAGCCGTCGGAAAATCGGCCTGAATACGGGTCATCACGCTATCTTTATTCTCTGGCGCGCGGCCCGGAACGGACAGCAAACCGCTGGCTTTATTGACCACCATGATGTGCTGATCCTGATACAAAACTATCATATATATCTATTTCTACCTGTTATTTATGAGGTTTATCAATATAACCATTTGAGTTATATATTAAATGTTCATGTATCTTATCGTCCCATAAACTCCAAAGACTCACCAGATCCTATAGCGAAACGTGCTTATTATCTCGGCGCTATGAGGGGGATTAGTGTTAACCCATATCTAATAGAAGAGGGGTACTGAGGGAAAAATGAGTATGCGAGATAATACTACCACTGGTGCCAGATTTCTGCATATCCAACTCTGGTAATATGGCACATTCGTATGGGGTTGGGATGAACTTAAGCTCTTTTGGTATCACTCAGGGAGAATAGCGTTTTTCTATCACGAATTCTGCTCATAGTGAACTTGCAAAAAAACCAGCGGGGTTAGCCGCTGGCTTTCGTGTTGACAAAGTTAGTAACCGCTTAGTCTTTTCGCAGTAGCCTAACCCTCAATGGGGGTAGGCTAATGGTGTGATTATCTGACACACATATAAGCCAGACTGCTGTTACCGCCAGCATGTGATATCCCCGTGTCTGGATGGAAATCATTGCCACTGGTTGACGTCCAGATAATTGATGCTGACGGGAAGTCAGGGTATCTATTCAGATTTCCCCATTCACCAAAGAAAGTACCGATACCACGTCCCGTACCACCGGTTGACAGCTCATTCTCACTTGGCAATCTCAGCCCTTGAGCAACACATGCACTATTGGCTACCGCCCAACTCACTGTGGTCGAATTATAGTCGCCAACCCAAGCGTTTAACGTAAACTGATAAGTGAATACTTTACTCTTGTCTTGTTTCCAGGTTGCAGTGATTGTTACTGTTCCCGTCGTGTCATTATCAAGATTAACCAAACCTGAGCTGCTTACACTGATGTTAGTATCACTGCTGGACCATTCATAGTCGCTATTACTGGCAACATTACCGTGTGGTGCCAATTGGAAGTTGGCGTTTTTAAACCCGGTAGTTGGAAAACCGCTGTTAACGCTGAAGCCGCTATAAGCATTCACCGGGGTATTCAGTGTTGCTTTAGAGAAATCAGGATAGAACGTCACATCTTTATCATGAGAACTGCTGACACCCGCGGTGTTAGTCATCGCAGCTGTTACCGTACTGATGGTACCACCTACATTAGTCATGGTCAGGTCGGTTGCCGCTTTACCATCAATACCTGTTTGGACTGACGCGGTTTTTACCGTCACACCATTGGTCGCTGCGAAAGTCACGGTCATATTAGGGACGGGATTTCCCTGTTTATCCAGTACGATGGCTTGTACCCGGTTAGTCCCGCTACCTGCTGTTTGATCATTCACTTCCACGGTAAAGTTATCTGCGGTAATGACGGCTGTCGCCGTATCAGCGATAAAGTTCACCTCAACCTGTTGGTCCATACCATTAAGTTTTGCTGTTACAGTATAGTTACCCGCCTTGGTACTGAGTATCTTCGCGGTGGCGACACCCTGAGCATCGGTGGCGGTAAATTCACTGATTGTTGCATCGCTCGTGGTACTGAAAGCGACATTGATATTAGGCACGGTGTTACCGAACTTATCCACCACAGTCAGTTTTACCATATTGGTGCTACTACCATCGGCAGGCTGACCGTCAGTAACCAATTGCAGTTTATGTTCAGCACTGCCATCCAGAGTGGCGCTACCAGCATCAGCGATAAAGTTGACATCAACCTGTTGTGTTTCACCATTCAATTCGGCTTTAACCGTGTAGTTATTAGCTTTGGAACTGGTGATAGTTGCCGTTGCAATCCCTTGTTTATCACTGATTGTAGTCGCAACAATATTAGCATCAGTATCTACGGTGAAATTAACTGCAACACCAGACAATTTATTGCCATAAGCATCGACAACTACCGCTTTCACCTGGTTCGCCGTAGCGTTATCGGCAATGCTACCATTGGTCACAATTTGCAGACTGCTATCTTGAATTGTCGCAGTACTCTCATCGGCAAGCATGGCAACTTTAGTTTTCACATCACTCAATGGCACACCATTAATCTGAGCGCTGATATTAATCAGTTGTGGTTTGCTGCCGGCTGTGAGTGTGGCCTGATAAACCCCAGGCGCTGACTCGCTGATTTGCGTTATCGAATATTCAACACTCGGCAATGGCGCGGCACGTGCAACCCTGGCGCGCTTCGAGTCAGGTAATTCTGCTACTTCCAGAGAGAATGTGAGTTCATCGACAATACCTGTAATCGGCTGGTTATTGTTGTCCTTAATATTAAGTTCAATCACGCTGCTTGCTGTGGCATTGGCCGGCATAGACTCTGGTGAAGCAGTCAGGCCAGAGGCGGTAGTATTCACCCCATAGCTGTCTACCACGATATCGCTGTAAGCAACGGGAGAAGCATTACCTTGGGTGTCGTAAGCAATAGCGCTAATACGATAAGTGTTATTACCCTCACCGCCCGCCAGATAGCTTGGCAATGTTACCTGCCAAGTATTGCCACTGCCGGTCATTTTCCCACCGGCGAGCGTCAAGGTACTGGCTTCCCATTCAATACGATCAATACCTTGTTGTGCCGTGGCATTTGCCACTAAAGGCATGGTTTGTCTTGCTGCACCATTAATACGAGCTGGTAACTCTAGGGTAACCAAATTCTGTTTGCGGTATTTCATAACAATCTGATTATTACGATCGACCAGATTATAGCGGCTACCAATTAGGCTACGTTTAATTGCGACAGCCTCAGAGTCGAGCTGATGTGCCAGAGGGGTGCCAAATGTGTAGTTAAAACCAAGATTAAACCGAGTGTCATTCATCCCGGCGCGTCCCATCTTATGGTCAACACCCACAGTAACTAACGGAATTGGGGTATAATTCACACCCACAGTGACCGCAAGAGGGTTTTTCTGACGGTTATCCACGCCAAACAAGCCAACTTCATCACCAAAATATTGTTCATATATCAGCTTACCACCCAGTTGTGGCAAGGTTGGCAAATAAGCTTCGCTGCGCAAATCAAAGCCGTTTGCGACTTTTTCATCATACTTATCAAGGTCTGGTGAGTTTTTCCAACCACTGACACCAAAGTAGCCGTTAGCTGCCAGATTAATAAAATCACGACCATATTCAGCACCGACGCCAATACGGGTATGGCTATAACTGGCATCATGATCAACAAACAGGTTGTAGCCCAGCATTTGCTGGGCAAAGAAATGGCGTTGGCCCAAGCCAAAGTTTAATGTCACGCGGTCATCAATATAACGGCCACCTAACTGAGTAAAGGTAAGCAAATCTGGGCTATCGGTCAGTGGTAACAACACATCCAGTTGGCTACCTTTAAGGCTCAACTTTTCATCCAGATTGAGTTGTACTTTCGCACTACCAAACTGATTAAACCACTTTTGTAATGCTTCATTACCGGCACTGGTGGCGGTGCCACGCGCAATGGAACTCGCTTGTTTGGCTGAATCACCATCAGCCAATATTGATGCCAACCTTGTTGCGGCATCAGCGGTAGATTGTTCAGCCTGTGAGGCCGAACGCTGGGTCTCATCTGAGGCTGCAGCGGTTTCAGCAGCCATTACGGAAGGGGTAAAAGTAATACTTAACGGAAATATAGCCTGGATGACTATATTTGCCCAAATTACTGATTTAGAAATTCGTGTTTTATTTAACGATTTGGTTTGATGTAGTGACGATACGCGATGCAAGCTCATACTTATCTATGCTCTATAAGTCAATAATGAATAAAAATAAAAAATACGCTTATTTGTATTGATGAATTAAACGGGATTGCTCCGGTGTATCAAGCACGGGAGATCTGCCATAAAAATGGTGAAATTGTTGTTGTGACTGAAGTCTGTGAGTGGATATTTGTTGATAATAGATAAAGCAGTCATATTAAGGCTCGTCGGTATTAACACCTATACACAAGAGATAATATGATTGATTTAATTATTTACTAATAAAACAAACACATACTGTATTTTTATCACAGCGAGTTTATTACTGTATCCAGCGATGCTGGATCAAATCACATAGAGATACATTTGTGACACCATGAGTGAACTTAAGCTACAAATTTGATGGGCAATTAAACAACATGTAACATATTTTATATATCGGAACACAAGAGAACTTTGTGTGGGAATTTTCCTACATGAAATTTCATTTAAGGTTTGTTTATTGTTATCAGATAGCTATTAAAATCAGCTTATTATAATTTTCTGTTCGCTTAATAAGCTAAAATAAAATCTGAAAACAAATTAATTTAAGATATTAACCGGGCATAATTCTGAAAATAAAGGGCATTAATAATGAATTCGCTTTATTAATTTAAATTTGGCTAACGAGATGATGGCCTAAATTATTTTGTTCTTCAGTTTTCAGTGGGGATGTGACCAGATTATTCGAGCGAAATTAGAGCGAGGAAAGTCGGTGCGTAAGGTTTATCAGGTAACGACGTCATACAGGCTTAGAGGCGGATGAAGATTGATGCTGATTACAGTTGTGATAATCAGTGGTTATGGACCAGAGTGGTATCCTGTAGCTTGAATACCACTCTGATAAATTACTGGTGTGTCACCACCACCAGACGAATGGCATCCAAACGCCAACCCGCCTGATTAAGGTTTTCCAGCACCATTTTACGGTTATGTTCCAGAGTCTCTATTTCGTCATCACGAATATTGGGGTTAACCGCTTTCAGGGCTTCCAAACGTGCCAGCTCGGCACTCAATTTATCGTCCGCTTCATGCTTGGCTGCTTCAATCAGCAAACGCGCCTGTTCTTCAACTAGTGCTTCTGCTTGTTGCAACATTGCGTGAACTTCTTGCTGAACCGCGTTGACCAGTTTGCTGGAGGTATGGCGATTGACGGCATTCAACTGGCGATTGAAGCTTTCAAATTCTACTTGTGCTGCCAGGTTGGTGCCATTCTTGTCCATCAGCATCCGTACCGGTGTTGGGGGTAAGAAGCGGGTCAATTGCAAGTGTTTCGGCGCTTGCGCTTCAACCACATAGACCAATTCAGCAAGCAGAGTACCTACTGGCAATGCTTTATTTTTCAACAGCGAAACCGCACAGCTTCCGGTGTCACCGGAGAGGATCAGATCCAAACCGTTACGGATGATCGGGTGTTCCCAACTGACAAACTGAGCATCTTCGCGCGATAACGCCTGTTCGCGATCAAATGTCACCGTGCAACCATCCTGTGGTAATCCTGGGAAATCCGGCACCAGCATATGGTCAGATGGCGTCAGCACAATCAAATTGTCGCTGCGATCTTCCTGGTTGATCCCAACAATATCGAACAGGTTCAGCGCAAAACTGACTAAATTGACGTCATTGTCTTGATCCGCAATGATTTCTGCCAGTTCTTGCCCATGTTCGCCCCCGTTGGAGTGCATCTCCAGCAAGCGGTCACGGCCCTGTTCCAATTGCAGTTTCAGCCCTTCATGCTGCTGGCGACAGGTGTGGATAAATTCATCCAGCCCTTCCTGTTCACTTGGCGTTGCCAGATAAGTAATCAATTCTTGATAGCCGCTGTCATAAATAGTGCGGCCCGTCGGGCAGGTGTGCTCGAAAGCATCCAAACCTTCGTGATACCAGCGCACCAGTATCGCCTGCGCGGTATTTTCCAGATACGGCACCATTATCTGGATTTCACGGTTTTGGCCGATCCTATCCAGACGACCAATACGTTGCTCAAGCAAGTCCGGATTAAAAGGTAAATCGAACATCACCAGTTGGCAGGCAAACTGGAAGTTACGCCCTTCAGAGCCGATTTCTGAACACAATAATACCTGTGCGCCGTCTTCTTCGGAGGCAAAATAGGCCGCCGCGCGGTCACGTTCAATCAGTGATAAACCTTCATGGAATACTGCGGCACGGATAGCTTCGCGCTCGCGCAGCACTTGTTCAAGCTGCAATGCGGTGGCGGCTTGTGCACAAATAACCAGCACTTTCTCATTGCGGTTAGCAATCAGGTAGTTAAGCAGCCATTCAACCCGTGGGTCAAAGTTCCACCAAGTGGCGTTTTCGCCTTCGAATTCTTGGTAGATTTGCTCTGGATAAAGCATGTCTTTAGCCCGTGCTTCGAGGCTTTTCTTGGCACCCATAATGCCTGACACTTTAATTGCCGTTTGGTATTGAGTTGGCAGTGGCAGCTTAATCTGATGCAAGACACGGTGTGGGAAGCCTTTCACCCCATTACGGGTGTTACGGAACAAGATACGGCTGGTGCCATGTCTGTCCATCAGCATGGTCACCAACTCTTGACGTGCCGCTTCGCTATCTTCAGTTTGGCTGTTTGCCGCTTTCAGCAGTGGCTCGATATCCTGCTCGTTAATCAGCTCACCGAGCAGATTCAGCTTATCGTCAGTTAAGCGCTCACCACCCAGCAGCAAGGTGACAGCATCGGCGATTGGGCGGTATTTTTGCTGCTCATTAATAAATTCTTCGTAATCGTGGAAGCGGTCAGGATCAAGCAGACGCAAGCGAGCAAAGTGGCTCTGCTGGCCCAGTTGCTCTGGTGTTGCGGTCAGCAGCAAGACGCCGGGAATATGCTCGGCCAGTTGTTCAATAACTTGATATTCGCGGCTCGGTGCTTCCTCACTCCAGGCCAGATGGTGTGCTTCATCCACCACCAGCAGGTCCCAGGACGCATCGGCTAATTGCTCCAGACGCTGCTTGTTACGGCGCACAAAGTCCAGCGAACAAATGACCATTTGTTCCGTTTCAAACGGATTGGTACTGTCGAGCAGGGCTTCGGAATAACGGCTGTCATCAAACAATGAGAAGCGCAGATTGAAGCGGCGCAGCATTTCGACCAGCCACTGGTGTTGCAAGCTTTCCGGTACCACAATCAGGATACGTTCAGCACGGCCTGACAGCAGTTGCTGATGGATAATCATCCCGGCTTCGATAGTTTTACCCAATCCTACTTCATCGGCCAGCAAGACGCGTGGCGCATGGCGTTGACCCACTTCATAGGCGATATGTAATTGGTGTGGGATCAAGCTGGCACGGATGCCGCGCAAACCACTCCAGGGTAGGCGGAACTGCTCACTTTGGTATTTGCGGGCGCGAAAACGCAGGGCAAACCGATCCATGCGATCGATCTGGCCGGCAAATAATCTATCTTGCGGTTTGCTAAAAGTCAGTTTGCTATCGAGCAAAACTTCACGCATGGAAACGCCGGTTTCCTCGGTATCCAGGCGAGTACCAATGTAGGTAATCAGCCCGTTCTCCTCAGACACTTCTTCCACTTTCAGCTGCCAGCCTTCGTGGTGAGTGATGGTATCACCCGGATTAAACATGACACGGGTAATGGGAGAATCATTTCTGGCGTAAAGTCGGTTTTCACCGGTTGCGGGAAACAGTAAGGTGACCATGCGTACGTCAATGGCAACGACAGTACCCAATCCAAGTTCGCTTTCTGTATCGCTGATCCAGCGTTGACCAAGTGTAAAAGGCATAAATTATCGGCTCGATTTTTTTGTTGGACTGTTATGAATAGAAAAGTCTGGTAAATATGATTGATGCGAATTTTGGCAAGGGCGCTATGGTAATGGAAGCAGAGCGCTGCGTCACCTGTAAAACGGCTCAATTGCGATTAAAATAACCCCATCTGACCGGTTATCAGTGTGGTGAAGTCATCATGCATGAAGGGAAGTATAGCGTCTGCCACAGGCTGTAGCTGACGCGTCAGGTAGTGATCGTAATCGATGGGGGATTGCCGGGTTTCCAGTGGTTCGGGGCCAGCAGTGGTCATGACATAGCTTATCCAGCCGCCATTTTGATATTGCAATGGCCGCCCAAGCTTGCGGTTAAACTCATCCGCCAGACGAGCAGCTCTGGCATGAGGCGGGACATTACGCTGGTAGTCATCCAGCCGGCGGCGCAGGCGTTTACGGTAAATGAGTTGTTCGTCTAGTTCGCCATTGAGAGTGCGGGCGACATAATCCCGTACATAGTCCTGATAAGGTTGCTGCTGAAAGATCTTTAGATACAGTTCGCGCTGGAATTGCTGGGCCAGAGGTGTCCAATCAGTGCGTACCGTCTCCAGCCCCTTATAGATCATCTGGTCACCCGCAGGGGTTGAAATCAACCCAGCATAGCGCTTTTTGCTGCCTTGTTCTGCACCCCGGATGGTGGGCATCAAAAAACGTCGATAGTGGGTTTCAAACTCCAATTCAAGAGCACAGGGCAGATCAAAGGTTTCACGGATATGGGTTTGCCACCATTGATTCACATACTGCACCAGCTCTTTGCCGATATTGGAGGCCTGTTCTTCACTATGGGCGTTTTTCAGCCAAACAAAGGTTGAGTCGGTATCGCCATAAATGACCTGATAGCCCCGTGCTTCAATTAATTCGCGGGTTTTTCGCATAATTTCGTGGCCGCGCATAGTAATTGACGAAGCCAATCTGGGGTCGAAAAAACGGCATCCGCTGGAACCCAGAACACCATAAAAGGCATTCATGATTATCTTTAAGGCTTGGGATAATGGCTTGTTTTGCTGACGTTTTGCTGCTTCTCGTCCTAACCAAATCTGGTTAACAATCGCCGGTAGACAGTGTTTTTCGCGCGAGAACCAAGCCCCGCGAAAACCGGGCACAGCATGTTGCTCATCAGGCTGGGACATTCCCACCACCAATCCCACCGGATCAATCAAGAAAGTGCGGATAATTGAGGGATACAAGCTTTTATAGTCGAGCACCAGCACTGAATCATACAATCCTGGCTGAGAATCCATTACAAAGCCGCCAGGGCTGTGCTCTTCCGGCAACTCGCCCAAATTGGGCGCCACATAGCCGATACGGTGCATGCGTGGCATATAAAGGTGGGTGAAGGCCGCGACTGAGCCGCCACTGCGATCCGCGGCCAACCCGGTGACCGTTGCTCGCTCAAGTAAGAAGCTGAGTAATTCGGTTTTGGCAAAAATCCGCGTCACCAGTTCACAATCTTTCAAGTTATAGCGCGCCAGAGCCGGTTTATCATTGGCAAAGCGCTGATTGATTTCGTCCATCCGCTGATAGGGGCTATCACTGGCTTTACCTTCGCCCAATAAGGTTTGCGACACTGATTCCAGGCTAAACGACGGGAAATTCCAGGTGGCGGATTTCAGTGCTTCAATGCCATCAATGATTAACCGACCCGCGGCCGAAGCAAAAAAGTGCCCCTGCTTAAAACCGTGCTCCCGCCACTCCAGCAAGTTGCCGCCACGGCCAAAGCGCAGTGGGATTTGATAGCGGTCGGCGTGCTTTTGTAGCACGCGCAAGTCAAATTGCACCAGATTCCAGCCGATAATGGCATCGGGATCGTGCAGTTCCAGCCATTGGTTGAGTTTTTCCAATAATAGCGGGCGGCTGGCGACATATTCCAGAGTGAAATCCAGCGCCACTTCATCGGCCTGATTGCCATTGGGCGGCCCCAACATGTATACCTGCCGCTGGCCGCAGCCTTCCAAACCAATACAATAAAGCTCGCCGTGTTCGCTGGTTTCGATATCCAGCGACACCAGCTTTAGTGTCGGGCGATAGTCATCGGCAGGCTTCATTTGGGTATTGAGCAGTGGGCCATTGCCATTGTTTTCGCCGCTAAACCAGACTGGCGCGGTAATAAAACGCTCCATGAGAAAGCGCTCTGGCGGGCGAATATCACCTTCGTAGACATTCACTCCGCTTTCTTTGAGCAGTTTTTCCAGGCGGATTAATTGACGATGCTGGTTGCAATATATCCCCAGAACCGGGCGTTGATGGAAATCGGTCAGGTCAAGAGGTCGCAGTTGCCAGCGGCGCTCATCACGCAGCACGGTTTCAGCCCGTTGCCGCTGTTCAGCCGGGATAAACGCTACCGAGGGTTGAGGCGGCAGCCTGACTTGCTGCGGGCCTTCATCGGTGGCTAACCAGAATTCAACTTCGGTGCCTGCCTGCGTGTCGCGCCAGTGGCGGGTGAGCAGGAAGCCCTGACGAGTTTGCACCACGCGACTGTCCTATAATAGAGAAATGAATGAATCACACTGGGATATCATGTTTCTTTAGTATGGGTATTTATACAGTAATTGTCTATTTCAATGATGATTTACTATTAATACATACAATTCGCTGATTGACTCATTTCGCGGCACGCCGGACAATCCTCGCCCCTGAGCCTTGGGTGTTAACCAACGGACAAATCTATGGAAGCCTATTTATTACATTTACTGACGCAATCTCTGGCTTTCACGCTATTTGTCGTCATGTTAGTCACTTTTTTAGAATCGTTGGCGCTGGTGGGTATGTTACTGCCCGGCACGGTCATGATGACCAGTGTCGGCGCATTGATTGGCAGTGGAGAAGTGGGTTTTTATACCGCCTGGGCTGCCGCGACGGTAGGGTGCTTGATGGGGGATTGGCTCTCATACTTTATTGGTCGCCGCTTCAAAGAGCCGTTGCACCGTTGGTCTTTTCTGAAAAAACATAAATCGCTGTTAGCGAAAACTGAGCATGCATTGCATAACCACAGTATGGCTACCGTGCTACTGGGGCGTTTTATTGGCCCGACACGGCCTATTGTTCCGATGGTCGCGGGGATGCTAAATCTACCGCCCGTAAAATTTGCCTTACCGAATGTGATTGGTTGCCTGACCTGGCCACCGCTCTATTTCTTCCCCGGCATACTCGCGGGCGTAGCGATTGATATCCCGCCGAATGCCAACAGTTACATGTTTAAGTGGCTCTTGTTTATCGTTGTGATGCTGATTTGGCTGGCGTGCTGGTTGTCATGGCGCTGGTGGCGTTTTGGCAAACGCAGCCCGGATCGCTTGAGCAAATGGTTGCCTTTGGCCCGCTTGCGTTGGGTGACGGTGCTTTCTATTATCGTGGCCATTGCCAGCTTTATCTGGTTGCATATGCAGCCCATTATGCCGATTTATCGTCATTTGTTGTGGAAGGTCATTGCTGGCTAAAAATGCCCAGCACACTGGCTTCGGGGGCAGTGCCGTTAACCAGTGCTTGAGTGGGGCCGTCGTAGTAAATGCGGCCATCGACCACCAATAAAGTGCGCTCGGCAATGCGGGCGGCGTCATCCAAATTGTGTGACACCATCAGTAATGTCAGATCGCGGTTAGTACACACCTGACTGACCAATTGCAGCATTTCATTGCGTAGTGCCGGGTCTAATGCGGAAAACGGCTCGTCCAGCAACAGGATAGGTTGGCTACGCACTAAGCAACGTGCCAGCGCCGCCCGCTGGCGTTGGCCGCCAGAAAGCTGTGCCGGTAGCCGGTCGAGGCACGCTTCCAATCCGACTTGTTGTGCTATTAGGCCGAGCAGCAACTTTTGCTCATGATTGAGCTTTAGCCCCGGATGCAATCCCAATCCAATATTCTGTTCGACAGTTAAATGCGCGAACAGATTATTTTCCTGAAACAACATCGATACCGGTCTTTGGGCGGGTGGGGTGATGGTATGGTCTTGATTATTCAGCAGCATACGGCCACTGGCTGGCGCTAAAAAGCCCGCAATCAAACTCAGCAGAGTGCTTTTACCTGCGCCACTTGGGCCAAGAATAGCCACCCGCTCACCCGGTTGAATGCGCAGATCAAAGCGCATCGGTAAGTGGTCATACAGATAGGTGATTTTCTCAAGCTTTAGCATGGCGGCTCGGCAATTTTTCAATAAGAGTAAACAGCAGGAAACACAGTAATAGCAGCAACAGGGCAGTCACTGCGCCATCATCGCTGCGATAAGACCCTATCTGCTGATAAAGATAAAATGGCAAGGTACGGAAGTGCTCGTTACCAAACAGCGCCACCACACCAAAATCCCCAAGAGAAAGTACCGTGGCGAAGGCCAGTGCTTGAGCCAGAGGGCGTTTCAATGCACTGAGTTCAATATGGCGCAATCGGTGCCAGCCGCGAATATCCAGTGATAAACACAGCGGTGTATAGCGCTCGGCGAGATCCCGCATCGGGTTATCCAGCACTTTTAAAGCATAGGGCACCGCCATCAGCGCATTGGTTAAAATCACCAGAGCATAAGGGGATTGCGGCAAACCCAACGTATCATTGAGCAATAAGAAAAAGCCGGTCGCCAGCACGATACCTGGCATCGCTAGAATGACCATACCGCTGACGTCCATGGCTTGTCCGTAAGCCGTGTGGTGGCGCAGCTTCAGTTCACGACTGCTCCATAACAGCATCATGGTTAGAGTGACGCACAATAACCCTGCGCCAATGGCGATGGTCAGTGAGGTAAAGAAGGCGTGCCACAATGCCGGTTGCTGGAGCACGGTTAATATCGTTTTATTGCTGCCATCAATCACGACAGCCAGTAATGGTGGCACCATTAATAGTAATGCCGCGCCGATTAACAGGGTATCGCTGATGCGTGACCAGGCACTGTCCTGCTGACTGCGCCAGATTTGCCCATGAGTATTGCCCACTGCCAATACTGAACTTAGCCGCTGGCTCAGTACCACCAATCCGAGGCAGCAGCCCAGTTGGATCAGTGCCAATAATGCCGCGCGCCCTAAATCATAGTCATAACTGAGTGCTTGATAAATAGCCAGTTCGATAGTGGTGGCTTGCGGCCCGCCGCCGAGCGAGAGCACCGTGGCGAAGCTGGCAAAACACAGCATAAAAATCAGTGCGGCAGTGGGTAGGATCTGGCGGCGTAGATAGGGCCACTCAACCCAGCGAAAATGCTGCCAGCCATTCATGCCCAGTTGTGCGGCTAACTGGCGCTGTTCAACGGCAATGCTTTCCAATGACTGCAATAGCAAACGGGTCGCCAGCGGCATATTAAAGAAAATATGCGCCAGCAAGATCCCCTGTAGACCATAAGGCGAGAAGTGGTAATCCCCCCCTAACCAGCCAAATAGCGCCGCCAACCAACCTTGGCGACCATAAACGGTCAGAATACCAAAGATGGCGACCAACACCGGCAGCACCAGTGTCATGGCGCATAAGCGCAACAGCAGTTGGCGGCCGGGAAAGCGGCGGCGGTATAAGGCGCGAGCTAAAAAAATCGCCGGAGTAACTGACAGCAATGCGGAGAGAAACGCCTGCCAGAAAGTGAAGCGAATCACATGCCACAGATAGCTGTCATGCCAGATGCTTTGCCAATCCGTGTCAGGGGCGTGCCGCCAGATAGCCGTGAACGCCAGCAAAGCGACACCGACTATCAGCAAAGCGGCCAGTAGCCCCGGCCATAACCACGCGGGGATCAGCGGCTGACGGCGGATTGCCATGCCTGAATCCATTTGCCACGATTATCAGCCACGTCTTTAGCATCAAATTGTAATGCTTTTTGTGGCACGGTCAGGGTGTCAAATCCGGCAGGTAAATCCATTTTGATCACTGGATACATCCAGTTGCCGGTCGGAATATGATTCTGGAATGCAGGTGTGACCATAAATTGCATAAAGCGCTGCGCCAATTCTGGTTGTTTGCTGGATGCCACCACACCGGCGACTTCCACTTGCAGATAGTGACCTTCGCTAAAATCGGCAGCGGCATAGTGACTTTTCTTCTCTTCAATCAGATGATAAGCCGGAGAGGTGGTGTAACTCAGCACTAAATCCCCTTCACCTTTCAGGAACAAACCGTAGGCTTCGCTCCAGCCTTTGGTCACGGTGACGGTTTTCTTCGCCAGTTGCTGCCATGCTTGCGGGGCTTTATCGCCATACACTTTTTGCATCCACAACATTAAGCCGAGGCCAGGTGTGCTGGTGCGTGGGTCTTGATAAATGACCTTCCACGGCTCTTTACTGTCGACTAATTCTTGCAGACTCTTAGGCGGGTTTTTTAATTTGTTTTTGTCATACACAAAAGCAAAATAGCCATAGTCGTATGGGACGAAGGTCTTATTCTGCCATTTTTCCGGCAAAGTCAGTTTGCTGGTATCTACCTGACTTGGCACGAATAATCCGGTTTGTTCCGCCGCTTGTACTAAATTGTTATCCAAACCTAAAATGACATCGGCCTGACTGTTTTTACCTTCCATGCGCAAGCGGTTTAGTAGTGAAACGCCATCTTCCAGCGCGACAAATTTAAGTTGGCAATCGCACTCAGCTTCAAAGGCTTTTTTAATGGCAGGCCCTGGCCCCCAATCGGCAGCAAAGGAGTCATAGGTATACACTGTCAATGTGGGCTTATCAGCAGCCACAGCGGCCGCAGACAGTAAAAATAAGCAGGGAATAAGGCGTTTAAACACTTTGCACTCCTTAAGGATAAAGGTGGCAAAGGTATCTGAGGCGGTAGCTAACATCGATATCCATAGGGGGTACAGGTGTTATCTTTCTCAAATCCCTCCGCCGGTGTTAACCGGATCAGGTTCGACGGGTTTGCTCTCAGCTAACTTGCGGCCTTTCCACAATTTAGCACCCCGTTGAGACGCCGCTATTGTAGAGATTAATTCGAGTAGGGGAAAGGGTATTGTTGGTCGATAAGATATTTGTGAGTCAGTAAATGCAGTCAATAATTATCTAATATTAAATGCCCATAGGATATTAATAAATCAGATTAACGCTCGGGGTGTATTCTTAAAATAGAGAGATAAATCCACGCAAAGGCTGAAATAGACCTCTATGAGTAGACGGCCCAGTGATACCGGTTGAAAGATAAGATATTCTCTCTTTTTTGTGAATTTAATTATGGATGATACTTTATGGACATTTACTTAAATAGAAGAGAACGGGATAATAATTACTTTCTTGCATTGGCTCACTCGGCGGCCAACGACTTAATGAAAACAGCAAAGATTGTTTCCTCCCGCCATATTAAGGATTTCTTCCTTAAAGCGCGCTTTGAAAGTGAAGTAAAACAACTGTCAGATGGCAACCTAAACATTATCCGTAATGCAAAAACTGATTCGGAGTGTCGTGCTGCGATCAGTAATATACAAGAGGAGTGTGCCAATATAGAAAGGCAAGGCACTATGCTTTCTCTGGATAGAGCAAAAGTTTATATCACGATTAATATGGAAAAATATAATAATGAAATTGGTTATACCATCAATGCCATTGGTGTTGTCACTAGTGGCCTCCAGATGAGCACAGGTTTTGGGCTTATAGCAAAATCTGGCTTTATTCTGGGAAAATTAGCAGGGGCACATTTAGTCGTAAGTGGTGCCAGTACAGGGGCTGAAAATTTTCTCCGTCTGCTGGGCGACGATGAATACACTGGCGTGATGGAGAAAGGGTACAGAGCGACCGCTAAGTTTATGGGATTTGAGCCAAAAGTAGGCTCGATGGCTTATCATGCTGTGGATATGGCATCATCACTGTATGGTGTGGTTGCCCTGAGTTTAAAGCCTGATGTTTTGCGATTGTTTAGATATATCCCTAGCGATTATTATAGAAATATCACCAAAATGAGTCAGGGCGCTTTAATGCTAAAATTTGCTGGTGCAGGAAATAAAATACGCATTATCTCAGATATAAATTATCGTGAAGATGCAAGCCATTTCTAATGAAGTTCAAGGGGAGTTACTCCCCTTTATTCTTATTTTTTAAAAATCTGTATGCTTTAAAAGATAATTTCATTGGGGTAATCAAGTTTATACAGAAAAAGGAAAATATCGCAATAACCAGATAAACGGACACTTCAATTAAAACTGGTTTGGTAACGATGAGTGGATATAGTAGTAAAACTAACAAAATGCAAAAGCAGCTAGGAATAAATCTTTTCTTTAAATCAAGAATGAGTGATTCCAATGTATCACCTTCATTGGAATACTCAGCGGTCAGAAATTTCTTTAATCTATTGACTTCTTTTTCCGTAAAACCGTTAGCTAACAGTTCTTTCTCCATTTCGCTATCTGTCACCGCGCTATCTCCTTATTCTGCGTCAGTTGGTATTATATCGTTAAGGAGATGGTGCCGTCCAATGTATTAATTGAAGTTGTTATTATCAACATCCCCGCAGGGTATTATTCTCCACAGGGAAAGTGAATAAAGTTTTAAGTCTCCGGCGGTGTAAACCAGGCCGATTTGAAATCAAACCAGCCGAGTGTATTCATACGCACACCGCGCATACTGTGTTGGCCGTATAATTCTAGCCAGTGATGGAACAAGGGATGGAATTGATTGTGGCTGACCAGTCGTTGGCTCCAATCCGCCATTTGTAAGGTATTATTGCGCCATAATTCAACGTCTTGGTGTAACTCTTCATCCAGACAATATTGCAGTAGCGGCAGCTCATATAAAGTGGCAAACAGAGAAAACTCCAGTGGCAGGTAGAAGTTAGCGCTGCCAAGCCACATGTCGCTCTGGGCATCCCCTTGATACCACTGTGTGTAGTCCACTACGTGTATTTTTAAATTAACACCTTGATCTGCTAGCAATTTTGTTAGTGTCTGACTGATGGCATCAAACTCTGAATGGTGACTGTAAAAGGTGAGAGTCAGTTCGGTCAAACCTTCTGGTTTCGTTTCCAATACTCTGAGTCGGTTGTGATGCCAGCGCGGCAACATGCCGTAGGCCGGTGACCAATAGCGCTGATAAAAGGGGTCTGCGTGGCTAAGCAGAGCGACGGGCGTAATCAGTTCACAAAGCCAGCGGCGAATATCAGGATTGCGGGTCAGGGGAGAGCGCTGGTCAAACAGTAAAAAATAGCAGCCTTCTTCCAGTCGACTTTCCAGTTCATTTTTGCTGGTATCGTCGGCCTGCAATTGTACGCCGGAATAAACCAATTCTTCAGACAGCTCTGGTAGCACCCATATATTGACCTCATCAATCAGTGCGCGAAAACCGAAATAGTTATCAAAAGCCTGAATTTTCAATTGGCTCTGGTGATTCCGAATCACAGAATAAGGGCCAGTCCCGATAGGATGCCGACGGAAGTCGGGTTGATTTTCCCACTCTTGCGGCAAGATCATGGCGTGCACACTGCCTAACAGCCACGGCAGCCAGTTATCTGGAGCACTAAGATGCACATCAATGACATACGGCGTGGGTGAACGCACCGCCGTGATATGTGAAAACAGCGGTTGCGGGATTAATCGGGTCAGACTGGTAATCACATCATTCATTTCCAGCTCACGGCCGTGGTGAAAATGTATCGCTGGGCGCAAATAAAAGCGCCAATGCAATGGGCTTATGGCTTGCCAGTGATGAGATAAGTCTGGTTCTAGTTCCCCATTTTCCTCATTTATCCGCGTCAGGCCATTAAAAATCTGCCGAACCATATGGGTTTCTGATCGGCGTAACGCTGTGCCCGGCAGTAGGTTCTGTAATGGGCGGTAATAGAGCACGCGCAGAATATGTTTACCTTGCCGAAAGCTGCGCCCTAACTGGGATAGCAGCATTTGGCGTACCGCTTTTTTATCCCCGACCAACTGCACCAACTGATCAATACTCTCTTGTTCCAGTAACTCCTCGGCCCGCAGTTGTTGTAAGGCTAAACCGGAATAGAGGAAGGTCAATTGTGAGCGCTTACCTCGGCCCGCTTCCGCCTGCCAGCTAAGCCACCCCTCTTGTTGCATGCTGCCCAGCAAAGAACGTACGTGGCGACGCGAACAGCACAGCACTTCAGCCAGCTCCTGCAAGGTGGTTTCTGTTGGTAAACCGCTAAAACGTTGCCAGAGGCGAATGAACTGTTGTTGCAGGCGAGAGGTAGACATAAAAGAGGAACTCCTCGACAAATTTCATCAATTTTTCTTTCCCTATATTACGCAGATACTGGTTGCCAATGAAAGTAGCTTAACGCGGCAATGTCGGTGCAATCACAGCCAATGGGAGGAATAAGATGATTTTTAATTTACAACGTTATTCCACTCATGACGGCCCCGGTATTCGTAGCGTGGTATTTCTCAAAGGCTGCTCACTGAGCTGCCGCTGGTGCCAAAACCCAGAAAGTCGCTCACGTCAGCCAGAGGTGTTATTTGACTCGCGCCTGTGTTTATCAGGTTGTGATTTGTGTCAGCAAACTTGTCCGCAAGCAATCCAACGTATTGATAATAAAATTGTTATTCATCGTCAGCAATTAGCAGAAAACGATATTCAGGCGTTGACGGTTCGCTGCCCGAGCGGTGCCCTGACGGTGTGCGGCAGCCCGATTGATATTGATGCCACTATGGAGACATTATTACGCGACTTACCCTTTTATCGGCGCAGTGGCGGCGGGGTGACGTTGTCTGGTGGGGAGCCTTTTATGCAACCAGCGGTGGCGGCTGAATTATTGCAGCGCTGTCACCAGCAAGGAATCCATACCGCAGTTGAGTCTTGCCTGCATACGCCCTGGCGCTATATCGCCCCCTCTTTGCCTTGGCTTGATTTGATGCTGGCGGATTTGAAACACACCGATGAGCAACGTTTTCAACAGTGGACGGGCGGGTCAGTCAGTAGGGTGATGGATAACTTTCGTAAATTAGCAGCGGCAGGCACCAATATCACCGTAAGGGTGCCCTTAATCCCAGATTTCAACGCTGACCGCCGCTCGGTACAAGGCATTGTCGATTTTGCTGCGGATGAGATTGGCGTGAAAGAGATTCACTTTTTGCCTTATCACACGCTGGGCATCAACAAATATTCACTGCTGGGGGAAGAGTATCTGGCAGCCAAGACACCTTTAGATTCTCCTGACCTGCTGGCCTTTGCGGAAAGTTATGCCCGTGACAAGGGTCTTACCGCAATTTTAAGAGGATGACGCAATGACCACTCTCGATTTGGTAACCTTAAGCGAACGGACAAAACAGCATAAAAACGCGCTGATTCATATTGTAAAACCGCCGGTCTGTACTGAGCGGGCTGTGCACTATACCGAGGTTTATCAACAGCATCAGGACAAACCGCTGCCTGTTCGACGTGCGTTAGCGCTGGCCCATCACCTACAGCAACGCACCATCTGGATTAAGAATGATGAGCTGATCATTGGTAATCAGGCCAGTCAACTGCGGGCCGCGCCGATTTTTCCAGAATACACGGTGAGCTGGATTGAGAGTGAAATTGACGAGCTGGCCGATCGCCCTGGTGCAGGTTTCTCCGTCAGTGAAGAAGACAAAGCGGTATTGCACCGGTTGTGCCCGTGGTGGCGCGGTCAAACTGTGCAGGATCGCTGCTATGGTATGTTCACCGACGAACAAAAAGCCTTGCTGGCAACCGGCATTATAAAAGCCGAGGGGAATATGACCTCCGGTGATGCGCATTTGGCGGTTAACTTCCCGTTATTGCTGGAAAAAGGGCTGGATGGCCTGCGCAGTAAAGTGGCCAGCCGCCGTGAACGGCTGCAACTGACGGACTGGAGTGACCTGCATAAAGAACAATTCCTGAAAGCGATTGATATTTCGCTGGCGGCTCTAAGCGAACATATTGAGCGCTACGCCGCAGTGGCACGGCAAATGGTACTGGATGAAACTCGCGAATGGCGTCGGATAGAGCTACAGACTATCGCCGAAAACTGTGAGTTGATTGCCCATCAGCCACCGCAGACTTTCTGGCAAGCGCTGCAATTGTGCTATTTCATTCAGTTGATTTTGCAAATTGAATCTAATGGTCACTCGGTTTCCTTTGGTCGTCTGGATCAATATTTGTACCCCTGGTATCGCCGCGATGTTGAACTGGAAAACACCCTTAGCCGTGAACAAGCCATTGAAATGCTGCATAGCTGTTGGCTGAAATTGCTGGAGGTGAATAAAATCCGCTCCGGATCGCACTCCAAAGCTTCAGCGGGCAGCCCACTTTATCAAAACGTCACTATCGGCGGGCAAAAGCTGGTACAGGGCAAAGCTATTGATGCCGTGAATACACTTTCTTATGCGGTACTGGAGTCATGCGGGCGCTTGCGCTCCACTCAGCCAAACTTGAGTGTTCGTTACCATGCCGGTATCAGTGATGATTTTCTGGATGCCTGCGTGCAAGTTATTCGCTGCGGTTTTGGTATGCCAGCGTTTAACAATGACGAAATTGTTATTCCCGAATTTATCAAACTGGGTGTCGAGCCGCAGGATGCTTATGATTACGCGGCAATTGGTTGTATTGAAACGGCGGTTGGCGGCAAGTGGGGTTACCGCTGCACTGGCATGAGTTTCATTAACTTTGCCAGAGTGATGTTGGCGGCGCTGGAGCAGGGCCGAGATGCAACATCCGGGCAGGTATTTTTGCCGCAAGAGCAAGGTTTGTCGAAGGGCAACTTTAGCGATTTCTCTCAAGTGATGACGCAATGGGATGCGCAGATTCGTTACTACACCCGCAAATCTATCGAGATAGAGTGTGTAGTGGATACGGTATTGGAAGAGAACGCCCACGATATTGTCTGTTCTGCGCTGGTAGATGATTGCATTGAGCGTGGCAAAAGCATCAAGCAAGGCGGGGCGCGCTATGACTGGGTTTCTGGTTTGCAAGTCGGGATTGCCAACTTGGGAAATAGTCTGGCGGCGGTGAGAAAATTAGTATTTGAACAACAACTTATCAGCCAACAGCAGCTGGCTACAGCATTAGCCAATGATTTTACCGGTTTGAATGGCGAGCAACTGCGTCAGCACCTGATAAATTCAGCGCCGAAATATGGCAATGATGTTGATGATGTAGATCAACTGTTAGTTCGCGCTTATCAGACCTACATTGATGAGCTGAAGCAATATCACAATACTCGCTTTGGTCGCGGCCCAATTGGCGGTACTTATTATGCGGGCACGTCATCCATTTCTGCCAATGTGCCCTTTGGCGCGGCGACCATGGCAACACCGGATGGCCGTAAAGCACACAGCCCATTGGCGGAAGGTGCAAGCCCGGCTTCTGGCACCGACCATCTGGGGCCAACGGCGGTGTTTAACTCGCTATCGAAATTACCGACCGCCTCTATTCTTGGCGGGGTGTTGCTCAATCAAAAATTGAATCCATCTACATTAGATAACCCGCGTGACCGTGAAAAGTTGATGATGATGTTGCGCACCTTCTTTGAAGAGTATCTGGGGTGGCATGTGCAATACAACATCGTGTCGCGGGAGACCTTATTGGAGGCCAAGCAACATCCGGATCGTTACCGCGACTTAGTGGTTAGGGTGGCGGGTTACTCGGCATTCTTCACCGCACTGTCACCGGATGCGCAGGACGATATTATCGCCCGCACAGAGCACATTTTGTAATCGACTGTTTTAAATTGTTTTTTTAGTGATGAGTCTTGCTGTAGTCCTGAGTTCCAAAAAATTTCTGAGTAATGGTGTCTTTCACCAGCCAGTGGGTTATGCCACTGGCTTTTTTTATCCTGCGCCTTTGGTGCTGAAACAAGATTCACGGTATCAATTATCTGGAGGTAAATTTATGCGGCTTATCTATTTTTCTCTATATAAATCTGCGCGCTTCTGTAGCATAGCGTTCACTCGCTGTTTCTGGCGCTGGAGCCTGGAATGAAATCTGCATTAACCTTTTCCCGTCGTATCAACCCGGTTTTTCTTGCGTTCTTTGTGGTGGCTTTTCTCTCTGGTATTGCAGGCGCTTTGCAGGCTCCCACCTTAAGTCTATTTTTAAGTACCGAAGTGAAAGTGCGCCCGCTGTGGGTTGGGCTATTTTATACCGTGAATGCTATCGCGGGGATTACCGTCAGCTTTGTATTGGCCAAGCGCTCGGATGCTAGGGGGGATCGCCGCAAGCTGATTATGGTTTGCTATCTGATGGCGGTGGGGAACTGCCTGCTGTTTGCTTTTAATCGTGATTATCTCACCTTGATCACCGCCGGTGTGCTATTGGCCTCGGTGGCTAATACCGCCATGCCACAGATTTTCGCTCTGGCGCGTGAATATGCCGATAGCTCAGCCCGCGAAGTGGTGATGTTTAGCTCAATTATGCGTGCGCAGCTTTCATTGGCGTGGGTTATCGGGCCGCCATTATCATTTATGCTGGCGCTGAATTATGGCTTTACTCTGATGTTCAGTATTGCTGCGGGTATCTTTGTGCTGAGTGCGCTGGTGGTGTGGTTTATTTTGCCGTCGGTGAAGCGAGCCGAGCCGGTGGTGGATGCGCCTGTGGTTGCGCAGGGTAGCCTGTTTGCCGATAAAGATGTCCTGCTGCTGTTTATTGCCTCAATGTTGATGTGGACATGCAACACCATGTACATCATTGATATGCCGTTATATATCACTGCTAATCTGGGGCTGCCGGAGCGGCTGGCCGGCTTATTGATGGGAACGGCGGCTGGGCTGGAAATTCCTATTATGCTGCTGGCGGGGTATTCGGTCAGGCGTTTTGGTAAGCGTAAAATTATGCTGTTCGCCGTGCTGGCTGGCGTGCTGTTTTATACCGGGCTGGTGTTATTTAAATTTAAAACAGCATTGATGTTATTGCAGATTTTTAATGCCATTTTCATCGGTATTGTTGCCGGAATTGGGATGCTTTATTTTCAGGATTTAATGCCGGGCAGAGCGGGAGCTGCCACCACACTATTTACCAACAGTATTTCAACTGGGGTGATTCTGGCGGGGGTATTGCAAGGAGTATTAACTGAAACCTGGGGCCATAATTCGGTGTATGTCATGGCGATGATCCTCGCCATTCTATCGCTTATTATTTGTGCGCGAGTGAGGGAAGCTTAGCGCCCCGCAGGGCGCTGTGTGGAGTTTTAGTAGACGGGCAGCAAGTTCAGACTCGACAGGATATGGGCGATGGCATTAATCGCCCCGAATAGTAAAATCAATACAATCATAGGGGTACCGCCCCAGACGCGATACAGCGGGCTACCAAAGCGTTTGCGTGAGGCCCGTGCCAGCAGCGCAGGAACAATGGCGGCCCAGACGGTAGCGGCTAGTCCGGCATAACCGATGGCGTAAATGAAACCATCGGGATAAATCAACCCACCCAATATTGGCGGCAGGAAGGTGATGGCAGCTGTTTTTGCCCGACCCAAACGACTGTCGTTAAATTTAAATAAATCAGCTAGATAATCGAATAAGCCCAAAGTGACGCCCAGGAATGAACTGGCGACGGCGAAGTTTGAGAATACTGTCAGCAGCAGGTCCATTGACGAGCTTTTTAATATCCCGCCTAACGCACTGACCAGCACATCAATATTGCCCCCCTGACTGGCTATTTCGCGAAATTGTGGTCGTGGAATATTCCCCATAGTACCGACCAACCAGATGATATATAGCGCCAGTGCCAGCAAGGTGCCAAATAGCAAGCAGTTGCGGATACGGTGTGGGTTTTTACCGTAATACTTCATCAAACTGGGGACATTACCGTGATAACCGAATGACGCCAGACAAAATGGCAGTGTCATCAACAGATAGGGCAGGTAGCTTGGGTTGGCGTCACTCAGATTAAACAATTTCACCGGTTCGACATGGCCTAACAACCCGCCGAATGTCATAAAGAACGTGAGTATCTTGGCACCCAGCACGATAGTGGTCATTCGGCTCACCGCAGTGGTACTGAGCCAAACAATAAAAGCGACGAATAAAGCAAAGAACAGGCCGCCCAATCGGGCAGGGAAGTCTATTCCCATTCCGCGTAGCGTATGCTGAATAACCGAGCCACTGGCAGAGATATAGGCGTAGGTCAGAATGTAGAGAACAAAGGCGACGGTCAGGCCATTTATCACATTCCAGCCGTTACCCAGTAAGTCTTTGGTGATGGTGTCAAAACTGGCACCGGTATGATAGTTGAGATTGGCTTCGAGGATCATTAATCCTGAGTGAAGCATGCAAAACCAGGTAAAAACCAGAACCGCAATAGACCAATAAAACCAGATCCCTGACATGACAACGGGTAATGAAAACATCCCTGCGCCGACGATAGTGCCTGCAATAATCATGGCACCGCCGAGGAGGGAAGGGTTTTTAATTTTTGCTGCTGTGACCTGATCTTCTAGTGTAGTTTGGGCCATAGTAGGGTGTCCTCGTGTGGTTTTACCACTTATAGAGGTAGCGATTTTGTAGCTGTTTTCCCCCTGCCAGAGCAGCAGGGGGCGTGGTCTTGGTATGGTGGTTGCCGCTTATTCGATAGGTTTTAATCGGGCAACAAAGTGGCGCAGAACAGGGGGTTCGTAGGTGAAGGTTAAGCCTTTGATTTCTTCAGCACGTGATTTGAGTGAAATCAGGGCATCGGCAATGTAATCCATATGGTCATTGGTATAGACTCGGCGCGGGATGGTCAGGCGCAGCAGTTCCAATGGCGATGGTTTTTGTTTACCGGTTTGTGGATCACGGCCTAGCAGCAATGATCCAATTTCCACACTGCGAATACCTGCTTCCAGATACAACGCATTATTTAGAGCCTGTGCCGGGAATTGTTCGGCTGGAATATGAGGCAGCAGGATTTTGGCATCGACAAATACCGCATGACCGCCGGTAGGATATTGAATCGGAATACCGCCAGCACGCAGCCGCTCGCCAAGATACTCTACCTGCCCAATACGGTATGTCAGGAAGTCTTCATTCATCCCTTCCTCCAGCCCAATGGCCAGCGCTTCCATGTCGCGGCCGGCCAACCCACCGTAAGTGACAAAACCTTCCATCGGCACGCAACGGATACGAACATCGTTGAATAGGTCTTCATCGGTGCGGAAACAGCACAAACCGCCAATATTCACCATCGGGTCTTTTTTGGCTGACATGGTGAGCATGTCGCCGTATTGATACATTTCCAGAATGATCTCTTTGATCGACTTGTTGCCATAACCTGGCTCGCGTTGTTTGATAAACCAGGCATTTTCACAGAAGCGGGCGGAGTCGATGACCACCGGAATATTATGCTGTTGAGCAATTCGATACACTTCGCGCATATTGCTCATTGAAATTGGCTGCCCACCGGAACTGTTACAGGTGACGGTGGTAATAATTGACACCACGTTGTCAGCGCCATATTCGGCAATTGTTGCTTTCAATTGGTCTAAATCGAAGTCACCTTTCCAGTCATAATAAGCCACAGTATCAAAGGCTTTCGGGGTGACGACGTTGATAGCTTTAGCACCATTCATCTCAACGTGAGCGGCGGTGGTATCAAAATGGAAGTTGGAAATAAAGACCGGGTTCTTGGCGCCACCGGCTTTTTGTTTTTTCGCAATCAGGCAAGGGAACAGGATTTGTTCAGCGCCACGGCCCTGATGTGTTGGGATAGTAAATGGGTAGCCAATCAGTTTTTTAACCTGATCACACAGGTGATAATAGTTACGTGAACCGGCGTAGGCCTCATCACCCATCATTAAGCCAGCCCACTGACGATCACTCATTGCCCCGGTGCCGGAGTCAGTCAGTAAATCAATATATACATCTTCACTTGGTAATAAGAATGGATTATAGCCCGCTTCAATCAGTGCTTTCTCACGATCTTCCCGATTGGTCATCCGAATATTTTCGACCATTTTAATGCGGAAGGGCTCAGGGATGCGTTTCATGGCTTATTACTCCAAATATCATTTTTTTTGGATATAGATATACCGTGGCTAATAGGATTGGCTAAAATTAAAAATAGCAATCCGTATTACCTATGACGGCAACAAAATAAAGAAATGAGTTTTTTCAGCCTAAGCTGAATAAGCAATGGGGGAATTAACGCGGGAAATCGTTGGCAAGGCGGTAATCAATATTAAACCAGGCTCGGCTGTCGCCGGAGATGCGTGCTTGGTAACGCAATGCAATGCGTGTCATAAGGCGCCCTCTAGGTGTGGATAGTGAGTAACAGCATAGCGTTGTTTAAAAAATAAAAAGTGATATTCAGCACAAATTACAATCAATTAAAACTATATTAGAGTCATTAATATTTATGTAATCTAATGGGTTACAGTGCTGTTATATAACAATCTGATTGATATGGGGTTTGGGTTTTACTGTCAATGGCAAGTGAATGGGGAATGATTTTTTTGATTAGGATTTTTATCGATTTTAATTGTTGGGTCAGGGGCATCCTGACACCAACAATATACTCACAAAATGAACTAAAAATAATTAACGTAGGAATTCTGGCTGTTGTTTTTCGTAGGCCGAAATATTGTTTTCGTGCTGCAATGTCAGGCCAATACTGTCTAAACCGTTAATCATACAATGACGACGGAAACTATCAATTTCAAAAGAATAACTTTTCCCTCCGGCATTCACCGTTTGGTGTTCTAAATCGACAATAAACTCGATACCTTCATTCTCTTTAACCAGCTGGAATAAAGTATCAATATCACCTTCACTTAATGTTACCGGTAATAATTGGTTATTAAATGAATTGCCGTAAAAAATATCAGCAAAGCTTGGAGCAATAACCACTTTAAAACCGAAATCTGTCAGTGCCCAAGGTGCATGTTCACGTGATGAACCGCAGCCGAAATTTTCGCGCGCTAATAAAATGGTCGCACCCTGATAGCGAGGTTGATTCAGTACAAATTCCGGGTTAGGGACTTTGCCAGCATCGTCCAGAAAACGCCAGTCGTTAAACAGGTGCTGACCAAAACCAGTGCGCGTTACTTTTTGCAGAAACTGTTTCGGGATAATTGCGTCGGTATCGACATTCGCCGCATCCAACGGAGCGACCAGGCCCCTATGTTGAGCAAAACCAGTATGTTGAGCAAAACCAGTGTGTTGAGTCAATTTTGTCATGGTGGTATCTCCGATTAGTGGGTGGCAGCAGATAAGTCGCGGACGTCAGCAAAGTGACCGCTGACCGCAGCTGCGGCTGCCATTGCCGGGCTAACCAAATGGGTGCGACCCCCACGGCCCTGACGCCCTTCAAAGTTACGGTTGCTGGTGGATGCACAGCGCTCGCCGGGTTCCAGACGGTCGTTATTCATCGCCAAACACATGGAGCAGCCGGGTAAACGCCACTCAAAACCGGCTTCGATAAAGATTTTATCCAAACCTTCCGCTTCGGCTTGTGCTTTCACCGGGCCGGAGCCGGGCACCACAATCGCCTGTACACCGCTGGCCACTTTACGCCCTTGCGCCACTGCGGCTGCGGCACGTAAATCTTCAATACGCGAGTTAGTGCAAGAACCGATAAAGACTTTATCAATCGCGACTTCGGTCAATTTGATACCGGGGCGTAAATCCATATAAGCCAAGGCTTTTTCGGCTGAAGCGCGCTCAACAGGATCACTAAAGGACTCGGGTGCCGGAATAATTTGATTAACCGCAATCACCTGACCCGGATTGGTACCCCAGGTCACTTGTGGCGCGATATCAGCGGCATCTAAGGTCACCACAGTATCAAATTTAGCGTCAGCATCAGATTTCAAGGTGCGCCAGTAGGCCACGCCTTGTTCCCATTGCTTACCCGTCGGGGCGAATTGACGGCCTTTCAGATAGTTAAAAGTGGTGTCGTCCGGTGCGACTAAACCGGCTTTGGCGCCCATTTCAATTGCCATATTGCACAATGTCATGCGGCCTTCCATGCTCAGCGCTTCAATCGCGCTGCCACAGAATTCCACTACATGACCAGTACCACCGGCGCTGCCGGTTTTGCCGATAATTGCTAACACGATATCTTTGGCGGTAATGCCTGGGCCCACCTCACCATTGACTTCGATTTTCATGGTTTTGGCCCGACCTTGTTTCAGCGTCTGAGTGGCCAACACATGTTCAACTTCTGAGGTACCGATACCAAATGCTAATGAGCCAAATGCACCGTGGGTCGCGGTATGGGAGTCACCACAAACAATCGTCATTCCCGGCAATGTCATTCCTTGCTCTGGGCCAATAACATGGACAATGCCTTGGAATGGGTGATTCAAGTCATACAAAGACACGCCGAATTCAGCACAGTTCTTGATCAACTCCTGCATCTGAATGCGGGCCATTTCACCACTAGCATTGATATCTTTGGTTTGTGTCGAAACGTTGTGATCCATGGTGGCAAAGGTTTTACCCGGTTGACGCACCGGGCGACCCATGGCGCGCAAGCCATCAAAGGCCTGCGGCGATGTGACTTCATGCACTAAGTGGCGATCGATATACAACAGCGGGGTTTCATTCGGCGCTTCGTAAACGATATGTGCATCATACAATTTTTGATATAAGGTCTTGTTTTGATATAACGTTTTGCTCATATTAAACCCCCTCAGCCACGAACTTAGCGATGATATCGCCCATTTCGTTGGTGCCGATAGCTTTGCCATCACCAGCCAAATCAGCGGTGCGATAGCCTTGTTCCAATGCTTGATTGATGGCGTTTTCGATAGCCGCCGCCGCATCGTCTTTACCTAAACTAAAGCGCAACAACAGGGCTAAAGAGAGAATTTGCGCGATGGGGTTGGCAATGTTTTTGCCCGCGATATCCGGTGCAGAACCGCCAGCGGGTTCGTATAAGCCAAACCCTTGTTCGTTCAGACTGGCCGAGGGCAACATGCCCATAGAGCCGGTAATCATGGCGCACTCATCTGACAAAATGTCGCCAAACAAGTTAGAACACAGCAAGACGTCAAACTGGGATGGATCTTTAATTAACTGCATGGTGGCGTTATCAATATACATATGGGACAACGCAACATCCGGGTAGTCTGCCGCAATGGCGGTAACGACTTCACGCCACAGGATGGAACTCTGCAACACATTGGCTTTATCAATAGAAGTAACTTTGCCACCGCGTTTGCGAGCGGATTCAAACGCAATACGAGCAATACGTTCAATTTCAAAGCGATGATAAACTTCGGTATCAAAGGCTCGTTCATGCATCCCCTGGCCTTCACGACCTTTGGGTTGACCGAAATAGATGCCGCCGGTTAATTCGCGCACACACAGAATATCGAAGCCTTTCGCCGCGATATCACTGCGCAATGGGCAGAAATCTTCTAATCCCTGATACAAACGTGCAGGGCGCAAGTTACTGAATAATTTAAAGTGTTTGCGTAACGGTAACAGTGCACCGCGTTCCGGTTGCTCCGCCGGTGGTAAATGTTCCCATTTAGGGCCGCCCACTGAGCCGAATAAGATGGCATCAGCTTGTTCGCATCCACTCACTGTTGCTGGCGGTAACGGGCTGCCATGACGGTCGATAGCTGCGCCGCCGACATCATAAGCGCTGGTTGAAATCTTGATACCGAAACGCTGGCGCACAGCATCCAATACTTTATTCGCCTGAGCCATTACTTCAGGGCCAATACCGTCTCCGGGTAAAACGGCAATATGATAAGTCTTAGTCATGTTCACACCATTTCCTGATTATTTTGTTGCAGACGCTGCTTCTCGATTTCTACCTGATGAGCGCGCCAGATGTTATTTAATACGTGAACCAACGCCTTAGCAGATGACTCGACAATATCTGTGGCCAGCCCCACACCGTGGAAGCGGCGACCTTTATGGTCAACCACGATATCAACCTGACCTAATGCGTCTTTACCCTGACCATTGGCAGACAGTTGATATTTCACCAGTTCAATGGGGTAGTCGGTAATGCGGTTGATGGCTTGATACACCGCGTCAACCGGGCCATTACCGGTGGCGGCTTCTGATTTGATTTCTTCACCACATACCAATTTCACTGATGCGGTCGCCATCACACTCGAACCAGACTGCACACTGAAATAGTCCAAACGGTAATGCTCTGGCTCTTCCTGCTGCTTATTGATGAATGCCAGGGCTTCCAAATCGTAATCAAAAACTTGGCCTTTCTTATCCGCCAGCTTCAGGAACGCGTCATACAAGGAATCCAAATTGTAATCTTTGTCCTGATAACCCATTTCTTCCATGCGGTGTTTCACTGCGGCACGACCCGAGCGGGAAGTCAGGTTTAACTGCACTTCTTTCAAGCCGATGGATTGTGGGGTCATGATTTCGTAGTTTTCGCGATTTTTCAGCACGCCATCCTGATGAATACCGGAGGAGTGAGCGAATGCATTACTACCGACAATAGCTTTGTTTGCAGGTATTGGCATATTGCATAATTTACTGACCAATTGGCTGGTACGGTAAATTTCTTGATGATTAATATTGGTATGCACGCCCAACATGTTTTCGCGCACTTTAATGGCCATGATCACTTCTTCCAGTGAACAGTTACCAGCGCGCTCACCCAAACCATTAATAGTTCCTTCTACCTGGCGTGCCCCGGCTTGCACTGCGGTAATGGAGTTGGCAACCGACATACCCAAATCGTCATGGCAATGGACAGAGATAATGGCTTTATCAATATTCGGTACACGCTGATACAAGTCAGTGATGATGCCACCGAATTGATATGGTGTGGTGTAGCCAACGGTATCAGGAATATTGATGGTAGTAGCACCGGCATTGATTGCGGCTTCTACGATACGGCACAAGTTGTCAATTGGGGTACGGCCTGCGTCTTCGCAAGAGAATTCTACGTCATCGGTATAGTTGCGGGCGCGTTTCACTGAATGTACCGCCATCGCCAACACATCATCAAACGAGCGCTTTAACTTGGATTCAATATGTAAGGTAGAGGTCGCCAAAAACACGTGGATACGGAATGCCTCGGCAATACGCAAAGCTTCTGCGGCAACATCTATATCTTTATCTACACAGCGGGCCAAAGCACAAACCCGGCTATTTTTTACTTGCTGCGCGATAGTACGAACGGATTCAAAATCGCCAGGTGAGGAAACCGGGAACCCAACTTCCATGACATCAACACCCATCCTTTCCAGTGCTAACGCGATTTGCAGCTTCTCTTTTACACTCAGGCTGGCTTGCAATGCTTGTTCACCGTCGCGCAAGGTTGTATCGAAAATAATGACTTGTTGGCTCATGGGTTATTCCTTGTCGTGTTTACTTTTGCGCTTAGCGGGTAAAAAAAAACCCGCGCATTTGCGCGGGCTTGTTAATCTTGATGACTGAATCAGTTCTGATTTCCGTCCACCAACATACCGCGCAAGGGAGATGCGTTAAGTAGTAGGCTTAGTAGACGGGTTGAGTAGAACATAATTTTTCAGTTTCTCATTAGTTAAAATATTGCGTTGCATAAATTGATACGTGAATTCTATGGTTGTGTCAACATTTGTTTAAAATGGCGTGTTCAACTGGTTACACGGACTCTAAATTCCTTATAACGACATATAAAACCTAAAAGTTAAACTTTTAAGTTTTATCATCTAAAAATCCAAGATATTTTTTTTACTTTGTTTGGTATAACGCCAAGATTATGGATTATTGTTCTCTTTACGATTTTATGAACGGATGGGCTATTTACTCTCAGACTATGGAATGTTAAAAACCGCGTTAAGGAATAGCTGCGCAGAGAAGTGTTAAACGTAATAAGTTAATAATCAAATAATCCAACAGCAGGGGATCTTATTTTTTATTTATATAGGTAAGATATTTATATGTATTATATTTTATCTTATAATCTGAATTGGTTCATGCCTCTTATATTTTATGACTATTTATATTAATTATAACTAGATCAATGTCAAAACTCCTCGCTATTATTGTCTTTTTAAGATCAATTAAGGATTAATAAGTTATAAGTGGAGAATTTATTATTCATTAATGCCATAGTTGTTAATGTTCTCATTTTGTGATGTGATCATGTCAAGGTTATATTTTAATGCTGACAAGATGTTGTCTTGTTATTGATAATGTAGATTAGTTTTATTCACCATGCAAAATATTTTGCATGTGTTCATTGTTTATATGTATGCCTATGGATATTTACTGATCACCAAATGCATTAGGTGTGATTTATGTTTTCGCACTTATACAAGGATGAGCCTCGATTCTACCTCGTTGAGGTATTAAAGAGAATATTGGTATCATTAATGATAAGTGTTCAAAGATATTTTGAAAGAGAGACAAATATCTATGAGGTTATTTATTAATCATGCCATCTGCATAAAGCTTAGTGGAGTTAAGCATGTTTGAACACAACTTAGTAATCGACAGTCAAGTCACTAAAAAGGAAGGTAACGATGTTCATTTACGCAGTGTTGACCTTAATCTATTAACTGTTTTCGATGCTGTGATGCAAATGCATAATGTCACACGCGCAGCACAGTCACTGGGAATGTCCCAGCCTGCGGTAAGTAATGCTGTTGCTCGTCTTAAAGTGATGTTTAATGATGAATTGTTCGTGCGTTATGGTCGAGGTATTCAGCCAACGGCCAGAGCGCGACAGCTTTTTGGCCCTGTTAGGCAAGCATTGCAATTAGTACAAAATGAGTTGCCAGGTGCGGGGTTTGAAGCTAAAAACAGTGGGAGATTATTTAATCTATCTATTTGTAGCCCTCTGGATATCAGGTTGATAGCGCCAATTATACAACGAGTTAATCAATTAGCACCTAATGTTCAGCTCATTGTTAGATCTTACCTTAATGAGAATATTGAGCATCAATTACGTTATCAAGAAACAGAGTTTGTGATAGGTTATACCAAATTCGAACGTTCCGATTTTCACCATGTCATCATTATCCAATGATGAATTAGTTTTAGCTGTATCTAAAAATCACCCACGTATTGATAATTCAATTACGCAAGAACAACTCCTTTCTGAATTACATGCGATTGTCTCATTGGATAAAGTGGGTTCTTTCAGCCAACTTTATTATGAATCAGCTATTAGCACTAAAACTATTGCTTATGAAAGTACTGATATGAACAGTGTGCTGAATATTGTATCTCAAACTAGTTTTGTCGCCATTGCTCCTCGCTGGTTGGTTCAAACATACAGTGAAGCGCTTAATCTGAAACTGATTTCCTTACCTTGGGAAGAAACATGTCGCCCATGTTACCTCACCTGGCATGAATCAACGGATAGAGATAAAGGACATCAGTGGATGAAAGAACTACTCAGCCAGCTTAGTATTCCTTCTTAATTATTATCGTTAAGTCCTGCTGCTGGAGTTGTCTTATTCTCAGTGGCAGGCAAGGACCGCAGTTACCTTTAACATCATTATTTCTGGTGTTTAATTATGATCTAATCCAGCCAAATACTTTTATCCGCTTTAATTCCCTCTCCATGACTCTGACTGCTGTATTTTTCGTCAAAATCGATTTCAGCTCACACTTCTGTGCCGAATTTTATTTGCCATAGCCTATAGAGTGAGTAGACTGCGCGAAAAAAAGTGAACGCATGTAAGCTGAAAGCTAACAGGCAAAAAGTGGCGGTACACTTTAACGAATGATTTCCCAGCGAGCTGCGACGTTTATGACCCAAATATTAGATCAATACCACCTTGTGCGCCGTTTGCGCCAACAAATAAGCCAGAGAACCGACAAAGTCGCCTTTCGTGAATGGTCGCCAGAAGGCGAAAATCAGCTGACCTGGCGGCAGATTGATGCGCACGTAACGCGGATCTCTGCGGCTTTGTTGTCCTTGGGCGCTGCCATCCAAGAGCGTATTGGGATTTTTGCTAATAACAGCATGGCATGGTCATTGGCGGATTTAGCTATTTTACAGATTCGTGGCGTGAGTGTGCCGTTGTATGCCACCAATACAACGGCTCAAGCGGCTTATGTAGTGAATGATGCTGATGTGCGTATTTTGTTTGTCGGTGGACAAGCACAATTTGACGTTGCGATCACACTCAAGCCGCTGTGTCCGCAGCTTAGCCATATTGTTGTATTAGATCCTGGTGTTGATTTACGTGGTTGCGAATATGCTCAACATTTGGCTGATTTTGAACAACAACCAGATGCCGTACAACAGCATCTATTAAGCGCGCGTATAGACGGTTGCGATTTAAGTGACTTATTCACCTTGATCTATACCTCAGGTACCACGGGGGAACCGAAAGGTGTGATGCTGGAGTACCGAAATATGGCGGCTCAGCTCTACTTACATGACCAACGTTTGACTCTGACATCTGACGATACTTCTCTTAGCTTCTTGCCGCTGTCCCATGTGTTTGAGCGGGCCTGGAGTTTTTATGTCATGCATACTGGCGCGCAAAATGTGTATATCAGTGACACTAATTGGGTACGCGCAGCGATGCAGGCAGTAAAACCGACCGTCATGTGTGCGGTTCCCCGTTTCTACGAGAAAGTGTTTAGTGCCATTAATGACAAAGTTGCTCTGGCGAAATGGCATCGCCGGATGTTATTCCGCTGGGCGGTAGGATGTGGCGAGCGCAAATTCCAAAATTTGCAAAGTGGGCAAACCTCATCGTGGTTCTCTGAGCAGATGTATAAGCTGGCAGATCGTTTAGTCTTGAGTAAATTGCGCGGTGTTCTGGGTGGGAAAGTTCGCTTTTTACCGGCCGCAGGTGCTCGACTGGATGATAATATCATTCTGTTTTTCCAGGCAATTGGTATCAATATCAAATACGGCTATGGCATGACAGAGACCTGCGCCACCGTTTCTTGTTGGGAAGAAAAAGATTTCCGTTTTGGCTCTATCGGTAAGCCATTACCGGGGATCGAGGTGCGTCTGGGCGCTGAAAATGAAATTCAGGTGCGCGGTCCGATTGTGATGCGCGGCTATTTCAATAAACCCCAAGAGACGGCGGAGTCTTTTACGGAAGATGGATGGCTCAAAACAGGTGATGCCGGCGCATTAGATCCTCAGGGGAATTTATTCATCACTGAACGGCTGAAAGATTTGATGAAAACTTCCGGTGGAAAATATATTGCGCCGCAGATGATTGAAGGCACCTTGGGCCAGGATCGATTTATCGAGCAGATTGCTATTATTGCCGATACCCGCAAATTTGTTTCGGCGCTGATTGTTCCGTGTTTCGAATCACTGGAAGAATATGCTCATTCGATAAACCTGAAATACCATGACAGATTAGAACTGTTGCGCCATAGCCATATTGTCAGTTTGTTTGAGCAACGGCTGAAAGATATGCAAAAAGAGTTGGCAAAGTTTGAACAAGTTAAGCGTTTTACTCTGTTGCCGCAGGCCTTCACGATGGAGACCGGTGAATTGACTCCGACCATGAAATTACGGCGTAAAATCATTCTTCAGCGTTATCAGAATGAAATTGACTCCATGTACCGCGACTGATCCAGCATCATTTTCACTGTAACGGCCGATATCTGTCTGATGATAGCGGCCGTTGCTGACTTTCTGACCACTCGTCTCTCTTCTCCTCTCTCTTTGCGCGTAGTGACTATTTTGCTGCACCTGATGTGCAAAAATTCTCAGCCTGATTTAGTTCTTTGATTAATGAGTAAGTCGGCGCGAAAAACAAGTTTGTGGGAGCTCAGGCAGTGTTTTATTTTCCTGATGAAGAAAAATCCAGTTTGTGACCAACACAATTGCCTTTAACACAGATAATTGCTGTTTGCCTGCCAGAAATTCTGACGTTATGTTAATAAGTTAGTTATGTTAATAAACATTAGAACTATAACAAACAAAGATAGGAATACAGGGCGTTGTGCCTTTCCTACCGGATTTCGTGGAAATGATTTCCCGTTATCCAATGAGCAAACTAAGCCTGGAGGCAAAACCCATGGAGATGTTGTCAGGAGCCGAGATGGTTGTCCGATCGTTAATCGATCAGGGCGTTAAGCATGTATTCGGTTATCCCGGCGGGGCCGTACTTGATATCTACGATGCCCTGCACACGGTCGGAGGCATTGATCACGTGCTGGTGCGCCACGAACAAGGTGCGGTTCATATGGCCGATGGTTATGCGCGTGCCACAGGTGAGGTCGGGGTAGTGCTAGTCACATCTGGCCCCGGTGCGACCAATGCCATAACCGGCATTGCAACGGCGTATATGGATTCAGTGCCGATGGTGGTGCTTTCTGGCCAGGTACCTAGCTCATTGATTGGCTTTGATGCTTTCCAGGAATGTGACATGGTGGGGATCTCCCGGCCCGTCGTCAAACACAGCTTCCTGGTTAAACGTACTGAAGATATTCCAACCGTATTGAAAAAAGCGTTTTATCTGGCATCGACAGGCCGCCCTGGCCCGGTAGTTATTGATCTACCAAAAGATATCGTCGGCCCAGCGGTGAAAATGCCTTATGCCTACCCTGAACAAGTCAGTTTGCGCTCTTATAATCCGACGGTGCAAGGCCATCGCGGGCAGATTAAACGCGCACTGCAAACTATTTTAGCGGCTAAAAGACCTATCATGTATGTCGGCGGCGGGGCCATTAACTCAGCTTGCCATGAAGAGTTACTGACTTTGGCTGAAAAGCTTAATTTGCCGGTCACCAGCTCTCTGATGGGATTAGGGAGCTTCCCTGGGACACATCGCCAAAGTGTAGGTATGTTGGGGATGCACGGGACGTTTGAGGCCAACATGGCGATGCACAATACGGATCTGATTTTTGCCGTTGGCGTGCGCTTTGATGACCGTACCACCAATAATCTGGCGAAATATTGCCCGAATGCGGCTGTGGTACACATTGATATTGACCCGACGTCCATATCAAAAACCGTGGAAGCTGATATTCCGATTGTTGGCGATGCCAAACAAGTTCTGACACAAATGCTGGACTTGTTGCCTCAAATTGATTGCGCCCAAGATTTTGATAGTTTGCGTGATTGGTGGCAATCCATTGAACAGTGGCGTGCCCGTGATTGCCTGAGTTACGCCAAAGACAGTGGAAAAATCAAGCCGCAGGCGGTGATTGAAACACTACACCGCCTGACCAAAGGTGATGCCTATGTCACCTCTGATGTCGGCCAGCACCAAATGTTTGCCGCACTCTACTATCCATTTGATAAACCACGCCATTGGATCAACTCAGGTGGCCTGGGTACTATGGGCTTTGGTCTGCCAGCGGCCCTTGGGGTGAAACTGGCTCTACCGGATGAAACTGTGGTATGTGTTACCGGTGATGGCAGTATCCAAATGAATATTCAGGAATTATCTACCGCTCTGCAATACAACTTGCCGGTATTGGTCTTGAACCTGAACAACCGTTATCTTGGCATGGTGAAGCAGTGGCAGGATATGATCTATTCTGGTCGACATTCACAGTCTTACATGGATTCTCTACCTGATTTCGTCAAATTGGCCGAAGCATATGGTCATATTGGTGTTTCTATCCGCACTCCTGATGAGTTGGAAAGTAAACTGGCCGATGCTTTGACACAATTATCCGAGACTAATCGTCTGGTATTTGTGGATGTAACTGTCGATGAAACAGAACATGTTTATCCGATGCAGATTCGCGGCGGTGGCATGGACGAAATGTGGCTTAGTAAAACGGAGAGGACATAATTATGCGCCGCCGGATTTTATCAGTTTTGCTGGAAAACGAGTCAGGTGCCTTATCAAGAGTGGTGGGCCTGTTTTCTCAGCGCGGTTATAACATTGAAAGTTTGACGGTTGCACCGACCGATGATCCAACTCTGTCGAGAATGACCATTCAAACAGTGGGTGATGCCAAGGTTTTGGAGCAGATTGAAAAACAGCTGCATAAATTGGTCGATGTGTTGCGTGTGAGTGAGTTGGTTTCTGGCTCACATGTTGAGCGCGAAATCATGCTGGTGAAATTGCAGGCTAGCGGTTACGGGCGTGAAGAAGTGAAGCGCTGTGCTGAAATCTTCCGAGGGCAGATTGTGGATGTTACCGCGACGCTCTACACCGTGCAGCTTGCTGGTACCAGCGACAAATTGGACGCATTTTTAAATGCGGTGCGGGAAGTGGCAGAAATTGTTGAAGTTGCTCGCTCCGGTATTGTCGGTGTTTCTCGCGGTGACAAGATCATGCGTTAATTTAATTATGGTGATTAATACTGACTAATCTCCAATTATCAGGCTCAGCCAGTAGGCTGGGCTTTTTTTTTCTTATTTTTTAATCGGAATAGCGTTATATGGCGGTTAAAGCGGTTGCTCAATAGTGAGTTCTGCTGTTAGATCATATCCATGGTTAAACTATGTCTATAGACTTCTTAGTCTAGCCTACAATATTACTTTACAGGGTTTATAAGGGGTCTATGTGAAACTGGATGAAATCGCGCGCCTTGCAGGTGTTTCGCGCACTACGGCCAGTTATGTCATTAATGGCAAAGCGAAACAGTATCGGGTCAGCGATAAAACAGTCGACAAAGTTATGGCGGTTGTCAGGGAACATAACTATCACCCAAATGCTGTTGCAGCAGGGTTGCGCGCGGGCAGAACTCGTTCAATTGGTTTGGTTATCCCGGATCTGGAGAATACCAGCTATACCCGTATCGCGAATTATTTGGAACGTCAGGCTCGCCAGCGGGGTTATCAGCTCCTGATCGCTTGTTCTGAGGACCAGCCTGATAATGAAATGCGCTGCATCGAGCACTTGTTACAGCGCCAGGTTGACGCCATTATCGTTTCTACCGCTCTGCCACCTGAGCACCCTTTTTATCAGCGCTGGGCAAATGATCCATTACCGATAATCGCACTCGATCGTGCGCTTGATCGGGAGCATTTCATTAGTGTTGTCGGTGCAGATCAAGAAGATGCGCAGATGTTGGCACAAGAACTGCGTTCATTCCCGGCAGAATCAGTATTGTATCTGGGCGCGTTGCCAGAACTGTCGGTCAGTTTCCTGCGGGAGATGGGGTTCCGTGAGGCGTGGAAAGACGATCCGCGTAAGGTTGATTACCTGTATGCCAACAGTTATGAGCGCGAAGCTGCTGGTACGCTGTTTGCGCAGTGGCTGAAGACCCATCCCATGCCGCAAGCGCTGTTTACCACCTCATTCCAGCTATTGCAGGGCGTTATGGATGTCACTTTAAAACAAAGTGGACGTCTACCCAGTAATCTTACTATTGCCACTTTTGGCGATAATGAGCTGTTGGATTTCCTCGAATGCCCAGTATTGGCAGTAGCACAACGTCACCGCGATGTCGCTGAACGTGTGCTGGAGTTAGTATTAGCCAGTCTGGATGAGCCGCATAAGCCAAAACCGGGGTTAACACGTATTCGCCGCAATTTGTTCCGCCGCGGTAGCTTAAGTCGCAAATAGTCTACGCTTTAGCCAATCAGGGCTCATTCGAGGCCCTGATTGCAAGTCATAACAATCAAACATACCCTGCGACGCGAAACAGCTTGCGGCAGTACTCCAAAAAATAGCCATAAGCCACACCCATAGCCATTGAGACCAAGGCGTTACTCGCGACCGCCGTGGTTATCTGTTCTAAATCTGCACCAACAGACCACAGAATTAAGGCATAGACTGGCGACTGGAAGCTGACATAAGCCAGTAAGTCGGCAAGGTTTCTCGCCCACATATGTTCGCCTGCATGGCGACGTGCAAAACGAATGAACGCATCACGATACACGCCGTAGGGCCAGGCAATCAGAATGTTGACAGGAATTGAGACCAGTCGGGAAGAGAGCGACTGCTGGAATGTCATTCCAGAGATCACTATTTCAATCATCATGCCGATGACAAAACAATACACCACAAGTGCAAAAGTATCGGCTGCGGCACTACGCAGACGGGACCCAGTTGAAAACATTGTCATTAACTCCCTAATTGGGGGAAAAATCTGTCGAAACCTCCATCTCTGAAGTTAATGGTAGGTTTTATGTATTGCTCATTATTTAAATTACAGGTGATTGTATTGTTATTTTGCTTTTTGTGTAGTTTACAGTGCTGTTGCTGGTAATATAACCAGCTTAAAATTTTTATTTTTAACATTTGTCTGGTTTTTATACTTCGTACTGCGAGGAATTGGGCTTTTCGTGGTTTTTTAAATGGTGTTACATGTGTTTTATGTTTAAAAACATATGGTTAATAATTTTAGTGGTTGGCGGAGAAACACTGCGTATCAGGCGGAAAATTTAAAATAAACGAAAGAGAGAACATTAATTTACAGTCTTTTCCTAATTTAAGATTTATCTGTCTGAAGGTATTCATATTTCATCAATACCTAAAAATAGGCGCTAATAATTTATTTCAAAATAGATTAATCCTTATCGGTTAATTGAAGTAAAATGTCTGCCGGGTAACACTCGTTGTTATCAAGGGTATTATTGTATTACCGTCGATTTTGCTGCTGGTTGCACTGCTTTTTCTTAGGAAACGCCAGCCGCCGCGGGTTTTGTACTCAAAGTGTGCAATTTCAAACCGTACAATTTTTATACTAAAAATGAGACATTCCTTGCAGAAGGAAATAATGCGTCAATTAATTGACAATTTATTATTTATTTAAGTTGCCGGAATTACTGGCGGAAAAATAGCCCGTTTATCATGACGTTAATTTCTATTCCAACCGCGAAAATAGCCCCTTATACGAGATATATCTCAAAAACGGCCCATAAATATTGTCAAAGCGCATCTGCTCTGGCTTGACAAGGTTTTCATACCATCCGTAAACTCTTTAATGTGGGGATTTGTGGGATAAAGTGGCGAATTGGGTCATGAAGGGGTAACTCAGTCATGTTTCGTGGGGCAACGATGGTTAACCTCGACAGCAAAGGGCGGCTTGCCGTACCTACCCGTTACCGGGATTTGCTGAATGAGGAATCGCAAGGCCAGATGGTCTGTACCATAGACCTTCACCAACCATGCCTGTTGCTTTATACACTCCCTGCATGGGAAGTCATTGAACAAAAATTATCCCGGCTGTCGAGCATGAACCCAGCTGAACGCCGAGTTCAGCGTTTGCTGTTAGGTCATGCCAGTGAATGTCAGATGGACGGCGCTGGGCGTTTACTGATTGCAGGAACATTGCGTCAGCACGCCGGGCTGAATAAAGAAGTGATGCTGGTTGGGCAGTTCAACAAGTTTGAACTGTGGGATGAACAGACCTGGTATCAACAAGTCAAGGATGACATCGACGCAGAACAGTCCACTCAGGAACCTCTATCTGAGCGGCTACAGGACTTATCGCTATAAGCATGGTAGATAACAATCACATTGTAGATAACAACTACAAGCACACAAGCGTATTGCTGGATGAGGCGGTTAATGGCCTGAACATCCGTGATAACGGCATCTATATTGACGGAACTTTTGGCCGTGGTGGCCACTCGCGTCTGATTTTGTCCCAACTTGGGCCAGAAGGGCGCCTGATAGCAATAGATCGTGACCCACAAGCGATTGAAGCAGCGAAATCCATTACAGACCCACGTTTTTCTATCGTACACGGCCCATTTTCTGATTTAGCGCATTATGTGCGGGAATTGGATTTAGTCGGCCGTATTAACGGTGTATTGCTGGATCTGGGCGTCTCCTCTCCCCAATTAGATGATCCTGAGCGCGGCTTTTCCTTCATGCGCGATGGGCCGTTGGATATGCGCATGGACCCTACTCGTGGCATATCGGCAGCCGAGTGGTTAATGAAAGCCAGTGCTGACGATATCGCTTGGGTGCTGAAAACCTTCGGTGAAGAGCGTTTTGCCAAACGTTTAGCCAAGGCCATTGTTGAGCGTAACCTCACTCAACCGATGACACGCACCAAAGAGCTGGCGGATTTGATTGCCAATGCCAGCCCATTCCGCGAAAAACATAAACATCCTGCGACGCGCAGCTTCCAGGCTATCCGCATCTATATCAACAGCGAATTGGAAGAGATAGAGCGCGCACTCGACGGTGCTCTTGAAGTTTTGGCACCAGAAGGTCGTTTATCTGTCATTAGCTTCCACTCCCTTGAAGACCGTATTGTGAAAAACTTTATCCGTCATCATAGCCGCGGCCCACAGGTTCCAGCGGGTTTGCCATTGACGGAAGCACAGTTACGCAGCATGGGTGGCCGCACCTTGAAATCTGTCGGCAAAATGATGCCGCCAGATGCTGAAGTGGCTGAGAACCCACGGGCGCGTAGCTCGGTATTACGTTTTGCCGAGAGGATTAAAGAGTGATAGGCAACGAGCGCCACGGTTTAGTTGGAGTCATCGGCGGGGATTTACTCCGCAATGCGAAGATCCCGTTAATCCTACTGATTGCGGTGTTGGTATCTGCCATTTTTGTTGTGACCACGGCCCACCGCACGCGCTTGCTGACCGCAGAGCGCGAACAGTTGGTACTGGAACGGGATGCGCTGGATATTGAATGGCGCAACTTGATTCTGGAAGAAAACGCATTGGGTGACCACAGCCGTGTTGAAAGTATCGCAACCGATAAGCTAAGAATGCAACATGTTGATCCATCGCAAGAAAATATTGTGGTTCAGCAATAGGTTTTTCCAATAAATAAAGGAATTTGTCGCCACCATGACTCTGAGTAGCCAAGGTAACGCATGAAAGCAGCGCGCCCCGGGAAGTTAAAGCGCCAGGAAGAACAAGCCAGCTTTATAAGCTGGCGTTTTGCGTTGCTGTGCGGCTGTATTTTGCTGGCATTGGTCGGCTTGATGTTGCGTACTGCTTATCTGCAAGTGATTAATCCCGATAAGCTGGTGCGCGAGGGTGATATGCGCTCATTGCGAGTACAGGAAGTCCCTACTGCGCGTGGCATGATAAGTGATCGCTCTGGCCGACCACTGGCGGTCAGTGTGCCTGTTAACGCTGTTTGGGCCGACCCCAAAGAGTTGACTGAACGCGGTGGCATTACTCTCGATACCCGCTGGAAAGCCCTGTCTGATGCTTTGGAAATCCCATTAGATCAACTGGCGACGCGCATTAATGCTAACCCGAAAGGGCGCTTTGTTTATCTGGCTCGCCAGGTCAATCCGGCAATTGGCGACTACATCCATAAGCTGAAATTACCCGGAATCTATTTGCGTCAAGAATCCCGCCGTTACTATCCGGCTGGACAAGTGATGGCACATATCATCGGTGTAACTAACATCGATAGCCAAGGTATTGAAGGTGTAGAAAAAAGTTTTGACCGCTGGCTTACCGGGCAGCCGGGCGAACGCACTGTACGTAAAGACCGTTATGGCCGCGTTATCGAGGATATTTCCTCCGTGGACAGTCAAGCGGCACACAATCTGGTGTTGAGTGTTGATGAGCGCTTGCAGGCGTTGGTATACCGCGAACTGAACAATGCAGTGGCATTCAACAAAGCAGAGTCGGGGACCGCAGTGCTGGTGGATGTGAATACCGGCGAAGTGTTGGCGATGGCGAACAGCCCATCCTATAACCCGAATAACCTCACCGGTACGCCGAAAGATGCAATGCGTAACCGGGCAATTACCGATATTTTTGAACCCGGCTCGACAGTAAAGCCAATGGTAGTGATGACGGCATTGCAGCATGGCGTTGTGAAAGAGAATAGCGTGCTGAATACCTTGCCGTACTTTGTTAACGGTCACCAGATTAAAGACGTGGCCCGTTATGCCGAGCTATCCGTGACCGGGATCTTGCAGAAGTCGAGTAACGTCGGTGTTTCTAAACTGGCGTTAGCGATGCCATCCTCAGCTTTAGTAGAAACTTACTCAAAGTTTGGGTTTGGGAAAGCGACCAATTTGGGGTTGGTCGGAGAAAGCAGTGGCTTATATCCTAAAAAACAACGGTGGTCTGACATAGAGAGGGCCACCTTCTCTTTCGGCTACGGGCTAATGGTAACACCGTTACAGCTAGCGCGAGTCTATGCAACCATTGGCAGCATGGGGATTTATCGCCCGCTGTCGATTACTAAAGTTGACCCGCCTGTGGCCGGTGAACGCGTCTTCCCTGAACCGCTGGTGCGTACCGTGGTTCATATGATGGAAAGCGTGGCATTACCTGGCGGCGGGGGCACCAAAGCGGCAATCAAAGGCTACCGAATTGCCATTAAAACCGGTACCGCCAAGAAAGTCGGCCCAGATGGCAAATATATGGACCGATATCTCGCTTACACCGCTGGCGTCGCGCCCGCGAGTAACCCTAGATTTGCTCTGGTTGTGGTCATCAATGACCCGCAGGCAGGGAAATATTACGGTGGTGCGGTTTCTGCACCGGTGTTCGGTGCCATCATGGGCGGTGTACTGCGCACCATGAACATTGAGCCAGATGCATTACCCACTGGTGATAAAAGCGAATTAGTGACTAATACAAAAGAGGGTTCAGGTGGCAGATCGTAATTTGCGCGACTTACTCGCTCCTTGGGGGCTAGACGTCCCGGAGCGTGCGCTACGGGAAATGACATTAGACAGCCGTGTTGCCGCTGCCGGGGATTTATTTGTCGCTATTGTCGGCCACCAGACGGACGGGCGTCGCTATATCCCGCAAGCCATCGCTCAAGGTGTGGCGGCCGTGGTTGCTGAAGCTGATGGCGTGGCACCGGATGCCAGTATGGTCGAGATGCATGGTGTTCCTGTTATATATCTGCGTAATTTGAATCAGCACTTATCCAAGCTGGCGGGACAATTTTACCATCAGCCGGGTGCCGCATTACGTTTGGTCGGTGTGACCGGAACCAATGGTAAAACCACCACCACTCAATTGCTGGCGCAATGGGCTCAAATGTTGGGCGAAACCAGTGCAGTGATGGGGACGGTTGGCAATGGTCTGCTAGGCCAGGTTATCCCGACTGAGAACACCACCGGCTCAGCGGTTGATATCCAGCATTTGCTCCGCAATCTGGCTGACCAAGGGGCGACTTTTGCCGCGATGGAAGTCTCCTCTCACGGTTTGATTCAGAACCGCGTAGCCGCATTGCCGTTTGCTGCTGCAGTGTTCACTAACTTAAGTCGTGATCATCTGGATTATCACGGCAATATGGCGAGTTACGAAGCAGCAAAATGGCTGTTGTTCTCCACCCATCACTCCGAACACAAAATCATTAATGCTGATGACGAAGTCGGTCGTCGCTGGTTAGGGCCGTTGCCGCAAGCTGTCGCCGTTAGTATGGAAGGCAATATTCCTGTGGGTTGGAATGGCCCATGGCTATCTGCCACTCAGGTTCACTATCACGATAATGGTGCCAGCATTGCTTTTGATTCAAGCTGGGGCGAAGGCCAGTTAGAAAGCCGCCTGATGGGGGCATTCAACGTCAGTAACTTGCTGGTGGCACTGGCAACACTGCTTTCACTGGGTTACCCACTAACACAATTATTAGCTGCCGCACCTCATCTACAACCAGTGTGTGGGCGGATGGAAGTATTTAATGCACCGGGCAAACCGACGGTAGTGGTGGATTATGCCCACACACCGGATGCATTGGAAAAAGCACTGGCAGCGGCGCGTTTACATTGTAAAGGCCAGCTGTGGTGTGTGTTTGGTTGCGGTGGTGATCGTGACAAAGGTAAGCGCCCACTTATGGGCGGTATCGCGGAACAACTGGCTGATCGGGTGGTTGTCACTGATGATAATCCACGTAGCGAAGAGCCGCAGGCGATTGTCGCCGATATCCTCAGTGGATTGCTGGATGCCGGACATGCGCAAGCCATCCATGGGCGCGCAGAAGCGGTGACCAGCGCCATCATGCAAGCTAAAGCCGATGATGTGGTGTTGATTGCCGGCAAAGGGCATGAAGATTATCAACTGGTTGGCAATCGCCGCTTGGATTACTCCGACCGAGTCACCGTCGCGCGTTTGTTGGGGGTGGTGGCATGATTAAGGTCTCACTGCATTTTCTGTCCACGCTGCTGAACGCTGAATATATTGGTCGCGATAGCGCCGATATTACCGAAGTGACCATTGATACCCGTAAGGTCACTCCTGGGTGTTTATTCGTTGCGCTGAAAGGTGAGCGTTTTGATGGACATGACTTTGCAGAAGATGCTGTTGCCGCTGGCGCTGGTGCTTTGCTGGTAAGTAAACACTTACTGGTGGAGGCACCACAATTAGTGGTTAAAGACACCCGCCTGGCATTGGGGCAATTGGCTGCATGGGTGCGCCAGCAAGTGCCTGCCCGTGTGGTAGCCTTGACCGGTTCCTCCGGTAAAACCTCAGTAAAAGAAATGGTTGCGGCGATTTTGCGCCAATGTGGCAAGGTGCTGTATACCGCCGGTAACTTTAATAATGATATCGGCGTGCCGCTGACCTTGCTGCGGCTGACGCCCGAGTATGATTTTGCTGTCATTGAGCTAGGTGCAAACCATATCGGTGAAATTGCCTACACCACGGACTTAAGCCGCCCTGAAAGTGCTTTGGTGAATAATTTAGCTGCCGCACATTTGGAAGGTTTTGGCTCACTGGCCGGAGTGGCTCAAGCCAAAGGCGAGATTTTCGCCGGCTTACCCGCGAATGGTACTGCGATTATTAATGCTGATAGCAATGACTGGCCGCACTGGCAGGAAACATTGCATAACAAGCGCGTATGGCGTTTTGCACCTCTCGGTGCAGAAGATATCGATTTCTTTGCCAGTGACGTGCGTATTACACCAAAAATCACTCATTTCACTCTGCATTCTCCCTTCGGCACGGTGGCTATAGAATTGCCACTGCCGGGGCGGCATAACATTGCCAATGCATTAGCCGCCGCGGCGTTAGCCATGTCGGTCGGCGCTAGTTTAGCTGCCGTTCGTGAGGGGCTGACGCAATTACAGGCCGTACCGGGTCGCTTATTCCCGATTGAACTTGCTGCTGGCAAGTTGCTGCTCGATGACAGCTACAACGCCAATGTCGGCTCCATGACCGCCGCCGCGCAAGTACTGGCTGAAATGCCGGGCTACCGAGTGATGGTGGTGGGTGATATGGGCGAGTTGGGTGAAACCGCAGTCGATTGTCACCGCCAGGTGGGCGAAGCCGCGAAACAGGCGGGCATCGATAAAGTCCTTAGCGTAGGGTCATTAAGCCAGACACTTAGCGATGCAAGCGGGTGCGGCGAACATTTTCAGGATAAGAACACTTTGGCAGCCCGTGTCAGTGAGTTGCTGCTCGAACATCCGGTTATCACAGTCTTAATTAAAGGTTCACGTAGCGCCGCCATGGAAAATGTCGTGCGTGCGTTACAGGAGAAGGCATCATGTTAGTTTGGTTGGCTGAATACTTAGTAAAATTTTACTCGGGTTTTAACGTCTTTTCCTATTTGACGTTCCGCGCCATTGTCAGTCTGTTGACGGCATTAATTATCTCGTTGTGGATGGGGCCGCATCTGATCGCCTATTTGCAGAAATTACAGATTGGTCAAGTCGTCCGTAATGACGGGCCAGAGTCACATTTCAGTAAACGCGGCACCCCGACTATGGGCGGCCTGATGATTTTGTTCTCCATCACTATTTCGGTTCTGATGTGGGCCTACCCATCTAACCCGTATGTGTGGTGTGTGCTGTTTATTCTTATTGGTTATGGGATTGTCGGTTTTATCGATGATTACCGCAAAGTGGTACGTAAAAACACCAAGGGCCTGATTGCTCGCTGGAAATACTTCTGGCAGTCGATCATTGCACTGGCTGCCGCTTTTGCGATGTACAGCATCGGTAAAGATACCCCAGCTACTGAGCTGGTGGTGCCTTTCTTCAAGGACATCATGCCGCAGCTTGGCTTGCTCTATATCCTGCTGGCTTATTTCGTCATTGTGGGCACCAGCAACGCGGTTAATTTGACCGATGGGTTGGATGGTTTGGCGATTATGCCAACGGTATTTGTTGCTGGTGGTTTCGCACTGGTGGCCTGGGCGACCGGTAACGTGAACTTTGCTGCATACCTGCATATTCCTTATCTGCGTCACGCTGGCGAGCTGGTGATTGTTTGCACCGCGATTGTCGGGGCTGGGCTGGGCTTTTTATGGTTCAACACCTACCCGGCACAAGTGTTTATGGGTGATGTTGGCTCGTTGGCATTGGGCGGGGCGCTGGGTACCATCGCGGTATTGCTGCGCCAAGAGTTCTTATTAGTGATTATGGGCGGGGTGTTCGTGGTTGAAACACTGTCGGTCATCTTGCAAGTCGGTTCCTTTAAGTTACGTGGGCAGCGCATTTTCCGTATGGCCCCGATTCATCATCATTATGAACTTAAAGGCTGGCCAGAACCGCGGGTGATCGTGCGCTTCTGGATTATTTCGCTGATGCTGGTGCTGATTGGCCTGGCGACGCTGAAGGTGCGGTAATTATGGTTGATTATCAGGGTAAGAAAGTCGTCATTATCGGGCTGGGGCTAACCGGCCTTTCCTGCGTTGATTTCTTCATCGCGCGTGGCGTAACACCGCGAGTGATGGATACCCGTATCAATCCACCGGGCCTGGACAAATTACCCGAAAATGTCGAGCGTCATGTTGGTGACTTGAATCAGCAGTGGTTATTGGATGCTGATTTGATTGTTGCCAGCCCCGGTATTGCGTTGGCACATCCTGCTTTGAGTGAAGCCGCGGAAGCCGGTGTTGAGATTGTCGGCGATATCGAGCTGTTCTGTCGTGAAAATCAGGCACCGGTGGTAGCGATTACTGGCTCTAACGGTAAAAGTACCGTCACCACTCTGGTCGGCGAGATGGCGAAAGCGGCTGGCTGGCAGGTTGGCATAGGGGGCAATATTGGTGTTCCTGCTCTTAATTTACTGAAACAGTTGACCTTGCAAAAACACGAAAACCAATTGGTGGTGTTGGAATTATCCAGCTTCCAGTTGGAAACCACCTCAAGCCTGCGTGCCAGTGCGGCCACCATACTGAACGTGACGGAAGATCACACTGACCGTTATCCGTTCGGTTTGCAGCAATATCGCGCAGCTAAGCTGCGGGTATATGAAAACGCTAAAGTTTGTGTCGTGAATGCCGATGACGCGCTCACTATGCCAGTTCGTGGTGCTGATAACCGCTGTATCAGCTTTGGAGTGGATGTCGGTGATTACCATTTGAATAAGCAGCAGGGAGAGATCTGGCTGCGGGTTTGTGGTGAGAAGGTGCTGAATACTCGGGAAATGAAATTAACCGGACGGCATAACTATACCAATGCGCTAGCCGCACTGGCATTGGCTGATGCAGTGGGTATTCCGCGCTCATCAAGTTTGAAAGCGTTGACCACGTTCACTGGTTTGCCGCACCGTTTCCAATTGGTGTTTGAACACAACGGCGTGCGTTGGATTAATGACTCCAAAGCCACCAACGTGGGCAGCACAGAAGCGGCTCTGGATGGTTTACAGGTTGATGGCACTTTGCATTTGTTACTGGGCGGCGACGGGAAATCGGCAGATTTCTCCGGGTTAACCCGCTTTTTGCAAGGCGACCATATTAAGATTTACTGTTTTGGGCGTGATGGTGAGCAACTGGCTGAGCTGCGTCCGGAAGTGTCGCAACTGACTGAAACAATGGAACAAGCCATGGTGCTACTGGCGAAATCACTGGCACCGGGCGATATGGTGTTATTGTCACCCGCTTGCGCCAGCCTGGATCAGTTCCGCAGCTTCGAGCAACGTGGTGATGAGTTTGCTCGTCTGGCAGAGGAGTTGGGCTGATGCGTATGCCGGGGCTGGGGCTGTTTAATACCGTAAAACATTTTGTGATGGGGTCGCGCGAAAGCGACACCACCAGCATGGTGCTTTACGACAGAACCTTGCTGTGGCTGACCTTCGGTTTGGCAATTATTGGTTTTGTGATGGTGACATCGGCATCGATGCCAATTGGTCAGCGTCTGGCAGGTGACCCTTTCCTGTTTGCCAAACGTGATGCGCTGTATTTGGCACTGGCATTCGGTTTGTCGCTGGTGACTTTACGTATTCCAATGGATGTCTGGCAGCGCTATAGCAATATTATGTTGCTGATTTCAATTGTGATGTTGCTGGTAGTGCTGGTTGTGGGTAGCTCGGTCAACGGGGCATCCCGCTGGATCTCTCTCGGGCCGTTGCGTATTCAGCCGGCTGAGCTATCTAAGTTATCGCTGTTTTGCTACCTGGCCAGCTATCTGGTACGCAAGGTTGAAGAGGTTCGCAGTAACTTTTGGGGTTTTTGTAAACCCATGGGCGTAATGGTTATTTTGGCCGTATTACTGCTCGCGCAACCCGATTTAGGTACCGTGGTGGTGCTGTTTATCACTACGCTGGCGATGTTGTTTCTGGCTGGTGCCAAAATGTGGCAGTTTTTAGCCATTATCGGTTCTGGTGTGTTTGCCGTTTGCCTGCTAATTGTTGCCGAACCTTACCGTATGCGCCGAGTGACATCATTCTGGAACCCGTGGGCGGATCCCTTCGGCAGTGGTTACCAATTGACCCAATCGTTGATGGCCTTTGGTCGCGGTGAATTCTGGGGGCAGGGCTTAGGGAATTCAGTGCAGAAACTGGAGTATTTACCGGAAGCACATACTGACTTTATTTTCTCGATTTTAGGCGAGGAACTCGGGTATTTCGGTGTGGTTCTTGCATTGTTAATGGTATTCTTCGTCGCTTTTCGTGCTATGTCCATTGGGCGTCGCGCTTTAGAGATAGATCAGCGATTTTCTGGCTTTTTGGCCTGTTCGATTGGTGTCTGGTTTAGCTTTCAGGCGCTGGTTAACGTTGGGGCTGCTGCTGGAATGTTGCCAACCAAAGGTTTGACACTGCCGCTGATAAGTTACGGTGGTTCGAGCCTGATTATTATGTCAACGGCCATAGTGCTGTTGTTACGCATTGATTTTGAAACACGTCTGGCAAAAGCCCAGGCGTTTGTAAGGAGTGCCCGATGAGTGGCAAGACCAAGCGTTTAATGGTGATGGCGGGTGGTACTGGGGGGCATGTCTTCCCCGGTTTGGCCGTAGCTCATCATCTGATGGCGCAAGGCTGGCAGGTGCGTTGGTTAGGCACCGCCGACAGAATGGAAGCGTCATTGGTACCCAAAAACGGTATTGAAATTGATTTTATTGAGATTTCTGGTTTACGCGGTAAGGGCTTGATGGCCCAACTGACCGCTCCTGTGCGTATTTATCGCGCGGTTCGTCAGGCGAAGAAAATCATGCGTGATTACCAACCGGATGTGGTGCTGGGGATGGGCGGTTATGTTTCCGGCCCCGGTGGTTTGGCAGCATGGTTGTGCGGTATCCCGGTGGTATTACATGAGCAAAACGGGATTGCGGGTTTGACTAACCGCTGGCTGGCCAGAATCGCGAAAAAAGTTTTACAAGCATTTCCAGGGGCATTCCCGCACGCCGAAGTGGTGGGTAACCCGGTTCGTACTGATGTATTGGCGCTACCATTACCTGCTGATCGCTTAGCTGGCCGCGAAGGGCCGATTCGGGTGTTAGTTATTGGCGGTAGCCAGGGTGCGCGAGTACTGAATCAAACCTTGCCACAGGTTGCAGCAACATTGGGTGAACAGATAACTATTTGGCATCAGGTGGGTAAAGGCGCATTACCCGATGTGCTGCAAGCCTACCAGCAAGCAGGGCAGGGTGATAAGCATCAGGTAGTTGAGTTTATTGATGACATGGCTGCGGCTTATGCCTGGGCTGATGTGGTGGTTTGCCGTTCCGGTGCGTTGACGGTCAGCGAAGTTGCCGCAGCAGGGTTACCGGCGATTTTTGTGCCGTTCCAACATAAAGACCGGCAGCAATATTGGAATGCATTGCCGCTGGAAAAAGCTGGTGCCGCCAAAATTATCGAACAGCCACAATTTACAGCACAAGCGGTGAGCAACCTGTTAGCCGAGTGGGATCGTCCCACCTTATTAGCGATGGCCGAGCAAGCAAGACTGGTGGCTATTCCTGACGCAACTGAGCGAGTGGCCGCCGAAGTGGTCGCTGCCAGTAAGTGATACAGAAAAGATAGTTACTGAAAAAAAAGATAGTTATCGCTCGCACTTATGCGGGCTATGAATATGTAACAGACAAAAAAGTGAAGAAAAACGTGAATACACAACAACTGGCGAAACTACGTACTATCGTGCCCGAGATGCGTCGCGTCCGGCACATTCACTTTGTTGGCATCGGTGGTGCCGGCATGGGTGGTATCGCTGAAGTGTTGGCAAACGAAGGTTATCAGATTAGCGGTTCAGATTTGGCACCCAATCCGGTCACTCAGCATTTGACTTCATTAGGCGCACAGATTTATTTCCATCATCGTCCAGAGAATGTGCTGGATGCCAGTGTGGTGGTGGTTTCAACAGCAATTTCTGCGGATAACCCGGAGATTGTTGCAGCTCGCGAGGCGCGTATTCCGGTGATTCGTCGTGCTGAGATGCTGGCTGAATTGATGCGTTTCCGTCATGGGATTGCGGTGGCTGGTACGCACGGCAAAACTACCACCACAGCGATGGTTTCCAGCATTTATGCCGAAGCCGGTTTGGACCCAACATTTGTGAATGGCGGTTTAGTTAAAGCGGCGGGCACTCATGCCCGGTTAGGTTCCAGCCGTTATTTGATAGCTGAAGCTGATGAGAGTGATGCGTCATTCCTGCATTTGCAGCCGATGGTGGCGATTGTCACCAACATCGAAGCCGACCATATGGATACTTATCAGGGCGACTTTGAGAATTTAAAACAGACATTTATTAACTTTTTGCACAACTTGCCATTCTATGGCCGTGCGGTGATGTGTATCGACGATCCAGTGGTGCGTGAGTTGTTGCCACGGGTAGGTCGTCATATCACCACCTACGGTTTCAGCGATGACGCCGATGTACAGATCGCCAGCTACCGGCAAGAAGGCCCACAGGGGCACTTCACACTGAAACGACTGGATAAGCCGCTGATGACAGTGACCTTGAATGCACCGGGCCGTCATAACGCGCTAAATGCGGCTGCGGCAGTGGCTGTCGCGACCGAAGAAGGTATTGAAGACGATGACATCCTGCGTGCGCTGGCAGGGTTCCAGGGGACTGGCCGCCGCTTTGATTTTCTTGGTAACTTCCCGCTGGCACCGGTCAACGGAAAAGAAGGCAGTGCCATGCTGGTGGATGACTATGGTCATCACCCGACAGAAGTGGATGCCACGATTAAAGCTGCACGTGCTGGCTGGCCGGATAAACGTATTGTGATGGTGTTCCAGCCGCACCGTTATACCCGAACACGCGATTTGTATGACGACTTTGCTAATGTTCTGTCGCAAGTTGATGTTTTACTTATGTTAGATGTGTATGCCGCCGGAGAACCGCCAATCCCAGGCGCGGATAGCCGCTCGTTGTGCCGTACCATCCGTAATCGTGGCAAATTGGACCCTATTTTGGTGTCAGACAGTGATACGGTGCCCGAGGTGTTAGCGCAAGTGCTGAATGGCGATGACCTGATTCTGGTTCAGGGCGCAGGCAACATTGGTAAGATTGCCCGTAAATTGGCTGAGCTTAAATTGCAGCCACAGACAAAAGACGAGGAACATCATGGCTGAGAAAGTTGCGGTACTGCTGGGTGGGACCTCTGCTGAACGTGAAGTGTCATTGTTATCAGGCGAGGCGGTATTAGCGGGCTTGAGAGAGGCGGGTATCGATGCTCATGGTATTGATACTAAAGACTTCCCGGTGACACAGCTTAAAGAGCAAGGCTTTGATAAGGTCTTTATCGCTTTGCATGGGCGCGGTGGTGAAGACGGTACGCTGCAAGGAGTGTTGGAGTTTCTGCAACTGCCTTATACCGGCAGTGGTGTGATGGCTTCAGCGCTGACAATGGACAAATTGCGTACCAAATTGGTGTGGCAAGCTTCAGGTTTGCCAATTTCGCCTTATGTCGCGCTAAATCGTCAACAGTTTGAAACACTTTCGTCAGAGGAATTGGCGGCGTGTGTCGCTAAGCTTGGCCTGCCATTAATCGTTAAGCCAAGTCATGAAGGCTCTAGCGTAGGAATGAGTAAGGTTGATCAGGCGAATCAATTGCATTCTGCTCTGGTTGAAGCTTTCCGTCACGACACTGATGTGCTGATTGAGAAATGGTTGAGTGGGCCAGAATTTACCGTCGCGATCCTTGGTAATGATGTTTTACCGTCGATTCGCATTCAGGCTCCCGGTGTGTTTTATGATTATGAAGCTAAATATCTGTCTGATGAGACCCAGTACTTCTGCCCAAGTGGCTTGAGTGCTGAGTTAGAACAACAGTTGGCTGCATTGTCATTACAGGCCTATCAGGCATTGGGTTGCAGCGGCTGGGGCCGAGTTGATGTTATGCAAGATAGCGATGGCCGTTTCTACCTGCTTGAAGTGAATACTTCACCGGGTATGACCAGCCACAGTTTAGTGCCGATGGCTGCCCGCCAATATGGGTTGAGTTTTTCCCAGTTGGTGGCCCGAATTCTGACGTTGGCTGACTGATATGTCGCAAGCTGCCCTAAATGCGCGTGAACGTGCGGCTGAAAACAGCGCAGCCCGGCGCAGTAACGGAGGCCAATTAGCAGGGCTGATTTTCCTGCTGATGGTGCTGGGTACCATCCTCTGGGGGGGCTGGGTGGTAGTAGGTTGGATGAAAGATGCCAGTCGATTGCCACTGTCGAAACTGGTGGTGACCGGTGAGCGCCATTACACCACCAATGACGATATTCGCCAGGCGATTCTGTCATTGGGCGCACCGGGTACCTTTATGACGCAGGATGTCAATATCATCCAGCAGCAGATTGAACGGTTACCTTGGATTCAGCAGGCCAGTGTGCGGAAACAGTGGCCGGATGAGCTGAAGATCCATCTGGTGGAGTATGTGCCTTTTGCCCGCTGGAATGATTTGCATATGGTTGATGAGCAGGGGCGGTCATTCAGTGTGCCGTCTGAGCGAATCGGCAAACAGAAATTGCCATTACTGTATGGCCCGGAGGGCAGTGAACAGGATGTTCTGGAAGGCTACCGGGCAATAAACAACGTGTTAGCGGCCAATAAGTATCAGCTAAAAATGGTGGCGATGAGTGCCAGACATTCTTGGCAGTTGGCCTTAGATAATGATGTTCGGCTGGAGCTGGGACGGGATGACCGGATGGGGCGTTTGCAACGTTTCATCGAGTTGTATCCGATGTTGCAACAGCAGCCAGATAAACGGGTCAGTTATGTTGATTTGCGATATGAAACAGGGGCTGCAATAGGTTGGGCTCCGGTATTTATCGGCAGTCAGGGTGGTGAGCCACCAGTAAATGGCCAGCAGAACAGTAATCAGCAACAGAATCAGGCACAGGCAAAACAACAATGATCAAGTCGACGGACAGAAAACTGGTAGTAGGTCTTGAGATCGGAACGGCAAAGGTCTCCGCATTGGTAGGGGAAGTTCTGCCCGATGGCATGGTCAATATTATTGGGGTTGGCAGTTGCCCATCCCGTGGCATGGATAAGGGTGGGGTTAACGACCTTGAATCGGTAGTGAAATGCGTTCAGCGCGCTATCGATCAGGCAGAGTTAATGGCGGATTGCCAAATTTCATCTGTATATCTGGCATTATCGGGTAAACATATCAGTTGTCAGAATGAAATAGGGATGGTTCCTATTTCAGAAGAGGAAGTAACTCAGGAAGATGTAGAGAACGTAGTGCATACCGCGAAGTCGGTACGTGTGCGTGATGAGCATCGTATTCTGCACGTTATTCCGCAGGAATATGCCATCGATTACCAAGAAGGCATCAAAAATCCGGTGGGCCTTTCTGGCGTGCGGATGCAGGCTAAAGTGCACCTGATTACCTGCCATAACGATATGGCGAAGAATATTGTTAAAGCGGTGGAGCGTTGTGGTCTGAAAGTGGACCAACTGATTTTCGCCGGTTTAGCGGCAAGTTATGCAGTATTGACCGAAGATGAGCGTGAGCTGGGTGTCTGTGTGGTCGACATCGGCGGCGGTACCATGGATATGGCGGTTTATACCGGTGGGGCGTTGCGCCACACCAAAGTTATCCCTTACGCCGGGAACGTGGTGACTAGCGATATTGCGTATGCCTTCGGGACACCGCCTACAGATGCGGAAGCGATTAAAGTTCGACACGGCTGTGCGCTCGGGTCGATAGTCAGCAAGGACGAAAGTGTAGAAGTGCCAAGTGTTGGCGGACGCCCTCCCCGTAGTCTGCAAAGACAGACGCTCGCTGAGGTTATAGAACCACGCTACACCGAACTGCTGAATTTGGTTAATGACGAAATTTTACAATTGCAGGAGCAATTACGTCAGCAAGGCGTGAAGCATCATCTGGCAGCCGGTATCGTGCTGACAGGCGGAGCGGCACAAATTGATGGTTTGGCTGAATGTGCTCAACGGGTATTTCATGCCCAGGTTCGTATCGGCCAACCGCTCAATATCACCGGGCTGACGGATTATGCACAGGAACCTTATTACTCCACTGCTGTTGGGTTGTTGCACTATGGTAAAGAATCTCATCTCAGTGGTGAGTCAGAAGTAGAAAAACGTGCCTCAGTGGGCAATTGGTTTAAACGCATCAATAGCTGGCTGAGAAAAGAGTTTTAATGTTTCAACAAAGAGATCATGCTGAACATATTTTTTGATCTCGAAGCGACAGGCACAAAACGGAGAGAAACTATGTTTGAACCTATGGAACTAACCAATGACGCGGTGATTAAAGTCATCGGCGTCGGTGGTGGCGGTGGTAATGCCGTCGAACACATGGTGCGCGAGCGCATCGAAGGTGTTGAATTCTTCGCCGTTAATACAGACGCTCAGGCGCTACGTAAGACGGCTGTTGGCCAAACCATCCAGATTGGTAGCGGTATTACCAAAGGTCTGGGTGCTGGCGCGAACCCGGAAGTGGGTCGCAATTCAGCAGAAGAAGACCGTGAAGCTCTGCGTGCAGCCCTTGAAGGCGCAGACATGGTCTTTATCGCCGCAGGCATGGGCGGTGGTACCGGTACTGGTGCTGCTCCTGTTGTTGCTGAAGTGGCAAAAGAACTGGGTATTCTGACAGTTGCTGTGGTTACCAAGCCTTTCAATTTTGAAGGCAAGAAACGCATGGCATTCGCTGAGCAGGGTATTGCTGAATTGTCCAAACATGTGGACTCACTGATCACTATTCCGAACGATAAGTTGTTAAAAGTTCTGGGTCGTGGCATCTCTTTACTGGATGCATTCGGTGCAGCTAACGACGTATTAAAAGGCGCTGTTCAGGGTATCGCCGAGTTGATTACCCGCCCAGGCCTGATGAACGTCGACTTTGCTGACGTGCGCACTGTAATGTCCGAAATGGGTTATGCCATGATGGGCTCAGGTGTGGCTTGCGGTGAAGATCGTGCTGAAGAAGCAGCAGAAATGGCGATTTCCAGCCCGTTGCTGGAAGATATCGACCTGTCTGGCGCTCGCGGCGTGTTGGTCAACATCACTGCTGGTTTCGATTTGCGTTTGGATGAATTCGAAACTGTGGGTAACACCATTCGTGCATTTGCATCCGACAATGCGACCGTCGTTATCGGTACATCGTTAGACCCGGAAATGAACGACGAACTGCGCGTAACTGTGGTTGCAACCGGTATCGGCATGGATAAACGCCCTGAAATCACGCTGGTTACTAACAAGCAGACACAGCCTGTTATGGATCACCGTTACCAGCAGCATGGCATGTCCCCTTTACCTCAGGAAGTTAAGCCTGCGGCTAAAGTGGTCAATGATCCAACTGCTCAAACCAATAAAGAGCCCGATTATTTGGATATTCCGGCATTTTTGCGTAAGCAAGCCGACTAATTTCTGAAAAAATTGGAATCTCCGCTCTTTGTGCTAAACTGTCCCGCCGATCTTGTTATAAGCTTGGTCGGTAGGATGGATAACATTGCGAGATAAAACGATGATCAAACAAAGGACTTTAAAACGTATTGTTCAGGCGACTGGCGTCGGTTTGCACACCGGTAAGAAAGTCACACTGACAATGCGACCCGCGCCGGCTAACACCGGGGTCATCTATCGTCGCACTGACTTGAATCCACCGGTTGATTTTCCGGCAGATGCAAAATCCGTGCGTGATACCATGCTCTGTACTTGCCTGGTCAATGAGCATGACGTGCGTATTTCTACTGTTGAGCATCTCAACGCTGCTCTGGCAGGGTTAGGGATTGATAACATTATTATTGAAGTTAACGCTCCCGAAGTACCGATAATGGATGGTAGTGCCAGTCCATTCGTGTACTTGCTGCTGGATGCGGGTATCGAAGAGTTAAACTCTGCGAAGAAATTCCTGCGTCTGAAAGAGACTGTGCGGGTTGAAGACGGTGATAAATGGGCTGAATTGTCTCCATTCAATGGATTCCGTTTAGATTTCACCATTGATTTTAATCACCCGGCGATTGACTCCAGTACGCAGCGCTATCGTTTAGATTTCTCGGCCGATTCATTCGTCCGTCAAATCAGCCGTGCGCGTACTTTTGGTTTCATGCGTGATATCGAATATTTACAGTCCCGCGGTTTGTGCCTGGGCGGTAGTTTCGATTGTGCCATCGTGGTAGATGATTACCGAGTATTAAACGAAGATGGCCTGCGCTTCGAAGATGAATTTGTTCGTCATAAAATGCTGGACGCCATTGGCGACCTGTTTATGTGTGGCCATAATATTATTGGCGCATTTACTGCGTACAAATCAGGTCATGCATTAAACAACAAGCTATTGCAGGCTGTTTTAGCTAAGCAAGAAGCTTGGGAATTTGTGACGTTCCAAGACGAAGCCGAAATGCCATTGGCCTTCAAAGCTCCGTCTACAGTATTAGCTTACTAAGCTTATTTATCACTTTTGGTTGTGCTGGCACTCTCTCCGGCCAGCGCAGCCAATCGTTCCAATATCGTCCTCAGTTTTTCAGGGCTACGGCTCGCTAATCCTCTTAATTCCTTAGCGCTTTCCAAACTTAACTGACGTAATGGCGGCGATTTCTCAGGATCTTGTGAAGATTTTGCGGCATTCTGCACATGATTATGACCGCTGGCCATTAACGACGGATTAATCCTGATGTCGATTGAAGACAATGATGGTAGAATTTGCGCTCGTAGTGCAGAGAGTAATGCCGGTTGTTCATAGCGCAAGCGCATTAACCAACTGGCGTTCGCGGTCTCTAGCACTAAAACACTCTGGCGATAGTTAGCGACACGGCACCACGGCTGCAATTGTGAAGGGAGCAATCCTTTTACCGCACGGTTAAGTTTTAACAGTGCAGTAGCGCGTTGTTGTACGTTATGCAGCGGTCCGTTTTCTGCTGCAATGGCATCATCGAACAGAACATCTAATAATTGTGGGCGGCTTTCACGCATTGACAAGGCTCCGGCGGATTTTAAACTCGTGATCGGTATTCTAAATCGTTGGCGACAATTTGGCAGACGTTATTTCTGGCCGCATCTTCTGTTGGGGATGGTAGCGGCGAGTCTTGGCGTGCCATCAAACCTGTCTGGCGTTCCTGATCAAGCTGCAATACCGAACACATCATCAAGCCAAAGCCGTCAGAATTACGGTGCGACAAACTTTAGTAGTTTGGCATTGCTGCATGATATGCATCGTCGCCCTTCATTCAGCGTAGACTACTGGCAACAGCATGCACTGCGCACGGTTATTCGTCACCTGTCATTTGCACTGGCACCCCAAGTGGTTTATGCCCGGGTGCAAGAAGTGGCAGAGGCAGAACAAGTACAACCATCACAAATTCAGCAGCTTGCATTGTTGAATACGCTGAATGCGTTACTGACCCACGAGTTCAAACCACCCACTATTATTCGCTATACCGAGCAGATTAAACGGCCTGTTCTTTCGTTGCATAAACCGGGACTTTGGCTTGCACAAGTGCAAGGTATCCGTGCCGGGCCTGCCAATTTCATCTGATTATTTTCTTGGCTTCCCCAATTTTATACAACTTTTGGCCACCGGTTTGGTGGTTTTGTAAGAGATATTAAGAATCATGCTAATTAAATTATTAACCAAAGTTTTTGGCAGTCGTAACGATCGTACACTGCGCCGTATGCGCAAGGTAGTTGATCTTATCAACCGTATGGAACCTGAAGTCGAAAAGCTGACAAATGAGGAATTACGTGCCAAAACTGACGAATTCCGTGAGCGTCTGGCGAACGGTGCTGTGCTGGAAACGTTGATCCCTGAGGCTTTTGCTGTCGTGCGTGAGGCCAGTAAGCGTGTGTTTGGCATGCGTCACTTCGATGTGCAGCTGCTTGGCGGTATGGTACTGAACGAACGCTGCATCGCAGAAATGCGTACAGGTGAAGGTAAAACGCTGACTGCAACTCTGCCAGCTTACCTGAATGCGTTGAGCGGCCGTGGTGTCCACGTGGTTACCGTCAACGACTATTTGGCTCAACGTGACGCCGAAAATAACCGTCCATTGTTTGAGTTCCTGGGCCTGAGTGTGGGTATCAACTTACCTAATATGCCAGCTCCAGCTAAGCGTGCTGCTTATGCTGCGGATATCACCTATGGTACTAACAACGAATTCGGCTTTGACTACCTGCGCGATAACATGGCGTTCAGTCCAGAAGAACGTGTGCAGCGCAAACTGCATTACGCGTTAGTGGATGAGGTTGACTCCATCTTGATCGATGAAGCACGTACTCCGCTGATTATCTCCGGCCCGGCCGAAGATAGTTCAGAGATGTATATTCGGGTTAACAAGCTGATTCCAAAGCTAATTCGTCAGGAAAAAGAAGACTCCGATACTTTCCAGGGCGAAGGTCACTTCTCTGTGGATGAGAAATCACGTCAGGTGCATTTGACCGAACGCGGTTTGATCAAAATTGAGGAAATGCTGGTAGAAGCGGGCATTATGGAAGAGGGGGAGTCTCTGTATTCTCCAGCTAACATCATGTTGATGCACCATGTAACGGCGGCTCTGCGTGCTCATGTATTGTTCACCCGTGATGTTGACTACATTGTGAAAGACGGTGAAGTTATCATTGTTGACGAACATACCGGGCGTACCATGCAAGGTCGTCGTTGGTCAGATGGCTTGCATCAAGCGGTTGAAGCAAAAGAAGGCGTAGAAATTCAGAACGAAAACCAGACGCTGGCTTCAATCACTTTCCAGAATTACTTCCGCCTCTATGAAAAACTGGCCGGTATGACCGGTACAGCAGATACCGAAGCATTCGAATTTAGCTCCATTTACAAGTTGGATACCATTGTTGTTCCAACCAACCGCCCAATGATCCGTAAGGATTTGGCTGATTTGGTCTACATGACCGAACAGGAAAAAATTGGTGCGATTATCGAAGATATCCGTGAGCGTACTGCTAACGGCCAGCCGGTATTGGTGGGGACTATTTCGATTGAGAAATCAGAAGTGGTATCTGCTGAATTAACGAAAGCTGGTATTGAACACAAAGTTCTGAACGCCAAGTTCCACGCCATGGAAGCTGAAATTGTTTCCCAAGCGGGCCAACCGGGCGCGGTAACTATCGCGACTAACATGGCGGGTCGTGGTACTGATATCGTATTGGGAGGCAGCTGGCAGAGTGAAATTGCCTTACTGGAAAACCCAACAGAAGACCAAATTGCAGCCATTAAAGCAGCGTGGCAGATTCGCCATGATGCAGTACTGGCCTCCGGTGGCTTGCACATTATTGGTACTGAGCGTCATGAGTCTCGCCGTATCGATAATCAGTTGCGTGGTCGTGCGGGCCGTCAGGGTGATGCTGGTTCTTCCCGCTTCTACCTGTCAATGGAAGATGCCCTGATGCGTATTTTTGCCTCTGACCGAGTGTCTGGCATGATGCGTAAATTAGGTATGAAACCAGGTGAAGCTATTGAACACCCGTGGGTGACTAAAGCTATCGCCAACGCGCAACGTAAAGTTGAAAGTCGTAACTTCGATATTCGTAAGCAATTACTGGAATATGATGATGTAGCTAGCGACCAACGTCGGGCTATCTACAGCCAGCGTAATGAGCTGTTGGATGTGGCTGATGTGAGTGAAACCATTAACAGTATCCGTGAAGATGTATTCAAAACGGTTATCGATAGCTACATTCCAACCCAGTCTCTGGAAGAAATGTGGGATGTCGAAGGTCTGGAACAGCGTCTGAAAAATGATTTCGACCTGGACATGCCAATTGCTCAATGGCTGGAAGACGAACCACAACTGCACGAAGAAACTTTACGTGAACGCATTCTGCAACTGGCGATTGCTGATTATCAGCGTAAAGAAGAAGTGGTTGGTTTTGACATGATGCGTAACTTCGAAAAAGGTGTGATGTTGCAAACACTTGATTCGTTGTGGAAAGAGCATTTAGCGGCAATGGATTACCTGCGTCAGGGCATCCATCTCCGTGGCTACGCACAAAAAGATCCTAAACAAGAATATAAACGTGAATCTTTCGCGATGTTTGCTGCAATGTTGGAATCACTGAAATATGAAGTGATCAGCGTTCTGAGCAAAGTACAGGTGCGGATGCCGGAAGAAGTAGAGGCATTGGAAGTACAACGTCGCGAAGAAGCTGAGCGTTTGGCTAGACAGCAACAACTTAGCCACGAATCTGATAACAGCGCACTGATGTCACAGGAAGAAGCCAATGTGGCTGCCAGCCTTGAGCGCAAAGTCGGGCGTAATGATCCGTGCCCATGTGGTTCAGGTAAGAAATACAAGCAGTGCCACGGCCGCCTACAGTAATATTTTAGGCATAAGTTGATGCATTGATAACGAGGGCGGCTTAAACACCGCCCTTTATTTTGCTTATCTTTTTAGTACGAGTGAACTGGAAGAGTGCTCAAGCCAGCATTGATGCCCTGACAGGAGAAAATAATTGAAACACTTACAAATTGCAGTTGGGATTATCCGTAATTCCCAGCAAGAAATTTTTATTACCCAGCGTGCTGCTGATTCTCATATGGCCGGATTTTGGGAATTCCCCGGCGGCAAAATTGAGCAGGGTGAAACACCCGAAGTTGCATTAAAACGTGAGCTATTGGAAGAAACAGGAATTGCGGTGAAAGAGGCGGTTTTGCTTAAAGTGTTAGAGCACACATTTACCGATCGCATCGTAACATTAAGTTTTTATATGGTTGAAGCATGGGATGGTGAGCCCTTTGGCCGTGAAGGCCAGCCGATGCGCTGGGTGAAGCAGTCTGACTTGTTGGCTGAGGAGTTCCCATCCGCCAATGCAGCCATTATTGAATTACTTACAGCATAGGCCGATGGGGCGTTAAGATAAGTTAAATGGAGCAAAACATCCGTTTGCTCCATCTGGCCAGGCTGCGACTGTTAGTGTTGAAGAGGGTCTTCCTCACTCCATTCATCACTGTCAGATAGCTCACCATTACTGGAAATACGTTTTTCTTCGTCGGCCCACTCACCTAAATCAATCAACTGGCAACGCTTGCAGCAGAATGGGCGATAAGGGCTTTGTTCACCCCAGATAACAATTTTGCCGCAGGTCGGACAGTTAACTTCAATGAATTCAGTTTCCATGTTTTCTCCTTATACCCTTCATCTTTCAAGTCGCAGGTGTGTTGGCTACACTCGCTCACCCGAATCACTTACCGCTGTAAGCTCATCGGGATTTTCTCGTTTGCCGCCTTCCTGCATCTTGAAATCTATTGGGTATAACAATTTTTATATCAGCAGCAGGCTAATTCAAACGATAAACGTGCCGGCACGGTACCATTTTCACTGTCGAGTGGTAAGAAGCGAATTGCATATCGTGTTTTATGACCGGAAATTTGTGGATATAACTGCGGGTCTAGCGGCAGGCGTAATCTCAGTAAATCAGCCCCTTCGGCATTGTCCTGGAAGAAACCATTTAAGCTGATTTGTGCCCGCAGAGGGCCGGATTGGCGAATTAAATTTAAAATAATAGTTAGCGACTGATTGAGCGGGGTCAGACTTGTGAGCAACTTATCGATGTGCTGATTGCGTTGTTCCTGAGGCTGATGCAACCAGGTGTGCAAAGTGGGTAAGTCGAAGCTACAGCAGCCACCTGGGATACTCAGGCGCTGGCGAACAACGCTGATTAATCGATCTTCTTTTAGCGACTGCCCGATGCGCGGTGCTGACATCAATACTGAAGCCCGGCTTTTTAACTGACTACGCAAGGAATCCACCAGCGACATATCAACACCGGGCATATCTGCCCATAGTTGTAACTTCTGTTGTTGGCGCTCTAATTCTTTAAGCAAATCAGTACGAACTTCACCGCGCTCAAGAACATCAATTAAATCAGATGCTGTGCGGAAAAACGTTAATGCACTGGCAATATTATCTAACGTACGCTGGCTTTCTAATTGTTGTAGTAAAAACTCCATTCTTAGCCAGGTACGCATTTTTTCATTGAGCGGGTGTTCAAAAAGTATTGTTGAGGTGAGGTCACTCATCTATGTAGATCCTGTTGGGCCGCAGCTGCCAATTTTAAATACTGCTGGTGTAATAAAGTAACTTGCGGGGCGATAACTATGGGATCGCCGCTATTGTCAATAATGTCATCAGCACAGGCTAGCCGCTGTTGCCGCGAAACCTGTGAAGCTAAAATATCTTCTGCCTGTTGGCGGGTAATACCATCTCTCGCCATTGTTCGAGCGAGTTGTATTTCAGGTGCCACATCTACCACTAACACACGATTAGCACGGTGATGTAAACCATTTTCAACCAACAAGGGGACAACCCAAAGTACATACGGCTCATCAATATTGGCGAGTTGGCTCTGGGTTTCCTGTTGGATCAGTGGATGCAACAATGAATTTAACCACGCTTTTTCCTGCGGCTCACTGAAAATTTTCTTGCGCAATGCTGCACGATTCAATGTGCCATCTGTGTGCAAGATAGTTTCCCCATAGCGGGAGGCGATTTCCATTAATGCCGGCATGCCGGGTTCAACCACCTGGCGAGCAATAATATCAGCATCAACCAGAGGAACACCGAGATTGGCGAACGCATTTGCGACTGTGCTTTTACCACTGCCAATTCCACCAGTGAGAGCCACAATATAGGTCATTGCCTAGCCTTGCATACAGTTAGTGAGTGGCCGAATTGTATCTGAAAGCAGGTGCTAAGGCATAGCAAGGTGTGCATTCTGTTTGCGCTACGTGGAAAAATAAGTGAAGTGAGTACGAGGATAACTACGGGATTGAGACTCTTCAGGTAATTTGTGGGATTGTAGCGCAAATAAAGGTGGATTCGCAGTCTTGCCGTAGAATTATTCATGCGTATGATAGCTTCACTGGGATGGCGTGATTTACGCCCGATCACATTTTGCGATCTATCGCCAATAACCAGGAATAATTAGCCATGCGTATTGAAGAAGGTTTGAAACTAGGCTTTAAAGATGTGTTAATCCGCCCTAAACGTTCAACACTGAAAAGTCGCTCTGAAGTCGAACTGGAACGCCAGTTTACCTTCAAACATTCAGGTTGGAATTGGTCTGGTGTACCTATCATCGCTGCTAATATGGATACTGTTGGCACCTTCCGCATGGCAGAAGTTCTGGCCTCATTCGATGTTTTGACCGCAGTTCATAAACACTACACTGTTGAGCAGTGGGGCGAATTTGTGAAACGAGTTCCTGAATCAGTCTTACGTCATGTCATGGTCTCTACCGGGACATCTTCTGCTGATTTCGACAAGATGAAACAAATTTTGGCGTTATCACCTGCATTGAAATTTATCTGTATTGATGTGGCTAACGGTTATTCTGAGCATTTTGTTTCCTTCTTACAAAAAGCTCGCGAAGCATGCCCAGATAAAGTTATTTGTGCGGGCAATGTGGTGACTGGTGAGATGGTAGAAGAACTTATTCTGTCGGGCGCTGATATTGTTAAAGTTGGGATTGGCCCAGGTTCGGTTTGCACCACTCGCGTGAAAACAGGCGTTGGTTATCCGCAGTTGTCGGCGGTTATCGAGTGCGCTGATGCAGCCCACGGTTTGGGTGGACAGATTGTTAGTGATGGCGGTTGTTCCGTGCCGGGTGATGTTGCGAAAGCTTTCGGTGGTGGTGCTGACTTTGTCATGTTGGGCGGCATGCTAGCTGGGCATGATGAGTGCGAAGGCCGGGTTGTTGAAGAGAATGGCGAGAAGTTTATGCTGTTCTACGGTATGAGTTCAGAGTCAGCCATGAAACGCCATGTTGGTGGTGTTGCTGAGTACCGAGCGGCGGAAGGTAAGACGGTTAAATTGCCATTACGTGGATCCGTTGATAGCACCGTTCGCGACATTATGGGCGGTTTGCGTTCCGCTTGTACCTATGTGGGTGCATCGCATTTAAAAGAACTGACTAAACGCACCACTTTTATTCGCGTAGCAGAGCAAGAAAACCGTGTGTTTGGTAGTAACTGATATTGGGTTTTCGAGAGTAAGTTGTGCTCTGATAAAGTTAGCAATCACGAGCCTGTGATTGAGATGAAAAGAGGCGCAGTTCAACGCCTCTTTTCAATAAAATCCCACCGTATAGCCCTCATCTAATAACATTATTTACCCGATAACATCCCCTAGCTGGAATATCGGTAAATACATCGCGATTACCAGTACCCCAACAATACTGCCAATAATTAACATCAAAAGTGGCTCCAGCATTTGTGTGAGATTGTCGGCCAAATCCTGTGTTTGCTGTTGCTGCCAACCTGCCAGTTTCCCGAGTAGCACATCTAGCGCACCAGACTCCTCGCCCACACGAACCATTTGTTGGCATAACGGGGGGAATAGAGGGTGCTGGGTGATGGCGACATGCAGTGGAATCCCTTGATTGATTTGTTTTTGAATACTCCTCAATGCTTGCTGATAAGCGTCATTATTGATGGAACGGAGTGCAGCATCTAAGCCCGCGGTCAGTGGTAAACCTGCGTGCTGAGTGATCGCCAGAGTTTGAAAAATTTGACTAAGGCAACTGCCACGAATCAATGCTGATACTAATGGAATACGTAATAGAAGTTTCTGTTCCCATTGTTGGCAGTGAGTCTGATGTCGCCGTACATATATATAACTAATACAAAATAAGGTTAATAATGCGATTAAATATGGCCCATATGCAGTAAGAAATGCGGATATAAATAGAAGTGTGGCAGTCAGCGCTGGCAATGGTGTATCGAACGATTGGTAGATTTGTGCAAATTCGGGCAGAACCAAAACCAGCATGACAGTACTGACAACCAGCGCAACAACACAGACAAATACTGGATATTTAAGTGCTTTAATGACTTTTTTTTGCAATTTTTGCTGCCGCTCTTGATGTTGTACCAACTGCATGCAGCACTGCTCAAGATTACCCGTCAACTCCCCCATTGCAATCACGGGGGGATATAATTGAGGGAAAGTATGAGGGTAATGGGCCATTGCCTCTGATAATGACTGCCCCTGTGATACTTGCTGACTTATTTCCTGTAATAAGCACTGCCAGGGTAAGGCATCTATTTCTTGTGCCAGCAATTGCAAACAATTCACTAAAGGCAGGCCCGCTTGTAATAATGTTGCTAATTGGCGAGTGATAGCAATCAGACGTTCACCGCGCCAATAGCTAATCGATAATCTTTTCCCACCCTTAACCCTTAGTGGTTGTAACCCATTATGGAGCATATATTCATAGACAGTATTTCTCTCCGTCGTCAGTAATGCACCTGTCTGTAATTGCCCTTCAGTATTAATTGCTCTCCAATAAAATAAGCGCTGATAGCTCACGGTATTGCCTCAACTTGTATTTGCAGCCCCACAACACGATTAATTTCGCTGAGAGTGGTCATACCGTTTTCGACCAATGCCAGACCCGCCGAAAGTAATGTGACTTGTTTTTGTTCTTGCGCAATCCTGGTGAGTTCTGCTGGGCTGACATTATTAAGTAAAGCTTGTTGGATTGGCGGAGTGACATTTAACATTTCATAAATTCCCGTTCGACCATAATATCCGGCACAGCAATGTTCACAACCAACGGCAAGATAATGTTGCAGTGGACTTGCCCATATATCTGGTGATGTCAGGAAAGGGACTGATGATGCCTGACGACAATGCAGGCACAATTTTCGGACTAATCGTTGGGCGATAACTAATATTAGGCTGGAAGCAATTAAGTGACGATCTACGCCCATGTGTGTCAGGCGTATCAGTGTTTCTGCTGTGGAGTTGGTATGCAAGGTTGAGAGAACCAGATGCCCCGTTAGTGCTGCTTTAACTGCTATTTCTGCGGTTTCATTATCACGAATCTCACCGAGCATAATGACATCAGGATCCTGACGCAGCATGGCACGCAATACATTAGAAAAATCCAGTCCAATCTTACTGTTGGTTTGTGTTTGATTTATACCGTCAACCTGGATCTCAATAGGATCTTCAACACTACAGATGTTTATTTGTCCCTGATTGAGCTGCTCCAGGCTGCAATAGAGAGTTACTGTCTTACCACTTCCTGTTGGCCCAGTAACCAGAACCAACCCCTGCGGTGCTGATAGCGCTTGAGTTAATTGCTGGTGGGCCACTGTTGTGAGCCCCAGTTTTTCCAGAGTAGGCTGCTGCTTCATATTGAGAATTCGCAGCACCACTTTTTCACCATATTGCACGGGGAGGGTCGCTATTCTCATTGAGTAGCGGATACCGTCTAATACCAGAGCTAGCTGACCATCTTGCGCTAACCGTTTTTCCGCAATATTAAGTTTAGACATAACCTTCAGGCAACTGCTAATACGACGAGATAACTCAACTGTAGGCGATGGGGATTCGTGTAATACGCCATCAATTCTTAGACGAATGCGGTAGTGATATTGATAAGGTTCAAAATGGATATCTGATGCACGCTTCTGAATCGCCAACCTGAGTGTCTGCGTTATAAATTGAATAACAGGTGTATCGTTTTCATTATCAAGTAATGTGTCATCAGCTCCCTTTATAGGTACGTTAGTTTCTAAGAGCTCTTGCGTTGATGGGCTCAAATTGAGTGATTGCTCAATTCTGGCCTCCGGCCAGTATTCCACCTTGATTTTACGGCCACACGCAAAACGCAGCGCAGTTAGCAGCGCCTCATTGACTGGGTGAGGTGAAGCTATGGTTAGGTTCTTGCTATCGAGTTTTAAGGCTATTGATCTATAACGGCGGCAAATGGTGTGTAATTCATCATTTATTGTCTCGTGTGGACATTCCATGAGTTCGGTCATTTGATTAGACCTTATCATTGAAGCGGAACACGGCTTTACAGTTGTCAGTGATGCTACTGTTTGCTGCGGTGCACGTTCTGGTCCAGACAACATTCCCGCCGTTATCTATTGTTGGTGACATCGCCAGAGTCAAATTGGCGAGAGTTTGCTGGCCTGTCAATGTAATGACGCCTTTATCTATGGTGGTCGCACTGACATAGCGGGATGATCCCCCTGTGGGGATACCTTGCTTTCCTCCATCACAGTTATCAAGGCTGGCATGTTCCAGTGCGCAAAGTTCTACAGCCATTTTGTAGGGAACCATAGCTTGCAACATGTCGGTGAGGGCTGCTTTTTGGATGTAGCGTTGATAGGACGGAATACCTATACCACTGAGAACCGCAATGATGGCGATCGCAACCATCAATTCAATTAATGTAAAACCTCGTTGATTAGTCATTTGACACTCTCCATGTGTGTGAGAAAACGTGGGCAGAGTGCGCTTTTTAAATGGGAGCTAACAAGGGGGATCAGAGTGATTTGCGAAGCGTGCTGTCGGATATTTTGTTTATTGCAACTGAATCACAGATAATTTCGGCGATGCTCGCAAAACAGAATAAGGGCCTGTTATTGCGAGCCATCTGCCGATCATTTTTTGGTAGGATTATTTAAAGCGCATGGAAAGATCCAGGGCAGTAATATGTTTGGTCAGAGCCCCGACTGAAATAAAATCAATACCTGTTTCAGCATAGCTGCGTAGCGTTTCTAGTGTGACGTTACCCGAAACCTCCAGTTGTGCGCTGCTCTGGGTTTTGGCAAGTTCATCGCGCATGTTTACCGCTTCACGCATCATTGGAATGGTGAAGTTATCTAGCATGATGATGTCAGCACCCGCTTCCAGTGCTTGCTGTAGTTCATCAAGGGATTCAACTTCAACTTCCACAGGGACATCGGCATGTATCCAAAATGCTTTGGCAACCGCTTCTTTAATCGAACCGGCAGCAATAATGTGATTTTCCTTAATAAGGAAAGCATCAGACAAGCCAAGCCGATGGTTATTACCACCACCACAGAGGACTGCGTATTTCAACGCTGTACGCAACCCCGGCACTGTTTTCCGGGTATCAAGTAATTGGGTATGCAATCCGGAGAGTGCGGTCACATAGCGGCTCACTTCAGTTGCTACGCCTGATAAAGTTTGCAGGAAGTTAAGTGCAGTACGTTCACCTGTCAGCAAAATGCGTGCGGGGCCAGTCAGATGGCAAAGAACCTGATCAGCAACCAGCTCGTCGCCATCTTTAACTTCCCATTTTACTGATACTTGGGCACCAAGTTGAATAAACACTTCATTCAACCAGCGCTGACCACAAAAAACACCAGCTTCACGGGTAATGACAGTTGCCTCTGCCTGCTTACTTGCTGGCAGTAATTGTGCGGTGAGATCGCGGTCAGCGTTGACTTCACCGCCAAGGTCTTCACTCAAAGCTTGAGCAACAGTTGAAGGGATATCGCGTTGAATTCGTTCCAATAGCTCGGCGCGGCGGCTGTCGGCATTATAGCTGCGGGTCGGCATAGAAAACTCCGAAATGGCGGATAGATAGTTGTCCAAACATGCTACTCTGTTGCTGGCAGAAGTGCCATAAAAGAGCCGGTTGCAGTGTACTATTTAGGTTAGGGGGCTGAGGTAAACTATGCAGTTAGAAAATAACTGGCAGTTAGATAATGGCTGGATTTCTGGGGTCAAACGGGTCGTTTCCCCTCATTGCGACCAGCGGCCAGAAGGTGAAGCTCCTTCTCTGCTGGTGATTCATAATATTAGTTTGCCTCCTGGTGAGTTTGGCGGACCGTATATAGATCAACTGTTTACTGGCACCCTCAATCCTGATGAACATCCTTATTTTGCCGATATTGTTCACCTGCGAGTGTCAGCTCATTGCCTTATCCGACGGGATGGTGAAATTATTCAATATGTTCCATTTGATAAACGTGCCTGGCATGCCGGAGTATCTGTTTTTGCCGGACGTGAGCGGTGTAACGATTTTTCCATTGGAATCGAGTTGGAAGGGACGGATGTGTTACCGTTTACCGCCGCACAATATCGCAGCCTGTCTGAGGTAAGTACTCTGTTATTTGCCCATTATCCGATAACCGCAGAGCAGGTTGTAGGCCATAGCGATATTGCGCCGGGGCGCAAGACTGACCCAGGCCCTGCTTTTGACTGGGCGTTGTATCAACAGAATTTAGCGAAGTCATCTTTACCATCGTAATACAGAAGTCATGCAGTATTAACCAGAGGTTCATGGTCGAGCACGTATAGCTTGTCACCTTGTCTGATATTGTCGTTTATACATGCCGGGAGGCATATGCCCTGTTTGTGGGCGGGTTAAGTACAAAGGGAGAGTAAGAGCTAATGACACTGTTTACGCTGTTGCTGGTGCTGGCATGGGAGCGCTTGTTTAAACTGGGCGAACATTGGCAACTAGATCATCGCCTTGAAGTGGTATTTACGCGTTTACGCCACTTCTCGTTGGTACAAACAATTTTACTGACCGCTGTGTGGATGGTGCTGGTAGGGCTGGTTTTGCGGCTAGTGCAAAACATTATGTTTGGTTTACCCCTTTTACTTATCTGGATACTCATTTGCCTGCTGTGTATTGGTGCGGGTGGAATACGTAAACATTACCGAGCTTATTTGAAAGCTGCACGTCAGGGCGATGCTCATGCTACTGATAAAATGGCTGAGGAGTTGGCACTTATTCATGGCTTACCGATGGATAGTGGTGAAAAAGCTCGGCTGGAATCTCTGCAAAATGCCTTGTTATGGATAAACTTCCGTTACTATTTAGCGCCGATCTTCTGGTTCGTGGTTTGTGTTAGCTATGGCCCAGTGGCATTAGCAGGGTATGCGATGTTACGTGGGTATCAAACTTGGTTGGCGCGTCATCATACTCCTTTACAGCGCTCACAATCCGGCATTGATCGTATTTTGCATTGGCTTGACTGGATACCGGTGCGGTTAGTCGGGGTTGCCTATGCATTATTGGGGCATGGGGAAAGAGCCTTACCCGCTTGGTTTGCTTCATTGGGTGACTTTCGTTCCTCGCAGTACCAAGTGTTAACCCAACTGGCGCAATATTCGCTGGCGCGAGAGCCTCATTTAGATCCGGTGCAGACACCCAGATCTGCTGTGTCTTTAGCGCGAAAAGTCACGGTGGCCGTCATTGTGGTTGTTGCTTTACTGACTATTTATGGTGCGCTGGTATAGGTAATTGATTTATAACTCAGGCTGAGGAGTTTGTTTCCGCTCTGGACCACTTCAATAATTTATTTCAATTCAATAAAATAAACGGGCCAGCAGTAATAGCAGGCCCGTTTACGACGATATCGTCAGGTTTCTCGCAATAACAAGATGCTTCCTGCTATCAGGATTTGGCTCTCTGGTTGCGATTTTTTAGGATATAACCGACTGCCAATAGCACTAACCAGGCAGGAATCAACAGTACTGAAATCTGGATACCTGGTGTTAGATACATGATGACCAGAATGCCGGCCAGGAACAGTAAACACAGGTAGTTACTAAACGGATACCAGAATGCTTTGAATTGTGGGATAACGCCCTGACGGTTTTTAGCCGCACGGAATTTAAGGTGTGCCAGGCTAATCATGGCCCAGTTGATCACCAGTGCGGATACCACTAATGCCATCAGCAATTCAAAAGCGCGGCCCGGAATCAAATAGTTAATCAGCACGCAGAAAGCAGTGGCAAAGGCAGAAACCGCGATGGCAATAACCGGTACGCCGCGACCATCGACTTTCAACAGCATTTTCGGGCCATTACCTTGCTTGGCTAAACCGAACAGCATACGGCTGTTACAGTACACACAGCTGTTGTAGACCGATAATGCTGCGGTCAATACCACGACGTTCAACACTGTTGCTACTACATTACTGTTCAATGCATGGAAGATCAGTACAAACGGGCTGCCGCCTTCGACCACTTTGCCCCACGGGTAAAGTGACAATAAAATTGCCAGAGAACCGATATAGAACAACAAGATACGATAGATAACCTGATTAGTCGCTTTCGGGATGCTCTTGGCTGGATCTTCTGCTTCTGCTGCGGTGATGCCGACTAACTCAAGCCCACCGAAGGAGAACATAATCACCGCCATTGCCATCACTAACCCCATGATGCCATTGGGGAAGAAGCCGCCCTGTGCCCATAAGTTGGTGACAGTGGCTTCCGGGCCACCCTGGCCGCTCAGCAATAACCAGCCACCAAATAGGATCATGGCAATAATGGCGACCACTTTAATGATGGCAAACCAGAACTCCATCTCGCCATATACTTTCACGTTTGCCAGATTGATGGCATTAATCGCGAGGAAGAACACCGCGGCAGAGACCCATGTTGGGATCTCCGGCCACCAATATTGTACGTAGATACCGACAGCGGTGAGTTCTGCCATCGCGACTAACACGTACAGTACCCAGTAGTTCCAGCCGGAAGCAAAACCTGCAAAATTGCCCCAGTATTTATAAGCAAAGTGACTAAACGAACCTGCCACCGGCTCCTCAACCACCATTTCCCCTAACTGGCGCATAATCAGAAACGCGATAAAACCGCCAATCGCGTACCCCAGTAACACTGAAGGCCCCGCCATTTGAATGGTCTGCGCGATACCTAAAAATAGCCCGGTACCAATAGCGCCACCTAAGGCAATAAGCTGAATGTGACGGTTTTTAAGCCCCCGCTTTAGCTCCGCACCTTCCTGTTGAATACTCATTATTGCATCCTCTGTCGTTGTCACTATTCACCGGCAAAATGGTTGCCGCGTGCTATGCGTAAGATTTTGATTACATTATTTGTATTATTTTGTTTACGGTTGCTTTTTGTGGAATTTGTTCCATTGGCTACCGTTTAAAAGAGAATAGTGGTAGGCGAGAATTATTGCATCTGCTTTTTATTTTATCCGGCTAATTTTTAGTCAAAACACCAATAAAAATGTTGATGCGTGATCAAGCTGTTGTTTTCAGAAAAAGCAGTAACACGCATTTATTGCGCAAAATGTCACCAGTTAGCCGTTTTTATAATGGTCAAACCAGTGTTCAGGATAAAAAGAGGGAATAGACAGGATTTTCTTGTTCTTGTATGAATTTAAATTCATTTAAATAGGATTTAAATTCACAAATAAAATAACTATAACGCTTCAGCTTGCCTAAATATCCGTTTCATAAAAGTTAAAACTCTCAGGTATCAGGTAATGGTAATACCAACGCGACGTTATCACTTTGCATCACGCTGTCAGTAAAGTTGTTAAAATGTGCTGGGTTTCATGATTTTGGTCAAGGTCCGTATGGACAGGTAGTGAATACTTTGTTACTTTATCGTCACGTTTTTGAAATTGGTATTACCAATTGACTCCGCACTACTCGCAGAGACGATTCACTCAATACGGCTTACAACAAATTATGGCCTACAACAAAATACGTCAGCCCAAATTATCAGATGTTATCGAGCAGCAGCTTGAATACCTGATTTTGGAAGGGACGCTACGCCCAGGTGAGAAATTGCTGCCTGAGCGCGAGTTGGCGAAGCAATTTGATGTTTCCCGACCTTCTCTGCGAGAAGCAATCCAGCGCCTGGAAGCCAAAGGGCTGTTATTGCGCCGTCAGGGGGGGGGCACTTTCGTGCAAACCAATCTGTGGCAAAGCTTTAGCGATCCGCTGGCTGAATTGCTGGCCGACCATCCAGAATCACAATTCGACTTGTTAGAAACCCGTCATGCTCTCGAAGGTGTCGCTGCCTATTATGCTGCACTGCGCGGTACTGATGAAGATCTACAACGTATTCGTGAATGCCATACTGTTATTCAGCAAGCACAGGATAGCGGCGATTTGGATGCCGAGGCTGATGCTGTTATGCAGTATCAAGTGGCGGTCACCGAGGCAGCACATAATGTAGTGTTACTGCATTTACTGCGTTGCATGGGGCCGATGCTGGAACAAAACGTTAAACAAAACTTTGAATTGCTTTACTCGCGCCGCGAAATGCTGGCAACGGTGAGCAGTCACCGCGCCGGGATTTTTGAGGCGATTGTGGCACGTGAGCCAGAGAAAGCTCGCGAAGCCTCACACCGTCACTTGGCGTTTATCGAGGAAATTCTGTTGGACCTCAGTCGGGAGCACAGTCGCCGTGAGCGATCTTTGCGTCGGCTCCAGCAGCGCAAGGACTAAGAGCTTATCCTGCATTTGGGTCGGTTCTATATGCTTATTTTGAGCACGAAACGCGGCAACTAAACTGATGGGCCTATCTTCCGGTGTTTTCACCAGGGCACGTGCTTTAGCCTGGGGTTAAAGCACAGGAAGATAGGCTCCAAATAAACCATTAGAAACAGATAAGGAATACCACCATGTCAGAACGTTTAAATAATGACGTGGATCCGATCGAAACCCGCGACTGGCTACAGGCGATCGAATCGGTCATCCGTGAAGAGGGTGTTGAGCGTGCTCAGTATCTGATTGATCAGGTTTTGGGCGAAGCCCGTAAAGGTGGTGTGAGTGTTGCAGCTGGTTCAGCCAGCCGTGATTACATCAATACTATCCCGGTAGAAGACGAACCGGCTTACCCAGGCAACCTGGAGCTGGAGCGTCGTATTCGTTCCGCGATCCGTTGGAATGCTGTGATGACCGTGTTGCGTGCATCGAAGAAAGATCTGGATTTGGGCGGCCACATGGCATCCTTCCAATCTTCTGCTACCTTCTACGAGGTTTGCTTCAACCACTTCTTCCGTGCTCGTAACCAAAAAGACGGCGGCGATCTGGTTTACTTCCAGGGTCACATCTCTCCGGGCGTTTACGCACGTGCCTTCCTTGAAGGCCGCTTGACTCAAGAACAGATGGATAACTTCCGTCAGGAAGTTGACGGTAAAGGTTTATCTTCTTACCCGCACCCGAAACTGATGCCTGAATTCTGGCAGTTCCCGACTGTATCTATGGGCCTTGGCCCAATCAGTGCGATCTATCAGGCCAAGTTCCTGAAATACCTGTCTCACCGTGGTCTGAAAGACACTTCAGCACAGACCGTATACGCCTTCCTGGGCGACGGCGAGATGGATGAGCCAGAATCCAAAGGTGCGATCACCATCGCGACCCGTGAAAAACTGGATAACCTGGTTTTCGTTATCAACTGTAACTTGCAGCGCCTTGATGGCCCGGTTACCGGTAACGGCAAAATTATTAATGAGCTGGAAGGTATCTTCAGTGGTGCTGGCTGGCAGGTTCTGAAAGTGATTTGGGGTGGTCGTTGGGATGAGCTGCTGCGTAAAGATACCAGCGGTAAACTGATCCAACTGATGAACGAAACGCTGGATGGTGACTACCAAACCTTCAAATCCAAAGACGGCGCTTATGTGCGCGAACACTTCTTTGGTCGTTTCCCAGAAACTGCTGCATTAGTGAAAGACATGAGCGACGACGAGATCTGGTCTCTGAACCGTGGCGGTCATGATCCGAAGAAAGTCTTTGCTGCACTGAAAAAAGCACAAGAAACCACTGGCAAACCAACTGTTATCCTGGCCCACACCATTAAAGGTTACGGCATGGGCGAAACAGCTGAAGGTAAAAACATCGCCCACCAGGTGAAGAAAATGAACATGGAAGGGGTTCACCACTTCCGCGATCGTTTCAACGTACCTGTTGCTGATGCTGATATCGAAAAACTGCCATACATTACCTTCGAAAAAGATTCCGAAGAGTACAAGTATCTGCACGAACGTCGTCAGGCGCTGGAAGGCTATGTGCCAACCCGTATGCCTAAGTTCACTGAAAAGCTGGAAATGCCAGCGTTGTCAGATTTCAGCTCCTTGCTGGAAGAGCAGAATAAAGAAATTTCTACCACTATCGCCTTCGTACGTGCGTTGAACGTGATGCTGAAGAACAAGTCTATCAAAGACCGCATTGTTCCAATCATCGCTGATGAAGCGCGTACCTTCGGTATGGAAGGTCTATTCCGTCAGATTGGTATTTACAGCCCGAATGGTCAGCAGTACACCCCGCAAGACCGTGAACAGGTTGCTTACTACAAAGAAGACGAAAAAGGTCAGATCCTGCAAGAAGGGATCAACGAACTGGGTGCGGCTTCTTCCTGGCTGGCTGCTGCGACTTCATACAGCACCAACGACCTGCCAATGATCCCGTTCTATATCTACTACTCCATGTTCGGTTTCCAACGTATTGGCGATCTGTGCTGGGCAGCGGGTGACCAACAGGCACGCGGCTTCTTGATCGGTGGTACTTCAGGTCGTACGACGCTGAACGGTGAAGGTCTGCAACATGAAGATGGTCACAGCCACATTCAGTCACTGACTATCCCGAACTGTATCTCTTACGATCCGGCTTATGCGTATGAAGTTGCTGTCATCATGCATGATGGCCTGGTGCGTATGTACGGTGACGCGCAAGAAAATATCTACTACTACCTGACCACGCTGAACGAAAACTACCATATGCCAGCCATGCCACAGGGCGCAGAAGAAGGTATCCGTAAAGGTATCTACAAGCTGGAAACCCTGGAAGGTAAGAACGGTAAAGTACAGTTGCTGGGTTCTGGTTCGATCCTGCGTCATGTGCGTGAAGCCGCTCAGATTCTGGCTAACGACTACGGTGTAGGTTCTGACACCTACAGCGTAACTTCCTTCACCGAACTGGCGCGTGATGGTCAGGACTGTGAGCGTTGGAACATGTTGCACCCAACTGAAACCCCACGTGTGCCATACATCGCTCAGGTGATGAATGAAGCACCAGCGGTAGCGTCTACCGACTACATGAAACTGTTTGCCGAGCAGGTTCGTACTTTCGTACCAGCCAGCGATTATCGCGTACTGGGTACTGACGGCTTTGGTCGTTCAGACAGCCGCGAAAACCTGCGTCATCACTTCGAAGTTGATGCTTCTTACGTGGTGGTTGCTGCTCTGGGTGAACTGGCTAAACGCGGTGAAATTGAAGCTTCTGTGGTCGCTGATGCGATTAAGAAATTCAACATCAACCCAGAAAAAGTTAACCCGCGTCTGGCTTAAGAGGTACTGAATAATGTCTATCGAAATCAAAGTACCGGACATCGGTGCAGATGAAGTTGAAGTCACCGAAATTATGGTGAAAGTGGGTGATACCGTTGAAGCTGAGCAATCACTTATCACTGTTGAAGGTGATAAAGCTTCTATGGAAGTCCCTTCACCACAGGCAGGTGTCGTTAAAGAAATCAAAATTGCGGTTGGCGATACTGTTGCAACCGGCAAACTGATGATGATCTTCGAAGCAACAGGCGCCGCTGCGGCACCAGCTAAAGCGGAAGAGAAATCAGCGGCCCCTGCTCCGGCAGCGGCTCCTGCAGCATCGGCTGTTAAAAATGTTGAAGTACCAGATATCGGCGGTGATGAAGTTGAAGTCACTGAAGTGATGGTCAAAGTGGGCGACACTGTTGCCGCTGAACAATCTCTTATCACGGTAGAGGGTGATAAAGCTTCTATGGAAGTGCCTGCACCATTCGCGGGTACGGTTAAAGAGATCAAAATCAGCACTGGCGATAAAGTCAGCACTGGTTCTCTGATTATGGTATTTGAAGTGGCAGGTGCTGCGGCACCAGCTGCGGCAACTGAGTCAGCACCGGCGGCTCCTGCTGCACCGGCTGCCTCTGCTGCAAAAAATGTTGAAGTACCAGACATCGGTGGTGATGAAGTTGAAGTCACAGAAGTGATGGTGAAAGTGGGCGATAAAGTTGCCGCTGAACAATCACTGATTACCGTTGAAGGTGATAAAGCTTCGATGGAAGTCCCGGCACCCTTCGCGGGCATCGTGAAAGAGATCAAAATTAACACCGGCGACAAAGTGAAAACTGGTTCTCTGATCATGGTGTTTGAAGTGGAAGGCGCAGCACCTGCTGCTGCACCAGCCCAGCAAGCCGCACCTGCTGCTGCGCCGGCCAAAGCCGCTGCTGCATCGGCACCTGCTGTCAGCAAAGGTGAATTCGCTGAGAATGATGCTTACGTGCATGCAACGCCGGTTATCCGTCGTTTGGCCCGTGAGTTTGGCGTGAATCTGGCGAAAGTGAAAGGTACGGGTCGTAAAGGCCGTATCCTGCGCGAAGACGTTCAGGCTTATGTGAAAGATGCGGTCAAACGTGCTGAAGCGGCTCCAGCGGCTGCCACCGGTGGTGGTCTGCCAGGCATGCTGCCTTGGCCGAAAGTTGATTTCAGCAAGTTCGGCGAAATCGAAGAAGTGGAATTGGGTCGTATCCAGAAAATCTCTGGTGCTAACCTGAGCCGTAACTGGGTCATGATCCCACATGTCACTCACTTCGACAAAACCGATATCACCGATCTGGAAGCGTTCCGTAAGCAGCAGAACGACGAAGCTGCCAAGCGTAAGCTGGACGTGAAGTTCACCCCAGTGGTGTTCATCATGAAAGCTGTTGCTGCTGCTCTCGAGCAGATGCCACGTTTCAACAGCTCACTGTCCGAAGATGGTCAGAAGCTGACGCTGAAAAAGTACATCAATATCGGTGTCGCGGTAGATACGCCAAATGGTTTGGTCGTTCCGGTATTCAAGGATGTGAACAAGAAAAGCATCACTGAACTGTCCCGTGAACTGATGGCTATCTCCAAGAAAGCTCGTGATGGCAAGCTGACCGCTGGCGAAATGCAGGGCGGTTGCTTCACCATCTCCAGCCTGGGCGGTATCGGGACAACTCACTTCGCGCCGATTGTTAACGCGCCGGAAGTGGCTATCCTGGGTGTCTCCAAGTCTGCGATAGAGCCAGTCTGGAACGGTAAAGAGTTCCAGCCGCGCCTGATGATGCCGATGTCGCTCTCCTTCGACCACCGTGTGATTGACGGTGCTGATGGTGCGCGCTTTATCACTATCATCAACAATATGCTGGCCGACATTCGCCGTCTGGTGATGTAATCGTCAAGGCCGGCTTAGCGCCGGCCTTGTTACTATTACAGACAGACAAAAGACAGTTATGAACCGGCTTTGTCGGCTCGTTACATAAGTCGACAAGGTTGTTGAGACACTCGTCACGTGATGCGGCTTTTCAGTTTATTAACAATTCTGTAAACTGCACGCGGTGCAAGCGTCACGGTGGATCAAGGCGTTATGCAATTAATTAGCCTAAAAATGATGTCTGACCCGCCGGACAAACAATTAAGAGGTCATGATGAGTACTGAAATTAAAACTCAGGTCGTGGTACTTGGGGCAGGCCCAGCAGGGTACTCTGCTGCTTTTCGTTGCGCGGATTTAGGTTTAGAAACCATTCTGGTTGAGCGTTACGCCACTCTGGGTGGTGTTTGCCTGAATGTCGGTTGTATCCCATCCAAAGCGTTGTTGCACGTCGCTAAAGTTATCGAAGAAGCTAAAGCATTAGCTGAACACGGTATCGTGTTTGGCGAGCCTAAAACTGATATTGATAAAGTACGTGTTTGGAAAGAGAAAGTTATCAATCAGTTGACTGGTGGTTTGGCAGGTATGGCTAAAGGCCGTAAAGTCAAAGTAGTTAACGGTTTAGGTAAGTTCACTGGCGCTAACACCCTGGTTGTTGAGGGCGAAAATGGCCCGACGACCATTACTTTCGATAACGCGATTATCGCCGCTGGCTCTCGTCCAATCCAACTGCCATTCATTCCCCATGAAGATCCACGTGTTTGGGACTCCACTGATGCGCTGGCACTAAAAACCGTTCCTGAGCGTTTGCTGGTCATGGGCGGCGGGATCATCGGTCTGGAAATGGGTACTGTTTACCATGCGTTGGGCTCGAAGATTGATGTAGTCGAAATGGCTGATCAAGTTATTCCGGCTGCTGACAAAGACGTAGTGAAGGTCTTTACCAAACGTATCAGTAAGCAATTCAACCTGATGCTGGAAACCAAAGTGACTGCGGTAGAAGCCAAAGAAGACGGTATCTATGTCACGATGGAAGGCAAAAAAGCGCCAGCAGAACCACAGCGTTATGATGCAGTGCTGGTTGCTATCGGCCGTGTACCTAACGGTAAATTGCTGGATGCAGGTCAGGCTGGCGTTGAAGTTGACGAACGTGGCTTTATCCACGTTGATAAACAACTGCGTACCAACGTACCGCACATCTTTGCTATCGGTGACATCGTGGGTCAGCCAATGCTGGCACATAAAGGTGTTCACGAAGGCCATGTTGCTGCTGAAGTTATCTCCGGCATGAAGCATTACTTCGATCCGAAAGTTATTCCATCCATTGCGTACACTGAACCAGAAGTCGCATGGGTTGGTTTGACCGAGAAAGAAGCTAAAGAAAAAGGCATCAGCTACGAAACCTCCACCTTCCCGTGGGCGGCATCAGGTCGTGCTATCGCGTCTGATTGTGCAGACGGTATGACCAAACTGATTTTCGACAAAGAAACACACCGTATCATCGGTGGTGCAATTGTCGGGACTAACGGTGGTGAACTGTTAGGTGAAATCGGTCTGGCGATCGAGATGGGTTGTGATGCTGAAGATATCGCATTGACTATCCATGCTCACCCAACGTTGCATGAATCTGTCGGCCTGGCAGCAGAAATCTACGAAGGTAGCATTACGGACTTGCCTAACCCGAAAGCGAAAAAGAAATAAGTTTTCGCTGACGCAGTATTTGCTGAAGTCAATGTTGAAACGGTCCCGTGATAGGGGCCGTTTTTTATGGAAACAATAATTTTAATTAATTTGGATCGGCGGGGGAGTGAATTTTGATCCTAACCCCCTGAGAGCTCGCATTTCTACTTCAATTGTTGCGTTATCAATAGTATTTATTTCAGTAACTAAAAAGACGCTATGAGGAATAAATATTCTGGTACCTTCGGTATTATCTAGCAGGGATGAGACATCAGTACTATATGTTAACCCTTTGGGATATTGAATGGTGTATCTTACATTGACTTCTCCGTCATTGAGATCTTCAGTATTAAAGTTTGTGATATATTCTTCGTCTGACGTTGTACTAAAAAAAGCATCATTGCTGTAGGTTTTTTCTTCGACTATTTCGGCTTCAAATTCTGCCCTGTTTCTGACTTCACCGCGATAAACAATGTCTATATTATCGTAACTTAAATTTTTTAATGATCTATTTTTTAATGAGGTATTCATATCTGAATGAGATTTTAGTGCATTAGTTAATTGTTCTATTTCTATTTTAACTTCTGGCGTGATATTGTTACTTCGTATGGCATTATTGACTCGCACATAGCCAGCTTCAGTATAGTCTCTGAAAGCAAAGTAATCTTGGAAACTGATGTTTTTATTAGTGCTTAATATATTATATTTTTCAATCTCATCATGTATATCCAAATTGGTTTCATGCCAAAAATCTTCGCTATAAATACTTTCCATTTCTTTAATGACGACTTCTATTTCACTTTCCTGAATAGGGCTTCTCCTATGTATGACAGTGAATTTACTTTTTTCAGATTGCTGATAATTATCATCCTCGATATTAGACTCTTTCATACTTGATGTGTCATATTCATAGTAAGAACCTGAATCCGAGTCTACATTTGATTCTGAGGTGTCTATATTTAGACGCTTAATCTGTGGTTCTCCACTAAAACTCGGTGTGTTTGGATCACCTAAAAGATAGCCAATGCTGCCATTAATTCTTTTTAATATCCCTTTGGCTTTCGGTTTTGAGCTCACGGATAATAAGGCCGTTTTTTCTGTATTAGCACTGAGTTTGGGTGCTGTGGAGATTCTGGTGGGGGATGGCGCTTTTGTGGTCGGTTTAATCGGTAGCTTTCCTATGGAAAATTTAAATCCTCTAGGTTGTGGTGTGGGCCCTCCTAATAGAAGACCGAGGCCAACCTCCAAAGCAGTTTCTTCATCTGTTCTTGTGGGTAATTTTCCCTCATCTTCGTGCACCTCTTTACACGTATGCCCCATACGCCATTTACAGTGTTGGTGCTGAAATTCTTTCCAATCTTGCCCCACTCTACGTTTAGGTTCTATTGGTCTGGCGTGTGTGTCATTAATAAATAGTATTATTAATGACAAGGATATCATTGCTGTTTTATTCATGCAGTGTCCTTTTGCATAGATACAATAACTTTTGCTTTAAATGTTTCTGGCGTGACGACGTTATATTTCTTTCTTATGTAAATAAATTTTATTTTTTAAAACGAAAGGAATAATCTATGGATGATAAAATATAACGGAATTTATAGTAATATTAATATAGAGCCTGAGTGATGTTCTTTATTTAGGGATAGATCCCATTACGTAATTGGCTGGGCGAAATATCGAAAGTGCGGCGCAACGCCGTAGCGAAATTCGCCGGGCTGGTATAACCCGCAATAGTTGCCGCTTGATCGATGCTGATCCCTTCTTTCTGGATAGCCAGCATGGCGCGTTTTAAACGGCAATGGCGCAAATACTCAAATACCGTAATGTTGTAGCTTTCACGAAAACGTCGCTGCAAAGTGCTTTGACTCATATTGACCAAACGCGCCAATTCACCCATCGATAGATGGTCTGCCTCGCCACTTTCCAGCCAATCACGTACTTGCAGGATTCGATTCATGCCACGTAAAGAGACTTTATTTTGCTGTAACGCCTGCTGCTCCAGCGAACTGAATGCTTCGATAATTAAGCCAATACATTGTGTTTCACAATGCAAACGTTCCAGTGGGGTTGAAAAGGGCGGAGCACTCGCTATTTTCTGGGCGATGGCTTGGGCGTGAACTGATGGTCGCCATAAATGAATCGCCAGATGTTGCTGAGTAAAGTTGTATAACGTATCCCAAGAACCGGCTTGCGGTAATAGATCGCCATACAGCCATTCACGGTCAAAGGTGAGGGTCAGAGTGCGCTCATGGCTATTGTTCTTACCGTGGCGAGTAAATAGGGTGTTTTCAGTCAGGGAAACCAGTGAGGCATCGCCCTTTTCCTGCAAATGCAGTTCTTTACCGCCAAATGAGATATGTGCACTGCCACTGACCACAATGGCTAGTTTCAGCGCCGGATTGAGCTGATTCTGGGTTTTGATATCGTAGAGGTTAGTCACATTCGCGGTATGCAGGATCAGATGCGGATTCAGACGTAATACCTGAAAATCGCCATACAAAACCGGATCAGTGGACAATGACTTCGCGCCACTCAGTTGATAGTCGCTGGCGACCAGATTTGACTGTTGCACAATTTGGTCGCGATAAATCGGTTTGGATGACGGGGAAATATTGCGCAACTTGTTTTTCTTCACCGCCGACATGATGGCCTCTCTAACGATATTCATGTTTTGACAACATTGACTTTATAACAAAGGGTTTTGCTGTTTGCACAAACCATTTTTCTGATTGCAAATGTAACAATTAGTCAGATGAATTGATAATGAAAATAATTATCAATCTTGTTCGTTTTTGTTGCCCTATGAATAGATTGGCAGAGACTTTCCTCTGCTGACATTGGCTGTGGGCGTTTGCATCGGGGAAAGTGTAATGAAAGTAAAATGGCAGCGGCGCTCTCTGACGACCTTAGCGAGCTTGATTGGTATCTGTATTTCGACTCCGCTTTGGGCGCAGACACAAGATACCACTCAGGCAGGGTCTGATACAGCCGCAACACAACAAAAAGAAACAACGGCGACTGACAACAAAGCAACCACCGGCGATACCTTGGTGGTCACGGCCCAGCAGCAAGTCCGTCAAGCACTTGGTGCATCGACTATCACGGCGGAAGATATCCGCAAACGACCTCCAGCTAATGATTTGTCTGAAATTATCCGTACCATGCCAGGCGTTAACTTGTCCGGTAACTCAGCCAGCGGTCAGCGCGGGAATAACCGTCAGATTGATATTCGCGGCATGGGGCCTGAAAATACATTGATTATGATTGATGGTATTCCGGTGTCGAGCCGTAATGCCGTGCGTTATGGCTGGCGTGGTGAGCGCGATACCCGTGGTGATACCAACTGGGTACCGGCGAATATGGTTGAGAAAATCGAAGTGTTACGCGGGCCTGCCGCAGCGCGCTACGGTAATGGTGCTGCAGGTGGCGTGGTGAATATCATCACCAAACAGCCGGACAAAGAACTGCATGGCAGTTGGAATGCTTACATGAATCTGCCGCAGCATAGCGAAGAAGGCGCGACCCGTCGTACTGACTTCAGCCTGTTGGGGCCACTCAGTGATACCGTCAGTTTCCGCTTATACGGTGGATACAATAAAACTGATGCTGATGATTGGGATATTAACCAGGGCCATGAATCTGCCCGAACCGGTAATCAGGCTGGCACATTGCCTGCTGGGCGTGAAGGGGTTCGTAATAAAGATATCAACGGGTTACTGCGTTGGGAGTTTGCGCAGGGCCAATCCCTGGAGTTCGAGGCGGGCTATAGCCGTCAGGGGAATATTTATGCTGGTGATACACAAAACACCAACAGCAATGCCATTGTGCGCAGCCTATATGGCGCCGAAACCAACGTGATGTATCGCGATAATTTCTCATTAACGCACCGTGGTTTTTGGGATAACGGCGTCAGTACCACCTCCTATGTACAGTATGAAAATACCCGCAACTCACGTATTAATGAGGGGCTGGCAGGGGGGACTGAGGGTATCTTCTCAAATAATTATTTCAGTACAATCAAGCTGGACAACTATCTGGCCCATTCCGAGGTTAACCTGCCATTTGAGTTAGGGGTTAATCAAGTGCTCACTGTTGGTGCGGAATGGAATGACCAGAAAATGAATGACCCGACTTCCAACACCCAGACGACAACTGAGGGTGGCAGTGTCAGTGGTTTAACGGGAACAGGCCGAAATACGCGCACTTCAGCACAGATAGCGTCGGTGTTTGTTGAAGATAATATCGAGCTGACAGATACCACAATGCTGACCCCAGCGCTGCGTTTTGACCATCACAGCACCGCAGGGAGCAACTGGAGTCCGGGGTTAAACCTGTCACAGGAACTGGGCGATTACTTCACCATGAAAATGGGGATTGCCCGCGCCTATAAAGCGCCAAACCTCTATCAAACCAACCCCAATTATCTGCTGTATAGCCGTGGTCAGGGTTGCTATGGCGGCGGCGGTAGCTGTTACTTGATGGGTAATGACGATTTATCAGCAGAAACCAGCGTTAACAAAGAGATTGGTTTCGAATTCCATGATGATGGCATTATTGCGGGTATCACTTATTTCCGTAACGATTACCGTAATAAGATTGAGCCAGGTTTAGTCTCTCTGGGGACCGCCAATGGTGGCACCGGAACTTATGCTAATTCCGATATTTTCAAGTGGGAAAATGTGCCGAAAGCCTTGGTTGAAGGGCTGGAAGGTAACCTGACGGTACCATTCACTGACACGGTGCAATGGAGCAGCAACCTGACCTACATGCTGGAGTCGAAGAACAAATCTACCGGCGATTACTTATCTATCACACCGGAGTTTACCCTGAACAGCTCAGTGAATTGGCAGGCTACGGATGATTTGTCCTTACTGTCTACCGTGACATGGTATGGGCGTCAGAAACCGAAGAAATATGACTATCAGGGTCTGCCAGTCACCGGTACGGCGCGCAATGAAGTTAGTCCATATGCCATCTTTGGTCTGAGCGCCAGCTACACAGTGACAAAAAATGTCAGTGTGACCACCGGTATTGAAAACTTGTTCGATAAACGCCAGTTCCGTGAAGGGAATGCCCAGAACGTAGCGAATATCGCCGGTGCCGGTGCAGCAACCTATAATGAGCCGGGGCGGACATATTTTGTTAGCTTGAATACTCAATTCTAAAATTATTTTGTTACAGCAGAAACAGTCATTATCGGCTGTTTCTGCTGCATTTATCGCCACAATATTTTCCCCTCCTCATTCCGCGTTCTAAAAGCCCCATCAACAGCACGAGATTTTCACCGAGAGATGGTATCCATTCCTAATGTATGGTTATTATGCGGGGAGGTTTTGCGGATATTAGCCCTCTTGCAAGGGGCTAACTGAGAGCGGTTATCAATAGTTTAGGTGATTACACTGCGCTCAACGATTCAGCAAAAATTTAATGTTGCTTTTATGTGAACGAATTAACACTGAGTTCAAATACTGGTATGCTGGCTGAGCGAAACTGGGCATCTTACCTTACACCTGGTGCATCATTGATGATGGCTGGTGACTACAGATAAGCCTGGCAAAATATATGACAATAAAAGCGAGGAGAGAGTCGTGCTAGAAGAATACCGTAAGCACGTGGCCGAGCGTGCCGCTGAGGGTATCGTCCCCAAGCCATTAGATGCATCACAAATGGCAGCGCTGGTTGAATCATTAAAAAATCCGCCTTCGGGCGAAGATGAATTCCTGTTAGATCTGCTGATTAACCGTGTTCCCCCCGGTGTTGATGAAGCAGCTTATGTTAAAGCCGGTTTTCTGGCGGCCATAGCCAAAGGTGAAGCCCACTCCCCACTGATTACCCCTGAGAAAGCAATTGAACTGCTTGGTACCATGCAGGGCGGCTATAATATTCATCCGTTGATTGATGCGTTAGATAATGAAAAGCTGGCTCCGATTGCGGGCAAAGCTTTATCTCACACCTTGCTGATGTTTGATAATTTCTACGATGTAGAAGAAAAAGCCAAAGCAGGTAATCCTCACGCCAAGAAAATTATGCAATCATGGGCTGATGCCGAATGGTATCTCTCCCGCCCACCTTTGGCGGAGAAAATCACGGTAACCGTATTCAAAGTCACCGGTGAAACCAATACCGATGACTTGTCTCCGGCTCAAGATGCCTGGTCGCGCCCTGATATCCCACTGCATGCGCTGGCGATGCTGAAAAATGCCCGTGAAGGCATTCATCCGGATCAACCGGGCAGTGTTGGCCCAATCAAACAGATTGAAGAGCTGAATAAAAAAGGTTTCCCATTGGCCTACGTTGGCGATGTGGTCGGAACCGGTTCTTCTCGTAAATCAGCCACCAACTCGGTGCTGTGGTTTATGGGTGACGACATCCCTTACGTGCCGAATAAGCGCGGCGGTGGTGTGGTGCTGGGCAGCAAAATTGCGCCAATCTTCTTTAACACTATGGAAGATGCGGGTGCATTGCCAATCGAAGTAGATGTCAGCAACCTGAATATGGGCGATGTAATTGATATCTTCCCGTATCTGGGCGAAGTGCGTCACCATGATACTGGCGCGATCTTAGCCACTTTCGAACTGAAAACTGACGTGTTGTTGGATGAAGTGCGCGCCGGTGGCCGTATCCCATTGATCGTCGGCCGCGGTTTGACCACCAAAGCGCGCGAATCTCTGGGCCTGCCAGTTAGCGAAGTCTTCCGTGTGGCGAAGCCGGTTGCCAAGAGTAACAAAGGTTTCTCGCTGGCACAGAAAATGGTGGGTCGTGCCTGTGGCGTTGCAGGTGTGCGCCCAGGTGAATACTGCGAACCTAAAATGACCTCGGTCGGTTCACAAGATACCACCGGCCCAATGACCCGTGATGAGCTGAAAGACTTGGCGTGTCTGGGCTTCTCCGCTGATCTGGTGATGCAGTCATTCTGTCATACTGCGGCCTATCCGAAGCCTGTAGACGTGACCACTCATCACACATTACCTGACTTTATTATGAACCGTGGCGGTGTGTCACTGCGCCCAGGTGATGGCATCATCCACTCATGGCTCAACCGTATGTTGTTACCGGACACTGTCGGTACTGGTGGTGACTCCCACACCCGTTTCCCTATCGGCATTTCCTTCCCTGCGGGTTCTGGTCTGGTGGCCTTTGCGGCAGCAACAGGCGTAATGCCTCTGGACATGCCTGAATCGGTGTTGGTGCGCTTTAAAGGTAAAATGCAGCCGGGTATCACCCTGCGTGATCTGGTGCATGCTATCCCTTACTACGCGATTCAGGAAGGCCTGCTGACAGTTGAGAAACAAGGCAAGAAGAACATCTTCTCTGGTCGAATTCTGGAAATTGAAGGCTTACCAGAGCTGAAAGTTGAACAGGCATTTGAGCTGGCTGATGCCTCCGCCGAACGTTCTGCTGCCGGTTGTACCATCAAACTGGATAAAGCGCCGATCATTGAATATCTGCAATCCAACATTGTGTTGTTGAAGTGGATGATAGCTGAAGGTTACGGTGACCGTCGTACACTGGAGCGCCGTGTCAATGGTATGGAAAGCTGGTTGGCTAACCCGAATCTGCTGGAAGGTGATGCGGATGCGGAATACGCTGCGGTGATCGAAATCGATCTGGCGGAAATAACCCAGCCGATTCTCTGTGCGCCTAACGATCCGGATGATGCGCGTTTGCTGTCTGATGTTGCTAATAGCAAAATCGATGAAGTATTTATCGGTTCCTGCATGACCAACATCGGCCACTTCCGTGCGGCTGGTAAGCTACTGGATCAACACAAAGGTCAGTTGCCAACCCGCCTGTGGGTCGCGCCGCCGACCAAAATGGATGCCGCGCAACTGACCGAAGAGGGCTACTACAGTGTCTTTGGTAAGAGTGGCGCCCGTGTTGAGATCCCGGGCTGCTCGCTGTGTATGGGTAACCAGGCACGTGTAGCAGATGGGGCGACGGTTGTTTCTACTTCGACCCGTAACTTCCCGAACCGCTTGGGGAATGGGGCGAATGTTTATCTGGCTTCGGCTGAACTGGCAGCGATTGCATCACTGCTTGGACGTCTGCCAACTCCTGATGAATATCAAACTTATATGGCTCAGGTTGATAAGACCGCAGCAGATACTTACCGCTATCTGAATTTTGATCAGTTGAGCCAATATACGGATAAAGCGGATGGTGTGATCTTCCAAACCGCCGTGTAAACCGCTATATTCCAGCACTCACGGGAGGCCTATGGCCTCCCGTTTCTATTTTAAACATTGCATCGAAGTGAAATATTGCCGCTATTTACTGGCTTTGCGAGCTTGCGCCAAGTGAGATAACTAAATACGGTTACAATAATTAGAAGGGCATCAGGAGGACGTGCTATGGACTATGAATTCTTGCGTGATTTAACTGGGCAAGTACTGGTCAGATTTTCCATGGGACATGAAGTGATCGGCCACTGGCTCAATGAAGAAATTAAAGGCGATTTAGCCAAACTCGATCAAATTGAAGCCGCAGCGGCTGAAGTCAAAGGCAGTGAACGGCAGTGGCAGCTGGATGGTCATGAATATACCTTGTGGCTGGATGGTGAAGAAGTGATGGTGCGCGCCAATCAATTAGATATTGAAGGCGATGAGATGGAAGAAGGCATGAATTACTATGACGAAGAAAGCCTCTGCCTGTGTGGTTTAGAGGACTTTCTGCTGGTATTGCAAGGCTACCGTAACTTCATCATGACTAAATAAAATACCGACCCAAAGAACGTGGAGTTGCAGGTAGGCAGCAAGTGAGCGCATCCCGATGAGCTTACATAAGTAAGTAATTCGGGTAAGCAAGCGTAGCTAACAACCCTGCGGCTTCAAGTTCGAAGGGGTGTGCGGCTGGCAGACCAACATAACAACGAGCCGAGCACTACCATAGCAACACCCGGCCAGAATGCGGCTGAGGGGGGAGTATTGAGCCATAAACTGGCAATCAGTATTGATAACAACGGTGTGAAGTAAGAGAGGGCAGCGACCAGTGTGGCGTTGCCTTTTTTCATGGCAATATCCCAGCACAGATAGGCCAGCGCGGTATTGGCCCCCATCAGTAGCAGTTCAAAAGTGGCGCGTTGGGTGAAATGCAACTTACCGGGTGTCAGCATAAAGAACATCACCCACAGGCATAGCGCACAGGCGAGCAAAAACAGTGGTAATGCCCCCGGCCCTCGGCTGTATACCCGCACCAGATTGGAGTAACCGGCCCAGGTAAAGGCTGCAATTAGCGCCAGACTATAAGCCAATGGGTTACTGCTAACATTGGCACTGAGCACTTTGATATCCAGCCCAGTCCCACCACTGACCACCCAAATCACGCCAAACAGGGCCAGAGCCGCGCCCGGCCAGAGCCACCATCGTGCACAGAGTTTAAGTAACGGTACCGCCAATAGCAGCGTCAAGCTCGGCCACAGGTAATTGATCAGACCTATCTCCAGTGTCTGCTGGCGATCATTCGCCATTCCGATGGCTAAGGCAAAAGCTACCATATACACCACAAACAGCAGACCACAACCGTATAGATAAGCCGGATGTTGACCGCGTACGGTCGGTTTACCCGCCACCAGCCACACCAAGATACCACTGACGGTGTAAATGGCTGCACCCGCGCCAAATGGCCCTAACGTTTCAGATAACCCACGCGTCAAGGCGACACTCATGCTCCAGAGCAGGATCGCAATAATGCCATACAGGGTCGGGAGGCGATTCATAACAGGGGCATCATCCTTGTGCGATATCAGACGGAGAAAATAGGATCTTCTTATACATTGCCGGTCAGGGCGATGGGAATAGCGGAAGATCAATTATTGCTTAATTACGCCATATATCCTGAACTGTTTTATTTCATCGAGATCAGTGCTTTCTGATGATCTACTAATAAGTTTTAGTTTAATAAACAATAAATTAATAAATAAACTCAGCCAAACAACGATAAAAATCCGCGCCTTAATTGGTTAAAATACGAGCTATTCCTGAGTTGTATCTTTGATTGACGGAATAAAAGATAACCGGCAGAGGTGATAGCACTCTGCGACTTCTTCAGTGCACATACCAGGACGGTGATGTTATGGCAGAATTCAGTAATACACGGACGCGAATCGCCAGTTGGCTTCTGATTTATCTTACCGCAGTACAACCTCTACATCCGGCTATTGCTGCCCAGCAGAGACAGCTGCCAGTGGTTAATATTGCTACACCGGACCCATCTGGGATCTCTCATAACTACTATAAATCTTTCAATATCGATTCAACTGGAGCAGTGCTCAATAATGCAACAGAGGCAGGGCAGTCAGTATTAGCGGGCCAGTTAGCTGCCAATCCTAATTTAAATGGCAACAGTGCAAAATTAATCATTAACGAGGTTCAGAGTAGTGATTCCACAACATTGGCAGGGAAACTGGAGGTTTTTGGTAAGAAAGCTGAAGTGATTATTGTCAATCCTAATGGGTTGCAATGTAACGGCTGTAGTTTTATTAACACCAATAAGCACACGTTAATTGACGGTAAACTGAATATCAATATGTTACAGATTACCGCCCGTGGGCAAACGCCGATCGTTAATATCCTTGCACCTAATCCAGCCGGTATTTCCCATAACCACTTCAAAAGTTTTAATGTCGACGCACCCGGTATGGTGCTGAATAATTCCACCGAGGCGGGCCAGTCATCGTTAGTCGGGCAATTGGCTGCCAACCGTAATTTTTATGAAGGTAATAGTGCAAAATTAATCATTAATGAGGTGATAGGTCGCGATTACTCCGAGCTGACCGGCACGCTGGAAGTTTTCGGCCCGAAAGCAGATGTGATTATTGCTAACCCAAATGGTTTGTACTGCAATGGCTGCAATTTTAGTAATGCCAGTGGCATCACTTTAACCACAGGTAGGCCGGTATTCAATTCTCAGGGTGAATTGGATAGTCTAAATATTACCAAAAATACCGCTATTATTGTGGGGAGCAAGGGGGTTAATGCCCTCAATCAGAATAATACGGCAATCATCACTGGTGGGTTAAAACTTCACGGTGAAATCCGTGCTAATCAGCTTGATGTGATACTGGGTACCAATCAGGTTGGCTATCAAAACGGTGATATTCAGCCGCTATTATCAACAGAGACAAAGCCCTTAATAGCATTAGATACCAAAGAGTTGGGCGGTATGTATGCTAATAGTATTCGATTAATATCGACGGAAAAAACGAACACTGTTAATGCTAAAAATATCGTCAGCCATAAAGGTGATATTAGGTTTGATGTCGCCGGTGATCTTAATTTAGGTAATATTACGGCGAAAAATAATCTGAATATGACCAGCAAGAAGACCAGCCTTGCCCAGGGCGACAAATTGCTCAGCGGGCGTGATATTACATTGGTAAACACTGAATTTAATAACTTAGGGCAGGTAACAGCAGAGGGTGACCTGCGTATTTTTAGTGATCAAGTGCGTAATAGCGGTCAACAAGCACATATTATTGCTAGTAATAATATGTGGATACAAAAAGATGCTGATGGGAATAAAAATACGCTAGTTGAAAATAAGTCCGGCACCATTAAAACAAAAAGTGGTGACTTAATTATTCGCACCGAAAAACTGGAAAATAGTCGCCCGATGGTAACTGCCGGGTGGCAGAAACTAACGCCAGATTCGCGCCAGCTTAATGATTACGATGACGATAGCGATTCTCCGGGCAAAGTTATTATCACATTAGAATACGATTGGCCCACCCGAGCACTGCCCGAAAAATGGTTTGGTGCTATCGAAACCGGTGAATGGCAAAGCGGTGTCTGGCGGGTCAACACTGAAAAAAATATCTGGCAACTGAATGCACCATCACCGGCTGCCACCCTGCATTCAGGGAGTAATCTGTATATTAATGCCAGCCAGTTAGAGAATAAAAGTAGTCATATAGGAGCAGCAAAAGATATTTTCCTGACCGGTAATGATTTTTTAAACAGCAGCGCCAGTAACTGGGTGAAAGATGAATTTCGTTATTATAGAGTGGATTATCAGTGGCCGGATTATTATGTTTTTCATGACGAACGATTATATTACCAGTTAACTGAGGCTGAAAAATACAGAGCGACAGTCGTGGCAGGCGGAAATGCCGTACTGGACTTTAACAACAAGATTCAGTTACAGCGCCCGGTGCCGGAGATAGATAAAACTGCTCCTATATCATTATCCGAATTCACACCGCCGGTATTAAAAGGGCATAATATTTTACTGCATGGTAAGACTATTTCCAGCAGTGATTTAATACAGGCCAGTGGCGATATTACCTTTATTGCAGAAGACCGCATTGCATTAGCCAACAGCAGTTTGCGTGGTCAGGATATTTCACTGACGGCACTGAATGATATTAACTCATCATCAAGTGAGTTTTTGGGGAGGAACATTTTATTACTGAGCCGAGAGGGGGATATTAAAACAAATTCACCTGACAGGTCTTCGCGTCAGCCAGATGATGCGCAGGTATTTAATCGCATTAAAGCCAGCCACGATTTTACTGCCATTGCCGCTAAAGATATTCAATTAACCGATACCCTTATCCATCCGGCAGCTAACATTAGCTTGTCCGCCGGGCATGATATTAATATTTCACATGTACTCAAGCCCGAAGAAATCCTAATTACCGATGGATTTTTAGATCCAGGAAAGTATCTGAAACAGATTAACCAACTATTATCGTTATCTAATCGATTAACCAGTAGTGGCGATATCACACTGAATGCCGGTAATGACATGATATTACAGGGGATTAAGCTAAGCGCTGGGCAAGAAATTAACTTGCACGCTGCCCGTGATATTCAACTGGAACCTTATAATAGAACTGTCTGGTCAGATCTTATGGGGCGTTATAATAACAACCATCAAGGTTCTGTATTTTTTAATATATTTCCCCGCTCCGAAACTCCTGATTATACAGTTCAGATAAATGCCAAAGGCAATGCCTTAATTAATGCGGGCCGCGATATTCTGACCCGGGGCAGTAATATTAATGTGGACAATAATCTCACCTTATTAGCCGGGCAACATATTCAGCTAGCGGCGCTGCCATACACTGGTACTGATTGGACTGATCGCTCACGTTACACCCGCCATGCCGCTACTCGCCTCAAAGCCGGCAACACTCTGAATGCGGTAGCCAATCACCAGCTTATCACCCAGGGGGCAGAACTCGCCGCTGGCGGTGATATGACACTGACTTCCGGCGGCGATATGCGCTTTGAATCGGTGTTGAATGAGAGTCATTACGGCGGTGGCGATAATTCCAGCTACAGAAAACTCCAGCAATCCACTCAACTCAACAGCGGCGGTGCGCTGACGTTAATTTCACACGGCAGCATGTTGTTTCAGGCCACCCAGTTGATGGCTAAAAAAGTGATGGATATCGCCGCCAAAGGTGGCTACCTGTTCGCACAAGCGATGGAGGAAACCAGCCATGCGGAGCAGCACTGGCAGACCCGCAAATGGTGGGGGCGCAAAAAATCACACCACAATGTGCAGCATGTTGCCACCAACAAAGTCACTGAATTTACCGCTGAGGGTGATATCAGTTTACTCAGCCGTGATGACAGCACCTATCAGGCCAGCAAAATTGCCGCCGGCCAGAACGCCAAACTGATCAGTACCCACGGCAAAGTGATATTTGAAGCGGTCAAAGACATCACTTTTCAACAAAAAACCGAGCTATCGAAAGGCTTCTATATCAAATATACCGATAAGGGGTATCTGGATGAAAAGTGGGTGTTACCCACAATCCACACCGGCGGTGAATTAACTGTTGATGCCGCGCAGGGTATCCGTGCTGATGTAAAAGTGAAGAATGGTGAGTCATTGCGCAGTGCTATTACTGCATTGAGCAAGACCCCCGGTAATGAATGGCTTAATGATTTAAATCTGCGCGATGATGTGCAGTGGCAAAAAGTCATGGATGCCTACCACCATTGGGATCACAAAAATGATCACCTGAACCCTGTAGTGGCGGCCGTGATAGCGATTGCAATAGCAGCTGCTACGGCGGGGTCGGGGCTGGTGGTCGCTGCCGGAGCGGCTGCCGGTGGTGGGGTGGCTGGTGGTGCGGTTTCTGCTGGAATGTCGGCACTGGCATCGCAGGCCGCGGTGTCTTTGATGAATAACAAGGGCGATATCTCCAAAACTTTCAAAGACATGGGGAGTAAATCGTCGGTCAAATCTCTGGTGACCTCCATGGCCATTGGGGGCGCTTTATCTGGGTTCGATGCTGCGATCGGGGGCGATAGCGCGGCTAAAGGTGCTAAAACAGCGAGCACGACCAGTGCCAGATTACCGCAGCTTAGTCATGGCGACTGGAGCAAGGTCGCCCAACGGGTGGCCGGTCAGTCGATTATCAGTTCCAGCCTGAACACCGCCATCAATGGTGGCAGCTTTAAAGATAATCTGGCCACGGCATTACTAACCAGTGTGGGTTCCCAATTACATGCTGAGGGTGCTCATTTAATCGGCGATAATGGCGCAGTATTAGGCGTGTCGGGCAAAGCCTTGAGCCATGCACTGGTTGCTGGGGTTGCGGCTGAAATCGGTGGCGGTAATGCGAAAGGCGCTGCCGCCGGAGCACTAGCCGCCGAGCTGGCCGGTGTGGTGATGGGTGATAATATCGTTGGTTCGCAGCAGTGGCAGGAGAAAGCTGAACGTCAGGCTCAGATTATCCGATTTTTCGGTGGTGTGGCCGGTGCGGTATTTACCGGCAAAGCAGAAGGCGCGTACAGCGGAGCCAGCGCTGCTGAAACGGCATTTCGTTATAATTACCTCAGCCATCATCAACAAAAGTTAATGGAAACAGAGATGGCTGCTGCCAAAACGCTGGCAGATAAAGGTAGCGTTTTTGTTCATTGGGGATTAACCAGTGCGACTCAGGATGGAGCCTTTGCAGCAGGTATTGTTGCGGGTGTACCGGAGGGTTTGCATGACAGTGCGATAGGGCTGCTTGGCGTGCTGAAAGAACCTAAGCAAACCTTTATGGCGTTAAAAGAGCTGGTAAACGGCGATAATGTATTGGGCAAGGTGGCGCAAAGTGTCAAACGAGACTGGCTGGCCCGTATTGACAGAATGGAAGCACACTACCAGCAAGCGGGTCGCAGCGGTGCCTATGATTCAGGTGTTGAAGCGGGTAAGCTGCTGGTTGAGTATGGCGGTTATGTCACAGGTGCTGGCGTCTTGGTGAAAGGCAGCACACGCTTTGCAGCAAGGCAGGTTGAGAAGTTTGCGGTGCCAAGGATTGCGACGGTAAATCAGTCGACAACCGGTATCAAATGGGGGCAAGGTATTAGCCAGCAAGGAATGCCGTGGGAAAATTATGTCGGGACTCAATTGCCGCAAAATTCACGGTTACCGGTAAACTTTAAAACCTTTGATTACTATAATCGCATCTCCCGAACGGCCATTAGTGTAAAAACTCTGGATACCACCACTGCCGCCAGAGTGGCAAACCCAAGGCAAATCTACAATTCGCTGAAAGGGAATATAGATACGGTTGCGAAGTTTCAGGAATATAGTCTTTCAAAGCGGAAACTCGATTCTTCAATGATTTCCAGCAAAGAAATCCAGTTGGCCGTGCCTGCCAATACTACCAAAGTACAGTGGGCTGAGATAAATCGGGCAATCGAGTATGGGAAAAGTCAGCGGGTAAACGTTAGGGTAACGCAGGTGAAATGATGAAATTTAACCAAAATCAGGATTATTGGGTCAGTTGCTATTGCACCAATGAGTTTTTGAGTATTGAGACTGATTCTGGCCTTGGTATGGTGGGGAGCGATCCACTCTTCCCTCCCCATCTATTACCACCAGATGCAGATGATCAAACTATCGGTGAAGCTGTGCTTATTGCGTTATCAAACAGCCGGACATTATCACTTGAAGAGTCCGCTGATTTTTTTGATCTTGAGAAAGGCAAAGAGCAATATGCTGCCTGGATAGCGATGCTAATGGAGAGGTACGGTTATAAAACCAAGCGGGCACTATTTAAGGATATGAAAAACTGCTCTATTCATTGTCTTAATGATGTGATCACTATCTCGCCCATGCGCCATGAAAAATTGGAGGCGTGGGGTGGAACGGGGCGCGGCGGAAGAGATAAAGTTATTCTACCTGTTAATAGCCCTCCAAGTGAAATCGGTGCTGCATTTCGATTAGCCCTTAGTCGCTGTAAAGGCTGATATTTCTCTCTTATTTACCAACAACCTTAATCAAAAGTCCCGGTCAAAAACCGGGTTTTTTAGTCTGATATTGCCCACATTAAAAAGTGAACACCTGAACCCAGTGAGCTGGCCGGTATGGTGATGGGTGAGAATATCATCGGGTCACAGCCGTGGCAGGAGAAAGCTGAACATCAGGCTCAGATTATCCGATTTTTCGGTGGTGTGGCTGGTGCGGTGTTTACCGTAGTGATCAAGAAAAACTGACCGCGGGTTGAGAACTTCATCCACTATTCTTTCTTGTACTGCGCATGCTTTATGTATAAAATTTTGTACGCAATGGAGGTGTTATGCAAAAGGAAGTGCTATGCAAAACAAAGCAGCAAGAGAGGAAAAGGGAATTATCTGGATGGGTTCCTCGTTTGAAGATTTGATGGTCTTTCCTACTGATGCGCGCAAAGATGTCGGTTATCAGCTTCATAAGATACAACATGGTATTGAACCAGAAGACTGGAAACCATTTTCTGATGTAGGTTCCGGCGTAAATGAAATCCGGGTGCGTGATACTAATGGAATCTACCGCGTGATGTACGTGGCAAAGTTCGATGAAGCTATCTATGTTCTACATAGCTTCCAGAAAAAGACCCGGCAAACGAGTAAACTCGATAAAGATATCGCTAAAGTGCGCTATAGCGTGCTAGTTGAACAAAGGAGGCACAGTAAATGACCGCCCAAATTGATACTAAAACTCGCCATATCACTCCGGCTGGAGCAAATATTTTTGCTGACCTTGGCTTTGACGAGAAAGAAGCCTCGGTGCTTTATGCTGATTCCATGCGTGAAATAGAAAACACATTAGCGATAAAGGAAAAGCTGATGGATGAGATTACCGTATGGATTACTGAGCAAAAAATGAAGCAGGCAGATGTAGCCACTATGTTGCATATTTCTCGGCCACGAGTTTCCGATGTAGTGAACAAAAAAACCAGCAAATTCACCATCGATGCACTAGTTAATATGCTCAGTCGTATTGGTAAACCCGTTCAGGTATTGGTAGATTGATACGAAGCTGCTGCAAAGGCTGATAGTTAAAGCCTTACTTACCCAACTACCTTAACCAAAAATCCCGGCGAAAACCGGGATTTTTGACTTGTTATTACCCAAACAACATCACACTTCTGGCACATTGCGGCCATAGTAGATTTCCTGCATTTCTTTATACAGCAGGTGGGTAATACGCTCTCTCTCTTCCGCGCTTAGCTCTTCTGGCTTGGCGTTAAACAGATAATGCTTCAAATCGAAATCTTTCAGCATCATCTTGGTATGGAAGATATTTTCTTGATAAACATTCACATCCATCATGTGATACAGAGATTTCATATCGTCAGACATGAAGTTCTGAATCGAGTTGATTTTATGATCGATGAAATGTTTTACCCCGTTGATATCACGGGTAAAACCACGCACCCGATAATCCATGGTGACAATATCGGATTCCAACTGGTGGATAAGGTAATTCAGTGCTTTCAGCGGTGAAATGACGCCACAGGTCGAGACTTCGATATCTGCACGGAAAGTACATAATCCACCTTCAGGGTGGCTTTCCGGATAGGTATGGACGCAGATATGGCTCTTGTCCAGATGGGCGACAACGGCACTTGGCAGCGGGCCTGGGTGCTCTGATGTATCAACATCGCGTGGATCAACCGGCTCTTCGCTGACCAAAATCGTGACACTTGCCCCCTGAGGATCATAATCCTGGCGGGCGATATTCAAAATATTCGCGCCAATGATCGAGCAGGTTTCAGTCAAGATCTCGGTCAGGCGGTTGGCATTATACTGTTCGTCAATGTAGGCGATATAGCCATCGCGGTCGTCTGCGGTCTTGGCATAACAAATATCGTAAATACAAAAACTCAGGCTTTTAGTCAGGTTGTTGAAGCCGTGCAGTTTAAGCTTGGACAATTTAGTTCACCTCCTTACGGATTATCAACGTTTGGTCGTTAAGGCATCCAGCAGATACTGCGGCAAAGCAAAGCTGCCGACATGAATGGCTGGGTTATAGTAGCGGCAGGTCAGACCCGCTTCGACAAAACGCTGTTGTAGCGTGGTGATATCCAACTGGCGCAATTGTGGATTTTGCGTCGCCCAGGCGAAGGTCATGATACCGCCGTAATATGTCGGAATGGCTGCCTGATAAAAACTGACATCTTTAAAATAGTGGCTAAGCTTATTATGGCTATCAACCGCTTCATCTTGTTGCAGGAAGCACACGCCGTTTTGTGCAACAAAGATGCCGCCTTCATTCAAGCTACGGGCACATCCTTCATAGAAAGCCGATGTGAACAGGCTTTCCCCTGGCCCAATGGGGTCAGTACAGTCAGAGATAATGACATCGAACTTTTCAGTGGTTTGATTAACAAAGTTGACGCCATCATCAATAACCAGCTTGAAACGGGGGTCATCATAGGCTCCCGCGCTATGATTGGGCAGATACTGGCGACAGAACTCGACGACACCGGCGTCAATTTCTACCATGGTAATCTGTTCGATATTTTTGTGACGGCTAACTTCGCGTAGCATCGCGCCATCACCGCCACCGATGATAAGCACTTTCTTTGCCTGACCGTGGGCCAACAAAGGGACGTGCGTCATCATTTCGTGATAGATAAATTCATCGCGTTCGGTGGTCTGCACCACGCCATCCAACGCCATTACCCGACCCAGCACAGGGTTCTCAAAAATCACCAAATCCTGGTGCTCGGTTTTCTCGCGGTACAGTACATTTTCTACTGAAAAATACTGGCCGAAGTTGGCATGTAATGTTTCATACCATAGTTCTTTCTGTGACATGTTCGGGGCTTCTCCTTCGCAGTAACAGCCATGAAAAATGGGGGCAACATCATAGCCAACTCTGGCTGAGGTTGCACGGTTGAATTTTAGGCTGAAAGGGTAAATGCGGGATCGCTAGTTAGCGTAGGCCAATAAACTTAAAGAGTCACGAGCCAGAGATTTGCATTTGGTAGGAACCGGGATCGCAATGCCCCGCAGGTCGCGATAGCTCTCTTCACCCAAGGCTTTCATATTAAAGCTATTGTAGTTACGCAGATCCCAGCGATTTTGTTGAGCAAAATAGACAATTGCCCGTTTGATTTCATTATTGGGTAATTCGTTATAGCCACAATCATTTTTCAGATAAACGAATACCGCAGTCAGATCTGCAAGATCTTCAGCTTCAGATTCACTTAATGCAGAACTGGCAGATGAGAATCCGCACAGAGTGAGCAGCAGCATAACTAATGTTGTTCTTTTCATAGCGGAGACTGGCTTATTCATTGTTAGCAGACGTTATCACACTGTGATGGTTCAGAGTAAATTTTATTATGCTCCCCGTGTGGGTATATACGGGGATTGATTCACAAAGTGATTGATTACTCCTTGACCTTCCCTCAAGGGGAAGGTTTATGCTGGCGTACAATGCTGTTTTTGTGCCCTGTAGGCACTTACCCACCATCACTTACCCACAATCAAGAATGGAGACGACCATGCATCGCCGTGATTTTATTAAGTTAACGGCAGCTCTTGGAGCCGCCACTTCACTGCCTTTATGGAGCCGCGCGGCTTTGGCCGCAGATTTTTCACCTTTACCCATCCCGCCATTACTTCAACCAGATACCAGCGGCAACATTAATCTGAACATCCAAACGGGCTCTATGGCCTGGTTACCCTCCGCCGCCACTCAAACCTGGGGCTATAACGGCAACTTATTAGGGCCAGCGATTCGTTTGCAGCGCGGTAAGCCAGTCATGATTAATGTCACAAACTCCTTACCGGAAGCCACAACTGTGCACTGGCACGGACTGGAAATTCCCGGCGACGTCGATGGTGGGCCACAGGCTCTGATTCAGCCGGGGGCTAAACGCCAGGTGGCATTTACAGTAGAACAACCCGCCGCCACCTGCTGGTTCCATCCCCATACTCACGGTATTACCGGCCGTCAGGTCGCGATGGGGCTAGGGGGATTAGTGCTGATAGATGATAGTGACAGCGAAAAACTGCCGCTCCCGAAACAGTGGGGCGTGGATGATATCCCGGTTATTTTGCAGGACAAATTACTCGGTAAAGATGGTCAAATTGACTATCAATTGGATGTGATGACGGCTGCGGTGGGGTGGTTCGGTGATCGAATGTTCACCAATGGTGCCGAGTATCCGCAGCAAATTACCCCGCGCGGCTGGGTGCGCTTACGGCTGCTGAATGGATGTAATGCGCGGTCTCTGAATCTGGCTCTTAGCGATGGCCGCCCAATGTATGTGATTGGCAGTGACGGTGGTCTCTTGGCCGAACCCGTTGCGGTGCGCGAATTGCCGATACTGATGGGCGAGCGTTTCGAGGTGTTGGTGGATACCTCAGATGGCAAGGCACTTGATTTGGTCACTTTGCCGGTAAAACAGATGGGCATGACATTAGCGCCATTTGATAAGCCACTGCCGGTATTACGGCTCCAACCTTCATTAGTTGCAGGCAGTAAAGTGCTGCCGGATTCATTGGTCGTGGTGCCGCCACTTGCTGATGCCACGGGGCTGCAAGAGCGTTGGTTCCAACTGATGATGGACCCTAAACTGGATATGCTGGGCATGCAGGCGTTGATGAGCCGTTATGGTATGCAAGCTATGGCAGGGATGAGTATGGATCACGGCAATATGGGGGGGATGGATAGTGGTGCGATGGCAGGTATGGACCACGGCAATATGAAAGGTATGAATCATGGAGCGATGACCGCGGCTCCAGCTTTTGATTTCAGCCATGCCAATATGATCAATGGCAAAGCTTTTTCCATGACCGAAGCGGCGTTTGATGCCAAACAGGGCAAATATGAGAAATGGACGGTTTCTGGTGAAGGCGACATGATGCTGCATCCATTCCATGTCCACGGTACGCAGTTCCGTATTCTGAGCGAAAACGGCAACCCACCTGCGGAGCATCGCCGTGGCTGGAAAGACACCGTACGAGTGGAAGGCGCTCGCAGTGAAATATTGGTGCGTTTTAATCACCAGGCCCCAACCAGCAACCCTTATATGGCTCACTGTCACCTGCTGGAACATGAAGATACCGGCATGATGCTGGGCTTTACTGTCAGTGCTTAAGTCACTCCCCGGTGAGTTGGCCGGGGATATTCTCTCTTTTATACTTCTAGCAGTTCAGTTAAGGCGGGTTGGAGTATCTGATGACCGCTTTTATCTTTCTTAATGATAAATCCCTGATAATAGCTAAAGCTATCTCTCTGAATTTCTTCTATCAGCCATTCTGAACGTTGGAGAGCGAGTAGACTTTTGGCGGTCAGCCACATCTTGCTGATAAGAAAACAGATAATCACTATCGCTAACCCCACTATCACCCAGAGCATATACGGGGTATCAGAGGGGGCCAGTTCAAGGGTTTGTGTTAGAGCTAAATAAAGGGTTACAGCTTGAAGCAACAGTTTGATGACCAGAAAACGGCGGAAGAAGGATATGAGATGCACGATGCTGAGAAAACAGGGGTTTTTTAAGGAGGTACGCGTTTCTTGCACCGGGATCCCCCGGACATAAACCATCCATTGTGTCTTTTCTGTCATCAGATAAACCACCCCTTTCTCTGCCATTCGGTGCAAATGTAATGAAACCCAAACACTGAAGACCAAACCGACAATAAGGTAGTAAAAGATCGGGGCGCTCAGGCCAAAAAAGGCGACAAACAAGCTGATGGCGGCGATTACCGTAAAAGTGACGGAATAAAGCCAGATGCTGGTTGATTGATAATTCATTCAAACATTCCTTGTAGAGGGGCTATCCAGAGAAAATACCTGAGCCAAATTTATGGCGCTAGTATATCTCTCAATACGCCAGCTGTTTATCTTTGTTATACTTTCGCCCCGCCACTCCGCGGGGAGAGTGGCAGGATGTCCTGTGAATTGTGTTAAACTAGGGGCATCAATCTGTATCAGTGAAGCTATCTGCACCGGTGACTCATTGATATCAAATCAATAAATTTAAATAGGTATGTTGGCTGTGAAACACACTGTAGAAGTCATGATTTCCGAGCAGGAAGTCAAAACCCGAATTGCCGAACTAGGCCACCAAATCTCCGAACATTACCGCGACAGTGGCAGTGAAATGGTGCTGGTCGGGTTGCTCCGTGGCTCATTTATGTTTATGGCTGATTTGTGCCGCGCCATTGATGTTTCCCATGAAGTCGATTTTATGACCGCTTCTAGCTATGGCAATGGCATGAGCACCACCCGCGATGTGAAAATCCTCAAAGATTTAGATGAAGATATCCGCGGTAAAGATGTGCTGATTGTTGAAGATATCATCGACTCAGGTAACACATTAAGTAAAGTGCGTGAAATTCTGCAACTGCGTGGCCCGAAATCATTGGCTATCTGTACGTTGCTGGATAAACCCGAGCGCCGCGAAGTACAGGTGCCTGTCGAGTGGGTCGGCTTCACTATTCCTGATGAGTTCGTGGTGGGTTACGGTATTGATTATGCTCAGCGCTATCGGCATTTACCCTATGTCGGTAAAGTTGTCATGTTTGACGAGTGATCGGCGACTGCGTGCGGGCATTTTAGGCTGATTGAGCCGCGTAGTTAATGGGAGAGGGTGCATTTGAACACCCTCCCATAGCTACTCATTAGTTTTGTCTGTTTGGTTGCAGTATTTTAGCCATTGCTTCGCGGTACTTGATTTCCAGTTCGCTGAGGCTGGTGCTAGAGATATTTAAATCCGTCAGTTTGCCGTCTTCAATACCATAGACCCAGCCGTGAATCATGGCTTTCTGCCCACGCTTCCAGGCGGAACGAACAATAGTAGAATGTCCCAAGTTATACACTTGCTCTACTACATTGATTTTACATAACATATTACTACGTTCTTCGGCAGGAAGTTCACCCAGCAGCGTGCTGTGTTTAAACCAAAGATCGCGAATGTGCAGTAACCAGTTGTCGATAAGCCCTAATTCAAGATCTTTTTTCATTGCGGCTTCAACACCACCACAGCCAAGGTGACCACAGATAATGATATGCTCGACCTGTAGAACGTCGATAGCATATTGCACCACTGATAGGCAGTTCAGATCAGTATGGATAACCAAATTGGCAACATTGCGGTGAACAAACAATTCCCCAGCTTTCAGGCCGGTTAACTGTTCTGCGGGAACGCGGCTGTCTGAACAACCAATCCACAAAAACCGAGGTTTCTGGGCTTCTGCCAGGTGTTCAAAGAAACCGGGATCGTCTTTACTAATGGCTTTAGACCAGACGTCATTGTTCGCGAGGAGCTTCTCTATTTCTTTCATTAATGTAAATAGCCTGTAATGAACGGATTGCGATAGGATAATATACGACAAGGATCACGATTTTAAAATCGGAACAGTGACTTTGTTGTTGGTACAATTTTGTCTACGCAACATCTTCTCTGTATCTAACTGCTTCCCTTTGCCCCCGTAACTTGCCCTGACAGGGAGGGTTAAGCAAGTCACGGACATGCAGTGACCGCTGGGAACTCATAGAATAAGGTTCTTTTTTACTTATGACATATGCACTGGAAATAACGCAGCTGACCAAAACCTATGCAGGTGGCGTTCAGGCTCTGCGTGGCATTGATCTGCACGTAGAGGCAGGCGATTTTTATGCACTACTTGGGCCTAATGGGGCGGGTAAATCCACCACTATTGGCATTATCAGCTCATTGGTGAATAAAACCTCTGGCAAGGTGAAGGTCTTTGGTTACGACATCGACCAAGATATCGTGAATGCCAAACGCCAACTCGGGCTGGTACCACAAGAGTTCAACTTTAACCCGTTTGAAACAGTATTACAGATTGTGATTACTCAGGCGGGTTATTACGGCGTCACGCGGCGAGAGGCCATGCAGCGAGCTGAAAAATATCTCAGCCAATTAGATTTATGGAGTAAACGTGATGAGCGCGCGATTCGTCTCTCCGGCGGCATGAAGCGCCGTTTGATGATTGCCCGCGCGCTGATGCATGAGCCAAAACTACTGATTCTGGATGAACCGACCGCAGGGGTAGACATCGAGTTGCGTCGCTCCATGTGGGGGTTCCTCAAAGAGCTAAATGCGCAGGGAACCACCATCATTCTGACGACCCACTATCTGGAAGAGGCTGAAATGCTGTGCCGTAATATCGGCATTATTCAGAATGGCGAGCTGGTGGAAAATACCACTATGAAACAGCTGCTTGGCAAACTTGAATCAGAAACTTTTATTTTTGATTTGGCGATTAAAAGCCCGCTGCCGAAGCTGGAAGGGTATGGTTATCGTCTAACAGATACCTCAACGTTGGAAGTTGATGTTAAGCGTGAACAAGGCCTGAATGGTCTGTTCAGCCAACTGAATGCTCAGGGAATACAGGTACAAAGTATGCGTAACAAGGCTAACCGTCTGGAAGAGCTATTTGTCACCTTGGTTAACGGCAACGGGGGAGAAAAAGCATGACCCGCCTGTATTGGGTAGCACTACAGAGTATTTGGATCAAAGAGATCACCCGTTTTGCTCGCATCTGGATTCAAACTCTGGTGCCACCGGTGATTACTATGTCGCTCTATTTCGTTATTTTCGGCAACCTGATCGGTTCCCGAATTGGTGATATGGGTGGCTTTGATTATATGCAGTTTATTGTTCCTGGCCTGATAATGATGGCGGTGATAACAAACTCCTATGCTAACGTCGCAGCCTCATTTTTTGGCGCAAAATTCCAGCGCAGCATTGAAGAATTGCTGGTCGCACCGGTTCCCACCCATATCGTGATTGTGGGTTATGTTGGCGGTGGGGTCGCGCGTGGGATCTGTGTCGGCATTCTGGTGACCATTGTTTCGCTATTCTTTGTGCCGCTGCATGTCCACTCCTGGTCAATGATTGCACTGACATTAATGCTGACGGCGATTCTGTTTTCGCTTGGCGGGTTGTTGAATGCCGTGTTCGCCAAAACATTTGATGATATCAGTTTGGTGCCGACATTTGTGTTAACACCTCTGACGTATCTGGGCGGGGTCTTTTACTCGTTAGCCTTGCTGCCACCGTTCTGGCAAGCGGTATCAAAACTTAATCCTATCGTGTACATGATCAGTGGTTTCCGTTACGGATTCCTCGGAATTACTGATGTGCCACTGGTATTTACCATCGGTGTATTAGTGGTGTTTATCGCGGTATTTTATGCCTGGGCTTGGTATTTGATAGAGCGTGGTCGCGGCCTACGCACCTAATCCCCTGCGGCCTTGGCGCTACAGCGGTGTTGGCTACGTCCACTTACCCGAATCACTTACTAATGTAAGCTCATCGGGATGCGTTGACTTGTCGCCTTGCTGTAACACCAATGATTTTGGGATGTTCTTCGGGCTAGACGTTGCAGCGGTGTTGGCTATGCGCATCTCTGCAACGTCAATGACTTTGGATCGCATTCTAAGGTTCACTCGTAAATCATTAGTTAGTTAATTGTTGTTAATGCTGGAATTTAATCGTAATAAATAATGTTCCCGTCTAATATCGTCTTTCTCAACTTCAAGTGTCTCGTGCTATGCTGGCGCACCAGATTTTCCCTTTTTTAATTCAGCGCCAAATGCGCATAAGTAGAACGATAATGTGGCATAAAAACAGAATAGCTATTGGGATGCTACTCGGTATTGTCATGTCGGTAATGATGCCGGCAACCCATGCAGATCTTCTGCCAGACGAAGCAGTGCTTACCCCTAAATATATGGTGACAGCCCGTGACAGCGAAATATATTCGCTGGTGGGTGAACAGGTCATTCCTGTCGGTGAGGTTAAAGAAGATCAACTTATTCAGGTTTTGCCCGCAGCGGCAGAATACTATGAGTTTAAATTTGGTAACGGTATCGGCTTTATTGATAAAGACGATTTACGTGATATCAATAAAGCGCGAAAAAACAACGATATATTGGGGGATTTGAATAAACCTCTGCCAAACCAAAACATTATTATTAAACGCGAGACCCCAGTTTATTTGGTCGCAGATGTAGACAGCGAACAATTTGCAACCTTAGCAGAAAACTTGCGCTACCCGATTGTGGGTAAGTTAAAAGACAAGCTAAGTAATACTTGGTATCAGGTTAATATTGGCGATCGTTTGGGCTATGTCAGTAGTAGTGATGCTGAAATAGATAATGGCATTCCTATCCTGACTTATCACCATATGTTGAAGAATGAGGAAAATAAACGTTTTCTCAATACCTCGACGACAACCTCTGATGCCGCGTTTAGTAACCAGATGACCTATCTCAAGCAGACGGGCTACGACACGATTTCTCTTTATCAGCTTGAAGGTTATCTCAATAACAAGATTAATCTGCCGGGGAAAGTTGTAGTACTGACATTTGATGATGGCCTTAAATCAGTCCATCGCTATGCTTACCCGATTCTAAAAGAAAATGGTTTCCGGGCTACCGCTTTTATTATTTCATCACGTATAAAACGTCACCCACAGAAATGGAATCCTGACTCATTACAGTTTATGAGTATTTCTGAATTGAAAGAGATTCAGGATGTATTTGATATTCAATCTCATACACACTTTTTGCACCGGACGGACAATAAACGTAATCCAATCTTATTGAGTCGTTCTTATCACAATATTGTTTTTGATTTTGAGCACTCTCGCCGTGCATTATCGCAGTTTAATCCGCACGTGGTTTTCCTGTCATATCCGTTCGGTGGCTTTAATCAAACTGCGATTGATGCTGCTAAAAATGCCGGTTTCCATTTGGCGGTAACGACGATGCAGGGCAAGGTTAAACCCGGTGATAATCCGTATACCCTCAAACGGCTTTATATTTTGCGTACAGATTCAATTCCGACTATGGCAGAGCGTATTGCCAATGAACCTGGCCAGCCGGTTGCCCCCGCACCTGCGGTGATGGAGTCGGATTAGTTATTTCATAGTGTGACGTTAAGATATGAAAAAGGCGGGCTTAATGACAAAGTGCTCGCAGCGGTGAAAACAGGTAGATCGTAAAGACGCCGTACTTCTTTTGTTAAAACAAGCGTCCCTGATGGCTCGAGCCGCGCCATCCTTGGCGCGGACGCTTTACTCTTCTACCTGTCTTCACCTTACAAGATCGAGTTATCAAGGTTTGTCAGCAGTTTTAGGCGCTGTGGTTAAGCGCCTTTTTTATTGTGCGGCTTCAAGTACAAAGGGTAATTAAGCGACCTGAACGGGGACGGCTTTAGCCTTGCGCTGCAACTGATTTTCACCTTCAAAATACGCCACTTTAGGGTGGTGCAGGCGGGCATCAGCATCAGACATCTGGACATAAGAACAGATGATCAATTTATCACCCACACAGGCACAGCGTGCGGCCGCACCATTCACAGAGATAATCCGCGAACCGCGTTCGGCGGCAATGGCATAAGTCGAAAAACGCTGACCATTATCAACGTTATAAATATCAATGGCTTCGTATTCCAAAATCCCAGCGGCTTCCAGAAAATCCTGATCAATAGCGCAGGAACCTTCATAGTGCAAATCAGCTTGAGTGACTTTCACCCGGTGCAGTTTGCCTTGCAACATAGTGCGTATCATAACTCTTACCTTTGACCCCGGTTATTGCCCAGAATAAGTCTGGCACCCTATCCCATAATCGACCGATTTAGGGAGAAGTGCTCAGTTTTGCTGATTTTATATCGCTTGTCTATGGCTGACTTTATATGCTCGTTTTGCCATAATCTGCTTTTTAAAATTAACTATGCAAATCAACCTGTTGATTATCAATTAGGCGTGCTTTACCTAGCCAGGCGGCCATGAGTATTACCGCTTGTTTGCTGTCAACCGTCAGTGGCTGCAAGGTTTGAGCATCGCGGATAAACAGTTCATCTGGGGTAAAGCCAGCATCACGCAATTGTTCTGCGGTATCAGCCAGTAAATCATCAATCTGCCGTTCGCCCAAGGCGAGTTTCTCAGCCAACATCTGCATTATCTTATAAAGCTGTGGCGCGATTTTACGTTCTTCAGCGCTCAAATAGCCATTACGAGAGCTGAGTGCCAGGCCATCTTTGGCTCGCACAATGGGCACACCGACAATATTGATGTCATAGCCCATATCCGCCACCATTTTGCGGATCAGTGCCAGTTGTTGGTAATCTTTTTCGCCAAAACAGGCTACATCCGGCTGAACCAGATTGAACAACTTGCTAACGATAGTCGATACGCCACGGAAATGGCCGGGGCGGCTGGCGCCTTCCAAAATGGTCGAGAGGGCAGGGACGTCTACATAAGTCTGAGCTTCCAGACCCGCAGGGTAGACATCAGCGGCGGCGGGTGCAAACACTAAGTCAACGCCGCGGCGGGTTAGCTTCTCGCAATCTTCTTGCAAAGTGCGTGGGTAGCGGGCCAAATCATCTGGGCGTTCGAATTGCAGCGGATTGACAAAAATACTCACGACGACAACATCGGCACGAGTTTTGGCATCTTCCACCAATGTCATATGCCCTTCGTGCAGGTTGCCCATAGTAGGCACCAGTGCGACTCGCTTACCCTCTTGACGCCAACGGCGGATTTGCTGGCGTAACAGTGGCAAAGTTTCAATAATCAGCATCCTAATTCCCCTGAATATTTATCAACAAAAACTTATTGAAAAGTATGTTCTTCAGCGGGATAAGCACCGCTCTCAACTTCTTGAATATACAACTTAATGGCAGCACGAATATCGCCCGCACTTTGCGCCAGGAAGTTTTTGCTGAATTTAGGTGTATGACCACCGGTAATACCCAGCGCATCATGCATAACCAGAATCTGCCCATCGGTAACATTCCCCGCGCCAATACCAATCACCGGGATAGCCAGTGCTTCCGTTACGCGCTGTGCCAGTTCCACCGGAACACATTCCAGTACCAATAATTGTGCGCCAGCATTTTCAAGCGCTTGAGCATCTTTCAATAGCTGGTTAGCCGCCACTTCTTCGCGGCCCTGTACTTTGTAACCGCCGAAAATATTGACTGATTGTGGTGTTAACCCCAAATGCCCACATACCGGAACAGCGCGTTCTGCCAGCATGCGAACGGTATCGCACAACCAGCTACCCCCTTCCAATTTGACCATATTGGCCCCGGCACGCATCAACTCGGCAGCATTGGCAAATGTTTGCTCAGGTGTGGCGTAACTCATAAACGGCATATCTGCCAATAACAGGCAATGAGGCGCACCACGGCGTACGGCACGGGTATGATAAGCCACATCTGCAGTTGTGACCGGCAGGGTAGAGTCGAAGCCTTGTAATGTCATACCGAGCGAATCACCCACCAGCAGAACCTCAATTCCCTGTTCGGCAAATAGCTGAGCAAAGCTGGCATCATAGGCAGTCAGTGTGGCGAACTTACGCTTTTCGAGTTTCCATTGGCGCAAGTGGCTCATGGTGGTGGCTTTCATCACTCTTTCTCCTGAGACGGTAGGTTAAAATGGTGGGATATCAGATAGGTATATAGCGTGTTGGATTGGGTCAGTTACCAAGGCACCAGGCCATTTTTATCCACGAGTTTAAGGCGGTCTGACAGGGGTTCGCCATCGGGGAAAATAAGGTCAGGGGCGATATCAGCCAGGGGGTAGAGCATGAACTCCCGCTCTTTCAGGCCATAATGTGGCACGATCAGACGATCGGTTTTTATCACCTGATTACCATACAGCATAATATCGAGATCCAGAGTACGTGGCCCCCAACGCTGTTCTTTCCTTACTCGCCCCTGATTGCGCTCAATGGCTTGGGTGCTATCCAACAGTTGTTCTGGTGGAAGGGCGGTATCTAACGCCACGACCGCATTAAGGAAATCCGGCTGATCCTGTGGCCCTAACGGCTTAGTGCGATAAAACGGCGAACAGGCCACCAACCGGGTGCGCGGCAGATGCTCCAGCGCTTCCAGTGCGGTTTTGACCTGTTGCAGTGGCATGGACTGATTACTGCCTAGCGCAATATAGACCCGGATCATAGTGCGTATTATGCCCCTTCTTTACGTGGTGCGGGCTTACGTGGGCGGCGAGGACGAGAGCGTCGCGGTGCCGGATCAGCCCCTAAAGTATTTAGCATATTCTTCTGTTGCAGCGGCGTTGCTTCCTGGAATTCTCCCCACCACTGCGCCAGGCGCAGTAGTTCATGGTTGTTTTCCACTTCTGCCCGCAATACGAGTAAATCGTAAGCCGCACGGAACTTTGGATGCTCCATCAGCTTGTGCGCACGTTTACCCTGACGGCGCGACAGCCGCAATTGCAGCAGCCAGATATCACGCACCAATGAAGTAATACGCTTTGGAATGGCCAGCGAACGGCACTCTTCATCCAGCACATCATTCATTGCCAGTGCGAAAGCATCGTAATAGGCCAAGCCGCTTTCTTGTGTCAGCTTCTGCGCATGTTCGATAAGCGGATACCAAAGCATAGCGGCAAATAAGAATGCCGGATTGACGCGCTTATCGTTATGCAAACGATGGTCGGTATTTTTCAGCACTTGAACCAAAATACGTTCCATCGCTGAATCATGATGTTCGGTAAAATTACGGGCAATCAGCGGGAATAACGGCTGGAAAAGCTGATATTCACACAGTTTTAAATAGGTTTTATAGCCGTAGCCCGATTGCAGCAGTTTGAGTGATTCTTCAAACAAACGAGCGGGTGGGATCTCATGCAGTAGCGAGGCCAGACGCGGGATTGGCTCTGCTGTTTCCGGGCTGATCGTCATATCCAGCTTGGCGGCAAAACGAACTGCGCGCAGCATCCGCACCGGATCTTCACGATAGCGGGTTTCAGGATCACCAATCAGACGGATAATACCCTCTTTCAGATCACGCAAACCGCCGGTGTAGTCGCGCAGTGCAAAATCAGAAATACCGTAATAGAGGCTATTAATGGTGAAATCGCGGCGTTGGGCATCATCTTCAATCGTGCCAAATATGTTGTCACGCAGTAGCATGCCATTTTGTGCCTGCTGAGAAGAATTTTTGTCACTGTCTTCTGTTTGTTGCTGTTCGTGGTGACCACGGAAAGTCGCAACTTCAATGATTTCCGGGCCGAACATTACATGGGCCAGACGGAAGCGGCGACCCACCAGGCGGCAGTTACGGAACAACTTTCGGACTTGTTCTGGGGTGGCACTGGTGGTGATATCAAAATCTTTCGGTTTTTTACCCAGTAACAGGTCACGGACACCGCCGCCGACCAAATAGGCTTCATACCCTGACTTATTCAGGCGATAGAGAACCTTCAGCGCATTATCGCTGATATCTCTACGGGAAATATTGTGCTGATCTCGTGGAATAATCGTCATCGCACTTTGTTGTGAAGAACGCTGTTGTGAAGAAAGCTGTTGTGAAGCAGGCACCGCATGATTCTTGCGGCCAGTATTCGTTCTGGCAGGCCTTTTCTCTTTGCGGGCCACGTTATCTTCACCAGGCACTTTATCTTTACGGGCACTGCTATCACGGGCCGTGTCTTCACGGACAGCTTTGTCATCGCGAGCTGATTTATCATCGCGAATCAGTACCTTACGGCAGAAATTGGCTACTCGGGTAAAAATGGTACACCTCGATAGTGGCTAATAAATTACAGAACAACAGAAAAACAGCGGCTAATCATAGCTCACCGTGGTTCCTTTGAGAATGCCGTTGTGTTTTCAGTGGTGGTTATCGCCCCTTGAAGTGGGATAGCTGCCAATGTCCAATTTTCGACTGCAAAACGTAATAATAACGGCAAATCAAGATCTTGCCAGCATTCAGGTAGTGGTTGATGCAAAAACTTCAGCGCTTCCACCAAAATCGGGCGCGGATCGCCATTCGGCAGTGGCGGCGCATGATTTTGCTTAGAGAGCTTATTACCATCATGGTTTAGTGCCAGTGGCAAGTGCAAATAGCTGGGTACCGGCTGTTGTAACTGCTGATAGAGCGCTATTTGGCGCACGGTTGGCTCGATTAAATCGGCTCCGCGTACAATCTCGGTCACACCTTGAAAGGCATCATCAACCACTACTGCCAGATTATAGGCAAACAAGCCATCTCGACGACGAATAATAAAATCTTCTTCGGCTAGCGCGGGCACAGCATGTAGCTCGCCAAGTAATTTATCACAAAAGGTATAAACCGGATGAGTCTGGCGTAGACGAATGGCCGCCCCCACGGAGGGTAAATGGCGATCGCGACAATGGCCGTCGTATAAGCCACCGATCTGCTGAATTCGGCTGCGGGTACAGGTGCAGTTATAACTTAGCCCTTGTTGTTTTAGCCAGTCTAAGGTGGCGCGATAGGCTTCGTGGCGCTGGGATTGGTAGATAACCGGGCCATCCCAATGCAGGCCGTAGTGGTCAAGAGACGCTAAAATACGGGCTGCAGCACCAGGGATTTCACGGGGGGGATCAATATCTTCAATGCGAACCAGCCAGCGTCCACCTTCAGCGCGAGCTTGCAGATAGCTGCCCAATGCTGCAATCAGCGAACCGAAATGCAAATCACCAGAGGGAGACGGCGCAAAACGCCCTACATAGCCTGATTGTCGAGTATTGATATTTTCGGACATAAAAGGGAAAGGGAGATCCAGCGTGATAAATGCGGTGCCGGAGGTGGCTCTGGCACCGTGTCACATCCTTTGTACTTGAAGCTGTAGGATTGTTAGCTACCTACAGCACCAACTTCTTTGGATATACATATTATTGCTGTGTTAGCCTGCCATCTGCTTTTCGCGGATTTCGGCCAGAGTTTTACAGTCAATGCATAAATCTGCAGTTGGCCGTGCTTCCAGACGGCGAATGCCGATTTCTACGCCACAAGACTCGCAGAAACCGAAATCGTCATCCTCGACTTTTTTCAGCGTCTTCTCGATCTTTTTGATCAGTTTACGCTCGCGGTCGCGGTTACGAAGCTCAAGACTAAACTCTTCTTCCTGCGCGGCGCGGTCAACCGGGTCCGGGAAATTAGCAGCTTCGTCTTGCATATGCGATACAGTACGGTCCACTTCATCCCTGAGCTGGTTGCGCCATGCTTCAAGAATAAGCTTGAAATGCGCCAATTGGGCGGCATTCATATACTCTTCGCCTGGCTTCTCTTGGTATGGTTCTACCCCAGCGATGGCGAGAATGCTCAAGGACGAGGTTTTACGTTTTTGCCCTTCTTGCATGATGCTTCTCCTACATTCATACGCACTATCGAAATCCCCAATACGGGGAAAAATCAGGCCGCTATAAATAACAGAAGGAAGGTAGGTTGGCAATTATTCCTGTCGCCTGCTTGACAATGGTGTGAAGGAAGGCGTATTTGGCGAGCAACTTTATCCAATAATCGCTTCTTTATTCAGCGTTATGAATTTGGTGTTTCGTCCAGTAATAACGGTAGGCGAGCATCCAGCGCAATACCGTCAGGCGATAGTTGAAAACCGTAGCAAATAACCTCCACTCCTGCTTGCTGAGCCTGGGCCAGCAATTCTGCATAGCGATTGTCAATGTGTCGGGCAGCGGCAACTTGCCTGATACCCGTATGCAATACGGCAAAAAAAAGTACCGCCCGGTGACCGTTGGCAACCATGCTTTGTAACTCCCTAAGATGCTTCTGACCCCGCAGGGTGACGGCATCCGGAAAATACCCACACTGTTGCTGTAATAAGGTAACCGACTTGACTTCAATATAGCAGTTAGACCTATTTTCTGCCTGCAATAACAAGTCTATACGGCTGTTCTCATCCCCATATTTAATCTCCCTTTTGACAGAAGTGTAACCAGATAATTCAACTATCTGATTATTATCTATCGCTAAGCTTGCTAACTCATTGGCACGTAATGTATTTACGCAAATCCAGTCACCGGTTTGGGTCTGGGTTAATTCCCAACTATGGGGATACTTTCGTTTTGGGTTATCCGAAGTCGAATACCAGACCGTATCCCCTGGCGTGGCACAACCCGTCATTGCCCCAGTATTAGCGCAATGAATGGTCAGCACTTCTCCAGCGGGCGTCACAATATCAGCTAAAAAGCGTTTATACCGCCTAATAAGTGTGGCGGGCTGTAACCGTGGGTTAAAAGATAACAATTTTGTGTCAAGTGGCATTCAATTTCCTTTTATTCACTGTCAGCCAGCGGCCAGCTTTGCACCATGTTATAACGCGTGCGGCCACGCGCATATACCGACTCATATAACGAAAAATGGTCCGCCTGAAAGCTTTCGTTGGTGGTTTTAGCCGGTATGGCGACGGGTCGAATAGCGCCGCGGAATAAGGAGACATGAGGATGAAATGGCAGCGGTGTTTGGTAACAACCGCTGCGTGCCGCTTGGGAGCGCAGCAATTGAGCCAACTGTAACAACCCACGTGGTGGATTCTTACACCCGAGCCATACCACTCCGGAGCCGGGCCAATGGCCGATATCATCCAGTGTCACATTAAAACCTGACTGATTTATGCGCCCGGCTTGTTGCTGTAAGACCTGTGCTTTGGCGTGACTGACCTCGCCGAGAAATGCCAGCGTCAGGTGGAGGTTTGCCGCAGCAATAGGGCGGCCAGCTTCTGGCGGAAAGTTATCTGCTCGCCATTGTACAATGCGCTGTTGCAGGGCATCAGGCAGTGCCAGGGCAAAGAACAGACGTTTGTTAACGATAGTTTTATCAACAGCATTAATCATTAGGTTGGCATAATCACTCGGCTAAATACGCTATACGGTCATGATGTTACAATGGCTGACGATGAAAGTAGAGAGTATGGGGAAGAATGTGGTGAGTCAGAGAGAAAATAATGCGCAGATGGGCGCTTTACCGGTAGGTGAAGTGCTCAGTGAGATTTTGTCTGCGTTGCGAACCTCACCGCAAGTTTTGCTCCATGCTCCTACCGGAGCCGGTAAATCGACGTGGCTACCGCTGCAAATTCTAAAATATAGCGGATTGCCAGGCCGGATTATTATGTTGGAGCCCCGACGGCTGGCGGCGAAAAATGTGGCTTACCGTTTGGCTCAGCAATTGGGTGAACAGCCGGGGCAGACCGTGGGCTATCGGATGAGAGCCGAAAGCAAAAGTGGGCCGAATACCCGCCTTGAGGTGGTAACCGAGGGTATTTTGACCCGCATGCTCCAGCAAGACGCCGAGTTGATCGGCGTGTCTTTGGTTATCCTCGATGAGTTTCATGAGCGCAGTTTGCAGGCTGATCTGGCACTGGCACTATTGCTTGATGTGCAGCAAGGGCTGCGTGATGATCTCAAACTGCTGATTATGTCCGCAACGCTGGATAACCAACGCCTTTCTACACTGCTGCCATCAGCCCCTGCGATTGTTTCAGCGGGGCGCAGCTTTCCTGTCGAGCGCAGCTATCAGCCCTTGTCTAGCCACGAACGGCTGGAGGATGGGGTTGCCAATCGTGTTAAACGATTATTGAACGAGCAATCTGGCTCTTTGCTGCTATTTTTACCCGGTGTTGGCGAAATTCATCGTGTTATGGAACGGTTGCAAGGCGATGTCGCCACAGACACCGACCTTTGCCCACTGTATGGTGCTTTGCCACTCACTGAGCAGCAGAAAGCCATTCAACCAGCTCCTGTGGGGCGGCGAAAAGTGGTGCTGGCGACCAATATTGCTGAAACCAGCCTGACGATTGAAGGTATTCGGCTGGTGGTCGATAGTGGGTTGGAACGGGTTGCGCGCTTTGATGTCAAAAACGGCCTGACCCGATTAGTGACTCAGCGTGTTAGTCAGGCCTCAATGGTACAGCGCGCCGGGCGAGCCGGGCGACTGGAACCGGGGATTTGTTGGCATCTGTTTGCTAAAGAACAGAGCGAGCGGGCGGCCGAATATAGCGAACCAGAAATTCTTAACAGTGATTTATGCAGTTTGTGGCTGGAATTGCTGAATTGGGGATGCCAGGACGCGGCACAGCTCAGTTGGCTGGATCTGCCCCCACAAACGGCACTGGGCGTTGCTCGAGATTTACTGCGCCGTTTGGGGGCTATCGACTCTCAGGGGCAGCTTACCGGTACCGGGCGCAGTATGGCAAACTTGGGGTGTGAACCACGGCTGGCCGCCATGTTATGTTTTGCCGCGGGGCAAAGTCCAGATGCCTTGGCCACGGCGGCACTGTTAGCCGCGATTCTGGAAGAACCTCCGCGTTCCGGACAAATTGATTTACATGATTGGCTTAGCCGCCCACAGCCGCATTGGCAGCGGCGGGCGAAGCAATTGGTACAAAGAATTAATGCTCGGGTAGGCGTTGTGGACAGTGATCTGGCTGGTCAGTTGTTGGCGCTGGCTTATCCGGATCGCATCGCGCAACAACGTGGGCAAGATGGCCGCTATCTGTTGGCTAACGGTATGGGCGCTGCTATGGCGCAAGACGAGGCGTTATCACGTGCGCCTTGGTTGGTGGCTGCCAGCTTATTGCAAAGCAACAGCGGGCCGGATGCGCGCATTTTATTGGCGCTGCCCATTGAGGTTGAACAACTGGCGAAACAGTTACCTCATTTGGTTGAAGAGCAAACCGCGGTCGAATGGGATGAAGATAAGGGGACATTACGCACCTGGCGACGCTGGCAAATTGGGCGCTTGACCCTACGAGCACAACCCTTAGCAAAGCCGAGTGATGAAGCATTGCAATTCGCGTTGTTAAACTGGGTTCGTGAGCAAGGGTTACAGATCCTCAATTGGGATGAAAATGCCGAACAGCTACGCACCCGCTTACAATGCGCCAGCCGTTGGCTACCCGAAGAGCAATGGCCGGTGGTAGATGATGACAATTTACTGGGCAAACTTGAACTGTGGCTACAGCCGTCGTTGTCCGGTGTGCGGGATTTACGCGGGCTGCGGCAGGTGAATATCGCAGAAGCATTGACTCGTTTGTTGAGCTGGCAGTTACGTCAACGGCTGGATACTGAGCTGCCAACTCATTACACTGTGCCGACCGGTAGCCGTCTGCCAATCCGTTATTATGTCGATCGGCCACCGATACTGGCAGTGCGTTTACAGGAAGTTTTTGGTGAACAGCACAGCCCGATGCTTGCCAATGGGCGGGTAGCCGTAGTGCTTGAGTTACTTTCACCCGCGCATCGCCCATTACAGATTACTGGCGATCTGGCCGCTTTCTGGCAGGGAGCGTATCGCGAGGTACAAAAAGAGATGAAAGGGCGCTATCCCAAACATGTCTGGCCGGATGATCCCGCGAATACCCGGCCAACACGCAGAACCAAGAAGTATCAGGATAACTGAGAACACTCGGCCTGGAGCTAATAATTTCAGATGTTTCCCCTTTCTATCTGATGAATTGGGGAACACATTAAGCCGCAATAATCGCCAATGCGCGTGGAGAGAAAGACATGTCTGGGGATGACCGCGAGCCGATAGGGCGCAAGGGCAAGAAAGCCCAACCCAAAGCCACACCGAAACGGCCATTGCGCCGGCGGCGTGATGAAGATGAATACGAAGAAGAAGAGTATCTGGATGACGAAGACCACGACGATGATGACTATGATGACGAGGAAGAACCGATGCCAAGAAAGGTAGCATCACGTCCACCCCGCAAAAAACGCCGTTGGCTTGGGTTATTTATCAAATTGTTCCTGGTAGGTGCCGTGGTATTGGCAATCTATGGGGTTTACCTGGATTCGCAAATCCGCAGTCGAATTGATGGCAAGGTTTGGCAATTACCTGCTGCCGTCTATGGCCGCATGGTGAGCCTTGAACCAGGGATGTCCTACAGCAAAAAAGAGATGATCGATTTGCTGGAAGGGATGCAATACCGTCAGGTCACTCGAATGACTCGCCCGGGCGAGTTTACCGTGCAGGGTGACAGTATTGATATCTTACGCCGCCCGTTTGATTTCCCAGACGCGAAAGAGGGCCAAATTCGTGCGCGTTTGGTGTTTAAAAATGATCAATTGGCCCAGATCCAAAATCTGGATAACCAGCGCGATTTCGGCTTCCTGCGCCTTGATCCTAAATTGATCACCATGCTGCAATCGCCAAATGGTGAGCAGCGCTTGTTTGTACCACGTGCCGGTTTCCCTGATTTACTGGTCGATACCTTGCTGGCAACAGAAGATCGCCATTTCTATGAGCATGATGGTATTAGCCCATATTCCATTGGCCGTGCGGTGGTTGCCAATCTGACTGCTGGTAAGGCCGTTCAGGGGGGGAGTACGTTAACGCAGCAGTTGGTCAAAAACCTGTTCCTGACCAATGAACGCTCACTGTGGCGTAAGCTCAACGAAGCCTATATGGCATTGCTGGTGGATTACCGTTACAGCAAAGACCGAATTCTGGAACTGTATCTGAACGAAGTCTATCTCGGCCAAAGTGGCAGTGATCAGATTCGTGGTTTCCCCTTGGCGAGCCTATATTACTTTGGTCGGCCAGTGAATGAATTAAGTCTCGATCAGCAAGCCATGCTGGTGGGGATGGTAAAAGGAGCATCGCTGTATAACCCGTGGCGGAATCCGACTCTGGCCCTCGAACGCCGTAATCTGGTGCTGCGCTTGTTACAGAACCAGGGGGTGATTGATGCCGAGTTGTACACCATGCTTAGCGCCCGTCCATTAGGTGTGCAGCCGAAAGGGGGAGTAATTACCCCTCAACCGGCCTTTATGCAGATGGTGCGTCAGGAGTTACAGCAGAAACTGGGCGACAAGATCAACGATTTGTCCGGTGTGAAAATCTTCACCACGCTGGATCCGGTTTCACAGGATGCAGCAGAAAAAGCCATCGAAGATGGGATTCCGGCATTGAAAGCGGCCCGTCATTTGGATGATTTGGAAGCGGCGATGGTGATTGTTGACCGCTTCAGTGGTGAAGTTCGTGCCATGGTGGGCGGCGCACAGCCGCAATTTGCGGGCTTTAACCGCGCGATGCAAGCCCGCCGTTTGGTGGGTTCACTCGCCAAGCCACCGACCTATCTGACTGCGTTGAGTGAACCGGATAAATATCGCCTGAATACTTGGCTGTCGGACCAACCGCTGTCGATCAAATTACCCAACGGTTCATCATGGCAACCGAAAAACTATGATCGCCAGTTCCGTGGTCAGGTGATGTTGGTCGATGCCTTAGCTAACTCGCTAAACGTGCCGACAGTTAATCTGGGGATGTCAGTCGGGCTGGATCAGATAAGTGCCATGCTGCAACGTTTGGGCATTCCGAAAGACGTTATTCACCCAGTTCCGGCGATGTTGCTGGGGGCGATTGACCTGACGCCGGTTGAAGTCGCACAGGAATATCAGACTATCGCCAGTGGCGGGAATCGTGCGCCGTTATCTGCCGTGCGCTCGGTCATCGCCGAAGATGGCACTGTGTTGTATCAGAGCTTCCCGCAAGCGGAACGCATGGTCCCGGCACAGGCCGCTTATCTGACTCTGTACGCGATGCAACAAGGGGTAGCCCGTGGGACATCTCGTTCATTGTCAGTGAAATTCTCTAAATACAATCTGGCGGCCAAAACCGGTACCACCAACGACCTGCGAGATAGCTGGTTTGCGGGTATTGATGGCAAAGAGGTGGCGATTGCTTGGGTGGGGCGTGATAATAATGGCCCAGCCAAATTGACCGGTGCTAATGGTGCACTGACCTTGTATCGCCGCTATCTTGAGAATCAAACTCCATTACCGCTGGTATTGCAGCCACCGGAAGGGATTAGCCAGATGAATATTGATTCGGCGGGGAATTTTGTCTGCGGTGATGGCGGCGGTATGCGCTCAATCCCAGTCTGGACAGAGAATCCACAAGGGTTGTGCCAGGCGGCTCAGCCTGCGGCACAAGCCAAACCTGATGGCGATGGTGTCGCGGGTTGGATCAAAGATATGTTCGGCCAATAAAGCTCAAACAATTGGCACGGTTACTGTTATCGTGCCAATTGTTCATTTCTCTTCACTTTCACTCTTCGCACCTATCTTCTGTATTTCATCCGGATCAATCGGCTGGCATTGCGCTTGCAGTTCATCGTCGGTTACGCATAAACTACTCGCTTTGATAATTATTATCGTTTCGATTCACCTTCTCGTTATTTATCGATAACGTTCGGGTTGCAATAACAACAATACCCGTTAACTTTTTCAATCGCAGGACACCATCTTGGACCAACAGGCAAGCCAATCCAGCGTATTCTCACTTCACGAGCTGAGCTTTTCGGTTCCTGGCCGAACCTTATTGCAACCTTTGTCACTGACATTTCCTCAAGGGAAAGTTTGCGGGCTGATTGGTCATAATGGTTCCGGTAAATCGACGCTTTTAAAAATGCTGGGTCGCCATCAACCGCCTTCCAGTGGCAAGGTGTTGCTCAATGATGTGCCATTATCGCTGTGGGACAACAAGGCTTTTGCCCGCGAAGTCGCTTATTTGCCGCAGCAATTACCGGCAGCTGAAGGGATGACAGTGCGCGAGTTGGTCGCGATTGGCCGTTATCCATGGCATGGTGCGCTAGGGCGTTTTCGTCAGGAAGACCGCGAACAGGTGGAAGACGCGATTGCGCTGGTGGATTTAAAACCTCTTGCGAATCGGTTGGTCGACAGCTTATCCGGTGGTGAACGCCAACGCGCCTGGCTGGCGATGATGGTGGCGCAAAATAGCCGATGTCTGCTGCTTGATGAGCCGACCTCGGCACTCGATATCGCACATCAGGTTGAGGTGCTGGGGTTGATTCAGCGGCTTAGTCGCGAGCGCGGCCTGACAGTTATTGCGGTATTACACGATATCAATATGGCGGCCCGTTATTGCGACCATTTGGTGGCGCTACGTGGTGGTGAGATGATTGCGCAAGGCCCTGCTGACAGCCTGATGCAAGGTGCTGTTCTGGAGCAGATTTACGGTATTCCTATGGGAATATTGCCCCATCCAGCCGGTGGTGCGCCGGTAAGTTTCGTGTATTAATGAAAATGCATTTACCCATCAAACACACTCATCTGACGCCGCCAGACCTTACCCGCCGTAGATTGCTCACTGCGCTGGCCTTATCGCCATTATTGTATTCATTACCCGGATGGGCGGTAAATTCTCCTAAGAGTGATAGCCGCAGGGTGGTTGCTCTGGAATGGTTGCCTGTTGAGTTGTTGCTGGCTTTAGGTGTGACGCCGTATGGTGTGGCAGATACTCATAATTACCGGCTATGGGTTGAAGAACCAGAATTGCCTGCAACTGTCATTGATGTCGGCCAGCGCACCGAACCTAATCTGGAATTGCTACAGCAAATGGCTCCGTCACTGATTCTGATGTCTGAAGGTTTCGGCCCTTCACCGGAAAAACTCGCACCGATCGCCCCTTCGATGAGCTTTGCTTTTAGCCAACAGGGCAGTACTCCTCTTGCCGTCGGTAAAAATTCACTGCGTGCACTAGGGGGTCGTCTTGGATTAGAGGCCGCTGCCGAACAACATCTCGATGATTTTAATCAATTTATGCAAGCTGCTCGCCAACGCTTCTCCGCTAGCCGTAACACATCATTACTGATGTTTTCTCTGTTGGACACTCGCCATGCCTTGGTCATCGGCCAAGGTAGCTTGTTCCAGGATGTATTAAACGAATTGAATATTAAAAATGCCTGGCAGGGTGAGACTAATATCTGGGGCAGTGCAGTGGTGGGAATCGAACGTTTAGCGACAGTAAAACCAGGGCGAGCAATGTGCTTTGTTCATGGTAATAGTGAAATGCTACAACAGGTTACCCGCACACCATTATGGCAATCCATGTCATTTGTGCGTCAAAATCAATTACAGATACTGCCTGCGGTATGGTTCTATGGCGCGACATTATCCGCCATGCGATTTGTGCGGTTATTAGAATCGGTATGGGGCAAATCTTCATGATGGCCAAGACTCTGCGTAAACGCTGGTTTCTGCCGGCCGGCATATTGAGCTTACTGCTGATTTTTGCCGTGGCGTTGACGTTATACAATTTTAGTCAGGGATTACCAGCCTCGCTCTGGGGGGCCGCACTATGGCAGCCTGACAGTGATGACGTGCGCCAAATGTTATTCCATTACAGCCAACTTCCTCGGCTGACGGTGGCATTGTTAACTGGTGCTGGATTGGGGCTGGTGGGGGTTTTGTTCCAACAAGTCTTACGTAACCCACTGGCTGAACCAGCTACATTGGGCGTGGCTGCGGGAGCCCAGCTTGGCCTGACTATCGCGACGTTATGGATGCTACCCGGTGGTGAACTAACCCGCCAACTGGCAGCAATGGCCGGTGGCATTCTTATTGGTGTGTTGGTGTTCGGTGTGGCTTGGGGTAAACGCATGTCACCCGTCACACTGATACTGGCGGGATTGGTACTCGGTCTTTACTGTAGCGCGGTCAGTAATCTGCTGGCGCTATTTAATTATGACCAACTGCAAGGCTTGTTCCTGTGGAGTAGCGGTGCTCTGAATCAACAAGATTGGAGCACGGTACAGTTTTTACTGCCTCGCTTGCTGATAACCGGTGTATTGGCTGCTTTATTGATTCGCCCTTTAACCTTGCTCGGGCTGGATGATGGTGTCGCTCGTAATCTTGGGTTAGGGTTGTCATTAGCACGTCTGTGTGCGCTGGGATTGGCAATCCTGTTTAGTGCAATGTTGGTCAATGCTGTTGGGGTTATTGGTTTTATTGGCCTGTTTGCACCTTTGTTGGCAAAAATTCTCGGTGCTCGCCGCTTATCGCAACGCCTGATTTTGGCACCTGTATTGGGGGCTTTATTGTTGTGGGTAACGGATCAAGGGCTAATCTGGTTGGCACAGATTTGGCAAGAGATTCCCACAGGGGCGGCGACTGCGCTGATTGGTGCACCACTACTATTATGGCTATTGCCCCGCTTACATAGCGCGACGGCCCCCAGCATGGATTTTGGCGATAACGTTCCCGCTGAACGGCAACATTTGGGCTTATGGATCAGCGGTGGTTTACTCATCCTGCTCGCTGGATTATCTGTGGCACTGATGTTTGGTCGTGATAGTTACGGTTGGAATTGGATTAGCGGTGATGATATTCAGGCATTATTACACTGGCGCTGGCCACGAGTATTAGCGGCATTGGCCGCCGGTATGATGCTGGCGGTCGCGGGAACATTAATTCAAAAACTAACAGGTAATCCGATGGCCAGCCCCGAAGTTCTGGGGATAAGCTCTGGCGCATCTTTTGGTGTGGTGATAATGATGTTTATCGTGCCAGGTAATGCACTGGCATGGCTGCTACCCGCAGGTAGTTTAGGTGCGGCCGCGACCTTATTATTGATTCTGATCGTTGCAGGGCGGGGCGGGTTCTCTCCCGGGAGAATGCTATTGGCCGGGATTGCACTGAGCACCGCTTTTACCACGGTAATCACCATGTTACTCGCCAGTGGTGATCCACGAATGCGCGGCTTGCTGGCATGGATTTCAGGCTCTACCTATGCTGTTGATGGTTCACAAGCACTCAGTACCGGTGCTATTGCTCTGGTTCTGATTGCATTAGCACCGCTGTGCCGCCGTTGGTTAATGATTTTGCCATTGGGGAGTGTCACGGCAAGAGCTCTAGGCGTAGCGCTGGCACCTAGCCGGTTAGCTATTTTGTTATTGGCCGCCATTATGACAGCGGCAGCCACACTAACTGTTGGGCCATTAAGTTTTGTCGGCCTGATGGCGCCTCATATGGCTCGTATGTTGGGCTTTCGCCGAGCCATTCCACAGCTATTTATTGCGGCCATTTTAGGTGGTTTATTAATGGTATTTGCTGATTGGTGCGGCCGGATGTTGTTGTTCCCGAATCAGATCCCAGCGGGTTTATTGGCGACATTTATTGGCGCACCGTATTTTGTTTATTTATTGCGTAAACAGGGGCGGTAACCAGATTTTATTAATACCATCTCCCAGCATAGGGAGATGGCTAATTCATTGATATTAAAGTTTAGCGAAACACCGACGAGCAGCATCAACCGTTTTCTGGATATCTTCTTTACTGTGCGCCACTGACATAAAGCCAGCTTCAAAGGCTGAAGGAGCCAAATAAACACCTTCTTCCAGCATCAAATGGAAGAAGCGTTTAAAGCGTTCTACGTCACAATTCATCACATCCTGATAGCAAGTCACTGTTGGAGCATCAGTAAAGAATAAGCCGAACATACCGCCAACGTGGTTAACCACCAGTGGGATATTTTCTTCTTTAGCTGCATGTAGCAAACCATCTGCCAGTAAATCGGTCAATTCAGTCAGCGTTTCATGAATACCCACCTGCGCAACTTCAGTCAGACAGGCAAAACCGGCAGCCATGGCTATTGGGTTACCAGACAGGGTTCCTGCTTGATAGACCGGGCCAGTTGGTGCTAGTGCATCCATCACATCGCGACGGCCACCAAAGGCACCCACTGGCATACCACCACCAATTATTTTACCCAGACAGGTCAGGTCAGGAATCACATTGTAGTAATCCTGCGCACCCGCTAATGCGACACGAAAACCGGTCATCACTTCATCGATAATCAACAGTGCGCCAAACTCGTCACACAATGCGCGCAGACCCGGTAGGAACTCTGGCAATGGTGGCACGCAGTTCATGTTACCGGCGACAGGCTCGACAATAATACAGGCGATATCGAGGGGGTATTGCTCAAAGGCTTCACGCACAGAAGCTAAATCGTTATAAGTACAAGTCAGGGTATGTTTGGCAAAATCAGCAGGTACGCCGGGCGAGTTAGGTTGACCCAGTGTCAGAGCACCTGAGCCGGCTTTAACCAGCAGACAGTCTGCATGGCCATGATAGCAGCCTTCAAACTTGATGATTTTATCGCGGCCAGTAAAGCCACGGGCCAGACGAATGGCACTCATCGTTGCTTCAGTTCCTGAGTTGACCATTCGCACCATGTCCATAGTTGGGACTAAATTGGTGACCAACTCGGCCATTTTCACTTCCATCTCTGTCGGTGCACCAAAGCTCAGGCCGCGCTCCACGGCTTCAATCACGGCCTGACGAATTGCCGGATGATTGTGCCCCAAGACCATTGGTCCCCAAGAACCAACATAATCAATATAGGCTTTACCGTCTACATCAAACAGATAAGCGCCATCGGCACGTTCGATGAATAATGGGACTCCACCGACACCAGTGAATGCACGCACTGGAGAGTTAACCCCGCCTGGGATCAACTGTTTAGCCTGGGCATACAGACTTTCGGACTTACTCATAAACTGGCTCCTGAATTTGGCGACACTAACCTTGGTATTAGCCTTGGTTATAACAATGCGGCTTATTCTAAAGGACTGGCAGCGGTTATCAAATGATTGGGCATATTTTACGTATAGCTTGCGCGATGTGCCGCAAACTCAAGAAAAAAGCTTTTTCTGAGCAAGATCATTTCATCGGCGTTTAAACAGGCGCACTAGCAGCGTGTAGGCTAGACTCATACAGCGGATTTGTATTACTTATTATTTAACTGACAAGCATACAAACTATGACTGATTCAACCCAAAATATAGCTGCTGAAAGTATTTCTGAAGTTAAGCGTGGTCGCTTTATTCACGCACTGGTTAATCGTGACACAACACCTTTGGTCATTCTTATCATGGCTGCTGTCGTTGGAGCAGTTACTGGTTTATTGGGTGTGGCATTCGATCGTGGCGTTGATTGGATCCAGCAAGAGAGATTGGAAACCTTGGCTAAAGTTGCTGATAGTGCGATTTTAGTTTGGCCGCTGGCTTTTATTATGTCGGCAGTGCTGGCTATGGTGGGCTATTTTCTGGTGCGCCGTTTTGCTCCTGAGGCGGGAGGATCGGGAATACCTGAAATAGAGGGTGCAATGGAAGAGATGCGGCCCGTTCGCTGGTGGCGCGTCATCCCGGTCAAGTTCATTGGTGGGCTTGGTACGCTCGGTGCTGGCATGGTATTAGGCCGAGAGGGGCCAATGGTACAAATGGGGGGCAACAGTGGGCGAATGGTTGTCGATATCTTCCGCCTACGCAGCGCTGAAACGCGTCACTCATTATTAGCAACCGGTGCCGCTGCGGGGCTATCAGCTGCTTTTAATGCCCCGCTAGCTGGGATTTTATTTGTTATCGAAGAGATGCGCTCGCAGTTCCGCTATAGCTTAGTTTCAATTAAAGCTGTCTTTGTGGGGGTTATCACTTCAACAATCATTTACCGCTATTTCAATGGTGAGCGTGCAATTATTGATGTAGGTAAACTCAGTGATGTTCCTCTGAATACCTTATGGCTCTATTTATTACTAGGCATTATTTTTGGCGCAGTGGGAGTGATATTCAATGCGCTAATATTTCGTACACAAGATCTGTTTATGCGTTTTCATGGCGGCGACTGGCGTAAGTTGGTACTGATAGGTGGTCTGCTGGGCGGGATGTGTGGCTTACTTGCATTGATTCATGGCGAGGCCGTGGGCGGCGGTTTTGCATTAATTCCTATTGCTGTCGCCGGCAATTTCAGCATTGGTATGTTGCTCTTTATTTTTGTTGCCAGAGTGATTACCACTTTGCTGTGTTTTGGTTCTGGTGCCCCTGGTGGGATATTCGCCCCGATGCTAGCTCTGGGAACCATTCTGGGCACTGCTTTTGGTTTGTCCTGCGCGCACTTTTTCCCACAGTACAGCATTGATGCCGGTACTTTTGCTATTGCTGGTATGGGCGCGTTGTTTGCTGCCTCGGTACGTGCGCCATTGACTGGGATCGTGTTGGTGCTGGAAATGACCGATAATTATCAGCTCATTTTACCAATGATTGTGACTTGTCTGGGGGCGACTTTAATAGCACAGTTTATGGGGGGGCAGCCCTTGTATTCAGCTATTTTGGCCCGCACATTACAAAGACAAGAGCAGGCAGCAAAGGCAGCAGAACGACAGGCAGCGGTTGAAAGTAGCACTCAAACAGGTAGATAATATATAACATTAAGCCACAATACTTGAATGAATTACTCGGGTATTAGATAATCTATACACAGATCAGGCTGCCATTGTAGTAACCTGCACCTCGAACACCGGTTGGGAGTGATAAGTATGAGCGATGAAACAGTACTGCCCCTGCAGTTTACCGAGGCAGCGGCAAAAAAAGTGAAACTGCTGATTTCTGATGAGGAAAATCCAAATCTGAAGCTGCGGGTTTACATTACCGGTGGAGGATGCAGCGGGTTCCAGTATGGCTTTACTTTTGATGATCAGATCAATGATGGCGATATGACCATTGAGAAGCAAGGTGTCGAGTTGGTCGTTGATCCCATGAGCCTACAATATCTGGTTGGTGGTGCAGTGGATTACACGGAAGGCTTAGAAGGCTCTCGCTTTATCGTGACTAACCCGAATGCGAAGAGTACCTGTGGATGCGGTTCTTCTTTCAGCATCTAATTTACCCTTAACAGCAATGAGTTAGGGTATAAGACCACTGCTAGATTTTCGATAAAAAAACCGCAGCTTTAACAACTGCGGTTTTTTTATATCTGAATATTACCATTCTACAGTAATCAATTGCGCCATCTGGTCGGCACGGGTTTTGCTAACATGCGGGCCATTTGAGGCAATAAAAGAATGGCTGATTTTAGGTTCTGTAACCAATCCATTTCCTCTATGACACTGTATTTCTGGATAATTTATTTTTGGGACATTAACTATGTGTTCGCTTTGATTTGGCGATTGTACCTGACAAGATGGCACTATAGTCAGTTGTAAATTTATTGTGCCGCTTAGCCCCTGGGCTAGCGACGGACTGGCAAGAAAGACCAGCCAAAACATCAACAAAAAATATTTCATGATTTATAACAACATTTTTAACTGCAGCTACCGGAGTCGGTAGCGATAACTCTAGATATCGGCTAATTATTTAAAAACTTGAAGATTTAACTCACACTAAAAACGTATTTCATCTTTATTTACAGGACTTGTAGGCTCAGTAAGAGCCTACAAGTAAGCATATTGTATAAAATATAACCTACGTCTGACAATCAAAAACTGAAAATTATGACTACTGCTCTATTTCAAATGTGGGTAGTTTTAAGCGCCAGCGGATAGCGGCAAGTCGGATACCAAGGGTTATCACCATGCCCAGCATCATTGCTTGTTGCAGTGGCATACCAAAAGTATAAAACGCAGTAGCATGCACAATGCCACCAATGATGCAGGCAGTGGCATAGATTTCAGTACGCAGGATCATTGGGATCTCGCGGGCTAATACATCACGGATGATCCCACCTCCGACGCCGGTTATCACCCCCATACAGATAGCTACTAGCGGGCTGGCACCAGCAGCAAAGGCTTTATTGACCCCGATACCCACGAATACCGCTAGACCAATAGCATCCAGTACGGGCAGGATCCATTTTGGGGTTCGTCGTGGTTGCCGCACCAGCAAAATAGTTGCCAGACAAGTTACCATCGCAACAACTAGATCTGTGGGATCTTTCACCCAAAATACAGGGCCATTCGCTAAGGCCATATCGCGAATTGTGCCACCACCAACGGCTGTCACCACACCCAATACCAGTACACCAAACGGGTCCATACGCAACTTCCCCGCCAGCAATACACCAGAGATTGCAAATACCGCAGTACCTAAAATATCCAGCCAATAAACCAGCATTAATGTGACTCCGCCACAGAGGATGGAAGGCTGGCCATTTGTTGGCACAGCTGTTTAGCGGCCAGCAGAATACGTGGGCCAGCGCGATTAAACCAGTCCTCATTAAGAGTTATTATTGGTACTGTAAGTTGGGGCTGCCAGAAAGCGCTGATGTTATTTGCTTGAGACTTATCACCGCTGACTACGATCACCTGTGGTTGGCGGATCATCACTTGTTCACGGCTGACCTGTGGCCAGGGAACGCGACTGCCAGCAAAAATATTTTCACCACCACAAAGGGAAATAACCTCACTCTGCAATGTATGTCCGGAACTGGTAAACAGAGGCTGAGAACCAAATTGCAGGAACGTGCGTAATGGTTGGCTGCGCGTATTATGGCTACGTAACTCGCGAACTTCTTGGCGTAGCTGTTGCGCAGATTGATGTGCTTGCTCTGGATATGGGCTGTATTGGGCCAATCTATCCAGATCATCCGCTATCTGATCAATATTAACGGGATCAGAATAGAAGATCGGAATACCAAAAGAGGCTAATTGATCTAGTGGACGTTGCGGGTTCCCCCCACGCCAGGCGAGGATCAAATCAGGCTTTAATGCCAGAATACGTTCGACATTTACCCCCTGCCACGAAGCAACATGTTCTAGTTTTTTAGCGGCTGCAGGGTAGTCAGAGTAAGCACTTACGGCAACCAGTTTATCCCCAAGCCCAGCGGCATAGGCCATTTCTGTAGTACTGGGTGATAAACTGATAATCCGCTCTGCCGCTAGAGCGGGTGAGTTAAACAGGCCGAGCAACAATAACATCGCTGCTTGGGGCAGGATTATTGTTGCTCGTAGCAAGGAGATAATGTTAAACCGCACCATTAACTGCGTTTAGCCAGTGACGTTAACATTGCTTCTATCATCAGCGTCGACTGTTTAGCAGCGACAACCAGGAATTCATCAAAACTTAAATGAGATTCTTGATCGGCAACATCAGAAATAGCTCGTACGACAACAAAAGGTGTCTTGAATAGGTAACAAACATGACCGATAGCCGCTGCTTCCATTTCAACTGCTGCAACGCTCGGGAAGGTGGCGCGAATGCGAGTCAAAGGAGCTGCACCATTGATAAAGGCATCGCCACTGCAAATCAGGCCGCGTACTGCATTTAAATCCAATTGTTTGATGCAACTTTCAGCTAATTCAATCAACTTTGGATCAGCAATGAAAGCTGCTGGGCAACCGGCCATTTGGCCAGGCTCGTAACCAAAAGCCGTCACATCAGCATCGTGATAGCGAACTTCGGTAGAAACCACGATATCACCGACTTTCAGGCTAGAGGCCAGGCCACCAGCAGAACCGGTATTGATAACAATGTCGGGTTGGCAATGTTCTAACAAGAGAGTGGTGCCCATTGCGGCAGACACTTTACCGATACCGGACTTCAATAAGGCGACATCAACGCCATTGAGTTGGCCGGTGTAAATCTCACAACCCGCGCGAGACAAGGTTTGGCGATTTTCAATTTTGTCACGTAGCAATGTGACTTCTTCTTCCATTGCGCCAATAATTCCTACTTTCATATGGATACCCACCGATTTTAAAGGATTAATTAATCTGTAATAAGCCATACACAGTTTATCAGGTAAGTGAGATTGCCGGGTAGTTCACCAAAGATAATGCGTAATGTGCCGCAGTTCATACGCAATCAGCCAAAGTTCACACGTAATCAATTGCATCTTCTGCTGAGAGTGAGTATCACTGTATTTAGATGAATGATCAGGGGGTAATATGTCCGGGATCGACTTTAAACAGAAAATTAGTGTTCAGCGGCCATTTGGTAAACCCAGTTCGGCTGAAGATGAGTATGAGATTACCCGGGTATTTGAAAGTGATCGCGGCCGAATTGTAAACTCTGCCGCTATCCGGCGTTTACAACAAAAAACACAAGTCTTCCCGTTGGAGCGCAATGCCGCTGTCCGTAGCCGTTTGACTCATTCGCTGGAAGTTCAGCAAGTTGGCCGTTATATCGCCAAAGAGATCCTCAATCGTTTTAAGCAAGATAAAAAAATCAGCGCCTATGGGCTGGATAAACTGCTGGATCCTTTTGAAAGTATTGTAGAAATGGCGTGTCTGATGCATGACATCGGTAACCCGCCTTTTGGGCATTTTGGTGAATCAGCAATTAATAATTGGTTTACTAAACAAATGGATCCTAATGGTGGCGGTGCAGAGCCGCGGGGCAAGGATCAATGCCTGGTTAATACATTAAAATTGCGGGAAGGGGAGACTGAACTCAATATTCTACGTAGTAAAATTCGCCAGGATTTAAGCCATTTTGAAGGTAATGCACAAGCGATTCGTTTGGTTTACAGCTTATTAAAGCTTAACCTCACTTATGCACAGGTTGGCTGTATTCTTAAATATACCAAACCGGCTTATTGGTCTGGCGATATTCCAACTTCTCATGACTATTTGATGAAGAAACCAGGCTTTTATCTTGCTGAAGAAGAGTATGTTAAAGATTTACGTCGTGAACTTAATATGGGGGAGTTTAATCGTTTTCCGTTGACCTATATTATGGAAGCTGCGGATGATATCTCTTATTGCATTGCCGATTTAGAAGACGCAGTCGAAAAAAATATTTTCAGTGTTGAACAACTTTATGATCATATGGTGCAAGAGTGGGGGGAGACTACTCATGGTGATTTGTTTGATAAAGTAGTTGGCGGTGCATTTCGTCAATTAGGTCGAGGGCAAGGTCGGCGTAGTTCGGAAGACCAATTCTTTATGTATTTACGGGTGAATACTGTCGGGAAATTAGTTCCGCATGCTGCTCAGCGTTTTATTGAGAATCTGCCCGCGGTGTTTTCTGGTTCGTTTAATCAGGCTTTATTAGAAGATTCCAGTCCGGCGTGTAAATTACTGCAAATTTTTAAAAAGGTAGCAGTGAAACACGTATTTAATTATCCTGAAGTGGAACAGCTTGAATTGCAAGGATATAGAGTTATTAGTGGCTTGCTTGATATTTATAGTCCGCTATTAGCGATGCCGCAAACGGCATTTACGCAATTAGTCGCTGAAGACAGTCATCGGGAATACCCCATTGAGACGAGATTATTCCATAAGTTGTCGACTAAACACCGCCTGGCTTATGCAGAGTCAACAGAGCGGTTGCGTCATTTATCGCCAGAACAACATGAGATATATGAATATTATTACCGAGCGCGTTTAATTCAAGACTATATCAGTGGCATGACCGATCTTTATGCCTATGATGAATATCGGCGTTTGATGGCTGCGGAATAGTATGCAGGAAAACTAAAATGTCCGTTTAATTAACTATAGATTTGTAAAGACGGACAATATTTTTTACTTTTCTCATTATTGGTTCTCTGAACTTCATCCCCCATATTTAATCTTACTATGCAAGACGACTATATCCTTCTTGCTTGAGATTGCCGTGGTGTTGGCTGTTTGCATTTACCCGATTCACTAAATTGAGTTCGATTATCGGGTTCACCAGCTTCACCTGCGGCAAGGCCAATTATTATGGGATAAGTCTGTTATACACCATTTATTGACTCATTATTAATTGTATAGCGAGAGCCAGAATACATGAAAAAAACAACTTTAGTGTTAAGTGCATTGGCATTGAGCATCGGTTTAGCCATGGGGCCGGTTTCTTCTGTCGTTGCGGCAGAAACGGCCTCTTCCAGCAGCCAGCAGCTCCCTAGCCTGGCGCCAATGCTAGAGAAGGTAATGCCTTCGGTTGTGAGTATCAATGTGGAGGGAAGTGCTCAGGTAAGTAATGCCGGCGGCATACCACCACAGTTCCAGCAATTCTTTGGTGATGATTCGCCATTCTGCCAGGACGGTTCTCCGTTCCAAGGGTCACCAATGTGTCAGGGTGGGCCAGGTAGCAAGGGGGAAGCACCCAGCAAGCAGGATTTCCGCGCACTGGGTTCTGGTGTAATTATTGATGCTGCTAAAGGCTATGTCGTTACCAATAACCACGTGGTCGATAATGCAACCAAAATCAACGTTAAGCTCAGTGATGGCCGTAGTTATGAAGCAAAAGTGATTGGTAAAGATCCGCGTACTGATATTGCACTATTGCAGCTGAAAGACGCTAAAAATCTGACTGCGATTAAAATTGCGGACTCCGATCAACTGCGCGTTGGGGATTATACCGTAGCTATCGGTAACCCATACGGCCTGGGTGAAACCGTCACTTCCGGTATCGTGTCGGCGTTGGGCCGCAGTGGTTTGAATGTGGAAAACTACGAAAACTTTATCCAGACTGACGCGGCAATTAACCGTGGTAACTCCGGTGGTGCATTGATCAATCTGAACGGTGAACTGATCGGGATCAACACGGCTATCCTGGCACCGGATGGCGGCAACATCGGTATCGGTTTTGCTATCCCAAGTAACATGGTGAAAAACCTGACCTCACAGATGGTTGAATTTGGTCAGGTGAAACGTGGTGAACTGGGCATTATGGGTACAGAGCTGAACTCTGAGCTGGCGAAAGCCATGAAGGTTGATGCGCAGAAAGGGGCCTTTATCAGTCAGGTACTGCCAAAATCTGCTGCGGCTAAAGCAGGGATTAAAGCGGGTGATGTGATTGTCAGCATGAATGGCAAAGCCATCAATAGCTTCGCTGGCTTCCGTGCAGAGATTGGTACTTTGCCTGTGGGCAGCAAAATGACCTTGGGTCTGTTGCGCGACGGTAAGCCTGTCAACGTGGAAGTGACATTAGAGCAAAGCAGCCAAACACAAGTTGATTCCGGTAATCTCTACACTGGTATTGAAGGGGCTGAGCTGAGCAACTCTGATGTGAATGGTAAGAAAGGCGTGAAAGTTGATAGTGTGAAACCCGGCACTGCTGCTGCGCGTATCGGCCTGAAAAAAGGCGATGTCATCATGGGTGTCAACCAGCAACCAGTTCAGAATCTGGGTGAGCTGCGGAAAATCCTTGATACCAAACCATCGGTATTGGCATTGAGCATTCAGCGTGGTGATACTTCACTCTATCTGCTGATGCAGTAATCACCACTGATGCAGTGACAAGTATTTATGTAGTAAAAGTATAGATACCGCCACAAAGGGCACAACCGCTTATCGTTGTGCCCTTTCTATTTAGATTTTGTGGCAGCCGGTATTAGGCTGCGCCGAGATAATTCCGTGCAGCAAAGCGGACATTGTCTATCTCATCTAACAACTCAAGCCACTCAGGTTGCAAGTCTTGTACGTCAGTTTGTTGGCGCAATTGTTGTTCAATCGTCATGCACAATTGCCGCAGTCGCGGCACACCGCTACATGCGCAACTGCCATGAAACTTGTGAATCAGATTCAGAATATCATCGTCATGGCTACCGGCTAGAATCGCTTGCACGCGCTGTGCCACTTGTGGCGTAAACTCTAACAACATAGTTAAAAGGTCTTTAGCCAGCGCTTCTTTATTTGCTGCTTGCCTCACCGCAAGTGGCCAGTCTATTGACTCTTTACATTCAGATTGCGGAACTGACTGAATATGAGCCTCACTCTCGCCCTGTTGTTGTAAGGTGTGAGATTGTTGTAAAGCGTGAGGCTGTTCATCATGGGGCTGTGGAACACCATCGGGTAGATAGCGCGAAAGTGCTTGTATCAGCCGAGCTTCATCAATAGGTTTCGCAAGATAATCCGCCATACCCAATTTTAGTAATTGTTCCTGCTGCCCTCTAACGGCGTGAGCCGTGACTGCGATGATCGGAGTGTCCTGATGATGTGACATCTGATGGATCACTTCACTGGCGCGGATACCGTCAATTTCCGGCATTTGAATATCCATTAAAATGATATCTAGCGTATTTTCACGGGCATAAGCTATGGCTTTTGCTCCGCTGTCACATAACACCGTTTCTTCCACCTGTTCTTCCAGCAAAGTCCCCATTAATTTCAAGTTAGCTGGGTTGTCATCAACCGCCATTACTTTGAAAGGCAGCTTGGGCTGCTTGTGTGCTTGCTCTACCACCGGTAATTCACTATGCGCCTTTTCATAAGACAGTAGAGGAATTAACCGGTTAGAGGATATAGGCTTAACCAGGCATGCTTTAGCGCCGATCTGTTTAAGTTGCTCCGCTTCTACCTGTGATTGACTCGGCAATGCCAAAATAACTTGTTCGGAAATTTTCATTGCTGCGATCAGCTTGTCTTGATGAACAGCCATATTATTGCGGTACGGGATAGGCACCCCGACGAGCAGGAAATCATAATGTTGTATCGGCAACTGGGCCAACGTCAGGCTATGAGTCACCTGTAAAGGAGTGATGCTGAGAATATCTAATGTTGCTCTTGCCGCCGCGGCATTACGTTCAATATAGGCCAGCGTTTTCCCTTCCAGATGCGACATATCTGGGCGGCGGGAGGGAATGGCTTCATTGAGATCCAATGTCAGGTGGAACCTGAAAGTCGAACCCCGATCAACCTGGCTGTGGAAGCTGATATCACCACCCATTTCCTTCACCAATCTTTCGGTGATAACTAGCCCAAGGCCGGTACCCCCGTGCCGACGTGAAATACTGGCATCGGCCTGACGGAATGCCTGGAACAGTTGGGCTTGCTGAGATTCGGAAATACCAATGCCGGTATCGTGAATTTCTACCACCAACGTCACCTGCTGGCTGGCTATTGCTCGTACTGCCACCAGAATATCGATATTGCCCTGTTCGGTGAATTTAATCGCATTACCCAGCAAGTTTGTGACTATTTGCTGCAAACGCATGGCATCGCCAATCACTTGTTCCGGCACATCTTTATTAACATGCAGGGTCAGTTCCAGGCCTTTTTCATGAGCGGTGTGTGCTAGCAGAATAATGACCTCATCCAGCGCGCCGCGTAGTGAGAACGGGATATGCTCGAGAATCAGTTTTTCAGCTTCTAACTTGGAGAAATCCAGCACGTCATTAATGATGCATAACAGGTTGTTTGCTGATCGCTGGATAGTTTGCAGATAGTCAGTTTGCGTTGGGGTCAGTGACGTTTTCAGTGTCTGGCGGGTAAAGCCAATCACCCCATTGAGTGGCGTACGTAACTCATGGGACATATTAGCCAGAAATTCAGATTTAATTCGCGCGGCTTCTTGCGCACGTTTTTTCGCCAGCCCCAATTCCACGTTCTGGATTTCCATCTGCTCCAGTGTTTCACGCAAGTCTGACGTGGCTTGATCGATATTCTGTTGCATCTCTTCGTGATAGGCCGCCAGTGACATTGCCATCGAGTTGATGCCGTTTTTCAAAATATTCAACTCGCCAAGCATATGCCCTTCCACCCGGCTGTCTAATTGCCCGCGGCGAATGCGGTCAACAGCGTTCACCATGTTACGGATGGGGCCAGTGACATCACGCATCAGCCGATAAGCAAATAAGATAGCCACACACATACAGAACAGCAGCAGTAGAGTCGAAATAAAGATTTCTTTATATTGCTGCAAGCGTACGGATTGTAAATCCAAGTCCATGGCGATATAGCCCAATGGCCGATTGGTTATATCTGAATCAGAAGACCGATCACTGGATAGGTTGGATTCTGAAACAATAGGCATGCGCAGAATCAAAGAGTCGCCACGATAGGAAAGCATCAGTGAACTGGGAATAGCGTCGTCTTTCGGCAATCTTAATTGTGAGGAATTGTAATTATAGTTAGATGTGACAAAAAGATTATTATCTGCGTAAAAAACAGATATTGACCGAACAATATTCGAATGGCGGCGGTGAAGAAGATTAATTAACTGACGGACAGTATCGCGGTTGTGAAAGGTCATTCCGTACTCACTGGCAACTGCCAGCGGTTCTATAATATTTGTACCTGCGTTAACTAATTGTTTTTGCAGTTCATTGTAACGATTGACCATAAAGGTCGTACTGAGTAACAGCCCAAGAAGCAGCGTGGGGGCCAGGATTAAAATCATCATGCGCGCGCGAAGACTGTATTTGGTCATGGTATTCCAATGTGGGAGAATTAGCAGCTTACGAAACCGATGCTTGATCAATCAATATGGCGCAATTCTACTCTCCAAACCGACGTGTGACGACCAAACAAACGCTAACTGTGACCGTAAACTCGCTTGACCCTTTTGGGCAAGGGGTAGCGCACCACCAAGGCAAAGCTATCTTTATTCTTGGAGCTCTACCAGGAGAGCAAGCTGAAATAGAGCTTACCGAGCAAAAGCGCCAATATAGTCGCGGTAAGCTTAAACGTTTGTTGAACCGATGCAACGAAAGGGTCGTTCCTGCTTGCCCTCACTTCGGAATTTGTGGAGGCTGTCAGCAGCAACACGCCAATAGTCAGCTACAGCAAATGAGCAAAGCAGATTCACTCCAGCGTTTGATTATACGAGAGGCTGGCGCTTGCCCTGAATTAGACCCGGTTATTTGCGGGCCGGAATACGGCTATCGGCGGCGGGCGAGGTTAGGGCTGCTCTATCATCCCAAGCAGCATCGATTGCAAATGGGGTTTCGCCAAACCGAGTCTCATGATTTAGTTTGCATCAAGCACTGCCCGGTTTTACGACCTGAGTTGGAGTGCTTGTTATTACCACTTTATCAATGTTTATCGGGCTTACAGGCTGTTCGCCGCCTTGGGCATGTGGAGCTGGTATTAGCCGCTAATGGTCCGTTGATGGTTTTACGTCACCTTGATACCCTTAAAGAGGTAGACCGTGCGGCGTTAATTGACTTTGCCAAACGAGAGCAGGTCGCCGTCTATCTGGCTGGTGATAGTGATAATGTGGAAAAACTCATTGGTGAGGAACCCTATTACCAGATTGAGGGTCTACGCTTAGCGTTTCATCCGCGCGATTTTATTCAAGTCAATGATACGGTCAACCAGCAAATGGTGGCTCAGGCTATAGCATGGCTGGATGTGCAGCCTGATGAGCGGGTGCTGGATCTATTCTGCGGTATGGGCAATTTCACCTTGCCGCTGGCAAAGTTGGCTCGCGAAGTGGTTGGCGTGGAAGGAGTTGCGGCGTTGGTGGCGAATGGGCAGTATAATGCTCTGAATAACGCGTTGCCCAATGTATCTTTTTTCCATGAAAATCTGGAATCTGACATAAGTTGTCAGCCGTGGGCAACACAAGGGTTCGATAAAGTATTGTTAGATCCCGCCCGCGCAGGTGCTGCCGGGGTCATGTCACATATAGTTAAACTGGCGCCAAAGCGGGTGGTGTATGTTTCGTGTAATCCCACTACGCTGGCACGAGATAGTCAGGTGTTGTTAGCCGCCGGTTACCGTCTTGCTCAGGTGCGAATGTTGGATATGTTTCCCCACACCGGGCATCTTGAATCTATGGCGCTGTTTATGCAGGAGCCAGGGGTCGCAAAGTAGGGAGAAGTTATGGTTGCGGTACGAAGTGCACATTTGAATCCAGCGGGCGAGTTTGCTCTCGACGATTGGATCGCCAGTTTGGGGCTTCCTAATCCGCAGTCAGGTGAGCGCCTGGCCGAAACCTGGCGGTATTGTGAGCAGCAGACGCAAAACCATCCCGATGCCTCATTGTTGCTGTGGCGCGGCCTTGAAATGGTTGAAATTCTTTCCACCCTTAGCATGGATAATGACAGTATGCGCGCGGCGCTACTGTTCCCGCTGGTGGATGCCAACGTGGTGGATGAAGCTACGCTGACCGAACAATTCGGTAAAGGTATTACTTATCTGGTGCATGGTGTGCGCGATATGGATGCCATCCGTCAGTTGAAAGCGACCCATAATGACTCCATGAGCTCTGAGCAAGTGGATAACGTGCGCCGTATGTTATTGGCGATGGTGGAAGATTTCCGCTGTGTGGTCATCAAACTGGCAGAGCGTATTGCTCATTTGCGCGAAGTGAAGGATGCACCGGAAGACGAACGCGTGCTGGCGGCCAAAGAGTGTTCCAATATCTATGCACCACTGGCTAACCGTTTGGGTATCGGCCAGATCAAGTGGGAGTTGGAAGACTTCTGCTTCCGCTATTTGCATCCAGATGAATATAAGCAAATCGCCAAATTACTCCACGAGCGTCGTATCGATCGTGAGCAATTCATTGATGATTTTGTAGCCACATTGCACAAAGCTATGGCAGATGAAGGGATCAAAGCCGACATTTATGGCCGCCCCAAGCATATCTACAGTATCTGGCGCAAAATGCAGAAGAAGTCGCTGGCCTTCGATGAACTGTTTGATGTGCGAGCCGTACGGGTGGTCGTGGAGCGCTTACAGGATTGCTATGCCGCACTCGGTATTGTCCATACCCATTTCCGCCATTTGCCTGATGAATTTGATGATTACGTTGCTAACCCTAAACCCAATGGTTATCAGTCGATCCACACGGTAGTGCTTGGGCCACGCGGCAAAACACTCGAAATTCAAATCCGTACTCGTCAGATGCATGAAGATGCTGAACTGGGGGTTGCTGCGCACTGGAAGTATAAAGAAGGTGCGGTGGCTGCCGGTCGCTCCGGTTACGAAGGGCGCATTGCCTGGTTGCGTAAATTGATCGCGTGGCAGGAAGAGATGGCGGATTCCGGTGAAATGCTGGATGAAGTGCGTAGTCAGGTATTTGACGATCGGGTATATGTGTTTACTCCGAAAGGTGATGTCATTGATTTGCCAGCAGGTTCGACACCGCTGGACTTCGCTTACCATATTCATAGCGATGTGGGCCACCGCTGTATTGGGGCTAAAATCAGTGGCCGAATTGTGCCGTTTACTTACCAGTTACAGATGGGTGATCAGATTGAGATTATCACCCAGAAACAGCCTAACCCGAGTCGTGACTGGCTGAATCCGAATCTCGGCTATGTGACCACCAGCCGTGGTCGTTCCAAGATTCATAACTGGTTTAGAAAACAAGATAGAGACAAGAATATTCTTGCGGGCCGGCAGATGTTGGATGACGAGCTGGAGCATCTGGATATCAGCCTGAAAGAGGCAGAGAAGCTGCTGGTACCACGCTATAACATGAATTCTATGGATGAAGTGTTGGCGGCTATTGGCGGTGGTGATATCCGGCTGAATCAGATGGTCAACTTCCTGCAAGGGAAACTGAATAAGCCAACGGCGGAAGAGGCGGATTTAGAGGCGTTACGCCATCTGAATAATAAACATCAGGCACCGCCACGTAATGCCAGCAAAGACAGTGGGCGTATTGTCGTCGAAGGTGTTGGCAACCTGATGCACCATATTGCGCGCTGCTGCCAGCCTATTCCGGGTGATGAAATTATTGGCTTTATCACTCAAGGGCGGGGGATATCCATTCACCGCGCTGATTGCGAGCAGCTAGCTGAATTGCAATCCCATGCACCTGAGCGGATTGTTGATGCGGTCTGGGGCGAAAGCTATTCCAGTGGCTATTCGCTGGTGGTGCGGGTTACCGCCAATGATCGTAGCGGCTTACTGCGCGATATCACCACCATTCTGGCGAACGAAAAGGTCAATGTACTGGGGGTTGCCAGCCGTAGTGATACCAAAAAGATGATGGCGACCATCGATATGGATATCGAGATCTACAATCTACAGGTGCTGGGGCGGGTGTTGGCCAAGCTGAATCAGTTGCCGGATGTTATTGACGCCCGTCGGCTACACGGCAATTAGTTATCTCTAAACGGCTACTGCGCTTTGGCATATTGATAAATAATGTATCTGAGGCGGAGAGAATAGGCAGATCGTAAAGACGCCGTAAACCCATCCTTGGGGGCTTGAGCCGCGCCATCCGTGGCGCGGACACTTTACTCTTCTGCCTATCCTTTCCGCTGATATTGTGCAAAATAACAAAAGTGATAAATAGTAATGACCCAATCAGTGACTTCCCCTGGTACCACCGCTTTAGCACTACAACGTCTACTGGATATTATGCGTACTTTGCGTGATCCGGAGCATGGTTGCCCGTGGGATCGTAAACAGACCTTCGACACTATTGCGCCTTATACATTAGAAGAAACCTATGAGGTGCTTGACGCGATTCAGCGTAAGGATTTCGACGATCTTCGTGATGAATTGGGGGATTTGCTGTTTCAGGTGGTGTTTTATGCACAGATGGGGCAGGAGCAAGGGCTATTTGCGTTCGATGATGTTTGTCATGCCATCAGCGATAAGTTGGTACGCCGGCATCCACATGTGTTCCCTGATGCGCCGCAAAACGTTTCAGACGCTATAATTAGCAGTGACACTGCATTGGCAGGGTGGGAGTCGCGTAAAGCCGAGGAAAGGGCGGAGAAGGCCTTATATTCGGCATTAGATGATATCCCTGACGCGCTGCCCGCGCTGATGAAAGCGCATAAAATCCAGAAACGTTGCGCATCAGTCGGTTTTGATTGGGACACTCTGGGACCGGTGCTGGATAAAGTTTACGAAGAAATCGATGAAGTGATGTTTGAAGCTCGCCAGGTAGTGGTGGATGAAGAGAAGTTGGGTGAGGAAATTGGCGATTTACTGTTTGCCACCGTCAACTTATCTCGCCATTTAGGCCATAAAGCTGAAAATGCCTTACAGGCGGCAAATCGTAAGTTTGAACGTCGTTTTCGTCAGGTAGAACAAATAGTTACGGCGTCAGATAAGACTATGGAGAACGCGACACTGGATGAAATGGAATCTGCCTGGCAGCAAGTTAAAAAGCAAGAAACTGAAATGTAAGGTGTTTTAATTCATTTGATGGATGGTTGTTGAATTTTAATTACGTTAATATATTGAATTATAACGGATAGCAAGACGATGTTCCGCACAGAAAAAACGGCGAAAACGGCCACTGGTGCGGAGATAGTTTGTAGCGAAACCAAGGTTCGGGTATACTACTTTCCCGTCTTGGTTCTTCCATCGTCTTTAAACCTAAACTCTCAGGTTCAGCATGACAACTAATTATATTTTTGTGACCGGCGGGGTCGTATCCTCTCTGGGTAAAGGCATTGCCGCAGCCTCTCTGGCGGCTATACTTGAAGCCCGTGGCCTCAACGTTACCATCATGAAACTGGACCCGTATATCAACGTGGATCCGGGCACCATGAGCCCGACACAGCACGGGGAAGTTTTTGTCACCGAAGATGGTGCTGAAACCGATCTGGATTTAGGGCATTACGAGCGCTTCATTCGCACTAAAATGACCCGCCGTAACAACTTCACTACTGGCCGTATCTATTCTGAAGTTCTGCGCAAAGAGCGTCGCGGCGACTATCTGGGTGCGACTATCCAGGTTATTCCTCATATCACCAATGCAATCAAAGAACGTATCATCGAAGGCGGCGAAGGCCACGATGTGGTATTGGTTGAAATTGGTGGCACCGTAGGTGATATCGAATCCCTGCCATTCTTGGAAGCTATTCGTCAGATGGCGGTTGATGTTGGCCGCGAGCATACTCTTTACATGCACCTGACATTGGTTCCTTATCTGGCAGCGGCTGGTGAAGTGAAAACTAAGCCAACGCAACATTCGGTAAAAGAGCTGCTTTCTATCGGTATTCAGCCAGATGTGCTGATTTGCCGTTCTGATCGCGCAGTTCCTGCTAATGAACGAGCTAAAATTGCCTTGTTCTGCAATGTGCCAGAAAAAGCAGTTATCTCCCTAAAAGATGTTGATTCTATTTATAAAATCCCAGGGCTATTGAAATCACAGGGCCTTGACGATTATATTTGTAAACGATTCAGCTTAACTTGTCCTGAAGCAAATCTCGCAGAATGGGAACAGGTATTATACGAAGAGTCGAATCCAGGTGGCGAAGTGACCATTGGGATGATCGGCAAATACGTAGAATTGCCGGATGCCTATAAATCTGTGATTGAAGCCTTGAAGCACGGTGGGCTGAAAAATCGCCTGACGGTGAATATCAAGCTGATTGATTCACAGGATGTTGAGACGCGCGGCGAAGAAATGCTGAAAGGATTAGATGCTATCCTCATTCCAGGCGGCTTCGGCTACCGTGGTGTGGAAGGCAAAGTTCTGGCGGCACGTTATGCCCGTGAACACAATATTCCTTATCTGGGCATTTGCTTGGGTATGCAGGTTGCACTGATGGAGTTTGCCCGCAATGTAGCGGGAATGGAAAACGCGAACTCCACAGAATTTGTGCCAGACTGTAAGTATCCGGTGGTTGCATTAATCACCGAATGGCGTGATGAAGACGGCAACGTTGAAGTACGCACGGAAGAGAGCGATTTGGGCGGTACCATGCGTGTGGGTGGGCAGCAATGTCACCTGACTGAAGGTAGCCTGGTTCGTCAGATGTATGGCGAGCCGACCATCGTTGAGCGCCATCGTCATCGCTATGAAGTAAACAACATGTTGTTGAAGCAGATTGAAGCCGCCGGGTTACGTGTAGCAGGGCGTTCTGCGGATAACAAACTGGTGGAGATTATCGAGTTGCCAAATCATCCGTGGTTTGTAGCTTGTCAGTTCCATCCAGAATTTACTTCGACGCCACGTGATGGTCACCCGTTGTTTGCCGGCTTTGTGAAAGCGGCTGGTGAGTATCAGAAGCGCCAGGTGAAATAAAATATTTGGTAGAAGGGGCGGCAGCGATGTCGCCCCCTCTGTCTGGAGTTTTAGTTTAACTTGTACTGAGGAAAATCTAATGTCCAAAATCGTTAAAGTCATCGGTCGCGAAATCATCGACTCCCGTGGTAACCCAACTGTAGAAGCCGAAGTTCATCTGGAAGGCGGTTTTGTTGGTTTGGCTGCGGCACCATCAGGTGCTTCTACTGGTTCCCGTGAAGCACTGGAACTGCGTGACGGTGACAAATCCCGTTTCCTGGGCAAAGGCGTTCTGAAAGCCGTTGCAGCAGTAAATGGCCCAATTGCTCAGGCAGTTATCGGTAAAGATGCCAAAGATCAGGCTAATATCGATAAAATCATGATCGATCTGGACGGTACTGAGAACAAATCCCAGTTTGGTGCTAACGCCATCCTGGCTGTTTCTCTGGCAGCAGCGAAAGCAGCAGCAGCATCTAAAGGCATGCCTTTGTATGAGCACATTGCTGAACTGAATGGCACCCCAGGCAAATTCTCTATGCCACTGCCTATGATGAACATCATCAACGGCGGCGAGCATGCTGATAACAACGTTGATATTCAAGAGTTTATGATTCAGCCAGTCGGCGCTAAAACTCTGAAAGAAGCGGTTCGCATCGGTTCTGAAGTGTTCCATACTTTGGCTAAAGTTCTGAAAGCTAAAGGTATGAGCACTGCAGTAGGCGACGAAGGTGGCTACGCGCCAAACCTGGGTTCTAACGCCGAAGCACTGGCTGTTATCGCTGAAGCGGTAAAACAGGCTGGTTACGAGTTGGGCAAAGACGTGACTCTGGCGATGGACTGTGCTGCATCTGAATTCTATAAAGATGGCAAATATGTTCTGGCTGGCGAAGGCAACAAAGCTTTCACTTCTGAAGAGTTCACTCACTTCTTGGAAGACCTGACCAAACAGTACCCAATCGTTTCTATCGAAGACGGTCTGGACGAATCTGACTGGGCTGGCTTCAAATACCAGACCGAAGTTCTGGGTGACAAAATCCAGTTGGTTGGTGACGACCTGTTTGTAACCAACACCAAGATCCTGAAAGAAGGTATCGAGAAAGGTGTTGCTAACTCTATCCTGATTAAATTCAACCAGATCGGTTCTCTGACCGAAACTCTGGCTGCTATCAAGATGGCGAAAGATGCAGGTTACACCGCGGTTATCTCTCACCGTTCAGGCGAAACCGAAGATGCTACCATTGCCGACCTGGCAGTAGGTACTGCAGCAGGCCAGATCAAAACCGGTTCTATGAGCCGTTCTGACCGTGTTGCTAAATACAACCAGCTTATTCGGATTGAGGAAGCGCTGGGCGACCGCGCACCATTCAACGGTCTGAAAGAAGTCAAAGGTCAGTAATTACTGCGCCTTATCTTCTGTAAAAGTTGATTGAAAAACCCGCTTCGGCGGGTTTTTTTACATCAGAAGTTCAGAAAAGTAGCATCATATTAATTATAACTAGTTTAAATTTATATAATCTCGCCATGTTATATAAATATTTCTTGTGTGTTAATTTTAATGGTGTGATGGTTATCACGAAATATTGTTTGATGTCTAATTTTTTATTACTACAATTAATAATTCATAGGTTTTATAAATTAAAACTCCTTATCTATTCTGATATATCTAATTGCTTTTTATAATTTATTCTGGCGTCATAAATATGGAAGGCTTTTATCTTCATCTAATGAGGTGAAAACTACATGCTCAATAGAATTGTGATTCTAGGTGGCGGTACTGGTGGAACTATTCTCGCTAATTTATTAGCCTCAAAATTACATCGAGATATTCTTGAAAGAAAAGTGGAGTTAATTCTTATTTCTGATTCACCAGTTCACTATTATAAACCTGCTTTTATGTATATTGCTTTTAACTTATTTTATAGGCAAGAGTTGGAACGTGTACAGCAGAGTTTATTACGGCCAGAAGTCACTTTCATTGTTGATAAAGCAGAGGGTTTCGATTTCTCTAAAAGAGAAATATCATGCCGCAGCGGGAAAAAATATAACTATGATTTTTTAGTGTTTGCGACAGGGTGCGTCCCTCGGCCTGATAGAATTGAAGGTCTTGCGGAGGCTGGCGATCATTTTTATCAATATGCGGCTTCTCGTCAATTGGCCGATAAATTAGCTAAAATAGAGAAAGGTCGCATTTTTATCACCGTATCTTTCCCACAAACTCCCAACGTGCCCCATCAGTGTGGTATTGCCCCAATTGAAACTACCCTGATGCTGGATGACTATCTTCGCCGACGTGGGGTGCGTAATGCCATTGAGATAGTCTATACCTATCCTACGGTTTCTCAGCTTTTGCGTAATTGTCTTTTCTTACAGCGGCCTACAGGTGAGGTTTTACCCAATATTTTCGCAGCTAAAGATATAAAGCACCAACGCGGTTTTACGCTACAAAAAGTCGATCCCGATAAAAAGATTGCCTATTCTGCTGAGGGAGATGCGCAACCTTTTGATATCTTAATGAGCACTCCTCCTATTACAGCTGTTGATGCTGTGCGCAATACCGGTTTGAGTGAGTGGGATAACGGAGAAGGCTGGTTGCCGACAGACCATCAAACTCTGCAAGTCTATGGGCAGCCAGGGGTCTATGTCATTGGTGATACCGTTGATTTACCTATCAGCAAAGCAGGGGGTTCTTGCCATAATCAAGCACCTGTTATTGCAGACAATATCGTCTCTGAACTGCGTATCGGCTATCCAACCAGTTATTACGATGGAAAAGTACAAGCACTGGCCCAAATGGGGCTGAATGCGGGTATGCCATTGTGGTACGACTACCGCAATGATGTTATGCCAACACCACCGACTAAGGTGGGAGGAATGTTACGTAATGGTTTTAACCGCGGCTTATATTGGGCCACTGTTCGTGGCTTGATTTAATAAGGGTAAATAATGAGCGAACAACAATCTGATGAAAATCACGTTGAGAAAACAATAACTCCTGAAGTTGATTTCACTGAATTACTCAATAAATTACAGCCATTATTAGCCGGAGGACGATTAAATAATGCGGTAGATATGTTGTCATTATTATCTGATGTGGTTGATATTGCAGATAATGCTTTGGTTGAGAAACTTGCTGGTGTATTTGAAGGGGTTGTTGCTGTTGGTTGGGAAAGTGGTAATGCATTAAGAATAGCTAATACTGAACTAAGACTTAATCAAGAGAGCGTTAATTACCGTTCTTTATACTCATTATTCCGTGATCGCGATACGTTAGTTGGAATTACCTTGTTATTACGGACGTTACAGATAATCGGCCAAAGAATTAATGCCACAAAAATATCACCATCTTGAGTTTATAAAACTATTCCAATGAGGGCATATTGATGTCCATGCAATCAGCAAAGTCTTTTTCTACCCGAGCCATACATTATGGTTATGACCCTCAAGAGCATTTAGGCGCATTATCTCCACCGGTTTATATGAGTTCCACTTTTACTTTCCCTAGCGCTGAATACGGTGGAGCTTGTTTTGCCGGAACGGAGAAAGGTTATTTTTACTCCAGAATCAGTAACCCAACACTAGACTTATTGGAGCGTCGCATTGCCATTCTGGAAGGGGGAGAAGGCGCTGTAGCCTTTTCATCCGGTATGGGGGCAATTACTGCCTGTTGTTGGACCTTTCTGAAACCGGGCGATGAAATTATTGTCGACCAAACCATCTATGGTTGTACTTATGCTTATTTTCATCATGGACTGGCTCGATTTGGGGTGAAAATTACTCATGTCGATTTAACCGATTCACGTAAGCTGGCTGCGGCTATTTCAGAGCAGACAAGATTGGTGTATTGCGAAACTCCTGCTAACCCGAATATGCGTATTGTCGATATTGCAGCACTTAGCCAAATTACCCGTGCCAATGGCTCACTCTTTATCGTGGATAACACTTACTGCACACCTTATCTGCAAACGCCGTTAGCACTAGGGGCTGATATTGTCGTGCACTCTGCCACCAAATATCTTGGCGGACACGGTGATTTATTGGCAGGTTTGGTCGTGACACGCCAGAATCTGGCCGACCAAATTCGGCTGGTAGGGCTAAAAGATATGAATGGCGCGGTGCTGTCCGCGCAGGATGCGACACTGATTTTACGTGGCATGAAAACATTGGCTGTTCGTATGGAAAGACATTGTGCCAGTGCCCAGATTATCGCCGAAAAGTTATCTCAGCACCCACAGATCGAGAAGATTTATTATCCCGGACTACCCGACTTCTCCCAACGCGAACTGGTTGAACGGCAAATGACGGGGCCTGGTGGAATGATTGCTTTTGAACTCCGTGGCGGTATGACGTCGGGGATCGCTTTTCTTAATGCGTTGCAACTCATTTACCGTGCAGTCAGCTTGGGCGACTGTGAAACATTAGCGCAGCATCCTGCCAGCATGACCCATTCCTCTTATACTCCTGAAGAGCGACATCATCATTTAATTAGCGATGGGTTGATTCGACTATCGGTTGGATTAGAGGATGTGGATGATTTATTAAACGATTTAATTCAGGCATTAGATGTTGCCAATACAGGCCAATGAGATTGCCAGTTAATCGCGTATTGATAAACAAGATCCTCTCATCTTTGGCAGATCCATTTAGCGGTAGTGGTATCCAAATGGCCTGTGGTGTCATTGAGTCACTGTCTAATACAAACTCTTCTGTAAAAGTTGATTGAAAAAAAACCGCTTCGGCGGTTTTTTTATGGCATTATTTTGGCGGTAAAGAATAATAATATTTATAAAGATAATTTGAGACGGGATATTATGTAAAGTATGTATAATTATTTAGAGTAACTAATATTCTGGCTATTTAATCTATTTTTCTCTTATAAGGATATATATGGAAAACTCACCTACTCAAGTATATGTAAAACAGTCTGCTTCAGATGAGGTTTTAATCAGGATAAAAGAGATGGAGAAAAAAATCAGTGAAAAATTTAGTGTGGAGGAAGGAATGTCAGAAGTTAATGCCAAGAGTGTCGCAGAGGCATATGGTGTTAGCAAAAATATCGCAAATATAATGCTAAATCATGATGTTGGTGATTTTACTACTGTGGCAAAACTGGTCATTTTACAACGCGAAGGGGTCAGTTTTTCTGAAATAAATAAATTCGCTAAAAATAATAATAGTTCCATGGAAGGGTTCTTTAGCACTTTATTTACAAGTAAAATCTTTAAAATAGAATATCTTTTAAGTGATTTCGAAAATAAAGTGCATGAAAGGCTTAATTACATCTCTGGTATTGAGATATCAGATGAAAGCCGATTCTCTGATTTACACTCATTTTTTTAAAAAAAATGCACCGGAATATGAGGGTTTACTCTGTTTGTCTTATCGTTACTATAATCATAGCCACTTACTAGATTATGAATTAGCAAAGCTTATGGTTTTGAAAGATAATGGCGCATCTAAAGAATTATTAGATTTTTCTTATAGCAAGAATATCGATTATGCACAGGTTTACGTTGCACTAAATTATGAAGGTGGGCAGAAAAAGACAATGGAATTATTCAGTATGTTGCGTAATCAGGAAATATGTATTTATGAATTTACTGATATGTTAAATAAATCCCTAGGTGATCATAAAATAGATGACAATAAACAGGAAGGGGATACTGGTCAGCCTATCCTTCGTAATTCATACACCAGGGAATCGGACATCAATTCTTTAACTGATAATATCTCCGCAACTCTTGATAATCGTGAGCTAGTCACCACTAATTTCTCATCACCGAATTATAATCCATGGGCAAGCCTCGGTAATATGTTAGCCGTGAGCTAAACTTAAATACCATAGAACACTAGTAAGCCAGTTTGACTCTTCGCCAATTAACCTATTATTACTGTTTGTTTCCTGCGAGATTAATCTGAATCTCGTAGGAGCGACCTCATCTGACTCACATCCCAAGTACCACACCCGTGCAGATAATTCATCACCGGTTATCATTAATGAGTACCCGAATGACTCGACAATAATGCATAAAGGAAGATAACTGATGAAACTGAAATACCTACTTTTACCCGCGATCTTTTTGACTGGTAGCGCGCTGGCTGCGGATATTACTGTGACCATGAATGAAGCGCTACCGGAAGGCAATGGTAAAGCTTTGGGTACCGTGACAGTAAGCGAAACACCTTATGGTTTATTGTTCACACCGAACCTGACTGGGCTGGTAGCGGGTATTCATGGTTTCCATCTGCATGAAAATCCAAGTTGTACACCGGGGCAGAAAGACGGTAAAGCCGTGCCCGCACTTACTGCTGGCGGACATTTTGACCCACAAAAAACTGCTGCTCATCTTGGGCCGTACAATGATAAAGGGCATTTAGGCGACCTACCTGGACTGGTGGTGAATGCCGATGGGACTGCCACTTATCAGGTATTGGCTCCACGGCTGAAATCACTCTCTGAACTGAAGCAGCATGCTTTGATGATCCATGCTGGTGGGGATAATTATGCCGACCATCCAATGCCTCTGGGCGGTGGCGGTGCACGAATGGTTTGTGGAGTGATTGAGTAACTGTCTGATACAAACAAACGGGTAGCGACGGTGTTACCCGTTTGGTCACAGCTATGGAATCTGCGATAATCACCCATTGGTTTGAATGACGATAGAGATACTGATGCAGTACCCGATTAATGAAATGTTCCAGACCTTGCAGGGCGAGGGTTACTTCACCGGCGTACCGGCGATTTTCGTGCGTTTGCAGGGCTGCCCAGTCGGTTGTAGCTGGTGCGATACCAAACATACCTGGGAAAAAGAGGCCGATCGGGAAGTCGATATGCAGCGTATCATGGTAAAAACTGCGGAAAGTGATGCCTGGGCAACCGCCAGTGCACAGCAATTATTGGATATTTTCTCTCAGCAGGGATATACCGCTCGCCATGTGGTCATAACCGGCGGTGAACCCGCTATTTACGACTTGTTCCCTTTAACGTCTCAGTTGGAACAGGCCGGTTACAGTTGCCAGATTGAAACCAGCGGCACTCATGAAGTGCAGTGTTCCGCCGCCACTTGGGTCACAGTTTCGCCAAAAGTGAATATGCGTGGTGGACTGAAAGTGTTGCCTCAGGCATTACAGCGCGCAGATGAAATTAAGCATCCGGTGGGGCGTTTACGGGATATCGAAGCACTTGAGCAACTGCTGGAAACACTGACGGATGATAAAAAGCGGATTATTGCGTTACAGCCCATCAGCCAGAAAGACGAGGCTACCAAGCTTTGTATCGAAACCTGTATTGCCAGGAACTGGCGGCTGTCGATGCAGACACATAAGTATTTAAATATCGCTTGATAGGCAGGGCGTGGTAGCGCCCTGATGAATCAATTGTACTTGCCGCGATTTATTAGCCGCGAAAAACACAACCCGCAGAACAAGTCTCTTTTACCATGACGGCGCTCAGTTCTGGTAATTGCGGTTTAAGCTGTTGCCAAATCCAGCTGGCCAGCACTTCACTGGTCGGATTTTCCAGACCGGGAATGTCATTCAGATAGTGATGATCCAAACGTTCCCAAATCGGTTTAAACGCAGCTTTGAGTTCAGCAAAATCCATCACCCAGCCGGAGTGAGCATCAACTTCACCAGTGACCTCAATACGGATCATAAATGAATGGCCGTGCAAACGACCGCATTTGTGGCCCTCTGGTACATGGGGCAACAAGTGGGCAGCTTCAAACTGAAAATCTTTAAATAGGGTGGTGCTCATCATTCTGACCTTATTGACTCAAAAAACCGCCGCATAGTACCGGAAAGCATCGGTGCTGGCTATGAATGTGCTAGCAGTGTGGCCTCCCGAGCCTGACACGTTGTGCTTATCTACAGCGTAGCCTACTGATTTATATACAGACGGACTCAATCTGTGGCGCAATATCAGTGGGCGCAAATTTCCTAATAAGTTGAACACTTTAACTCATATCTATTACCTGAAAAACCGCTTAGTCGTTTTGGTTATTTATTATTTCTATTGCTTCTTTAATTGTTATTATCGGGATGGTTAACCTTACAAACATCAAGATTTATTTGCTGAATATATCAGCTGACACTGGCTATAGCTTAAGGGAATTAGTACTGCAATGACGACTCAGGTTCCTCCTAGTTCTTTACTTCCGCTATCGCCGGAGCAGTTAGCCCGCTTGCAGGCGGCGGTGGGTGAGTTTTCCCCAACCCAAATGGCATGGTTATCTGGCTACTTTTGGGGCATGGTTAATCAGCAACCCGGTGCGGTTGTTGCTCCTGCTGTAGCGGCCCCTGCGGCGGTAACTATTACCCTGATTTCTGCCTCTCAAACCGGTAATGCACGCCGCTTGGCCGAACAGTTACGCGATGACCTTTTGGCTGCCAAACTTAACGTCAATCTGGTTAACGCCGGTGATTATAAGTTTAAGCAGATCGCGCAAGAGCGCTTGCTGGTGATTGTGGCTTCCACTCAAGGTGAAGGTGAGCCGGCCGAAGAGGCTGTTGCCTTGCATAAGTTCCTATTCTCTAAAAAAGCGCCGAAATTGCCAGAAATGGCCTTTGCGGTATTTGGTTTAGGCGATACCTCATACGAGCATTTTTGTCAGGCAGGCAAAGACTTCGACAACAAATTGGCTGAGTTGGGTGCACAGCGGTTATTGGAGAGAGTCGATGCTGATGTGGAATATCAAGAATCCGCACAGCAGTGGCGTCAACAGATTGTAGCGGCATTGCAGGCAAGAGTCCCCGCGCAATCAGCGGCTGCGGTAGCAGTAACACCAAGCGGTGCGGTTGATGAAATTACCTCCAGCCCATACAGCAAGGCTGCGCCACTGACCGCACAGTTATCTGTGCAGCAAAAAGTGACGGGCCGTAACTCGGAGAAAGATGTACGCCATATTGAAATTGATTTAGGGGACTCCGGACTGCGCTATCAGCCGGGCGATGCGCTGGGTATTTGGTTTGATAATGACCCGGCATTGGTCGAAGAGTTGTTGGCGCTATTGTGGCTTAAAGGCGATGAGCAGGTCAGTATTGATGGGCAGAATATATCGCTGTCGCAAGCACTGCGTAGCCAGCTTGAACTGACACAAAATACCACCCTGATCGTCGATAAATATGCAGCACTTTCCCGTGATGAAAAATTGATTGCTTTGCTGGCGGACAAACCCGCGCTGCAACATTATGCGAAGAATACCCCAATTGTTGATATGGTTCGTCAGGCCCCTTCAGACCTGAATGCCGATCAACTGGTTGCGCTGTTACGGCCACTAACCCCCCGCCTCTATTCTATCGCCTCCTCACAGGCTGAAACCGAGAATGAAGTGCATATTACCGTCGGTGTGGTGCGCTATGACATTGATGGCCGGCCACGTACTGGTGGTGCATCGGGTTATCTGGCAGATCGGCTGGAAATGGATGGTGATATTCGCATCTTTATCGAACATAACGATAACTTCCGTTTACCCGTTAACCCAGAAACGCCAGTGATAATGATTGGGCCAGGAACCGGTATTGCCCCCTTCCGTGCGTTTATGCAGCAGCGCGAAGCCGATGGTGCTACGGGCAAGAACTGGTTACTTTTCGGCAATCCGCATTTTACTGAAGATTTTCTCTATCAGGTCGAATGGCAACGCTATGTCAAAGATGGCTTGCTGACTCGTATTGATCTGGCATGGTCGCGCGATCAAGCCCATAAAATATATGTACAAGACAAACTGCGCGAACAAGGTGCAGAACTGTGGAACTGGATCCAACAAGGTGCCCACATTTACGTCTGTGGCGATGCTAATCGCATGGCGAAAGACGTTGAGCAGGTTTTACTGGACGTGGTGGCTCTGCACGGCGCGATGGATGCTGAGCAGGCTGATGAATATTTAAGTGAGCTGCGCCTGGCGCGCCGTTATCAGCGGGATGTGTACTGATGAGTGAAAAACACCCTGGGCCGTTGGTCGTGACGGGAAAACTTTCTGACGGCGAGCGCATGAAGTCGCAAAGCAACTTCCTACGCGGGACGATTGCAGAAGATTTGAATGACGGGCTGACCGGTGGGTTCAACGGCGATAACTTCTTGCTTATCCGCTTTCACGGCATGTATCAACAAGATGACCGTGATATCCGTGCCGAGCGCGCTGAACAGAAGCTGGAACCACGTCACGCTATGATGTTGCGCTGCCGTTTACCCGGCGGAATCATCACCCCGCAACAGTGGTTGGGTATTGATAAGTTTGCTGCGGATAACACCTTATACGGCAGTATCCGTATCACTAACCGCCAGACATTCCAGTTTCATGGCATTTTGAAAGGGAATGTGAAACCAGCTCACCAGTTGCTCAATCAATTAGGTTTGGATGCATTGGCGACGGCAAACGATGTTAACCGTAACGTGCTTTGCACCTCGAATCCGGTGGAATCAGTGCTCCATCAGGAAGCTTATGAATGGGCGAAGAAGATTTCTGAACATTTACTGCCGCGCACCCGTGCTTACGCTGAAATCTGGCTGGATGCAGAAAAAGTCGCGACCACGGATGAAGAACCGATCCTCGGTGCTACTTATTTGCCACGCAAATTTAAAACGACGGTAGTTATTCCGCCGCAAAATGATGTGGATCTCCATGCCAATGACCTTAATTTTGTCGCTGTGGCGGACAAAGGCAAGTTAGTCGGCTTTAACGTGCTGGTAGGCGGTGGGTTATCTATTGCCCACGGTGATAAGAATACTTACCCACGTAAAGCCAGTGAATTTGGCTATATCCCGCTACAACACACTTTAGCTATCGCTGAAGCGGTGGTGACGACCCAACGCGATTGGGGTAACCGTACTGACCGTAAGAATGCTAAAACCAAATATACGCTAGAGCGCGTCGGTGTTGATGTGTTTAAAGCCGAAGTTGAAAAGCGCGCCGGTGTGAGTTTCGGAGCCATCAAACCTTATCAATTTACTGGCCGTGGCGATCGTATTGGTTGGGTGAAAGGCATTGATAAAAAGTGGCATCTGACCTTATTTATCGAAAATGGCCGTTTGCTGGATTACCCAGGCCGCAGTCTGAAAACCGGCGTGGCGGAAATTGCCAAAATCCATCAGGGCGATTTCCGTTTAACCGCTAACCAGAACCTGATTGTGGCTGGCGTGCCGGAAAAAGACAAAGCGCGCATTGAAGCATTGGCCCGTGAACATGGTCTGATGGATGACAGTGTCAGCCCGCAGCGTGAAAATTCAATGGCTTGTGTTTCGTTCCCAACTTGCCCATTGGCGATGGCGGAGGCTGAACGCTTCCTGCCGGAGTTTGTCACCCGTATTGAAGGTATTTTGCAACAGCATGGTCTGCCTGATGAGCATATTGTGATGCGAGTCACCGGTTGCCCGAATGGTTGTGGCCGTGCTTTATTGGCGGAAATGGGGCTGGTGGGGAAAGCGGTTGGCCGATATAACCTGCATCTGGGCGGCAATCGCGAAGGTACACGAATACCGCGGATGTACCGTGAAAACATTACCGAAGATGAAATTCTGGCCATTACCGATCAATTGGTCGGGCGCTGGGCGAAGGAACGTCATACTGATGAAGGTTTCGGTGATTTTGTTATTCGCGTCGGTGTTATTGCTCCGGTGATAGATTCAGCCCGCGACTTTTATGATGTTCAGGAGGCGGTGTGAGCCAATTTAATCTCAATGAACTTAATGCGCTGCCGAAAGCGGAACAAGCGGCGGCATTGGCGCTGGTTAATGGACAATTGGAGCATCTAACCGCACAGGAGCGCGTCAGCTGGGCGTTGGAAAATCTACCCGGTGAGTTTGTGCTCTCTTCCAGCTTTGGTATTCAGGCCGCAGTTTGCTTGCATCTGGTGACACGCCAGCAGCCTGATATCCCGGTGATTCTCACTGATACCGGTTATCTATTCCCAGAGACCTATCAGTTTATTGACTCTCTCACCGAAAAACTTCAGCTCAATTTGCAGGTGTTTCGTGCGCAGCAAAGCCCTGCCTGGCAAGAAGCCCGCTATGGCAAACTGTGGGAGCAGGGTGTTGAGGGGATTGAGCGCTACAATGATTTGAATAAAGTTGAGCCAATGAATCGCGCACTGGAAACCTTAGGTGCTCAAACCTGGTTTGCGGGGCTGCGTCGTGAACAATCGGGGAGTCGTGCAAAGCTACCTGTTTTGGCAATTGCACGCGGGGTCTTCAAGTTGCTTCCTATCATTGATTGGGATAACCGTCAGGTTTATCAGTATTTGACGCAACATGGCTTGAGCTACCATCCACTGTGGGAGCAGGGTTATCTCTCGGTCGGTGATACCCATACCACCCGTAAATGGGAACCGGGTATGAGTGAAGAAGAGACGCGTTTCTTCGGCCTAAAACGTGAATGCGGTTTGCATGAAGGCTGATCGCGACAGATTGAGAATAGGGCGCTAATTGCGCCTTGAGGTTAATGACAAAGTGCCCGTGTCGGTGAAACAGGCAGATCGTAAAGACGCCGTCAATCCATCCCTGGAGGCTCGAGCCGCGCCATCCTTGGCGCGGACGCTTTACTCTTCTACCTGCCTTCACCTTGCAAGATCGAGTTTTTGGGGTTTGTCAGCAGTCTGAGAGAGCTAATCGCGCCCTTTCTTTTAGTGGTCACTAACGAGCAATTCGCTCACGCGCCAACTCGGCCAGAAACTGGCTACGATTCTTATAACCACGGTGGGTGGCGATAAACTTATCAATCGCAGTGAGTAGATTCTGTGACATCGTCAGATTAAATTTTATTGCCTTACTTTCATACTTGGCCGGATCTATCTCGACAAACCCCAAAATGCCGCCATCCTCTTTTAAACGCGGATCATTGATATACCGTTGTGGATCTTTGGCGGGCGTTGGTAATGGAAAACCTTCATCCATTAGCGCCTCAATATGAGTGGCAAAGGCTTCTTCAGCATTCTGACTAATCTCCGCAAAGGTATTACCCGCAAAGAAGCAGCCGTCAATATCGGGAAAATAGCCGTCGAATCCTTCTACAGTACTGAAGATGAAAATAGGGTAGATCATGGTTAACTCCCCAAGCTGTTTATACCCGTTATACAGCAAGCTGCATCTGTGTTGGCTGCCCCAGCTACTTACTTGTGTAAGCTCTTGGGGAGTTGCAACTTGAACTAGTTTCGCATAGTGGAAACTATTTTTTAGCGGCAGCTAACTCTTGTATCAGTGGCAGCAATATCTGTACGGTATCGTGTGTACGTTTGGTGATTCGCCCCGGTAAGAATTTATCCAGATAATTTAAGTTATCCAGTTGGCTTTGATGACGAGTGGTTCCCTGTGGGAAATGCTTACTGATAGCTCGTTGTTGGCAGCCATCTTTATTGCCCAATGTGTAGTTGCTGGCCTCGACGAATAACACCGGTATCCCTGTAGAATCAAAAGCATCCTTCTCTACCCGACATGGCGAAGTCACTTTATCTTTTACGGTGGAAGCTGTAATGCCATAGCGGCGCGCCAGTGTCAGTGCCTGATCCCTGGCAGCCTGAGCCGAGGGTTGGTTACTGGCATTAAAATAGAGGCGGTCGCCAGTGATCAGGTTATCTAAATTGATCACCAGCAACGTGTTGGCTTTCTCTGCTGGACTCATTCGTTGTAGATAATTTTCAGTGCCTTGCGCGCCAATTTCCTCGGCACTGAGCGCGACAAAACGCACATCATAGCGCAATGGCGCTTTTTTGAGGCGCTCCGCCAGTTCCAGCATCACTCCGACCCCCGCGGCATTGTCATCAACACCTTGTAAGGTCAGACCGCCCAGATTTTTATCTAAATCTTTATCACTTTGCGGGGTGTAAGTATCAAAGTGCGCCATGATGACTATCTGCTTTTGATCATCTTCTTTATTGGTTGATGCGTTGCGGGCAGCAATGACCGAGGTGGCACTGACGTTGCGCCAGCTTTGCTTGCCATTTTTACTGGTGTAGAGATAACGGGTATTGAAGCCACGTAAATTGCTCTGATAGCCCATCTGCTGAAAACGATGATTAATATACTCAGCTGCCAGTAATTCAGCAGGGCTGCCTGCCATGCGGCCAGGAAAGTAGGTACTGATATGGCGAACTTGTTGTTCAGCTATTTGACCGGTGGCGGGAGATGTCGCTGCCTGAAGTGGCAGGACGGTCGTTAAACTCAGCGTAAAGAGTGCCCACTTTAGGCAACGACGGGAAAGCATACCGAAATATCCTTGTTTATAGTCTGCGCTATACCTGTTGGCATAGATAACGTCATTAGTATGGGAGTGTCGTGTGTAATAGACAATCCGTATGGCTCCTAAAGTGCAGATATTTATGTCAGAAGATAAGAAAATTGTTCGCAGTGATAATCTGAGTAACATCGCTGGGAACCTTACTATCACGCCTATATATCATTATGGAACTTGTAATTACTTTTAGTCATTTCATAAGGTCATAACCCCCCCCTATAGTCACCCTACGTATATGCTTATTATGTAATTGAAGGATGCTGTGGACTATCTACCTCTTTTTGCCGACTTGAAACAACGCCCGGTACTGGTCGTTGGTGGCGGTGAAGTTGCTGCGCGAAAAATTGACTTACTCCACCGCGCGGGCGCACAGGTGCGGGTAGTGGCACAGACTCTCTCATCCGAACTCGAGCAACTTCATCAGGACGGCCGCATTCACTGGCTGGCATTAGACTTCTTGCCCGAGCAGTTGGATGAGGTATTTTTGGTGATTGCCGCTACCAATGATACTGCGCTGAATGCAGCAGTTTTCGCGGCAGCAGATAAACGGCATCTTCTGGCGAACGTGGTTGATGATCAACCCCGTTGCTCATTTATCTTCCCGTCGATTGTCGATCGTTCTCCGCTGGTGGTGGCGATTTCCTCTGCCGGTCAGGCGCCGGTACTGGCGCGTATATTGCGTGAGAAGTTGGAAGCCTTGTTACCCAGCAGCTTGGGAGATATGGCCGCTGTCGCCGGGCGTTGGCGTGGTCGGGTTAAACAGCACGTAGCTTCAATGGGCGAGCGCCGACGCTTCTGGGAGAATGCGTTCAGTGGTCGTTTTGCCAGCTTGATCAGCCGTGGTCAGTTAGCGCAGGCTGAAGAAGAGTTGCAATTATCATTGGAGGGGCAGAACCGCAATCAGGGGGAAGTCGCTTTGGTGGGGGCTGGCCCCGGTGACCCCGGTTTGCTGACCTTACGCGGTCTGCAAGTTATTCAGCAGGCTGATGTGGTGCTGTATGACCATTTAGTTAGCCCAGAAGTGCTGGATTTAGTTCGCCGTGATGCACAACGCATTTGTGTTGGTAAGCGAGCGGGGTCGCACTCGGTTGCCCAAGAAGAAACCAATCAATTATTAGTCACCTTAGCGCAGCGCGGCAAACGAGTGGTTCGGCTAAAAGGGGGCGATCCTTTTATCTTTGGTCGTGGTGGTGAAGAGCTGCAAGTTGTGGCACGTGCGGGCATACCCTTTCATATCGTGCCCGGGGTGACAGCCGCTAGCGGGGCGACAGCTTATGCGGGTATTCCTCTGACTCATCGTGACTACGCACAAAGCGTGACATTTATTACCGGGCATTGCCGCACTGATGGCGATGATGTGGATTGGCAGGCGCTCGCCCGTGGCCGCCAGACGTTGGCGATTTACATGGGTACAGTGAAAGCGGCTGAAATCAGCCAACAATTAATCGCCCACGGCCGGGCCAGCACCACACCAGTGGCGGTGATTGGTCGGGGCACGCGTGCTGATCAACAAGTCCTGACGGGCACATTGGCAGAGTTGGAATTATTAGCACATCAGGCCCCGACACCGGCACTGTTGGTTATCGGCGAAGTGGTGGATTTACATCACCAAATTGCCTGGTTTGGGCAACAACCTCAGACTGAACAGGCCATCAGCCCGTCAGTCGTGAATTTGGCATAAAGGATCTGTTATGGACGAAAAACGACTCACTCATTTGCGGCAATTGGAGGCGGAGAGTATCCATATCATCCGTGAAGTGGCCGCCGAATTCGGTAACCCGGTGATGCTCTATTCCATCGGTAAAGACTCTTCTGTGATGCTGCATTTGGCGCGCAAGGCATTCTTCCCCGGTAACTTGCCATTCCCATTGTTGCATGTGGACACAGGCTGGAAATTCCGTGAAATGTATGAATTCCGCGACCGCACGGCCAAAGCGTTTGGCTGTGAGCTGCTGGTGCACCGCAATCCGGAAGGGGTGGCGATGGGGATTAACCCATTTGTTCACGGCAGTGCCAAACACACCGATATCATGAAAACTGAAGGCCTTAAACAAGCGCTGAACAAATATGGTTTTGATGCTGCTTTTGGTGGAGCGCGGCGGGATGAAGAGAAATCTCGCGCCAAAGAACGTATCTATTCGTTCCGTGACCGTTTCCATCGCTGGGATCCGAAAAACCAGCGCCCGGAGCTGTGGCATAACTACAACGGCCAGATTAACAAAGGTGAAAGTATCCGCGTTTTCCCGCTGTCTAACTGGACTGAGCTGGATATCTGGCAATATATCTTCCTGGAAAAAATCGACATTGTGCCGTTGTATTTGGCGAAACCACGGCCAGTGGTGGAGCGCGACGGGATGTTGCTGATGGTGGACGACGATCGTATTGATTTGCAGCCGGGCGAAGTGATTACTCAGAAGATGGTGCGTTTCCGCACTTTAGGTTGCTGGCCACTGACCGGTGCGGTGGAGTCCGAGGCGCAAACCTTGCCTGCCATTATCGAAGAGATGCTTATCTCGACCACCAGCGAACGTCAGGGTCGTATGATCGACCGCGATCAATCCGGCTCCATGGAGCTTAAAAAGCGTCAGGGATATTTCTGAGGAGCGCCCAATGAACAGCAAATTTCAAGGCCAATCAGTGGCAGAAGAACAGCCGATTATAGAAAGTAAATCAATGATTTTACAAAACACTTCCATCGCCCAGCAAATCGCTAACGAAGGCGGGGTGGAAGCCTATCTGCATGCGCAACAACATAAAACCATGCTGCGTTTTCTGACCTGCGGCAGTGTGGATGATGGCAAAAGTACGCTAATTGGCCGTTTATTGCATGATACTCGCCAGATCTACGAAGATCAGCTCACTACGCTGCACACAGACAGTAAGCGCATGGGTACTCAAGGCGAAAAACTGGATCTGGCATTGCTGGTGGATGGTTTGCAGGCAGAGCGTGAGCAGGGCATTACTATTGATGTCGCTTATCGTTACTTCTCGACTGAACAGCGCAAATTTATCATTGCCGATACCCCAGGGCATGAGCAATACACGCGCAATATGGCGACCGGTGCTTCAACCTGTGATTTGGCCATTTTGCTGATCGATGCCCGCAAAGGGGTTTTGGATCAAACTCGCCGTCACAGCTTTATCGCCACGTTGCTGGGTATCCGCCACTTGGTGGTGGCCGTGAATAAGATGGATTTGGTCGATTATCAGGAAAGTGTTTTCGAGCAATTTAAACAAGATTATCTGAGTTTTGCCCAGCAACTTCCCACTGATCTGGATATTAAATTTGTCCCGCTATCCGCGCTGGATGGCGACAATGTGGCCTCTCCCAGTGAGAAGATGAATTGGTATTCTGGCCCGACACTGCTTGAAGTACTGGAAAGTGTTGATGTGGTTAATGCCAGCCGTCAGCAGCCGCTGCGCTTCCCGGTGCAATATGTTAACCGGCCAAATCTGGATTTTCGCGGTTATGCTGGCACCTTATCTGCCGGTATCGTACGGGTTGGGCAAAAAATCAAAGTACTGCCCTCAGGAGTGGAATCCACTGTTGCGCGCATTGTCACTTTTGATGGCGACTTAACTCAGGCTGGCCCCGGTGAAGCTATCACACTGGTGCTGACCGATGAAGTGGATATCAGCCGTGGTGATTTATTGGTTGATGCCAGTGAAACCCTGAAAGCGGCGCAAAATGCGCTGGTGGATGTGGTATGGATGGCGGAACAGCCATTGGTGGCCGGGCAAAGTTATGACATCAAAATCGCCGGGAAAAAGACCCGTGCACGAGTCGAAAATATTCAGTATCAGGTTGAAATCAACTCGCTGACCCAGCGGGTAGTTGAAAGCCTGCCACTCAATGGTATTGGTTTGGTTGAACTGGCGTTTGATGAGCCGCTGGTGTTGGACAGCTATCAACGTAATCGCGATACCGGCGGTATGATCTTCATCGACAGGTTGAGTAATGTCACGGTGGGAGCTGGGTTGATCCGTGAAACGCTAGAGTCGGTTTATCAGGAAAATACTGAGTTCAGTGCCTTTGAACTGGAGCTGAACGCGCTGGTCCGCCGCCACTTCCCACATTGGGGCGCGCGTGACCTGTTAGGGGGGAAATAACGTGCACGCCGATCAGACTAATTATGTGGGTGTCAATGAGCGGGAAGGCGCGCCAGCCGACGAAAATGTCGTCTGGCATCCGCATGCGGTGACCCGAGAAGATCGTGAGCAACAGCATGGGCATCAGGGTGTGGTGCTGTGGTTTACCGGCTTGTCTGGCTCCGGTAAATCTACTGTAGCCGGTGCGCTGGAGCAGGCACTGTTTGCTCGCGGTGTCAGTACTTACTTACTTGATGGCGACAACGTGCGCCACGGTTTATGCCGTGATTTGGGCTTTTCTGATGCTGACCGACGCGAGAATATTCGTCGGGTTGGAGAAGTGGCTAAATTGATGGTGGATGCCGGTCTGGTGGTGTTAACGGCATTTATCTCCCCTCATCGGGCTGAGCGTGAAATGGTGCGGGATATGCTGGCATCAGGCCAGTTTATTGAAGTGTTTGTGGATACGCCGTTGGCAATTTGCGAAGCCCGTGACCCGAAAGGATTGTATAAAAAAGCCCGTGCCGGTGAGCTGAAAAACTTCACTGGCATTGACTCTATTTACGAATTTCCTGAGCATCCCGATATTCATTTGCAGGGTGAACAATTAGTAACAAATTTGATTGAACAATTGTTAGACGTGCTGCGTGGTCGAGCTATTATCAAATCCTGATATATACCCTTCGTTCTTGAGCCAATGACCTTGGGTATTTTATGTATAGGCAAAACGCCCTCAGAGCGTGCCGGTAAACTGTACCCACAGGATTTCTATGCTCAATATCACCCAGATTACTATCGACGAACAACGGGAACGGGAGGAGCCGTCTTACTCCTTTCTCGGTGGCGTTACAGGCTTTGTCTTCTATTGGCTGGCGTTCGCGATCCCCTTCTTTGTCTATGGCCCCAATACCGTCTTCTTTTTGCTCTACACTTGGCCGTTCTTTTTAGCTTTGATGCCGGTGTCAGTGTTGATCGGGATTACGCTGAGTATGCTATCGCGCGGTAATGTGCTCATTACTGTAGGTGGCGCTGGTATTGCGGTGGTGTGCTTATTCTGGATGCTGTTTTCATTTCTCACCGGCTGGTGAGGGGGGCGGGTTGTCCGGTTTGATTTTATGACAGCCCGCTTCAATTTGTGACAAGTTTGTTCGGGTAGTGTTTATCCTTGCGCCGACAGCACCTTGCTAAGAAACGCCTGCGTACGCGGGTTGCTTGGTGCAGTAAAGATCTCTTCTGGTTTGCCTTCTTCCTGAATTACGCCCTGATCAATAAACAGTACCCGGTCAGCGACATCACGGGCAAAGCCCATTTCATGCGTGACTACCACCATGGTCATTCCCTCCAGAGCCAATGCTTTCATCACTGCCAGCACTTCGCCCACCAGTTCTGGATCGAGTGCCGAGGTTGGCTCATCAAACAGCATGATTTCAGGTTCCATCGCCAAGGCTCTGGCGATAGCGACGCGTTGCTGTTGCCCACCTGAAAGGCTGCTGGGATAGGCATCAATTTTGTCCAGCAAACCCACTTTACGCAGTAGCAATTCAGCCCGTTCGATGGCCTGCACGCGTGGCAGTTTTTTGACATCCATGGGTGCCATAATCAGGTTTTCCAACACCGTCATATGAGGGAACAGATTGAAACGTTGGAACACCATGCCGACACTTTCGCGCATACGGTTGAGATCGGTTTTTGGGTTATGAATCTCAAAGCCATTCACCGTTATCTCGCCACCCGATAAGGTTTCCAGTGCATTAATGCAGCGCAAAAAGGTGCTTTTACCTGAGCCAGAGGGGCCGATGATACAAACCACTTCTTTTGGCTGGATTTCACATGAAATACCGCGCAGCACATGGGTTTCGCCAAATTGTTTTTGCAGGTTATGTACGTGAATCACTTTTACCGAACCTCGTTTCCATATGCCGAACTAACAGCGAAAGTAAGAATGTGATAACCCAATACACCACGGAAATGACCAGGTAGGGTTCCCAATAAGTCGCATAGGCACCGGAGACGGTACGCGCGGCATAGGCTAAGTCAGCCAGTCCAATGGCGGATGCCAGCGATGAATCTTTTACAATAGCGATAGCATTGTTACCGAGCGGCGGTAACATGCGGCGAAAAGCCTGCGGCAGGATAACCTTGCGCATGGTTTTGCCATAACTCATCCCCAGTGAGCGGGAAGCTTCCATTTGACCGCGATCAATGGATTGAATCCCCGCACGGAAAATCTCGGAAACATAAGCTCCGGCATTTAATGTGATAGCGACGATACAAGATAGAAATGCGCCGTAATCAGAACGCAGCATTCGGGCAAAATCAGAGGACATAATGCCATTAGTGACCAGAATGCCATCCCGTGGATTGATAAACAGTGGCACCAGAGCAAAGTGCACCACCATTATCTGCACAAAGAGCGGGGTTCCTCGAATGGCACTGATATAGATACGCACCGGCCATTGAACAAAGTAATACAGGATGGGCTTCCAGATACCATGAGGTGCCTGCGCTAACCGCCCCAGACCAAGAGTTAACCCCCAGGTGGTTCCCAGAATGACACAAATAATGGTGCACTTTATTGTCATCCAGGCGCCGTCCATAAACAGTGGGGCGTATTCCTGAATGATTTCCCAACGAAATCCCGACATAAGACAAACAACCTGGTCAATGAAGTAAAACAAGTGCCACCGCAGCTACTCGGTGGCTAAAATAAGACGATATTTATTTTGTAGGCAGGGTTGGAACCTGAGCATCAAACCATTTTTCGTAAATTTTGGCATAAGTGCCGTCAGCGACGATTTTTTGCAGGCCACTGTTGATTTTGCTGCGTAATTCTTCGTTACCTTTCGCCACTGCGATGCCGAAATATTGACGCTCAAACTTATCATCAGCCACCAGCTCAAAGGCTTTTTCCGGATGGGTTTTCAGATAGAATTTGGCAACGCCCACATCACCTACTGCGGCGGCGATACCGTCTTCATATAACTCTTGCAGCATCAGCGGAGTATTATCAAAGCGTTTGATTGCTGTGCTGTTTTTTCCCAAAGCATCGGATACCACGATATCCCCGGTGCTGGAATTCACGACACCAACATTCAGGTTTTTCAATGCGGCAATAGAATCAACTTTGGAGCCTTTAGGAACAACAATAGTTTGTTCTGCTGGGAAGTAAGGGTCAGAGAAATCAACCATTTGCTTACGTTTGTCGGTAATGGTAATACCGGAAATAATGATATCGCGATCACCTGAGCCTAAAGTGGCAAAAATACCTTCCCACGGCGTATTCACCAATTTGACCTGAAAACCTTCTGCTTTGCCGATAGCTTTAATGATATCGATATCAAAACCTTCCAGTTGTTTTTGGCTATTTTCATACTCGAATGGGCGATAGGTGCCACCGGAACCGACCACATAAGTCGGTTCGGCGGCAATCGCAGCGCCCGCAGACAATACGGCAGCCAGACAAGTCCCGACTAACATTAAACGTTTAAGCATGTGAATCTCCCGGTTAAAAGCTAGAAATAAGTAAAAGACTGATTTTTTATTTATGCAATTTGAGTGCATAAAAATAAGCTTTTATAAACGTAAACTCAACTGTGATAGGAGTTATTTATTTATGGCGATATTAAATATGAATATTTAATCTATTGGCTGGCACAAGCTAATGGCAAATTCAATTTTTACAGTGTTTATCTCTGGATGACGTTGCTAGTTTCTTAATCGATAATAGCGGCGAGAAAGTGTGCTGAAAATTAGCATTTAATGACATTTTGTCGATTTACATGGTATTTTTGCCGCAAATCGACCTTTGAGCCTATTTGATTAGGTTCTTGATCCACGCTTTGTGGCCTATTTCTGTCACACAGTGGAGTCCGATGAAAAGTTGTGGGATGATTAGGCCGTTTTTCGGGGGGCGGGAATGGGAAAACTTACGTTACTATTGCTGATTTTACTTGGCTGGTTACAGTATTCATTGTGGCTGGGCAAGAATGGTGTTCATGATTTTGTTCGGGTTAAGGATGACGTGGCGCTCCAAGAGGTCAATAACGGCAAACTTAAAGCCCGAAACGATCAGCTATTTGCTGAAATCGATGATTTAAATGGTGGTCAAGAGGCGATCGAAGAACGCGCACGTAACGAACTGGGTATGATTAAACCCGGCGAAAGTTTCTATCGTCTGGTTCCTGACCAATCCAGACGCAATGCGAGTATCCCTTCGACACAAAATAACGCACAACAATAAATAATGAGTAATTTCGCAGTTTCCCTTCCTGAAGTTGTCGCATCTGAAGTTATTGCGCCCGAAGTTATTGCGCCTGAAATTATAGCGCCTGAAATTATAGCGATAGTACCGGCGGCCGGCATTGGCAGCCGCATGCAGGCTGATTGCCCTAAACAGTATTTAATCGCGGGGGGCAAGACCATCATTGAACATGCTATTTGTTCTTTGCTTGGCCACCCACGAATCCAGCGGATTATTGTGGTGATACACCCGCAGGACACGCAATTCTCTCAGTTATCTATCGCCGATGATCCCCGTATCAGCATGGTTCACGGCGGTGATGCGCGAGCTGATTCTGTCATGGCGGGTTTGCAGCAGGCTGGGCAAGCAGAATGGGTATTAGTCCATGATGCGGCTCGCCCTTGTTTGCACCAAGGTGATCTTGAAAAGCTATTAGCGATTACACAACACAGCAAGGTCGGCGGCATTCTGGCAGCACCGGTTCGTGACACCATGAAGCGGAGCGAGGCTGGGGTTCAAGCCATTGCCCATACTGTTGATCGTCAAGCGCTGTGGCATGCCCTTACACCGCAACTTTTCCCGCTTGAGTTATTAAAAATGTGCTTATCCCGCGCCTTAAAAGATGGCGCAGTGGTCACCGATGAGGCTTCAGCTTTAGAGCATTGCGGCTATCATCCGCTATTGGTTACCGGACGTTCGGATAATATTAAGGTGACGCGCCCAGAGGATCTGGCGCTGGCAGAGTTTTATTTAACCCAACGGCAATATCCAAAGTGATTGGAGTGCAATTAATGCGAATTGGTCATGGTTTCGATGTTCATAAATTTGGCGAAAATGGCAGTGGCCCGCTGATTATTGGTGGGGTGCGCATTCCTTACGAAAAGGGCTTGTTGGCACATTCTGATGGTGATGTCGCCTTGCATGCCGCCACCGACGCATTATTGGGTGCAGCGGCGCTAGGTGATATCGGTAAGTTATTCCCTGACACTGACCCTGCATTTAAAGGGGCCGATAGCCGCGCTTTATTACGTGAAGCATATCGCCGCATTCTGGCGAAAGGCTACCGAGTGGGTAATCTGGATATCACGATTATCGCTCAGGCACCGAAAATGGCCCCGCATATCCCGCAAATGCGCGTTCATTTGGCAGAAGATCTACAATGTCATATGGATGACATCAACGTAAAAGCGACCACCACTGAACAGCTCGGTTTTACCGGCCGTGGTGAAGGTATTGCGTGTGAAGCGGTAGCGCTATTAATTAAAGTTGAACAGGCTTAAGGCATAACTGATGGATATGGACAATCTAACCTGGTTGCACGGCAAGCCCAAGGCAAGTGGCGTTTTAAAAGCCAACCCGGAAGATTTTGTGGTAGTGGAAGATCTGGGTTTTGAGCCGGACGGTGAAGGCGAGCATTTATTGGTTCGTATCCGCAAAAATGGCTGTAACACCCAATTTGTTGCTGATTATTTGGCGTGTTTCGCCAAAATTCACCCACGGCTGGTGAGCTATGCGGGCTTGAAAGATCGTCACGCTGTTACCGAGCAGTGGTTTTGTCTGCACTTGCCGGGTAAAGAAGCGCCGGACCTGTCGACTTTCGAGCTGGAAGGTTGTGAAGTGCTGGAGTCTGTACGGCAGAAAAGAAAGTTACGTATTGGTTCATTGAAGGGCAATGCTTTTACCTTGGTATTGCGCCACATAACAGATAATCAGGACGTAGAACAACGCTTGCAACAGATAGCCGCGCATGGCGTACCTAACTATTTTGGTAGCCAGAGATTTGGCCGTGGTGGCAATAATCTGGTGCAGGCTCGCTTGTGGGCGAATAATGAAATTCGGGTGAAAGAGCGCAGTAAACGCAGCTTTTACTTATCCGCCAGCCGTAGCGCCATGTTCAACCTGATTAGCAGTGAACGTTTGGCTCAACAGCAGGCGACGACGGTGCTGGAAGGGGATGCATTACAGCTCTCGGGGCGCGGCAGTTGGTTTGTGGCCGCAGCAGATGAGTTGGCCTTGTTACAGCAGCGAGTCGATGCGGGCGAACTGAATATTACTGTGCCATTACCCGGTGATGGTGAGCTGGGCACTCAAGGCGCAGCATTAGCTTTCGAGCAGGCATGTTTAGCGGATCAAACCGAGTTACTGGCGCTGATTAAACGCGAACGTGTCGAAGGGGCACGCCGGGCCATTTTGCTGAAACCGCAGAATATGGCATGGAACTGGTGGGATGAGGTCACGTTAGAACTCAGCTTCTGGTTACCCGCCGGTAGTTTTGCTACCAGTGTAGTGCGCGAAATCATGAATCAGGATAATGCCGATGCTGCGGATATTGCTGAGTAACGATGATGGTATTACTGCGCCGGGCATACAGACGCTGGCTGCCGCATTGCGAGAGTTCGCGCAGGTACAAATCGTAGCACCCGATCGTAATCGCAGCGGCTCCTCCAATGCATTGACGCTAGATAGCGCCTTGCGCATTACCACTTTATCGAATGGCGATATTGCAGTACAGCAAGGTACGCCAACAGATTGCGTCTATCTGGGGGTCAATGCGTTAATGCGCCCGCGGCCAGATATCGTGGTTTCTGGCATTAATGCTGGTCCTAATCTGGGGGACGATGTTATCTACTCAGGTACGGTAGCCGCAGCGATGGAAGGGCGGCATTTGGGTTTTCCTGCTTTAGCGGTTTCACTCAATGGGCATCAGCATTATGCGACGGCGGCAGCGGTCACTTGCCGTATATTGCGTGCGTTACAACATAAACCGTTGCGCACTGGCAAGATACTGAATATTAATGTACCTGACTTGCCCTTATCTGAAATTAAAGGAATGCGGGTGACTCGTTGTGGTAGCCGTCATCCGGCAGAGCAGGTATTTTGTCAGCAAGACCCGCGTGGGCAAGATCTCTATTGGATTGGCCCTCCTGGGGAGAAGTTTGATGTTGCGGAGGATACTGATTTTGCAGCTGTTGAGCAGGGTTATGTGTCTATCACGCCGTTGCAGGTTGATTTAACGGCCTATGGGGCTCAAGACGTGGTTGAAAACTGGTTAGCCAGCATGGCTGATTAACCAATATGAGGTCGACGGGGAATGGTAAATAAACGCATGCAAACATTGTTGATGCAGTTACGTCAGCAAGGTATTCAGGACGAGCGCTTGTTACAAGCTCTCGAAGCGGTGCCGCGTGAGCGTTTTGTTGATGAGGCGTTATCCCATAAAGCGTATGAGAACACAGCCTTGCCTATAGGCTCTGGGCAAACTATTTCTCAGCCTTATATGGTGGCGCGCATGACGGAGTTGTTGCAATTGACACCCACTTCGCGCGTATTAGAGATAGGCACCGGATCGGGTTATCAGACCGCTATTTTGGCGCATTTAGTCGAACATGTGTGCTCAGTTGAACGAATCAAAGGGTTACAGTGGCAGGCAAAACGTCGTCTGAAACAGCTGGATCTGCATAATGTCTCTACCCGTCATGGTGATGGCTGGTTAGGTTGGGCATCACGCGGGCCATTTGATGCGATCATTGTGACCGCCGCCCCACCAGAAATACCTAATGCTTTATTAGAGCAATTGGATGAGGGCGGGATATTGGTTCTGCCTGTGGGAGAACAGGCTCAAACATTGAAGTGTGTGCAGCGCCGTAACAATGAATTCAAGGTCGAGACAGTAGAAGCGGTGCGTTTTGTGCCTTTAGTTAAAGGGGAGTTGGCCTGAAAAAAAACCATTATTTCAGTCTTAATTTTCGACTAAAGTCGAAGTGTGGTTTTTTTGTGCTAAAGATTGGACAAAAATCAGTAACATAAATTATATGGTATGGCAGGGGCGCTATTGATAGCATGCGCGCATCTATATTGGATATATCGCTTAATATTGCTGTCATGGGGGAAGCATGAGCACGGGAAGCCCAATGATTACATTACGCCGGGTAGCGGCATGTACGGTTATGAGTTTATGGTTGGTTGGTTGTAGTAATGATAATACAACATCTGCGCCAATCAGCAGTGTCGGTGGTGATCGTTCCGGTACCATGCTAAGTGGCTCGGACACTAATAGCTCGGGTGAACGCATCGTTTATAACCGTAGTTACGATAATATTCCCAAAGGAAGCTACAGCGGTAATACCTATACCGTTAAACGTGGTGACACACTGTTTTATATTGCCTGGATAACGGGGAATGACTTCCGTGATCTGGCGGCAAAAAACAATATTGCTGAACCTTATAGTCTCAATGTGGGGCAATCTATCCAGTTGGGTAATGGTTCTGGCGGTGGAATGTTAGCCGCGACAGATGCCACATCAGGTGGACTAACGAAACCGCCGGCAAATATTCAGAACACAACTACAACGGTTGATTCTCAATCAACTAGCGCGTATTCTGAAAACTCGGGTAAACAGAATGTTGGCAAAATGTTGCCATCGTCAGGAGCAGTTGTCGCTACAACCGCACCTGTTACCGCGCCAGGCAGCTCTATCAGTGACCCTACCAGTAATGGTGGTCCAGTCAGTAACTGGAAATGGCCAACTGAAGGTAAAACGATCGATAGTTTCTCTGCTTCCGAAGGGGGCAATAAAGGGATTGATATCGCCGGTTCTCGTGGGCAACCAATTTTCGCTACAGCAAATGGGCGAGTTGTGTATGCCGGGAACGCACTGCGTGGTTACGGTAATCTAATCATCATCAAACACAATGATGATTACCTGAGCGCCTACGCTCATAACGATACAATGCTGGTCCGGGAACAAGAAGAAGTGAAGGCGGGTCAAAAAATAGCAACCATGGGTAGCACCGGAACCAGTTCAGTAAGATTGCACTTTGAAATTCGTTACAAGGGGAAATCCGTAAACCCGCTGCGTTACCTTCCGCAGCGATAGATTGGGCAGAATACGCTGTATTCTGCTCGCCGGATTCACGGGTAGGAGCAGCATATGAGCCAAAATACGCTGAAAGTTAACGAGTTGCATGAAGATGCTGATTTTGATGAAAACAGTACGGAAACTGAAATTTTCGATGAAAAAGCATTAGTAGAAGATGAACCTACTGAAAGCGAGTTAGCAGAAGATGAGCTGTTGGCGCAAGGTGTTACCCAGCGAGTGCTGGATGCGACACAGCTCTATCTTGGTGAGATTGGTTATTCGCCGTTGTTGACCGCAGAAGAAGAGGTTTATTTTGCCCGGCGTGCATTGCGCGGAGATGTGCCTTCACGTCGGCGTATGATCGAAAGTAACTTGCGGTTGGTAGTGAAGATTGCTCGCCGTTACAGTAATCGCGGTTTAGCGCTGCTGGATTTGATTGAAGAGGGTAACCTCGGTCTTATCCGTGCAGTGGAAAAGTTTGACCCAGAACGCGGTTTCCGTTTCTCCACTTATGCCACATGGTGGATACGCCAGACAATTGAACGGGCAATAATGAACCAAACCCGTACCATCCGTCTGCCTATCCATATCGTTAAAGAATTAAACGTTTATTTGCGTACAGCGCGAGAACTTTCTCATAAATTAGATCATGAACCGAGCGCAGAAGAGATTGCAGAGCAACTCGACAAGCCAGTTGATGATGTGAGTCGTATGTTGCGCCTTAACGAACGTATCACTTCTGTTGATACACCTTTAGGCGGCGATTCAGAGAAAGCCTTGTTAGATATTCTGTCTGACGAAAATGAAAATGGCCCAGAAGACACCACGCAAGATGACGATATGAAACAAAGTATCGTTAAATGGCTGTTCGAATTGAATGCAAAACAGCGCGAAGTTCTGGCCCGTCGTTTTGGTCTGTTAGGATATGAAGCTGCAACACTGGAAGATGTTGGCCGTGAAATTGGTTTGACACGTGAACGTGTGCGCCAGATTCAGGTTGAAGGGTTACGTCGTTTGCGGGAAATTCTACAAGCGCAGGGCCTGAGCATCGAAGCATTGTTCCGCGAATAGCGATACTATCGCAAACAGTCTGGAAAACACGAAAACGGTGAACTGATGTTCACCGTTTTTTTATGGCGACAATTAACCGTTAACTGGGTTACACCATGTTTTTCAGGCGATAAATCCACTCAAGCGCCTGACGTGGTGATAGGGAGTCGGGATCCAATGCCTCTAAGGCTTCCACTGCTGGCGATACTTCTTCATTTAGCAACGTGAGTTGCGAACCATCAATTTTGCTTGCCGCGGCATTGTTCGACAACGATTCCAGCTCTTTCAGTTTTTGCCGCGCACGTTTAATCACATCCCGTGGCACACCGGCCAAGGCTGCAACAGCTAAACCATAACTTTTACTCGCCGCACCATCTTGTACACTGTGCATAAAGGCGATGGTTTCGCCATGTTCCAATGCATCAAGATGAACATTGACCACCCCCTCCATTTTTTCCGGCAGGGTCGTTAGCTCAAAGTAATGAGTAGCAAATAGCGTCATGGCTTTGATACGGCTAGCCAGATTTTCAGCACAGGCCCAAGCTAATGACAAGCCATCATAGGTTGATGTGCCGCGACCAATTTCATCCATTAATACCAAACTTTGTTCGGTGGCATTATGCAGAATATTGGCCGTTTCTGTCATTTCGACCATAAAGGTTGAGCGGCCGGATGCCAGGTCGTCAGCAGCACCGACTCGAGTAAAGATGCGGTCAACTGGCCCAATAGTGGCTTGGTCCGCAGGAACGTAGCTGCCCATATGTGCCAGTAAGACTATCAATGCGGTTTGGCGCATATAGGTACTTTTACCGCCCATATTCGGGCCAGTAATGATCAGCATTCGCCGTTGAGGTGAGAGTGTCAGCGGGTTAGAAATAAAAGGCTCACTGAGCACCTGCTCCACTACCGGATGACGACCGCCAGTAATTTTGATCCCCGGTTTATCACTCAGTACAGGGCAGTTGTAGTTGAGTGTTTCGGCTCTTTCGGCCAGATTCGCCAAAACATCAAGTTCGGCTAGTGCATTGGCGCTGGTTTGTAACTCAGGTAGATGCGGCAACAGCAGATCGAATATTTCTTCGTACAAGCCTTTTTCAATCGCCAAAGCCTTGCCTTTCGAGGTCAGAACTTTGTCTTCATACTCTTTCAGCTCTGGAATGATGTAGCGCTCGGCATTCTTCAACGTTTGTCTGCGAACATAATGAATCGGTACCAGATGGCTCTGACCACGGCTAACCTGAATGTAATAGCCATGAACACCATTAAAACCGACTTTTAGGGTATCCAGACCCAGCTTTTCGCGTTCACGGATTTCCAACCGGTCAAGATAATCGGTTGCACCATCAGCCAGCGCCCGCCATTCGTCTAACTCGGCATTGTAGCCAGGGGCGATGACACCACCATCTCGTACCAATACTGGCGGCGCTTCAACAATTGCGCGTTCCAGTAAATCTTGTAATTCATCAAACTGGCCGACTTGCGACAGTAAATTTTGGATATGGGGAACATTCACCGGCTGCAATAAACGATGAATCTCAGGCAGTTGCTGAAATGCATGCCGCATTCTTGCCAAATCTCTCGGGCGAGCAGTTCGCAGTGCCAGTCGTGCCAAAATACGTTCTAAATCCCCGACCTGACGCAGTGGAGTTTGCAGTTCAGCGGTAATATCTTGCAGACCACCAATAGCTTGCTGGCGATCAGTCAACACTTTGGTATCACGGATTGGCATATGCAGCCAGCGTTTCAACATGCGGCTGCCCATAGCGGTTACCGTGCAATCCAGGATCGCGGCCAGCGTGTTTTCCGTTCCACCCGATAAATTCTGCGTCAGTTCAAGATTACGACGGGTCGCAGCATCCATAACAATGCCATCTTGCTGACGCTCCATGGTCAAGCCACGGATATGGGGCAGGGAGGTGCGCTGGGTATCTTTGACATATTGCAGCAGGCAGCCCGCAGCCCGCAGTGCCTGATGGGCTTGTTCGACACCAAAACCGATTAAATCGCGGGTGCCAAATTGCAGGTTTAACTGCTGTTTAGCTGTTTCCAGCTCAAACTCCCATAATGGGCGGCGGCGTAAGCCATGTCGATGTTCGATCAACGACATTTGCTCGAAGTTTTCTGGATAAAGTAACTCTGCGGGATGGGTACGTTGTAACTCGGCAGCCATAGTTTCAAGGTCTGCGGGTTCTGCAACTCTAAAGCGGCCTGAACTGATATCCAGCGTCGCATAACCAAATCCGCGCGCATCCTGCCAGATGGCGGCCAGAAGATTATCCTGGCGCTCTTGCAGTAAGGCCTCGTCACTCACGGTACCAGGGGTGACTATTCGCACGACTTTACGTTCAACCGGCCCTTTGCTGGTCGCCGGATCACCGATTTGCTCACAGATAGCCGCTGACTCACCCAATTGAACCAGCTTTGCCAGATAGTTTTCTATCGAATGATAGGGAACACCCGCCATAGGAATAGGTTCACCGGCGGAAGCCCCCCGTTTTGTCAGTGAGATATCCAATAACTGGGACGCGCGTTTGGCATCACTGTAGAACAGCTCATAAAAATCTCCCATCCGATAAAACAGGAGTATTTCAGGATGTTGGGCTTTGAGCCGAAGATACTGCTGCATCATTGGGGTGTGGGAATCTAGCTTATCAGTATTATTCATGCGGTTATGTTTTCTAGTTAAGTCCTTTTTCCAGCCGATATACTAGCCCAGCAGCCCGAAAACTGACATAGCTAAAACTCGAGACGACTCGCAAACAAGGCAGATTAGCCCCAGAACAAAGGGGCCATACAGCTATCTCTCTACGGATGGGGTTGGTTCTACCTGAATGCAAGGTTTTCGGGGAACAGTGTATGAGCTATCTGGCGCAGGTGATTGGCTTGTATCAGGTCATTCTGATACTGGGTAATCATGATAAGGCTTTGATAAACATTAGGATCATTGTGCAATTGAATGTATTGCTCAGCCCATACTCTGAACTGGCTCAGTAATGCCGGATCGGGATTGTGGTTAAATTGCAGCAACAGATTGATATGTCGAATATATTGGTATCTTTCCCACTGTATATAAGGATTTACCAGGTTGTCTAATGGCTGCATGTTAACCAAACCACTTCTTTCACTCAGTGTCAGTACTCGGCCAGTTTTAAAGCCCGTAATCATAAATAGCAAGGTGCAACAGGCTAATAGCACAACAATGCCATGCAGCCAGCGCCGCCAATGAGATGGGGGAAGCGGCCTTGATATCAATATATGTTCTGGAACCATCAATCGGCCCAATAAAATCAGCACCAACCAATGCGCGGCAGATTGATAAAGAGGGAGTTCGGTCATCAGATGCAACGCTATCGGTAAAGTTAGCACCCAGAGAGGGAAAACAACCTTGGGCTGAATCAAAAGCGGTTTTATATATCCGATAGCTAATACCAGCATCCCCACCAGTGCCACAATGCCGCCCTCGGCCCAGCCATAAAGCACTTCATTATGGGGATGAGAAGGAAAAGAAAAGGGGGTGGGCACGCCTATGTTTTGTATCAGCTTTTGGGCAAAAGCAGACTCAAAGCTACCATAACCCCAGCCTTGCCACGGCTGTTGTCGTATCATGAGCCAGGTGTATTCGAGTATTAACCAGCGCTCTTTATTACTCCCCTCTTTGGATACCAGCGAGCCGCCGATCATCTGCTCCAGCAGATAAGCAGCTACCAAGAGACTGATCAGGCTGCATAGCCATAACCAGGCCATTTTCCGCTGACGCCAGTAATAGAGAGAAAGCAATAATAAGGTTGTTACTCCTCCGACCCAGCCAATCCTTGATTGCAATAGCAATAACATGCCGGGGAAAACCAGTAGCGTAAGGGCGCTTATGATTCTTATGACACGGTAGCTTGAAACCATAAACAGATAGGCTGCGATGGCATAACCGGTTGCCAAATAGCTAGCCAGAACATTGACTTGCTGGAATATGCCATAAGGGCGTTGGGCAGGATCAAACTCCATCCAGTTATCCGCCGTAAAAACAAACCATTGCAGTAATGCTAACGTGACCTGCCCCCAAGCAGACAACAGTATCAGTAACAGCCAGCCCTGCCGCGTAGTAGAGCTTAATTTCAGCCGAAACAACCCCAGTAGCAGAATTATTCCGCCCCACAAACCGAGTACACGTGGCAACCAGGCTCCGACATGTTGTAATGATGCAGGCCACAATCCAGGAAGCGTTATCATCAGTGCGCCAATCAGTAGCCATAGCTTGCCCGGAGAGGTCACCACATGGGGTTCTTCACTTTGTGGCCAATAGAGTGTCATCACCAGCAACGCCATCATGGCCCAGATGATGATGTTATGAGGAAGATGTAGTCCGGAGCCGCCTCGATTTACCTCATAGTGCAGCATGGAGATAAATGTAACGGCCATGAGCAGCAAAACAATGAGGTTAACTTTGCGCACTGAAAGTGTCGGTTTTATGGATGGTAAAGATAGTAATTTCATTATTTTCAATTGGTTGCTGTTTTTTAGACATGGCAATACCGGCTCGATCGTTAGCGGGCTATTAGGTATCGTGAGTCATAAATACTCAATAAGAGCGATTATCTTTATTTTTCAGTTGGATAAGCAATAAACCAGCGTAATGAATTCATCACTTTAGTTTCTGACATTTTTACTCGATTTTCATCGACCAACTTCATTAATACTAACCTTGCAGTGTAAATATCCAGCTGTGCTTTATCAGCAAGTTCTCTTGTTTTTGGCCAATTGATTACAGGAGGTGGAGATTCGCTGAACTGTTCTTTAAGAGCATGACAGTATTCTTCCAATATCCCCATAACTTCTTCTTTACGTTGGTCCTTAGGTTTCATTGATTAATTCCTCATGTGATTTAAATTTTAAGAGTATCTTATTTTTAATTTCTAACATTCTTATTGTTTGGTTTGTGCTTCCCACATATTGATTGGAAATTTCCTACATATAAAAAGACTATTCATACAAGTAATATTCTATCTTCTTATTTATTTTATATGACTTTTATAATTTTTATTCTCATCGTCAAAAATTAGTGCGAATAAATTTAACAATTAGAAGAAAATACTTAGGCTAATAATTATTCTCTTTAACTTTATAGGTAAATAAAAGATATTTCTTTATATTTCAAATGATAACTTTATTGAAAGTATAAATACTCATTAAATTCAGCATGTTATGCTGGTTTTTGTGTGATAAAAAATCACGTACATTTTAATTAAATAAAGAAGTTACAAGGTTTGAAGGTAATATAGCTAAGCTTTTCCTGCTTTTACCGTTAGACTTATAAGGATTTAATCTCGATTATAATTTGACTTATGGAATAATCAATCATTAATTTTGAAAAATAGACTTTTAGCGATCTAATCTGTCGATTTGTTCTTTTTTTTTAGAGCTATATGTCGAAGGTGTAATGTTTATCGATCAAAGTTATCGATATTATTGTTTTAAATTAGCCAATTAAGTTAAACACTCTGAATTTTGACGCTTTGAATTAAATGACTATGAACCATGACGTTATATTTGTATTATCTGCATCGAACAAAAGGGCTCTATCGTTATTTAAATTCTTTCTTAAGATGTAGGAATTTCTCAATTCCTCCATTTCAACTTTATGGCTCTAGGCTGTTGGCGGTTTATTTTCTCGTATTTAATCGATAAAAAACCGTATGGATTTATATTTTTAAAACTACTTCGATGCGGCATTTACTTTGATTTTATTAAGGTAATTCAGCGGGCAAATTTTAATTGTGTATAAAGGAATCACGTAATGAAACTGAATAAAACTATCTTGGCTGCTGGTCTGGTATTAGGTTTTGCTTCTATGGCTAACGCGGCTGATCAAGGCCAAGGTACTGTGACTTTTAATGGTTCAATCATTGATGCACCTTGCTCAATCGCAGCAGGTTCAGATGCACAGACTGTTGAAATGGGCCAGATCTCTAACGTGGCACTGCAAAATGGCGGCAAATCATCTGCACATGATTTCAAAATCAAATTGGAAAACTGTGACACCACAACTTTGAAAACTGTAACCACCACCTTTGGCGGTGCAGAATCAGCAGCAGTACCTGGCCTGCTGGGTATCACTGGTGTAGCTGAAGGTGCTGGTATTGCGATCGTCGATGGTACTGGTTCCGTTATTACTCTGGGTACTGCGACTGAGCAGCAGACTCTGGTTACTGGTAACAACACCTTGGCATTCTCTGCTTACCTGCAGGGCAGCACTGCATCTGACGCTATCAAACCAGGCAGCTTCTCAAGTGTTGCTGACTTCACCCTGGCTTACCAATAAGTCACTCTTTTCTAATTGGACATGCGGAAAATCCGCATGTCTTTTTCTCTTGAAAAAGAGACGTATTGGATGAGCTAGGTGATTTATGTCCAGGTCATTTTTTTTAATAGTGCCTCCTTCCTTACTGATGGCGTCATTGCTGAGTTTGTCGGTAATGGCAGACCCCATGAAGACAGATTGGGGCCGCGTGAGTATGGAAGGAAGTATTACTGATACTGCTTGTGCGATAGATCCCGGCAGTTTGGAACAGACGATTGATATGGCGATTTTCCCTATCGGTCAGTTAGTTCAGAACGGTGTCGGGGATGAACACCCGTTTGCGATCCGCTTGCTCGATTGCACGATAGTTCACCCAGATCCAGACAAGTCGAACCAGCAGCATTTTGTTGTGACATTTGATGGTGCTGCGGACGGTAATAATTTTGCGGTTAATGGTGACGCCGAGGGAGTGGCAATGCAAATCATTGATGATAAAGGCAATGTTTCGAATCCCGGGGTGGTATCACCGGAGATCAATATTATCCCTGCTGAGATGAAACTCAATTATGCCCTGCGGTTAGTGGGCAATGGCAAGACGCTGCGTGCTGGAACTTATCATTCTAGCGTTCGTTTCAAATTGGATTATTACTGATTTCAATGAGTAAGGTGACATATCTCATGGTATCCGCTCGTTCCATCACCTCCGGTTTTGCCCGTCGTGATTTATTGCGAATTTTGATTGCAGTTGCATTAAGTGGCAATGCTTATGGTGTGTTGGCCAGCGATGACATTCAGTTTAATACCGATGTATTGGATACCAAGGATCGCGCTAATTTTGACCTGAGCCAGTTCTCCCAACGTGGCTACATCATGCCTGGGAATTATAACTTGTTGGTTAGCATGAACAAACAGGAGCTTAGCGAACAGCCGATTGTGTTCTACGTCTCAGAAAAAGATGCAAAAAAAAGTGAGGCGTGTTTAACACCCCAGTTAATCGAGTTGTTGGCATTGAAAGAGGATAGTTTCAAAAAGCTGACCTGGTCGCGTGATGGGGAGTGTCTGGATATTAGCAGCTTACCCGGCTTGACCGTGGAAGGTGATTTGGCGAAGTCATCGCTGTACTTGAGTGTGCCGCAAGCCTGGCTGGAATACAGCGAACCGGATTGGGATCCGCCTTCTCGCTGGGAGGAGGGTATTCCCGGTGTGTTGTTCGATTACAACTTGTTAGGGCAATTGAACCGCCAGGAAACGAATAATACCAATAACAATACGTTAAGCGGCAACGGGACCACCGGCGCTAACCTGGGTGCCTGGAGATTCCGTGCTGACTGGCAGATGCGTGTTGACCAATCATCGGGTTCATCGACTGAGCGCCAATGGGATTGGAGCCGTTATTACGCTTATCGCGCAATCCCGAGTCTGGGAGCAAAGTTGACGTTAGGGGAAGATTTTCTGAATTCATCCATCTTTGACAGCTTCCGCTTTAACGGCGCTAGCCTGGCGACGGATGACAATATGTTACCGCCAAATTTACGTGGCTATGCCCCTGAAATTACGGGTGTTGCTCGTACCAATGCGCGGGTAGTTGTCAGTCAGCAAGGGCGTGTGTTGAGTGAAACGCTGGTTGCTGCCGGCCCTTTTCGTATTCAGAACTTGAACAGTTTTGTCTCTGGGACGCTGGATGTGCGGGTAGAGGAACTTGACGGGCAAGTTCAACAATTTCAAGTGAATACCGCCAGTATTCCTTACCTGACCCGCCCCGGAATGGTGCGTTACCGTATCGCTGCCGGTAAGCCTTCGGATATCGGGCATCGGGCGGAAGGGCCAATGTTTGGCACCGGGGAATTCTCCTGGGGGATCAACAGTGGTTGGTCACTGTTTGGTGGCGCGATGAGTGGTGAAAACGAATATCAAGCGGCATCTATGGGGATTGGCCGTGACTTGATGGAATTTGGTGCGGTGTCGGTTGATATGACCCAATCATGGGCAACTTTACCCGAGCAAGGCTCTTTGAGCGGTGGCTCTTATCGAGTCAACTATTCGAAAAATTTTCAGGAAACAGGCAGTCAGGTAACGTTTGCTGGCTATCGCTTCTCTGAACGTAATTTTATGAGTATGAGTGAATATCTCGACGCGCGTTATCGCAACAATGACGTGGGTGGCAATAAAGAGATGTACACCATCAGCTTTAACCAACAATTTCAGGATTTGGGGCTGAGCGCGTATCTGAACTATAGCCATCAGACCTATTGGGATCGCTCGGCGAATGACCGCTATAACCTGGCACTCTCGCGTTATTTTGATATCGGTAAAGTGAAAAATGTCAGTTTGACCTTCTCTGCTTACCGTAACCGCTATAACGAAAGTAATGACGATGGCGTGTATTTGTCCATGTCGATGCCATTTGGCAACAGCGCAACCATCAGTTATAGCGCGACGGTAAGTGGCAGTGAACATAGTCAGCGAGTGGGCTATACCGATCGTCTGGATGCTCACAACAACTACCAGATCAATACCGGGGTAGCACGTAGCGGCGTGTTAGTTAGTGGTAACTACAACCACATCGGGAATAGTGCGGATATTAACGCCAATGCCAGTTATCAGGAGGGGCAATACTCTTCCGTTGGTTTAGGTATTCAGGGCGGCGCAACTATTACAGCTGAAGGCGGTGCTCTACATCGGGTGAATACCCTCGGCGGCACCCGATTGTTACTGGATACCCAAGGTGTATCTGGCGTTCCGGTTCAGGGATATGGCTCATCAATACGCACCAATCAGTTTGGTAAAGCGGTAGTCGGTGATGTGAATAGCTATTACCGCAATCGGGCCAGTATTGATATCGATAACCTGGCTGACGATGTTGAAGCCAGAGGTACCGTAGCACAGGTCACACTGACCGAAGGTGCTATTGGTTATCGCCGCTTTAATGTGATTTCCGGCGAAAAGGCGATGGCGATGATACGTATGGCAGATGGCACATCACCGCCATTTGGGGCCACCGTATTAAATGAAAATCAGCAAGAGACCGGTATTGTTAACGACGATGGTTCCACTTATCTCAGTGGGATCAAAGCGGGTGAAACCATGTCAGTGCGTTGGAATGGTGAGGCGCAATGCAGCATCACCTTACCGAAGGCTCTTTCTCCAGCAATACTGGCGAATCTACTGTTGCCTTGCCAGCCAATAGCCACGGGGGATAAACCTCAGATATCACAGTAGAAAGGTTTAGTAATGAACCTCAGGCTGCTGACAAACCCCAACGACTCGATCTTGCAAGGTAAGGACAGGTAGAAGAGTAAAGCGTCCGCGCCAGGGACGGCGCGGCTCGAGCCCCTAGGGATGGGTTGACGGCGTCTTTACGATCTGCCTGTTTTCACCGTGACGGGTACTTTGTCATAAACCTGCGGGTCAGTGCCCGTTCAGATAAGCGAAAAAGTGAGTTACCGCCAGGTTCTGACAACATTAATTTGAGAGAAAAAGTAATGAAATTGAATAACAAATTGCGTATCACCACCATTTTGGTGACGGCACTGATGACTCAGCAAGCAACAGCAGCGATTGCACTGGACAGAACCCGGGCCATTCTTAATGGGGGCGATAAGTCGATCAGCTTGAACATCAGCAACCAGAATAAGGAATTACCTTATTTGGCGCAGGGATGGATTGAAGATGAGCAGGGTAACAAAATCAATTCACCGTTGACGGTCGTTCCTCCGGTTCAGCGGGTAGAGCCGGGCGCGATGAGCCAGTTAAAAATACAAAGTTTGCCTGCGGTGAATCAGTTGGCGCAAGACCGGGAAACCTTGTTCTATTTTAACCTGCGCGAAATCCCACCACGGTCGGACAAGCCCAATACTTTGCAGATTGCTTTGCAAACGCGCATCAAACTTTTCTACCGCCCTGCAGGCATCGTGCCACAAAAGGCTGATATGTCGACACCTTGGCAGGAGAAGTTACAGCTGACTCGTCAGGGTGATCGCTATCAGGTTAATAACCCGACGCCGTATTACATCACGCTGGTCGATGCCAGTGAGAGCAAAACCGGCAAAACGGCAGCAGGTTTCAAGCCGCTGATGATTGCACCAAAAGCGCAGGGCATGTTGGATGTGAGTGCGGCGGCATTAGGTAGCAAGCCAGTGCTGACTTATGTCAACGATTTCGGTGGTCGCCCAAAACTGATCTTTGGCTGTACGGGTAGCACGTGTTCTGTGGTGGAAAGTATCAAGTAACAGCGTATTCCGCTACGACGCATAAGAATAAGACTGGGCGGATGTCTGGCTGAATGACGAAAAAGGAAGATGCGATGGCTGTTAATTGTAGGGGAGTAGTGACCCGGCTGGCCATGATTGGGGTGATAGCCATCGTAACATTATTAAGTAGCCCGGCATGGGCATTGAATAAGACTGCGACGGTCAATGTCTCGGTCACTATTTTTGCCGCGCCACCTTGTGTGATTAATAGTAACAACACGATCAATGTTGATTTTGGCGATACTGTTCTGACCTCAAATATTGATGGTGTTCAATATATGAAGCCGGTGAATTATACGTTGAACTGTACTTCGGCTGCCTCTAATGCATTGAAATTAAGCATCATGGGCAATGGAGCCAATTTTGATACCCGTGTTCTGAAAACGAGTAATGCAGCTCTGGGGATCAAGTTGATACGTAATGGGCAGGAATTTCCACTGAATACTGCATCCAATTTTACCTATCCGAATGTTCCTGTCTTGCAGGCGGTACCGGTCAAACAAACCAATGCAACGTTGAGTACGGGCTATTTTTCCGGCACAGCGACTCTGGTTGTGGAGTACCAGTAATGAAAATTAACGCATTGATATCCGGTGGGGTCGTTGCGGTGGTGCTAGCTCTCGGTAGCTCGTTTGCCTATGCTGACAACATGCTGTTCTCCGGCACATTAATTAATTCTCCACCCTGCGTGATTAATGGTGGCAGCACGATAGATGTACCTTTCGGGGAAAATTTGGGTGTGAACAAGATTGATGGCATCAATTATACCCAGACTGTGCCTTATAGCGTGACATGCGAAACAGTCAGTAGCAGCTTGGAATTAGGTATCACGATTGTCAGTGCTTCCGTGACAACATTTGATCCCGCAGCGATACAAACCGATGTTCAGCATCTGGGAATTCGCATATTGAAAAATGGTATTCCTTTTGCGCTTAATACCCGTGTGGCCTATGACAAAAATAACCCACCGGAACTTAAAGCTGTGCCGGTTAAGGCTACTGGATCAACATTAAGCGAAGGAAGCTTTGAGGCTACTGCTACATTATTAGTGGATTATCAATAGGATCAAATGATGACTAATTTAAATCTGCTGATGCGCGCCGTAAAAACTATTTTAAGTATTCTTATTCTGAATGTTTTTGGGGCTGTGCCGGTATTGGCCGCTGATAATATGCGTTTTCATGGCGCATTAGTTGCTGAGCCTTGTACGATTCGTCCGGGTGATGATGCTATTAGTTTAAATTTTGGCACTGTCGTTGATAAATACTTATATTCGAATCAACGAACGTTAGGAAAACAGTTTCAAATACATTTGGTCGATTGTGATGTCAGCTTAGGTACAACTGCCAATATTATTTTTACGGGTAATGATAGTGTTAATTTACCCGGATTGTTGGCAGTTGACAGTAGTGATATGGGAATCGCTATTGGTCTTGAAACATTGGCAGGAAAACCGTTGTATCTAAATCAATCGAGTGACGATATCGCACTTGATACAGGTAATAATATTATTACCTTGAAAGCTTATGTTCGGGGGGAGCCGGATGCGATAACTCAACGTACCATTAAACGCGGTGAGTTCAGTGCAGTCGCAACATTTAACCTGCAATATTATTAATGAGAACATCTTACTAATTTTATTTCAATACAAATATGTTAACGCTGAAACTTATTATCATCCGCTTAAGTGCAGATATGCAGATAGAGACAATGGAACCTAAACGAATGACACAGCCTAATATGCAATTTCGTTATAAATATTGCTGGCTAATCGCTTGCGTGCTGTTCTTATTTCCGCTTTATAGCCAAGCCAGTGCCTGGGTTTCGACCCAAACGCGAATAGGTGGTCAATATACCGGAACATTCTCCTGGCCAAGTGAGGAACTGACCAACGTACTTTGTACCTCCTCATCTTGCTCTGTGGCTATCTGTCACTACTCCAGTCTTGAAGCTGAGCGGTGCCTTAACCCGAGTGCGGCATCAACGCGAGTGGTTGTTTCTCAAGGAGCAACAGCGAAAACCATGCGAGATGCGTTTGTTAGTCGCAATGGTGCTTCTGGAAGTTGGAGCACCACGACCCCGGTCTTGAGTTCGTCAAATACCTGTTTTGGCATTCTATATTGGCAAGGGGCGGGCGATTTAAACTTTAGCGGCAATCTGATACCTGGTTCCTATTGTGGTGCAGTTCCTCCGACCCCGGAAACTTGTGATATTACCGGTGATGTTTATATCAACTACGGTTCGCTTAATCAGCAAAGTGTTGATGGTGCAATAAAAAGTGAACCGCTGACGCTCAATTGTACTGTCAGAACATCTGTGAAATTAACCCTGGTAGGGGCTAAAAGTATTAACCTGGGGCAAAATGGCAATCTGACGTCCACATTAAAAGTATCAGGGCAAGACTTAGCCAATGGCGTCACGGTAACGGCAAACATCGGTAATACTTCTTTCCCGATTGAGTCAACACTTCATGCGCCCGCCTTGCCGGACGCAGGAACATTTAGTGGTAGTGGAGTTATTATTATGTCCTATTTCTAAATGCAGAATTACATGCATTCATTATCTGAGTGCATGATTATTATGAGTATGAAATAGCATTTATAATTCGTTATTTTTATATTCATGAGTGGGTTGTTTTACTGTCATATATATGGCAGTGAGCTCCTATGACATTTATTTCTATATTATTTAAAATGAAATAAATGTTATTTTTTTTGGTTGTAATACATTGCACTGATATAGTATAAAGCTATTGCGTTAGATTGATTGGGTATTTGGTTTTCGCCTGAAAGTGAAACGCGCACTTCAATGGTCTATTAAATAAATAGATTATAAATTTTTATTTTAAGGAATTTTCTCATGAAAAAAATGAGCATGGCAGTTGCCAATACAATCGTTGGCGGTACAGGTAAAACGTGTAAAGATACTTTCCAGTGGCAGACTAGCGGTACAACTGCAACTTGCATGGCAGTCACTACTTGTACTGATAAACACGGTAAAGTATTAAGCTCAACTTCTACACCTAGCAATCTTGCTAACTGTCGTTAATTAAATATTCGTTAATTTCTATCGATATTTAATCGTATCCCAGGCAAGTGCGGGAGGGATTTCTATACTTGCCTGATTTATTTTTTAAAAGTGTCACTGATGCTTAAATTCAAGAATTTTCGCATTAATTGAATATTATAAAATTATTTCACGGGCATAAATATCGTTTGATTTTTTATGTCTTACCTTAACTCTGATTGTGAATAAAACTGACGATGTCTACTGAAAAAAATATGTTTAGGAGTAAGGGATTCTTTATAGGCTACACACTGTTGGTTATCCTTATTTCTTCATTGATAACAACGGCCTATTTCCACTATTTCGTCCTCAATCAGGATGCACAAGAAAGTTTATTCTCTGTCAGCAGCAGTGACATTGAAAACAGCCCAATCAAAGACGATAACAGCATTATTGAGATCTTCTCTTATGGCTGCCACTACTGCGCCATCAATGAAGAGAATGTCAGCCAATTAGAAAACCGCATGCCAGAAGGGACTCGTTTTATCCGCTTGCATATCAGCAGTGATAAAACCACTGGCTTGGGGCGTTTTGCGCCTATTTTTGCCTCCTTATCGGTGATGGGTATTGAGCCGCAACATCGTCAAAGTGCTTACAAAGCGGTACTCGACGACAACATCGACTTGAGTGATAACAGCCAACTCGAAACCTGGCTAAAAGCCAATGACATTGATGTGGCTAAATATCAGCAAGTGAGCCAGTCCGCTGAAGTTAAAGCGTTAATTTCCTATATGACGGCAGTGACTGCGCATTACAAGATAGATGCAACTCCAACCTTTATTGTTGGCAAAAAATGGATAGCGTTGCAGGACAGGGAATTCCCAGCGTTCTCGGATCACCTCTTGTCATTACTCGAGCACGATAAGGCGCTGGAGAAATAATGAGACTGCTAGCCGTATGGGGTTATTTTGCCTGGCGAAATCAGCTCGATAAGTTGGCTTTTAGTGGGCGCTTATTTGCTCGCGGGCAGGTCAAGGTAGCTATCTGGCTGTTACGGCACGGTGATTATCGTTTCTTGCTGATGCTCGGTGCTTTGCGCCGGGCTTTCGGTTTGGCTTCGCGGCGTCAGAAGAATCTGGCGCGAGTGGCGGCGGCCAACAGCCACTGTTTGCTCAATGGTCAAACTAGCCCATCAGCACAGGATTTTATGGGTACTGCACAGCGCCGTCAGGTGTTGGAATTGGCGGCAACTTATGGTCAAAACCGGCAAGTTTTAGCCCAGTTAGCCGCCTGTACCCAACAGTTAGATGGTCAGGTTAGTGCGCTGCATGACGCCGGTTCTCCGGTTATTTTGGCACCATTGCATATGGTGTCAGATGTGCTGGCTGGCATGGTGGGTGCGAATGTTTATCCGGGTCAGGCGACCGTAGTCGTTTCTGCCAGCGCTGAGGCTTATGAAGAGCAGGCGCGGCAAATGGGTGGTGTAAATATTTCCTATTGTTCCATTCATGCTGATAGCCGTGCCATTGCCGGTAACCTGATGGATGCCATCATGGAAGCGGCTGATCATAAGCGAAATATTATGATTTTTCCGGATATTACGCCGGACTACACCGTTAATAATCAGCCAGCAGAAACAGCAAAAATGGCCTGCCAACTGTTTAACCGCCCAGCCAATTTACACAGCGGCATCGTTCGCCTTGCCAGAGCATTGTCAGCGCAGGTGGTCTTTTATTATCTGTATTACGACAAAGAAATAAAAATACATATCTATCCAGCACTTAGTGCGCGGGAAGTGAAAAATAAACTGCCTGAATTGATTGAAACATCCTTGACGCAGCATCCACAAGATTGGCTGTTATGGCACTCACATTCGTTATTTTTTATTAACGAATAATGTCACTGACGAAGAATAGTAGAAAATGGAAAAGATAATCCCAACGCTAGTATTTCAAAGCGAAACCAATGAATGTGGTTTGGCCTGTATTGCGATGCTGGCACAGACGCAAGGCATCAATGCGCCGCTGGAAAGCTTGCGTGAGCGTTATCCTGCCTCTGGGCATGGCACATCACTGGCCACGCTTTGTACTATTTTATCTGAGTTGGCAATACCGGCTTATCCGGTGGTGTTTGAGCATCAGGAGCTGTCGGCCTTACCGCTGCCAGCCATCTTGCATTATGGTGCCAGCCATTATGTGCTGCTGGCGTATCGTAAAGGTAACTATGTCTGTGTCATGAACCCGGCTATCGGGCAGCAGTTACTGCCGCTGGATGCACTGAAAGCAGAAATCAGTGGTTATGCGCTGGTACTGGACCCGGAAACGCCCGCTTCACCTGACGCGCTGAAAAATATTGAACACAGCAAGCGACTCAGTGCGCTCGATTGCATGAGTTTGAAAGAAACCGCCAGTGTCCGCGGTATCTATTGGCTGATGACGTTGGCGTTTTTGATCTCGCTGACACTGTTTATTATGCCGACCATGGTCAGCAGCGCCATCAATGATGTGTTCTCTTCTGCGGGCGATAAAGATTTTCCCTATTTCTATTTTCTGCTGGCTTTTGTGGTCTCTACATCACTCGCTTTTTGCGTGCGATATATCACCGAGCGTTATATTAAACACTTTGTGGTGCTTAACAGTGTCGCGGGTTTCTCTCGCTTGCTCAGTCACTCGCTGAACTTCTTTGATAAGCGAGCGCCGGGTGACATCTTTAGCCGGTTCTCTAACTGGCAGATGGCTGCAACGCAAAAAATCGAGCTGGATAACGGTCTGCGTACCGATTGGATAATCGGTGCCATCGCGCTGGCTGTGATGTGCTACATGAGTCCACTACTGGCGATGGTCTCTGCGATTGGTGTCATGTTGATGGGCCTTATCAGTATTTGGGCTATCTACCGTGACCGCTACTACACCCAGCAGTTGCAGGTCAAAAGTGCCGAGCAAAGTGATTTTATTCTGGAAACCATTCAGGGTTTTTCCACGATTAAATCGGCCGGTTTATCCAGCCAGCGCCAGGGGGTATTTGCTGGACTGGCGCTATCGTTATTCACGACGTTGCAGCAGAAGAAAATCTACGATCAGGTTAAAAATAGCCTGTATCAGCTGATTGGCAGCCTGGAAATGGTGTTCTTTATGCTGCTGGCTTTGCCGCTGTTGAAGCAGGGAACACTGAGTCTGGGTGAGTTCTTCGCCTATAGCTTTGTGCGCGAGATTTTCACCTCCTATATCACCAAGATTTTCTATGCGATTTTGCAGAAAAACCAGTTGCACGTTATTGATATCCGCGCGCGCGACCTGTTTCCGGCCGGGCAGTCTACACCTCCGGAAAAGCGTTCATCCATTCCGACCGCACCACCGACATTTACACAGAAATTGGTCTATCAGAACATTCGCTTCGCCTACGATGCCAGCCAGCCGGTATTGCGTGATTTATCGCTGTCCCTGACGCGCGGGCAAAGTGTGGCAATTATCGGCGAGTCCGGTGCCGGGAAAAGTACTTTGCTAAAAGTGATGGCAGGATTGATGCCACCACAGCAAGGGCAGGTATTGGTCGATGGCGAAACTGTTGATTTCCAACAAGCACATGCTCTGTTCTTTCTGCAAAGTCAGGAAGACATTCTGTTTAATGCGTCGGTATTACAAAACATCACTTTGTTTGATGGGCATTTGGATACTGATAAGCACCAACGTATCGAACGCTCATTGCAAGGGCTGCAATTAACGCAAGTCATCGAAAAATTACCCGGTGGCCTCAACGCGCTGGTGCGCGAAAGTCACGCCGCGCTTTCATTGGGGCAACGTCAGCGGTTATTACTGGCTCGCGCTATGTACAGCGATTGTCCGGTATTGGTCCTGGATGAACCCACGGCCAACCTGGACGAAGAAACCGCTCAGCAGGTGATGCAGACTCTGCTCACTCACTGCCGTGACTATCAGAAAACATTGATAACCGTGACCCACAGCGAAAGTGTGTTACCGATGTTTGACTGTGTTTTCCGCTTAAACGACGGCCAATTGGTGCGCCATGCTCAACCGGTGTCCTCAAGTCGCCTGACGCCAGTGGCGGTTAGCTGATGCGTATCAACCTGAAAAATAAGAAACATCAGCTCATGCTGGTGCTGTTTATTGTTTCGTTGCTGATTATCAGCAGCGTCACTGCGTTGTCGATCTCGGATAGTCAGCAGGATGTGCCGCAGTTAACTGAAACCATTGGGCGCGGTGATATCGAACGGAATGTCATGGCAAGCGGCAGTTTAAAACCTTCATTGCAGGTCAATGTGGGCGCGCAGGTGAACGGGCAGCTAACCAAACTGTATGTCAAACAGGGAGATCGCGTGACCCGTGGTCAATTGTTGGCTGAGATAGATCCAACTTTGCAGCAAAACGAATTACGTAAATCGGAGGCTGAATTACAGAGCGCGCAGGCGCAGAAGCAGGCCAGTCAGGCCTTGTTACGCCAGTATCTGCTCGAGTTCCGCCGCCAACAGACCTTGGCAAAAGAAGGTTCTGGCGTGAAAAGTGCGCTGGAAAAAGCACAAGCGCAATATGACAGCCAGCTAGCGCAATTGCATGTAAATGAAGCGCAAATTGTGCAAAGCCAAATGGCGATGGAAACAGCAAAAGCCAATCTGGGCTTTACCCGCATCATGGCTCCGATTGACGGTGAAGTGCTGGGCATTGTCACTAAAGAGGGGCAAACCATTGTTTCTTCTCAAACCGCACCGACCATTTTGGTGCTGGCGAATGTCGATATCATGACGGTACACACCCGTATTTCAGAAACCGACATTCTCAAAGTCAGTGTAGGACAACCCTTGTGGTTCTATGTGGTCGCTGACCCCGAGCGTCGCTATGACAGCCGGATGGATGCTATTCAGGAAGCGTCGGCTGAAAGTTTGCGCGAAGACAGTTCTGGCTCAGCGAACAACCAGCAACCTTCTGCGGTTTATTACAACGGCATATTCAACATTGCCAACCAAGAGCGGCTATTACGCACATCAATGACTGCGCAGGTATTCATTATCACCGCGCAGGCAAAAAATGTATTGCGAGTGCCACTGTCTGCATTGGGTGAGCAACAACCCGATAAGCGCTATCGGGTGCAGATTATCAATGGCAAACAGACGTCAGTGCGCTGGGTTTCTGTTGGCCTGCGTAATGCGCAGTATGCCGAGGTGAAAGCAGGGCTGGCGCAGGGCGACCAAGTGCTGTTGCTGGGAACGCCAGCGGGAGCCAGCAATGAACATTAATGCCGTTCACCCCACTGGCGCACACGATAATCCATTGATTCAACTCAAGGGGATCTATCGCCATTTTACTTCCGGCGCAGAATCCGTAGCAGTGCTTAAGAATATTTCATTGTCGATTCACAGCGGTGAAATGGTGGCAATTATTGGTGCTTCTGGCTCCGGTAAATCGACATTAATGAATATCATCGGCTGTTTGGATAAGCCCACACAGGGCGAGATGTCGATTCATCATATCCCGACACGGCAGGCCAGCAGTGAACAATTGGCGCAATTACGCAGCCAGTACATCGGTTTTATTTTTCAGCGCTATCACCTGATGCCGTATTTAACTGCGACTGAGAATGTAGTTATCCCGGCGCTTTATACCGCAATGACCGCCACTGAACGCCATGAGCGTGCGGTGTATCTGTTGCGTCGTCTGGGTCTGGGGCAGCATTTGCTGCACAAACCGGCACAATTGTCAGGTGGGCAGCAGCAGCGAGTGAGCATTGCCCGGGCCTTGATGAATGGTGCCGGTATTATTTTGGCCGATGAACCTACTGGTGCGCTCGACCGCAGCAGTGGTCAGGAACTGATGGGCATTTTGCATGGTCTGCATCAGTCCGGCCACACCATTATTATCGTGACCCACGACCGCAATATTGCCAATCAGGCGCAGCGCATTATCGAAATTAGCGACGGAGAAATTATTGCCGATCGAACTAATGAGGCAATAGAGAGCTGCGCGATTCAGGCTGCATTACCTGCTCCGGTTGCCACCGGCCGGCCGCATTGGTGGTTGAGTGTTAGAGAAGCGATAAAAATGGCCTGGCGCGCCCTGTTAGGGCATCGAATTCGCGCCTTTTTATCAATGCTTGGCATCATTATCGGCATTTCCTCGGTGGTGTCCTCTATGGCGGTGGGCGAAGGTGCTCGTCAGGAAATTCTCAATGAAATTAGCCAATTGGGAACCAGCAATCTGGACATTCGCCCAGGGCTTGGTTGGGATAAACCGCGCCCGGATTTTGAGCGCGCGCTCTCGCAGGCCGATATTGAGCTACTGAGCCAGCAACCTTATGTCGATAGCCTGTCCCCAGTGGTGAGCAAAATGGTCGCCGCGGTGCGGGGCGACAAACAAGTGATGGTGTCGCTTTCTGGCGTTAGCAACGGATTCTTTCAGGTGAAAGGGCTGAATTTTTCTGTGGGTGATAGTTTTACCCAGAGCCACGTCAATGCGCGTGAGCCGGTCGTCATCCTGCAACCCGAACTTAGCGATACGCTGTTTGCTGCCGGGCAAAATCCACTAGGCGAGATTGTTCAGCTCGATGGTATTCCCTTGCGCGTGATCGGTGTCGCCAAGCGCGGTGGCTCATCTTTTGGCGGGTTACTGGCCGCGTGGATGCCTTATACCTCACTCACCGAGCGTATTTCAGGTGACATTCCGCTGGAGTCAATAGCTGTGCGGGTGCGCGAAGGTTACAACCTGAATAATGTGCAGCGCGATGTTGAGAAGTTACTGGAAAGTGCCCACGGTCAGCGCGATTTTTTCATTCTGAGCAATGACCAGATGAGTAAGGCCATTCAAAAAACCTCTGACTCGATGACACTACTGATCACCTCGATTGCCGCTATTTCGCTGCTGGTGGGCGGAGTTGGTGTGATGAATATCATGTTGGTGTCGGTGACTGAACGCACCCATGAGATCGGTATTCGTCTGTCGGTCGGTGCTCGTCCAAGTGACATCATGACCCAGTTCCTGATTGAAGCTGTGGTGATTTGTACCCTCGGCGGCCTGATTGGGATCGTCGGTTCGGCGCTGGCCGGGGTGGTCTTCTCGTGGGTTACCCAAGAGTTCACTATGATTTTCACCTGGCCGCCGTTGGTGTTGGCTTGCAGTTTCTCCGCGCTTATCGGGTTGGGATTTGGCTTTTTCCCGGCGCGCAATGCCGCTCGTTTGCATCCGACTGAGGCATTGGCACGAGAATGACCAGATTGATGGTTAAACTTTCAATATTACTGATAAGCCTACTGCTTATGGGCTGTGGCGCATTACTGAAAAGCGAATATCAGCGACCGATGTTGTCAGTTCCCGCTGAGTGGCGAGTGAAAGATTCCGGGGGCGGTTACCTACATCATAGTGTGCATTGGTGGGAGAATTTTGACGATCCTCAACTGTCGGACAGCATCAGTCGCATGTTGGTCAGTAATAATGATTTGGCCGCCGCAGGTCTTAAGTTGCAACAGGCACGCCTGACGGCAGGGCTGACCAATACCAACATGACACCGAACGTCACCTTGACCGGCGCGGGCAGCAACACTCGATCGCTTAATGAAAATACTCAGCCGCGCGAGAGCTACAGCACCTCGCTTGGGCTGAGTTACGAGCTGGACTTGTGGGGAAAACTGGCCCGCGCCCGTGAACAATCTGCGTGGCTGGCGAATGCCACCGAGCAGGACCGACAGGAAACGGCGCTGTCACTGATTGGCACCACCGCGGATCTCTATTGGCAGATTGCTAAGTTCAATCAGCAGTTGGGCTACCAACAGGCGGCGTTAGCTATTTCGCAAGATACGCTCAACATTGTGCGTTCACGGCTGGCGGCGGGTGATGCCAGTGAAATTGAGTTATTGCAGGCGCAACAAACTCTGCTGGATAGGCAAAATCAATATCAAAGCCTTGAGCAACAACGGGAAGCTGCGCGTAATGCCATGGCACTACTGTTTAACCGCGCCCCGGATTATCGCCAGGCCGAACGCCAATCATTGGATTTAAAACAACAAGTCGCGATAGCAAACAGTGTGCCACTACAGGTTATTGCTCAGCGGCCAGATGTGCAGGCGGCCGAGTGGCGCTTGCGTGCGGCATTGGCTGGCTCCGATGTAGCGCAACTGAATTTCTACCCGACACTTTCACTGGGAGCGACATTGGATGCCGGTAGTGCGGTGTTTTCACAATGGTTTAGCAACCCGAGCCGGACACTCAGTGCCAACAGTGCGTTGCCTTTCTTACAGTGGAACACCGTGCAACTCACCATTGACCAGTCAAAATTAGATGTGAAATTGGCCGCTGTGGATTTTCGCAGCAAGGTTTATAGCGCTCTTAAAGATGTCGATGACGCCATGACGGCACGGCTGAGCTATCAGCAGCAAAAACAGAATCAGTGGCAGAACTTACAACTTAGTCAGCGGCGGTTAACTCTGACTAATAGCCAATACCAGGCAGGTGCCGTTTCATTTCAGACCTTACTGGATGCGCAGGATGCCCTGCTGACCAGTGAAACCAGTTTGCTCGAACTTCAATATAACTATCTGAATGCCACCATGAAATTGTGGTTGGCGTTAGGTGGTGGTGTTGATAACAGCAGGGACAGTAAAGGAATTAAATCATGACAAATACAGTTAAACAGCGCCGGGTGGTTGTCACTGGGTACGGTAGTGTGACCCCGATGGGCATGACTGCGCAGCAAAGCTGGGAAGCTATTATGGATTATAAATTGGGCTATCGTTATTACGATAAATCCGCGCAGGGGATCAAGTCGCGCTTTTTTGGTCTGCTGGAGGCCGAACCTAATATGAAATCAGTCCCTGCCGCAATACGTCGTCGCCTGCCGCGTTATGCCCGACTGGCATTGGCCGCCGCACGAGAGGCCATGACGATGGCATTCGCTGAGAAATCTGTCGCGGATTATTACGATTTACTCGATTGCGGCACTATCATCGGTAGCGGCTGGGCAGGGCAGGATGAAACCCATGATAACTATGAAGGTTATCTGGAAACCGGGTTGGGTACCCCGTTTGGCTGTTTCTTATCGATGCCGAATGCGGGTACCGCAGCATGTAGCTTGTATTGGGGATTGCGCGGTTATCAGAACTCTCCGATTGCCGCCTGCGCCACCGGCACCATAGCCATTGGTGATGCATTTGAGATTATCCGCAGCGGGCGAGCCTCCATGATGCTGGCAGGGGCGGGTGAGTCTCTGCGCAGTAATGCGGCAGTATGGAATATCGATATTTTGGGTGCTTTGGCGCGCGAACAGGAAGATGCCAGCAAAGCCAGTTGCCCATTCAGTTTGGACCGAAACGGTTTTGTGTTATCCGAAGGCGCGGCGGTGCTGTGTCTGGAAGAGCGTGACGGCGCGATTGCCCGTGGTGCTAACATTCTCGGCGAAATTAAAGGCTACGGTAACTATTCTGATGCGTTTGATTTCACTGCCCCGGCAGAAGACAAAGTGGCGCGGGTGAAAACCATTCAGCACGCCTTGCAACAAGCGGGTTTGAGCGCCGATGAGATTGATTATGTCAACTTACACGGTACCTCGACTCAGCTTAACGATCTGAACGAAACCCAAGCCATTAAGCAAGCCTTTGGTGCAGCGGCGTATACCACGCCACTGTCGAGTACCAAATCCTATTCTGGGCATTTGATTGCCGCGGCGGGTAGCTTTGAATCCATTATCTGCCTGCAAGCGCTGGAACATCAGATGATGCCCGCGACCTGTAATCTGAAAAATGCTGACCCGCAATGTGACCTTGATTACATCAGTGAAGGGCATCGGCCAAAAATTTTGCGTAATACGCTGAACCTGAGCTTCGGTTTTGGTGGTGCGAATGCCGCATTGGTTATCGGGTTGGATTAAGTATGAACTCGACTTTTAACTACCACTACAGCCTCAATGACGCCGAGCGTTGGGCTGAATTTTCCGGTGATTACAACCCGATCCATTTTGACCTGCAACACGCACGTCATCTTGGTCAGGAGCAACTGACTGTTCACGGTATGCGCGCCATGCTGGATATCAAATATCAACTCAGTACGGCGTTATTACCGCTTTTGCCGGAGGTTGAATTCCTGCGTTTTAACGCCCGCTTACGTCAGCCGGTACAGTGTCATACCTCGTATCAACTGCAACTCAGCGAAGTGGCAGGGCAGGTGAGCGGTAATCTGATGGATATTGGCAGCGGTGAAAGTTGTTTTACCGGCAAACTGCGCAGTGCGCCGGCACTGGTGCAAACGGGCACTGAATGGGTTTCTTTATCTGCGGATGACGTTTTCCAGTTCAGCCAGCAATTCCTGGGTGATGCATCACAACCGGCTGAATGTTGGAGTTTTTTCGATGCCTTATTGTTCAAGCTATTGGTCGTTGCGCCGCAAACACTGGCTACGGCTAAACAAGTGTTACCGGGGATTGAAGCTGAAACTTTGATTGATATTTTTAAGTCGGTGCCGGTTATCCAGACTCACCACGATGTGCATTTCAGTACAGATTTGCTGCGCATCAATCATCCAAATGTATTTGTCCGCAGTGCACTGCACTACGCCATCGAACCGACACTGATTGTCGGAAACCCTACCGATGGCTGGGTATTGCGCGCGTCTATTGCGGCCCGTTCCGACTTAGGGCCATTAATTACCACAGCAGTAACATTGAAAACGTGGCCGTTAGCCGCGCATTAAAAAGGATAAGACCATGGAAAAGTATCAACAAGTTTATGACACCGTATGTGAAATGTTGTGTGACGCCAAAGACCTGGAAATGTCAGCACTGTCACCAGAGATGCCACTGTACCAGTTAAAACTCGACAGTCTGGATTATGTCGAACTGATGGTGCTGGCAAAGCGCGAATTCAGTGCCACGCTGAACGCAGAGATGTTTATGGAAAATCCGGACATGACGTTAGGAGAGCTTTGCCAGAAGTTGGCCGAGCAGAAGAAATAATAATATGAACAGGCAATGGGTGTTAATTACCGGTGGTAGCCGTGGCATTGGCCGCGCATTGGTCGAAGAGCTTGCCAAAGAGTGGAATGTTGTTTTTACCTGGCGCAACGGTGAACAGCAGAGCCGCGATGTCATTGCAAGCTGTGAAGGGCTGCCCGGTCAAGTGACCTGCTATCGCTGTGATGGTAGCAATGAAGCGGATGTTGATACGCTGGCACCGCAATTGCTGGAAAAATACGGCCCACCCGGCGCGGTAATTCATAATGCAGGCATTACTGGCGATAGTTTACATATTCAGCAAAATGGTGATAACTGGCGCAGTGTGCTGGATACCAATCTGAATGCGGTTTTCTACTGGAATAAGCATGTCTTGCCGCAAATGATGATGCAGGGCGAGGGGGCAGTCTTGCTGATGTCTTCAGTGAGTGCGATTAAAGGCAATATCGGCCAGAGCGCCTATGGTGCCAGTAAAGCGGCGCTGATTGGTCTGGGGCGTTCGCTGGCGCTTGAGATGGGGCGTTTTAATATTCGCGTTAACTGCCTGCTGCCTGGCGTTATCGACAGCGATATGACCCGCGACATGCCTGCTGATGCCTTAAAAGGATTACGTAAGCAGATACCATTACGCCGCTTAGGGAATGCGCAAGAAGTCGCTCGCGTTAGTGCCTTTATGATAGGTAACGACAGCCGTTATATGACCGGGCAGACTTTGGTGTTAGATGGCGGGTTGACGGCGTGATACCGTTATAAAAATTGCCAAGGATGGTAATGCCATTAAAACCATACGTGATTGCCAGCCCAGATAAGCTGGCAATCAACAGTTGCTACTTAGAAATTAATCCGGAAACCAATGTTGGCCATCACCGGTGACTCAATATGCGTGCCTTTACGATAATTGGCTTCAGCATAAACCGAAGTTTGTTTAGTCAGGCTAACATCCATGCCCAGCCCGTATTTAGCCGTATTGCCAGAGAAATCATTATTAAAATCATTTTCTTGGTTGATGGTCACCGTGTTGGATGTCATAAACTCTTGTTCTATTGCGACCTTGGCGTAAGGACGAATGATTGCACCATTTTTCAGGTCAAATTTCGTTCCAACGTGAGTCCCTAATTCGCTTTTTGCTGAACGATTATCATCAATACTCGCTTTCATACCATTATTGAGTGCAATATCTTTAGCTTGTGCGGTGTAATAACTGGCACGAGCATAAGGTTCAACAAACCAATTATCAGACAGTTTGTAATGATAACCTATCTCAAGTGAACCACCTGCAGCATGTTGATTGTAATCGCTTTGTGCTGAACCGCCGTTTGTCATATTTGCATTCAGTGAGTTGTTAAAGCGGTTAGCCTTCAGGACAGTGTCAATATAATAGCCGCTGTTATCGAAATAACTGCCGTAAGCGCCCAGGCTATAACTATCAACCTTACTGTGCCCGCCACGAGCATGCTTCAAACTGTTATTGCTATAAGAAGTAAAACCACCCAAGACTAACTGGCCTGAAGATAAACCAAATACCTTATCTGTGCCTATTTCAAAACCATCTTGCTGTAAACGATATGCAGCACCATGGGCAGCATTGACACGCGTATTATTGGTTAAATAGCGGCCCCAAACACTGGCGTTTTCACCTTTACTGCTATTTAAATCACCTTTGCGCAAACGCAGATTTTGCAATTCACCATCAAAAATAAACTGGTTAGCTGAGGCCATACTTAATACAGCATCTGTAGATGGTGTTGTTTTCATTTCTATTTCTGGGGTTGGACCAGGGGCAAGACCTGCATCCAGAGTACTACCCAAATACCACAAGTTCCCCCCAGCTCGTGTCGAGTTATCCCACTTTTTCAAGCCGTAAACGTATGTACCACCGTCAATTTCAGTGATATTGGCTCCCGAGAATGAAGCCAGTGAGAATTGTGCTTGACCACTGAGATCGTGGATAAGGTCTAAGGTCGTCTCGCCCGGAGCGGTTATTTCGGCGCCAGAGTCATTTACCATCACTTTGTGCGAACCACTGGCATTCGCGATAGTGACAAAGTTGCCTTTGCCTTCGGCAATCGAGGTGTTGAACAGGAAAGAACCTGCACCGGAAAGTGTACCAATATTTAATGAGGTATACTGACTGCCAGTACCTGACTGAAAGGCTACCTCGCCTCCATTTAAAATCAATTCATCAACAGTTGCTGAGGCATTATTTGCGGCATTATATCGTACGACTAAACGGGTATTTTCACCGTTAAGAACTACATTTTGAGCATATGCCCCATTAGTCTCATTAGTATCAAGATAAATAGCAGCAGCATTATTAACTTGTGTCAGCCCGGTTAATTTTCCTCCGGCCCGAACCCAAGAATAAGCACTATCAAATAAGGTGGTATCTTGTGATTCACCACCCGCATATATATTTTGGTATGAGGTTCCGTTAAGTATTGTAGTGCTAGCAAGCCCAGAATCATCAATGCGTTGGTAGGCGTTATCATAAAATTTCGCACCAACACTATGACCATTTGCAGCTACAATTTGACGGCTAGAATCCACAAATTCAGAATCATATGATGTGGCTTTGGTATCCCAGTTCCGATCTTCTCTCTTTATACCCCATAGCATTTCATAGGAGGTATCTTGATAGCGGCTATTAGTAATATAAGGGTTGAATTCGATACTGCCATCTTCCTTAGTCTCAGTATAAGTTGAGCCATCCATAGCAAACTGAGTAGAGACAATCACCGCTGAGTTACCTTTGGCTATTGTCTGATCAGCCGATGTCATGACCCACATCAGGCTATTATTCAATGTGGTATTTTCTGCCCGACCTTCATAAGTGGGGCCACCTTGATAATGAGTGCCAGTGATAGTAAAAGTACTGTTATTGACTTCGGTATAACGGATAGTGCCCAAGGCAACGGATGAAGCGAAATAATTGTGAGGATAATATAACTTATATCCTTCACCATTAAAGACAAAATGATTATCTGCAGTGCCGGCTGTTACACCGTCTCCCAGCGAAATACTGTGAAATTCGCCCGCACCGAATTTAGTTTGTTCGCAAATATCACTGACTACATAATCGCCACAGGGGGCTGCATTTACAGTCATAGAACTTGAGGCATAAATAATAGATGAAATAGCAATGCTTAAATAGGTTCTTTTTATATGGGTATTCATTACGACAAGCTTCCTGGTTGTTTTATTAATTTATTGGTATTTACGTATTCTCATTTGATACGTTATTGTTTAAGGTGCTTATTGATTTAATAAATGAAGTTCATAACTGATATGGTTATGATTATTTGAACTGATTGATTAATTCAAATTAATAAATTTATATGGCCTAAATCAGAGAAGGGATGGTAACAAACTAACGAATGGCAAAGTATGAGGACATAGCCCAATCTCTGTGGGAAATTTCCCATAAAGGCGTGAAAGTGATCCAGATCAATATTCGGGAGGCAGAGGGGGATATTCCGAAAATCATACCGTCTAAGCAATATTTTAGCTGCTGGTGAGGGAAAATATCCGCAGAGAGTGAGTTATGCGGATATTGAGATATAACTTCTTGTTATTGGTGTGGAATATATTCCCCGGTCAGGCTTTCAAGGAAAGCGACGATATAATTAATATCCTGTGGTAGCAGGTTAGTACCCACCTGATATTTCAACATCATTTCAACTGCCTGATTCAAATTCTCAGCTTGAGCATCGTGGAAATAAGGGGCTGTCAGAGCAATATTACGCAGACCCGGTGTTTTAAAGCGGTAGGTTGCTTTGACATTTATGGTTTTTATCCAGCCAATACCCCATTCATTGAATGGGGTTGTCTCTGGGCTGTGCTGAGTGACGGTTGAGTTTTATCAAGCGACTAGGCGCGTTTATTATGGCGCGCCCAATTATCACGACTCTTCTGCCATTTTTTTTAACCACCGAACAAAGGCATTAATTTTCGGCCATTGTCGGTCGGACAGTGTCGAGATGTAATAGCGTTGCTCACACTTCACCTCCATGCCGGGGAACGGCATAATTAGCTCTTCATTTTCCAGCCGTTTAGTCACCAATTTTTTACGTCCCATGGCAACACCAACATGATTCATGGCGGCAATAATTGCCAAGTCTGAGCGGTCAAAACCCATACTGCGCTGCATGGGATCTATCTCAAAACCAGCTTGTTGACCCCAGCTGTTCCACTCACTGCTATCGGAATCATAACTCCAGGCTTGTCGGTCATGCAGCAAAGTACATTGCCTAAGATTGTTCAGATTACCCTTAAGCTGATGTTTTTGCGCATATTCCGGGCTGCATACTGGCACCATTGATTCATCCATCAAGTGTTGGTAGGACAATTTCTCCGGTATTTTGTCGTCAAAATAAATAGCCAAATCAATGCCGCCGCCCTGAAAGTTGACATTTTCATTGCCGGTCAAAATATTCAAACTAATGGCGGGATAGTGATGAGCGAAATCAGCCAGTTTGGGTACCAGCCAGCATTGGGCAATGGAGGGGCGAGAATAAACGGTAAGTGTGCCAGACAGTTCCTGATTCTTTATTTCCAGAATTTCTTGATTCAGATATTCCAGAGAAGATTTTAGTACCCAAAATACTCTTTCTCCCTCACTGGTCAGTTCCACTTTGCGGTGAAAACGCTGGAATAGCTTGAAACCTAATTCCTCTTCAAGGCTATTAATCCGGTGGCTGACGGCGCTCGGGCTTATCGATAACTCATCGGCGGCCAGCGCAAACGAGCAATGTCGCGCGGCAATTTCAAACGTATAGAGCTTAGATAGCTGATAGCCATTCAATAACTTATTACGGGTGATATAGCTTTTTTCCGGGTACATAGCGGCCTCTCAGACAATCTATTGTATCCAGATAGCATACCGCAATGACCGACAAAGTAGATGTTTAAGATTATCTAATATGATTCAAACCAGGGTTAATAGAGAAACTTTGACCGATATTGCATTTTTGATTCAATCTGGCTCATCTGAAAGGCGTTTTTTATCATTTGTCAGTACCGGCCAATTCTTATTCAATGGAGGCAGAACTTATTATTAGAAGAGGTTGGCTATGGACTCACAAATATGGGTAGTGGGGACGTTATTAACGAGCATCATTATTATTATTTTCACCATTGTAAAACTGAAAATACATCCTTTCCTCGCCCTGTTATTAGCCAGTTTTTATGTCGGGCTATTGATGGGTATGAATCCACTGGAGATGGTGAACTCCATTGAAGGAGGGATTGGCGGAACATTGGGTTTCCTGGCAGCAGTGATTGGGCTGGGAACCATCTTAGGGAAAATGATGGAAATATCCGGTGCAGCTGAGCGCATCGGTATCACCTTGCAGCGCTGTCGATGGCTATCACCGGATGTCACTATGGTGCTGGTTGGGTTAATCTGCGGTATTACCCTGTTTGTTGAAGTTGGGGTTGTCTTATTGATTCCATTGGCATTTTCTATTGCCAAAAAAACCAATACCTCATTGTTGAAGTTGGCTATCCCGCTGTGTACGGCGCTGATGGCGGTGCATTGTGTCGTGCCACCACATCCGGCAGCTATGTATGTTACCAATGCCCTAGGGGCTGATATTGGTACAGTAATTGTTTACGGCTTGGTCGTCGGGCTGGCCGCGTCATTAATCGGTGGGCCGCTGTTCCTGCGCATTGTGGGTCAACGCTTGCCATTTAAAGCAGTGCCGCAAGCATTTTCCGAAGTGAAAATCCGTAATGAGGATGAATTACCGTCCTTGGGGGCTACTTTATTTACTGTATTACTGCCGATTATTTTGATGTTAGCAAAAACGGCTGCCGAGCTGAATATGGAAAAGGGCACCACGCTCTATTTAATATTAGAGTTCATCGGCAACCCAATTACTGCCATGTTTATTGCGGCGTTTGTTGCCTATTACACATTAGGCATTCGGCAAAATATGGGTATGAGTACCCTGTTGGCAAAAACGGAAGAGAGCTTTTCTTCTATCGCCAATATTCTATTAATCATCGGTGCTGGTGGGGCATTTAACGGAATATTAAAAGCCAGCGGGTTGGCAGATTCGTTGGCGGTAATTTTATCAAATCTGGATATGCACCCCATTCTATTGGCATGGTTGGTCGCACTGATTCTGCATGCCGCGGTAGGTTCTGCGACGGTTGCGATGATGGGGGCAACTGCCATTGTTTCACCAATATTGCCGATGTACCCCAATGTCAGCCCAGAGATTATTACTCTGGCTATCGGCTCCGGCGCAATTGGTTTCACCATCGTCACTGACTCGCTATTCTGGTTAGTAAAACAATATTGCGGCGCGACGCTAAGCGAGACATTTAAATATTACACCACCGCGACCTTTATCGCGTCGGTGATTGCATTGGGTACCACTTTCCTGCTTTCTTACATCATATGATCGAAAAGAGACATTCTATGAACAGCACTAAAATTGATAAATTAATTACCGACTATCCATTGGTCAAAAATCTTATCAATCTGGAAGAGGTGACGTGGTTTAATCCGCAGGCGACCACCCTTGAAAAGGGGCTGCCTTATGTCGGGTTGTCGCAGCAGGATGTTGCCGATGCCGAGGCCCGGTTGCAACGTTTTGCCCCTTATTTGTGCCAGGCATTTCCTGAAACACAAAAAACAAAGGGTATTATCGAGTCGGACATTGTGGCTATCCCTGCCATGCAGAATGCCTTGCAACAGCGCTATGGGGTGGAGATAACGGGTCGCTTATTGTTAAAGAAAGACAGTCACTTGCCTATTTCCGGCTCCATTAAAGCCCGTGGTGGTATTTATGAAGTACTAACCCATGCGGAAAAACTGGCGCTACAGGCCGGTTTATTGCAAGAAACCGATGATTACAGCAAGTTGTTTTCCGATGATTTTCGCCAGTTCTTCAGTCAATACCGCATTGCGGTAGGGTCAACTGGCAATCTGGGAATGTCAATTGGCATCATGAGTGCCAAGTTGGGGTTCAGTGTCAGTGTGCATATGTCCGCTGATGCCCGTGAATGGAAAAAACGTAAACTACGCGAACATGGCGTCAATGTGGTTGAGTATGCACAGGACTACGGCGTGGCGGTGGCGCAGGGGCGCAAGCAGGCGGAGTCTGATCCAAATTGCTTCTTTATCGATGATGAAAATTCACCCACCTTATTCTTAGGGTATTCGGTGGCGGGCGGCCGGTTGAAACAGCAGTTCGCCGAGCAACAGATAGTGGTAGATGAAAATCATCCGTTATTCGTTTATCTCCCCTGTGGTGTGGGCGGAGGCCCTGGTGGGGTGGCGTTCGGATTGAAACTGGCCTTCGGTGACCATGTGCATTGTATTTTTGCCGAGCCAACTCATTCGCCGTGCATGTTATTGGGGGTTTATACCGGTTTGCATGATGGCATTGCTGTGCAAGACATCGGTATTGATAACATTACTGCCGCAGATGGTTTGGCCGTCGGACGGGCATCCGGCTTTGTTGGTCGGGCTATGGAGCATTTACTGGATGGGTTCTATACCTTAAGTGATGCTGAAATGTATGACCTGCTTGGTTTGCTCAATCAGTATGAAGGTATTCGACTGGAGCCGTCGGCATTAGCGGGGATGCCAGGCCCGGCGCGGGTTAGCAGCAGTTCGGATTATTTAGATCAGCATCATTTTAGCGCCGAGAAAATGCGTAATGCGACCCATCTGGTTTGGGCGACAGGAGGTGGTATGGTGCCGGTTGAAGAGATGGAGAAATACCTCGCAACCGCCAAAATTTGATATTTACCCTGCACAGAAAAAGCGCAAATTTGCACTTTTTCTGTGCGTTTAGCCTGCACTGACTCAATCACTTTCCTATCCTTTCATTATCCTGCTCATGCTGGTTATTCAGCACTAAATAAAAATAGATATTTAACTACAGTCAGTTACTAAAAATCCTTTCACTTATTTTCTCCCTCGGCCCTCGCTGGCACAGTTCATGCTTATGTCATTACATTCAAGTTACTTGAATACACTTCACACTACTTTAAATGGGGCGGCAATCATGACACGACGTAAACAGGCGATACCTCTGTACTGGGCAATGCTGTGTGCTGCCAGCGTATTTTCTGGCGCGGTTCACAGCGCAGATTTGCTGGACAAAATTAAAGCCGATAAGACGATAACCATTGCAACTGAAGCGCGTTATGCACCTTTTGAGTCGGTAGAGAATGGCAAGATTGTGGGGTATGACGTTGATTTAATGAACCATATTTTGCAGAAAAGCCTACCGGGTGTCGAAGTTAAGCAACTTGATTTACCTTTCCAGGGCATCTTGCCCGGCCTTGATGCCAAGAAATTCGATTTTGTCGTCACCGCCGTGACGGTGAACAAACAGCGCATGGATCACTTCGCGTTTACTGTGCCGATTGCCGAATCGACTGTAGCGCTACTCAAGCGTGACAACGATAGCTCTATCAATTCGTTAGATGACTTGAGTGGCAAAGTGGTCGGCTCTCAAGCCGGTTCGGGTCAGCTCCAGGTGTTGCAAGAGTTTGATAAAAAACTGAAAGCCAGCGGTAAGCCGGGCATCAAAGAAATTAAACAGTATGTCTCTTTCGACGAAGCCTATGCAGATCTTGCGAACCAGCGCTTGGATGGTGTCGCTCAATCACTCGCCAACCTTGGCCCATTGATCAAAACCCGTCCGGGCGTCTTTACCACCCTGAAACCCATGTTAGGGCCAACCACCTATTTTGGCTGGGTTGGGCGTAAAGGTGATGACAGTGCAACCTTGGTGAAGCTGTTCAGCGATGGCATTAGTGAAGCTAACCGCGACGGTACCATGAAAGCATTACAGCAGAAATGGTTCGGCTTCGTGATGGATGTTCCGGCTGATCAGATGCCAGCACCAAGTTTGTAAGAGGACTGATGATGGGGGAATTTTTCCAATTACTGAGGTCGTGGCTGCCGATGTTGATAGACGGCGCGGTGACCACCGCCTCGCTGTGCATCGTGGCTATTGTTGCCGGTTTCTTTATCGGTGTGGTGATTTACCTGATGGAAAGCGGCCACTCACGATTGGGAAGAGGGTTCGCCCGTATCTATATCAGTTTGTTTCGCGGCACGCCGGTTCTGGCTCAGGTTCTATTGTGTTTTTACCTGCCGGGAGAGTTGGGATTGTCAGTTCCCGGTTATCTGGCTGCGGTGTTGGCACTCACACTCAATACCGCAGCCTATCAATCACAAATCTTACGCAGTGGTTTTAATGCTATCCCGCCGGGGCAGTTAGAAGCCGCGGCAATGTGCGGATTAAGCCCGCGCCAGACCTTGTGGCATATCCAAATTCCACAAGTGTTGCGCCTGACCTTGCCATCACTGATTTCAGAGCTAATTGATGTGATTAAGGCCTCGGCAGTGGTATCGGTCATCGCCATCACCGATTTGATGCGGGTGGGGCAGCAGTTGGCATCGGCGACCTACCGCCCATTAGAGGTGTATATCGCGATTGCGTTGTCTTATCTGGTGCTGACCAGCTTGCTGGCACTGTTAGGCAATTATGTTGAACGGCGCTGGCATAAGGAGGGCCGATGAACGATTTCTTCCTTTATCTGCCGGACTTTGCTCGCGCATTGGGTGTCACGCTGGGTATTAGCATGAGTGCGGCGATCATTGGAGCTTTTGCCGGGTTTATCTTGCAGGCGGTGTGCCGTAATAGCCGTTGGTTGTTCTGGCCCTGGCGCACCTATGTGTGGCTGATTCGCGGCACACCTTATCTGGCGCAGCTAGCGGTGTTTTATTTCGGTTTACCCGCTATCGGCGTGACGCTAAGTGCGGTTGAGGCCACGGTGATATCGCTGGCCATTTACAGCTCTGCTTATTTTGGCGAAATCTTCCGCACCGCGTGGAAAAGCATCGGACACGGGCAGCTGGAAGCTGCGCAAGTACATGATATTTCAGCGTGGAAAAGTTTTTGGTATATCCAAACGCCGCAAGCTTTGCGCTTTAGTTTACCGCTACTGGGTAATCAGTTCATTTTGACCATTAAAGAGAGCGCCGTGGCATCGATTATCACGGTGCCGGAGTTGACCATGACCACTGGGCAGATAGTCGCCAATACCTACACCTATATTGTGCCTTATACCTTGTTGATCCTCAGTTATTGGCTGCTGGCACAAGGTGTCAGTGTTGGTGTGCGCTTACTCAGTCGTCAGGCCATAGAGGGATAATATGACGAGTCACGAACCCATTATTGAATTACGCCAGCTAGGCAAATCCTTTGCGGCTAATCGGGTGTTGGCAGGAATTAACTTGACGGTCAATGCCGGTGAAATTGTCACCTTAATTGGCCCCTCTGGTTCAGGGAAAACCACCGCGTTACGTTGCATGAATTTCCTCGAAGCCTATGACGAGGGTGAAGTCCTGATCAAAGGGCAATTACTGGGTTATAGCAGTGCAGGGCGTGAAGCAAAACACCGTGATAGCGCGGCGTTAATTGCTGAAGTGCGCCGCCCACTGGCAATGGTATTCCAGCAATTCAATTTGTGGCCGCACATGACGGTGCTGGAAAATGTTTGTGCACCCTTGATTCTGGGGAAAAAACTGTCACGCGATGAAGCACGCAAAAAAGCGGCCGCGGCATTGGCTCAGGTCGGGATGTCGGATAAGGCGCAAGCCCGCCCATCGCGATTATCCGGCGGGCAGCAGCAGCGGGTGGGCATTGCCAGAGCATTGGCTCTGGAGCCGGAGTTATTGTTACTTGATGAGCCGACTTCCGCCCTTGACCCAGAGCGGGTGGAGGAGGTGCTGGATGTGATTAAGGCACTGGCAAACAACGGCATGACCATGGTGATGGTGACACATGAAATGTCGTTCGCTGCGAAAATTTCGTCCCGCGTGGTGTTTATGGCTGACGGCTCAATTGTTGAAAGTGGTACGCCCGCGACTTTATTCCGCCAACCGCAGACTGACCGGTTGAAATCATTTCTTGCACCGTGGTTTAAACGGCCACTGCAACTAGATGAACCGGAGGTCGGGCATGCTTAATCGCGCAGGTGTTCAGGTTGCCGGTCATATTAGCCAACAGCGCTTAATGGGTAAATTGGCGCAACTGGCCCGCTTTGGTGCGTTGGAGAACGGCGGTGTTAATCGACAAGCTTTATCCGCTGAAGAATTAGAAGCTAGAGCATGGCTCATTGACTGGGCCTATACATTAGGCTGCGAAGTGATGACTGATGACTGCGCAAACCTGTTTATTCGCCGCGCCGGCCGTGAAGATTTACCGCCGGTAGTGACGGGCAGCCATATTGATACTCAACCTTGCGGCGGCAATCTTGATGGTTGCTATGGCGTCATTGCCGGTATGGAGTGTTTGAGCGCTCTGGCGCAGGCCGGAGTCACTACTTTGCGCCCGATTGAAGTGGCGGTTTGGATGAACGAAGAGGGCAGCCGATTCTCTCCCGGAGCTATGGGGTCGAGTGTCTTTGTGCAACCGCAGCGTTTGGCCAATTATCTGAATAATCAGGATGCACAGGGCGAGACCTTAGTGCAGGCGCTGACACGCTGCCATCAGCGTTTTCCACATTTACCACGTCGTGCCACCTTGCCCTTGGCGGCTTTTGTCGAATTGCATATCGAGCAGGGGCCGGTACTGGAACAAGCCAATCAGCCGTTAGCACTGGTACAAGGTATTCAGGGCGTGCGTTGGTATCAGGTCACCTGTCTGGGGCAATCGGCCCATGCGGGCACCACGCCGATGGCGGATCGCCAGGATGCGATGTCACTGGCCCGCCAGACAGTTCAGCAGTTGGAACAACGAGCCACCGCACTGCCAGCAGATGAATTACGCCTGACTTTTGGCCGCTGGGAGATTGAGCCAAATGCCATTAATACCATTGCCGGTCGTGCCACCTTCACCCTCGATTTCCGCCATGCCAGTCCTATGGTATTAGCGCAGTTCGATGATTGGATGCAGCAGATAGCTGCGGATAACGTGGTAGTCGAGTGCGTATTCAGTCATGCACCGGTGGCCTTCAATACACAGCTATTGGCACAACAATATGCTTGCACCCTGGCATTAGAGATAGAAACCGCGACGCTGACTTCCGGTGCATTTCACGATGCGATGCATCTGGCCAGTCATTGCCCGACCAGTATGTTTTTCGTTCCCAGCCATAACGGCATCAGTCATAACCCGGCTGAATATACAGACCCTCAGTATCTGTACCTCGGCGCGAAGGCTTTAGCCTGTTGCCTGACAGAACTGGCAAATCAACCCATAGGAGTTACCCATGAGCACCCACACTTATCCTGCTTGCTGTGAAAAAGACAACGGTAGCGCGCTGGGCACTAATGCCACGTTATCCTCGCCCATTTCTATTGATGGGACGCCGGTGATTGGCGAAGTGTATACCGTTCCTGCCCGCTGTGGCCGGGCGGTGCGCTTAAAAAAAGGGCAGGTTATCCGCATTATCAACACTCCCGGCAGTCAGGTGTGTGACACCTGGTTATTTAATAGCGCCGATCTGAGTGAGTTCTCATCAATGGAACACACTCGTGCATTTATTGATAAAATCATTCCTCAGCCGGGAGATGCACTGGTCACCAATCAGCGCCGTATCATCGGCACATTGCTAACTGATACTTCACCCGGTGTGCATGACACGTTGATTGCGGCTTGTGACCTTTATCGCTATAGCAACATGGGGATCACTGAATACCACGACAGTTGTGCCGATAATATGCGTTTAGCGTTGAATGCGATCGGGCTGCGCGCGCGCGAAGTGCCACAACCCTTGAACCTGTGGATGAATACGCCCGTCAATCCGGATTACACCATTTCCTGGTTACCGACGGTGAGCAAAGCGGGTGATTATGTTGAGATTCGTGCCGAGCTGGAATGCATTGTTGTGATGTCTGCTTGCCCGCAAGACATTGTGCCAATCAATGGCTGTAACCCACAGGATGTGCATTTTAGCGTCGCTGAATAAGGGTGCATTGCGTTCTGTATTGATAACGTTGCCCGGCAAGGATACGCCGGGTGTTTGAGTTTCTTTGAGCAGCAGATATCAACTTATGAAAAAAAACGGCGATAACGGCGGTTTTGTTTTATCTGATTTAGGGATGCGTTTACGTCATGCCCGCGTGGCGCAGGACATCACGTTAAAGCAGCTAGCGCTCAAGGTGGGATGCTCAGAGAGTTTATTGTCGAAACTGGAAAATGAGGTAGCGTCGCCCTCGCTGGCTATGTTGCACCGGCTCGCCAGCGCTTTGGAAACCAATATTTCGGATTTGATGGCCGAAAGTTGGGTGGCAGACTCGCCGGTGTTGAAACCGGAGCAGCGGATCCGTAAACGGTTTGTGCACCGTAATAAGAAAGGTGGCATTGCGCTGGAAAATCTGACGCATCACCACAAAGGTGGGTTGTTGCAGGGAAACATTCATATCATTGAGCCGGGCGTCGCCAGTGATGGGCAGATAGAACACCACGGTGAGGAGATGGGATACGTGCTGGAAGGGGAAATTGCCCTGTATTTAGGTGAAGAAACCTATACCCTCAGCGTGGGTGATTCCTTTTATTTTCCCAGTAATGTCCCCCACGGTTATCGCAATATTGGTGAATCAGTCGCGAAGGTGTTGTGGGTGAATACCCCGGTGACCTTCTGATTTTATGCCGAGGGAGATGTTGGGTTGCTATCTGGCTGATATAAAATCTGTCAGCAGATCATTTCCTTCTGGCTGTTTTTATATTTATGATATTTTATCTATTTTAAACCCAGTGTTTTACCTTATTTATTAATGTTGGCATTAAGTGGAGTCTAATGCTGCTATTTTAAATAATGTTATGGATGAAAAATGAAAATTGGTGACTTTGGGTTTCCTGTTTATCAAAAGACTGATTCAGCGGATAAAGTTAATCAGATGGTTAAAAGTGAACCCTATATTACTGGCCATCCTGATGATTTAATTGAGAATTATAATGGTGAATTAGACTTTCCAGACTCTGAATCATCAAAGATTGTTTGCCGTCACCTGGCAGCACAATATGCTCTCGATGTACTTAGTAATGAGGAGCGCGGTAAAGTCAAAATGAAAGACTACTCTAATGAAGAGAGTATATGTGGCCATGTGTCAAAGGATACGGAACGGTACTTTCATGATGTTTTTTCTAAATCTCAAACAGTTTATCTAATTAATAATAATGATTTTGGTTCTGCATTAATTGATAATTTTCAAGTCATGGAACGTAATGGAGAGACTCACCGCGCATTACTTCTTTCAACTCATCACCATGTTATGGCTGTGCGCCTGAATATTAAAGAGACCTCCAAGAGGTACTATGTAATAAATTTCTATGATCCCAATGTCACTGACCATACCTTACGTTGTAAGGTGGATGATTTAGCCTTATTAAAAAGCCATACATTAGAAAGTTATATTAATATAGGTTATTATTACATATATTATAATAACAATGATGATTATAAAATAATGCAACTCTATGTGTGTGAAAACCCTGGCATTCTTTCTGAAAGAACAATAAATAACGAAAGAAAGTTGACACCGTTAAAGGGGACTGAGCCCCCATCCCTTTCTTCTTATCTGTTATGTAAGCTATTACAGAATAGATATTTTATAGAGGTAGAAAAGAGAATTAATGAAATGATATCTCAACCTCTAATGTCGTCAGACGATATTTATCATCTATTGAAATACTGTGATCCGTTATTTGGTCCTCCGCTTTTTTTTGCATTAACACAGGATCAGTTTTTGATGGTGGCTGTTTTAGGAAAGTTAATCAAATTATTGCCTGAGGAGCAGCGCAAGGCACTATTAGACACAACAAATAGCCAAGGTGCTCCAGGTCTGTTTATCGCCCTTAAGGAGGGGAATGTCCGTAGCATAGCAGCATATGGCAAGTTACTCGATTTGATAACTGATGATGACCGTGCAGAACTGTTGGATATAGATAATGTGACAGAGCAGCACTATTTTTTTCTAATATTAAAGCATGGAAATATGAACACGTTCGCTGCGTCTGTTGAATTAATGAAACATTTATCAGCGTCTGAAACGGAAAAATTTATGGCTGTCAAAGATAAGAACGGAACGCAGTTGTTATCACTTTATGCGCAACGTTATATAAGAGAAGTCGAATAATAAAAACGCCGCCACTTAATATTAACCAGCGGCATTTTGTTATTACAGTGAGTTAGCTTCTATTACCCCGCGCCGCAATAATTGCGTCGGCAACATTACGTGGTGCTTCAGCGTAATGCTTGAATTCCATGGTATAAGTCGCACGACCTTGTGACATGGAACGCAATACTGTGGAGTAGCCGAACATTTCGGATAACGGCACTTCGGCACGGATAATTTTCCCGCCACCGATCATCTCTTCCATCCCTTGCACCAGGCCACGACGAGAGGAAAGGTCGCCCATTACATTACCGGCATACTCTTCCGGTGTTTCGACCTCGACACTCATCACTGGCTCCAGAATTACCGGTGAGGCGAGTTTGGCGGCTTCTTTGAAACCAAAGATGGCGGCCATTTTAAACGCCAATTCTGATGAATCGACTTCGTGATAGGAACCGAACGTCAGAGTGACCTTCACATCCACCACCGGATAACCGGCCAAAACCCCGGTATTGGTGGCTTCGATCACACCTTTTTCGACCGCTCCGATAAACTCACGCGGCACCACACCGCCTTTAGTGGCATCGACAAAAGCAACACCGCTACCCGGCTCCTGGGGTTCGAGGGTAAAGACCACGTGGCCATATTGCCCTTTACCACCAGACTGACGGACAAATTTACCGTCTACATCGGTCACTGTCTTACGTACTGTTTCGCGGTAAGTCACCTGCGGTTTGCCGATATTGGCTTCCACACCGAACTCACGTTTCATGCGGTCAACAATGATTTCCAGATGCAGCTCACCCATACCGGAGATAATAGTCTGGCCAGACTCTTCATCAGTACGGATACGGAATGACGGATCCTCTGATGCCAGCCGTTGCAGTGCGATACCCATTTTCTCCTGATCCGCCTTGGTCTTCGGCTCAATGGCTTGTGAAATAACCGGTTCAGGGAATTCCATGCGCACCAGCGTAATCACTGCATCCGGGTCGCACAGGGTTTCCCCAGTGGTCACATCCTTCAACCCCACACAAGCCGCGATATCACCAGCACGGATTTCATCCACTTCAATCCGATTATTGGCATGCATCTGAACAATACGGCCAATACGCTCTTTCTTACCGCGAATTGGGTTGTAAACACTGTCACCTTTGCTCAGCACGCCGGAATAGACGCGCACGAAAGTCAGCTGACCGACATACGGGTCAGTCATTAATTTGAACGCCAGCGCCGAGAATTTTTCGTTATCATCGGCTTTACGGCTGACTTCATTTCCGTCTTCATCGGTGCCGCTGACCGGCGGAATATCCACGGGTGATGGCATCAATTCAACCACCGCATCCAACATGCGCTGCACACCTTTGTTCTTAAAGGCGCTGCCGCACAACATGGGCTGGATTTCACCGGCAATGGTCCGAATACGCAGACCTTGGGTGATTTCATCCACCGTAAGGTCACCGGTTTCCAGATATTCTGTCATCAGCGCTTCAGAGGCTTCAGCCGCCTCGGAGACCATTCTCTCGCGCCACTCATTGGCTGTCGCCAGCAAGTTTTCCGGAATTGGCTCATAGCTAAATGTCATGCCTTGAGACTCTTCATCCCAGATAATGGCGCGCATAAGTCGTAAATCCACCACACCAGTAAAGTGTTCTTCACTGCCGATCGGAATCACAATGGGCACTGGATTAGCTTTCAGACGATCAATCATCATCTGGCGTACGCGGAAAAAATCAGCGCCGGGGCGGTCCATTTTATTAACGAATGCCAGACGTGGAACCCGGTATTTATTGGCCTGCCGCCAGACGGTTTCGGATTGTGGCTGCACACCACCGACCGCGTCATACACCATGACCGCACCATCAAGTACCCGCATAGAACGTTCCACCTCAATGGTGAAATCCACGTGCCCAGGGGTGTCGATAATATTGATACGGTGCTCGGGTAAGGTTCTGTCCATACCTTTCCAAAAGCAGGTCACGGCAGCCGATGTAATGGTAATGCCACGTTCCTGCTCCTGCGCCATCCAGTCAGTTGTCGCGCCACCATCATGCACTTCACCCAGCTTATGACTGACGCCGGTGTAGAACAAAATGCGCTCGGTAGTGGTCGTTTTACCAGCGTCGATGTGGGCGGAGATACCGATGTTGCGATAGCGCTCGATAGGAGTTTTACGTGCCATATTAAGTCCTTAAATGATAATGGCAATTTCGGGGTGGGCGGTTTGATGCCCTACCGGGAAGTTGTTGGTTTAAGTTCAGCATTGCTGCTAATGATCATGTGATCGCCACTAGTATAGTCCTATTGTTCGAATATACACGTACAATTTAATTATTTGTTCTGAAACTATGCAATAATAGCGAGGAGCGATGACTGAGGATGCTTCCATCATTGCGCTAGAATTATTAGTGGGGTCAAAATGGAGTATAGGCTATATTGCCGCCCGCTAAGGGCCGTTTGATTTGGCCGAACCCGGTAGTTTGGTGGGGATTTCCCTGCTGACTGTCACTTATTAATAGGAACTCTATGATTGCAAATCACCCTGAGCGTGAGCAGATCCGTTTGGAAAATGTGCTGACGGCTTTAGGTAATCCGCTGCGGTTGGCTGTGGTACGCAGACTGGCAGCAGGGGGCGAACATGCATGTGGCACTTTGGTGCACGGGCTATCTAAATCGACCTTAACCCATCATTGGCGAGTACTGCGTGAAAGTGGTGTTATATGGCAACGACCATGCGGGCGTGAAAGTTTGTTATCACTGCGACGTGATGATATTGATGCCCGATTCCCCGGCTTGTTGGATGTGCTACTAAGTGCAGTCGAGAATGATGCGACCACGGATGAGTCAACGGCAAAACATCTGCCGGAGGAGTGAGTTGAGGGCGGCGATATATTTCCCGCCCTCACTCAGAAGGTTAAATCTCTTGGGCGTGAGCTAAAACAAAATCTTCAGCTGCTTTTGACCACAACCCGTCAGTTTTACGCAAAATAGCCTGTAGTTCTTGTAATAACGGCGAATCTTGCTGGTGGCTCATCAGTTCACTCAATGATGTCAGCGGCATATTTTTGCCGGTGTAAACCAACTTCTTGCCTCCGATAATTTGCGGTAAATTCAATGTGGTTTCTGCTGCGTCATTTAGCCCAAGAATATGAGATACCACTTTCCCTGCATTCACTTTCTTCGCTTCAATTAACTTTACTGCTTCTCTCATGTCGTCGGTATTGCCACCCGAGGTACCAACATAATGGGTAAAGGAATAATGGATGTCGTAGAAATTAACCGATGCCATAAAATTCTTATCCTGTGGGCCGGCAAAGAAATTAAAGCAGCCATCGGGTGCTAATAGGCTTGAAGCTAATGTGACCAATTCAGCTGAAGGGACGAACACAAAGATATCGTCATAACCTTTACCCTCGGTCAGGGCCATTAAACGTTCAAACTGATCATCAGTTTGTTTAGTATTGAGATAATGCACTTGCGTTTGTGGTTCACTCGGATACAAGCGGGCGGCATAATCCAGCTTTTGCTGGTGGCGGTCGGTAACAACCAATAATTGCGGATTAATTGGCCCATGCAGTGCGTAATCAATGGCTAATAATCCCATCGGGCCGGTACCGCCAAGAATCAACACATTACCGCCAGGCTTGATTCCCATTTTATGTTGATAAGTGCCGGGAACTAGATGGTAATTGGCATTAAATGCACCGATAACACAAGAAAGCGGCTCGACCAATGAACCCTCAAAATAACTTTCACCTTCATATGGCAGCAAGCAATCTTGTTCCATCACTTCATTGGGAATAACCACATGGGTGGCCTCACCTCCAACATAGGGGAAAGAATATCCGGGGCAATCTGGGCGGTCGGGTAATTGCAAATTAGCCTGAATCACATAACGGGTGCCGGGTTTGAATTTATGCTGCCATTTCTTACCGACTTGCAGAATATCACCGCAAAATTCATGACCAATAATAATGGGATTTTCTGCCACATTATCTGGTACTTTTTTATGGTCAGCGCCCAAATTGGCTTCTTTCCACGAAGAGAGGCAAATACTGTCGGTTACCACTGTTGCCAGAATTTCATCGTCACCTATTTCTGGTAAATCAAAGCTTTCCAGACGTAGGTCATTTTTACCATATAAACGCAGCGCTTTAGTTTTCATGTGGAACCACCTCAATTATTTTTCAAATATAAAACTTCAGGTCGAATAAAAAACTTCAAGTTGAATAAAAAAACTCCCCGGCATTAATTAGGAAAGAATGCCAAGCCATGAGCCTACAATTCCGAGGCCAAACAGGGAGAAGATGAGCCAGATAGGGTTAATTTTGCGTTTGAGCAAACGCATCATTAATAGAGTAAGACCCAGTGCCAATAAACCTGGGCACAGCTGATCGAGAATATTTTGTACGGTCATGGTGACTGTTGTGCCGTCGTGGCCCGGTGTTTTCGATATCACCAGCGGCACATTGATACTGGTCCATTTGGTGACCAATACCCCCATAATAAACAAGCCCAGAATCGAGGCACCCTCGGTCAGTTTTTGCAGTACATTTCCGCCAAGGTCTTTGACAATGTTGATACCCTTGGTAAAACCGTATTGCAGGCCGAACCATTTCAGGGCCAGGCGCACTGAGTTGAAGGACAAGAAGAAGAGAATTGGCCCTAGCACATTGCCGTTCAGTGCCAGCGAGGCTCCCAAGGCGGCAGTGATGGGGCGTAAAGTGCCCCAAATCAGTGGGTCACCGACCCCGGCCAGCGGCCCCATCAGCCCAACTTTCAAGCTATTGATCGCACCCTCATCAATGTCAGCGCCATTGGCTCGTGCTTCTTCCATGGCGGCGGTGACGCCGATCACTGGCCCGCAGACCGCCGGTGTGGTGTTGAAGAACACTAAGTGGCGTTTCAATGCGGCAATTTGGTCTTCTTTTAGCGGATACAAACGCTTGATTGCGGGTACCATGTCATAGCAGAAACCCAAGCCATGAATACGTTCATAGTTAAAAGAGGCCTGTTGCAAGTTGCTGCGTAAAAACATTTTAAACAGATCAGACCGGGTTAATCGTTTGTTTAATGTGGTCATGTCGGCGTCTCCTAATCTTCTAATTCATCAAGTTTGGCTTGGCTGGCTTGCGCTACAGGCGTTGCCGGTTTCTGATAAAGCGGGTTTAACTGGATATACAGCAAGGCAATGATCAGACCGATACCGCCGAACGCGAGCAGGCTGAATCCGAGGTAACCGCCGACAATAAAACCGAGGAAGAAGAAGGGCATAAGGTATTTCACACCCATCATGTTGAGCACCATGGCGTAACCGACGACGACGATAAACCCGCCGGCAATTTGCAACCCATGAGTCACCACAGTTGGAATTGCATTAAGCATATGGCTAACGGTATCGGCACTCACAAAGATAGAGACGATTAAGACCGGAATGGCGACCCGCATGGCCTGAACCAGCAATGCCGACACATGCATAAAATCAATCATAGCGAAATTGGCTTTTTCAGCAGCCCGATCGGCGGCGTGTTGGAACGCCACGGTGATGGTCCGGGCAAAGACAGTCAGTACCTGACCTGCTGCGGCTACCGGCAGGGCAATAGCGATCCCGGTGGCAATATTCTGATGGCCGACAATGACCAGAATGGTTGAGATAATACTGGCGAGCGCGGAGTCTGGGGATTGCGCAGCACCGACGTTCATCCAACCAAGGGCAATTAACTCCAGTGTCCCGCCGAGGATAACGCCGGTGGTCATATCACCCAGAATTAGTCCGGTAATGGTGCAGGCAATTAATGGTCGGTGAGTTTGGAATTCATCCAACACGCTACCGATACCGGCAATGCATGAGAAAATAAAAATTAAGATTATTTGTAGTAAGCTTATTTCCATGGTGGACCCCTTTGGACAATACACTCCCATGGCTACATAGCCGTGGGTTATAACTAAATAGTTGTATTGACCAGGTTAAGTAATCGGATTTAAATGTTTAATAAAACCTGGGTTATTACTTATATTTCAAGTGAAGCGTCGTTATTTAGACTCCAGCTCGCGTAATTTTTTAATCACATCCACATCAGGATCGGAAGTGACTACCCGTAAATCTAAATGAACACCGCGCTCTGCTAATGCATAAAAAGCGTTAATGTCATTTTGATCAACTGATACCGCTTTGGTTAATTGTGTTTTCCCATGTTTAAATGCCATGCCGCCAATGTTAATAACATCAATTTTTACGCCCTGATCCACCAATCGTAAAACATCTGTTGGATTGGTAAATAAATAAAATACAGTGTCATTGATATAATTTGGGTTGTGATAAACCGCTACCGCCTTTTCAATATTAACGACATTCACCTTTATTCCCGGCGGTGCTGCCTGTTTTAATAATGTTTTCCGAATTTCATCGTTATAAACGTCGTCACTACAAATAATAATACGTCCAGCTTTAGCTTCTTTGGCCCAAACCGTGGTGACCTGACCATGAATCAGCCGGTCGTCAATTCTTGCCAGATTGATTTTCATATAAAGTCAGCCTCTTCTTCTTCGTTATTTTGTTGGTGACGGAATGACTGCACGCACTGTGTGCCAATGTCGAGTAAATAGTCTGTCAGCTCTTCAGCCGCCATCACTTGCTGGTTATCGGCAATCTCTAGTGCTAATGGTAGAGATAATCCACTGATGACCTGAATACGACTATCACTGAATGCCAGGCGCGCGGCGGCGTTATAAGGGCTGCCACCTTGCAAATCGACGGCAATTAGCCAGGAGTCATGTTGATTCTTTGCCATGACATCCTGCATTTTTTTGACTAAATTTTCGGCATTCTCACCTCGGTTAAACAGCAGCGGGGTAATATTCTGTGTTTCGCCATATACCATATTGACGGAATTGAGCATTGAAACCGCTAAGTCACCGTGAGCACAAAAAATGACGTTAACCATTATGCCTCCTGTTAGCCTGAATTTGGACAATACTCAGCCACACACGCAATCGCGTCATTTATAATGTTGTGGTGAGCTATTTGGGGAAATGCTTCCCCATATTTATAATTTATACTGTGAGTGCCAGGATCTCCTCGGCAGTTTCTTTGGTGGTTACCAAACTATTAATATATTTTCCTTTAATAGCGCCGATGATCCCGCTGATTTTTTCATGGGAGTGCGCAATCCCAATGGAATAACGCGCTTTTTTAATTTTGTCTAATTGAATGGTAATGGTTTTATCCGAAATATAAGTTTCTACCGGATTACCTTGTAAATCATAAAAGCGTGAGCAGATATCACCGGCAACCTGTCGGTCATTAAAGTGATCAATTACATCGCTGCCATAAAAGGCGCGCCAGGTAGAATTGCCAGAAATATTAGGTGAACCAATACCAAATATAGCGATATCCAGCCGCTGCCAATAATCTGCAATAGCCTGATAATGCTGAGACTGCACGATTCCATCGCGAATAACACTCTCTTCCAGAATCGCCGGAAAATCGATCAGCAATGACTCACCTTTTAATTTCATCGCGGCGCTGTAGACCAGCGTATTCACATGAAAGCGGCTTTCCAATTTACCGGAAGGGCCACCGACCATTGGAATACAAGTTAATTGGCGCGATACCGGCGAGGTATCCATTTGCTCAACCAGTGTGGCAATAGCACTGCCCCAGGAGAAGCCCAGAATATCGCCATTTTCAATAATTCGGTTTAGCAGTGCGCTACACTGTTTTGCCATCAGGATCAGTTGTTGTTCTGGTGATTGGTCTTGCTCGGACGAAACGACAATTGCCTCGCGTAATTTAAAGCGCGATTTCAACTGCTGTTCCAACAACAAATTTTCGTTATAGTTGTAGTTGATTGAAATAGTGACAATGCCTTGTTCGCGCACTCTCTTAAGCATGCGGCTGATGCTGGTGCGATAGATTCCCAGCGCCCGCGCTATCTCAGCTTGCGTGAAATTTTGCTCGTAATACATTTGTGCAATTTTCACCATCAGGCGTAGATCATCGCTCTTTTCCATTTCAGCCTCTTGCACATTTGTGCAAATGTCATTAAGTTATCTATGACCTGATATAATCACTTTCTATTTTTTAAGTCAAAAGCACAAAATAACGCCCCTCTCTGAAATTGCACAATAATTCCCTAATACAATCGATGAAATTAATTTCTGATATCGCACAAGTGTGCAAATATCTTTAATTGTTTGATTTATATATATTAAATAGAAAAGTGATTTTTGTGTTAGACTACTTTATTCCGGACAAATTTTGGATTCTGATCACATTTTTATTTTGCGTGACATGATGGCTTTTGCACATATGTGCAAAATGGTGGTGCAACTGAACAACTCCCGGCCATATTTAGTCGTGAGTTGTCAGGGGAAGGGGCTTACTTCAGCAGTGGTTTGTAGTGATGGGGTTGGCGCATGGCGACCAAATCTTTACGGCGTACCACATTGGTTGGATAAGGGCTGCCCGCGAGAGAGCGGGTATCAATGGTTTGTGTGACTGTTTGTGTTTCTTGCCAAAGTAGCCGCTCATAGCGTGGGAAAGTAAAAGTTTCCGGCCCGAATATGCCGCTATATCCTCCGCGCTCTTTGCTGTCATCTATAGCATTGGCAAAGGCCAGATAAAGGTTATTTTCCCCGGCGCGGGTTCTGAATAAGTGCCAGTGCAACGGGTCGGCTCCGGTCGGAATCGGGTAACTTTGTACCACAGTGCTGCCCTGATGCGCGGCGGTAAAACCGGCAGGCAGGGCGGCGGAACAGGCGATAATATCGCATCCCATTAGGGCTAAAATGCGTGCTGATTCGGGCAATAATGCATCATGACCTAGCAACAATCCGATTCTACCGAGCACCGTATCAAATACACGCCAGTGCTCTCCCGCGCTGGCCCATTGTTGCTGTGCCTGAGAAAGATGTATTTGCCGGTAAGTGCCGATGACCCCCTCCGGGCCAAATAGCATCTGCGTGTTGTAATATTTATCCTGTTGTTTTTCCGCCATTCCCACTACCAGATAGACCCGCAATGTCATGGCGAGGCGGACCAGAGCCTGCACGGCGGGGCTATCTTTGGTTTGAGCATGAGCCGCACCTGCGAGATAACCCGTCAGGGCTAACTCTGGGAACACAATAAGCTCACTGCCTTGTTGTAAAACAGCTTCCTCTGTCATGGCGATTATCGTCGCCAGATTATCCTCCACCTGTGCAGTTGAGCAGAACTGCGCCACTGTGATGCGGCTCTGTTTACCTGGTGGTAAAGGTTGTTGCCCATAAAGACCAAAGAAATCCTGTGGGTTCCACAAAAAACTGTCGCTTAATAGCGAGTGATAATAGTCAGGGCGGCGTTGATCAAACACTAATTCGCCCAACACCCGGCGCTGACGGCTGCGGTTGATATCAATTTCGGCATAAGCAATCCCGTCGCCGTTATCGAGCACCGCGGCGATGTTGCCATCGGGCTCAATGATGCAACTACCACCGCTAAATTGGACACCGCGCTCTAATCCCCAACGGTTGCTCTCCAGTAAATAACAGCCATTTTCCATTGCCCGGCTGATCCAGTATGGGGCCGGAGTGCGCTCCGCCAGCCAGTTACTGATATGACAAATTACGTCAACGCCATCCAGCGCTAACAAACGGGCGGTCTCAGGGAAATGAATATCCATACACACCAGCATGCCAATACGCCCCAGTGGGGTATCAAATACTTGATGCCCAACATCCCCTGCCGCAGCCCACTTGGGTTCTGAAATATAAGGGTGACTTTTACGATGACAGCCAATTACCCCCTGCGGCCCGATTAATACCGCACTGTTGTAATACAGCGCTGTTTGCGGGTCCACTTCGGGCATACCTAATACGATATAACACTGATAACGCTGAGCTAATTCAGTGAAGCGAGCGGTGCTCTCACCAGGAACCGTTTCGACCATCGGTGCAATTTCTTGTCTGTCAAACCAACAGTAGCCAGTGGTTGCCATTTCTGGCGTGGTAATCAGACGCGCACCTTTCTGTGCCGCTTGTTCTACCAATACCAGTAACTGACGTAGATTCGCTTCTTTAGCAAACATTAAGGGCTCAAACTGAATAGCGGCGGCAAGATAAGGGGCTATCGACATGATTATCCTCATAAATAATGAATACTATGTTCGGGGAACTCCAGGTGATTAATACTCAGTTCTTGCGGCTATTGGCTACCCCTGGGGTGGTCCAGGAGAAAATATCATTAGCCTGAATTAGCGCACATGAGATCTCTTCGACAGTGATGCGCTTGTCCATAGCTTGATGGCGCAGGATCTCGTAAGCCTGTTCTTCACCAATGTTGTGCATTCGCATCAGGATGGCTTTGGCTTCACTCACCTGGCGGATGCCCAGCACTTTTTTTTCCAGCCGCTCGATACGATCACTCATCTGCCGCTGCTGCTGAGCATGGTGTAAAGCAAATACCATGGCCGAGAGTAAACCAGAGGCGCGAATCGGGGTGGTTATCGTGGTGCCCGCACCCATGTTGAGAGCTTGATCAATAAACGTCGGGTTTTCATAGGCGATAACCGCAATCAGAGCGTGTTTGCCAGGGTCGAGCCACGACACATCTGGCTCTGGTTTATCTGACTGTAATGCATAGAGAATCAGGTCAGTATCGGCAGGTAGTTGCTCGGGGATCGGCCAGAAGGCCTGCACCTTAAACCCCATTCGGCGCAGATGATTGGTGAGTGTTTCGCCATCTTCGTCATCGGGATGTAGCACCACACAGCGGATCCCGCGGCTAAGTAATAGGGCTGTTGCACTGATTCTGTTGTCACTAGGTCGCATGTGGGTACCCCACTGTCGTGAGCTTCGTGACCCAATCGCCCTGAATCTGGTTAGTCATATAGGGGTCGGGTTCGACGATGCGGCGAGATTCCTGCACGATAGTAAATTGCCCACTTTCATTTGCCATACCAATTCGCGGATACAGCCCGGTATGTTGATTCAGTGGATCAATACGAATGCGGCCTTGCGGTGCATCGAATTGGCTGCCGCGCAGTGCCGCAGAAAGCGGGTAAATATGGTCACTGCCACACTCGGCCATCGCTTTGGCAAACAGATGTACCTGGCTGTAAGTGGCTTCCCAATTCATGTCGGTGGTGAGTTCCGGCCCGAATTGTTGATGAAATTGTTTGAGTGCCGCTTGATTGGCTTTGGTGTCGATGCTTTGGAAGTAGGGGGCTGAGCTGAAATGACCTTGTGCCATTTCTGCCCCCATAATGGCAATCTCAGTTTCTGATGTATTCAGGCTGCCAATAGGCATACGGCCCGGATCCAGCCCTGCGGCCTGATAAGCTTGATACAAGAAAGGGACAGTCTGCCCGACCACGGTACTGAAGATGAAATCCGGCTGTTTTTTGGTTATCTCTTCAATAATGGGCAGGAAAGCCTCATAAGGTGCATTCAGATCAAGATAGCGCTCGCCAATCACTGCACCATCATGGCGTTGCAGAATCAACTCCTGCATATTGCGGTTACATTCGTAGGGATAGATATAGCGCGAACCAATCAAATAGACTCGCGCGCCAAACTGGCCGGTCAGATAGTCTGCCAATTGCACGCAGTTCTGATTAGGAGCGGCTCCGCCATAGAAAATATTGTCAGAAAACTCAAAACCTTCATACAGTTGTGAATAGAACAGCAACCGCCGATATTTTTCTACCACCGGTGACATGGCTTTGCGACTACTGGAGGTGTAGCCGCCAAAAATCACATTAACCTCATGCTCGACGATCAACTTCTCGGCCAGCGCTCGGAACAATGCATCATCAGATTGTGGGTCAAAATGGATAGCATTCAACAACCTGCCGTTGATGCCGCCGTTTTGGTTAATTTCAGCAATGGCTTGCGTCGCCCCGCGCCATTGCGACAGTTCTTGAGCTGCTGTTACACCGCTGAAGGAGTACAGTAAGCCAATATTGACCGGGGTATCTGAACCCATATGCACCTGCTTACACTATTAAAAGGATGATTGTGCGAATGCTCATAACCCCCGGCGTATACCGGGGGAAGGGATTATTGCGCTAACAGTTCTTTATTCAGCATCGCGCCGACGGTGTATTTCGGGTCAACCATATTACCCAGCCGCACTTTGCCGCATTGACTCAGCAGCATGTAGGCATCCCATTGTTCAAAGCCAAAATCGGCCACCAACCAGTAAATTAAGTCACGATAAGCAATACGCGTCGCATCTTCTAATGGGCGGGCACTGCCGATACTCATGATGGTTTCTGCGTTTTCCATGCGCGGCCAAGAGAGTTGCCAGTTTTTAATCAGATCCACTTTGATGGTGGTGATTGAGGCAAACTCCACTGCGGTACCGCAAATCTCGCCATCCCCCTGGCAGGCATGAGCATCACCAATAAACAGCCGGCCGCCGGGGGCACGGACTGGCAGATAGGTAATGCTGCCTGGCCCGATATCCGGTACATCCATATTCCCGCCGTGATTATCCGGCGTCAGAGAATTGATTGAGTCAATTTCAGGCGACACACTCAGGGTGCCGATATGTGGCTTATAGGGCAGGGTATGGCGCTCGCTCCAGTAGACCTTTTCACTATCGAGCTTAATCATGCGCACTTTTTCTGGCAGCGGATCATTGAGCATGGCGGTCAAATCTGTGCCGGTCAGCCCACCAAAATGCGGGATCATGGCGCAAATACCGTGCGGATTCACACCACGCGGCAACATGGACTCGATATAGACCGCAATCACATCGCCTTTCTCGGCACCATTGACCATGATCGGGCCATTCTGTGGATTGAGAAAAGGCATTTTGAGCAGTTGGCTCGGAATATCTTGCTCCGAGCTGATCGCGCCTTCAAAAGCATCTCGTGTATCCACAATCACCCGGTCGCCCGGTTCAATGGTCAATACTGGCGTCGAGTAGGGGCCAATGGTGTAGTGAAACTCTTTTTGCATCTCTTCTGTCAAATGATGGGTCACCGGTTTACGTCCTGCACCGACACCACGCTTGACCATGATTGATTCTTCCAGCCATTTCATTAGCAATTCTCCACGTAATAAGGGCACCCGGTTACAAAGCCAGATGGCGACGCATTAAAAGATCATCAGAAAGTTGTTGTTGTGAAAGAGTTTCCACTACCTGGCCTTTATCCATCACCGCACAACGTTGTGCGGCCCGCTGGATCATGGCGATATCCTGTTCAACCAGAATCACCGCGACATGAAGTTCGCGAGCAATACGCACCAAGGTATCGGCAATAATATTGACGATAGAGGGTTGAACACCTTCAGAAGGTTCATCCAGTAGTAATACTTTTGGCGAGCCAACCAAGGCTCTGGCGATAGCCAACTGTTGCTGTTCGCCGCCACTCATGGTGCCGGCTTTTTGTTTGAGTCTTTGGCGCAAGATCGGGAAGTAATCCAGTACCCGTTCAAGTAAGTCTTTGGCAAACTCCCGGTGTTCGCGAACAAATTGCATCCCAACTTGCAGGTTCTCCGCCACTGTCAAGCCAGCGAATACCTCTCGTCCTTGTGGGACGTAACCAATCCCCAGTCGTGCGCGGCGCTGCGGGGAGGCTTGGGTGATATCAATTTCGCCCAACAAAATATGGCCTTGTTTCGCCGGAACTGCGCCAATCAAGGTACGCATTAAGGTGGTTTTCCCCACCCCATTGCGGCCAATCAACCCCAATACTTCTGCCGCGTGCAGTTGCAGAGTGACGCCATTAAGCACTTGTCCACCGCCATATCCCCCGGTTAGCCCTGCTATTTGTAAAACCACGTTATTCATACTGCTTTCCCCAAATAGATATCTGCTACATCCTCACGCGCCAGCACCTCGGCGGCATTACCGTCGGCAAAAACTTGCCCGCCGTGGAGGACAGTGACCTGCGAGGCAATTTGCCGCACGAATGTCATGTCGTGTTCCACCACCATCAATGTCAGACCATCAGCTTGCATCTGCTTGATAAGCTCACCGGTGAGATAAGTTTCATCGATAGATAAACCTGCTACCGGTTCATCGAGCATTAACAGCGTGGGTTGTAGCGACACTGCCATAGCAATTTCCAGCCACTGTTTCTTGCCGTGGGATAAGTTTCCTGCCAACTGGTGATATTCGGCGCTGAGCTTAAAACGCTCTAATAGTTCATCGACGCTGACGGCTTGCGAGCTAACCTCTGGGCGTAAATGACTGAGTGACAACTGCAAATGCTGCTCGACGGTCAGTTCAGGGAAAATGCCGGGAATCTGAAACTTAATACTCATGCCCATGCGGATACGTTGGAAGGGGGCTAAAGTATTCAGCCGCCGATTGAAGAAGCGGATATCCCCCTCGCTTGGCGTATGTTCGCCAGTCAGTAATTTGAAAAAGGTACTTTTACCCGCACCGTTCGGGCCAATGACGCAACGCACTTCACCGCGACGGATTTGCAAATCAACTTGATTGATAACCTGAATACCGCCAAAGCGCTTGCTCAGCCCACGGGTTTCGAGGATCAGATCTTGAGCTGTCTGATTCATAGCGATTCCCCTTTTTTCGACCAGCGAGTGATTCTTTCTGCCAGCCAAGGCAATAAGCCATTCGGGGCGGCTAGTACCACGAACAACAAAATAGCGCCGAGCAGGATCATGGCGTATTCGCTGCCATAGATAGCCAACCATTGTGATAACCACACCAGCAGGGCGGTGATGACCAGGGTACCAAAGATATTTTTACGCCCGGCAGTCGCCACCCAGATAACCGGCATGGCGGCGGCGGTCAGTCCCATGGAGGACGGCGTGATATATGAACCCCACAAGGTATACAGCGCACCGGACAAACCGGAGAGCACACCGCCGAGCACGAACACCAGCAATTGGTAGCGGCGAATATCAATACCGAGCATCTCTGCCCGACGCGGATTCTCACGAATAGAGGCCAGCGTCAGGCCAAAATTTGAGCGCAATAGCCGCCGCACAGCCCAGTAAACTCCCGCGAGTAACAGGATAATCAGGTAATAAAAGGCATTACCTTCCAGAGTCAGTAATTCGCCGCCGAACCATGGTAAGGAGAGCGGTGGCATACCTGACATGCCATTAAACCCATTCAGTCTCGCGCTGCCGATTGCCCATTGTGGGCCAGCGGTCTGCGACATAAAGGTTTCCAATACCAGAGTGAAAGACAAGGTAACAATGCCGATAAAAATGCCGGTCACTCCGCCGTAAAACATCAGATAACCCAGCGCAGCCGCGACAGTTGCCGCCACCAGCAGTGCCATAATCAAGCCCGACCAGGTGGAGAGTACCCCGTCGCCGAAATTCAGCGTCATCACGCCGTAGGTATAACCGGCAAGGCCAAAGAACGCGGTCTGCCCGAAAGATAAAATGCCACCATGCCCCCACATTGCTGCTAATCCGATGGCACAAAAGGTCCACAGCAGGAAGTAGGAAAAGTCGCCGATCATCGCGCTATCGACCACCAATGGCAGCGCGAGTGCGCCCACCAGAATGAGCAATGCGGCCAGCCGAGTCGTCGATGGCGTGCGTTGTTTTGCCGCCGATAAATTAAGAGAAGTCGTTGTCACATGCAGCTCCTAGCGGTTACGGGTAAACAGACTGCCAACACCGTTTGGCAATAGGCGGATAACCAATACGGCGGTGACCAGTAAGCCAATTTGCCCGGCCAACTGCCCATACCAGGAATTCAGCCCGGTTTGTATTGCGCCTAATGCAATCGCTGCAGGAATGGTGCCAACAAGGACATTTGCGCCACCAACGACCACCGAAACAAAAGCCTGAACAATAAAACTACTGCCCATAGTAGGAACGGCGGTTAGGGGCGGGGGAAAAAAGGCCCCCGCTAATCCCCCCAGGCCTGCACCCAACGCGAAAGTCAGGGGATAAAAAAGATCAGTTTCCAAACCCCAACAGGAGGCCCGTCTCTTTTAAACATCTGACGCCGCCGACGAGCGAGCCAGAGTGGAGATCTGGTGGGGCCGCACCATCAAAAAAAAAAAAAAAATAAACAACAGCGGATAGAGAGCA